>Ga0163149_10000056_pt1 | contig 132549 bp, 163 predicted proteins | sample OliLakLV19MP5G1_FD_148604 | JGI IMG/M metagenome (GOLD analysis project Ga0163149, IMG submission 148604) | Freshwater microbial mat bacterial communities from Lake Vanda, McMurdo Dry Valleys, Antarctica - Oligotrophic Lake LV.19.MP5.G1 | ecosystem: Environmental > Aquatic > Freshwater > Lake...
ATGCGCGATTGCGCATTACGAAGCAGCGGGATGAGCTCCTTGAGATCATCAGGCAATGGCGCATCGAGGCCGCCGATCGCCTTCTTCTTGTTTCTTACGCTCACCGAGCTACGCACAGCTGTGGCAATCGGTGCAGATGGCGTCACAGGGAAACGCATGACCAAGGAACTGATCACACGAATCGTGTTTGGCTCGACATTGTGCGACGACCCGCCGCCGTAGCGGTACGAGATTGTGACAACAGCATCGGTCGCAGTCACGCCAAGCGTCTTAGTGTCAAGCAGCTTTTGCGGGTTCAACGTTGTACGTGAGAAGGTCGTTTTGCCGTAAAGTGGTAACGCGAACAGCGAGGGGTCAGGTACTGCGTCATCTTCCAGTGTGTCAGCCGAGCCGCCGCCGAATACAAGCGTAGTAGCGCGACTGTCTAGAGACACTCGAGTGGTGTAGCGGTACGGCGCCGGCATCAGTTGCATCACAGACGAGACGCGATCTGAGTCGTAACCGACGTTCGCATGTGCCTTATAAACGACGTCCTCAGCGAGGTTACCCACGCCGTAATAAACGTTCCCGAGCGAGTCGGTCACGGCGGCGAGTGACGTCACATTGATATTCCCGAGCGTCACGCGTCGGAAGGGCACGAAACCGCTGAAGGTAAACGACTCCGATGTCGAGAAGCCAGACACCGCGAGAGCCTCACCTCGCAAGGTGAACGTAAGCGGGACCCCGTTAGAGTTTGTCTCACCCACCTGGTACTCGGTCGTAAGGTTACCGTCAGAATCTACCTTTGTGTAATCGATGTCCTGCACGAGTTCGAACTTGATACCGTTCTCGGCGGTACACACACTGCCAGCCTCGATGACAGGAAGCGCCGCAGGTAGTGGACGCAACACGCCGTTGACGCTGGTTGCAGGTGTCTCGATGAAGATTGAGAGATACACAACGGCCGGCGAGGCGCCGATGATGTCCACACCCGCACGTCGGAGCTGTCGCTCGATGTTCTCGGTTTCGACCGCCGTCTCCGGGTCGAGCTCACTGAACTGGTGATCAAGATAGAACGAGAGCGAGTCGCCGATGTAGGCCGGCATGTCCATGAGCAATCCGCCCATGCTCGCCTCGGAGAGATCAACGATCTTGTCGCCGTAATATGAGCGCGCGTACTCCACTAGGTCCTGTCGGAAACCGTCGAACTCCTTGTTCAGGTATCGACGCTGCCGAACTGATTTGATGGCTTCTCGTTTTGTATCTGACATTCAGCTTTCCCTCAGGTGAGACCCACGACCACTTCAAGCGATTGTTTTGGAGAATTAATCGAGGGAACATCATAAGTGAGGAGATAACGTCGAAGCGCCACACGAGTCACGTTCGAGCGAATCTCGGCATCCTCAGCCGAATCTAGCGGAACCATCTCCTGCAAGACCACGTAAGGCATCCACTTCTCGACGGCTGCCCTGATGCGGAATGCAATCTCTTGGTCGTAATCTTCGCGTGCGAGCCGTTCGGCTGCTAGCTCGAAGAGATTAGCCCCGAAGTCGTACTGCCCCAGTCGCTCACCCCAGTTCGTGAGAATGAGGTTCCGAAGGTTGTCTCTGATCTGATCAAACAAGTCTGTGTGCATCTCAAACAATGCTGCGTTCCCGTATCGGATCGGGGTCTTGATGCCGATAGGAATGACCGAGCGCGCAGTCTCAACCTCAGAACGCACGACGATCGTGCTCTTCCCAACTGACTTGAACGAGATAGCCGACGCTGTCACGACTCTAACTAGACTTTCACGCGAGACCCAGCGCCGAGCCGATCGTCTTCACGACGAGACCTGTGCCGATGATCTGACTCACGACCATACAAAGTAACGCGATGACCATGTTTTGGATCATCACAATGAATGTAGCGACGAGAAGCTTGGGTAGAATGGCGAGCAGACCAACCTTCGCTAAGATGTCAAGGATCAGAGGAAACACGATCTTGAGCACAAGATTAAAAAGATCCGGCGGGGATGGGACGAGCAACCCTGGGATGTCAACCGATAGTTCTCCGATCAAGTCAGGCAGTAACGTGATCGGTAACGTCAGTAAAAGCTCAAATAACGCGGGGAAAATAACGAAGTCAAAGGCCGGGATGGGGATGCTAGGGAGGCTAGGGATAGATGGAAACGCCGGCAAAAGGGCCACGATATCCGCTGCTATCGAGATATCAATATTGAACTTTGCTTTGAGAGCCGGAGGTGTTGGGAGTAAGGCAAGTATTTTTGGCAAGTCGGGGAGTGTGACTGAGATGCTGGGAGGCAAGAAGCCGGTGTAATCAAGGATCGGCGGCGCGGCCGCGGCCCCGGGAACGTTCATCATCTTCATGAGCGGCGCATAGAGATTGTCGACAATGATCTTCTGGTAATCACCTTCCGGGTCACGTAGCGTGTCAAAGGTGAGAGGTGCGAACGGCGACGGGTCGAACCAGAAGAGATCACCGAGTAGATTGGTTGGGTTAGTGAGCAGCCTATCTGGGTCGAACAGTTTGATCCCTGACGGAGGCGGGAATGGAATGTCGAGCAGGCTTGAGATTTTGGCTCCTTTTCCGTCGGCATTCCCGCTCGTGAGCAGTGTGACAACCTGTAATGTGAACGAATCACGAGCAGCGACAGTCAGTTTCTCGTCCGACGTGAGAACGCCGACACCAACAGGTCCAAGACATTTTTCGGTGTGCGGCATTACACAGAAACTTTCATGTACGATCTACGCCTGTAAAAATCTGTCGGCAACGAAGTGATATGACCACGCTCTAAAATTCTAGAGATCACGGTTCGTAGCGTTCGATAATATTTTTCAAATCCGTCATTGACCATTCGAATGATGCCGACATGCAACCCATCAAGCGTTTTTTCACTGATCGTTCGAACGTGATGTTTCCAATGTTCTTTCATATTCGTCTGTGTGTAATCGATGTACATCAAATTAGTAACGGCGGATTTGTGACAATAAATCGCGAATAACATTCAATTATTCAACGAGGACTTTTCGAGCGTACTCCCCATTTTCGCCACCCTTGCCATGTTGTGAACCAATAGTTGACGTGATCGGCAGAGCCTTGACTGTGCCACCGGCCGGCGTTGCCGCGGGATTCGTCAAAATGGCCTTCGTCGCGTTCTTTCCGAGCTTGATGTAACCCTTCTTAGAGGGGATGAAGATGACGTCACCGTCCTTGATGAGCACTCCTGCACATTCGGACTCGGGCGCGTCAGCCTCTGGCTGCACGAGCATCTTGACGGTCTTCCGCGCGATCAGACGAATGTGGTCGGTTTTGACGACGGTAGCTGGTCCAGGGCTCTCTTTACTGGCGAAGTTGATCGCGAAGTTACCATCAGCATCGGTGCTCATAGAAACGTATACGCGAGACAGGTCGAGCGCGAAATCTGGGTCACCCTCCTCTTTGTTTTCGTCGGCCTTCCGTTTCGAGACTTCCTTGCGACCGAGTGAATTGTCGATCTCCTTAGGGGCCGTTTTCTTCGATCGACCGCGCCCCGCGACGATGTCGATGGTTCCGGCGAGACCCTTCTTGTCTTTGACCGGCTTGCCCTTCACACGTTTTCCCTTGGGAGTGGACTCGAACTCAGCTGACCGACCTGTGCGATCCGTGCCGAGCATGATGAGTGTGTTGTTGGAGCCCTGAAAAGCTGTGTCGCCCGGCCGCTTACGATAGCGTGGTACCGACTCGTACTCAGCCGCCTTCGAGGAGTCGGTCTCCTTTAGCAACTTTTCGTAGGCCTTCGCGTCGGGGTCACTTGAGCTAGCGGAAGATGCAGCTGTGACAACTTCGCCGTTAGTCACGTACGTGGGGCCGTTGTCAAACCCGGGCGTTGGGTTCACGGCCTTTTCGTGCTTATCAGCTGAATCCTGCGCACGCTCTTGCACATGGTACTTGCGATCAGCATGAGTGTGATTGAGATCGTCGACGTGACGAGGCTCCGAGATCCTGCACATCCAGAACCCGTGATCCACTAACTTTCCTTGTTCAAAGAATGTCCAAACATGCTCACCAGCCTGGACCGGCAACTGAATGTGCGGAGGCAGCAGCGGGAACAAGTAATGGTGTCTTGCATGCCCTGAGGCCGTCTCGTTCACTACTCGCCCGATGAGCGTCATCGGCGGCATTTGTTTGAGAAACGCGGCCTCGGTGAGACCGTACTTGGCCTGGATGTCCTTGATACGATCGTCGTCAAGCTCCATTGGGTCGAAGATGACCTCTTCTACTAAGAAACGACTGAGGAACCTATCGCCACCTTGTGTCGCCCCCGCGAGCGCGACGGCAGCGATGGCTTCGCCCATACGGCCTTCAGCGGCTGCAGACGAAGCATTATTCCCGTCGTGACTCATTGACGCTTGCCGACTTTTTTGGGTTCTTCAGCAAACTTCGCGTAGAGAACATCGGTCGTCATGCTTTCTTCGCCGTCACCTTGTTTTTCAAGCGCAACCGCCACGAGCTCGGCGAGCTTGAGCAGTTGGTCGTTGGCCTTGCTCATGCGCTCGATGTATTTTGCAATGTTTGGGCCGTGCAGCGCGTGCTGTTGAGCGTCCGCGGCGACGAACCCCGATAAATGTGTATACATCTGCAGCGAGTAATCGCGATCCTGTAACGCGTTTGTGTAGATGTCTTGCCAGAGGACTTTACGCTTGTCCTTCATGGTCGTAATCGTGTCGAGAAGATCCTTGAAATCGGCGATCTTCTTGTTGATATCCTCGTTGATTGTAGTTCCCACGAGTCTAAGATAACACTCTTATCAGAGATCGAGAATACCAACGCGCTCGAGTCGATAGCGTCGCTTGATAGATTGCAGCGCCGTCGTCAATTGTTTTGAGGTCAACCCCGACAGCTCACGCAAGTAGAGAAGAATACCGCTCTTGTTAAGGATATCAGGCGCGTTGTGTCCGTTCACCAGCTCAAACAGTCTTGAGATCGAGTCAATACAGAGAGACTCATTCGGGTTCGTCGTCTCGTGACGAAGCTCACTCAACATGGCTACAATTTTCCTAGAGATGAGCCCATCAGGCCTGTTCTCGTCGTCGAACGCGCGTTGCGAGTCCTCCATGATCTGGTTCTCGAAAGGCGCGATCTGGTCTTCGTCATCAATAGAGACAAGCTTGCGTGCCTTCGTGTTCTTCTGCTTCGTGCGGATGATGAGCCAGTTCTTGGCCACCACATTGAAGTAAGAGAACGCGTTCGTACCCCTGGTTGAATCGAACTTGTGGATCGTCTCGAACAAGAAGTGAACGCAATCAAACTTGAGCTCTTCTGACGTCTCGTTCGCGGCTGTGAAGCGGTGTATGTTGACGAGGTTGCCAACTAGTGCGGTAAAGGCTGGCGATATCCTCGTAATATAGACGTTGTCTTTCGATTTCTTGTCATCACCCAGCCCTTGATACTCGACAATGGCCGCCTGAGTATCGGCGTTGAAGTACATGCGAGATGGATCTGTCTTACCAGGTTTTCGCTTGATCTTTCGACGCGGCTTGCTGTTCGTGTTGTTTATGTTATTTTTAAGAATCGTCACTGACTGGAGCTTTCTTTTCTTCTTCGTGGTTCCAGGCCGAGGTAAGACGAGCTGCCACAACCAAGAGGTTGGCGTGGATTCGTTTGAGCTCCTTGTGGATCTGGATGATCTGATTGTCGTTTGAAGCGAGTGACATCTGGAGGATATTGCCGACAATGCCGTACGATGTGTTCAATAGGTCCAAGAACTCCTCGACTGTGCTCGCCCCTGTGGTCAGCACGCGATCAATCTTGAGCGCACGCTGCGTGACAAGCACACTGTAAGTGAGACTCGCTACCAATAGAACCGACAAGATGATGACAGCGATGATCATCCGCTTACCTTGCGAAGCATGTTCTCGAACGTTGCTGACCAGGCTGCAGCGATCGCGTCTTGACTGTAATTCGCTCGGATCTTTACGCCTAGGTCGCGCGCCCACTCGCGCGGGATGCTGCTTGACGTGTGAAACTTGCGCACTCGACGCTTGAAGTCATCTTCGGAAACCTCAGCCCACTTTGCGCCGGCAGGGAAGATGTTGTCGACGCGTTCCTTTGGGATAGGTTGAAGTGTACAAGGGAGGTCAACGTAGCGGCCGAGACCAAGGAACTCAGTGTGCGCCGACCAGCCGGTGGCAATGACAGGTAGGTCGCAGGCCGCCGCCTCGAGCAACGGGAGGCCAAATCCTTCGCCTCGAGTCGCGCTGACAAGCGCCTTTACGTTCGAGTGTCGGTAGAGAGCAGCAACATCGTCGTCATTGAGATCGCCATGCACGAGCTGCAATTCAGGAAGTTTTCTCGAGGTCTTTGCGGCTACGCTCTTCACGATCAGTCGAACGATGTTCTCGGTGTGATAGGTGTCGAACACCGTTGACCGACCTTGATTCGTCTTCAGCAGAATGCCAACATCCTCGTCGCCCGCAAACTCCTCAAGCATCCAACGGATCGTGTTATGAAGGTTCTTACGGTCGACTCGGGCATTGTCCTGCCCTGTCATTTGGCCGAACAAAAGAAAGGTGAACGGGCGGAGTGGGTCGAGCGCTGTCGTGGTAACGTTGGCATTCAACAACGCATTTGGGAAACTTTCGCCAATCACATGCGCCGCGCCGTCGCGCGGCTTCCAGCCGGCTGCGAGCAAGCTCTTCATTGAATGTTGCGATGGGACGACGACATGATTCATTGCGTCGCACGATTTTGCCCACTCAGACACAGCGCGATCGGTCTCCACGGCCGCGGTCACGCCAACGTTCACCGTCGCCAGCTGAGGGTCCCACTCGTTGGGTAGTTGTAGCTGAAAGCTCACGTCGGGCTGTCGAGGCACCTTCTTGCAACGCATCATGAGCGCGTTCACGAGCGGGTCGCGGTCAATGTTCGTGATCCACGTCGTGATTCCCCATTGGAGGGGCTCACAGTAGAGCTCGATTGAGTCGGCGTTAACTAGTCGCATCAGCCACTCGCCGATCTGGCGAGCATGAGTACCGTAGCCGGAGAGTGTCAAGATGGGCGCTCGAAGCAGGACGAGCGGTTTCACTTGATCACCTTCTTTGTCCAGCGAGGCCTGCGTGAGCGCCAGTTAGTGATCACATCTTCTAGTCCTTCGTCCCACGTCTTGATGAGGTTCTCCAAGTTGAACTCCTGATGTGCGTAACGCATGGCCTTGAGACCGAGCTCCTTACGAGCGTCATTTCCGAGCTTGTACATGTCCCAGTAGGCTTCGGCGACTCTCTCTGGCTTGACGATGTCTTCGACGATATACGGCGTCGCCTGACTGCCGACTAACTTTTTACAATCGACGTCGAGCGGGATGCCGTTGAACGTGCCGTCACGGTGGTCGATGACCTGTCGCGTCATGCCACCGGTCTTGACAGCGATGATTGGCTTGCCGCACATCATCGCCTCGAGCGTGCCTAGACCGAACCCTTCGGCGTACGAGATGTTGACAACCGCGTCCGTGATACCATAGAGCATGCGCATGTCGTCGAGATTGAGTTGCTCGCGCGAGAAAACGACGTTGTCATTAAGCTTGAGAATATCGAGCACGTGGAGAAGATTCGGGCCTTCGACATCGTTTGGATCCGTGTGCATCAACAGCGTGGCCTTTTGGTGACCTTCTTCAGCCTTGAGCTTGTCTAGAAACATCTTGAACGCCCACATCACGTCGGCGGGTCGCTTTCGATGTGCGTTGCGATTGACCCATGAGACGAGGAAATGATCAACGCGACCAGGGATGAGCTGATTGCGCTTCATTTGTCGCTCGCCATCGCTGATCGGATAGAAAACTTCCTTGGGGAGGGCGTGCGGCGCCCACTTGACCTTTGCGTCGCCATAAATCGGCTGCAGGAACTCGTACGTCGGCCGATTGATGCAGAAGAACATGTCTACGGTGTCGTACACGTTCTTGTTGTAGAGCGGCGGGTACTCACACTGGTCCCACAAATGATTGTACACAATGGGGCACACCTGATGGACCTCGTCATGCACCTCAAACAGGTTCATAAAGAATCTTGGATCGTTGAATATGACAATTGCGTCAGGTTTCTCGGATGTAATAAGTTGACGGTATAGATTTTTATCTCCAAACCCATCGATAGGCTTCACGATGATGTCAAAGCCAGGTACCTCGACATTGTCGTATTTGTCATGCTTGATAGCGGCGCCAAGTTGACAGATCTTGTACTTGTTTGTCATTGCCAGACCGCATGCCAAATATCTTGATTGCGTTCCGACCCCAGAACATGCCAACAAATTGTCTGAAATAAGAACGATTTTTCGCTTACTCAAGGCGTTCAAGCTCCATCTTGATGGATTCTAGCTGCTCTACTGGGTTCTGTTTCCAATCGCGTTCCCAAACGATATGAACTCTATATCCAGCAGCCTCTAATTCTGATTGACGTTTGGCGTCCGAACGCCATTTGTCTTCGACTACCGTCGAATAATCCGAGCCGATCAGATCGTTAAAGTCATATATTTCGGGATTTCCATGCCACCAATCTCCATAATATTCAACAACTAGTTTTTGTTCTGGGAACAGACAATCCACGCGACATTTTCGATGACCAAGATTAATAGTTTGCTCCGGAGGTAGTAAAGTGTAACCAAATTTTGACATTGCTTCGTGAAGTTCTAATTGTCCCTTCGAAGGCCCATTGTGGTACGGACAACCGTAACGTTTGACAATAAGATTGTTGAACGTTTTGGAAAAAACTCGTTCACAACTCGTACACTTAAACTCTTCGTGTTGGTGAACGTTTCTGATCTTTCGCGGGTTGAGCCACGTTATCTCGTCACCGTGAATCTCTTTTATTCGTTTGAGATATTCGAAAGCGTCTACTGACACGTTGTTTAGAAAACATGTTCGACAGCCTCCGCTAGTGGTATGGAGATGAACGTAAGGCGTTGTTCTGAACGACAACACACATACCCTACAAGTCAACATCACAGGTCGATGACTAGATTCATACGTTATGATGACGTCGTCGAGCGCAAAACGTTCGACTCCAAATCGATTTCTTGATCTTTCCACAAAAGATTCAGCTCGTCGCAATCTCGTGGATACATGCGGGTTATTTTTAGACGTTTGCGCAATAGTCGCATCTTGAACAATCACTGCGTTCTTGGTTTGCCGCGTCCAATGTGCGTCTCCTTGTGGGACGGGGTTATGTGAATGGATGTAAGTTGCGTAACCGTATCGCCACCCATTCCACGATGTTTGAGTACCACATCCACAAGCACATGATGGTCGGCTGACGCTGAACAGCAAATCAAAAGCATCTTGCGAAGACAAATCATGCGTGATAAGCATGTGTCTCTCGACATTGCTTATTCTTTTTAAACGATCGTCGCAGAAAGAACACAAAGGACAACACAAATTTGGGATGTATTTTAGTCGTTTCATGCCAGTCTTCGACGGTCACGAAAATTTTCGTACGGGAGCGCGTCGAGCTCCCACCACGTGGAGACCGTGCCGTTTTCAGTGTTGAGAAAACTGTGAGCGCTTCCAGGCGTGTCATAAGTCTCATGCGTCTCGGAGCGCACCGACGGTTGAATCACGATGTACACGACGCGATGCGGGTTTTCCGGGTCGAATATCCTAGTCAGGTCAAACTCCCACACCTGTCCGATGCGGTCGATCACGGGCAGTACTTTGTGGCCTTGTATTCACACCACATGCAACTCTTTTGACTCTTGTTCTTGATGGCCATCCCACGCTTGATGCTGCCGACGAAGTTGTTGAGCACCGTAAGCGTGCGATGTGAAGTCGTTGGCCCGACTGAGACAGGAATGAAACTGCACAGCTTGCCAGGCTTCGCCGATTTCACCACGACGATGTACGCGCATCGGATGCGATCGAGCGGAATGTCCGTCTTCTTCGCCCAGAAGTTCTTATAGAGAGAGAGCTGATACGTGACTTTCGGGTCCATCAGTTTGTCTTTTCCCCAAGGACGTGAGGCCGTCTTCCAGTCGATGATCCAGAAGATCGTCCCCTGCTTCTTATCAGGCACCTCGATGATGAGATCGATGAAGCCTTTGAACGCGTGGTCAGGGTGATTCGCGGGCCCGAGCTCGATTTTTTCATAGAGGTCTTGCTCAGTTTTCACAAGCTTCCACTTCGGGAATTTCGTGTTGAGAAACTGCATCGCCTCGACAGACATGACGATCGCGCGCTCGACGTTCGCTTCAGGGTCGAACTTGTTTCGCTCTTCTAGATCCGTGACGAGCGTCAACTCTTGTTTGACGACACTCAAGATCTTCGTGCGATCCGGTTCGAGACCGTTGACGCGCGCTTCGACACAGCTGTGGAAAGCTTTGCCGATGATCGTCGCAACGCCTCTTTTGTCGAGATCGATCTTCTGGATATGTTTCAGCTTGTGACGCCAGGAGCATTGCATCCAATCAGACTTTTCTGAATACGAGACGTGTGGCTTGCCATTAGGAAGAAGTTTGTATTCGCTCACGGTCTGAAGCTAACGCTCTGAGGCGAAAAGAGCCGTAGGTATGATCTCGAAAGGCTCTCGCCTCGATGGAAGTTCGAATAGCTAAGATCATGAACAACCGTCAGAAGGTGAACGCTTTGGTTGAAGCTGTTGCGCGCCGTCTCGTGGAAGCCCAGCCGGCTCCTACAGCCAAGACAGGAAATTTCCGCTACAACAACGACGGCACCTCGACGAGCGAACGTCCGGACGGGACAACCCCCACGTCAGGCACAGCGAACACGCAGATGCCTCCGACACAACATCCGCCGACTGTGGCTGCGAGCGCGAGCGCGGCCGAGGCTGGCGCGACCGCAGACGGCGCCGGGAAGGGTTCGCACATCAACCAGAACCCGAACCGAATCGGGGCGGCGCCTTCTCAGAAGAACATCAAGGTCAACTCCATCAAGAAGGCGTTGGACACGCAAGGTTACTCGAAAAACCCTGCCGGCGCGAAACGCATGAACACTGCGCTCACCGGTTGGTACGATCAGCTCGATCCCGCGGACGCTTTGGTCGCGACCGCTGATGAACTCGCACTCCGCTTCGCCGGCGAAGGATGAGTTCACTCCGGGCTCTCATTCGAGCTGTCCTTCTCGAAGACGACGAGAAGCTCAAGAAGTGGGTTCTTGCTGACGGGAATCCGGTTGAGCGTGAGCTTGTGAAGATCGGCATCGTTCCTCTACGTCGAGGCGCAGAACAGATCTCAAAGCTCGGTGAAGGACAAAACAACGTTGTTCTTGACGTCGTTTATAATGGCAAACGCGCTGCCGCTCGCATCTCAGAAGAGATGGAGGAGCTTGACTCGCTTACGACCTTCGTAGCTCATGTGAAGGCGATGCCGACAAAGTACCACAAACACTTCCCAAATATCTACAAAACTTTTGAGATCAAAACTAGGTCTAGGTGGGATAATCAGTACTACTACGGTGCCGTTGTTGAGATGCTTGATCCTTTGCCGCCCGGTCTCGAGTTCGACCTCGACTTTCAGAGCATAAATGGGAACCTGCAGCGCGCGCGCGTCGCAGCATTGATGGCCGACAACTGGGTGCTTGAAGGCATCATTCAAGACTCTACAGAACAACGTGACGTGCAAGCGGAGCTTCTTCACTTGTATGAAGAGAACATTCGTTCTCAGCTGTTGTCGTGGGTGAACAAGCCGCTGAGTGATTTCGACGAGTGGCTGAACAACGTGATCGACAAGCACACCGTAGGCATGACGCAAAACGAGTCAAAGCCTTATTACATCTTCAACAAGGGATTGCTAACAGCATTGAAGGGCGCTGTCATCCCGACCGAACCAACTCAATCGCGACAACAATCCCGCATGCCGGACAATCACGTTTCTGCAAAGGTTAGGGAATTCTACGAATTCCTTCAAGCACTTGAAGAGTCCGGCATGAAGCACGGAGACCTTCACACCGGAAACTTCATGGTGCGTCGTAGCACAGGCGACTTTGTGATCGTTGATCCTGGCTATTTCGATTCAAGCAACGACGAATCAGGCTCTAGAAGCTTCTACCCATCTAGCGGATCGTAGCCTTCGAGACCTTACCATTCTCGATCTCGATACAGACACGATCCGTGCACTCGTCTTCCGGGTAAGAGAGGAACGGGTCGCCGTCGATGCTGATGAGTCGAAAGATCAGATTCTTGAGCTCGGCCACGTCCTGCGCGCGCTTCTTCGTCATACCAATAAAGTCGATGATCGGTGCGGTCATGCACTCGACTCTACGTCGAGAATAGGCAACATGGGACTTTCAGATTCTTTCAAGTTGTCGATGAGCCATTTGGCGAAGGTTTCGTTGTACAACGCCATCTGACGCTTGCTTTGGATGTGCGCAACGCACTTCTCGCCGGACCACCCGGTGTGCAAATACAGAGCCATCGCTGTGACCATACCAGACCGATTGAGACCCGCCATGCACGTGACGAGCACCTTTTTTCCCGTTTCGAGTAGTTGGGCAACACGTTGAGCTGCGAGCATCCACGTTGGCAGGTATCGCATCATGCGATTCACACACGCGTCATCCTTGCCAGGGGCGAGGATGACCTGTATGTTTGTGTAGAGTTCGTCATGTTGGTTCTCGTCCGCGCAGAGCACGAGGACTTCGAACCCACGTTTGGCGAGCTCGTCTCCGAATGGTGGTAAGGATCCCTGATACAATCTCTCGCAAATCTGGTTAACGTCGAGTGAAGGCATGGTTCCAAACTAGTCAGCGGCAGGCCAACGGAAGACCTGCACAAAGTTCTTGCAACTGCGTAACGTCCGGCTCAAGAACAACACATGTCAACGCATCATTCCAATCAGGCTCGCGAAACGATGAGACAGCCAAACCGTTCTCGGACTTATTGCTGATGCGCTCAGCATCCCAGAACAGCTTGTAGAGCGCGTCTTCGTCGGGCACCGTGAGGCACACGACGAAGTTCGATTCACGCTCCCAACTAGCGAACGTGCACGGGTAATCCTTGGCGAACGTCGCCATCCCGTGGACGAGCTGCACAGCCTGCGAGCCGTGTCGTAGGTCCGCTCGAGTGACTAGGTAAAGTTTTGCGGTCGAGTTCACGAATCCACCTCGGCAAAATGCTCTTCGCAGTACGTTGTTAGCCAAGCGTGCGCCATTTTACCCTCTTCTATCCAGCGAGGAACGTGAACGACCCATTGATCATACGCCCACCCTGAATTGGGATCGTGTATGAGTTGATAAGTCTCTAACCAAAGTATCGCCTCTTTGATGTTACTTAAATTCGCAAAGGCTGCATTGATCTTTGTAGCGGCATGTTTTTCAAGACCTTTAAGTGTGTTGATACCAAGTAAATTTTCTGTATAGCATTTCGCACAGCTACACGCGACACAGATACAATCGCCTACATGTGGATTTAGAAGATCTTGTACAAGAAGAGCGGCGCGCTCGTCTAACTGTTCGCATAACGACTTGCCGTTGTGTTTCACATCGTCCAACAAATAGTCAATGTCTAGCGTTCGCAAAGCTGCCGCAATGCGCTCTTCGGGAGTCTTGGATTGGTTGGGAAGCGATAGTTTTGCGTCTAGATCACAACAAGCAGACACAATACAATCTTCGAGATACTGGGACTTAAGACGTTCTTTCAACAATGTCAAGTCAGCAGTGTCTAGCTCGACACGAGTGGACAACGGGTTCTCTGCCCATACAATTTTCATTCGTTCACCTCAACTTTGTCTTTCTTGACACGCGGAGTCTTCTTTATCCAAACGACGAGAGCATTCACAGCGTCGTAGATCTCATGCGGGACGCAACGGAACTCTCCGTTCTCTACCGACTTCGGGTGCTCAGAAAACGCCCCAAGGGCCCACAAACAGGCCTCCACTCCCATACAGAGCGGGTTGTCGTTACAGCAACGCTCCATACGCTCGTAGGGCACACCTCGCACAAGCCCGTAGGCAAGATGTTCCGCTCGGCCCCACGTGTTCCACGGGCCGAACAACTTCGTCATTTTCGCAAACGCTTCGTACTTTTTCATCTTCAACATGGTCATATTCCTTTTCAAGTCACATCGTCACACGCGTTTTCACACGGACGGGACAGGGAGGATCACGAGGTGAATGGTTATAGTGATAGCTGGATGTTCATGATATCTTAGATAGTAGTCGGAAGTTGCGATCCCGGCGGGATTCGAACCCGCGATCTTCCAGTTCTATCGGCTGTTTGCTCTAGACCACTGAGCTACGGGATCAGGTCAACGAATCGGCTTACGGGTTTGCTTCGAGCCAGAGCTCGTCGCGACGTGTCTTGACATGAGTGTAGACGTCTCTATCGATCTTTCCTGCGTAGACGGTAAGCCAATCATCGATCTGACGATGATCACGTGAACGTAAAGCTTCGCACAAATCGTGTTGCATGAGATCTTCGTTGAGATGTTTGCGCGTGATCTCAACGCCAGTTCGTTTCACCATACTAACGAACATGGAAGTGCCTAGACCAATGGTAACGAGCCCTGCGCATATAACAATGAATTCGGCGATAATCATAGCTTCTTGGGTGTCATCTGAAGAATGACGTTTGGGTTGGGAGGAAGTATCAGTCTATTTCTTCATGAGTCGGATAGTACGACTCTAAATGTTGAGTGCTTACTCTTTCGGCGTAGCAAGTGTGTCATCGTCCCATTCCAACACTCGAAGTTGCGTTGGCAAAACAAAACCCTCGATGACCAACGCAACACCTTTTGTGGGAGTCGGCATCTCGCTAAACATCTTGAAAAGTGCTTCAGGATCGCGCAAAAGCCCTGCCTTCACCCAATTAAATAAAGCTGACAAGTAAATTACTGTCCCGTATTTGTCTTTTTTGTTACCGCGCGACCGATCATTTTCTCCCAATCTTTGCCCGATCTGACTTCCAGGTTCTTCTTCCAAGTCGCTTCGAGCATCGTTGGCTCCAACCCGAGTTCTTTTTCCTTGTGGATCAAGGCGTTAAGGTCCTTCGGGAAACAACTTAAAGAGAACCCAAACAGGGGCTTCCCGGCTTCGTCGGTTTCGAACGAAGGGACGCGCCAATGGCTTTTCCCTAGCCTGTCATCAAGTGTCGCGCATTCGACAACACGGTCATAATCGACGTCGCAACCGGACTTGCTGAGGGCTTCACACAGGAAGTACATCTCATTCGCGAACGAGACCTTCATTGAGAGGAAGCAATTCGTGATGTATTTGCACAGTTCGGCGTTCGTGCTGCTTGTCTTGATGATCGGGACCTGCGGGAAGGCGGACTGGAAAACTTGTTTCACGCGATTGATATGAGGACGCGGGCCTCCGAGTACGATGCGGTTTTGATTCCGCATGTCATCGAGCGCAGATGCTTCGCGCAGAAACTCCGGCGAGAACACGACGCGTAAAGGCGTCCCTTCGTATTTCTTGTTCCACCGCTCCGTCGAGCCGGGTGGCACGGTTGACTTAACGACAGCAATGCGATGCTGCCCGCTAGCGCCGGTTGTGCCTGTGATCGGCAAACTTGCAAGTTCATCGAGCACTCCCTCGACGATACTCAGATCAGCCGAGCCGTCCTCATACATTGGTGTAGGGAGACAGACGAAGTAGACGCCTGTGAAGGTCTTCGCCACAGTCTCGTACTGTTCGCAGTAGTCGACTAGACCACTTATACCAGGAAAAGTCGGTGGAATTTGTTTACCGCCGACAGCAACCTTTCCCGTCTTGTCGTAAATGTACACGTCGAAACCGCGTTCGCTAAAACAAGTTGTGAGAGAGCCGCCGACAAAACCATTTCCAATTACACCAATCGACTGCTTCAAGCTGATTTGATCCTTTCAACCAACGTGTCAAATGGTAGCGTGTCAAACTCAATGTCAGTAATCCTGACGAGTTTCAAGTTTTTACTCTTAAACCAAGAGTCTTGCACTCTATCGTTGTGCCATCGTTGAACGATTTCTTGATCATGTGAATTTGTTCCAAGTGCAATCTCATCAATTGGTCGATCAAGGCCGTGCCAATAAACACCGTCAAATTGAACGTACACGTCAAGATCTACGAGCCAGAAATCGATGGGACGTCTATGGCCTTTTGCTCTCTTTTGTCGTTTTACACCATCGCCAAAAACTTCAACAAGACGCTCGCAGAACAAATTCTCGGCTTTTGAAACCCCACAATCGCAATGCTCTTCTTCACGCCTCGTAATTTAGCTTATCGAGGGCTGGTTGAACTATTCTGCCCCAATCTTTCATGTTAGGGTGGGACTTAACAAGAAGTTCGTACACGTCTTCTTCGTGATCGGTCAACCAGGTCAACGCCTTCATCTGCGCTTCGCCGCCTTTTTGAACAGCTTTCACGAGCTCCGACAACAATTCTACAGGCGCGGGCTCGTTGAGCAGGTCATCGAGTGAATGCCGCGTCTTACTGATGTCGGCATGAGCGCGCTGGAAGCCGTTCTCGGCGGCGTCTCTTATCATGTCGACGACGTCGTCGCGTGTCCACTCATTCGAAGAAGCCGCTGCCTTGTTGATCACTCGATCTCCTTCTTTTAAGGCTGTCTCAATGTCGAACCCAACAGGGCCAAGATAGGCAGCCCTGAGGAAGTCGGGGGCATGCTTATCTCTATTAACATCAGCGTCTCGTTCGATCAGTGCGCGGTTATCCTTGTTTTGCTCAAAGTAGCGTTTGATGACTTGTTGTGCAGCCGGACTAACATTGTTATCGGCGAACACAGACTTCCAATGTTCCAGCGCGCCAGCTAGCAAAACAACAGAGACGACAGCATTGTCACCGTATAAGAGTTTAAGTCTGTAGTTCCCGTCGTACTCGTGTTTGACCTGTGCGTACCCCAACACCAGTGGTATCGGCGTTCCCTCATGTACAACGATCTTCGACGTGGAAAGCGCAATCAAGGATACTCTGCCGCTACTACTGCTCTTTAGGAGTGTGAACGCGATGTGACCAAGCTGTCGGTTCGCGAGTCCAATAACATTAGCCTCTTGAATGAGCTGCGACCGAACGTATTGGCGCAGTTCTTTGAGAGTGACCATTGCTCTAAGTAGAAACGCTCACTCGTACACTGTTCTTCTGTTATCGATTGTGCCGTCTAAACAGGCATCAACGAATCCGTCGAGTGTTTTGATGACATATTCCCCAACGGCCTCGTGAGTCATGAACGGTCGAAGCTTGGCTGCACGTCGTCCGATGTCGGCGCGAATGCCACTGTGAGCGAGAAGATGGTCGATGTTCTTCTCGAGTTCAACGTAGTTGTAGTCCGGCCTGTAGTCGATCGTCCTGAGAGAAGCGTAATGTTCCCACTCCTTGAGATGCCAACAACAGTTGTTCTGTGGTAGCGCGAGCACGCACTTTCCAAGCACAATAAACTCGTAGAATTTACGACTCGACACACCGATGCCCGGGAAGTCAAGACACAATTTCGTGCGATTAATGACGTCGTAATACTCGTTCGCCGGCATGAGCCCGTCGTACGTGATGATGTTGAGATCCTTGCGACGCTCCTTTATCTCGAGAAGCTTCGCATATCCGATGCGACGGTTGGTAGGCCAATGTTGGTTAGTGTTGCGGTTCTTGGGCCAGCAGTACGGGTAGTTGTGGTCATGCACCCGACCGCCAACGAAGAGCACGTCGATGTCCTGCTCGACACTCGGAAGCGAGTCAGCGATCTTGACGATATGGTCAGGATCGTTGGTCATCAACGCAAGTGGGTAAACATCCCGTTTGAATGGATAGAACATGCGCTGTTCGGAGATAGAAGCGAATTGGATCTTGAAAACCATGTAATCATCCACTTTGTAGTGGTTGATCAGGTTCTGGAAGCGCGTCCAGTTCAACTTACAGTCAGAAGGCGTGCCGCCAGACCCGTCATCACCATCAAAGAAGCAAAGAAACTTCTTCGCGTCGCGCTCGTACAGGAAACACGACCAATTCTTCCCGAGCGTCTGCGGCGTCATGTGCTCGTCACGCACGCCGACCGACGCGTTCTTCTTGTATAACTTCTCGAGAAAGTGGACGAGGTGGTCGCGATCGTCGACGCCGTATCTTGAGATGGTGCCTTTCATATGTGTTCTGCGATGAGATAGACTTGGTTGACGTGCTTACTGCGGAATTTCCCGTGTTCGATCAAAGTGAATGGGCCAAGACGACTCATCACTTGGTCAACATTTGGCTGTCGAACGTGCCCAAACGGCTCAACATCAGGCACACCTCCGCGAGTGAGAGCAACCTCAGGAAAGGTGATCAGCACCTTACATTCTTTTGCGGTTATATCCTTAAAACCAGACAAGAGTCTTTCTTCTTCGCTGTCACGCAAATGTTCGAGAAACTCTGTACACGTCACGAGGTCAAAGTTAGACTCAACATACAGAGCCGCAATCGAGTCATGCGTGGCATTGAAGTACTCAACCTCGATCCCGCTAAGCGCGAGTAACTTGTTGTAACATGGAAGCATGTCACATGAGTGATATTGTAACGGGATCTTGAATATGTCACGAAAAAGCAATAATCCATGATGTCCGTGAGCTGGTGCAATGTCTAGTAATTTCGTTCCCGTGAAACGAGTAAAGAAATTGTCTTTTGCCCAATCAGGACGCGGAAAACTAGTGCCTTCTCGACTCCATACGGTTCGCGCAAAACTGTTCATCGTGTGATCGCGAAGGAGTTTTCTATCTGTTTCATCAAGATCTGAAAGCTTTCGTTTGAACTCATCGATCTCAGCCTTCAGATGCGCTGAGTCGTTTGATGTCGTCTTTGATAAACGTTCCATGTCTTCGTTTGTGTACGCAAACGAATGATGCGGATAACCCCAACCGATGATGCCGTTCGTGAACTCCGAGCCACCAATCATTTCCAACAGAAGTTTTACTTGGTTATTCATTTTGATGTACGCAAACCGTGTGAATCATTCGTTAGTCCAAATTAATTCTTTAGAATGATGATGCTGATTCGCCTTGCGACGGCTAGTCACTACGCAATGGGAATCAACGAATGGTAACCAAGGAGGAATCTCATTAGTCACGGGGCATCTCGCTTCACATACAATGACTTGTCCTAACAGGTTGCGAACCGTAGTACCCAACTTTGTATAATCGAGTAAATCTTGTCGATATTTGTAATTGCTAAAATATGGCGGGTCAACGAACCAGGTTGCCGGTTCAAGATGGTTCTTCATCAAAGCAAGACCATCATCGACAACCGTCCAATGTTTGACTAAGTGGATCTCACTTGCGACACGACTTCGTGTGTTCTCTGTCCATTGTCCTGACAGGTTCCCCCATGACGAGATTGTCCAACACGAGCCGACATTGTTGGTTCGCTGCCACGTCTTGAGTAGCAATGCCTGTCCGTCGCTCAACCCAATCTCACGAATGTCAGTCCCTATCGGTAACCCAAGTGGGATAGCACGCACATCAGTCTCAGTTGCTTCCGTGACGATCCACTTCCATAACTGCGAAATATGCGGATCCGTTTCAGCGATGGTAACTTTTGTGGCAAAGTGACGTAGCGAGTAACCAGCTCCGCCTGCGAACGGTTCGATAACACTCTCATATTTCGGTGTAGGGTAATGCTTGGACGCCGTCCATTTTGAGCCAAACCACTTAAAAAGCGGACCAGTGATTTTGTCACTCATTGTAAAATATCCATGAACATCTGGCGATAAGCACTCATGCCTCCAGGCAGTTTCATGTCTTCTACATCAGGAATGGCGGGTGTGGCGAGCGTCACGTCATCGTTGATGGCGTAGGCAGGCAGAACTTGCTCAGCAATACCAACAGGGGTGGAGACCATAGGCAAGCCGACGAGGCCGGCTTCAAGCAATGATTGTGGACCGCCTTCTTCTCTTGCTGTCACGACGTAGAGATCGGCACATTGATAGAGCTCGTTGAGCGTCTCCTGCGGAGGTCGCTCGATGTAAGTGAAAGGCACGCCGGCGGACGTCAGACGTCGGACAACATATTGTCTACGCCACCCACCTAAGAGAATGTGAACGTTTGGGTCTTGACGAAAGAACTCGATAAACGCGTCCGCGAGTCTGTCGGCCCCTTTTTCAAGTTTGGGAGACATGAGATCATTCCCTTCAGTGTCACGTTGTGCCGACATCAGAATACGTGCGCTAGCAGGTAGCTTGTATTTCTCTCTTAACGTAACCTTCTCGCCAGTGGCGCGCCAACGGTGCTGATTAGCCCAATACGGAACGAGGTGAATTGGTTTCACGGTCAACTGTCGAACAAAATCGAGAGTGCGACTGTTGTAGACATGGTACGCATTCGTGATCTCGTCACGCTCAGCAAAATCACGACGCGCAGTCTCGTCGAACTTGTCCTTGACAATGTGGTGGACGGTCGTCAAAACCATCTTCTCACGAAGCTGTTGAATACTTACAGAACGCCATCGCCAGTCGCTGAGAAGCCACAGCAATGTTGCGTCGCGTGGTGTATGAGCAACAATGTCACGGCACATAAATTGGAAATCCTCGACCAACAGGTCACATATCCAGTTTTCTTCGGCTGGCAAAACCCACACCTTCATGTCAGGAAGTCTAGATTGTCTACATGAACTTTTCCGGGAAATATGCTTTACTGTGTCGTCTTATCCGCGATCATAACTGTCAGAGTTTCGTGGAAACTGGCACATACGAGGCGCGGATGAGTCTTGCCATCTCTGACATCCTTCCGAACGTGCGTACGATCGAGTTGAGCGAGACACTACATCGAGACAACGTTGAACGTATCGCGAAGGCGAAGAAGGAGAATACCATCATGCTCATTTGTGATCACAGCGTAAAGGGTCTGCCAACGGCTCTACACGACGCCGTACGACCACTTGTCTGGCTCGACGCTCACTGGTCAGCGGGGAAGACCGCGCGCGACGACAGTGGCAGTGACACGCCGGTTGTTGCGGAACTTCAGTCTCTAAGAGCACTGCTCACTGTCGATGGAGTTGTCGCGATCGACGACATCTGGTGTTTCGATGGACAGAATGGGTACCCGACGGTCGCTGCCTTGACAGAGCTCATCGTCACACAGTGGCCTGAGGCCGTGCCAACTCGTGAAGACGACGTCATTTGGTTTATCACCAAAGTGTGACGTCGTAACTCTCGAGACTATCAAGTAGCTTCTTACGTTAGAGTCTCACGTGATCTTGTCAGCGACGCGACCCTTGTTCCTCTTCATACGAAGCTCGTTGATTTCTACACTGTCCGGGTCTTCCGGACGCTTCTTGAATTGCGTAGACTTGTACTCATGCCGATCCCATTCTTCGGGTGACATAGGAACGTAAAAATACAACGCAAGTGATTTTCGTGTCATTCCCTCAGGGCATGCGAGCGGATCGGGATGACCATGGTTTGACTTCATATCTGTTCGGAAGATGACAACGCGGTTGAACACCGGCGACACCTTCTTCATACAACATGTCATGTCAGCGTTCCACAACTGAAGCTCTCCGCCGTAGCTGTCATCCCAGTTCTCGTTGACATAGACGATCATGTTGACCTTGCGAAAGGCTTTCATGGGACGGTGAATGTTGTAGTCTTCGTGCACATCGAGCTTACCGCCAGGCTTGATCTGGTGAAGTCCGCCGCCGTTCAACGTATGGTCAGGGACGAGATTCTCGAGACCTGTGAGACGTCCAAGCTGACCTACCACGTCAGACGAGTTCGCCTCGTCGAAGAACTCACGAAAGTCTACATCGAGCTGTGACAGGTCGTTGAACGCAAACTTGCGCTCAAGCGGGTTGTCGTACTGCCACCACTTTTTCTCCTCGACACTCGGGTACTTCGGGATAAGCCCACGAAGTGCTTCTGAATCGAGCAGGTTATCGATGACGACATACGGGAACGGCTGCGCCGAGTTGAAGATCTCGATAGTCGCGGCGGTGTCAATGCGTTTGGTGAAGAACTTCATTTTTTTGTTCATCAAGCGATGAACGTATTTTTTCGCGAATCCAAACGTCAGCTCTCTTCCGACGATTCGAACGCGCGCTGAGGGTGTAGCAGGAATACGATACACCGTGAACCTTTTCCGGCGGCCGGCAGCGTGATCGGGGACGATGACGAAGTAACAACCATAATAACCCACGCGTTTCTCTGTCGTGATCGTTGTGTGCTTCACGGTTTGTACTTCTCGTGCCAGGCGTTGAGAACGTGTCGGTAGACCAACATGTTCGGTCGGTAACGTGGGTTGCCGAAGATTGGCTTGTCACTGCCGTTGAGAACAAGGTGAAGCGCTGCAGCGACTGCCGCCGAACGACTCTTACCAGCGGTGCAATGGATCACAATTCGTTGAGCGTCGGGATGAGCAAGAACGAGATCAACAACCCTTTCGCCATCACTTGGTTGAGCGAGCGGACAGCTCTCTTGAGTCTGTCCTGCGGAGTGAGTGTCCAGATCCCAAAAGAAAAGGTTGAGCCGGCCAAGGGTATGCTCATTCACTTTGATGTTAGCCGGGTCTTCGCCCGGGCAATTGATAGAAATGAAGATGTGCGGCACATCGTGAGGCTCCATGGCCTCGATGAGCGGGCGACTGAAGACTTGGATATCGATCACGGGTTCACCATGTTGTTGATCCAGAGGTAGGTTTCAGACATGTGATCAACCAGTTTTATGGTGGGTTCCCACCCAAGCTTCTCTTTGATCAATTTGTTACAAGAAACACGCCCATTGACACCAACGGGTCCTGTGATGTGATTGAGCGTAAGTTTCTTTCCAGAGATGGTAATGATCATGTTCGCCAACTCGTCGATCGTGACCATCTCCGTCGATCCAATGTTCACAGGACCCTGGAAGTCCGAACGCATCAAACGAAGCGTTCCCTCAACACATTCACTGACGTGGAGAAAGCTTCGCGTTTGCTGTCCGGTCCCCCAGATGTCGATCGAAGTGCCGTCGTTGGCTAGCGCAACTTTACGACACAGAGCCGCCGGTGCCTTTTCACGACCACCTTGATACGTTCCCATTTTTCCGTAAATGTTGTGGTACCTGGCAATCCTGACGGTTAGTCCCTTGTTACGAGCAAACGCGTCATACAGTCGCTCGCTGAAGATCTTCTCGAGTCCGTAAGGCGAATCAGGCGAAGCAGGCCAAGCAGAACTTTCTTCGCAGTTCGGGTTGAGCGAGTCTTTCTGATTCTCCTCAGCGTAGACGCATGCACTTGAGCTCCAGAAGATCCTGGATTGCGGGCAATGCTTCGCGATCGCGTTCAGTGTGTTCACGTTGATCGCGACGCTGTTGCTCATGATCTCAGCGTCATGTTGCCCAGAAAATATATGGAGAGCTCCTCCCATGTCGGCCGCCAGAGCGTACCACTCGGTTATGCCTTGCTTTGCGAGGTTATCGGCGACGTACGGATCACGGAGGTCGCCTTGCGCGAAGGTCTCGCCAGGAAGCAAGTCACGGAACTCCGGCTTCTTGACATCAACAATAATGGTCTCGTATCCTTCAGAGATAAGATGCTCAGAAAGATGAGAACCGATAAACCCGCCGCCGCCCGTGATGATCGCTCGCTTAGTCATTGTTACCGCAGAAGATAAGCCGCCTCGGTGAGAACCCGATCTTTGGTCTTCTCATAACAGTGATGCATCACCCATGGATAACTCTCTAAGATCGGCACCTTGTTGACACACATGAAGTAGTTGACTGCCGTTTGCTCTGATGCATTCCACACCTTCGCCTTCGTGCCTGGCGAATCTGGAAAGTGTGACACATCTGAGATGTCAACAGCGATAAGCTTCTCGCAATACCCCACAATGTCAGTCGCCGCGGCGTGATACTCCGTGCTTAAGCCAAGCGTACCCATGTTGAAGATGGGGAAATCCTCGGTCCCGAGACCGACACGCGCTGCCTTGCGCTCGCCCCAATACTCTCGCCCTCCAGAGCACAGACGTTCACGCTTCCAGGCGATACCGCCTTTATGCTGCAATAGGTCAACGATCGGCTTGAGACAGGTGAGATCGTTGTCGAGCTTCAGCGAAGTGCCCTTGCCGTCATTGTTCATCTGCACGATCTTGACGAGCGGCCAGAATGAGTACCAGTGTGATTGCCACTCCTTGATCTCTTTTGAGAGATCGACGGTATCAACGAAGTCCAGCGACACGTTGTACCGATCAAGCTTGTCGAGAATGAGCGCGCAGTCATCAGTGAAGACGCGGTACAACATCTTGGGGTTGTGATGTAAGAAGGTCGCGATAGAGGCTGCTGTATACGAGAAGATGTAGTCCTTCGACTTGTAGACGTCTTTTGCCCAATGCCGGCCCGAGTCGGTCACAGTCTTGAGATCGTAATCAAAAACAAGAGAATAAACGCTCACTTTAGCCACCTCTTCACACGCGCCAATGCTACGTCGCCCCAGGCAATGATCACCACGAGAGCAGAGATGGCTCCGATGACGCTGCAGGTCGCTTGCAAGTAGATCACGACGTTGAGCTCCACACAAGTACTTGAAATTCACTCTTCTTCACGTCTTCTTGTTGAATGCGTGATTCGCCAGAAACACTGTCTTGAAGCTCAGCGAGTGAGTATTGATTGTCGGCGTTTCGTGGCTGCGAGTTGAAGGTTACGTACCCGCTCGACGCACGCTTCATCAGTCTGTTGACGTACTGATCTTGTACGTCACGCGTGAGCTCGGTCAGCGCATAGTTGCTGATGAACGTATCGACAGACAACACGTCGTACTCGAAGCAGCTCATGTAGTTGACGTTCGTGATGCCGTACGACTCTAGAAAACGCTTCGTGAGCGCTAACGCCTCAGGTAGATCGACGATCGTGTAGCTCTTCGGCGTGTGGAAAGCATGAATCATGCGACAAAGACCGCCGTATCCGCCTCCAACCTCCACGACGTCAGCGAAATCGAGCTGTACGCCATTCTGGCGCATGTCGAGCACGTTCCAGGTGTAACGCAGTGTAGTAGACGTCCAAGCTTGACCTTCAATGAGAAACAAACGTGGCCCACCAATCTTATCGTTCAGCTGGATCTTCTCGAGATTCTCCTTGAAAAACTCGGTGTTCTTTAGCTTCACATGATAGCCGAAGCCGACGCAGTCCGGCACTCCTTCCACAATCTCGCGAACACCCGGTTCGCGACGAAAGAAGTTGAAGACGACATCGTCTTCAGCAGCTCTCTTGAGTGAGTCGATGTATCGATTAATACAATCCACGGGTGCGAGCCAAGTCATATGTTGAGCTTCTGAATGATCGTCACGTGTCTCTCACCGCATCCAGGTCATGTTTTCTTTTTGTCACATATAACGCATCACCCCATTCACGGTTAGTCATTGTGATATGCTCGCGTTTAAAATTGAAATTTTCCAGATATTGATCTAGCTCAGAAAGCTGGACACATTCGCTGTATAATTCAGCTGTGTTTACTTCTATCATAAGATAATCAAAATTGCTAAGCAATTCACCTATCCCTTGAAGAACAAGCAATTCGGCTCCTTGAACGTCGATGTTGAGAAAGTTAAAATCTGACATTGTCAAGTTATTTTTGGACGCAAAAGAATCAAATCTAGTAGTTTTTAGACTAATTTGCTCGCGAACTTTCACATGTGGGTAATAAACCAAGTGTTTGTTAAGTTTGAGCATCGACGAAGAGCCTGTGTTACCTCTGCCATTATCAGTTACTTGAAATTCTACTTTAGAATCATCTTTATCGGCTAAAAGTAAACAATGGGCTTCATGTCCATGATACGAATCAATATTCTCACAGAGTGATTTGTATGTTTGCGGGTTTGCTTCAAACCATACAACACGTGTGATACCGTGATCGCGATATTCATCACGCTCACAGCCAACGTATGCACCAATGTGTATCACACCTTTTATAGGGAGAATTGAGTTATACTGTTTGTGAATATCGTTAAAATTTAATAGCATTTGACTCCGTCTTCTAAGCCGTACTCGTAAGTCTGTCGTATAACATCTGCCACCCATGCCTTTGCTTTCATCCACGCTACGTCGCCCCATGTAATGATCACGATGAGTGACGAGATGCCGCCGAGGATGTTACAGGCGAGCTGCACGTAGATCATTGTGTGTACGAGAAATCAACGCGGGATGCAAGATAGTTCTTGTACTCGTAATCCTCGGGGAAGGACGTGGTGTGATTCAATCCATCTTTCTCGATGGTGTAGAAATGTTCGAACCCGCATGTGCGAAGATAGTTGACAACGGTCTCGAGTGTGATGTTCGCGTCGATGTAGGTCCCGCCATACTCAAACTGGATGTACTTGGCTGACGTGAGTAGAGCGGGCGCGCCTAAGAGCACGTTGAGCTCGTAGCCTTCAACGTCGATCTTGATGAAGTCGACAACATGTTGAACAAGGTTGTCAAGTCGATCGTGACCAACTTGGATTGACGTTGCGTTGATCTCGCGCGGCACCGATTTGCGCCACAATATCGATTCAGACGTCGCGTAGTACGGGACCGTGCCATCAGAAGAGATGTCAGCTGCCACGCAATGGATCGTGACGTTTGATCGATCACGATACACAGTGTTCAGCGTGTTGTAGTGAGATGGGTTTGGCTCAACCAAGTCAAAGCGACACGCATCTTGTTCAGCTTTTGTTAAGTGATCGATCAACGTCGACGCGTTGCACGCTCCCACGTCGATTGCGATGCAAGCGTTATACTCACGATGAAGCCATAGCCATGTTGCCACTTCACCGTTTTGCAACGGATCACACTGTTTATGCGCCAAAAGCGGTCGTTCGTAGATTTCCATCAAGAATCCCTCAACGCGTCCAAATTTAGAACAATATTCTTGTAGAGTTTCACGATGTGATCGATGTGAAACAGCTCGCCTACGGCGAGCGCGCTCGCGCTTTCGGTTACAGAGAGAGAACTACCTCCAATGAGGTACTCCAAGCTTTCCATCATGCCGTCACGAGTGTCCTCAAAGCGTGTTGCTTTGCCGCCGAACTCGAGATAGCTCTCGTAGGGTGTACACACTGTTCGAATCCCGAATGACTGAAAGTTGGACAGCTTTGTATTCGGCTTGTGACGTCTCATCAGCTCAGCGAACCGCGGCTTGAGATGCCCATCAGCCTCAGCGAATACAACACCGACGTCAATGGACTTCATGACTTCGACGCATTCTTCACGCGTGTTCGGATGGATAGAAACGAACTCGACTCTCATGTCCGCACAAAGCTTCTCGATGTTATCTTTCGCCGAAAGCTGCTCAGGCAGACCGACGTAACCGACGCGCTCGACCCGCTTCACTGTATTGATGTGTTTGTCGTAGTTGACTGTGTGATGCGGGATCACGTAGATCGGCTTATCGTTCGCGTACGGTTCAAGATCATTCAACGTCACTGTGTTGTTAACAATGTAGAAGTCGCACTCGGCGTGAGCGTACGCGGAGAGGTTCTCAACTTTTGCGTCACGAAAGAAAGCGTCTCCGCACATAGAATCAGCAATGTCGTAACCGATTTTGTGACCCATTGACTTGAGCTGGCGCGCGACGTTCGCGTCATACGTGCGAACAAAGAGTGACACAGAGTTGATGGCTTGTGAGTAATCCATATTGTGGATGTCGAGTGCTCGAGCGTCGCTGCCTAACGCAGTTGCGACTTGACGACCACGAATTTCTCCGCTTGTGCGAGAAACCATACACACGAAGTTGATCATCGACGACGTATTCCTCGGATGCTCGTGTCGATATTGTACCGCGTCATGAGCTCCTTCATGATCTCCGGATACTCGTCCATGGCCCACTGCCCTTTACAAACCGCCGTACAGACATATGGAAATACTTTAGAATCATGATGGAATTTGCCGATTTGCGGCTCCCCATGCCAGACGAAAGCACCCTTGATCCCAAGCTCACGGCATCCGACGTTCCAATGTTCACCCTCGAGCCATTTCACCGATTTGACGTGGTTGTACAGCTTGATGAACTCAGATTTTTTCCAGAGGGTGGCTTGCTGCGAAAAAGCATCGTTCGTGTCCATGTGAACACCAAAGATGTTGTCGCGCACGTGAAGATCAAGCGGTGTTTGATACCCGCAACGGATGAGCCTCGTGTACGAGTAATCGGTTTCAACGAGGAAATCTCGATACTTCGCAACGAGCTCGTGATTGACGTCGTCGTACAAAAAGAAGTCGTCTTGGAGGTAGATGATGTACTCCTCCTTCACACTCTTCAACCCGTCGAGCCACTGCGTGTAGTACGGAGCGCTGTCGTCGTGCTCGATCAGTTCGTGCTCTTTGAAGTCGAACTTCTGGCTCGATCCCTTGTCAGAGAACACGTAGGACTTGATGCCACCTAGGTGCTTCGTCAGCTGACCGAAGTGGACGGGCCAGAGGTCGGCGTACTTGGAGGTCGTGTAGGTGACTACAGCGACGTTGGAGAGTGAATTATTCAACAGGTCCTCACATATCCTTCGTCTCGAAGTTTCGTCCATCTGCCCTCACCCGCGTAGAAAAGCGCAGGATGATTCGATTCAAGACACAAGACGAAATGTGAATTTCCGTCAACTTCGAGAACCAGATGTTCTATGCCAAGAAATTCCCATTCCCAGATCTGGTCAGATTCGATCGGGTCACTTTGAGAAAACAGAGTCGAGGATTCGTTGAGCACGGTGCTGAGCCGTATGATAGCGCAACGCGTGCTCTAGACCTCGTTTGCCAATCTCAGCAACGCGCTCTACATCTAGCTCCTGGATTGCTGCGCGCAGCTCCCACGAGGTCGTGAATGAGACCGCGTGGACGTCGTCGATAAACGGGTCAGACATCACAATGTTGTACCGCTGATACAAAACACAAGCTCCGGAACCTACAGCGTCCCAGAAACGGTCACAGATGTCGCCGCCACCCCAGCAATCGATGACGAAACGCGAGCGTGTTAGAGTGTCACGGTACTCACTTTCCGACATCCCTGTTTTCACGACAACGTTGAGCTCACCAGCCAGCGATTGTGCCACTTCAATGGCTTCTTTTCGCAGACCAGTCTTGGTGTGACTGAACGAGCAAAGCACATCAATGTCACGTGGAGCATTGGATCGCAGAATGTGCTTCTCGCGCAACGCAAACGGGAGCGGAATGACTCCGCGTGTCAGATCATCCGGGTAACACTCGCGCTTGAAGTAGAAGCCACACTCTTTTCGCATGTCTTCGTTGAGCCACGGCTCACCGCGTCGAAGTCGCGGATCGACAAGCGAACCAGCAACTTGTTCTGGCGTATCCCAACCGTCAGCACGCCATTCAGAACCACAGATGTAAGCCTTGCGCTCGCGAGACTGGTGGATCTGCGAAAGCAGGTAGTGACGCGGAGGCGCGTTGTTGCGCACCTTGCCAAAGCAGGCGATGACGAGATCACATCTGTTCGCGGCCTCGACGAACGTGTCGTCCGTCATGCGAGCATCGCAGAAGCCATTGCCTGGGTCTGACACGATGAGCTCGTGACCGAGTTGATGGAAGCCTTCTAGAACGGTCTCGACCAAGTAATCGCGTTTACCTTGCGGCGTGATGAAGGCGATCTTCATCACATCCTCATCAACACATCGAGGTACTTCGCACACATCGTTTCGGAGCTCAGATCGGCCGACTCCGCCGACGCTGCGTAGTTTCGGTAGTGGTTTCTGATCTTTGTCAACGCCGCTTTGAGCTCGGACACGTCGCTGATGCCCTCGCCGTAACGCTTGCAGAGCTCCACAACTCCTCCGCCGTCGTTGTGATAAACAATCGGAAGCCCCGATGCCGCTCCTTCGACGTGGTGTGAGCCACATGCTTCCCAACGCGCGGCCGTGACGTACACGTCATGCTTGCGCAGCTCATTGCCGAGCGCCTCCCCGTAGAGAGGTGCGATGATCTTGGTGTGACGTGCCATAGTCACGAAATCTTTTGGGTATCGTCCAACATATGTGAACTCGATGGGGGCGCCAACATCAATGAGTTTGTCGATGTGCCTGTATAGGTCTAAGCCCTTGGAAACGTTATCAGACCAATGGTGTGTGACAAGCTTAAGCGTGTTGCTCAACTCGCGTTGTTGTTTGGGATAAAAGAACTTCTTCTCACAACCGTTGGTGATGACGGTCGATTTGCTCGACGTCAGACCTTTCGTCACGAAGTAGTCAGCGACCCACTTAGAGATGAACACGGTGGCGTCAGCGACCATTCGATTGGCATTGATGATGATGTTATCGAGTACATCACCGCCACGAGTTTTTCCTGTGTCGTTGACTCGATGAAGAACCTGCGTGACCGGGAAGTTCCGCTTGTATGAGTCAATATTATGAACGTCGAACCCGCCTTCCTCCTGTCGTGGATCAAGCATGATGATGACATCGATGTCGTTCTCAAGACGATGCACGACCTCGTGTCCGCGCGCGGTCAGGTAGTCCGCAAACGTAGTCGCAAAGTGGGCGCCGCCGCCCCAAGGTGAACGTCGGATCGCGCGGTTGAACGCGATCTTCATCCGCTAATCATTCTCACGACGAGTGCGTTAAACAGCTCAACCTGCTGCTCGTGTGTGATATCGTCTAATTTACTCATGAACGCCGCAAATATGGAGTCAGTAATCCGCTTTCGGTGCGATGTCAACGCGTCGTACATTTGACTTTCCAAATTGAAGGCGGAGTTCTCGATGTCATTCATGCGAACCTCTGATAATAATGGTCGATCGTCTTCTTGAGAGCCACGTCGAACGGGGTGAAAGCGTTGGTCGGGATGTCACTTTCGATCCAGTACCGCCGATCGTGGCCGAGCCGATCTTCGACGTGCTTGATGCGCTCCGGGTTGGCCATGTAACCGCGTTCGTCGAGTACATCTACAACACGTCTGATTGTCTCGATATTTTCCAGCGAGAACCCGCTCGAGATATTCAGGATGCGGTTGCGTTCGCCGGTCACAATCGTGTCGCGGATCGCTTTGACGGTGTCGCCGGCGTACGTCCACTCGCGGACCTGGCGACCATCTCCGTAAAGAGGAAAGATTGCTTTCGCATCATACGAGATGAGCGTCTCAACAAGCTTGGGCAAGAATTTCTCAGCGTGCTGACGCGGCCCGAAGTTGTTCGATGGTCGGAAAATGAGATATGACTGCTTGAATGTGTTGTGATACGAGAGTAACATCATGTCGGCCGCGGCCTTCGTGACCGAGTACGGGTTGCGAGGTCGGAGAGGGTCCGTTGTCTCGAATCCGATGTCGGAGTCGACCGCGTCGCCGTAGACCTCGTCAGTCGACAGTTGACAGAAGAGCGTCTCGTATTCGCGCGCGAGATCCATTAAAACTGTCGCGCCAGCAAGATTGGTTTGGACGAACGGAGCGCTATCTCGAATTGAATTGTCAACATGAGTTTCCGCGGCAAAATTGACGACAACATCAAAGCGGTTCTCGCGGAAAACCGCACGCATTGTTGAGACGTCGCAGATGTCGGCATTCTCAAATGTGAACGGACGCGGCATATCGTCAAGGTTCTCGAGCTTGCCGGCATATGTGAGCTTGTCGACGATGAACACATCGTCGTCGCAGGAGAGGAAATGATGGACGGCGTGACTACCGATGAAGCCGGCTCCGCCGGTAATGAGAACTTTCACGACGTCTTCCCGTAGTTCTCTACACACCAATCGATGACCTCGGCTGCTGTGCGAGGATGGTACCCAGTCGACTTGAGCTTGTCAATGTTAAGCACGGTGTTCACACGTTTCACGTCGATGGAATCAAGATATTCCTGGTAATCGACAGGCTGCGGATTGAGTGTGGGGTTGAGTTTGGTTAGCTTGACCGCGATCTCGTAAGGCGAGATTGTACCTTCGTTTGCACAGTTGAAGATGCCGGTCGCGTCGCACGTGAGCAGGTGATCGATCATCTCGGCGAAGTTTTCGATACATGTGATGCTGTTCGCCGACTCAATGAAACGCGCTGGCTGAGGCACACTGAGAAACTTCGTGAGAAGGTTTGTCTTGTACGGGACCGCGCTGACAAGCTGTCGCGGACGCAAGATGAGAACTGGGATGTCAAGCTTCGCGCCGAGAATGAAGTTGTCAGCCTCAGCTTTTGAGTTCGCGTAGAAGCTCGCAGGTGTGGGCACGTCCTTCTCGGTGTAGGCCTTGCCAGTGCCCATGCCATCAAAAATGCAACCGCTCGAGATGTGGACAAGCTTGAATCCAAGCACATTACACGCTAGAGCTACGTTGAGCGCGCCGCCGGTGTTGACAGCCCAACATTGCTCTTTATTTTGATCGCACCACTCGAGATTGATCATGGCGGCCGTATTGATGACAACTGGTGCAATCTCGGGTAAGTGCCATACATTTCCCATACGATTAGGATTCGCATTGTGAATCGCGACATGATCACGTGCACTTGAATTTCCGCGATCACAAGCTTCGCGTAGAACTTTGGCTAGTTTAAGCGGCTCATCACAGATCTCGATATCTTTGTGACCGAGGACAACGTCTCCTGGTTTTTTGATCTGCTGCGCAACCTTACCGTTGCCGATGATAATTCTCATTGTTTACTCCAAATCATCTTACAAGCTCTTTCGTAAGAATCGTGAGTGCCAGCGTCGATCCAGCCGCCCGCGACGCGATGCACAACACCATTTTGATTCTTGACGACGTAGCGATTCACGTCGCTGATCTCGTACTCGCCACGGGCTGACGGTTTCAGCTTCTTGATAATGTCGAAGACCGAAAAGTTATAGAGATACAAGCCGAGAACAGCGTCATTGCTTGGCGGGTTGATCGGCTTCTCGACGACGTCGTCCACGAAGTTGTCTCTGTCGTACGACACGACGCCGAACCGTTGAGGGTCTGGTACTTCCTTGACAAACAAGCCATATGTGTGGTCAGAACTATCGAACGCAGCGATGTCGGCACTAACTGTGTCAAGATCCTCAAAGATGTTATCTCCTAGGATGACAGCGAACTTGTCATGACCCACGAAAGCCTCACACATGCCGAGCGCCGCGGCGATTCCGTTTGCTTCCTCTTGAACTCTGTAAGTCATCTGGCAACCGTATTCCTTACCAGAGCCAAGTGAGGCCACAATCGCGCCCATGTGTTCTGACCCCGTGATCAGCATCACATCAGTGATACCAGCCTTCAGCAACACATCGAGCACATGAACGATGATGGGACGACGACCCATCGGAAGCAACGACTTGTTGACTGCGCGTGTCAGAGGTGCAAGGCGAGAACCGGTGCCGCCGGCGAGGATAATGCCCTTCATTAGCGCGAAATATAGCGCTTATTTTGGGAACAGTTCCTGATTGCCATCAAGAGATTGAAGTCGGTCCAGCCTTGCTGTGCGTTGTATAGAAGCTTCATGTCTCCGCTGGAGCTGACGTGATCAGCAAAGTTGTCGACAATGACCTTAAGAGCTTCTTGTTGATCAGTCAGGTCGAGCGTCGATGAGTGCCAGTTACACAACAGCTTCCCATTCTTTTCGTAAGCTTCGATCGAACGCGTCTTGCCAGCAAGGTTGAGATGACAATCCACCTTGATCTCACGTGAATTTGCGTCTTCCGTGGCGACACGCACCTCGAAGTCGTTGTCGTCGTTCGAAATGGTGGCGCGGTCTGTGTAGATCCGAAGCGATCGCGGCTTGCGATACGGACACCGATTGTACAGAGAGCTAAAGTTGTAGACGACCATCGCGCCGTTGGCGAAACGGACCTGGCCATTGTCCCAGTTCTCAGTGTGACCACGTTGTTCAACTCCATTGCCATCCTTGAAAGGGGCGAGAGGAGAGGAGTGCGACATGCCGCAGATGTCGATGGCGGGAACATCGAAGCCGATGTAGCGACGCAGCTGCGCGAAGCCATGATACTCGAACGTGCGATTGTCGTTCACAACTGTGTGCGGCACGCCGAACATCAGCGGATGAGCGGCGAGCATCTTCATTTTGATCTGCTCGCTTGGCAGGTAAGGGGTCTGCTCGGCGATGGCGAGAGAGACATTGGAACGTGTAGCTTCCTCCACAACTTGTTTGGTCCACACTGGCGTTTCGGCCAAAATTGGCTTGCGGTAGCCGATGCACTGCATCGTCACCTCGGTGAGCACCGAGGAGTTGACAGCAATGATGAGAGCATCGCAAGCGTTCGACAGTTTGTCGAGCTCGGAGTAGCGTGTGTAGCCAAACGCGTCGGTTAGCTTCTGACCCTTCGCGGCATCACGGTTCCAGAAGCCGACAACGTCGATGTTAGAGTTCGACTTCAGCACCGGCGCATACATGTCATGAACACGTCGACCTGCGCCGACGATCCCGACACGAAGCTTGCCTTCATTCACCATTTTTCTTCTCCTTGATGTATTTGATGTGGCTCAACACGTCTTTCCAAGCGTCAACTCGGCCATCGTACTTGAGCTCAGCCTCCAGATCGTTGACGTACGGGTTGCCACCGTAGCCGTCACTGAGACGCTTCTTCACGTACTCATTTATGTTCTCGAGCAATGTGTCAGACTTGCTCTCACGACCACGCAGGTACTGATCGTGTAGCCTTCGGTGATGATCTTTTGAGGCGAACCTCTTCTCATACTCGTGTTCCAACGCGAACGAGTACATCACACGGATCGAACCCTTCGGGTTCACGTCTGGAACAACGCCATGTAGCATCGACGACTCAAAGAGAAGTGCGCTCTCATTTGATGACTCGATGATCTCGTTTTCGTATTTTCCAACAAGCATCGCGTCGAAACGTGCGTCGTTCACCATGCAACGATGTGAGCCTCGAATGAACTTCAAGCGTGGCTCAGTGTCTTCGAACTTCGGGTAGAAGTTGAGCTTCACTGCAGCTGGGAAAGCGCCAACGATAGGGTCTGATGCGTATTGATAAGCGTCACGGTGCCAATCCTGGTAGGACGGCCCGGGAAGGGTTTTGACGACCTGGATGTGATAGAGGCACAGGCGACGACCTGTGAGCTCCTCGAGCCTCTCGGGCACGCGGTTCCCCCACAAGAAGTACAAAAAGTGTGGGCTGTACTCGAACGCCGACGGTCGTAAGTGAAAGGAGTTTTGACCCTTCTGTTCCCACGTGAAGTCAGCACGCGTTTGACCATCCCATAGTTCACGTAGATCTTCAAGCAGACGAGGGTTGTACCCTGTGGTGCCAACCGGGATCGATTCCAGTCCGTTGGCGAAGAACCTCTCGGCTGGGAGGAGGGTAGACTGATTAAAGTCGACGAGCTTCATTTCAATGCAGACCGTAACACGTCTGCATATGCTTCCGAGCACTTCATAATGTCTACGGTAGCAGGATCGACACTAAACATCATCTCGGAGAGATTAGGGACGTTTAGTGGAACTCTTGGTGGGTTGTCGTAATCGACGAGCTCGTAATCGTATGAGTCTTTGTCGGCGATGACGATGCCGTTGTTTGGAAGCACAAGCTCTTTCGTACCGCCCTCGCTGGAGCAGATAATGGGGCATCCTTGCCCGATGGCCTCAACCACAACGTTCGGGCAATGGTCGAGCCACGCCAAATGGATCATCCAGTCGGCCATTGAGTAGACCTCGGCACACAAGTCGTGACGGATGCTGCCCGTGTAAAAGATACCCTTATCAGCAACCTGGTAGTCCGGATTGTTTCCCAGAACTATGAGACACGAGTTGGGGTATTGTGTGGATCGGATGTGACGGAACATCTCAACGTTGTCGCATAGACGTTTCTGCGGATGCCAATTCGCCGAACAGACGAATACTTTGTCGAAGCGATTTCGGATCTCGATCAACACCTCACTCCGTAGTGTGACTTGTTTGATCTCCACGCCGTTCGAGATGACTGATCCCTTCCGCTCACCAAACCACTTAGAGCTCATCGTGCGGTCGAACTCGCTCTGCCAAACGACGCTAGCGGCAGCATCGTAAGCAGCATGGATGCCACGATTCATTCCGCCGTGCATCTGCTCGGGAGCAAACCAAATTCCGTCAAGTCGTTGAATAAACGGTTTTCGCATATTCAGCTGTGTCGTCGGCTCTATGAATACTAAGGCGACGTCGTAGTCGTCTGAGTCCGCTACCGAGATATCCAGATGAGCAAGCTGCATAGCTAGCCGCTTCGCAAAACAGTTAGGGCCGGTGTGCTCGGCTTCGAAGTTGACGCCGTCGAAAAAAACCTTCATGCATCATCAATTTAGTCGCTCTCACCAGGTGTTGGTGAGAACTGCTTTTGTTAGGCGATATACAAGCGTCGCGTCAGTCGAGACGATCGGCAACATCAGCAACGTGAAGCAAAACGGATGGGTGTTCGCGAAGATCCAGACATCACTCACAGTTTGAGCTTCAGTTTGCGCGTCAACGGCATCGACCAACCTGCCTCGAGTGCTTTCTTTTCCCACGCCTGCAAACCTTTTGGTTTTACAGGAAAGGTTCCACCCCAACCGCAATGGTAGCAGTTTGCCTCTGGGCAAGGCTTAGCAAAGGATGTTCCATGATCTTGACCGGTATCGTCAGAGCAATCACAGATGAAACCAGAACAATCATCACTATTAAAATTAAGACACATGCCTTTGCCGTGCTCGTTCGCATCGGCATCGCACTTCGGGCATGCCCAATCGAACTTCATGCGAGCACCGTCGGAGTAGAAAGTTTGCGTTTATAGAACGCGCGGACATGCGCCGAGGACGGCTCATCGACAACCGACACAAGCTCCCAACCCTCTGCGCCAGGACCGTCAAGCTCGATCTGGATTCGCGCATCGGTTACGACGTCGTCGGTGTCTAGCATGACAGAGATCTTCTTAGTCTTGTACTCCCACTTTGTGATCACCGTGCGCCTCGCCTCTTCAGCTCGTCGAGAATCTCACTCGCGAAACTTGCCTCGCTGAACAACCCAGCAATGAGTCGAAGATCTTGTAGCGGAACGTGATCGAGCTTACACTTCAAGTAGACCGGATGCACGTCATGCTTCCATGTGTCTTCCTCGCGCGTGATGATTGGACTGTCGCCGACTTTGATCGTCTCATACATTTTCTGGGCGATCCAGCAGCGAGCGTCCTCGCTGATGTTCTGCGAACCTTTTGCGAAGACGTTGTGAATGGTCTCGGAGACGCAATCAAACATCTCCTCCATTGAATCCTTCGTGAGCGTCTTGCCAACAAACTTCTGGAGCTTGATGCCGAGGTGGTAGCAGAGGACGTCGACGAACCGCGGACCACCGGGCTTGCCAACGTTCTTGGGGATCTGGACAGGATACGGGTTGGTCGGAGGGTTGTCTTGATCGTTCATGACTATCGTAGATTCTTGATCTATTTCAGCGTTTCGAGCGTCTTGAGTGACAACTGTTCGTGTTTTGGTAGCAAAAACTTCAAACGATCGTTCAGGTTGTCGAGTTCGACCCACTCGTCGGAGGTCATGCCGTCGTTTCGCATCTTCTTACCAGCTAGCATGTCACGACGCTCAATTTCGTCCATCGACATGTTAAGCAACCCACGCTTGCGCAAGAAATCGGCTTCCTCTTTCTGAAACTTGGCATCGTCCGTCTGAAATGTCTCCGGGTTCATGTCACAACGATAGGCGTACATCGTGACTGGCACGTGAACGCGTCGCTTCGCGAGGGCAAGCACCGGCAGATAGATCGCTTGATCGCCGGCGCGTTTGATGTACTCATCGTCGACGCCTCGATAGTTTGCGTCGAACACCTGCTTCGAGACGCTTTTTTTCCAAGTCTTGAAGTGACTGGAGACCCAGGAGTGTTTGTATGGATCAGCTCCGTTGGGGAGTGCGGCCGAGATGTTCTGATTCGTAACGCCATTAGCGTCGTACCACCTGTGATTACTCCAAGCGGCCTCAAGATCCGGTATTTTCTCATATGCGCGAGCCATGATCTCAAGCGCGTTGAGGTCGCAGAGATAGTCATCGAGGTCGAGGCGACAGACAATCTCTTCATCACCCATCCATGACATGGCCTCGAGTACGTTGGAGACTTCCCAGCGTCGCTCATCATTACGTACAACGCGAATCTTGTCAGCGATCCCAAGCGATAATGCGACCGTCTCAACGTAGTCGGGTGTGCCATCGGTCGAGCAATCATCAACGATGACGGCGTGCCAATCTTTGTAACTCTGCCCGGCTAACGACACTAGCGCTTGCCAAGCGGTCTTGCTACTGTTTCTGGTCGGGATCGCAAAGGCGAAGATGTTCACCAGTCCCAAGTTTCTGCGACAACGCTCTTCTTCGCCTTTGCCTCAACGGCCCCAACACGAGTTAACAGCAACTGTCCGTAACGGATCTTCTCGTCCGACCAGCGACGGTCGTCGATGAAGATGCGACGATCCATGATCACGAGCTCAGCCTTGACGCCTTCCGGTAGATCGCAATTAGCAAGAGCCTCATGTACCTGGATCGCGACGTCGTTGCCCGTGTCCATGTGCCAGTCGTCGAACAAACAGAAGCAGTCCCAAAGGTCCTTAACTCCCTCCCAGTCACCACGAACTGCGGCAGATGTGTGATCACCGTCAATATAGACAAGGTCGTACTTGTCGGTCATCTTCGGCAGTACGTCATGTGACGTGCCGCGCGCGATCTGGATGCGACTAGTCCACTCGGGCGGAAACATCTGTCCGAGCATCTGCATGTGGTTGTCATCGAGATGAGGCTCGATGACCATCACCTGACCGTCGTTGCCGAGCTCAGCGAAGGCCTTGGCTGCACACAAGGCTGAGTAACCGCGACCAAAGCCGACCTCAAGATACGACTCCAACTTGTACTTCTTGATGAGCGAGTAGATCAAAATACCTCGTTCGACGTTCGGCACAAAGAACGCGCCGGCGGTTCTCCATAATTCCGAATTAGGATCGCGCATCTTTTTAGCAGTTGGCTCAGCAATGTATGAAAAATCACCTAATGAAAGTGTCTCAACTGGCATACCAATCTCGACGAGCTTGTCGTTGATGTTGACGTTCTTCTCTGGTTTCATGTGCTACTCGCGACGATAGAGCGTCTGCAGCTCCGCAGGCGGGCTTACCTGCGACAGTGTCATGTGGGGAGTCGCCTGACCCTTCCACTTCGAGTGCCACACATGGCCACCCGTCTTCTCGGCGAGCTCCTTCGCTCGAGACTTGATGTCGACGTCTGATACATCCTTCCATTTTTTGTCGAAGAACATGTTCGTCTCGGCAGTGTCGACGTACTCCTTGCCGTTCAGGACGGTCCAATGACGCGTCCAGAAGTCGCGGTAGAGGCGGATCTTGCGCTCGATATCGAGCCAGCTAGCGTGATACACGGTCGGAACGTTCTGCACGACGCGTGTCAGCCAACCTTCGTAGGCGACGAGAGCTTTTGCATCACCGGCCAGTGCCTGGTTTCGCGCCTGCTCCATCTCGTTCGTCAGGAAGCCAAGAAACACGATCGGCTCACCGCTAGCGACGTCGACCGGGTCGCAACCATCGGTACCGAGCAAAGCGATGTCGCGACCCTCAGAGTCCTTTGAGCGGAGCTGAGTCGGCACGCCGTGGGTGATCCGCGGCGAATTGCGACTCATGCGCCACTTCCACGGCGTGACGTCGAGACGGATCTTATCGAACCCGCCCCAGTACTCGACAACTGGGAGCGAAAGCATGGGGACACCCTTAGGGAAGTTCTGCACAATCTCACGGATCTTCGAGCAATCCTCGGCCCGCACAACTTCGTCGACGTCCATCTGCCAGACGAAATCGCCCGTGCATCGTCGTCGAGCCTCAGCCTTTTGCATGCCGTCGAAGAGGGCAGATCGAGGGTTAGTCCAGTCACGTTCGACAACGTACACCTTTAGTCTCGAGTGCTGATTCATATCGTTGAACGCGGCTTCGTGAGACGAGTACGACGTTATGTGTCCATCACCATGCTCGACCTGTAATGTTCCGAGCTTTGCGAGCGTGTTGTCGATTGAGCCGGCGTCGACAACGACAACCTCGTCGCAGAACGCGAGCATGGACGTGATGCATTCCTCGAACGGGTACTCCTGCTTGACACAGTTGTACGTGGTAGCGTACCCTGAGAGGGTGTACGCCCGTCGCATGTGCTTCGCGACGTCGCGCCAAAAGACGCTTGGCGAGGCTCGCAAGTAATCTTCCATGACTGTGATATCATCGGTGTCGAACCAAGCCTCGCAGGCGTGCTGAACGTTATCGTTCAGGATCAACTCGCAACCGAGCAGCTTCGCCTCGATGACCAGACGAGGGCAGGTGTCGCCGCCGACCGGGGTGTACACAAGGCCTTTCGCTGTGGCCAAAGCTTTGAGCATGACGTCGTACGAGACATCGCCGAGCGAGTCATAGGCGAGCTCGCGCTCGTCAGCGAGTTTCCTCGCAGTCTCTGAGCCTTTGATCCAAGACTGAGCATCAAGCACAAGCCAGCGATCTCCCTTAGTCACTTCAGATCGAAGCTTCGCAATCGACTCGAAGAACTCGTCATTGAAGACGCTAGAGAGCACGCTTTGCGGGTAATCTGCCAAGTAAGGAAATCTCATGAGATACAGATCACGCTGCTTCTCGCTCATCCACCAGATATGTTCTGCAGCGGACATGAAGCCCGAAACTGCGCTGCCGATCGGGCCTTTGTCACAGTCGCAAGAAACGCCTTCGATTTCGAGATGCTTCTCTACGGATCGGTGCTTACAAAATTTGTAATCACATTCGACGATCGAGAAGCGACAGTTCGCCGCGATCATCGCGAATAGTCTCGGGTCGAGCGAAGCGTAGTTCCCGAAAACCCAGAACTTTTGGGTCCCTTGCTTCAGATGCTCGATCGTGAGTTGAGAGGCCAGCACCTTGTGTGTCTTAACAGGTGCGGTGTCGATCAGTGCTTGAAGTGTGAGTTCAGCACCCCCGATCAACTGTTCGGGGAACGCGTCTGAGACGAAGATCACCTCGGCGTCTTTCGGGACGAGAAGGTTTGAGATCGGCTTTGAGAATAGAGAAACGTCTTGACGCATCGATCTGTCACTCTAGCTGCTGATCGGCTCTGTAGCAGCCGGAATCCTTCGGATTCGTGTGGCTACGCCCACTCGACTCTTATTTGTTAAGAGATCGAAAACTCTTAAACAATTGTGCTTCTTCTTTATTACAATCAAGGTTGGTTGGGGCGGGGATGGAGGTTGAGATTAAGATCCTTTGTGATTGCTCGAGATGCCTAGCGCGCCTATCATTCGGGGTCGTGAGTCGTTTACTCGAAATCCAAACTCTTGTTGAAATTCTTCGTGAACGCGTCATTTGAGAGAGTGACCGAGTATCTCAACCGTCGATGAAGTCTTGTTCGCTACTTACCCACATGCCTCGACGCTCTTTAAATGACGAGAGTCTTGAGCTTCTTATCTCAGAGATCCATTCCAAGCTCGACGGTGTTGTCTTCAACGGTGGGTTCGAGACCCTTGTCTCGAACGTTCAGAACATCCAAAAGACGCAACAGGAGATGTTAATCAAAATGGAGGATGTTCACAAGGTCATCTACGAGCCGGACGACGGTCTCTTTGCCCGTGTCAAGAAAGTCGAGACGATTCACAATCGCGAGCTCGAGCCGCTTCGTCGCGAGCTTGCTGATATCAGCGAGTGGAAGGACATCTTGACCGCGAAGGAGGGCCCGTTGGCTCAGGCCGTGAAGGACCACGACAGCGTCGACGAGCTCAACGCTTGGAAAAAGCGCATCATCGCGCTTGTCATCACTGCCGCCGGCAGCACGTTCTTGATGGCTGTGAAGACGTTATACGACGTTCTGAAAGACCATGTTTCACTGCGCTAACATCGTGACGTGAAACTGGGAAAGACGTCAGTCGTCAAAGCGATATCGGCCGCGAAGACCCACCTACGAGGCAATCTCGCCGCCCTCGGTCGTGAATCCCTCGATCGTATCGCTGTTGTGGGTCCGCTTGGGTTACTACTGAACACGCGAGCACCTGTTGACCTCGACACAGACGCAGTCCATCCGTTCTTGATAACGTTGGAGCACGCGCGTGCCAGTGAAACTCTAGGGCCTGGCTCGATGCGCGCCGTCATCGCTTACGCTGACAGGATCCTTCGAGGCGGCCCTCAGACGCCGCATTCGCTGTCCGGGCGGGCGTTCACCCGTTCTGATGTCTCGCGCATCGCCCGGGGCATCCTGGAAGAAGACGACATTGAGGCCATGACCGCATTCGTGGCCGAGGCCGGCGCTAGCCGCTACGTTGTTGAGCGCACTCCATCACGAGTTGATAATGTCGAATTTGTCGACAGCTACGAGTTCAAGCACGGTTCCATGCCTATCGACGGCACCGTCTCAATGGACGGGGCTCGCGTGCTCGTCGCCGACGGATATGTTGAGACGGTTGCTGAGATCCACGGCATCCTCGACCGATGCGGTCGCGACAGGGAGAGGCTACTCATCTGTGGTCGAGGCTTCTCGGATGAGGTGATGTACACGCTAGCAGTTAATCGTCAGCGCGGCACGCTGGTTGCTTACGCTTTGACGTTCCCGTTCGATGACGTGGACGCCAACGCTTTGGTCGATATCGCCACAATCGTTGGCGGCGACGTGCTCTCATCACTCAAGGGACAGCTCTTCACTAATGTAATGGTTTCAACGCTACCTCGCGTACCGTATGCTCGCTTGAGAGGCAACACGCTCGACTTTCGCGGCGAGGGCACAAGGGATCGCGTGGCGCTCGTGATGTTAGGCGTTCAGAGTAAGGCTGCTGAGGCCGAGGAACCCGCGCGCTCCATCTTAGATAAACGTGTGCGTCGGCTCGCTGGCGCGTGCATGATCATCCGCTTAGGTGACAGCATCGGTCACCTCGCTCGAATAGAGGCTTGGGACTTAATGATGCGCAGCCTTCGTCAGTCTACGTGCGGTGTGATTGACGTGACAGACAATGAAGCTTGGCCCGATCGAGACGTCGTTCCACTTTCGTCGATGGCAACGGCACATGACATGGCGCGCAAGCTTGTCTCAGCACTAGAGTCGCTGGACTCCTACGTGTGATTACTTGACAGGAGCGGCCGCCGGCGCCGCCGGAGCACCAGCTGCGAGTTTCGGCGAGGGCTTCGCGGGGACTGGGATGTCATTGAGACCATTTGCTTTTGCGAGTGCCTGAATGATCTTCGTCGCAGTCTCCTTGTCAACGCCGGATTGACTAGCAAGGAAGTACGCGATGTCGTTGATCTTCTGAGCGTCAGCCGCGGGGTCAAGCTTCTTGTTGGCGGCCGCCGCCGCTGCAGGCGCTGCCACCTTGGAAGCCGTCGGCGGAATCGCTGCTTTCGCGCCTTGAGTCGGCGCTGCTGCCGTAGTTCCAGCCGTCGGAGTGGGTGCTGCTTGGCCGGCGGTGGCGGGCGCTGCTGCTTGCCCTGCTGCAGGCGTTGCCGCGGCCGGATCGGCTTGAGCTGCCGCAGGGTCAGCAGGCTCGGGTGCTGCAACCTGAATAGTGGCTGCTTGCTGTCCAAGCTTGTACGCGCCGTTCGGCGCGACGTTCTGCATGAGCTCCTGAATGGCAGCCTTGAGGTTCGAGATGTAAGGCATGTTGTTGTTAGTGAACAACCCCTTGATGTCTCCGCCGAGCGTTCCAGAACCGAGTGCCGGCGCGAAAGCCTTCTGCATAGTAGCAAGGAACTCTTCTTGAGTCTCTTGCGGAACGAGTTCAAGACACGACTTCTGTCCTTCGTTCTCCATCCCCTTGGGAAGGTTCAACTTGAGAATGCCAGGCAGCGCGACGAATCCGGCTTTCACTGCTCCAAGCATCGCGTCGGTCTTCACTAGCGGATTGACAAGAACGTTCTTGAGACCCTGAAGTACACCACCTCTTGCATACTTCTGCAAATCAGCCTTGGCAGCCTTTAAAGCAGCCTGAAACATGGCCGCCCCATCAGGTAAAAGCCCTGTCAGCTTGTCTACCGTTGCCGCTGCTGCGTTGACCTTCGTCATGTCGATAGCCTCAGTCACTACGCGCCGCTCGCGTTGCTCGTAAACGTTCTTGAGGGTGCGATCTTTGAGTCTCATTGACAGTAACTAGACGTTTGGTGACTTACTATACATCATCATGCAGAAGCAACGAAACGCAGTGGAGAAGTCTTATCTTGGGCTCTCGGACAGCATTAAGACGATCGTCACCCAGCGCCTTTATGGCGCCTTGGGTGAGATCAAGGTCGAACGGCAGCAGGCGCACAAGATCCTCGCTGTCGTCATTGCCGCGATCGACGAGACGTACGGGCGCTCGTCGAAACATTTCGACAAGTCCATTGATGCGCTCGTGTCGGCTGTCAAGGAGGACAGCCGGCTCAAGAGCACCAAAAGTGCGGAGTGAAGGCTGGTTGACCCGATGGCGAAACAGGGTGTCAAGCATCTTGTTGCGTGCAGCTGTGTACTGCCGCAGCTCAGCAAGCTAAAGAAACCTCCTTCACACGAGTTTGTCGTGTTCTCAACCTTCGATGATGAAGCCAAGACATTTGAGTCGACTTTCGTTCAGTGCGACAACTGTGGTGTGGTTCACAAGATCACTGACGTTTGCGCCTCTTCTATTCTTCACGGTCGCGACGAGCTCAAGACTATCGTCACTCTCGATGATGTCAAACCGTCAGTGCCGTCGAAGCTCGCTGACGTGCTGGAGCAGCACAAGGTCGATCTCCCAACGTGGCAGCAGGTCGCTTGGATAATCGAAGAAAACCGATGGGGCACGCCGGTTATCCTGACTTCGGAGTACGTTGACGGCGCTCGGCAAGGAAAAACAATGATCATCTTGGGAGAAACGCTCTATAAGATTAGCAACTTCATGAACGAAACGGTGGCAGGATGAACGAGAACTACGCGAACGTGAGCATTGGCGAGTCAGACGCTGACAAGAAGACAAAAGACATCCAACTCTGTCGCGATGTAATCTTGGAGATCATGAATCTTAACCCGTCTCAGAATCAGATCCTCATGATGATCCAGCTCCTTGGTTGCGAACTCGTCCATCACGAACAGATGGTCGAAGTGGTCACGATGACTAAAGAGTTTATGAAGGGTCAGAACATGCTTCTCGTCCCTGACGAAGAGTCGTGAGCGTACCAGCTTGTCAACATGGGACGATCAACAGTTCTCAACGGCAACGCCACGCTCGGCTCGGGCGACGAATCGACAGCTTTTCAACTAGCAGAACGCATCGTCTATCTGGCAGGTGAAGTGAGCGAGCAATCGATCGCTCATGTGACAGCAACGATCATCGCACTAGCGAACATCGACAAGTCCACGCCTATCAAGCTCATAATCAGTACGTACGGAGGCTCTGTCGACGAGATGTTCAGTCTCTACGACGTCATAAAGTACGTTCCGTGCCCGGTTCACACCATTGCTATCGGCAAGGTGATGTCGGCCGGTGTGCTGCTCGTTGCCTCAGGTTCGCGTGGGAATAGGCTTATCGGTCGCTCCACACGTTTGATGATCCACCCGATCTCAGCAGGTCAAGAAGGCACAGTCTTCCAGATGAAGAACGAGCTAGCCGAGACGACGCGCATGCAGGCTCTGATGGAAGAATTGCTGGTTGCAAACACCAAGATGACCAAGACGCAGGTCGCAACCCTCATGAAAAAAGGTCACGACTCGTATCTTACTGCAAAAGAAGCAGTCAAACTAGGCATCGTTGATGCTATCTTTGAAGCACGGGAGAAATGACAATGGAAGACACTCTGAAGGAAAAGGTCGACGCGCTCAAGACGCTTCTCGACTCGATGGATGAAGATATCACGAAGAGCGACGAAGGCACCATCGCTGCCGGCGGACGTGTTCGCAAGGATCTGCAGGAGCTCAAGCGGCTCGCCCAAGTGGCGCGCGTCTTTTGTCTCAAGCGTGATCACGAACGTAAGACCGTCGCGAAGGTGAAGCGAACACCCACGCAAGTGGGTAGTTAACTGCAACATGCCTTCTTCTAAAGCCATCCTCCGTGACATCGCCGATTTTAAGCTCGATCCCAAAGTGGCACACACCAAGGCTGGAGCAGATGGTCGCGTCCATGGTAAGGAAGCGCCTCTTCCCAAGAAGGAAGCTCTCAAGGTGAAGGCAAAAGAAGATGTTGTGTTGGAAACGAAGACGCCGGCGGAGGAAAAGAAGTCTAAGCAAACCCCGCCGGCGCCTATCCAGTCTACATCCAAGAACAACAAGAAGGCAGTCAACGCGAATGACAGTGTCGAGAGCAGTGCCCCCGCGGGCAAGCAAGAAGCAGTCGAAGTCTCGGAACCTGCAACGGTCACCGACATCGACCCCGTCGTCGTCTAAGACTTTTGTTCTCGATACAAACGTATTGCTTAGCGACGTTGACGCGATCGACTCGTTTGGTGATAACGATGTAGTCATCCCGCTGGCTGTTTTGGAGGAGCTCGACTCCAACAAGAAGCGTATGGACGAAGTCGGACGCAACGCGCGTATGGCGTGTCGTAAGCTCGACTCGCTCCGCGAGGTTGGGAGTCTACACGATTGGGTACCGCTAGCCAACGGTGGTCGCATCTGCGTGCGCTCCAACAAGGCGAGCGCAAAGGATGTTCTGCCGTCTGAGCTACTGCATGACAAGAACGATAACTTGATCATCGCTTGTGCTCTCCAACTAAAGGACAAGCGCGCGATCGTCGTGTCGAAAGACATCAACGTCCGTGTGAAGTGCGATGCTCTTGGAGTGCTTGCGCAAGACTATCTGAAGCAGCGCGCGGCCGACCAGGCTGAAGACCTGTACACCGGTGTGCTCGTAACTCAGCTAGAAGATGATCTCGTCGCCGCCGTGTGGGCCACTCGTCAGCTTGAGTTGGGCGACATTCCACACGATACACACCCTAACCAGATCATCGTCATCCCACGAAGTGACGACAGCGGTTCGACAACCATCCTCCGACATGTCAAGGATCGCTATCGTGTCGTCAAGGAACATCGCGACGTGTTTGGGCTTGAACCTCGCAACAAGGAGCAGAATTTCGCTCTTGACTTGCTTCTCGACCCTAACGTGAAGCTTGTCACTTTGGTTGGCGCCGCGGGCTGCGGTAAGACTCTCATTTCGCTTGCCGCCGGTCTCGCCCAGACACTTGGTGTTCAACCTTTGTACGACAAACTGGTCGTTACTCGACCCATCGAGCCGCTCGGCCGTGACATCGGGTTTCTGCCCGGCACGTTTGAGGAGAAGATGGCTCCTTGGATTGCTCCTATCAGGGATAATCTCGGTTTCTTGCTCTCACACAAGAGCAAGAACGGCAAAAAATCATCTAAGGACCTCGACGGCGACCCGTACATCAATCTCTTATTCGAGCAGAAGAAGATCGAGATCGAGGCGGTCGCGTACATTCGCGGTCGCTCCATCCCTAACTCTTTCATCATCATTGATGAAGCACAGAACTTGACAGTTCATCAACTGAAGACGATTATCACGCGATCAGGCGAAAACACGAAAATCGTGCTCTGTGGTGACATTCATCAGATCGACGCAAGTCACATGGACGCGGTTTCGAACGGGCTCTCGTATGTTGTCGAAGCGTTCAAGAACGAAGATATGGCAGGACACGTCACGTTGATTAAAGGTGAAAGATCATCTCTTGCAACGCGTGCTGCTGAACTTTTATAATAAAGTTCAATGTTAGCGTAGATTACACGACCAAATCGCTTTGACCAAATCTTCTATGAGAGACAAAACTCATTCACTCAAAGTCAAGGAAAAGATGCAACAGGCTCGATTATGGAAGACGTCGTGGAACAAGCGCGGTGACATTGCTCTTCTGGAGCCTGAATCCGACAGCCTTGTTACCTAGAGTCATCTCCAATGGGGCTGCTCGATCCGAAATCACGTGTTCTCGACGTTGTGCTGACCGAACAGGGTCGCGAGGCCTTGGCGCGCTCGGCGCTAAAGATCGCGTACTACAGCCTCACCGACTCCACCATGTTTTACGAGACCGACGTCAGCGGGTCGTCTGACGTCACGCAACGAGTGTACGCTGAGGTGGCCTCTAACCTGCCTCAGAACGTCATCAGCCTGCTCGCGAACGATGCCGGCCAGATCACGCGCGTGCGCTCTACAGCTATTCCTGACGTGCAGGTGTTCGGTGGCCAGGTCCTGTCTGGCTCTTACCAAAATGAGACAGTGTTGACGGGCGCTGCTTTCGCTTCGATGGCCGGGCAGATTCTGTCGTCGTCGTTGGATAATCTCAAGAACAACTTCGTCCTCGGAACTGTTGATGAATTCTTTGAGGACGAGGAATTCAAGCTTGGACCTGCTCGCGTCGAGTTCGCGTTGACTTCACATGACGATCAGCACTCTGTAGGGTCTACCGCCGTAATGAATATGGGCACTGTCAACGTCACGACACTAGAGAGCTTTTTCCAGGATCCGCTGTTGAGTCACATCCCTAACTTCCAGTTCATGCCTCCGGTGAACAAGCAACGATCCAGCGATCAAAATCAAGTGCCACTCGGGGAATACAAGTCAATTAGTGCCGGCGCTCGTATGAGCTACGAAGATGTCAAGCAGGAATTGTCAGACGCTCGTAGAATAGGCAATCTACGCACGTTCAAGTTTGACCCGGCCCCACGCACCAACAACGTTCATTTGCAGTTCTTCGAGCAAACCAACACAGGGATGACAAAGCTAGACACCATTGATTTCGGCACGTACCGCGGCGAAGGCGGAGCCCCTGTCCGCGTCGTGTTCGTCGGTAAAGTGTACTGGGACGACTACGACACCGAAACGTTCGTTAGACTCTTCACGGTTACGTTGGAATAACATGTACATTCAACTTCAATCCTCGTACCAGATCGTGTCCTTGCCAGACGATTACCTCACATTGAAGGAAGTCGATGGCGAGAATCTTACGTTTGAATTGAAGTACATGTTCGACCAAGAAATAGGGATCAAACAGAACATCACAAATGTACACATCGAGATCGCAAAGAAGTCACCTCCGAAGCTTGCGATCGTGAATGACTCTCGAAACCTCGTCGCTGACATTCAGCGTCAGAAGAATGCGCATATACAACTCATCAAGTCATACGTCAAGAACGATCTGCTCGCGACGGTCGCTAGCGATCCAACGAAGAGCATAAGCAACGAGGTCGTCCCGCTCTTCAAAAGAGGTTACACCGCAAGCCAGTTACCGCAACTCTTAAAGCGTGTTCTGATGCCAGTGCGTATCGCGGACGCTCGCAATTACCTGCCGCCGGTGAACGCACAGCACGACGTTGGCAACCCCGGCTCGGCGCAGCAGCTCGCGGAACAGCTTCTGCTTCTGGGGCACGACCCTTCGTCCGCGTACAAGATCAACAATCTGGGTCTTTCTCAGGCCGAGGCTCATCGTGGTATTCGACAGAACAGTCCCTCGGTCTTCAATAGTCTCGCCGAAAAAATCTTATACAAGTACAAGATTTTACCTTATCTCAAGCCAATCAATCAGCATTCAGCCGGTGATCCAGGCATTGTTCTCAATGGTGAGGACGACCCTGTTGATCAGTACACACTCGAACGTGTGACAGTAGAGAGTCGACATGTGTCAGTGTTGGACATTCTCAAATTCAATTTACCATCGACAAGCGACAGACTCACGCTCGTTGTGAAGGTGAAAAACAACGCGGGCGTGACCGTACAGGTCTTGGAACGCATCTTTTCACCTCGTGAGTATATCAAGTACTACAGCATCCCAACCCAACCCCCTATTGTTTTGGTGAACAATCAAGCAAATAAGACACATGTGATGCTTGCCATCAAACAAGTTGATCCTGCAGCGACCGGTGTCCGCATCTATAAACGTTTGTATGATCACAATACCTTCACGGACGAGCCCTATGTGTTCGTGAACGCGCTGACTGTCAGTCCGACGAGCGGCTGGGTATACATCCCAGTTGACGTGTCGCTTGGGAACACAAACATCTATAGGGTTATTCCGACTAGCGCTCTCGGCACCTACGGGTGTGACTTCGCTACTGCCGTTGTTCGACCAAAGATGCGAAACGCAACTATTAAGCGAGTTGTCATCACGACTAAGCCTCAGCTTAAAGGTGTTTTGCTTGAGATCTCGAAGTTGCCGTCCGACTGCGTGTCGTTCCAGATTATTCGCGAGGATGTCACGATCGACAAGGGCACGAAGGAGTTCGTGCAGACACCCGTCAGGGTAGAGTCAAACGATGCGAATCGTGTGTACACGTTCACTGACATAGGTGTGAAACCAAACCACTTATACATGTATTACTGCCGCATCTTCCGCAAAACCGGCAGTCACGAAGATCGTCTTGCGGCAAATTATGAGCACATTCCGCTCGTGGAAAACATTGTTGAGACAAAGATCAAAAACTCTTCGTTGCATCTCACCGACCGCGGATTTGACGTTCAGTTTACCATCGAGACAACAGTTGTGAGTACCAACGTGGACCTGGTGAAGCAGCTGTTGGAGCGACAGGGTCTCTATGAGATCTTCAAGTCTGACATCGCCGACGTGCGTGATCAGCTTGAGAAATTGATCGCTCACAACGTGAAGCGTGTCGACCTCACGACCGGCGCAGTGGAGGACTTTGGAACAGTGCAAACCGTCACCTTTTCCGACCTTGAAGCGAGGAATGTCGCCGGCGTCTCCGATCTCCGCATCGGGCACAAGTATCGTTACATTGTGACTGCATTACTTCGCGCTCCGGAAACATTGTTAGAGTCTTACGTCAAAACGTCACGTGACGTTTTGACGAATCGTGAGTACTCATACAAACCTTTCAAGTTCTTGCATCCTGTTGTTGCCAAGTACGGGAACATTGTGACGCCGAGCTCGATCCGAGCAAATTATTCTAAGAATCCCATGACCTTCGGTGAGATCGGAAGTTACACCATTATCGAGGTTGCGCTAGACAAGCAGAAGTCTATTATCACCACCGCGATACGCGAGAAGAAGGGCAGCAACATCGACGTTCTACAGTGGGTTCTTAACGGCACATCAAAGGATGTTGATCACTTTCAAGTGATCGTCGAACACGGTGGAAAGAAGAATATTGTGGGAAAAGTCGCTTGCGTCCCTGAAACTGATAATTTTGTATATGTGCGTAAACTTGACTCAACGGAGGTTGGCCTTGATTTGCGATACTCGGTTTGTCCTGTCTATCACGACTTCACACGTGGATTAGAAGTGCTTGTCTCTAACACGGAGTACAACTCGTGAGCGGACTGCCTGTAAGAAAATCGTTTGCTAACTTCGCTAGATTGGCGATACAGCCAAAAACACGTGGAACTCTCAATTTTGCGAAGTATGATACAGGAGTCATACGTGAGCTTCTTTATATAACGACGCCTAGAGACACACGATATAATGACGAGCTCCCTGCATCAACCGCAAAGTTCAGCCCCTTTGAGGAGCTGAGCGGTATCCCGTCGACTCGGCCTGAGATCATCAGTGTCGCTGAGTTTAAGCCATTATTCAACGCTAACAATCAGAGCTATACGCCGGCTGGTGAATTCCTTGACGCACAGGTCAAACTTATGAACCTACGTCACGAAGCTGTTAGCAAGCTTGTCAATGACCTCAAGAAGAACCCCGACCTAGCTGAAAAACTGGACCAGATCGAGGGTAACTTCTTGAAGCACGTGAATAACCTGAAGTCACACGCCGATTTTCTTGGAATTCTGCAACAGTACATCGAACGTATTAGCAAGCTTTTTGACTTGCGAGACTCTGGTACGCGGATCGATGCTGCATCTCTGTTAGGCCAGTACTACACTTCAGTTTACAGCAACATTGTCGATGCGAAGCTTTCGCTTCCTGTTTACACGTACACTGATCTATTGGGGCAACATGGGTACAACAAGACGAACGTACTGGGCTTCAGCAGCACGAAGATTTTTATTCAAACCCTTTTTGAGGCTCGTAAAATGTTGCGAGCTGGCAGTGATGATCTCATTGGTGTCGATCCTTCTCTGACCTTACGTGACAAGGATGCCTCAACCATCAATCGACGTAAATATAAAGATTTACACGTAATTCTTGGCAAATTAGATGGGTTTCCGACATTCGCTAATCTGGCAGAACGGCGTATATACGAGTCTGACAATCAGCTCACTTCATATCTGCAAGAGCTTGAAACCGCTTTCCGTGACATCGATGAGGCATACGCCGGAGTATCGTCCGATGAAATCGCGTACACACTGAAAATTCGAACGTTAACTCGTGAGTGTGTGTATTCTAACGCTTTGGCTGATCCTGCTGTATTAAGCTTGCTTAGCCAGTACGGATACCCTGTAAATGCTACACTTGGTAATCAACAACTCTTTGATGCTGTCTACGGACAGCTTGGTAATCGAATTACTGACGATCGTTCAAACACAAACACAAATTCGCTCAGCTCAATTGCGTCACGTTTAACGAAGGACACAGCGGTGTTGACATACGAGGTAGACTACCTGGAAGATGATCAGGGCAGTGTGTTCACTCCAGGAGCACCTTTCTATGTCGCTTCAACTGTTCGCCCAGGAGACAACGGATTCTCTATTGAGAACGCCAGTGAACTCATCACTAGGATGACAAACGTGGTCGAAAAATATGTCGATTTCGTTGGAAAATTCAATATCTTACCAAAGACTGGTAACGTTCTTGTGTCACAAGACGCACGTGTTCGTCTAGCATTTGACGCTTCTACGATGACGGAGACCCTGTATGGAATCTTCGTTAACCCCGCAAATGGGCTTTTGAAAGATGACGTGAATGGCTCTCCGATTGTGGATCTACTCGCAGAAGCAGCCACTCATCCTCAGTTGCGTGCGAATCTCTATGCATTCATGTGCATTGCCTCTGACACAGCTGCAGATAACAAGGGTAGTAATAAAACTGATCAAGTAAATCTAGATTTGAAAAAAGAAGCTGGTCGGTTGCCAGGAAGAGCTGGTGTCACGATCGATAAACTTGCCAAGAATTGTGCAAATTATTATAGACAGATCACTGGTGACAGCGCAGCTGCAATTCAGGTTGAAAATAATCTCAAGAACTATGAAAGTCAAGGGCCACTTCCTCGATGTATTGCGTACGTGCGCATATTGAAGAATGTGTACAAGCAGACGTTGGTTGAAAATAAAACCCGTTATTCGCACTTATCTGACAACATGATGATTGCGCTCGCCGTTCAAAGCATTTTCGACTCGGCTCGTCGATACGCGTACACGTCAATTCGCAAGAACACAGCTGTGATGATCAACACGAATTTTGCAAAATACGGCGACGCGTCGTCAGCGTTCATTCAACACATCGTACCAGTCGCGAATACGACTTCCAGAGAGGTAAGTGTAAAGTCTTCAGTAAAATCGTCTGGTAGAGTTAATATTGTCTCACCGATAGCAAAGAACATCTTTACTGGAAACTTCATTTCAAAATCGCCATTAAAGCAAGCTATCATAACACGTCTGACGCGCGAGGACGATCTTACCATTCGAACAGCACTTGCGCCTTTGAACGCGATCCGTGTGCTGCGAGATAGTCTGAAGGATTACATCGTCTTTCTTCAGCGCCCTGCGAGCACGAAGGTTATCAATGCAGTGCTCGAGATTGTTGGAGATCGAAAGCTTGTCGAGTTACTCAGCGATCGCGGTCAAGTTCAACTTCTCATCAATACTGTGGATTCGATTCTCGATCGGGTGAATCCCGATCGTGCGGCAAACACGGGGACCGATCTGAGTGACGAGGTGTCATTGACACGCTCGGCCAGTGCTGATGATGATCTCAAGATCTTCGATGACTCATTTATCACAAGCCGAACGGCAAACGTTCTCAAAGCGGTGTTCTCGAACGCGAAATTCAGTATCGCTCGTGGCTCTAACATCCGTGTGTTGACGTTTGGTCTTCCGCATGGTTTCAGTTCCAGACTGAAGAACAAGTTTAAGATCAGTAGCTTCGCTGAGCAAGTACAGAAGAAATTGAAACAGAACGACGTCGTGATTGCGGATGTGTATCGCATCGACGTTCGTTACCCCGATCTCATTTTCAAGCCGGTGCCCAAGATCTTTGAACTGAGTCGTTTCCCCAACCGAGACGAGAAGACGTTCGCTCGCGCGAGCGTTGGCACGAAGCTGAGTGATGCGCTCGATTCTGTTGGAACACGCGATTACTCTAACTTTGATCCAGAACCGATCTCGTTTCAAAACCGTCAAAATAAGTCTTCTAAGAAGCCAGCATACTCCTTCATGTCAGACGTTGATTACGTTGAGATGCAACGCAATCATGTGATGAGCTACATGCTCGAGCTCTACTTTCGGTTGTTAACCGGCATTCCGTTGAACGAGCGTGAGCTGTACGTTGAAGATCCGAACGAGAAGGATCAGCCGATTCCGTTTGTCTCGCGTGCCATTCTCGCGAACACTGCAGAGAAGATCTTCAAGGTTCCTACGCCGCCCCCGCCGCCTCCTGCTCCTCCTACGACTCTATCTGGAATATTCGGGTCGATGACCTCACAGCTGTCCGAGATGACTGATGAGGTCTTTGCTACGCTGGTTTTTGTGCCGAATGAGGCGCAACAGGCTGCACGTGCAAAGGCAAAAGCAATAGCAGCCGCAGCAGCCGCAGCAGCCGCAGCGGCGGATTTAGCCAAGAAGAAGACCGTCTATGTCGACCATACTGTCGCTGGCAAATACATGATGTCTCCAAAACTCTTCGAGCGTGTTTTCTTTGTTCATGTGGATCCAGATGAATTCGAGATTGATCATGTCGAGACATTCAAGTCTGAGACTGGTCGATCGACGTTTGCTCAACTGCAGCAGGCTGGTGAGATCGTTACCGTCTCCGAACGCGTTGGAAATTCAACTCGTGACAGTTTCAAGCTTCGTGATCACACGACTGAGAAACAGATGATCTTTGAGAAGTTCTTCATCGTCGTGAGATCCTACTCACCACTCTCCACAAGGTCAACGTGAGTTCTTCCAAACCTTCTCGTGAAGTTCATGTTATCGACGTTCCCGACGCTGGTGGGTTCACTGCTCGATTCGTGTACAATTACCACTCGAAAGACGAGGGTACGAAGGCCGACGCCGGTGTGACAAATACCCTTCTCACGAAGTCAGGAGAGTACTTCGACGCGCGTATTATCGATTATTTGGGTTCAGCTCGAGCACCACGCTACGTGGTACTGACCTGGAAGTCCACAAGCTACCGTGACCGTCTATATGGGCAATCCCCATATTTTCAAGACGACAACGTCCCCAAAAACTATATCCGTAATAACTTGTCGAAGATCCTGAGCGAAGAACACTTCAGCTCGGAACAGTTTACAAGCTTCAATATTAGCGATCAAAGTATTGATCGAAAGTTGTTTACCTATATCTCGGCCTCAGCAAACATCCTGAACGCGCAACGTCAGAATGCTTCAACACAGCACGGACTCGCGCTTCAGACCGCCGCTCTTACCTCAAATGAGATTGATTTCGATTTCCTGTCCAAATACCTCGTGCAACCCGCTGAGGATGGAGTCTTCTTTTACACACGTGACTCAAATCGTATTCGCAACGAAGTCGTTAACAAGCTAAAGGGATTCAATATCCAAGTTCAACTTAACAACAGCGTCATCCATACGCTTATCAAGCGAGCCGTTGCGTTCCCGGAATCAACGTTCGACAGCGTGCACGCGTCAATGTACGAGGTCTCGCGAAAGTTACAAGGGAAGGCGCAGACACGTGGCATGAGAGAACTACGAGCGGACGACTATCGCACCGTTGCCCCCGAATATGTCAGTCTTCAGACGATGAAGTCTGTCGATCCCGGTCTAGCAACGCGAGCTCGCATCGTAGGGTACATCGTCAATCGCTACGAGATGCTCTCGACAGGAGAGAGCGTAGCTCTTGACCCAATCACAGTGGAAAACCCTACAGCTTCGACGACTGTCGATCTCAACGTAAAGTACTACGCACATTATCAGTACACGATTCGCTCGGTCGCTGAATTCAGTATTCCTTCAATTGTAGAAGACACTGGTGAACTTGTCGTCTCCAAGTTTCTCATCGCCTCACGCCCAAGCGCACCGCAATTTGTCTCGTGTGTTGAGATTGTCCCTCCGCCGCCTCCGGCCGACGTGCGTTTCACCTGGGACTGGGACAACGACAAGCTATTCATCAGCTGGGCCTTCCCCCCGAACTCGCAACGTGACGTCAAGCAATTTCAAGTCTTTCGTCGTCGCACCATAAACGAACCGTTCGAGCTCGTTAAGCAGATCATGTTCGACGATTCAACGACCTCGTCACCTTATGCGGAGAAGCCCGATCCTCGTCTGGTCGAGACCGTCGTGAACCCCAAGCTCTATTGGGTGGACGATGAGTTCACTCGCGAGACCAGCTTTATCTACGCGCTCGGGACGATAGACGCGCACGGGATCGTGTCTGCGTACGGCCCGCAGTCGCAGGTCGTGTATCAGAAGTACAAGAACAAGCTCACCGTGACGCGTCTGTCTCCTGGTGGAGCTCCCAAGCCATACCCGAACCTCTATCTCAGCACCGACACGTTTGTCGACAGCGTCGTTGATTCAAAGAAGCACACGATGAAGATTGCCTTCCAACCGGAGTATGATCGACTCGTCGACAAGCATAACAATGATCTCAACTTCATCGCGACGGAAGACAAGGGCGGACGTTACAAGGTGTTGGCGATGAATACCGACCTTGCTGCAGCGCAGACCGTGGAGATCGTGATCAAAGATCGTCGACCAGCCTCGATCGCGCAGAAGCCGGCTAGCGCCCTTTCTATCCCTGACTACGGTGACAGAGTGTCGAAGCAATCGAAGTGAACTACAGTGACGAAAATATGAGTCTTCCTATCCCTATGTGTCACGCGACCGGCAAAATATGCATCGCCGACAATATCGGTCGGCGCTTGGATGTTGACCTAGAGATGTTCGTTTGTCAACGTTGCGGTCAAGGCTGGGTGCAGGACACGAGCTCGTGCGCAAGACTGCAGGAATCACTAAAGCGCTTCGAGATCGCGATCAAGAATGTTAACGTGGCACAGGTGAAGATGACAAAAGCCTTCCAAAAGCTTTCCGACTCGCTTGCAAAGATTTAGCGATGAGTGTCATCCTTGATACGGAAGGACGTGGCGCCATCGCTGAGATTTTCGCTGACCTCAAAATGAAATGTGAGGTGCCGGAAAACAGTGAAGAATGGTTAGCTGCTCTCGTGGCATGGATGGTTGACGACCTAGTCACGTCGCATCATAACGAGGCCACTTTCGCCGATGCTTTGCAATTAACATGGGTGGTTGGCTCGCGCTTGGAGTCTGAACTCTGTGGACGTTTCAAGAAGATCGTCCCCGTAGTAGCGAACGTTTTCCCCTTCGAAGGTCCAAACGGAGAACTCTCAGCCGGCATTACAGATACAGTGATACTTGATCCGATAAACGAAGATCCAAGAGAAATAACGTGCACTTTAGCTGCCGAGATCAAGAAGGCTGATCCTAATCATGATACACTTTTCATTTTATCGTTGATCAGGAAGACCATCTTGCTAAACGGCAATTACCGTTATGACACGCGCTTCGCGACAGCCAAGACTGTGTAATTACCGTTCATGAACGAACTGGCTATTCGGAAGTATGTGCGACTTGTACTAGAGCGCGCAATAACGGTCTCTCCCGACCAACTACTCTTGAAGATCAACGCGAGGAATGGTGGATCGATCCCCGCCGACGAGCTCACGTCCGAGGAAACCACCGTGGCTATGTCACTTGTCAAGTGTGACTTGCTCCATCACGTCCCGGCCGGTCATGGCATATCAAATGTTGGTGGCATGCGAGGATTCTACGGCGACAACATGACCGTGACTGGTGGTCGCAATGAGCCAACGCCTGTCGATCCAAAAGTCGCGCATCGATACCCGGAACGCTACGTCGTCACGTCCGGCGGCAGTCACTCGACAGACACTTTCAAGAGCGACACGCTGCGAGATGAGCTCCCGCGTCGTCGTCGTTAAGACAGCTATATTGTCGGCAGAATGCACTTCCATTGGCAGAACCTGACCGACGAACGCAAGCAACGAACAAAGACCTGGCCATATCACGGGAGAGCGTGGCTTCATCCCGATTCGGGCGCCGTGGATTCCTTCTGTTTCTCATGGAATCTGTGGTCGCGCTTCTGCGGCGTTTCTTTCTTCGCGTCGTCTGACCGCGAAGACAGTCTCGCAGTCTCGCTCGCTTTCCCACCATTTGCATTCTGGTTCACGATCGACGCGCGCAGTTGGTTGCTGCGTTTCGTCACGTGGATAGTCGCTCTTCAACCGTCTGACATGGGGAACAAGTGGTCGGGTCGCGAGTTATCGATCCGCGTGCACGACTGGGCGATCTGGTGGAGCGTCTGGGTCGACGACTCTGGTTGGACTAGTTCGCGCTCTAAGTGGCGCGACGGATGCTTTCACTTACTGGGGCACAACTGTCGTCAAGGTGACGTAGAGGAGATCCTGACACGCATGGATTACATCCAGATGCCTGAGCGGAAGTACGAATGCAAGGTCACGCTCGAGCGCGTGAGATTCGGCTGGGATCGACTTCCTCGCTTCTTCGACAAGATCATCACACGTGGTCATGTCGATATGCTCGACGGCGAACATATCCCGTTCCCGGGTAAGGGGACTTGCTCACACAACTGTGACGCCGACGCGATGTACAGTTGGAACGGGCTAGTCGATTCTATCCCAGATGCGCTCGAGAAGGCGGCGGCTAGTGTCACGTGTGATAGAAAACGGTACCCGCTGTGAATCACGAGAACCGCCCTGACTTGCAGATGCTAGCTTTGCTGTTTCTCCTTAGTAAGCAGTCGCCGATGACGCTTGAGAACCGCACCTGGTTTGTCGAGCTCGGCACAACCATTCTCGACCCTAACGACTTCACACCGCGTGCCACATTGCTCATCAATGGTGTCAAGGTCGACATGGTAAACATGATGCAGCTGCAGAACTATCTGATCTGCGCGTGACGTGAAGACTGATCGTGAAGTTTGATACGACGAGAGTCACGACCGGGCGAGAACTCGACTGGGCTAGCCTGTAAACATGAGCGAAAGCAAGGATTGGGTCATGATTCTGATCAAGAACTGCGTCGACAGTCACTACAAAAACACATTGGGTGTGGACAAGCAGCAGGAACTGGCGCAGTTAACGGCTGACGTGTCTGTCGCCGTGAAAGAACTGCTACCTGTCACATTCACGCACGTCGAGACTGTCACGTCGTCTGAGTTCCAGTACGCTAACGCGCGGGTGTTCGTGAACACCTACGCGGTCTCCGTGACCACCTCAGACTCGCGTGCAAAGAAGGTCGTGGACTTAGCAGAGCAAGTCGTGCGCATCGCGATGGCAAAAGGCGGCACGCGCTTCTTCCCGTACGTGCTGCTGACGCCGGTCGCCGAGTCGTCGTCTGACCGTGAGTGGTACCATACTAGGTTTGCGACGTCGTGAGAAAGACCAAACTACAGCAACTTCGCATGTCGAAGCGGGAGAACAAGATCTTCTCGTGCCCGGTCTCCAAGCTCAGCGAACACGTCGAGGAGCTTAATATGTTGTTCGCCGATGGGTGGCTAGCGGAAGACACAATGGTCACGCACGATCAGTATGTCGTCCTTCTAAAGAAGGAACATGAGGGTAAGAAAGTGTTCTACGTTGACGTGACCGGGCTTGCGCAGGATAAAATCAACGAATACATGCTGCGCGTCAAGGAGCTGGTATCCAACCCGGACCCGGACAGCGATTTCTTCATCCCGTGCAGGTGAGAGACCTAGATTACCGCGCATGAACCTCGACGACCTGGTGGGCGAGACTGTGGACTTCTACGGCGTGGACTGCAACGTCTTCTGTGTGCAGACCGAAGACGGCGAGCGCCTCGCGTTCGAAGCCGTTGAGGATGAGAGCGACGGCTACCGCTCAATGCTCGAGGAGGTGAAACAGGCCCCGCTAGATGGCAACATCTTCTTCGACGCGCCGCTCGCGAGAGTGACGATTAGCGAGGTCAGCGAACCAGGCGGGTTCTCGGGTTACGAGCTCATGAGCGACGACGGCCACGTGTGGCTGCGCGTTGGCACAAGAAATCACGACGACTGGTACCCGTGCTTCACGTTCAGCTACGATCCGCCGAGAGACTCGTGACGAACGCGTATCTGCTGCTGGCGCTCGTCGAGTTGCCGTCGGCGAACTCAACGGTGAAGCTGGAGATCAGTCGCACGTACTATGAACTCGAAGACTTCTGTTCTCGCAAAAGTGTTCGAGTCAACGACTCTCAAGTCTTTACGGTCACGCAGGCGGAGCTTGACGCCGCGCAGGTAAGCTCCGAGTCGTACAGCAAGTACGTGGTCTAATAGTTCGCTGGTTGTGGTGGAAGCCTAATTACATCATGTGCGCATCCTCAAGAAGCCATTAGCGCCGTCAGGCGATCTCTGGTTCCAACACAAGAGCCCGCACGGACCGTTCAACAGACTTGAGTCGCAGACGTACGAGACGCTGATCGATCAGCGCTCGGAGGACATGGACCCTGAGAACGCCGTTTACTACGTCGAAGAACGTGAAGAACACGAGATGCTTTACCACGAGCTGCTCGGCAGCGACGCGAGTCATAGCTTCACATATGCTACCATCGTAGGCTTTGAACTTATGGAGTCACCTGAGGATTACCCGGGCAACACACATTACTTTAAGCTGACAATACAACAGCTCAATGAATGTGTATTTGAACTCATTGCGGGAAAAGATCACGCGTTGGACGTTGAACCGTCTGTTGGTATGAAAGGTTTGCTAGCGTGCACCACAGCCTGGTCGGCTCATTCCGAAGAGTACGAGCCGTACCAGGACGATGTTGTGGGAGGAACAATTGACCCGCGCATCGAAGTCATCATCCCGTTTACAGTGGGGGTGCTAGCTGTGTACCCTGAGAAAGAGCTCCGCTAGTCGTTGACAGTCATATATGACCGCTAGCGAGTAGCCTCGATGCGTGCCGCTCGACTCAGAGCGGGTCGCCCTCGCGTGCCGCTTCCTCGTCCCATACCTCCAAGAGGATCTCGTCAAACCTATCGCGGTATTGCATTTCTAGTTCCCCGGCCCGTTCGAGGCGATCCATCGCGTCGTCCATAATCTTGTCGGGCATATCATCAGGATCCGGGTATCTGTCGGTGAGCGCTGCTACCTGCGCGTCCCAATCGTGGTTGAGCAATTGTGAGTCAGGCTGTTCCTTCAGCCAAGCGCGCGCCCGCCTTCTAGCCTCGATATACGAGGGACAAAAGAAATGTCCTGCGTCTGACTGATCGGTCCCCTCGATACGGTTGCAGCCACGTTCACGCGTCATCGCTTCGTACTTCTAGAGAGCGAACGCTTCTTCGTTGTCGGAGGCGATGACCTTCGGGCTACCCAGGTATCCACGCGAGACTGTTCCGCTGCTTTTTCATGTGTCACAGCGTCTGTTGCGGCTTTTTTCTGCGCGGCTTCTGCCGCCTCCACCGCGATCTGCAATGCCGGGGTGATGACGTTAATGATCTCTGCCCACCACGGACCATCCTCAAAGTGCCACGGAGCGTTCATGTAGACCTGCTTCCAGTGACGGGGCTCGTCACAATTACTATTGGGATACCCTCCAACAGGTACCGGGCCGCCAAGAACGACATGTATCTCGCCGCCAATCGTTAGATTGCCAGGATCATCGTGATACGGGACATAGGCAATATCTCGGTGCTCCCCTAGAACTATAGCCGTCGCGCGATAGCCAATGTTGATGCGCTCTCCAACTCTGCCATCGGCTCGATACAGCCGAGCCATGAGAGTGCACAGGGCATTACCCGGTGCGCGTTGCAGCTCTCCGTCCGCGTAGGCTTTCACTAGCGCAGCTTGGCTCGCCAGCCACTCCGCGCTAGGGACATAGATCGGTTCCGGATGCGCCAAGGCGTACGCGCGATTCTTTGCGATTGCTTTTTTCCATCGTTCACTACATGCCATCTGATTCGTCCTCAGTGTTGATTCGTCAACGCCTTTAGGAGCTAAGAGCAACATGCCCCGTTTCCACGCGCTAGCGTGGCCTCAACCTCTAGCTGTAAAGCCTAGAGTAACACGTCGTCGAGACTGTGTTACTCTTATAAAGTGACATCTTTCATCATCTACCTGATCACATGCACCGTCAACGGCAAAAAGTACGTTGGCCAGTCCGAGGTGCCTCTCGAAGAACGTTGGCAGAAGCATGTTGCAAGCTCGCGTTGCCCCACATCGAAGGCTTACAAGAAGATGTCGATCGTTCGAGCGATCGCGAAGCATGGTTCTGAGAACTTCATTAGAGAAGTGATCGAGAAGTGTTCCTCTTACGACGCGATGGACGTCGCCGAGATCGACTGGATTGCGAAGCTTGAGCTGACGAACCCGGACGTTGGTTACAACATCGCGAAGGGAGGCAACGCTCCGATGCGCGGTCGAAAGCACACGGCGGCCTCAAAGGCTCTGATGCGTATGGCGAAGCTCAATCCGACGGACGAGACTCGAGCGTCGTTGAAGGCTGGGCAGGCGAGAGCTAATGCCGATCCAGAGACAATACAGAGGAAGGTCGAAGCCGCGAAGCGGCGCGGTGTGCACTCGAAGCTTCTGGAAGGTCATGCTCGCTTCTTTGAGAACGGTATGCCGGAAGAGACGAAGCAGAAGTTGAGCGTCGCGATGTCAGGTGAGAAGAACGCGAACTACGGGAAGCCGGTACCTGCCGAGCGAAAGAAGAAGCTTTCGGCTGCCCATCAAGGTAAAATCTTGTCAACTGAACACAAAGCAGCCATTGCTCGCGGAGTCGTCGGGAAGTGTTCGTCGCGCGGTCTCAACCGTCGCCCTGTGCACGTTTACGAGAACGATGAGCACGTTGCTAGCTACCTCAGGCTAGAGTTCGTAGCTGAAGACATGGGCGTCAGCGTCAAAACGTTGCGAGCTTGGTTGTGCTCTGGGAAGAAATTCGGCAACCGTCGCTACGTACAAGACGAAAGTACGATCAGCGCATTGCGCTCTAAGTAAAGGATATCAATGGGTTTCTTGGATTCAAGCACGAACAATATTTTAGTTGACTGCGTTCTAACCGACTCTGGAAGACAATTCCTCGCCCGCAACGACGGGAGCTTCTCTCTCGTCAAGTTTGCCCTTGGCGACGACGAGGTCGACTACTCGAACATCAAGAAGTACGGTCGCACGGTTGGCAAGGAGCGCATCGAGAAGCTCACGCCAGTGCTCGAGGCCCTGACCAACCAGTCATACGCGATGAAGTACAAACTTATCAGCGTGTCTAATCCAAACCTCGTCCGACTCCCGCGTCTGACCCTGTCCGGCGACTCTAGCGTCTCTAGCTCCACCAGCCTTGTCACGCTCGGTCGCACGACTCAGAAGACGTCCGTTGTCTCCATCGAGCAGACGATCCAGGGCGAGTCGACCATCGATGTTGAGCTGCGCGACCAGGTGTTTCAGGTCGAGATGAGTAATCTATTCCTGCAGATTCTGCAGGGCACGCCGGACGCCGTCGATGGACAGTCGCGCGCGACCTATCTGATCCCGCGCTCGTCTAGCGAGAACAGTCAGGGAGGCTCTACCCTGCAGTTCACGCTCGCCGCCAAGTCGATCCCGGATGCACAGTTCACTGTCTACGGGTCGACTTCTAACAAGAACATCATCTCGACGTACGTACGCGTGACCGGTCTGCAGTCGGGCGCCGTCCTCGAGTACCGTGTTAACATCAACAAGAGTCTGTGACACCATCTCGGTTGCTTTCGACGGCCGGGCGGTGAGACGTGGCCTTTGCTCTTCAAGCCGGGACGTCTAGCTTCTTGCTGTGTGATCTACCGAGTCGACAACAGGGAGGCGGGCTTGACCTACGTCGGGCAGACCGTCCTGCCGCTCGAGGATCGTTGGAAGGCACACCGATGAAACGAAGAAAAGCTAGCAAACCGGTGAGACAACTCACGTCGCTTGGCGACGTTGTTGCTATCTTCGAGTCGTTGACAGCCGCGGCAAAGGCGAACGGGTACTCGAAAGGTGCCGTATGTAACAACATTCGGGACTCAGAGCGATGACCGCTCAAGGACGTCAAGTTCGAGCACGTTACTACGTAAGGAACAAGTAAATGGCAATCTACAAAGAGCTCAGCTCGGATAACTTAAAAACGGCACGCTCGTTTTTGTCACAGCTCGTTGAAGTCTTGCAGCAAGACATCTCTGGCTCCTCCACACGACGCAAGTATCAGCACTTCGTCACCGGCGCTGGCGTAGCTCCCGGCGTGACTTCCTCGCTGTTCCAGACGGTGCACGACCAGGACTTCACGCTACAGACGACGAACCCGCAATTCGATGTCACGGTTGGTCTATTCGCGTCTGGCTCGATCGTCTCGACGACCAAATCCGGAACTGACTCCGCCGGCAAGCTGTTGTTCCCCTCAAACTCGCTGATGATGCGCGAGAAGGTGGACATCTATCGGCAGTTCGCCCAGTTGCTGCTTGGCGACTCGACCGCGCAGTTTACCGCCCCGGCTGACTCCTCGACCAGCACGGATCGCATCGACGCCCCGTTGTTCATCAGTTTTCGACGGCTGTTCTCGCGCGATAAGATCAAACGAGAGACATTCGCATTGAAGTTCTATAAGAACGCCAATGTCATCGCCAGTGCGCTCCATGTCGGCAACATCTCGACCGTCATCACCGGATCCGAGCTCACTAGCTCGTTCATCTACACGGACGTCGGCAGCGCGAACAATCGTAACGTGGCCGTCGGCGGAGAGGTAGGCAGCATCGTCGAGTCCTCGAACACCGCTAACACCGTTGGTCTGCTATTCTACGATCACGGCGTCGCCATCCTCGATCTCGAGAAGATCATGAGCGGCAGTCAGCTCGTCTCAGGTTCAATCAGCTCGGTCGGCGCCACAGTGTCTGCCCACCTGTCGCGCGGCGCGCAGGCCATCGGCGGTCAGTTTGGTGACAACTCTCGGGCCAAGTTCATCCCCGACTTCCTTACGAGCGGCTCAATCGACAACATCGTCGACCACATCTGTGCGGTTCGCTTCCACACGGGCTCGATCACAGCCATCACGTTTCAGAATATCACAAACATCAACTCGACGCTTGTGTCCGTGCAGGCAGGGCCTGACGAGTTCAACTACTCGAGCAACCCAACGTTCCGCGACGCAGACGACAGAATCACAGTTATCGAGGCAGGCCAGGAAGATATTTCGCAGACGTTCGTTTTTGTCACGTCTGTCGGTCTTTTTGACGCTAACGACAATCTGCTTGCGGTTGCGAAGCTAAGCCGACCAGTTGAGAAGAGTCCGGAGCGTGGACTTAATCTTCGCGTGAGGTTGGATTATTGAACCTGTTTTGAGGTTTTGATTCAACGACGAGTGGATACACTCGATGGACTTTAATTCCGACTGACACTCCTCTCCAGGGTTGGTCGCCAATTTCATCGTTCCTTTTATGAGCTTCGTTACTTCCGCATGTTCGACTTTGATTCTGATGTTATAAGAGTGAACCGTTCAAGATCCCGTATCTATGGGAAGAGTCTGTCAAATTACACGCTAGACGTCCTCGTTACACGTCATGATCACAAGTAGTTGATCGAGGTGAAGCCGGCAACTCTCGTAAACGATCCGAAGAACATCGCGAAAGCAATCGTTTGGTGTTCGCAAAATGGAGTTGAGTACATTGTCGTCACCGAAAATGAACTCCCGATTATCTAGCTTCACCCTGTGTCTATCAAGCGTTTATCCCCAGAGGCTATCGAGACCTTCACAATGGTACTTCACCCCAAGCGCCGCTACTCAGCGCGCGTGCCTCGCGTGCCTCGCGCCTTCGTCGTCAACGAGTTGCTGTTAGAAACGTCCGAGGTGTTGCTCACACAAGCCGGCGAAGATCTGTTGTTAGAGAGTTAAGCGAACATGGCAAAGAAAATCACAGAGCTCAACGCCGCGACTCTAGTCAAATCCTCCGACGTCGTGGTGTACGTTGACCTCGTCGCGGCGGAGACGAAGAAGGCAACCTGGGTTCAAGTCGTTGCGGGCATCAACGACCTTGTCGCCACCGTCTCCGGCTCGACCTTCACTGGTCCTGTGGTTGGCGCAAGCAACGGAGGCTTCACAGGCTCGCTCACTCGCTTAGCTGGCGGCGTTCTCCCGTTCATCACCGCTGTTGCCGGCAACGTTATCACGATCAGCACCGGCTCGCTCGGGCAGATTATCTTCTCCGGCTCGGGCGGCACCGCTTCGGGAGGCGGTTCGTCAGGTGGCGGTGATCCGGGCGCTCAATACTTGGTCCTCGCATTTACAGCCTCCCTCCCCAACGAGCGCATCTTCACGCCAGGTACTGGACTCTTTTCCACAGACGCTGGCGCAGGCGCCGCTTATACGATCGGCGTAAACGATCGCTTCTTTGCTGGTTTGACAGGTTCGACCTTTAGTGGTCCGATCAGGGCGACCGGCGGGCTGAGCGGTTCACTTCAGAATCTTACGGATGGCACCTCTTTCCTCGTCGGCGTCGGAGGGATCACTATCACCTCTCAGTCGAACGGACAGATCTTCATTTCCGCTTCGGCTGGCGGCTCTGGTGGTAGCGGTACGGTGACGGCACAGTATCTCACTCTCGCCACCGACGCAACATTGACTGCTGAACGGGTCCTCGTACCGTCTACGGGTTTATTTTCTAGCGACACGGGGGCTAACGGCAACTTCACTATCGGCGTAAACGATCGCTTCTTTGCTGGTTTGACAGGTTCGACCTTTAGTGGTCCGATCGTGGGCACAAACGCTGGCGGGTTCACCGGCTCGCATACGCAACTTGTTGGAGGCGCTCCGTTTATTACGGCTCTTGCCGGCAATGTCATCACGATTACGACCGGCTCGCTCGGGCAGATCATCCTCTCCGGCTCGGGCGGCGTCAATCAAGGCGCGCCACTTGGCGCGCAGTATCTCACGCTTACTAGTAATCCTGAGCTCACGGTTGAGCGCGTCTTCACGCCAGGTACTGGACTCTTTTCCACAGACGCTGGCGCAGGCGCCGCTTATACGATCGGCGTAAACGATCGCTTCTTTGCGGCGCTCACGGGATCTATTTTTACGGGCGTTGTCTCCTTCGACTCAGGCGCCGTCTCCGGTCTCACCAGGGGCACCGACGTCTTCGCATACTTCAGCGGCTCGTGTGGCCTGACCGGTTCGAGCGTCAACACGCCGGCGACCCGTAGGGCGGTGGTCTTCGCCGGCGACATGATGCTGTCGGGCACGTTTCAGGAGCAGCGCCCGATCCAGTCTCCTAACGTCTACAAACACAACATCCTCACCCAGTCGGTGACAGCCGACGCGACGCCGCTGCTCGTCTACAGGTGGCAGATCGCCAATGGCTCGACGGTCGCGGACGTTCAGTTCCTCGCCACGCGCGCGAACTCCTCTCAGGCCTCGGTCATCGGTCAGAAGGCGCTCTTCCGCAACAACGCCGGCACCGTCACGCTTGTTGGCAGCGGCAGCATTAGCACCGGTCTCCTCTGTGACACAGGCCTCGCTTGGAGCGCCAACATCATCAACGCTGGTGCTGAGGGTCGAGTGTTCGTCACAGGTTCGGCGGCAATTACGATCACATGGGCCATCGACGGGACCATCACGACGGTGACACCGTGATTTTCCGCACCCGGCCACCCAGCGGCTTCAACACGATAAACCCAAAGGACATCCCCGGTTTGAAACTGTGGATCGACGCACATCTTGGCGTCACGGGCATCGTGAACGGCGTGCTCAATTCGATTGTCGACCAAAGTGACAGTAGCAACAATCTCTCTAATATCTCGGGCGTCAACAGGCCCATTTACGCCAATCAAGATCGCTACACAAATGGTATGAACATTTTCAGGCGCGGGCGTGCCGACGGGCGGGCCATCGACCTTGAAGGAGGCAACGACTGGCTCAGCTTGGACGGCACGTCGAGCGGCCCGTTCATTGCCTTCGCAGCCGAAACCGCCACTATATGGCATGTTAGCAAGCATACCAGTAACAGAAGCACAGCTACAGAAATCACTATCAATACGCCGCTCAATATTATCTGTCGAAACGACGGCTCAACGTACGGGCCGCAGGTCGGCTTCAGCAGTGGCAGACCGCAGTTCATCATCTATGACGTGAGTTGGAACACCTACTCGGCCACGCGCACCAATTTGAACGACGGTCAACTCCACACAGTTTGTTGGACGATCAACAACACGACGCTCACTTGTTACATCGACGGCGCACTAGACAGTGTAATCACAACCGTTGGAGCGATGAACACCGCCTTCGCCGGTGTCAACTCGATCGGCGGACACGCACTGAACGACGGCTTTCAGGGTTACATCGGTGAGGTGATGATCTGGGACAAGGTGCTCACCTCACAACAAGTTGTACTACTCCACACACGCGCTATGAACATTCACGCCTGATATGACAACCAGCTATAATATGCTAGCTGATACGTGAATGCCTGAGTACATCGTCACCGGCTCGCTCAAGATCTTCGCGAACCCTTCTGCTCGGGAGAAGGACGCGTTTTCACCTTCGGTGTTCGTCGATCAGACGCGTAAGTCCGACACGTTGGACTCCATCTTACGCGCTCTGAGCGTCAAGGTCGCCGGCGGCCGGTCCAACATCTCAAACGCGATGCAGTCGTATATGGAGCGAGTCAACGCGATCCCCACTTCCGCCAAGAACTCGGCCGATATGGAGATCCTGCGTCACGCCCCCACGACGCAGTACACTATCAACACTGCTAAGAAACTGTTCGTACAGAACAGACTGATGCCTTACTACAGAGCCCACCGACCGAGTTGTCACTGGGCGTACGTCAACTATCACACTGTCAACTTCTTCACGGGCGACTCGGTCCCGTCTGACGCCGCTTGGCTCTACCCGAACGTGCGAAACGACGCCTTCCCGAGCGGATGCTACTCCCCGACCGGTAGCTTCACATTCGAGTTCTATGTCAACCCACGCTACTCAACGTCGCAGACGGGCTCGATCCATTTCAAGGCCGGCACCATCTTACATCTGTCGTCAAGCTACGCGCTCTCGCTGGTCTCAGGGTCTTCCCGCGGTCGCGACGGCAACGCCGACGGTTTCCGCCTGCTTCTGCAACTCTCATCTAGTGCAGATGTCAAGCCGAGTCTAGTCACGCCTGGCTCCGGCGCCACGCCTGCTGCCTGGTTGTCGAACGACAACTCGCTGAGTCGCAACAAGTGGCATCACGTCCTGGTCACGTGGGGCACTCACCGGAATGATCAAGGCACCGGCAGCTTCTACGTCGACGGCGTGCAGAAGGGCGTCTTCGTCTTCCCGTCGGCGTCCTGTCTGTCGCCCTTTGCGACAAACGACGTCCTCTGTCTCGGAAACTTCTACGAAGGCACAAACACCGACGCCTCGGTGCAGGCTCGCTTCTTTGCCGCCGACACCGCCGCGCGAGAAGGTGTCCACGCTCTCGACGGCGCCTCCGGGGTCAACTACCCCGTCTCGTTTTCTTTTAACCACCAACTGAACGCTGAGCTTCATGACGTCAGTCTTCGCGAGGATTACCTGCCCTCGACGAAGGCGACAACACTAGGGTTGATGAACCCAAAGAAAGCTCCAAGGAGCGCAAACCCTTACCTCTTCTACGTTCCCCCATTCTTCGTCCCCGGCGCTCCGACGTTGACCGAGGTGAACGCGGCGGGCGGGTTGCTCATCACGCCGTTCCATGCGCTCGATGAAGGCAGCAAGCACCCGTTCTCGGCCCCCATGTCATTCGGCGTGGCTGGGCGCTACAACAGTCTCGAGAATTTCACGAGAGACTTCGCCACCAATCGTCACGCGCGGGTCCTGCACCTGACGGCAAGTCAGTTCCTTGATTCGACGCCGGGGGCGCTCGTTGCGAACGACTATCTCTACGCCACGGCTAGTGTTCGACTCCGTAACCTGAACGTCTTGCCTTGCGACGACGGCAACTTCCGCCCGAACTTCGAGCTCGCGTCGGCTCTCGATCTCGCAGACGACAAGCGTTTCGTCGACGACATCGGCAGCCCGTCGCCGGCCTTGATCTCGCTGCGTAACATGATCACCGGCTCGATCTATTCGAGTCTCTTCCACCAGACCGGAAGCATGTTCAACGACGTCGTCAAGATTGTTCCGGAGTCTAGCGCGCTGAACCCGACCGTTGTGCCGTCAGGGCTGTACGCTGTTCACCAACGGACGCAGGACGCGACCTCAAACGAGGTCATTATGTTCGACATCAGCAATTTGTTCTTCGGCGAGCGCATTCGACCGGGCTCGTTCGTCATCAGCGACCCAACGCTCAGTGGCTCGAACGGGCGCGTCACGATGCGTCTGCAAGACGACGGCAACGGAGGTTTGTTCCGGGCTGACGGTCTCACGCAACGTGCCGCGTGGAATCACGTCGGCAACGTCTTCTATGAGGAGGGTGTCATTCTCATCAAGAGCCCTGCTATCCCGTTCTTCGGGTCCGAAGGTTTCGACATCGAGTTCGAGGGCGAAAAGTCGGTTCACACTACGAAGCTCAATGTGCTTGTCGACGCGACGTCGTACAACACCTCGTCCAATCAGACTTGGAGCTCCACTATGTCGGCATCCTTCGACGCTAACCGCGACCCAGAGAACGAGAAGTTCGTCACGATCAGCGGGGTCAATTTCCACGACGAGAACCTGAACATCGTGATGAGAGCGCAACTGGCGCAGCCTATCGTGAAACGTCGTGGCGATCGTTATTTGATAAGAATTCGCCACGACTGGTAGGATCGTTGTATGTTCTCCTATCTATTCTCATGTCTAAGACATCGTTGTCACAACTCGTCAAGCAGATCGTGATCGAACAGCTCGCCCGTGCCCAAGTTCGTGCACTTCTGGAAGCGGTCGAGATCACTGATCCAGCTGTCGTTGCGAACAAGATGAAGGATCTATACAACCAAATCTGGGACACCGACGTGTTCACCGTCGAGCAGGATGGAAGAAGCTTCACCGTCAAAGGCCCTAGGGCTGTGCCCGTGAACGGGAAGACGCCGGACATTGGAAACAGTTCTAGTTTTGGTTCGCGTGATCCGAGCAAGCAAGGTCAAGAGTACCTGGACGACAACACACAGATCGTCAAGCTCAACAAAAACAAAGTCATGCAGACGTTGAAGTCGATGCTTCCCTCGACCATGAAGATGAAGATCGGAGGCGCCGACTCTATCGTGTTCTACGGTGAGAACACACGGGTTGTTTGGAATTGGTACATGGTCAGCAGCAACGAGATCTGGGGATTCGTCGAAGCAAACAAGAACGGAAGCTTGGCAGATTCTCCCGCACCTGCTAGCGTCATCAAGGTCTGATGCTTATTAAGCGGCTGCGAAAGAAACGTCGCAGCCGCCGAGCGAAGCGTGGCATTCACGTTTCACCCAAACATATTGACCCCTTCAACTTCCGCTCTGGGTGGGAGCAGAAGTACGCGCTGTGGCTCGACGGCAACGTGAACGTTGTCTCATATCGCTACGAGCCGTACGCGGTCGAGTACCTCTCAAACGTGCGCACCGGCAAGATTCGCAAATATTACCCCGACTTCGAGGTGACGTGGGCAGACGGGAATAAGACGCTCGTCGAGATAAAGCCGAAGAAGAAAGTGACTGTTGCGAAGAACGTGAAGAAGTTCGCGGCCGCATCCATTTTTTGTCTTAAAAACGGGATGACTTTCGTTATCGTAACTGAAGTTGACTTGAAGACTCTAGGCTTGCTTAAGTGAGAATATTAGGATTAGATTTAAGCACAAGTTGCGTCGGCTACTGTATTCTCGAGTCAACCGATCGCAGCATCGTCGAGCTCGGTCACATCTCACTGAAGAACGTCGAAGGCTTGTTCAACAAGATCGACGACATCGTCCCGAAGGTCGCTGCCCTTCTTGTCGGTCACAACATCTCGAAGTGCTTCATCGAAGAGCCAGTTCAGATGTTTACGATGGGCATGTCGTCGGCGCACACGATCCTCACGCTCGCCAAGTTCAACGCTCTCGTGTCTTATCACGTGCGCAACCAGCTCGGTGACGCCAATATTGCGTTCGTGAAGCCGAACGAAGCGCGGAAGTCTTGCGGAATCATTCTCACGACAAAGGCGAAAGCGGGTGGCGCTTCGCAAAAAGAGCAAACATTTTCTCAACTTACGGCCCCCAACGGGTTGCTGTCTCACATTAAGTGGGACATGACAAAGACCGGCAAGGTGAAGCCTGAATCGTATGATCGTGCGGATGCATATGTTGTGGCCATTTACGGCGCCGTAAAAACGAAATAACAGAGACCTAGCTTCTGGGACAGTGATAACCGTCTCACAGAAGTACGAGCTCCTCGTGAAGCTTCTTGGTCCTGGAAACATCGACAATCGCGCAATCAACGCGCAATTTTGGTGTCCGTTCTGTAAACATCAAGACGGGAAGAAGCGAAAGCTCGCCGTACGTCTTGCCGACGGTGTGACCCATTGCTGGGTCTGTAACTGGTCCGCTAAGAGCCCGACGAAGCTCGTCTCTATTCTTGGAGCTCACCGTCTGCTCACGGATCTCGTTGCTGCCTTTGGAGACGGTGGACCTGTCGCCGAGGAAGAAATTATCGAGACAGTTGTCGAGGCAAAGCTCCCGACAGACTTCACTCTCGTTTGCGATGAGATCGACCGCGGCGTCTACAACCAAGACAAGATCGACGCGATCGCTTATCTCCAGAAGCGAGGAATCACGTACAACACTGCTAAGTATTTCAGGCTTGGTGTCTCGTCCTCAGGTGCATTCAGACGTCGAGTCGTCTTCCCTTCGTTCGACGGCGAAGGTGCTCTTAACTTCGTCACAGCGCGCGCAATCGACGATGCCACCACATTCAAGTACTTCAACACTCAGAGACAGCGCTCTGAAATCGTGTTCAACGAAGTCGATGTAGCTTGGAATCGTGAGTTGATTTTGGTCGAGGGTCCGTTTGACCTTACAGCATGTGTTGGCATGAATGCTGCCCCGATGCTCGGCTCATGGCTCGACGAGAACTATCTTCTCTTCAATCGCATCGTACTCAATCGTACACCTGTGTGCTTGGCATTTGACCCTGATGCTATTACAAAGCAAGCAAAGGTTGCGGCGCGACTGTTGCGTTATGAGATCCCTGTACGAGTTGTCGATTGGGCAGGACATCCAATGGATCATGACCCTTCAAAAGTCGGTCACGCAGGTTTTCGACAAATGGTGAAAGACGCGAAAGCATTTGACGAGACAAGCGTTTTTCGCTCAAGACTCACGAGAGCTTTAGATTCAATGAGGTTAACCTAGATGCGCATAGGGCACTTAGCTGATATTCACGTGCGCGGGCTATCGCGACACGACGAGATTCGAACCGTTATTACCGCGTTTTGTGAGGATGCTAAACAGCGGAAGCTTGATCATATTGTGATAGCAGGAGATATTTTCCACACAAAATGTTCAGGTATCACGCCCGAATCTATCGATCTGATGGCATGGATGTTTCGTGAACTTGCCAAGGTCGCGAAGCTTCACGTTACGCTTGGTAATCACGACGGCGCGCTCTCTAACTTCACACGACAGGATGCCATCTCACCCATCATCACGGCCATCGCAGACCCCAACATTGTTCTATACAAACAGAGCGGCGTTTATCAGATGGAGTCTGGCGTCAACCTTTGCGTCTACAGCTTGTTTGATCGCGAGAGGTGGGACGCGGTGGCGGCGGTCGAGGGCGACTACAACATCGCTGTCTACCACGGCTCCGTTGCTGGAGCTGTCTCCGAAGACGGCTGGGTGTTGAAGTCCGAAGTCAGCGTGCAATGGTTCGAGGACAAGAAGTTCGATTTAGTTTTGCTTGGAGACATCCACAAGCAGCAGTACCTCGGGTACAGGGAGTATGAGGAGTGAGACGCAAGTCAGAACGTCACGCGCTCTCTGGCGATGTCTGGCATTGCGAATACACACATCGTACCTGGATCATTGTTGGCAAAGGATCCGGGTACATGTTTGAAAAGGTATGGGCTGCACTTGACGTTGACACAGGCGAACTAATCCAGCGCGCCGCGTTCATCGACCTCAAATTCGGTCATGGATGGAAGAAGATCGCGCCTTGAGAACATGTGCTCGATGTTCGCAACCGTTGCGCGGGAAGCAGAAAGTGTACTGCTCGCGTACATGTCAAGCGCGTCACTTAGGAGCTAAAGCGGCGTTTATTGCTGTTCGCAACTGCGCGACCTGTAACGTTGAGCTCGTGATCCGCAACCGACGAACTGGACTTCATGAACGAGTGTATTGCTCCAAGAAATGCTACGGCATTCATTTGAGCGTTGCATATCAGGGTGACGGTAACCCTGGAGTGAATCGTTCTCGTTCAGAAGAGGAAACCGAGAAACGTCGAGCCTCAATGAAGAAGAAATGGCAAGACAAACAGTATTGCGAAAATGTGAAGATCGGGCAGCTTTCATTCGTTGAACAGAACGGGCATTGGGGAGGAATGGATGAAGAAAGTTTTGCGAAACGACGTTCTACTTGTCGTGTTCGTTTTGGTGTTGATCATCCATGGATGCTTTCTTTGATTCGCGAAAAATGCGAAACAACTTCGCTAGAACGTCACGGTAAACACTCGTGGCAGATAGCGAAAGCCGCGATCCCAACATCAGACACTCGACCTGAGTTGCGTTTCGCGTCTATGTTGATAGACGCGAACGTGCCTTATCTTCATCCTTTTGACGTGTACTACTCAGAGACACGAAAATTTGAGTATGACTTCTACATGCCTGGTAAACGAGTTTTAGTCGAGGTAGACGGAGATTACTGGCATGCTCATCCGGACAAATATTCAACGCTAAACGAAACCCAAAAGCGTGTTCGTGTGCTTGATTTTCGAAAGAACGAACTTGCTGAACAACTTAGCTTGAAGCTAGTTCGAGTATGGGAATCTGATGTGATGAACAACAAATTGTCTAAGGTAATCGAGGACTTACAATGAAAAAGCTAGTGCCTTGGATCGGATTTGCCGGGTCGACTCTCCAAAACACCTACGCCGAAGACCTTGAGCATGGGTACCTCGTCTGGGACGTAGACAAGAAGCAGCGCAAGCACACAGTTGAGTTCGTCGGCCTGCCCAACCCTCGTCCGTTCGTGACGGTTGATTGGCAAGGCGACGTCGAATCGACGTACGAGTCTGCCTCGACGTGGCCGCAGATGAGTCGCTTCCGCATCCGTTCCGCGTACTCACTTCCGTCGTCCGACGCAGCCTCGCTCAGCGCGAAGCTTCGAAAGGAGAAGCAGGCAACCGAGATCATTTTCAAGTCTGACGATGAGGAGTCTGCAAAGAAGTTCGCCTCAGCCAGCCTCGGCGTCGACGTGCGTTCCCTCGACGCGGTCGAAAGCATGTTACGCGAGTACTACTCAAACGAGCCGCTGGACGATCAGACATGGGACGGGATGCACGACGCGCTGTCCTCGGCGCACTCGCGTGTGATGACTGAGGATGACACGGCTCGCGGAACTGTGTGGACCCTGAGAAGCCTGGAGTTCGAGAATCTGTTCGGCTACGGCGGGTCGAACCGCATCAACTTTGAGGACAAGTCTGGGATCGTCGGCATCTTCGGGCCGAACCGCATCGGCAAGTCCGGTATCGTTGGTGCCATCATGTATACCCTCTTCAACACGTCCGACCGCGGCGCAGGGAAGAACGCGCACATCGTCAACAAGCGTAAGAAGATCGGCACCGCCCGGGCAGTTGTGAACGTGGTTGGCTCTGACTACGAGATCAAGCGACAGTCTGAGAAGGTCACCTCACGTGGGCTGCTCACGGCCAACACTTCGCTCGAGCTCAAGCAGTTGGACGGGGACGCTGTCAACCTGACCGGCGAACAACGGCCGGATACCGAGAAGAACGTTCGCAAGCTGATTGGGAACTACGAGGACTTCGTCGTGACCTGCGGATCGATGCAGGACGACGTCGCTCGCTTCCTTCGAGAAGGAGCCACACAACGGAAGGCCATCCTATCTCGCTTCCTCGGGATCGACGTCTTTGAGAAGATCTATGCCCTGCTCAACAGCGAGCTCAGCGAAGTGAAGAGCAAGTTGAAGAACGTTGCTTCGCGTGACGATCTACTCACCGAGCTGATGGAAGTTGAAAAGGATCAACAGATGCGTCGCGACACAGTCGCTTTCCTCGAGGAGAAGAAGCCGTCGCTTGACGAGGCACGCTCACAGGCCTACGTTGAAGTCCAGAACCTCGCAACAGCCGTCACCATTCGCAAGGCGACTGCTGCCAAAAACGACCTCATCAAGCAGTCAATGCAGACGATGTGTGAGTGCGAGGTCGTTATGATTCCGTTGCAGGCAAAGATCAACGAAGCAAGCGACGAGATCGTCGTCTTCGAAGCGCAGCTGAGTCAGTGCTTCACGTGGGACGAGATGGACACGCGACGCAGTCAAATCAGCGACGCGAAGCTGGCCGTGCAGGCGCTAAAGGCCGACGCTGACAAGCGAGCTGTTGAGCTCGCTCGTTCAAAAAAGGTGTCCCTGAAGTTGATTGACGTTCCATGCGGCGACGAGTTTCCTGGTTGCGTGTACATCAAAGACGCTCATGAGGAGAAGCGACGAATCCCGATGCTTGAACTGGAGTTTCAGGCTGCAGCAGTGAAGCACACGGAATCGTTGTCGACGATCACGCAGCTCGGTGAGGATGACCTCAACGCCGCGCGTGACATACGCAAGAGGCTCGAGACCTCGATCTCTGTCACGAAGGACGGCATTCGGGCGAACAAGCTTCGTTTGAAGACGCTTCAGGATAAGCACGACAAGGCGAAGGCCGACGCCGAGAAGTATGCGACCATCTTACTTGTTGAGAGTGATGTTGAGGAACGTCACGTATCTGCTGTGATCACTCACAAGATGCTGACCGACGAACTCGCCGCTCTCGAGTTGGAGCTCAAGCAGTGCGCAAACCAACTTGGACGATGCGAGGTGAACATCGCCGCGTTGCGCGAATCGCTTGAAACCCGAGTCATGCTCGAACGTCAGAGTCGCATCCGTGAACTGCTTGTGAACGCGTTCTCGCGTCGGGGCATCCCCAACATCGTGCTTGGCAAGCTGTTGCCTGCCGTGAACGACGAGATGAGCAAGATCTTGGACGGAATCACCAACTTCAACGTGACGCTCGTCGCCGAGGACGCTACCAATGCGCTCGAGATCTTCATCGACGATGGTGAGTCTGGTAAGGAGAGCATGCGACCGCTCGAGCTCGGGTCTGGTATGGAGAAGACGATGGCATCTCTCGCCTTGCGTGTCGCTTTGAGCAATCTCACGACGCTGCCTAAGACCGACTTCATGATCATTGACGAGGGCTTCGGTTCGCTCGATGATGTGAACGCCGTCGCCTGCGTGTCCTTGTTGAAGTCGCTCAAGCGATGGTTCCGCTTCGTGCTTATTATCAGTCACGTGGACATCATTAAGGACGCCGTAGACTGTCACATCGACGTGGTCACTACGACCGACGGTGCGTTGGTGCTGTCGTGAGACACTGGAAGCGCAAAGGTGACGCCTCAGGCCGACCGTCCTTATTTTGCCCAAAGTGTGATCGTTGCATGTCGTCGGTCGACGACGTTCGCTCACGTCAAGAACGTGGTTTTTGCCATCGTTGCTCAGAGAATGGCGCCGTGTCCGAGTTCCAGACGGACGATGTGATGATCGTTATCCGAGAAGACGCCTAACTATCAAGAACATGACTAGCAAGAACATCGACCTGAACGCCCTCGGACAGGCAATTGACACGTCGTTCACGCGGTCGAGTGCCTCGTCTGGCCCGGTTCTCTCGACATATTCGGTCAAGGCTGGCTTCGTTGCTGGTGATAAGCTCAAGATCAAGGTGGTCTATTCGACCATTGTGAACATGGTGCGTGATCGCGAGCTGCAGGAGTCGAAGGAACAGTACGAGAAGGAAGGCGACGCCTACATCGATGCTGCCACGAAGCAGATCGTTAAAGAGTACAAGGTGTGGGTCGCCCCGGGTGAGAACGACGTCGATAAGCAAGCGTTCGACGATGACGATGATTTCTCTAAGAGTTCCATCAAACTCAAGCGGATCGACGTGACGACCAACATCGAGATCGTCAATCTCAACATTTACAACAACAAACGAAGCGCGCTCTTCCGTCGAATCGCCTTGTTCGAAGTGAGCTGAGCTTTGAGCGGATCCGCCTCGAGCCGTCGGCAAATCGTCCCGCGCGCGTCTCCTAGAGGGACGCAGTTAGACGAGCTCGTGAAGTGCGGGCGCGACCCATCATACTTCACGAATCAGTATTGCAAGATTCAGCACCCGAAGCGCGGCACTGTTCCATTCGTGACCTACCCGTTCCAGAACGATTGTCTGAAAGCGTTTCGGAAGCACGCTTTCAACATTGTGCTCAAGTCACGTCAGCTTGGTCTCTCGACCGTCACCGCGGCGTTCGCTGTCTGGACAGCTCTCTTCCGTCGGGACAAGAATATTCTTGTTATCGCGACCAAGCTATCGACCGCAAAGAATTTCATCAAAAAAGTCGTCAAGATCCTCGACAACCTGCCTCCATGGATGCGTCTGTGCAACTACGAGAAGAGTCAACAAGAGGTCAGATTCGAGAACGGATCGCAGATCAAAGCGATCCCGACTACCGACGACGCCGGTCGTTCTGAGGCTCTCTCACTGCTCATCGTGGACGAGGCGGCGTTCGTTCGTAATTTCGAGGAGATCTGGTCTGCCTTGTTCCCAACACTGTCTGAGGGTGGGAGCGCCATCGTGCTGTCGACCCCGAACGGCGTCGGCGGACAGTATCACAACCTGTGGCTCGGCGCTGAAACGGAGGGTTTCGGCGAAGACTCTATGGGTGATAACGGGTTCCACCCGATCCGTCTCCCGTGGCAGGTTCACCCAGAGCACGGTGAAGAGTACTTTGACAAGATGTCAAAGAAGCTTGGCCCTCGCAAGACGGCGCAAGAGCTACTCTGTGACTTCCTCTCGTCTGGAGAGAACTTCATCAAGGCTGTCACCAGCATCTGGATCAATCAAGAACAACGTACGCCGATCTCAAGAGAAGGACCTGAGGGCGCCGTTTGGGTGTGGGAGACCCCGAAACTCGGGCACAAATATCTCATTTCCGCCGACGTCGCGCGAGGTGACGCAAGCGACTGCACCACGTTTATTGGTATCAACATGACGACCGGTGAGCAGGCCTTTGAATATCAAGGGAAGATTTATCCAGACGTGCTCGCTGAGAATCTTGATTTCTACGGGCGGAAGTATAACAACGCGCTCGTCTCCGTCGAGGCGAACACATTTGGTAACCACACACTTATCGATCTTAAGAAGTTCCGCTACCCCAATATCTTCTACCGCACGGCCCCGCGTCACTCGATTGAGAACTACTACCCGAGCGAGAAGGACAAGGCTGGCTTCGATACACAGACCGCGACCCGTCAGGACGCGCTCGCTCGCTTCGAGGACAGCATGCGTTGTCACGTCATCACACCGCGCTCGAGTCGCTTCTATGAAGAGATTCAATCGTTCGTCTGGATCAACGAGAAGCCTCAGGCGAAGAAGGGCAAGCATGATGACCTCATTATGGCGATGGCGATCGCCTCGTGGGTTTACCGAACGTATTTCGAAATTTACCGCCTCGGCTGCATGGGCCCAGATGGGCACCTCCGCTTGACGAGTGAGAAACCGCTCTTCATGTACATGTCAAAGACTTCTAAAACACTACTGGCTCCGATCAGCCCTGCATATCTTGTTAGTCGGGATGCCGGACCGTCTCGAGATCCAAACTTGGTTCGAGAGGAACGTCGGAGACAGCTTCCGTCTGGCGTCGCGCAGGACATAGAGGACAACAAGTGGTTGATCAGCTGAAAGTCGAATACTACCTACCGGAAGGGAAGCTATGGCAAACACCGAAAAGCAAAACATGAACGAGCTCCGTCGTCAGATCCGCTCGATGATCCAGGAGACGATCGGTCTTGGAGCCCCGACGGGCCCGAGCGGCACGCCTAGGCCCGGCGGCGTTGGCGAGGTTATCGGCACATCCAACGCCGAAAAGAAGATGACGCTGAACGTGTCTGTCAAACCGGACGCGACCATCCAATCGTCTGTTGTAGATATCACCAAATCTGCTGCGTACGGTCTTGAGCGCCTCGAGCTGCTCAAGAAACGCGACTTCCCGACGCACAAGTCAGCGAACGCGGTCAGCACCGCTCTTGACGCGCTTGAGCTCATCTTCCAGGATATGCTCAAGAACCCAATGGGTTACCTCGATGAGGACCCGACCGAGAAGGTTGCTGAGTACGAGCAGTCGCTTGACTCCGAAGAGGCATTACTCTCTAAAGGTGCGCCGGCCACGTTCTGATTGGCGTATCTTCACTAGAGGAATATGGCCGAACGTAGAGGCAATCTTTTCGCGCAGCTGACTCGACTTTTCAGGTCAGGGCCCATCGTTAAACGGAAGATCAAGACCGTTGACACCCGAGTTGCGCGCGCAGACCCAGCCGGCTCGAGCAGTGTTCTCCTTTTGTCGAAGACACAAGGTGTTGGCCTCAACGCCTCGCTCAACGGTCAATATGGCCACCAGGAGCGCACTGGACGTCTGCAAGACTACAACGAGATGGACGCGTACGCGCTCGTCAACGCGGCGCTCGACATCTATGCCGATGAGTCTGTCGCCCAGGATGCGAACGGCAAGACGATCCACATTCATTCGGACAACCCAGCCATCAAGGAGAATCTCGAGGAGCTTCTCTACAACACACTCAATGCCGAGTTCAATCTACGCCCGTGGACACGTAATCTTTGTAAGTATGGCGACTTCACACTCTATATCGACGTCTCGCCACAATACGGCGTGATTAACGTCATCCCGATCGCTGTTGACGCCATCGCTCGCGAGGAAGGATATGACCCCGAGGACCCGCTAGCGGTTCGCTTCCGCTGGACCACATTCGGCAACAAAGTACTTGAGAACTGGGAGGTCGCTCACTTTCGCCTTCTCGGTAACGACGCGTTCCTTCCTTACGGCTCTTCTATGATCGACGGCGCCCGCCGCTCGTGGCGTCAGATCGTCATGGTTGAAGACGCGATGCTCGTTTATCGCATTACACGAGCTGTCGACCGACGCGTCTTCTATGTCGACGTCGGGGGCGTGGCTCCAGATGAGATCGGCAACTACATGGAAGCCGCCAAGATGAACATCAAGAGTCAAGGCGTCGTCGACCGAGCAACCGGCAAGGTCGACCAACGCTACGCACCACTCCCGATCAGACGAGACACCCCTGTTCCACTTTTGGACGGACGAACGCTCACGATCGAGGAGATGGCAAAGGAGCACGAGGCCGGGAAAGTCAACTGGGTCTACTCTGTACAGGATGACACGTTGGAGACCGTACCAGGCAAAGTGATCTGGTGCGGAAAGAACTACACGGCCGACAGACTTACACGTGTGTGGCTCGACGATGGCAACTACGTTGACACGGCAGGTGAGCACCCGTTCGTCATGCGTGATGGCACACATAAGCGAGCGGACGAGCTAAAGCCGGGCGAAGCGTTGATGTCCTTGTACAATGCCGTTGTCTCACGAGTAGAACTTGAGGAAGAGCAGCATGTTGGTTACCTCAATCGCAAGGTCGATCGCGTTGAGTGGATAGAGGGAGATGACGTTTATTGTATGACCGTTGTAGGCTCGAATGGCGAAGAGGACCGTCACAATTTCGCCGTGAATGCTCGCAAACAGGATCAAACAATCGCAACTAACTCTATGATATTGTTGCGAAATTCGATCGAGGAAGACTACTGGGTTGCCACACGCGGCGGCGAGACGGGCACCAAGATCGACACGCTCCCGGCTGGCACGAACGCTGCCAACGTCGAGGACGTCGAGTACATTAAGAGGCAACTCATCGCAGCTCTAAAGGTTCCTGCTGCTTACCTTGGCTACAACGACGCCATCCCGGGCTCGTCCGGACTCGCGCAGGTAGACATCCGCTTCTCACGAACCGTTAACATGGTTCAGCGAACAATCGTCAGTGAGCTCAATAAGATCGCGATGATTCACCTGTACGCTAGCGGCTTCCGTGGCGATGATCTCACTGACTTCGAGATCAGTCTCAGCAACCCTTCGACCATCGCACAGCAGCAAAAGCTCGAGTTGCTCCGCTCACGGTTTGAGATTGCAGGTACCATGCCGATGGTCGGTGAGTCTCCGCTGATGAGCGAGCGTTGGCTGTTCCGCAACGTCATAGGGTTGAACGATCAGGAGATCTTGCAGGTCCGACGCGAACGACTCGACGACGTGCGAGCGAAAGGCGCACTCGAAGCGGCCGGCGCGCTATCTGGCGGCGGAGAAGGTGCCGATGCTGGGGAAGCCCCCGCTGACGAAGACCTCGGAGGCGTTGATGCGGCCGCGCCGCCTGCTGAACCTGGACTTGAGACGGCTGCAGACGACAACCGCGGGCAAGGTGACGTTATCACCTCGGTTGGCGGTAACGGCGCTCGTTTGAGAGAAGCCGACGGCCCTGTCAAGATTGCCACTCATCTTAGAGTCGCGATGACGAACCGCCGTCGCAACCTTCGACGTCGCGGCAACGGGTTCCCTAAGATCGCTGACCGCGCCGTCACCGGCGCCACTGCCAAGCCGGCGTCGCCCACCGATGGTCTACATGAGGCATTCGAAGATCTCTACGAAGACGAGATCGAGCGTATGCATGACGAGACCCCTGACAACAAGAACGAAAATAGAACGTCAGTCTCGCCGATGTTCGGAATGGTTGAGCTTCGCATGTTACACGGTCTCGCGAGTCACAAGAATATCGAAGAACCCAAAACCGACGATTGGAAGAAGAGTCGGACCATACGAACACTGTCTGAGAGTTACAAACCAAAGCAGCTTATGGTGGAACATGTGAGCGTAGAAGAGTTTGAGTTATACGACGACGAAGACGACGACAAGGAGCCGACTACTTAATGGCTATGACAGCGCCGCGCCGCCCCAACAAGAAACGCAACGCGTTGCTCGCGTTCGAATTCCTCACCAAGGAAGCGTCGCGTCGCGTTGTCGCGGGCGATACCTCTGGTGCTGAACGTGTCGTCGGTCTAATCAAGGAATGCTTCGCCTCGGGCACCGAGCTTCACCGTGAACTTCGTCTGGCCCGCTCACTGTGCGTCACTCGTGTGTCCTCGCCGGCCGTGGCGGCGCACATTCTCACTGAGGCACGTAACATCACACGCTCCATCGACGCGACGAAGGTGAACGCCGAGAAGACTAATCTTATCGTCCGTGTCGAGCGTGAGATCGATAAGAGCGGAATCGTATACGAGGAGTCGCTCCCAAACTACCGTCTATTGTCGACAATCGGCACACTCATCTCGGATTGGCGCACCGGCTCGGATGACCTGCAGCGCATCGCCACATACGAGGACCAACTGATGGAGCACCTCACAACAGCTGTTGTGACGGTTGAGCCCGTTGAGGACCCGGCCTCAGGCATGTCCGCGGGTGAACGTCGCGCTTTGATTGCGATCATGTCCCGTAAACTTGAGGATAAGTGGGGCTCGTCCCTAACCAAGGACCAGAAGTCCCTCCTCCGCGAGTACGTGCTCGCTAAGGAGCCAGCCTCTCTACTCGAGCGTCTGCGCGCCATCCAGACCTCTGCCTCCAAGTGTTTAGACGAATGTCGCGCCCTCCCTGAGAAGACCGACTACTTCGTCGAGCGCGTTGACGACTCGAAGCGCGCGGTCGCCTCACAGGTGATCGATGAAGTCAACGATGAGACGGTGGGCCTCGGCCTGCTGTATCTCAAACTCATCGCCGAGACAACAGAAGAGGAATCGCGATGAACGACAAGAAGCTTCTTACCAGCTTCCAACCTCTTGAGATCGACGTCGCGTCGCTCAAAGAGAATCGAGAGCTGAACGGCGGAAAGATCATCCTGCGTGGCATTATGCAACGTGCCGACGCCGTCAACCAAAACGGCCGCATCTACCCGCGTTTGATCCTCGAGCGCGAGGTCGAGAACTACCAAAAGTTCATCCGCGAGCGTCGCGCGCTCGGCGAGCTCGACCACCCCACGGCCAGCGTCGTGAACCTGCAGAACGCTTCTCACCTTGTCACCGAGGTCCGCTGGGAAGGCGACGCCGTCATGGGTGTTATCGAGCTGCTCAGCACACCCATGGGCAAGATCGCTCAGAGTCTCGTTGAGGACGGTGTCAAGCTTGGCATCTCGTCGCGCGGAGTCGGCTCTACGAAGCCGCACGGTGAGTACGACATGGTCGATGACGACTTCATGCTGCTATGTTTCGATTTGGTAAGTGAACCGTCGACTTCAGGAGCCTTTATGTTGAGGGAAAACAAGGTGTTAGACCCTCGAGCTCATCTTACTCGTACTGATCGCATTGACAGAGTTCTCACCGATATCCTTCGATCCAATTTTAAGACGTGAGCGAAAACAGTTCGAAAACATTACACTCGAGCGTTACTTCACAAACTTTCGACCATCCGCGGACAGGCGCCGCTGAGGGCATGAATCTTTCCTAGAGACGCCTACGTAGACGACGAGGAACATGGCTCAGAACAACGTATGCCCCGGATTCAACGCAGCCGCCGAATACACGGTCTCTGGCATCCCACATGTGGTGAGCGGCTCGGCTACGTCTACGCCAACCGTTATCGAGTTTCCGTTCGTGACGCGAGCGATCACGATCGCAAATAATTCAGTTGTTGGCACGGTACTAGAAGTCGGATTCACGTTGAATGGCGTGAATCTTGCGAACCGTTTCCCGCTAGATGGCAAGCAGACGCAACGCTTCGAAGTTCGTGTTCGCGACCTGTGGTTGAGATCTGAATCGAATGTGACGGCTAGTTTCGGTGTGCTTGCCGAGCTCACCGCCATCGAGCGTAGACAGATGTTGCCGCTCACTGGGTCTGTCGACATGTTGACGTATGCTGGTCAGTTGGCCGCTACCGGCTCGATCGTTTGGCCAGGCGTTGGTTGAGCTCGTACGTCGTCCGGACCCTCGTCTGAAGCAATCTTGTCGCGAGGTAAATCAAAGAGACTTGCCTGAGTTGCGCGTCTTCATTGACCAGATGCTTGATATCATGTACACATACGAAGGCGTCGGTTTAGCCGCTCCGCAGGTCGGCTGGAACATTCGCGTGATTGTCGTCGATCCTTCAAACGGCGAAGATGACAAAGCATGTCGTGTGATGATCAACCCATCGTTCGAGAGCGTCTCTCTCGAGAAAGAAGTGTGCATGGAGGGTTGTCTCTCGTTACCTGGGGAGTTTTACAACGTTGAGAGGTCAACGTCGATTCTCGCTCGCTGGCAGGACTTGGACGGCGCTTCTCACGAATCTTGGTTATATGCCGTGGAGGCTCGCATTGTGTTGCATGAGCTTGACCATCTGACAGGCATACTTATTTCTGATCATGGATCGAAAAAACGTAAATAACTTGGCATTTGTTATGATTTGGACAACGTAGTGAGTTGTTGCGTTACGCATAATCTCGTTCGAGGTAATCGATTTTCGCCAACTGAAATTACTTGGAAGTATAATAGCAAGCATCAAACAATTGAGAGCTACACTTAAGCATTGTGAAGATCGGTAAACAGGCTCTCAAAGCCCTCATCAAAGAATGTCTCGTCGAGATCCTGGCCGAAGGCCTGGGCTCAAATCTGAGTGAGGCGGTCAAGACTGCCCCGAGGCATGACTCGCGCAACCGCGACAGCGAGCCGCTGCCCGGGCACGCGCAACCTCGTCAGATCCAGTACGCGAAACCGCAGCGTCAGGCTCAGCATCTCGATGAGCGCGTAGCGTCTAGACGCATGACAACCGCTTCTATCCCGGCTGAGATCAGCGCGATCACTCGCGACCCTGTGATGGCCGCGATCTTCGCTGACACGGCGCAGACAACGTTACAAGAGCAGGCTCGCGGCGTGATGCCCGGTGATACCGCTGCTCAAGTCGCGGCTCGCGCCGCCCCTGAACAGATGTTCGACGAAGCGACAATGGACAAATGGAATCAGGCAGCGTTTCAGTCTAGTCGACCCGGCCCGATCGGTTTGCCCACCGACTTCTTACAAGACTTACTCAAAGGCAATCGATGACGAAGGCTCCGTGGTTCCGTCACGGTCTTAAGAAAACTAAGCGATGGCTACGGTGGGCACGTCGCACTAGCAGCCCGATTCGACATGAGATCACAGAAGCGTTTGAGCGCTGTTTGCGCAAGAAACATAAACGCTCTTCCGAGCGTTTTGCTGACTGACGCGTGCATGTTTGCACGAGCCCAGTAGTTAACACGCGAGGCGCCACAAACTTATGAAGATTCGTTACAGCAAGTTCAAGCAGATTGTCATCGAGGAGATGATCAACCTGGGCCTCCTGCCCGACCTTACCGAGGCTGACAAGGCCAAATTAAAGTCTGTCGAGGATGAGGAAGGCAAGGAGATCGAACCGGGTGACGAGGCAGACACCCTCGCAAAGAAGACCAACTTCCAGAAGGCTCTTAAAATCAAGGAAGCAAAGCTTCTGAAGGCGCTCGGCGAGACGCGTAATCAACTCAAGCGGATCCGCTGAGCAACAAGCATCGAGACTGAAGAAGGGATAACAACATGGCTGGCCAAGGCAAGTACACCAACTACGCACCCGTGCAGAAGGATCTCACCACCGGTGGGAGCACGCCTCCTACTATGGGTAAGGCGAACTACCCCCTGCTTAACATGCTGTACGGAACGCGACCGGACGTGATCCCGCTGGACAACAGCCCGGCGTCGCTTAAGCCGATTACGGACCGCGGCAACGCTCTTCTCAGTCCCATCAAGGCGGAAGCGGACCCGATCTGGTTTCCCAAGGGAGTCTATCTCAACTTTCTGAATCCAGACCCTTCGTACTCGGCGCCGGACGTGCCAAATATCGACATGACCAAGATTGGACCGGGTGGACCCTCTTCCCCCTACTTCCCGAATCTCACGTCAACCGACCAGTCGGGCGCCGGCAGCATCGAGCCTGTCGTCGCAATCCCACTGGGTATCAACGAAGCGGACGGCACACAAGACGTCGTGCTCGGCTCGACCAACGGTACGGCTAACCCGGCTGTGACCTCTCTCAACATGTATCTGGGCAACAAGCTTGGAGAGAGTTCTCTACTCCCCGGCTTCCGCCCCGGTAGAACGCTTCCGGAGTACTGATTGAAATGTCGAACAAACCGAAGACCGTTTTCGACGAGGCGATCGCCGACGTCAAGAAGCTGAAGGAGCTCGCGGAGTCGCGCGCTCGTGACGCTGTTCTCCAGAAGATTGAGCCGCAGCTCAAGCGCCTCGTCGAGCAACATCTGTTCAACGAAGGCGATGACCCTGAGGATTGCGATCACGACTACGAGGACGGTGGCGACATCTGCTCCAAGTGCGACGCCATGGCCCCCATGGATGAGAACACGCTTGCGGCCGGCGGCGTTCAGGGCAGCATGGGCGGTCCCGGTCCGACCGAAGAGATCGACGAGCTGCAGTACGAAGTCGCCGAAGGCGCCGAGGGAACTCTCGCGCAGCTCGCCGACTTTGCGCACCCTGTTACCGACGACCGCTTTGCGGTCGAAGTGTACCGGTTGCAAGAAGACATTCAACATCTTGTGGTCGCAGATCGCAAGGAAAAGCTGTCTAAGCCGTTCTCCAGCAAACTGGAAGAGGCAATCTCGAAACTTGAAGATATGTACGCTTACCTCAGGGAGTCATATACCGGCACTGACCGGGACGCCATTGAGATCAAGCTGGAGAAAGGTTACGGCTTGGTAAACGCCGTCAAGGAGTCAACGATGAAGATGCGTGATTTGCTCAACGAGGAAGATCTGACCGTGAAGATTAACAATCTTCCTGATGGGGTTGACCCCGACGCCATCACAATCGATGTCGTGTCCGACGAGACCGATGTCGATCCGATGGCAACCGATCCTGCGGCTCCGCCCGCGGCAACCGGCGCCCCCCCGATGCCCACTGCTGAAGGCGATGATGATGACGACGAGGTTCTTGAGATCTCCGAAGCCGATCTGAGGGTAGAGCTATCTCGCCTCAAGGGTCTTCGTGAGGGCGACGCTGCTCCTCCGGCGACCAAGGGTAACGGCTTGGGCAACTCTAAGAAGTCGTTTGGCGACGCGCGCGACGAAGGCGATGCCTTCGAGAGCCCCGACTCTGAGCTCGACGGCATCGATGAGGCTGACGGCGACGACGTCGTCGAGACCGACGAAGTGAAGATGGAGTCTGTCCGCAAGCGCCTCGCTCGTGCGGCCAAGCGCCTTTCCGAATCCCGCGGCTCTGACCGTGAGAACTTCGCCCGCGCGATGTACCGTTCCGCCGTCAAGGCGTATCGCGGCACACGTCAGGCGATCAGCGAGTCCAAGACTCGCAATACTTTCGCTACCGGTCGCATGAATGCGCCGGCTAGCAAGCAGCTCGCAGAGGCGAATGCCAAACTCGCGAAAGCGAATAAGGCTCTCGTCGAGGCGCAGCTTCTCAACGCCAAACTGATCCACGCGAATAAGCTCCTGAGGCTCGAGGGTCTCACCAAGGCACAACAGGCCATGGTGATCGACAGACTCGACGAGGCTCGGAACTTGCGAGAGGTGCGGCTCATCAGCGAGAACATCAAGGCTGTTCTCGTTGGCAGCAAGGGTTCGGTCAACGAATCCGCCTCGCGGCGCCCGTCGGGCTCCGCTTCCCGTCCGAGCCACTCCGGCGCGGCGTCTGCACAGCCCCTCACTGAGGGTCTCGAGACGGCACGTTGGGCGACGCTCGCCGGACTCAAGTGATCAAGACACGTTGAACCAGGAATAATCAATCATGAAGAATTTCAATAGCTCGCTCCTTTTCGAAGGTATTCGTGAGCGGCACATGGGCACCGAGCGCAAGCGCTTGGTCGAGAAGTGGATGAAGACCGGTCTGCTCCGCGGCCTCGACGGCCAGCGGCGCGAGGACATGTCGCAGCTCCTGGAGAACCAAGCTGCACAAGTTCTCCGTGAGTCGAACGCACTGTCCACGGGCGGCGGCGGGCTCACCTCGAGCGGTCAGATTCAAGGCTTCTCGACGATCGCTTTCCCGATCGTTCGTCGCGTGTTCGGTGGCCTCGTCGCCAACGAGCTCGTTTCGCTTCAGCCGATGAGCCTCCCCGCAGGTCTCATCTTCTATCTCGACTACACCTACGGCTCGAATACCGGCGGTAACGCCGGCTTCGGGCTGAGCGACGCAGCGACGCAGTCCACGTACACGCGTGGGCAGTCGATCTACAACAACCCGGTCGGTAGGGGCATTCAGACGGGCTCTATCGAGTCCGGCGGCATGTATGACCTCGTCGGCAGAGGTTACTCGAAGGTTCACCAGGCTTCGAGCGCGGTCTCGATGAGTAACGACGCGATCGGCGCCTTCACCGGCGCGTCGAACGCTTGGCAGGTCGGCGGGCGCGTTCAGGCGGTGACTTCGTTCACCGGTTCGAATGCGCGCTTCGCAAACTTCGACCCGCAGGTTGAAGCTGACCTCTCGCAGAACGTTCTAGACTACCAGTACGTCCACGTCCCCGTCGCCGCGTTTACCACGTCGCTCGCGAACGCGGACATGCTCGCGGTCGATCAGATCGGCGTGTTCGGCTTCGGCGCTGGTCATGTCGGCGGCGCGGTCGCCTGGGGACAGCAGTACCAGGGCGGCACCGGCGTGCTCAACCTTCGTCGCGCGACCAAGCGCGGCAACTGGGACGGCGCGGTCTTCACGCCCGCCCCGGTCGGCGGCGACCACATCCAGTTCCTGCTTCGCCTGTCGAACAACGGCTCTACGGTGTCCGGCTCGGTTGCCGCGAACCTCAGACTGACCTGTTCTGTCCCGATCGTTGATAAGCTCACGGTCGACGGCACCACGGCAGCGACCCTCGTGCTCCCCACGTTCGAGACCGACTTCTCGGCTTCCGGTTCGCCGGCAATCCCCGAGATCGACATCAAGATCGAGTCCATCGCCATCACCGCTGAGAGTCGCAAGCTCAAGGCTCGATGGTCGCCGGAGCTCGCTCAGGATCTCAACGCGTACCACTCGATGGACGCCGAAGTTGAGCTCACGAGCATCCTTTCGCAGCAGATCGCCCTCGAGATCGACCGCGAAGTCCTCGTCGACCTGCTCACGCAGGCCTCCGGCGCGAACCTCTACTGGAGCCGCGCTCCGGGCAAGTTCGTCAACAAGCTCACCGGCGACCCGGTGAATCTTGCCTCCAGCCTCTCTATCGGCCCTGCCTTCACCGGCACGGTTCGCGAGTGGTACGAGACTCTCGTCGAGACCGTCATCGACGTTGCGAACACCATCCATCGCAAGACCCTTCGAGGCGCTGCAAACTTCATGGTGTGCGGTCCCGACGTCGCAACCATCCTCGAAGCTTCGGCGATGTATCGCACGAAGGTCTCCATTGACAGCGATGGCCAGGCCGCGTCGGTCTTCTCCATCGGCTGCGAAGCGGTCGGTTCGCTCAGCAACCGCTTCACGGTCTACAAGGACCCCTACTTCCCGCGTTCCAAGGTACTTGTTGGTTTCAAGGGTGGCAGCTACCTCGAGACAGGGTACGTGTACGCTCCGTACGTCCCACTGATTGTCACTCAGACCATCTACAACCCCGAGGACTTTAGCCCTCGTCGCGGCGTTATGACGCGATATGGGAAGAAAATGGTCCGATCTGACTTTTACGGGACAGTGAGCCTTTTGGACATGTCAATTATCTGATAGATCAGGCACTTAGCCACGATTCGAGGGCCGCGAAAGCGGCCCTTGTCGTTTAAACTGTACAAGTTAGGTAAGCATAGATTACTATGGTAGTCATGCTCACCTGTCACGAATGCGCCTTCCAAGCCGAAAACGCCAAAGGTCTCTCATATCACGTTCGAGTGCGTCATGATATGGCGTATCCGAACTACCTCGTCAAGCATGATTTGAACGGAATATGGCCAACCTGTAAGTGCGGATGCGGTAAACCAATACGTTTCCTCTGTGGTAAGTTTTGCGAATACGTGAACGGTCACCAATGGAAAGACAAGCCAAAAACGGTCGTCCACCGTGCTCGTCTTGGTGATGCTCAACGCGGCAGAGTGAAAACGCCCGAGTCCAACGCCAAGCGATCCGCCTCGATGCTCGATTACCACTCGAAGCATGACAACGTACGTGACGCGGCCAAGAAGTACTTGTTTGGTTCCAAACGTTCCGAAGAATCTAAACGTAAGCAAGGCGAGACCCGAAAAGCAATGTTTGCCTCCGGTGACCTTGTCATCAATCGCGAAGCGATCTCCAAGTCCATCACCAAACTCTACCTCGAAGGCGGCTTCCAATGGTGCGTCGGGGAGTACACCTCGACAAAAACGGGTGAGGTCATCTTCTACCGTTCATCGTGGGAGCTTGTGTACGCCGAGTTGCTCGACAACGATCCGACGGTTGTTACATGGGAGTATGAGCCATTCTCCATCGTGTATCGTCACGGCAACAAGATGAAAAACTATCTCCCCGATTTTCTTGTCACCTACGATGACGGTATCAAGGAGCTAGTCGAAGTGAAACCGAAACAACTTGAAACTTACGGCGTCAACGTGGCCAAACGTGATGCAGCTTTGACGATATGTGTCGCAGAAGGCTGGCGTTATGCCGGGTGGAGCAATCAATGAGCGCGAACCTTGTTGAGATCTATTTACAATAGTGAGCATCTCAAAGCTAAGACAGTGTGTTCGATTTATTTTATGTGAATATGTTGAAGAGGATCCTCGTTCGTACGTGGGTATAAAAGGGAAACCTTACCGTTTCACGGCTGGCACACCAAAAGCCGATATTCTTGAGCCAGACATTTTTCAAATGATCAGCAAAGCATACGAACCTATAGGTGGGCACGTTCGAATCACTTCGAGAGCTAACGTGGGTAACGAGTATCCTGAATGGGGGGTGGCTGATATAGACGAAGATCCTGAACCAGACGTCGTCATTGTTGGGAAACACTCTGACGCCGGTGGTATGAAGATTGGAGCAACAGCCACCGATGGGACGTTGCTTGCCAAGTCGTTCATGAACATTTACAAGAAAGAATTACTGACTAACGGAGGTTGGTGGGGTGAAGTATCTGGTGCGCCGGCGCACATTGCTATCAATAATTTAGGCATCGCTTATGTCAACGATAAAGCGCATGCGGAAAGGTTATTGAATCAAAAAGTAAAGTGGCACGGATCTCACCCTGATGGTAAATTCCGTGGTGTAGAAGGGTGGTATTCTCGTAACATCAATGGTCACGAGTATATCAAGATCATCGTGGGGGATTTCCCGAATTAGGAAGAATGAATCGGGATTGGTTCGGTTCTCATTGAGAATCTGCTAATATCTGAACCCATGGAACGAATTTCAGTTTACTACACACCAAAGATGGTCGCTGAGTCTGAGTGCTTCTCACCGAGCGCTGCGAAGCCGGCGAAAGTGATCGCGTCTTGGCAGACGCAATTCCCGATTGATATTATCGAGCCCATGCCTGTCACACGGGCAGAGCTCGCTCGCGCTCATGACCCAACATGGGTGGATAAGATGCTAGCCGGTGAGACGAACAACGGCTTTGGCAATCGCTCTCTCGCCGTCGCGGAGTCGCTGCCATACACGTCCGGAGCAATGCTTTCGGCCGCACGCGCAGCGATGAAGAACGGCAAGGTCGCCGTGGCCCCATGTTCCGGCTTCCACCACGCCGAATACGCACATTCGATGGGCTTCTGTACGTTTAACGGGCTTATGGTGACGGCGCTTGCGCTGCGCGCCGACGGCGTCAAGAAGATTGGCATTCTCGACCTCGACATGCACTACGGCAACGGCACGGATCAGATCTTGCAAGAGGTGGGCAACTTCGATCATTGGTGTGAGCACTTCACGGCCGGTCTCACCATTGAGTATCCGTCGCAGGTCAACGAGTTCTTCAATGAGTGGTTGCCGAAGGCTCTCAATGAGCTCGTCAAGTGTGACATCGTGCTCTACCAAGCCGGCGCTGACCCGCACATCATGGATCCGTACGGTGGTTGGATGGAGACGGACGAAATGCGTCGTCGTGACGCCATCGTGTTCGAGACGCTCGCGGCTCACAAAGTGCCTGTCGTCTGGAATCTGGCCGGCGGCTACCAGATGCAGTCGGACGGATCCATCCCGAAAGTGCTCGAGATCCACGACAATACGATGCGAGAGTGCACCCGAGTGTACGGGTAGAAGTTCAAAGACATTATCTGTAGTTCATGCGTTGTCGCACCTATGTCTTTCGACTAGACGATTTTGAACTCAGTTTCGGCACTTGCGCACCTGAAAACTACGTGATGTTACACGTTTTCTCAGAGGAGAGTTACATTGGGACGGTTCGTCTCGACGGATCTGTCACGTGCGATTTCAAGCGACTTAATGAGCTCGACATGATAAAATACTGGGACTGCTTCGAATGAAGCTTAAGCTCAAGGTGAGATTGCTCATTGAGACCCGCGCAATGAAATTCTTGTCGAGTCGGTATCGTGTGGATCGAGAATTGCTGTCGAGCTCATGTGTTTGACGGTCACACATTATCATGAGTCTTTTCAAGGATCGCGATGAACTGCTTCGCCACGTTCTCCCACGAGTTGTCTTTGACGTAAGCAAGCTGCGCGCTGACCTGCTTCTCCCACAGCACACAGTCGGAGAATAACATGTCAAGAGTAACGGCTATCGCAATTGGCGTGTCAGCCTTGAGCGTGGGCACGTCTGAGAAGTGGTTCACACTGGTCGTCACGACCGGCACCGGCTTCGACATCGCAGTCCTCGCCGCGCCTGAGGCTCCAAACACCTCGTGTTGTGGATGAGAGACATATGGGAAGACGACGGCACGGTTCGTGCGCATGAAGCTGTCGAGCGACTCGTCGGATTGAAAACCGCGAATGATAGCGATGTTATCTTCGACGTCGAGTTCCTTGACAAGCTTCATCAGGTCACCGTGATAAGATTCGTGTTCGGCCGCGCAGAACGGAGACTCTGAAAAGAGACCGGTAAAGAACACATCGGGGTATTTCTTCTTGAGCTCGGCGACCGCGCGAATAGAGTTCTCCCATCCCTTGTAACGGAACCCAAAGCCGAACTGCATGAACGTGTGTTCGGAACGGTAGACATTCCACAGTCTGTTCTTGTCAACACAGGGATCACAGCCGTGTGGGATGACATGAACGATGCCAGGCACATGCTTGATGTTTTCGAGCACGTCTCGCGCGCCTTCAAGGTGGACGACGATCTCAGGGATCGCAGCTTCGTTGACGAGTTTGTCCATGTGTTTGTAGACCGAATGCAACGTGACGATGACACGCACATTCGACAGCTGACTCATGAGAGCCAGCCAATGTCTCGCGTTCGGCCAGATGCCGTACTCGTGCTGGATCCACACAACATCAGGCTGCCACTCACGAAGCTCGTTAACGAGGCTAACGAGCGACTGCCCACGCTCCCAACATTCAACGACACGCCCAGTATCAAACTCAACGTCGTTCATGACGTTGAGAGGACCAGTGGGCTTCGCGTTATGCTCAGCAAAGATCTTCCAGTCTCCAACTTTACCGACGATATGAGACCACAGCTTCTCGGAGTAGGTTGAGATCCCGCAACGCATCTTCCAGTTGCCGACTAGAGCCACTCGAGTCTCGTTCGCTGACTTGCCTGAGCGATCACGCTTGATGAACTTATCATCGACGTACGTGTACCCGCTCATAAGAGCGTGAGCATGCAGCGACTCCAACTCCTTGGGGAGTTCGACGACTTTTCCTTCGCGTGTCGACAGCGTGGAACTGTCTGACACAACTCGGATCTGTCCACCACATATCACAACACACTTGCCCATGCATCTAAGAATGAGACGCGATCATTCGTCGAGAGCAATATTGACGGCGTCGCGAACAATAATAAACAAGCCTGGATCCGTTGAATTTACAGGCACCTGAGCGTTCTTGATACCATCCAACAACAGATCCTTCTGCACTCCGTAGTACGGCACTTTCGTTGCTACGTCAGAGCCCAACTGCTTGAGTTTGTCGTGATGATGGATGATGACGCAGGGCGTTCCGGTCAACTGTGCGATGACAGCACCATGAAACCTTTGAGTGAGCACGACAGATGCGTCAGCGAATATCTTAGAGATTGAGTCGAAGGATCCATCACCGATCCACTCCGGCGTCAGACAACGGATCTTGGCTCGTCTCTCGCAGTTCGCCGTGATCTCAGCGCAAGCCCAGACATCACGTACAGCTGCGTCGTCACAGAACGGAGCCATGCTCACCGACCAGCCATCACTGACGAGCGCGTCGATCGCTTGACACACTTCGCTCTTGAAGTACTCCCAGGCAGGTCGCTTGTAGCTCGGAGCCGAGCGATGCGGAAGCACCTCGGAGTTCGGCACAAAAAGCAGTTTCTTTGCGCTCATTGGCATCTGATTGGTCACGCCGCTGAGACAGAGCGACAGATCCGGAAGCATGACAGCGTGCGGCGCTGCGGCCAAGAAGGCGGCCGATGGAGTCTTTGATCTAGTGAATGCCGCGATCGAACGCGAGAGTAAAGCGGCATGCTCGATATGAATGTCCGTCTCAGAACCGACTCCAACGTACACCACCGGCTTCATTGTAAGAGCGGTTTTGGCTTCAGTATCGCCGTGAAGCGGAGCGTACAGGAACGATCCACCGCCGATCAGAATTACGTCTGCATCACGAACGTCGCTTACTTTAAAACGATCAACGAACTTGATATTGTGACCAACCAGAATATGTCGAAGTGCAGCTGCCATCAGCTCGTCGCCGACGTTTCGGTGCGCATACCATCCATACACTAAAATTCGTTTTCCCATATTGTGACCAGAAGTATCGTGTGACAATATCTTCGGCACAACTAACCTAATTTTAGCTGCCTATATCACCGACGGCAGACGGCCCAGAGAATCTTGCGCGGCCGCTGAACATCCCACACGATTTTGAGAGCGTATGTGTGCTTGGTGACTCTAACAATCATCCAATCAAGCTCATCCGGAAGGCCACCGCCACAGGGAGGAAGGACGCAGTTCTCGTCGTCTTCGAACGTCACGCTAAGCACGCTGCGATTGCGGCCAATGTCAATCACGACCTCGCCGGATCCGACCACGTCAAGCTCTCCGAAGAACATGTCGTGACCGAGCACGCCAAGGAAGCGAAGGATCCTGTAGAGGCATGAGACGAGCCAGTTCATGACTGATAGGTAGCGACGAGAGATCGGATGTAGTCAAAGGAGCTGTACGATGAAGGCATGTCCAGCAGAGTGATCGATTATTCTTTCTTTCTTATTTGCCTTATTTTGGCAAGTTTCGGCGTCTTCTCTCTCGTGAAGACATGCACAGTTGACGGTCGTATTGACTATTGCTACGTGGACACCATCCGCGGTGCGACCGGCGGATACGAAGTCATCGGTCACCGTCTGTGGCGCTCTGACGCTCACCTCGGTGTCGCTGAGAGCCCTGACCGCGCCAACATCATCATGCAAAACAGTGTTTCTTGTCCAAAATGAGATCACATGGATACTCTTGAAAAAGTCCTCCCGCGAACCATCTTCCTTACTCAACACGGAAGTCACGCGTACGGCACCAACATTGAAGGCAGCGACTACGACTTCAAGGGTGTCTGTATCCCGACGAAGGACTACTTCCTCGGCTTTAATAAGAAGTTCGAGCAGTTAGAGAGATCCGCAAACGCCGGCCATCCGCATGATCTCGTCATTATGTCGCTGAACAAGTTTACAGCACTCGCTGCAGAGTGCAACCCAAACATCATCGAGATCCTACATGTATCTGATGAGGACATCTGGCACATTGACGAGTTCGGAGAAGAACTGCGTTCGATGCGAGATGACTTCATCTCGACAAAGGCTCGACACACATTTTCAGGGTACGCTTACGCGCAACTTCATCGCATCAAGAAACATCGGTCATGGCTGCTCAGCCCTCCGAAGGAGAAACCGACTCGTTCGTCTTTTGGTCTCAGTGAGACGAGCAAAGTCTCTCGCTCTGAGCTCGGGGCATTCGACGCTCTCGTTGAGCAACAGATCGAAGTTGACCTGAACAAGGAGGTTCTCACTCTTTTCCTGCGCGAGAAACAGTACAACGCTGCCAAGACCCTCTGGGATCAGTACGAACAATGGAAGGTCAAGCGTAACGACAAGCGTGCCATCCTCGAAGCGCGGTTCGGGTACGATACGAAGCACGCAATGCACCTCGTCCGTCTGATGCGGATGTGTAAGGAGATCCTTTCGACAAGAAAGGTAAACGTTCGTCGCGACGATTTCGAGGATCTTCTCGGGATCCGTTTCGGCAGATGGTCCTACGATCAGGTGATCGAGGAAGCCGAGAGACTTGATCGCGAGTGCGGCGAATTTTACAAGACGTCGAAGCTTCCGCACCACGCGGACCGCAATGTTATTGATGCGCGCGTCATCTCTATGACTGAGCGTTATCTCAGTCGAGCTTAGAGCTATTCTATTAACGGGCTCTGACCTATACGTTGCCCAAGACTAGCATTATGTGATCTTGTTACCTACTCTCAATGAAGCAGGATGAGCTTAGACGTCTGATTCGATGTGTTCTCGTTGAGAATGTTTTGTCTACTGCAATCAGCGAGGAGACGATGTTCGCACTTGGCGAATTTATTAGCGCGAACGAGTCTCTAGATCTTCATCAACACATGTATGCTTTGAAACCGTATGTAAAAGTTTACACAAATCTTTACCGTGTGTGGATGCACCACGACTCAGATGTTTCGGTGGAAGAATTAGAAATCGAAGCAAAGCAACGTGAGTATCTGTCGAGCACATCGGATGTCAATGCCATCACACGTATGCTTGATGATTTGGGCTCGAACGAGGACGTTGCAATCACGAAGTTCGACGGCGAAGGTTTTGATCCGTATGTTGTTCTGGGTGATGGTCTCCAGCTACACCCTCACCACTCGGAGGCAGCATACTTGCGCGCAGCATTGAAACAATACGCTTATCAAAAAGAGATCGTTGTTCTGCATATTATCGGATCACAAGTAAAGATGAACAATCACTAGAGAGAACTATTTCGAATACCACCCAGATAAGATTGGTCTCATGAACACGCTCGACGACCTGCAGGACGAGGTCAGCTGTCTGGCTGACAAGCTCACCCCGGAACTGTTGCCAGCGTTACTGGAGCGCATGCTGCAGCGAGATTGGATCATACCGTGTCATCGTCATCTGAATCTCTTATTACCGTACATTGAAGCGCAGATTACGCTTACTCACGCTAAGCGCGTCTACTTTGACGATCATTCCGATTGTTTGAGGATCGCCGAAAACTACCATTTTAGCCTGAAGCGACGCAACGAAATTCGAAAAACCTATCGATCAACTCTGTGTACCTGCTGGGTACCGAAACACTGAAGAAATAACAATGTCTGATCCGAACGAAACAAAAGATAGCAACGCAAAGAATCTTCTCGCGGAAGTTGCTGACAAGATCAAGGGTGCCGGCGATGACATCCGAAACCGTCTCGTCATGTCTATGGTCGAGAAAGAACTCGCAAGTCGCGTTGAGACACTCGACAAGGCCTTCCAGAAGCGCTACGAGCTGTTGATGAATCTCGGCAAAGTCAATCGCGCCGACGAAGTCAAGAAGGACGGTGACGGGAAGATTATCTTAGAGTCCTACTCTGACGCTCGTCGTGAGGAGATCAAGAAGGCGAAGGAGACTCTCGATAAGCATGAGAACGCGCTTGAGAAAGCGCTGACGACGAACGACTTCGCCAAGCTCAAGGGCGGATGATCATGAAGAAGACGTACACTCTCGCGCTCAACTGCGGATACGCGGAAAACGCATCGCTCTCCTTCACACCGTTTACTTCGCATTTGAAGTACGCGAGTGCAAAGGACGCCTTACTTGATCTTGCAAACTTCTTCAAGGAGCAGTACGACGTCAAATTTGCAGCGCAAATCAAAACTTGCTGCAAGATAAACTTGTCTAAGAAGGATTCCGACGCGCAGTACTGCTCCAAGTGCGGGACCTTCCTATACGAAGAAGACACGTTTGATGACACCCTCGCGTTCGTTGAGTTTGTGAACGAGATCTGTCAAGCGGACTGCAACGCGTTTCACGGCGATTACATCGACTATGACGAGCAACATCGCTGGCAGCCAGAAGGTTTTGAGGAAGCTGTCGCGAACGGCTCGGTGCGTTTCGTTTACACGGCCGAGAAAGTCATGGCCGCTGCCATCGGTCAGACGCCCGATCACCGCGTGACCATCGATCAGATCTTCAAAGAACGCACCGGCAAAGGCAGCAAGAGCTTCTCATTCTGGTGATAGATAATAGCATGGTCACTATCCTCATCCTTGCTTGGACTCTCGTTCTAGGGAGCTTTGTCGGCTACTGGATCCATCGTGGTCTGCATCAATCGTGGTCGGGCCCGTTTCATCGTGGACATATGGAACATCATCTCGAGCTCTACCCGACGACGAGACTCACGTCTGACATCTACGAGGTGAAGAAGTGGTATCACAGCGGTCCTGTCCTCTTCACTCCTGGTGCCGTTGTCTTGCTCGTCGTCGGCGCTATTTTAACGTGGCTGCTCGGCGCATCGTTCTGGAACTTCCTTGTCTTCAGCTTCGGCTTAATGAGTTTTGGCCTGTTGAACGATTATGTGCACGACGCTTTCCACCTGCGTGTACATTGGCTACAAAAGTTACCGTTATTTCGTAAGCTTCGACGCCTTCACTTCCAACATCATTTCAACATGGAGAAGAACTTCGGCATCGTGTCTCTGCATTGGGACACAGTGTTCAAGACGAAGATGGACTGAGTATCTAGCCTTGATGGAAATCAAGGATCTGCTTCGCAATGTCATCAAAGAGATGGTCGAGTCTCGCATCCGTGAGACTGACATCACAGACGGCTCACGTGTCCAATTTGGTTCGCAGGAGCACATCACTGATCTTGAAATGCGGATTACTGATCTCGAGCGTTGGCGCGATCGTCAACGTCGTGGCAGCGAAGCTCGCGCGAACTACGCGCGATTGATTGGTCGTTTGCGCGCAGAATTGCGTTCAGCGAACCGCATCGCTAACCCAAACGCTTCTCCGTTGCCGATGATGGATGAGTCTGACGTAACTCTTGTTGGCGACAGTGGAAAAAAGAAGAAGAGGAAGACACGACAGTGCACGTCATGCAAGAAGCCGTTTGTCGCCACGCCAGCCGATGACCTTGGGATGTGTCCCAAGTGCGGTGACGAGCCCGCCGCGTCGGCGAGAATGAGTGAGTCATACCCCGGCGCTCAAGCCGGGATGTGGGTTGTGAAGCACAGATACGACGGTTACACCATCGGCTTCCCAACATCGGACTTCGACAAGGCACAATCTGTCGCTGACACACGCAACGACGTCGCGATTAACGGTGCCTGGGGACGTAATAACCCAACAGCTGATCCTCCCTACAAGGTCGTGCCGTACGAGTCTGAGGCACTGGGTGAGTCCGTCAACATGAAAGACCCCGAGTACTCGTCTATCGAGACGTTCGTACAGTTCTTGCTCGACGACGAGCGCGACAGCTACACACACGAGGAGCTGACAGCCCTCAATTTCCGTACACACATGCCTGTCAACATGATTCGCAAGGAACTAGAAGGATACGGCTTGACGCTCGCGAACCGCCCTAATGAGAAGAAAGTGCGCGGATTCAGCTCAAACAGCAACGACCGCTGGTTCGGGCCTGGCTCGATGGCCACGCATGGCGGCGCCGGCATCGATCCTCAAACGGGTCGCGCTACGAGCGGTCGCGGTGACATCTGATGACGGTCCGTTCTTTAGTACTAAGCTGAGTACAAAATCCAGGTAAACAATCTAGACGTGCGAGCAGCTTTGAATTTCGCGCCGCGAAAGAAGTCTACTTCAAGAAACTAAACAGGCGCTTCACGTCGTGAATGACAAAGAGTGCAATCAGAGCAGTCAGAGCAAGCGTCGAAACGCCGGCGCCCAGTTCGCCCTTGCTGAACAGCACGACGGTCAGGATTAGACAGGCGATGACTGTGACGATCGTTGCAGCGGGTACCACGACATTACGGATGATTTCAGTGAACTTCATGCTCATCCCTTTAGGACCGAGGTATGCTCGGTCAGCAGTCCGCGAGCCTTGGTGAGCTGCTTCGCGATGACTTGCTCCTCCTCGAGAAGCGTTTCGATGGGTTGGCCGGCGGCGGCGCAGATAGCGATCTTGGACTTGATGACGGTGAGTTGCTCTTGTAGAGCTTCGAGGCGGGCGGACATGGTTCTAGATACGAGATTAGTGCCAAGACGACTAGATGATGCCTGAGAGGCATACGATTAAGACATGCAAAAGTTCTGGCGCACTCTCTCCATCGTCTCTGTCTTGACCCCGTTCGGTTTCGCCGTTCTGTACGGTCTCGCTATCCTCTTCGCTCTGATCGGTTCGCTCGTCGTTGTCGACTCAATGTTACCGGTGACCATCTTGGTCTTCACGATCATTCTCTGGGCCTCCATCCGAATCATTCGTGAAGCGGTCGAGTCTGTCAAGTACCTCTCTGTCTTCATCAAGACTACGTTCGGGGAGGATCCGTAGACGAGTAGTTAGTCAGTGTGACAACACCGAAAGAGCAGCTTGAGATTGATCAGATAGGACCTGCTAGCAAGCTCCAAGTTGGTGATTTGTTTGTCTTCATTGATGGTAGCGACAGTAATCAGCACGAAGTGACACAGGATCTCGACTCACATTTTGAGTACGACGGGCGGGTCAACAAGAAGCTCACGAAGGACATGATGGTTCAACGCGTAGGCGCACCCAACCTGGGTGAACGCACAGCTCGCGCAGTCACCGCTCTCCAGACAGCCGTCAAGAGTCTGGAGCAGACGGGCAATGTACAGCAATGGGCAGTGATGATGTCAGACGTGATCTCCCGTGTCGGCGCGAGCGGCATGCACGACGCGGTCCTGCCGCTTGAGAAGCTCGCGAAGCAAGGCAGTGCGGTGTTCGCAAAGGTGAGGCAAGCGCACAGGAAGTTGGCAGTCGATCAGCTCGTCCCCATGGTTAGGAAACGCTGGGCAGCTGACGTGACGAGCGTGATTCAGATCATTCACAACTCTTTGATGGAAGACGTGCGACGGTTAGTCCGTGCCGTTCTCACGTCCCGCTAACGCCAGGGGTTCTGACGGCATGCTGTGCAGTAAAAGACTTCCGAGTATTCGGTTCGCACGTCCTCATTGTATTCGTCGCACTTCTCACAGAATCGACCACGTTGCTGCTTGACTAACGCTCGAATGTGCAGGTCGGTGACGATCACATAATCTTCGTTCATGAATCGGCTTTCGATGGCGTACTCTGACATCATACGCTTGTTCACCCGTCCTGTCGGAAGGACATGTTTCATGTCACCGCCTGTCACAAGCATCACACGCGAGCCCATCGCTTCACCGAGGATGCGCAGCTGTGCCACACTGTCATAATCGACACAATCCGTCTTGACAGGCTTACCGTGCTTGGTTGCAACCTGCACGATATCACCGACGACAACGTCTAGCACCCTGATCGGCGTCGCGTCAACTGTCTCACACAGGTCCGGAAAGAGATTCATACCAAGCATACCGAACATGACTGGTCTCCGAGGCTTCTGCCCAAGATACGTAAGGGAGTTCGGAGAACGATGACCACGTCTTTCGCTTCCATCCCTAATCCTACGCCGTACGGGTTCTTCAACTCGGATCCAATCTTCCAGTGGGAGGCCGATGCCGCCTACACGTGGGTCCGACGTCGACTCGGCGACGACGTCATCACAGTTGAACTGACAAAGAAGCAGGTCTGGTCCGCGTTGGAGGAGTCATTTCTCGAGTACGGACGGCTCGTCGGCCAAAATCAGATCACGTCACAAATGGCCTCCTTGCTTGGCATCAATCAAGCCTTCTCAGGTAGCGTCGTCAACGGTCAACTCTCGTCGTCTTTCTCGATGACCGGTCTGTACCCTCAGACGTCGTTCGACTTTTTGATGCGTCAGGCTGACGCTTACGCTGCGTATGCGGGTCTCGGCGGCGTCTACGACAGCTATCTCACGTACATCGACACTGAGGTCGGTCGACAGGATTACAATCTGTACACGGAGCTTCGTCGCGGCGACGGCCCACAGAGCGGATCTCTACTCATTGCCACCGTTCCGAGCGCCTCGATGGACAGTAAGATTCGTGTCTACGAGATGTTCCACTTCGAGCCGCTCGCCGGTCTGAGCTACCTGCTCAACGGTGCCACGCTCCAAAACTACCTCGCGACCGAATTCAGCTACGAATCATTCACGAACCCATCCGTCTTCTACATGACACCCGTGTATGAGGATATTCTTAGGCGTGGCGCGGTCAAGACTGCCCACCGAGTTCGACGCTCGAACTACACGTACAAGATTCAGGGTCGCAACCTGCGCATCTTCCCCACACCGACCTACCAGAACGGCGCGAATCGTGTTTGGATGCGCGTGGCGCTCAACTTCGACAACTACAGTTCTATCAATCCAGCAGAAGCTCCGTACGGTTACGGGACGAAGCTCGCCTCAAACGGGAAGATCGCGACTCCGGGCCAGGTCCCCATCACGATCGTGCCGCCGGCTTCAATCAACGAGGTAGGTCGTCAATGGGTTCGTCAGTACATGCTGGCGATTTGTAAAGAGACTCTCGGACGTGCGCGCAGCAAATTCGACACCATCCCCATCCCGGGTAGCGAGCTCAAGCTAGACGGCGAGAAGTTGATCGGTGAGGCTCGTGAGGACATGGAAAAGCTAAAGACAGCCTTCCTCGAGTTCCTTGGTGAGTTGACATACGACCAGGTAATCGAGCGTGAGGCTAATAAGGCTGAGGCTCTCGCTCGCATCATGAAGTTCATGCCGATGCCACTTGGCAAGGGTCTATCGATTCGGTGACCTCGTAGATGGTCTCGTTCTCGATCAGTTTGAGAACGTCATTTTCGTACATGACTCCGGTTTCCCCGATTGATAAGTGATCGCTGAAGCCACAAGACCAAACGATCTCAAAGGCGATGTTGCATTCATCGTGAGTCACTTTGAGATTCGCGAATCTCACAAACGCTATCTCCCCTTTATAGCCGATGCGAACGAAGAGCTTACCGTCATAATCGTTCATCTTTTGACGCGAGTGAATCGCTCTCGCGTGCCGTCGGCGTGGTGGACGACGACTGTCTCGCGCATCGAATAAATCTCCCCAGATAATGAATCCTCGATGCTCTTCCCATAGATGGAAGGGGTAGACGTACCCTTATCGTTGCGCCAGATCGATGACCACCTGTCGCCGCAGCAATCGCAATCACGCCCTGTTGCGCAGCCGGCGAAGTAAACGCCGATTTTCTCGGCTCGCTGATTCGCTTCGTCGGCGGTGCGAGCGGCGATGATCACGTTCTCGCCGAAGTTGTCGTCAACGTGGAACACGCCGCGGCTGTTGTTTTGCCTGAACTCGTAGTACTTGACTTCACTAGTACCAAGCGGTAGAAGCGGGCTTTTGTCAAGCTTGCGCTCGATGATCAATGTTACAGACTTGGTGTTCGCCACGGCGGGTCGCCTTTCTCAATGTACGGGGTCGGGTTGCAGAGGGTAGGAACGGAGATAACGAATGTCCCGCCGTCGAACTTGAAGATGACGGTGTCACGTCGCCGGACACATGGGCCACCACCGTACCCACCGCCACCGCCACCGTCCTCAACGGGAAGCTCACGATCATCCCAGACACTCGCGTCTTCGCGCTCGGTCTCAGACCCGTCAGTCGAGTCGCAGGCGACGAGTAAAGAAAAGAGTCCGATCGTGGTCCACGCTTTCATATGGTCGAAGCATAGTTCGCTCCACGTACTTAGACGAGAAGATGTCACGTTTTTTCATCACTCAACGAGAGCAGAATCTGATCTCGGACCTCACCAAAGAGATCTTCCGCGACATCGCGGGACAGGTGATCTACTACTACGCGATCTCCGAGGTAAAGACGCGCGCTCATGAGGTCTACAACGAGTCGCCTGAGAAGGTTTGGGACACACCGATCGAACTGCCGGCTCTCGTTGGGTCGCCTGTGAGTGAGACGAAGACCGACATCTTCGGCCCGGGCGTGCTGCAGAAACTCGAGGTATTCCTCCATTACCGCGATTTGCTTGAGATCGGTCTCGAAGTGTGCGACGGTGATTTCATCCGCTACGGCGATACGCTGTACGAGATCACCAACATTGAGCGACTGAAGAATGTGTACGGTCACGCCGAGTCGCTCGACGGGTTAAAGTTGACATGCACCCAATCCCGCAAGGGTCAGATCGATGCGCCTCAGATCGGGCCGTCTGACATCATGTACTCCGACCCCAACGCGGTCAAGAAGGACTTCGAGCAGTCCCGCGGGAAGAAGATGCGCGACGACGAGCCGACCGGTGATAAGCGTGATCTGCAGGAGACTGGCGTACTAGAAGAGCCTATCGCCGGTCCGGCAAAGATCGTTGAGGACCCAACCGGCTCTGACTTCTATGGAGACAAGTGGTGACAACTCGCTTCAACTCAGGTGACTCTCGAGGTGTTCCCTCGGGCTACGAAGGTAACGCCTCACCCGAGGACGTGCGCGTCCCGTCGTGCGGTCTCGAGGATCTCGACAAGGCTTTCTTTAAGGTCTTGCGCGACGGCGTCGCGTTCCAGATTGGCAATGACCCTTCGAAACAACAGAGGGTGCCCATCGTCTTCGCCGTCGGCGAGAAGTGGAGCATGCTGAAGTCCGGTCGTGCCCTTCGTGACAAGAACAAGACGCTGATCCTACCGCTCGTCACCGTTCGTCGCGTGGGCATCGAGCAAGGAAAGGAAGACATCACCGGTCGGGGCATGAATCAACAGGTTGGACAGTACACTGTCCGAACCAAGCTCGACCCGCGTGACCGAGCCTATCAGAATATTCTCAACAAGCTTGCCCTGCCCAACTCTGTCGATGCCCCTGGCGAGCGTGAGTTTGACGAAGAGGGATCGCTAACGACGACTCGCGACGGCACGCAGGCGAACGCCAACGATGCTGACGTTCGCTCCGGAGGCCTGCTTGCGCCCAAGCTTGGCGTCAATGTGTGGCAGATTGTTACGCTCCCAACTCCGCAGTTTTACACGGCGACCTTTGAGCTCACGATTTGGGCTCAATACACACAACACATGAATCAGATGTTAGAGAGACTGATGGTGTCGTTCCTGCCCACCGGTCGACGCACCCTGCGGCTCGAGACCGACAAGGGTTACTGGTTCGTCGCCTACTTCGACGAAGGTTACTCCTCGGAGGACAATGCTGACTCGTCGACCGGCGAGGAACTCATTCGCAAGTACAAGTTGACTGTCAAGGTGCCGGGGTACATTGTCGAGTCCAACAGCCCAGGTACGCCTTCCGGCGTGCGAAAGTTTGTCTCGGCCCCGCAGATCTCGTTTGTGACCGGCGGAGAGCAGACTGACACGTTCTTCTCGAATGGCATCCCAGCCGACTCCGACCCGTACGCCGCGGCTGACGATCCAGATCGTGAATATTTACTCAACGACCCGAGTCAACACCCACAAAATCGTGTCGATCAGCTAGTTGAGCGGGTCGTCGTGAACACGGTGGTCAACCCGTTTACAGGTCGACGCGAGCCCGAGTACGCTCGGGTTATCAGCAGAAACACCTCAACCGGCGAATCTGTGCTCGTCCCAGACGATGGGATCGGACTACGTATCTTGTCATCCAGATGATTCGTCTCTCTCTAGAGACGACTTCCTACCTACCGTCGCGTAGTTACGTACGGCGTCTCACAAACGCACAGGAGACATCTAAGCATGGCTGAGCAGACCTTTCGATCTCCCGGATTTTTCGATACTGAGACTGATCTCTCAGTACGACAGGAATTGGCCCCGGCCGGCGTCCCCGCTGGTCTCGTTGGAGCCTCTACACGAGGCCCTGCGTACGTGCCCGTCACCGTCCGTGACTTCGCTAACTTCAAGCAGATCTTCGGAGACCTCGATGTTCGATACCCCGCTCCGTACGCGGCAAACGAATTCCTCAAACATCGTAGCGCGCTGACCTTCCTCAGGGTCCTTGGCGCCGGTGCACTTGACACCTCGGGCGACATCCTCCGCTTTCAATCAACTGGTCAATGTCGGAACGCCGGCTTCGTCGTGACCGGCTCGACCGCAGCGAACGACTCCACCGGCCGCCACATGGGTGCTGTTCAGTTCCTCGTCGCGAAGCATACACTTCGCGCGAACGAAGCCTATGGCTTGCCGATGTTCACGAACAACTCCAGCTACGCAGGCTCGATCGCGAACCTCGTCCGCGGCGTTGTGTTCCTCGCCTCCGGCACTCGTATGATGGTACTCGACGGCAACCAGACTGCGCAGGGCGCCTTCAGTGCCGCGGGCCCCGACGACGTGGCCACGGTCACCAGCGGCAAGTTCAAGCTCATCCTCTCCTCCTCGAACGGTACCTCCTTCGGCGTCACTGACGGGAACGTCGGTCTCAAGATCTTTACCGCCTCGATGGACCCGTCGAGCTCTGACTATTTCGCGAAACTGCTCAACTCGGACCCCGAGAAGTTTGCGACCGAGCAACATCTCGTCTACGCCGACTACGCGGTCGACGACGAGCTCGCCACGGCCGCCGTCGTGGCTGTCGTGTCTGGCTCGAACAACACATCGGCCAACTCGGGCGACACCTCGAGGAAGTTCCGTGACATGTTCGGGCATTTCGACACGAAGTACCGCGCGCCTGCCTCGCCGGTCATCATCTCGCAGCCCTTCGGCGCGACCGAGTACGACCTCTTCTCCGTCGAGGCGCTCGACGACGGGGAGTACGCAAATCAACTCTACAAGATCTCGATCTCTGACCTTAAGATCTCGAGCGATCCGGCCGACTCGTACGGCACATTTACACTGCTCGTCCGCGCTTTCGCCGACAACGACGCGACGCCCGACATCCTTGAGCAGTACTCGCAGTGCAGTCTGAACCCGGATTCCTCAAACTATATTGCTCGTAAGGTCGGCGACCGTAAGGTCACGTTCAACTTTGAGAGCGAGAATCTCAACGAGCGTCGCCTGCTGGCTTCTGGTCGATACGCGAACCAGTCCCGTTTTATCCGCGTTGTCATGGCTGACCAGGTTGAACGCAAGCTCACGCCGGCCAAGGCCTTACCATTTGGTTTCCACGGTATGGAGGTTCTCAAGACCAATGATATGAACACGGATCGACCCGGCGCTGTCGGTCTCGTCCGCCTCTCGCACTTCGGCAACGCTTCGACAGACAGCGCGCTGCTCTCTGGTTCGATCGTCCCCCCGGTCCCCTATCGCTTCAAGGTGACCAAGGGTGAGGTTGCGACGTCTGGCTACATCGGCAATCCCGGCCCCACCGAGCTCGCCTCGCCGAACTTCTACTGGGGCGTCAAGTTCGACCGGAACACCACACCACTCAACCCGAATGTTGTGACTGACAAGAACACGCTTATCGAGAGTCTCACGAAGTTCATGGGCATCCGTAAGCTTGACGCCGTCGTCACTGGGACGAACGCCGACCTGTTGAACAACAACAAGTTCACCTTGGCGCGCGTCGCCTTCTCGAACACGACGCTCGTCGACCTGACGGGCACGATCGATGCACACATGAAGGAAGCCGCTTACCTGCGCAACGGCACGGTCAACCCGTCCACGTACACAGTCAACGATGGCACCATCACCAACCGTCTCACGCTCGCAGCGCTCGTTGCAGCAACGTCAAGCGTTCAGTTCAACCGCTTCTCGCCTTATGCGAAGTTCTCAACGTTCCTGCACGGCGGTTTCGACGGCGTGAACATTCTCGACCGCTCCGCTCGCCGGATGTCCGACAAGGCGGTGTCCTTCGACGCTCTTGGCGGCGCTGAGGCTACCTACGTTTCGCCCGGACTCGCACAAAACCAGGCCGGCACGGCGACGAGCAACAACACTGTCGTGGCGTACAAGACGGCCATCGACATCATGACCAATCAGTTCTACGTCAACACAAACATTTTGACGATCCCGGGTGTCCGTGAGTCGTACGTCACGAATTACGCAGCTCAGAAAACTAAGGAGTACGGCATGGCGATGTACCTCATGGACATCGCAGGCTACGACGACACCAACTCTCGCCTCTACGACGACTCGACGACTCGCCCTGACGTAACGAACACGGCGAAGGCGTTCGATGGTCGAGCGGTCGATAACGACTACTCGGCAACCTACTTTCCGGACGTCTTCGTCCAGGATGTGGTCAACAAGCGCGTTGTCAAGGTCCCGGCTTCGGTTGCGGCGCTTGCGGCGCTTGCGTACAACGATCGGATTGCGTACCCCTGGTTCGCGCCCGCCGGCTTCAATCGCGCTGCGCTCGACTTTGTCAAAAACATCGCCACGCGACTCAACTCCGCCGACCGCGACGCTCTCTACGACGTTCGCATCAACCCGATTGCGACTTTCCCCAAGCAGGGCTTCGTAATCTTTGGACAGAAGACGCTCAAGGCTTCTAAGAGCGCGCTCGACCGTGTCAATGTGCGTCGACTTCTACTTGAGGTCAAACGTGTCGTCGTCGACATTGCGCTCAAGCTGCCGTTCGAACAAAACACACCCGGCATTCGCGACCAGTTCGTCCGCGACGCTTCGACGCGTCTCGGCATCATTCAGACCCAGGCCGGTGTTGAGTCCTTCAACGTCGTCATGGACGACACCAACAACACCACGGCCGACAAAGAAGAGAACAAGCTCAACGGTCGCATCATGATCGTACCCACTCGCACGATCGAGTTTATTAGCATTGATTTTGTGATCACAAACTCCGGCGTGGACTTTACCTAAGTCTTTGACTTGATTAGATTTACTCGTGCGGGTTTTTCTCTGAGAAGAGTAGACCCGCGCGGTAATCAAGCTCCCAGACGAACTTGAGCTCGTAACCGAGCTCGAGAATGCGTCGTTGTTGCTCGAGCGCTTCGAGGTAAAGACTACCCATACGGTGACCGTTCTTTGTGTTGAGCGTGTCAGGCGCGTGCTTGCGGGGGTCGCCGTGCCAGTAAGTGCCGAAGAACTCGTAGACCACACGCTCAACCATTCCGTCGGCTCTCATTTGACTGCCGACGATGCGAACTTGACGATGCTCACTGTCGTCGGGAATGCCGATCGCGTTCAACCATTTTCGTTCGACTTTAGAGACATTGTCGGCGCATCGCATGCATCCTTGACCGACATTGATGTGTTTGAAAGGTCTTTGCCAAAACGAACCATGTGAGAAACACATGATTTTGACGGGTGTGGAGTTATTCACGTAAGTGACTTCGGAGTAGTCGTAACGCTCTCCGTGCACGTTCTTGGCGTCTATGACGAACTCGTCAAACGTGCGCTTGAATGATCCGTAACATTTGGGGCATCCGCTCATCTGGTGAATGTGAGTGTCGTAGCGCTGTTGAAAGGCTCCATGTACGTGACATATGATCGTGAACGGCGTTGACGAGTTGACGTAGACTTGCGATGGGTACTCGTACGTGTCGCCGTGAACCTGACGGGCTCGTGCGACGACCTCATCGAGCGATGGAGTGTTCGTCGCTCTCACGCGTTCGATGGAGCATTCGGGGCAGCCGGTCTTGCTTCTAACGTGATCATTTGGAGACATCCAGAACGATCCATGCGTTGGACACAAGATTTTGCCAGGCGTCTTCATTTCAACATACTCAAAGGCGGTGTAGTCGAAGATTGTTGAGTGAGTCTGACGCATTCTATTGACGACAGCGTCTAGCGTGAGCTTGTTTGGAGGAGACCGTTGTACTTCGATCTGTTGCTGCATGACGCGTTGATGCACACACTTGGGACATCCGGAGCGATTGAAGAAGTGGTTACCATAGTTTTGAAAAAAGCTTCCGTGTTCACGACAGACGATCTCTCCTTTTATTCGTAGAGTCGTGTAGACGAACTTCGAGTAATCGTAAGTTTCACCATGCACCGATCTCATGCGCGAGATGACAGTGTCTTGATCTAATCGAGGCGGTCCAGAACGTCTCATTGCTACGATAGTAGCTACTGATGATTTATCAGCTCGATTCGAGAGCTGAAATTGAAGCGGTCGCTTAGTTACCAAACATGGCGAATGTGAAACTTGGTAGCGCTGGCGTAACATCGAGAGAAATTGACCTCTCTGGACCGATTAGCGTACAACCCATCGGAGTTGCGGCTGGAGTAATCGGTACTTCTTTGAAGGGTCCCGCTTTCGTGCCCGTCACGGTCGGTGTCATCAGCGATTACTACGCCAAGTTCGGCAAGACCGACGGGCGCAAGTTCGGCCCTTTGGCTGTGACTGAGTGGCTTCGTAACGCGTCGGCGGCCACGTATCTTCGAGTCCTCGGCGTCGGCACCGGTCTCAAGCGTGAGACCGGGACCAACTCAGGTCGTGTCGCCGGCGCAGGCTTCGTCGCCGGCGAGCAGCTGCCCAACGTGAACAGTGGCATTCTGGTGTCGAACCCCCACGCGAACTCGAACGGCCCGCTCGGCCGCGTGCACATGCTTGGTTGCTTCATGAGCGAATCGAACGGCTCGTCTATCTTCAGCTCCGCTAGCCTTCAAGGCGCCGGCTCGGTGACCCCAGGCGTTCAGACAGCTGTCCCGATCCTGCGCGGCGTCCTGATGGTGCCTAGCGGTGTCATGATGCGTCTCTCGTCTTCGTTCACCGCCTCGGCAGCGCCTGCTGGTAGCACCGTCGCCGGCTCGAGCGCAATGCCGGGCTCGCTGATCGGCACGGTCACGCTGAGTTCTGGTAAGCAGGAGTTCGTTCTCTTTCTCAACGGTCACAAGGGCGTCGACGTGGCGTATCCCAACATGTACACCGCCTCGTTCGACCCGACCGCGCCGAACTACTTCCGCAACGTCCTGAACCGTGATCCCTACAAGATCCAGGAGGCGGGTCACTATCTGCACGCGTCGTGGGACATCCACCCGTCGCTCGCGGTCGTGACCGGCACCAACCTGATCGTTTCCGGCGTCACCTCTGGGTGGAACGGCGGGCTCGAGTCCGCGGCGTTCATCACGACCGGCAGCATGACCCGCGACACGGGCAGCTCGACCATCCCAAACTACGAGAACTTCGAGGACCGATTCGACCATGCGAAGTCGCCCTGGGTCCTGTCTCAGAAGTTCGGCGGCCAGCCCAAGAAGCTGTTCCGCTTCCACATGTTGGACGATGGCGCTGGCGTTTCTAGCAACGTCAAGATCTCGATCGAGAACATCGCCCCGTCGACGGACAGTAAGAACCCGTACGGCACGTTCGACGTTGTCATCCGCGACTGGAACGACACAGACGCCAACCCACGCGCATACGAGCAGTATCGAGGTCTCTCACTGAACCCCTCGGCAGACCGCTACATCGCAAAGGCAATCGGTGACATGAATGTCTACTACGATTTTGACAAGACTCTCCAGTCGCAAAAACTTGTCGTCGACGGCAACTATTCGAATCGCTCCAACTATGTTCGCGTCGAGCTCGATGACCTCGTCATCAACGAGGAAGTGGACCCGACCGGCCTTCCGATCGCGTTTCGTGGACCGGCTCATCTCGTGACCTCTGGCTCGGCGCCGCTAGCGTCAACGATCTCCGCTGACTTGCTCGTCCCGACTGCCATCAAGCGCGTCGTGCAGCCTCCGGTGCCTTATCGGATCAGTCTTCAAGAGGGTGAGGGCGTCAAGGCGCTTGTCAACCCGTCTCTGTATTGGGGTGTTCAGTTCGAGCAGGTGATCAGCATCACCAATCCGAACGCGACCAGCGTCAAGAACGACTCACTCGCAAGCTACACACTCTACTGGCCCAACTTCCAGACGTCGAACCAGAACGTGCTTGAGGACGACTCTGTAGGTGAGGCTGACACCAACGCCAATGGCATTCTCGACGCAGACCGATTCTGTCGCAATCTATTTACACTTGAGAACATCCGGGTCCTGACCGGCTCGGACACAAAGGCGGACTCGCAGAAGTGGGCGAGCGCCGTGTACGTTCGCGACGGTCAGATCACGACCGATTCGGCAAACAAGAGCCGAGCGTTGAACGTCACCGATTTCACGCAGCCGAACCGCAAGTACCTCAAATTCACCCTGTTTATGCAAGGTGGCTTCGACGGCACAAATATGTTTGATCGTGACGAGGCGACGATGTCTAACGTGGCCGTCACAGCCGACATGAACGATGCCAACCGCGGTCAGTCCAACGGCCCCACGGCGGCGGCGTATCGGAAGGCTATCGATCTGATGACCGAGCGCACCGATGTCGACATCATGCTTCTCGCTATCCCTGGCATCCGGCACTCGATCGTCACCGATAAGGCTCTCGAGGCCGTCGAGTCGCGCTTCGACGCCATGTTCCTGATGGATGTTGAGGAATATGACACCAATGGCGGGCTCATCACGGGCAGCATCCAGGTGCCTAGCGTCACCAACACCGCGACCGAGTTCAGGGAGCGCGCTCTCAATAGCTCGTTTGGCGCCGCGTACTATCCTGACGTCGTCCTCACGGACCCGACCACAAAGAGCAACGTCATGGTGCCCCCATCCGTCGTCGTTCTCGGCGCGTTCGCACTGAACGACGCGATTGCGTACCCTTGGTTCGCGCCCGCCGGTTTCGCTCGCGGTGCGCTAGCCACGACGCTTGAGGCGAAGGTCAAACTGTCTAAGGACAGCATGGACACGCTCTACGACGCGAACATCAATCCGCTCGTCGCGTTCCCTGGCAACTCGCCGGCCGGCACACAGGCGCAGGGCGGCGTGGTCGTGTGGGGTCAGCGCACGCTGCAAGCGTTCGCCAGCTCGCTTGACCGGGTCAACGTGCGTCGTCTCATGATCGATCTGCGCCGTCAGGTGCGTGACATCGCTCTCACGTTCGTCTTCGAGCCGAACCGCGAGAGCACGCTCAACCGCTTCCAGGCCGCCGTCGAGCCTCGACTCTCTCGCGTTCAGAAACAGTTCGGACTTGAGAAATACAAGGTCCAGATCGACGCGTCGACGACCACACAGGCTGACGTCGAGAACAACACGATCCGCGGGAAGATTTGGGTGCAGCCAACGAGATCGATTGAATATGTTGCGCTCGACTTTGTCGTTTCAAACGCTGGCAGCCAGATCTAAAAGGCGTATATAATGAACATTATCAACGCTATTAGTCAGATCGTGAAGGAAACTTTCGCACAGACCAAGTTTCCTCGCAAGACTGGTGAGATCGAGGGGAAAACAGCTTCTGAGAAACGTCGTGCCAAAGTCGAGAAGGATAAGCGTTCCAGGATCGGGAAACAGAAGTCTGGCTTTGTGAAAGAGAGCGATATGTTAAGAGACTTCGACCCACATCGCATCGCTTCTGAGTGGCACTCTGGTCAAGGCAGTGCGCTTTACGCGTACTCCTCCACCGATCGCATCCCGACTGAGGAGTTCAAGGAACGTCTTGTGTCGGAGATTGAGCATTCGATGGCCGGCGCAAACGATGACGGTCTTGACGAGCTTGAGTATCTGCTCATGCACGTCGAGGAGCAGCACCCCGACCAGTTCCCTGACTCGAGCATGCGTGAAGCTTGGGGTACTGTCAACAAACGCGGAGAAGAGCAGTGGAGCGACGATGACGACGCAGATATTCGCGATCTTTATCTAAGCCCTGAGGCCTTCAACGACAGCCCGCGCGGCGCACCCTTGAAGGACGACATGATTGTCGCCCGACCCAAGGCAAAGCGTGAAGAAGATGCGTTTTGCGAGATCTGCGGCGGCAACGAAGGCGTATGCGAATGCGCGATGACCGAAGAAGACGAGCCGTCGTCTGAAGACTTCAAAAAGTACAGTGCAGCCGTGCGACGCGGACAAATTGCAAACAAGACAAATTTCTCCTTGGATAACCCGCCGTCAGCTGCTTCCTTCCGCACAATGGGCAAAGCTGGTCCGACAGACAAGCCGCCGCCGAAATGGGTTCATCCTGATCATCGACGAGTAAAGGAGAGCGTTCAGGAGAGTTCGTTGCGGTTAGTCATCAGTCGTATCCTCGGTGAGATGAAGCTCAGTGTTGCTGGCGGCGGCCATTTCAACTGGGACGCGAAGGATGAGCCCAGCGATTCTGACGACGACGAACTTGCCACATTCTTGCTCAAGAAGAAGAAGGATGAATCCGAACCCGAGGAGAATAAGTCGAGCGAGAAGCTGGGCACATCTAAGAAGCGCGGCAAGAGTAGCCAGTTCCGCTGAGAGCATTAGCATGCTCAGGATGGGTATGCTCCGAATCGCGCTTAGCACGTTGGTCTCTCGCACTCGTACCGGGTTGGACGGTCTAGCGGCTACTTCTCTCCTCCAAGAGGCGTTTGAGACGCTCACACGCGTCAAAGCAGCGCACTGGTGTGGCTCGTCCATTGCTGACGTGCCTGAGATGATCCAGGAGCTCGCGCGAGACAGAGATGACTACAAGCGAATGGCCGAGTCGTATCGTGTGGACCTCGCGAAAGCGGAGGCCAAGATTCAAGACTGGAGGTCTCCTGCAAACGGCTCGTGGCAATACGAACGCGGGAGCAAGGATTGAACGACGTTCTAGCCATGCTTGGCGCGTTCACGTTGGGAAGCATCGCCTCATTCTTTCTTATGCGACACACCATCGGCTCCCACAGGTGGCGTGACGGTTACCTGTACGGCTTCAATCACGCTTGGGACGAGAAGACGAAGGTCGAAGAAGCAGTTCATCGTGATCGAATGAAGAAACTTCGTAAGACTGGAGCTAAACTAATCGTTGTCAAAGAGGAGAAGTCGTGAAGTACATTGTTCGACAGGGTAAGAAGAAAGGACGTGGGTATTACCTGACGTTGTGCCCGTTTGGCGCCTTCAACAATGGATTCTATCATTATACAAAGCAACAACGTAAAGCGTACAGGTTCGACACAATCGCTGCGGCGATGAAAACCGCAAAAGGGTGCACACACATTGCTGTGTATCGTGTTATTCAACTCGTCAAAAAGCCATGATACCGATATACAACCGCGGCGACGTGCTGATGGATGACCACCGTCTCTATGTTGTTCTGAGTTCTTCAGCGACAAAGGTCGGCTCCGACGAAGCCATCTATCGCGTGCTTGTTTTGGCTGTCTTTAAGGAAAGTGACACTTTCCGTGGCGAGTATGCTGGTATGCATTACTGGTGGGGCAGCGGCGTCGAGCTCGACACGCATCTCGGCAAAACCGCGTTGCCTGCTACTTTATAATCTGATGTCTCCTGAAAACTTTACCTTTTGGCTCAACGGTTACTTCGAAATCCTTGCTTTAAGCAAGACCCCTAACGCTGAGCTCACGTTGCAGCAGATTGTCTGCATCAAGGATCACCTCGCTCTCGTCTTCCAGAAGGTGACGCCGAAGCGTGATCGTGTCGAGAAGCGTCGCGTCAAGCGAAAGGCCTACGAGACGCCGAAAGAGGACATCTCTGACATACTCCAGTTGGACCCGGCCTTCAATCTTGATCTCATATGCACGCCAATGAAGCACGTCGACATCGAGGAGTCTATTAAGAAGCATCTCGACAAGCCAAAGACCGGCGCCGAATACTGGGTGGAACGCACGACGCCTACGCGTCGGTCTTCACAAAAGATATGTTGACGTACAAGGTCAAGTGTGAGCTGTTGTGAAGGTTGTGCGAGTCGGACAGGTGTGGGAGATGAACGACGTTCTCGTCGTCGTTGTGACTAAGCTCTTTTATCCCAAGTGCGCCGATCAGAATTGGTGGATGTTGTTAGATCTGGAGACAGGATTCACTTTTCACTTCGGCGACCGTGCGTTTAACAAGAACGACGTGCTTTTATATGTGGCTTAGATGTCGAGCATGAATAGCATGTTTGAGCACCCGAAGATCTTCACGACCTTGTGTTTCGCTGCAACCTCAACTTCGGTCATCCCGTTGGTGGATCGATACTTGAAACGGTTAAAACGATCGCGATAGTTGGTCCACCACCATCTCGGTTCGGTGATTTTGGTCAGCGTCCAACCGCATCGCGTCCACGAAGCCGCGACCGATCCGAAACGCGAGTCAACGTAGGTCATTAGCTTCGTGAAACCCGCGTCTACAGCATGTAATTTTGCCACCTTTGTGAGTCGAGATACGCCACCACGAACATTGGTGTTGAGCGCCGAACACAGACGAGCGACTTCCAAAACATCGTGGTATCGTTGATGAAACGGTTTCCGAAGTGAGATGGCGGCGATAAGTTCGTCGTCATGAAACAACCCGAATGCGGTTTGCGTTTTGACGTCACCGTCGATGTGATTGTTGACAAAAAACTCACGTCGTTCTTTGCTTGTTAAGGTTTTCACGACACAATCGCGAGCGTTCACTTTCCTCGTCGTGAAACCCATCCTGTGTGACATCATTGACTCAACGATGAGACGTTTGTCGCGCCATTCATCTTCAAAGATGTGAAACAACGACACACCGTTGCTGCTAGCGCTTACACTTTTGCTTTCGTGGTAAATGGAACTCTTGTTGGTTACGCTGTGCCAGTATAACCCGTTGTACTCGATCGCGAAATTTGTCCTTGACACGTACACGTCTAACTCTTTACCAGACAAAGTTATACGGTCGTTCACGACCGCCTGAGGCTCGCGAGCAAAGATCCAGTCGGAAATTTGGGATTGGGCGGCGCTTCCCATAGGGTCGCAACGGAAACATCTCGCCGTCTCCAAGCGTCGAACCTTCTCCGTCCAGTCAAACTGACACTTCACACAACGCACAAAAACACAGGGCGTCAGGTAGTTCTTGTAGTCGCCTTCGACACGTATGAATTCAATGAGCCCGCTGCGTTCTGAGAGCTCGCGAATCTCGTCAATCGAAAACCTCTTCGCAGAGTCGAGATGTTTGCGTAGTTCCTTGTTACGGTGCGTTGTCGCGACCTTCGCTGCCATGTCGGAGACGCGAACGTCTGTCTCCTTCGTGAGCCCTTTCGCCCAGGGTGTGATCGATCCGTTGGCAAACAGTTTGGACAGGTTGTCAGCAGCAACTTTCACTCGTTCATCAGTGTTCTTGGTCAACCCTTTCGACCAAGCGGTTATCTCGCCTTCGACGAAGGCTTTCTTACGCCCGACCGACGTCGCAATACCTCTGAGGCGAACCCGCTCGTCGATCTCCTTCGTGAGCCCTTTTGACCACCCTACGCTCTCACCTGAAGCAAAGCTTTCACGTAAGGCGTTGAGTCTAACCGTCTTAGCATTATCGCTTTCCACTCGCACGTTGTGACCGATGACAAACGCGCTGTAACCCGTCCACCACCCGGTCCACGTCACCGGTTCGGAGCAACCACAGCCGCAACGCGGAGGCGCGTCGAGCTTGTGCTTCAGAAGCCACAACCGTGACACGGTGAGACCGTGCGTCGTCGCATGACTCTCCAACACGATCTGCCCTTTAGCAGTCCTGGAAGCCTTGAAGACATCTTCGCATACGGGGCAGCTGTCTACCCTGGCGTTCGCCTTTCCGACGTTGCTTCTGTTACAAGAAGCACAGACCTTGCGATGGTTTTCGGCGAAACGACATTTGTCTTTCGTTTTGTGAACCACGTCGAGCCCGCACTGTGAGCACACTCTCACCCAACCACTTTCAATCTGCCTCACATAACCATTATAGCACCTAGATGATAACGAGAAAATAAGTCATTTTCTTTGGAGAGAAATAATTTGCGAGCTCGATATCTACATCTTGAAGCCAGCAAAGGCTGAAAGGACAGTGAATTTTGGCCGAGGTACTTGACGTTAGTAGTTTGCTTCCCAATCGATTCGAGCCAAAACGCAAGAATCGATGGGTCCTCCAGATCGAGGGCGTTGATGCCTTTCTCTGTAAGACCGCCTCCCGTCCCACCATCACGACAGAGGAGATCGAGATGCCATTCGTCAACTCCGTGAGATACCTCGCGGCGAAGACGCGATTCAACAAGATCAACGTCGTCCTGCAGGACGCGATTGCCCCGAGCGGCTCGCAGCAGGTCATGGAGTGGATCCGTCTGTGTTTCGAGTCGGTGTCCGGGCGAGCCGGCTACGCGGATTTCTACAAGCGCGACGTCCAGCTCAAGATGATCGACCCTGTTGGAACTGTAGTTGAATTGTGGGATATCAAGGGAGCCTTCATCACCAGCGCAAACTTCGGCGAGCTCTCGTACGATGATCACGCTGCGATGGAAATTGCTCTCGAAATTCGCTATGACCAGGCTGTTTTGCAGTACTGATTCATAAACAGTTCATTCGGGTCTACATTGTTAGACTAGAGTGAATGTATGGAAGATGCGTTATACAAGTGCCCTCGTTGTGAGGTCGTTAAGACCCTTCGAGGGCTTTCTTGTCACGTCACCAAGACACACAGGATGTCGTCTCGCGATCTCCATGTTGCGGTTCTGCATAATGGAACTCCACCACTTTGTGCTTGCGGTTGCGGGAAAGAGACGAACTGGTTGCAACGCCGATTCGGGACTTACGCGTCGCGAGGATGCAACGGCTTCTCCAATGATGCCCGCGCCAAAGCTTTAGAGGTTCGCGCTGAGAAGAGTTCACGTGGCGAGCAATCTTCATGGAACGCCGGACTTACAAAAGAGACCGACAAACGGGTCGCCGCGATAGCGTTGAAGATTTCCGAAGCCATGAATGGGGCCGACATATCCAGGCTGTTAGCCGCGCGATCCGACGAGGAAAAAGAGACACAACGTGTAAGAATGTCTAAGGCGAAGGCGGGATCCGTCCCCTGGAACGTTGGTCTGACCAAAGAAACGTCCGCAAGCCTTACATCTGTATCAAGAAAGAACAGTCAGCACGCTCGACGTCGCTTCAACTGGAAAGACAAACCAACGTTGATTGAGAATGCTGCTTTAGTGAGAAGCGATCAGTTGACGTTGATCGATCACGGTGCATACGAAAATAAGCATTCGTCTTTGTTGTTTGAATGTGCGAAATGCAACGCGCGGTTACGACGATCCTTGCATGTTTTGCGGTATAGCCCTAGTTGTCCCGTCTGCACAGGAGGAGATTCCAAGCCGCAACTTGAAATTTTCGAGTATGTGCGTTCCATCTCCAATGACGCGATGTCTTCTGACAAGACCTGCATTTCACCTTTGGAACTTGATGTATACGTTCCGTCGAAAGATTTTGCTGTTGAGTATAACGGTCTGTACTGGCACTGTGAGAAGAACAAAGATCGTTCGTATCATCAGGGAAAAACCAACAAGGCGTTACAGAACGATATCCAACTTCTGCACATTTACGCAGATGATTGGGAGCATAAACGTCCGATCGTCGAATCCATGATCCGTTACCGACTCAATGCAACAAGCGTGAAGATATCTGCTCGTAAATGCGAGCTCGTTGAACTGATTGCCACGGAACGTCGTCAATTCCTTAATGAATGCCATCTCGATGGGGATGTGTCTGCAAAGACAGCATTTGGACTACGTTTCAACGGTGAATTGGTCGCTGTTTTATCGTTGAGAACCCCATTCCACAAGACATGGCGCGATCACATAGAGGTGGCTAGATTTGCAACGAAGCTGAACACTTCAGTTGCTGGTGGTTTGTCAAGATTAGTCAAGGCTGCTTCTGACTGGGCAAAACAACGCAAATACAAAGGCATGCTGTCTTACGTTGATGGACGTGTGGGAGTAGGCAATGGTTATATCAGAGCTGGTTTTGGTGTTCATGGCAAAACTCCTCCGACATTCTGGTGGACCGATTACAAACAACGGTTTAATCGTTTCAACTATCGAGCCGACAAAGAACGAAACATGTCAGAAAGAGAGGTTGCTGACGAGGCCGGTGTTGTGCGCATCTATGGATGTGAGAATTTTGTCATGGTTCTTAACCTGTGAAAGGAGAGCGCTGTCATCCGTTCGGGAGCTGTAGTCTGAGGTTGTGAACCCCTACAATGTGTCGAGCGGCGAGGTCTGGCAGAGCGCTCACGGCATGTTGTTCGTCTTGTTGGATGGATACGAGACTGTCGGCGTCAGTGGAAACACACGGTATCGACAAGCTATCAATCTAGACACAGGCAAGCTGTTCCCGTTCGGTGATAACTCCTTGGTCGCGAAGTTCTCAAAGAGGTTTGCGTGAAGCCGTTTAACGCCCCAACTGGTACGGTTTGGCTGTTCCATCCAAAACAAAAACATGATAACATTGACGTCTTTGTCATTTTGGACGGGTACATGAAAGATAACGACTTAATGTGTCGGCGTGTGTTAGTCATGCATAGCGATCTTGGTAGCGAATTGGGCGAGCTGTCCTTCTCAGAAGACTCGCCATACAACGACAAATCGGAGAGGTTTGTGTGACACCTTACGATGCCCCGATCGGAACCGTGTGGGACTTCGAGGGAGAGTTGTTTGTTATGCTCGACGAGTACATGCGCGACGACGAATGTCACGGTGATCTGTACAGACGATATCTCGGCCTTGTCGATGGTAAGATCCAATGGATGGGTCAATACTCGCTTCGTGATGACGATAGCAAGATGTTTACATGAGCGCTTACCATGCACCCGCAGGCACCGTCTTCGACTGGTCCTGGTCCAAGATTGACATCATCTTTGTTGTGCTCGACAGTCACATACAGTACGGTTCGATCTACCACATGCGGCAGGCGTTCAACTTGAGTACCGGCGAACTAATCTATTTTGAAAAAAATTCAGCTTGGGATCTCACATCGAAACAGATCTCATGAAGCTACTCTTTTCTCCTAATGGAACTGTATGAGAGTACATCGACGCGCACACAAACGATGTCTATATTGTTTACGTGAGTTCCGCGTATACGTCGAAGACAGGCACCATTTGGCAATGTAAGATAGAAAGCTTTGAGCTCATCTTTCTGATCCTCGACGGTTTCACCGAAGACATGGCTTCACCTCTTATGAGCGAGAAGCGAAAGGGGAGGTCGCTAACGCGTCACGTTATGGTCCCCTTTCGAAACTATTTCGACCTTTCAAACGGAGAGATCGCCCACTTTTCACGTGACTCACTGATAAACAAGTTAGCAAGACGATTTAAATGACCCCGTTCGACTCTCCTGAGGGAACTGTGTGGGAGTACACCGACGTGCGGAGGAAATACGACATACTCGTCGTGTACGGCAAATCCCAACACGGATTCAGGCCGTACTTCAACCTCGTCTCGGGCGAGATTGGTAGCCTTTATAAGGACTCGCTCTACAACAGATATTCCACCATTTTTGCGGAGACTACGTAACCAAGTGTCATCTTTCGCCTGTGCACCGCTACCACTGTTCGAGGAACGTCTGCGCTCGCTGTGGCAACACGTGAAACCTCGACCAATTTTACACGGAGAAATTGCGCTCGAAAATTCGTGTAGTCTTTCGCAAGTAGAACGCGAAATGACGATGCTTATCGATCAAGGAAAGTGGCGACGTCTCTCTAAGAAAGAGCTTACTGAGATGAAGAAGGATGATCGTCTGATTGCATATCTTGAAGTCTAAGATCGCGTTCAATAGCAAATTGCTTCCTTGCTGTTTAGACGAGATACGCTTTCCCGAACCCACCAGCGATGAGTTGCTCGCTCAATTTCAACGTGACACCTTGTGCATCGACATAGAAGATGTCAGCCAGGTATCGCCCATACTTGTCTTTTCCGCTCTTGTATGTGCGAGTGAAGACGACACCACCTGCTTCACGCAGCAACATGTTCTCGTTCGCGGCCTTCGCAGCCAAGCCCGCATCTCGAGTGATACCCGCGATCTCAGGTGTGTTGACGCCGTACACGCGACACACGAGCTCAGCCTCGAACTTGAAGCCAAGATCGATCTTTAGCACCACAGTGTCTCCGTCTATCACTCGAACCACTCTCGCATTGTATTCGTAAGTCGGCGTCATCATCGGTTACGTAGTCAACTTTCCTCTTGACGTGGACCTTTGGGCGGCATTTTCAAGCTGCGCGCTAAGGTATCTCTGATAGAGGAATATCAAAGTGAGCGAAAAGCGAGAGCATAAGAATCAAGTTTTCAGTGAAGGCCGTCCGTCCACGATGGAGACTGCCCAGGGCATCAAAAAGATGTCCGCCGCCGAGCGCATGAAGCAGGAGTTTGGTATCATCGTGCCGGCTGAGCTCGTGATGCTCCCTTCAAAGGGTGTGCTTTATTCTCACGAAAGCGGGTTACACCAATGCACGCAGCTTGAGATCAAAGCGATGACAACGCGCGAGGAGGACATTCTCACCAGTCGAGCCCTCATTAAGAAGGGAACCGTCATCACCGAGCTCATCAAGTCTTGCATCGTGAACAAAGAGGTCGACGTCGACTCGTTCATCTCCGGCGATCGCAACGCGCTGATGATCGCCGTCCGATGCACTGGCTACGGCGCGAGCTACAAACCTGAGATGGAGTGTCCAGCTTGTAAGATGAAGCAGGTGAAGGACTTCGACCTCAGTCAGCTCGCGATCAAGGAGCTCGAGGTCGAGCCCATCTCGCCCGGAGTCAATGAGTTCTCGTTCACACTCCCTGTCACTAAAGCGGTGGTCACGTTCAAGATGCTCACTGGCAGAGACGAGGAAGAGCTAGTCACCTCACAAGAGCGCAGGAAGAAACTCGTCGCTTCGTCTGTCGACACGCTCGTATCCGATCAACTGAAGGCTTCGCTGCTTAGCGTCAAGGAGATCCGTGATCGAGCCAAGCTGTCGTTCTTCGTCGACAACATGCCGGGTCGCGATTCGCTAGCCCTTCGCGACTACATGCGAACTATCCAGCCGGGTATCGATATGACACAGCATTTCGCGTGCGAGTTCTGCGATCATGCTGAGGAGGTGCAGATCCCGATCGGGGTCGAATTCTTTTGGCCTTCAGCCAAGTGATAAAGAAGCCGTCATCCTCGAGCCCTGGTTCCTTATGAAGCTACACGGCAACGTTAGCTGGGACGAGATGTACGACATGCCAGTCGTGTACAAAGATTGGTTCCTTAAGCGGTTGGCAAAGGAGATGAAGGCACAAGGCGAAAACGATGTGCCTCTTGCTGGCAACATGACTCCGCAGCGTCGCATCAACTTCCAGCAGCTTCAACAAGCGTTCAGCGACAAGTCGGACCGGTAGTTACTAGACATGCTTAGCAAGGATGAAGTGCGCGCCGTTCTCACGCGTAATGGGTGGGATGTGCGTGACGCTAAGTTCGCGGATGAAGAGTGGGCGCTCCACGGCGAGCGACTGTTGAACACGATCTCGGTAAGCGTCGACGTGAAAGGCCAGCCCGATGGCTCAGCCGAAGTTTGGGGTTGGTTCGAGACTGACCAGCTAGATCTTGACTTAGACGAAGAAGTCGACGACATCGGTGATTTGATCTACTTGCTTCATTATTATAACATTGTCGCTAAAGATAAAGCGAAGTTTTCCGCTAAGGCCCCGGATCGTTGAACAGGTTACTTACACACATGGAACTCACCTGCATCGCCAAGATCATTCGCCGTTTCGCAGCACAAGCCGTGCTGACGGGCAGGCTCCCGTGCGACGTCTACGGCGCGCCTCGACAGCTCGAGGCGTTCTCAGCCGCGTTCTACGCCACGCGCGAGTTCGACAGGATCCTTGACGAGAGTCAAGACCTCGAGACGGTCACGAAGGCGTTGACGGTGAAGCGCGCAGCCGCCGCGCGCTTCAAGCGTGAGTTCGGCGTGCGTTGGCCGGCCTGAGGGTCTAGATGGCGCGTAACGTCGACAGCATCGGCGTCCAGAAGCAGCTCAACCAGATGTTTGAGCAGCGTGTGGAGCTCGAGAACCGTGTCCTTGCCGCGATGCAGCAAGAACTGAAGATCGCCATGCAGCTGCAAGCTGTTATGCAAGGCTTGACCGCCGACCAGCTTGTCGAGAGGTTGAACGAGGCGAATCAGGCAATGGCTGACCTTGCCGCGAAGGCGACCGAGACCGGCGACATCGGTAATCAGGCGATGGCCAGCATCGGCGAGGCAGCGAAAGAGGTCTCTACGAGCGGCGGGATGATGTCGAAAACATTCACGGGCATCAGTAAGGTCATGGGCGGTCTGCAGAGCGTAGCTCTAGGCATCGTCGGCTCGTTGTTCAAGATGGGCAAGTCTTTGCTCTCGATTCCGTTAGGCATCTTCAAGAGTCTCATGGCCGACGCCGCAGCGTTCAGCGGCGATACGTCGTTTATGGAGGCTTTGGAGAAAATCAGAGGTGAATTCGGTTCCTTCAAGGAGGAAACATCGAAGAACATCACAGGTGCGTATCAAACTGTGAACACGCAACTACAAGCGATGTCAGGCCTCAGCGTGTGGCAGGTGTTTAAGACGCCTGCTGACCAGCTCAAGTACCTGCATGACATCGCCACGAAAGCCGGCCCGCAGATCCACCAGTTCGGCAATGAACTCGCCAAGTCTGCCGGTCTCATCTCCATATACGACAAGGGCATGAACATCGGCGCCGAGAACATGAAGAGTTTCATGAATCGCGCAACGGTCATGGGCACGACGCTCAGCGTACAGCTCAAGGACACCGCGAACTACGCCTTGCAGCTCGGCAAAGACTTCAACATCTCGTCGAAGACCATCTCTAAAGACGTCGGTATGATGATGAAGGACGTCAAGAACTTCGGGTCGCTGACTCAGAAGGAGATGACGGTCGCGTCTGTGTACACGAAGAAGCTTGGCCTCGAGATGAAGGATATCCTCGGCGTCGTTGAGAAGTTCGATAACTTCGACAAGGCGGCCGAGAGCGCCGCGATGCTCGGGCAGGCATTCGGGGCAAACGTCGACGCGTTCAAGCTGATGAACGAGCAGGATCCAGCGAAGCGGGTCGACGAACTACGCAAGTCGATGGCCGCGGCTGGTAAGACCTCTGAGAACATGACGAGGCAAGAGCTGAACTTGCTCGCCTCTACGAGCGGTCTCACCGCTGAAGCTGCGAAACTCGCGTTTTCGCAGAAGAACCAAGGCGTCTCGTATCAGGACATCGAAAAGAAAGCCGCCAAGGCCGAGAACGCGCAGATGAAGCAAGCCGACGCCATGAAGGGTTTGTCAGACAACATCGAACGCGTCGTCCACGCAGGGAGTCAGATCGCCGGCTTCTGGAAGAACTTCGTCGAGGGTTTCAAGATCGGTTTCAAGATGACTTCGGAATACCGCGGTCTTATGCTCACGTTAAAGAGCGCCATGTGGCAGTTCAATCTCGCAGGCAGAGAGGTCGGCGCGATGTTCATGAAGCTGACGCCAGGCATCTCGGAGTCTTTCAAGACATTCACAGCCATCTTCTCACGCGACAAGATCAAGAAGCTGCTGTTTGGTTTCACTAGCGAGTTCGACAGCATGAAGACCCGCGTCGGCGGCGTCGTAGGAGGGTTCAAAAAGATCTTCAAGGGAGATCTCGACGACGGATTCACTGTCATCAAGGATTCGTTCACGAACTTCTTCTCTTCAGCACAGATCCAACCAATTTTGAATGGGATTACGAAGTTCGGGGTGTGGTTGGCCGAAGCCTTCGGCGAAGCGCTCGGCACCATTGCCAAGAACGCTCCGATCTACATCGACAAACTGACCGCTTTCATCAAGGACCCGAAAGGGTTCATTGATAGTATGAAGAAGGGTGGTAGCCAGGCAAACGGCATCTTCCAAGCGATGATCTTGTCGTTTGACAAGGGTTTCGGTAAGAGCGGCCCTGTCATGAAGAAGTTGAAAGAATCCATCGAAAAGCTTTTGACTGCGGCCTGGCAGGCAATCAAAGAGAGTCCAATGGTTCAAGAGGCCATCAAGGACATCGCGATGTATCAGATCGGCAAGATGTTGATGGGTAACATCGGTGGCTTACTCTCGGCCGGCACCAACATCGTTGGCATGTTCAAGAAATCGGGCGACGCTGCCAAAAAGGCTACTGAAGAGATGACAAAGGCCGGCGACGCGGCGTCTAAGTCGGCTGACAGTATGAGTAAGAGCGCCGCCGGTGCCGGCAAAATGCAGACCGCCATGGGAGGACTCAAGGCTGCGGCCGTGGGTCTAGGCGTCGGTCTCGCAGCCTATGAAGCGATCCTTCAATCGGGCATGTCTACCTGGGACGCATCTATCAAGAAAGTCAAAGAAGCGACGGATATGTACGCCAAGTTCCAAGAAGAACAAAAGCGACTTCGCGCAGGCGGGAAAATTACCAAAGATACGGTCAATATTGCCAACGATACAGACGCAAAATTGCGTGATAACATCGCCGACGCCGAGAGAAAGCTTGCCGTTTTTGAGAGCAAGGCGAAAAATGCGGGGAAGTACAACATCGGCGGAGAATCCCTGTACAGGGCTTTAAATCAAGCAGTGTTCGAAGGAGCGAACAATGAACTGATACACGCAAAAGCTCAACGTGCGACCTTCGACGAGGATTTCAAAGACGTTGAGAAGCAGCAAGCAAAAGAAAGAGCGGAGTATGCAGCTCTTTCGTCGAAAACGCTGCTGGCTGGCTACACGTTATCACCAGATATTCTTGCTGAGGTTGAAAAGTCGCATCAGAGTCTTGAAGAGAAGTTCGACAAGTTATACGGGAGCATGGACAAGAAAGGTCCGTTGTTTGAAGCTCGACGCAAGGCGTACATGCAAAAAGAAATGCTAGCGATGGGCAAGAACATCGATACGCAGATGACAGCTAATGCTGCGCACATCCAAATGATGGCCGAAGAACAAGCTCGCGCGATAGTGGGAGTTAACGAGGGAGCTGCTGCGATGGCCGCCGCTGTTGAGGAACAGAAGAAGATAATCACTGCACAAGAGATGTCGAAAGCTGGAGCGGGGGCCGGCGGTGCAGACACTGTCAAGGAAGACCTCGCTAAGCTCATGACGCAGAAGCAGAGCCTAGAAGAGAACATCAACGGGCTCACGAAGTTCGCTGAAGGCGGCATCATCTCAAAGCTGAACGTGTCGCTCCCCAAGGCCGCCTTGGCATTAGAAGACTTCAACACGAAACTGACTAACTCCACGTTGAACAGTGCTATCTCGGCGACAGCTGGCATCGTGAAGAGCATGAATGAGCTCGGGGCCATTCTTTCCTCTGGTGATGGCGCCTCGATGAAAGTCGGAGAGAAACTTCAACGTTTCGCGAACGCTTCCGGCCTCGGCAAGAACAGCAGCTACGAGATCAAGAATAAGGGCATCATGCTGAAGCTTGACCTGAAGATCTCGATGGACGCGGCCGAAGTTGAGAAAATGATCCTCTTTCGCAACGAGTCCATCATCTTCGACATGATCGAGGGCAACGCTTTGACGTCTGAAAGCCAAACCAAGGTCAACGAGCTTCAAGCCAGAAAAGGTGGCCATTGAGCGACGACAAGCTTATCAAAGGGATCATCGATGCGGTGACCCAGAACGTCGCGTACGTCGACGCTGTGTCGCAGCTCGTCGAAGGCGAACGCGCGACAGTGGAGGCCACTGTGAGGGACTTCGTTGGCATGTTGACACCCATGATCCAGACGCTCGACGAGCTCGAGCAGTCTGAAGAGGTGATGGTTGTCGTCAGGGCTCGACTAGCTGAAAAGCTACGCGGTCGTTAGTTAGTCAGCGATGACAAGGCGCGTCAATATCTTCGGGCAACCGCTGGCATACGATGTCGGCGTCGTTTATGTGGGTGTCACACCGAAAGATCGCTCGAAACCGATCGAAGAAGGCGATGACGTTAGCACGGCGACAAAAGACACCGCTGTCAAGTACGTCAAGGACCTGACGCACGGCGTCGAGGGTAATCTCTCCAATGCAAACAGATTCCCGGTTGGCGGGCTGTCGCAGGAGTTATCGACTAGTTCCCCAAATGGGACCACGCCTCCTCTCTCCATGATCACGAACGCGGACGGGCAGTTTGTCACGCCGTTCACACGGTCAGGTCGTGCTTTGAATCACATGCTTGAAGAGATTGAACCGGTCAAGTTCGATGTATCTGACAGCGATTTCTCACAGAATTACATTGGCGACGCCACCTTCATTAAGAAGGGAAAGTCCGTCTCAGGTGAGGTTACTGGGCATGAGCTTCTGCTCGACCCAGACGCGAACGTCGACCGTCGCGCGCTTGACAAGTACGTCTCTCCGATCCTGATGAACAATCGCTTTAACCCGGAGCGGAAGATGGAGTCCATCAACGGACGCGACAAGAAATTCAACCCCGAGCACTCCGACGAGGGTAAAGGAAGTTATAAGAAACACGCGAAACTTGGCACTGACTTCTCTGACGGGCAGTTGGCTAACGTTGGCCCGATGCTAACTCTCAGGGCGACAAAGGAGCTCAACTCCATTTCTAGGGAAGGTTACGGCGCGGACGGGCCTGACGGCTCCGGCGCCAAAGCTGCCTCACTGCTCCCTGGTCTCGCGCAGGTCGGCGCGGCCCGCGTCTCGACGGACGACCTCCAGGTTGACTCGGTGCTCAAGGCATTGATCGCCGGTGAGACGGACGGCGTCAACGTCAATGACGGCGAAGACGGTCCTCGAGTGGTTCTCGCGATGAACACGTCGTACGGTCAGATGAACAACGTTCTCGAGCAGTTTTCGGGCCTACTGCCGCTCGGCATGGTTGCCGCCGCAATTGCTTTGACGCTCGTGCTGAACGTGGCGATGCGCGCCATCCTCGCCGTCTTCTTGCTCATCACGAACGCGAGCAGTTCCAACTCCACGAAACGTGACTCGATCGGTCGCTTCATCCCGGGCGACTCGCGTTACAACCCAGCCTTCAGCAAGATCACGTTCCCACCGCTCCCGTTGCCGGCCAAGCTGTTCGGGCTCGTTGAGACAGTCAACCCGTACGGTGACGCGGTCACTGAGGGTATCACGGTTTTCTTCGGCGGCAAGATCGGCGACAAGCTGACACGCATCCTCGAGTCCCCTGGCTTTTACGTGACGTTCTGTCGTAACGTTGTACGCTCTGCGGCTGATCTCGCTCGCGGGCTCGAGAACGTCGGCAAGGGCAACCCGATTGCCATCGCTGAGAACATCATCGGCTTCATCGACGTTATCAAGTCGTCGAAGGTCGTCGCTGTGATGAACATGTTCGCGCAGATTGGCGACGTTTCGTTGCAGCAAGCCGTTCGTTTAGCGCGCTTTGACGCCGAAGAAGATCGAGAAAGCGATTCTGAGATCGACAACATTGAAGGTTTGAATGCGATGCGTAATCGCAAGCCTGGTAGCCTTGCGCTCGCTTGGGGCGCGTCGTCTACGATCTCGTCGTTCCTGTTGCCCAATAGCATGACGAAGGCGATGCTCGCTGGAAAACCCGGCGCCTTGACAATGCTGCTGTCTAATACATCAGCCACACAGTTCGGAACGCTTGACAATCGGTTCCCGGCCGAGCACGTTGAGCAGATGGAAGACGTTTTGAACGCTGAATACGTTCCGTTCTACTTTCATGATCTGCGCACGAACGAGATCGCATCGTTTCAAGCGTTTCTGACCAACTTGTCTGAGGATTACTCGGTCAATCACGATAGCATCGAGGGTTATGGACGCGTCGACGCTATCAAAATGTATCGGAATACTGCGCGCAAGATCGGGCTCTCGTTCATTGTGGCTGCAACCAATAAGGATGACTTTGATATAATGTGGGTCAAGATTAACAAGCTTACAACGCTTGTCTACCCACAGTGGTCGAAGGGAAGTCTGCTCAAGGATTCAGAGGGCAATCACTTCACACAGCCGTTTTCGCAGATCCCAACCGCTTCGCCTCTTATGCGTGTTCGTGTCGGTGACCTGTGGACAAGCAACTACAGCAAGTTCTCGCTAGCTCGCGTCTTCGGTCTGGGCGACGACGCTGCGTTCAAACTGAAGGACTTCAACCACGCCGCTGAAAACGTTGAGATCGCAAGCGGTATCAAAGCCATCATCGAGAAGATCAAAGACAACAACAGCGAACTTCCTATCGCGAGCTTTTGGCTGCTCGAGCCAGGTGATTACGAAGCCTCCACGAAGGATCTAGGCGCGCTCGGCGCGGCTGCTGGCGCGTTGGCGTCCGTCGCGTCAGCTGTCGGTATCAAGACGAAATCAAACGCGCGCGTAAGCGTGCGACTCAGGAACTACACACGTGTGTTCATCGTGAAGGTGTTCAACCAAAACGCATACGCTGTTCGCATCTTTGACGACGAGAACCTGCCCGATCACGTGAAACAGTCCAGTTTTTTGGTCTCGCGTTCGCACTTAAGCATCTCTGATGAAACGTTGGCGACGATGGGTAGCAGCGAGAAACAAGAGAATTCCGAGACTCCAATCAGTCTTGCGAGTTTCTTCTCGTCGGAGAACAACGCGATCGTCAAGGCGTACGAGGCTTCTAAGGGTCGCGGTCTGGCTTGCGTTGTTGAGAGTCTTTCGTTCGACTGGTTCGACGGCGGCAACGTCATGTGGGAAACAGGGATTGCAGGCTCTCGAGCTCCTAAGATGTGCAAGGTGACCATGGCCATGGCTGTTGTTCACGACATCGCACCCGGAATTGACGCAAACGGCTTCAACCGTGCTCCGATCTACTCGGTCGGCGGACCAAGTCGTGCAATGGCGGGTCGGAATGATGCCGATGAAGGCAAAAAGTTCGACGCAGCTAGCAAAAAGATCAGAAAGTCCCTTCTCTAATGGTATTTTTCATCTATGTCGATTGGACGCTCGAAGAAACGCCTCGACCTTTTTGTATTGATAAAGGAAAACGTCGTCGCAATCAAGATTCAGTAAGCGACATCATCAATTACAAGACTTGGAAAAGTGTATAAATGGCATTCTCAAGATATGCACGTACTAATCTTCTAGATTTGGGTCGACAGTACGGCACTGGTCGAGCACATGAGGTCATCCGTCGAGCAATTAAAGACGGTTCTCTGTCGTTTCAGACGTTGACACTAAAAGAAGCTCAACGACTTGATCATCTTGCGGGTCAATTTTACGGAAATGGCAGATATTGGTGGTTGATTGCCAGTGCCAGCGACATCGGTTGGGGCTTACAAGTGCCCGCTGGCACCTTCATCCGCGTGCCAAACCTCGAAGGTGTCGCAAGATTGATCGCCTGAAGGCCTAGCTCATGACAGAAAAAGACAACAACTTTAGTCGATTGCAGAGCCTTTACAAGATTGTTCACCCAAGCGATCTCGTTGGGAACTTCCGCGTTGACAAGTTCTCCAAGAAGACCCCCGACCTGACTGTCATCAGCAAGATCTTGGCCGTTTTCATTGACACATGTGATTCCTCTGGCTCTGGTCTGCTCCAATTTTCCGAGATCAAGGATTTACTTGACGCTATTGGCTCGAAAGAGACAACAGAAGATTATATCAAGCTGTACGAGGACGTGAACGGCGTGCTCGGGTCGTTTGCGAACGACAAGGAGACCGCAACGAAGCTCAACGTCATCGGATTGCAGACACCGATGCTTGGCATCTCACTTCGTGACACGAACCGCATCGGTGTCTTCATGAACGCGATCCCCTCCATCGAGCTGACGCGCTGTATGCCTCGACTTGAAGTAGGGTTCGATCTTGAGTTTCCAGGTGAGCAAGCGGGTGCGACTGACAAGGGAGATTTCGCTGCGAATCTTTCATCACGTGCGCCTACACTTCTCCGTTATCTCAACGGTACGGCGGGTGCGTACGGAACAACTGATAAGATGATGGCACAGGCCGGTGTGCACGACATCGACCTGTCGTCAAAGACGAACAAGGCAAGCGAAAAGAAGACATGGGACAAGTCATCCATCGTCACGTCAGGAATGGAACTCTTCACCACACCACAGACGCTCACGTCGCCTGAC
>Ga0163149_10000063_pt1 | contig 127872 bp, 108 predicted proteins | sample OliLakLV19MP5G1_FD_148604 | JGI IMG/M metagenome (GOLD analysis project Ga0163149, IMG submission 148604) | Freshwater microbial mat bacterial communities from Lake Vanda, McMurdo Dry Valleys, Antarctica - Oligotrophic Lake LV.19.MP5.G1 | ecosystem: Environmental > Aquatic > Freshwater > Lake...
ACTTGGACTTAAATTTACCGCATAAGTATTATCGGCAGGGCTTACCAAACTTACTATACCCATTGATGCTGGATTAGTATTTCGGTATAATGAATTTGTGCTTAAGAATATATCGCCATCTTTGTTTTGAGTGCTGCCGTTAAAGTCCGCTACTGTTACATTATAGTTAAGAGTGTCAAAAGTAGTTCCCCCGTTCAAAGTACGATATATTCCATCTGCTTCCATTCCGACAAAAACTTCATTGTCACTTCTAAAAGCTAAAGCACCACCGAGAGCTATAACTTTGGTCTTTGGCATAGCAAAATTCATAGGAATAGTGGTAAAGTTATTACCATTATTCACAGATTTCCAAATACCATCATTTGTTGCCATCCACAAATTACCGTTTGGCGTCATAGTCATATCACGAACTGTTAAAGCAGTTGTAAATGTTTTTTGAACGACATTATCTCCACCATTGGATGAAACAAATATTTTTGGGGGACTGACATCTAAACTAATAAATAAATCGCCATTGGCTTGTCCAAATAGCCAACTACGACAAGTTGGACAGAATGGCCTAAAGAATAAAGATTCATTCCAAGTTGCACCATCATTTACAGATTTTTTAATTCTTGCTGTAATTGTAGTAGTAGAACCGCTACCATTTGTTCTTACTGTTAACGCAAACAAATCGCCATTGAAAGCTTTTCCAAATTTATTGATAGTATCTTTTGTTCCAAACATTGTGAATGAAACACCTCCATTGGTTGATCTCATTATACCATCGTAAGTAGTATCGTTTAGCACAGCTTCAGCTAAAATTGTACCTGTATTAGTAATTATCAAATCCTGTACTTTTCTGCCTACTATTTTATTATCGCTCCAAGTATTTCCAAAGTTAGATGACATATATAAACCGCCATCTCTTCTACCCGAAAAAAGCAAGTTGGAATTATTATCGGACCAAATTTTCATAGCAAAGCCATTATATTTAGTGATTGGATTATCAATAGCAAGCCAAGTAACTCCATTGGTTGTCGAACGCATAATACCTTTTTGAGGAGAAGCCATGTAGAGAATTTTCTGAGAAGTCATAGCCATTACATTGCTTCCCATATTCTTATAATTTGTGGACTGCTCATAGAAATCGTCCGATACTGTTTTATAAGTATAAACTCCTCTATGTTTAGTCCCAACAACGTAAGTGTGATTATTAGTTTTAATATCAATAAAGCAAGTTACGTTTTGATCTTCCAATCTAGAATCTAAAGCATAAGCCAATTCAAGCCAAGATTTACCTTCGTTATCGGTGAAATATACACCTCTACCATTAGTGCAAGCGGCTACATCGCCATTGGCAAAAACCCCGAACGAATTGATGTAATTACTTGCAATACCTGAAAAACCTCTCCAATTTGTACCTCTATCGCCAGTCATAAATATACCGCCGCCATAAGTACCAGCAAACACAGCTCCTGCTTTAGTGCGAGCCAAACAATTAATGTCTTGATAACTTATACCCTTGTTTGCTTTTTGCCACGATGTACCTCCGTTAATGGAACGATAAATACCCGAACCATAAGAACCAACGAACAATGTATCATTTGAATAAGGCAAAACACACTTCAAATTCAAGTTGTCTATACCATTATTAAGAGCAGTCCAAGTAGAACCATTATCAGTTGATTTAAAAACACCACCGCCATAAGTAGTTGCGAAGTAGATATTTCCACTAGTAACCTTAATATCTGTGATATACAGATTTGTTAACCCACTATTCTTATAAACCCAATTGTTGCCATCTACTGAAGAGAAAATCCCTTCTCCCCAAGAGCCAGCCATAATTAAATCGTTGGTGCTAATTGCCAAAGCACGCACCTCATTGCTTGGTGGGCCGACTATACGACCAAACTCATCTTGGGAATTGCTTATATTTGCCATTAAAAAAGGCAGTATTAAGCATAACAGCTTGAAATAAAGTAGCTTTTTAATCATAATTTACTCATTATTTAATGTTAGTTAATTGTAGTATTCATACAAAGATAAACAAAAGTTAAATGCTTTTCTAATTATTCATTAATACACTAAATAGAAATAAGTTACATTTTTATGAAAAATAATCTATATTTCGTAATTCTTTTCGATTATTTCAAATTTATTGTTGAAATATCCAAGTCAACTAACAACTTTCCAATTTAGAAATATTTTTTTGCAACAAAAACTAACTTTAAGAGTTGTTATGAAAATTTATTAATACTATTTTGATTTATACTTTTTGAGTAACTATGAAAAAAACTCTACTTCTTTCTATTTTTGGTACTTTCCTTTTTGTCCAAACAGCATTGTTTGGTCAAGTTACAACTGTTAATCCTATATTGTTTGTAAATCAAACTAGTTACAATTTAGAACAAAATTCGCCGAATCCTTTCCAAATGAACACTAAAATTGGATTCTATCTGCCAGTTGCTCAATTTGCAGAATTGAAACTATTTAGCATAAGTGGAATAGAAGTAACTACTTTAACAAATGGAGAAATGGCGGCTGGACAGCACCAAATAAATTTCTCTAACTACTCATATAATTTGCCAAGTGGCGTTTATTATTACACTTTAAAAGCTGGCGATTTCATTGAGACTAAATTAATGACAATAGGTAGATGAATGAAAAGCAGAATTTAGCAATCATTTCCTTAAAGTTTAATAAATTAGTGCCGATAATTGAGGGAAACTATAAATTTCTTTCAATGAAACAAATTTCAACTTACATATTGACTATTGTGTGCATTCTGTTTGCTCAGAGTGTAAGCTTTGCTGGGCTATCTCTGAAAATAGATGGTAAAGCGAAGTCTATACCTACTCATACAATTAGCAATAATAAGTTCTATGAAATTGAACAGTTTAGAAAAACTTTCTTCGCAGCATTTAAATCAAACAAAGACAACTTTAGCTTTGTGAAAGGTAATTTGGAAATTAAGTTTGTGCCAGGAAGTTTTTTTGTTTCGCTTCGCAACGCCGACAAAATTAAAATTGCTCAATTACGATTGCCTGTAGCCAAACAAAACTCAAATATATTCATACCATCGGAATCTATACTTACTGCATTGGATAGTCTTGGGCTTTACCGTTTGGAATTGGAAGATGAAGTGGCTGAACTTACATCACTTTTAGATGAAATGACAACTCCAAGCGAATCAGACCCAGCTCAAGCTATTGCATATAAGTCTCTGCCAAAAATTAAATTCAATTTGAATTTATTTGGCGATGTAAGCAAAGAAACTTCTGAAAAAATGGAAAAAAATAAAGATGTTTCTGACTTTATGAAATTATTGATTGACATGAAGCAAAGCTTAAATAGTTTGGAAGCAAATATCAAAACTAAAGCAGATTCCGACAAAAAGCGAAATTATAGTGGGAGAGTAGGACGCTCTAGTGGACGCAGTGCTTATGATTTGCAAATTTCTGGCGAAGAAGGCACTGCTACAAAAATAAGAAAATCATCTAGAAATAGTGAGAGAATTGCAACGCACTCTAAGAAAAATTCTAACTTAGAATCGCAAGATAAATTAGATACTGAATCAAACCACAAAAGTGGCAAGAAAGAAGAATACGTACTTCCTAAAGCCCTTATCCGTAGCGATATAGAAACCAAAATCAACGAAAAGTAAACTTACTTTTTTCTATTGCTGTAGATTTTCTCAGCTAATTCAATCGAATCAATTAAACTCTTAGCCGAAGCTACATCTTGCCCTGCTATTGCGAAAGCAGTGCCGTGGTCTGGCGAAGTGCGTATCACAGGCAAACCAGCAGTGAAGTTTACACCTCCTGGGAAAGCCAACATTTTCAGCGGAATCAATCCTTGGTCGTGGTACATAGCAAGTACACCATCGAAGGCATGGTATTGCTTAGCCGCAAAGAATCCATCTGCGGCATAAGCACCTTCCACTTCATAGCCATTAGCTTTTAGCTCTGCAATTGCTGGATTAATTATAATATTTTCTTCATTGCCAATATGTCCATTTTCTCCAGCGTGTGGGTTCAACCCAAGCACTGCAATTTTTGGTGTGGCAATTCCAATATCAACTCGCAAAGTTTTATCAAGCATTTGCACTTTTTCTATAAGTAGCTCTTTTGTGATTTTTTCGGTTACTTTGCTAATCGGTATATGTATTGTGGCAAGTGCCACATAGAGCCGCAAATTAGTAAGCACCATCATATAATCACTATTGAATTTTTCGGCAAAAAATTCCGTATGCCCTGGGTAATTCCAATTAGTTATTTGGCAAGCTTCTTTGGAAATTGGCAATGTAACAATAGCATTTGCAAATCCAGACTGTAGAAGACCAGTAGCTTTTTCTAATGAAGCAACTGCATGTCTGCCCGATTCAATTGTTACTTTTCCGAAATCAATTTGTGGAGCTTCAAAAACAGGGTCAATATCAATAGTATTGTCACCAATTATGATTTGGATTAAATCAAAATCATATTCAAATTCCATAAGGTCGAAATAGTTTTTCAAAGTGTTGGCACTAACAACAAGAGTAAATTCGACACCTTCCCATTTTTTATGCAGCATTGCTTTATAAAAAATTTCAAGTCCAATTCCATTAATATCGCCAGCAGAAATTACTATTTTCATAACAACGCCCATTTACTAAAAGTTAAATTGCTCGTTTTTTGAGCTTAATTGTGCGGTAAGTATTGAGCAATAGCCCAACTATTATCAAATTAGTAATAATAGAAGTACCGCCATAGCTCATAAAAGGCAGTGGAATGCCCATCACTGGCATTAAGCCAATCACCATTCCAATATTAATTAGAGTATGATATAAAAATATTGAAGCTGATCCAACTGCAACTATTGAAAAAAATTTATTGTCCGATATTTTTGCTATATCCAATGCTCTTAAAATTAATGTAAACATCAAACCAATCACAATCACTCCGCCCACAAAGCCAAACTCTTCCGTTGGCACTGAATATATAAAATCAGTCCATTGCATAGGTATATATCGCAATTGTGTTTGAGAGCCTTGCATAAATCCTTTTCCTAAAACACCGCCAGAGCCAACTGCTAAAAGCGATTGCATAACGTTATAGCCAGTGCCTCGTGGGTCGGTTCCTGGGTTAATAAATGTATTGATGCGTGCTTGTTGGTGAGGCATTAAATTATCAAAAATAATTGGACTTGCAAAACCCAAACCAACGAACAAAGCTATAATTGCTATTTTACTAGTTATTTTATTATCGAAATTCAGAATCATTGCACTCAATATTGCTAAAACAACATAGAAATAAATAGGCCCTTTTAGTGAGGCAATTATAACAATTGGCGAAGTTACCACTGTGAAAAGAAACATTGAATTAAATCCAGTCCAAAATAATATACCCAAAAGCATTGCCAGCAGTACAGTTGCCGAGCCAGCATCTGGCTGAGCCATAATCAAACCTACAGGCAATAGTATAATCATCATTACAATTATTACATCACGTAAGTTAGTTATCTCCACTCCATTGCGAAGGAAATAACGCCCAAGCATCATCAGCACTCCGAGCTTGGCTAACTCAGCTGGCTGAAAAGTGGAACCACCAACTTTAATCCAACCCTTAGTCCCGTAAATTTCAATACCATTGACGAGTACATAAACCAAGGCAATAATGCTCAAACCATAAACCCAAGGAGCTCCGTTAATAATTATATTTTGCGGAATAAACACTAAAACAGAGGCAATGGCAATTCCAATTAAAGCAGAATTTATCTGCTTTGTGAAATAAGCCGACATAGTAGAATCGTGGGTTGCAGAATAAATAGATAGCAAACCAACTGCAATCAATCCAAGAACTGACAGAATCAATCCCCAATCGAAAACATCGGTTTTCTTCTGCCCTATTTTTATGCTGTAACTTGTAGCCATTTCTTGCTTAAATATTAAATTTTAACTTCGCCTGTAATTCGCATTGCAGCTTCTTTGTATTTCTCCAAAGTCTTTTCGATTATACTATTTGGAATTGTAGGCGGTGGTGGCATTTTGTTCCAATCAGTAGTTTCCAGCCAATCTCTTAGTATTTGTTTATCGAAATTTACTTGTTCTTTGCCTGGAGCATAAAATTCTTTTAGCCAAAAGCGAGAACTATCTGGAGTTAAGGCTTCATCAATTAGAATAATATCGCCTTTGCTATCTCTACCAAACTCAAACTTAGTGTCCGCCAAAATAATATTTTTAGCAACCATTTGGTCAGCTCCAAACTTATAAAGTTCGATAGATTTCTCCATCATTTGCTTAGCAAGTGGTTCGCCAAGTATTTTTGCATAAGTTGCGTAATCTATATTTTCGTCGTGCCCTTCGTTATTCTTAGTGGCAGGTGTGAAAATTGGTTCGGGCAGTTTGCTATATTCCACTAATCCACTTGGCAAAGCAATACCGCAAACAGTTTGGCTTGCTTGATATTCTTTCCAGCCAGAACCAGCCAAATAACCACGAACAACAAATTCTATTGGCAATGGATCGCACTTCTGCACTATCATAGAGCGACCCACTAGCACTTCAGCAAATTGCTGCAATTCTTGAGAATAATCTGCAACATTATTTGTAATCAAATGATTTGAAATAATATGCAAGCTATTGGCAAACCAATAACTCGAAATTTGAGAAAGCAATTTACCTTTGTTAGGCACTACTTCTGTCATCACCACATCGAATGCAGAAATATCATCTGTAGCTACTATCAGCAAAGTTTCGCCTAAATCATAAACTCTGCGAACTTTACCTTTACGAATTAAATTCAAGCTTTTCAGCGACTCATCAAAATTTACTATCGAAGCCATATCTCGGTTTTCTTTTATAAAAATAATCTAAAATTTCTTGTGCTACTTTTTCAGCAGCATCTGGTTTGGCAAGTGCTAAAGCATTCTCTGCCAGTTCTGTCAGTCTTACATCACTTTCGGCAATCTCGGCAATTGCTGGGATAATTCTTTCGGCAATCATTGAATCTTCAACTAAAATAGCAGCGTTCCTATCGGCCAAGACTTTAGCATTCTGATACTGCTCATTGTTGGAAGCGGAAGGCATTGGCACCAAAATAGACGCTTTGCCTGCAACACATATTTCAGCAACTGTAGTAGCTCCAGAGCGGCAAAGTATCATATCCGCCACAGCATAAGCAGAAGCCATATCAGATATAAAATTCACTTGTTTAATATTGTTGGGCAGTAGTGGTGGCACTATATAGTTATTACCAGTTTGCCAGATAATTTGCAAATCCACATCGGAAAGTGCATTCAAATTCATTTCCACTGCCTTATTGATTGAGCGAGCTCCTAAGCTACCGCCCATTATCAACAATGTGCGTTTGCTTTTGTCCAATTCTAATTTCTCTTGAGCTTCCACTTTTGGAGGCAAATGCAAAATAAAATTTCTGACTGGATTGCCATAATATTTCAATTTAGAAGCAAGTGCTGGAGGATAGAAATTTGTGCTTTCTTCAAAAGCAGTGAATATCATTTCAGCATTTGGGGCAAGTTTTGCATTAGTTTTCCCTGGGTTCACATTGCTTTCCATTAGAAAGTATGGAACTCGCAATTGACTCGCAGCAAGTGCTGGAGGATAGCTAATATATGCACCAGCTGCCACCACTCCATCTATTTCTCTGACTTTCAATATTGCTCGGGAGCGAATCAATGAATTTAATATTCGCCAAGGCAAAACAAGAGAACGAATAGAAATACCAGCATATCCAGAAATTCTAATTGGATGATAGTGATAGCCCAACTCTGGGACTAACTTAGACTCCATCCTATCGGTTGTGCCTATAAACTCAATATCAATATTATTATCGGTTAATTTTTGGAGTTGCTCCGCCACAGCCACAGCTGGGAATAAATGCCCACCTGTTCCACCAGCAGCAATTAGTATTCGCAATCTGCGTTTTGTGTTCAGTTCTAATTCGTCTTTATTTTCTTTTTGCATAAATCCCAATTGCTTTCTGCGGTACATTTAAACATTGCTTGTGCTAAATATATTACCTTCTCTGAGTATCTCAGCTCTTTCGGCTATTTGTAAGTTTTCTATAACTTGATCTATTTTGCCTTCCATTATTTCTTTCAGCACATAGTTCTTAGCATCGCCTTCCAATCTATGGTCTGTTACTCTATTTTGAGGGAAATTATAAGTTCTAATTTTCTCCGATCTATCGCCAGAGCGAACCATTGCTTTCCTTTCACCAGCAATTTCAGCATTTTGTTTGGCTGTTTCCAATTCAAAAAGTCGAGTACGCATTACTTTCATTGCTTTATTTTTATTCTTTAGCTGTGAGCGTTCCTCTTGGCATTGCACTACAATACCAGTTGGGATATGCACCAAACGTACCGCAGTTTCCACTTTATTTACGTTTTGTCCACCTTTACCGCCAGCTCGGAAAATATCCAAACGGATATCTTCATCTTTAATATCAATATCTATTTCTTCTGCTTCTGGAAGTACCGCCACAGTTGCTGCCGAAGTATGAACTCTACCGCTTGCTTCTGTGTCAGGCACTCTTTGTACCCTATGCACACCCGATTCAAATTTTAATTTTCCGAAAATATCATCGCCAGCTATAGAAAATACAATCTCTTTGAAACCGCCACGCTCACTATCGCTGAATGAAATCACATCAATCGAATAGCCATTCAAATCGGCAAATCGTTGGTACATTCTATACAAATCACCAGCGAAAATACCAGCTTCATCGCCACCAGTACCAGCTCTAAGCTCCAAGATACAGTTTTTCATATCGTTAGGATCTTTAGGGATAAGCAAAATTTTAAGCTCTTCGTCCAGTTCAGTTTTTTGTTTTTCCAAATCTTCAATGTCGGCATAAATCATTTCTCTCATTTCAGAGTCAGTAGATTTATCCTCAATCATATCTCGATTGTTAGCAATTTCTTCTGTTACTTTCAAGTACTTAGTGGCAGTAGAACTAACAGCCGCCAGTTGTTTTTTCTCTCTAGTCACTTCCGTATATCTCCGCAAATCCGCAGTGATATTGGGGTCGTTAAGCATTTCGTTAATTTCGTTGAAGCGGGTAAGGATTGACCTTAGTTTATCTTCCATTTTGCAATTAAGCCATTATTTCATTTCTAAGACTACAAAAATACAGAAAATAGAGCAAAAAAGGACAAATATAAATCCACAAAGAGTAAGGTAAGGGACTTAGGAATAATTATAATTAATTGGAATACCAATAAATTATGTTAAGTTACAACATTGAAAGTGGGGAATAAAAGTGTATGTGTTAAATTTCCCAAGTTTGAAAAATATGTATAAATTATTAGGAGCAAGAAAATGAAAATAAGTGAACTTACTGCAAAATTGAGAGAGATAAACAATGAATTTGGGGATATAGAATGTCATCTTCACACAGAAGAAAATCCTTACCCAATTTCAGAAGTTACTATTGTTAAAACTTATGAAAGAGCAATTGATAGACATGAAACTGAATCAAAAGATCATTTTGTAGTGATAAAATAAAAAGTAGCTGTAAATCTTTAATTTTATCTGTTAAATCCTGCATCAAAAATTAAATTTAGCACCACATATGGAGTTACTTATAACTTTGTGGTTTTGCTACAATTTCTTGTCATGTCAGCGGCGGCTTTCAACCAAAATAATTGTCCTCTTACCTCAACTTGCGGAGCTTGCTGAGAAGCAGACGGAGAGGGTCTGCAAAACCAAGCAAAAAGCTATGACTGCACTTAGACTTCACTCAATGTACTTGAGTTAATTATTTTGTCAAAATTTCAAATAATTTCACTTGCACAATTTTTAAAATCAGAATAATTTTGATATCAAATTGTAACTTTTTACCTGCTTATTTGTTTATATATTATCTAAAACTGTTAATTTGAATTAATAGATACTAATTCTTTTCTAAATTTAATGTTATTTCTATGAGAAACTTCATCTTCATCCTTATATTCCTATCGGCTGCAGCAACTTGCTCTGCTCAGTCAATCTCTATATTCGATATTGACCCAACAAACTTCCCAACAATGAAAGCTAAGTTCTATGTTTTCGATAAAGATGGTAAACAAGCTAATCCGAATATCTCCGATTTGAAAATCAGAGAAAATGGAATCGAAAGGAAAATCACAAACATTTCTTGCCCTACTCCCAAACCACCTAAAGCTCTTTCTTCAGTCTTGGTTATTGATGTTTCTGGTTCGATGGGTTTTCAAAGATTTTCTTCTTCTAATATGGAGATTGCAAAATCTGCTGCTAATGCTTGGGTAAATACTCTGCCGCTTGGTACGAGCGAATGTGCGATTACAAGTTATGATAACAATAATTATTTGAATCAAGATTTCACCACAGATAGAAATTTATTGCTTAATGCAATTAATCCATTACTACCCAAAGGTGGAACAGATTATGACGCTGGATTAATTAATCCTGCAGCTGGTGGTTTGCTAATCACAAAGAATGGCAAACACCAGAAAATAATTGTTTTTCTTACAGATGGAAAAGGTATTGGAACAGAGAATTTAATAATAAATGAAGCTAAAAGCCAAAATTGCCAAATTTATTGCGTTGTAATAGGAATGCTAGCACCAACATTGATTAAGAATATTGCAAATCAAACAGGTGGTCTATTTTTTGAAAATGTTACATCAAAAGAAGAAGCTGAGGAAATTTATAAAAAAATATTATTCATTGCACAAGAAGGAAGTAGTTGCGATATTGAATGGGAGAGCAATTATTATTGTAATAATGATATTGTAAAAGTTGAAATAAATTGGAATGGAAAGCAGAATTTTAGCTCCTATTCATTTCCCACTAATTCTTTAGCAAGATTATTAGTTAATCCCAATAATATAAGATTTGGTAGTAGAATTCCAAACATCTCTTATGACACTACAATTACTCTAACGGCATTTAACAATGAAATTACAGTAAACAATTTTAAATTGAGATTTGGTGCGAGCAATTTTCAAATTGTAAATACTCCATTGCCATTTTCAATTCCCAAAAATTCAAGTAAAGATATAACTCTTAGATTTCTACCACTAGATTCGAATTTAGTTTATGCAGCATTTGATATTGAAACAAATTCATGTACTTCAAACTTTAGTGCCTCTGGTGGTTTCAATAGCAAGAAGAATAATAGTCCAACTCTAAAACTATTATCCCCAAATGGTAAGGAAGAATTTGTAGTAGGCACAGATACCGTAATCACTTGGACAGGAGTAAGCCCACAAGATACTGTACAATTAGATTATAGTATAGATAGTGGGAAAACTTGGAAGACAATTACTAATAGTGCCATAGGACTTAGCTACAAATGGCAAAACATACCAAAACCAACAAGTCAGAAATGTTTAGTTAGGGTAAAACAAGGTAATTTCAATTTCCCTCCAAAAATAGAATGGGCAAAGAATTATGGCGGCAAAAGTTCTGATATTGCTAATCAAGTTATTAACACAAGCGATGGGGGATATGCATTTATTGGACAAACCGTTTCATTTGATACGGACGTAGTTGGTTTTATTGGTTGGGTAGATTTTTGGCTTGTAAAACTTAATTCTATTGGCGAAATAGAGTGGCAAAAACCTTTAGGTGGCAATCATGTGGATATTGGTTACTCCTTACAACAAACAAATGATGATGGATATATTGTAGCTGGTGTTACTCTATCAAATGATAATTTGGTAATAGGAAACAGGGGAAATCAAGATTTTCTAATTTATAAATTAGATAAGTTAGGAAATATTATTTGGCAGAAATGTTTTGGAGGAAGCCTAGATGACTTTCCGAAAAATATAATCAAAACAAAAGATAATGGTTTTATCGTAATTGGTACCATTTCGTCGGCAGATAAAGATATAAAAGTTAATAATGGACTCCAAGATTGTTGGGTGGTAAAACTTAGTGAAGATGGAAATATTGAATGGGAAAAATCTTATGGAGGTTTATTGGAAGAACAAGGCATTGATATAGTTCAAACATTTGATGGCGGATATATTATGATTGGTAATACTAACTCTGACAATGGTTATTTGAATACACTAAAAGGTGGGATGGATATATTTGTAATAAAGACTGATGATAAAGGAAATATCATTTGGACAAATAGATACGGAGGGACAGATTATGATGGTGGAGTATCAATAAGAAAAACCGATGATGGCGGTTATGCTTTTTTAGGTGAAACTTATTCAAGCAATTTAGATGTAAAAAGCAAGAAAATTTCAGGTGGTAAGTTTTGGTTAGTGAAAATTGATCAGATTGGATTAATCGAATGGGAAAATACTTTTGGTGGCATTGGAAATGATAGAGCTTCATCGTTTGAAATTACTAATGATGGAGGTTTTATATTGTGTGGTTATACTAACTCAAGAAATACTGGACAAGTTACTGGATATAAAGATAGCACAGACATGTGGGTAGTAAAAGTTGATATAAATGGACAATTAGAATGGCAAAAATGTTTAGGTGGTACTGGGTTTGAAGCTGGAACTTCTGTAATTCAAAGCACTGACAATGGGTTTGTTGTTACAGGTTATACAGCTTCTAACAATTTTGATGTAATAAAAAATTATGGTGGAGCTGATGCTTGGGTAGTAAAACTTAGCCCAGATAGAGAAGTTCAGCAAGAAGACATTTCAGACACACTTTTTGCCATAGTTGCTCCATCTCCAGCCAGCAGAGATATTGATATGAAGCAGTGTATAGTAAATCAAATAAAAGATTCTGTAATAAATGATTTTACAATAAATAATGGTTCGTATAAATTTAGGGTGGACTCAATTTATTTTAGTGGAGCTGATGCAAATGCTTTTGAATTAGTTTCTGGTTTCCCCAAATACGAAGTGGAAGCTGGCAAAAGTAGCATTGGCGAGTTCAGATTCAAACCCAATAGAGTGGGTGCTCACTCAGCGAAGGTGAATATAATAACTGGTGCTGATACTCTCATTCAAAATATAATTGGCGAAGGAATTATTTCTGGAATTGAAGTAATTAATAATATTATTGATTTTGGAAATTTGAGTTTAGGTAAATCTAAAGACTCATTGCAAGCAGTTACTATTAAAAATATTGGTGTTACAGATGTAGTAATCACAAATATAATTCAAGCTGGCCCTAACTATTCCGATTTTTCAATAATTTCAAATTCAACAAACAACCTTCTGAAGGCAGGAGATACATTGAAACTTGATTTAAGATTTAATCCAAGTTTCGAAGGTAAAGTCAATGGTAGTCTTTTGTTTGAATTCAACGATATTGGCTCGCCTGCTTTATTACAACTATATGGCAATGGAATTGATGCTAAAACCACTTTATCGGCTGATTCCAGTTCTGCTTTTACTAGAAAAGAAGCAAAAGTAATTCTATATTTAACAAATATGGATAAATTAATTGGTGTAGGCAATACTCATATCTCAGCTGAATTAGTATTCAATAAAACTATGCTTTTCCCTAAAAACTTTACAAAGAAAAAAGTTGAAGGCGATTCATTAATATTAATTTTAGATAGCTTGCCAATTGTAGCAAATGCGAAAAATGAATTAACAATAATTCGATTTGTCACTACTCTCGGCAATGCAGAAGAAACAGCTTTAACTTTGCGAAATGTAAAAGCTATTGGAGCAGATGCTGATATAACTATACAAAATGGTAATTTTACTTTATTGGGTGTTTGCAAAGAAGGTGGCCAAAGATACCTATTAGGCACAAGAAACAAAACTATGTTGCTTTCAATTTCGCCAAACCCTGCAACAGAATCAATTGAAATTGAGTATGCCAACGCAGACGAAGGCGAAGCTGAAATTATCATTTGCAATATATTGGGTCAAACTCTTTTAGTGCAGAAGTTAGAGAAAACACAAACTGGTTTTGCAAAATTAGATTTATCTCAAATCCCAACTGGGCAGTACAATATAGTATTCAAAACAGAAACACTAATAGAAAACAAAGTAATACAAATTATAAAGTAATGATTTACTTGTTGTATTGAATCAATCCTCCATTGGCTATATATCAACTTACTTTTAGTTAGGTGGTCAGCAAGCTCAGGATTACTTTGAATCAATCAATATACTTTAAGCAATCCATTTTGTTTTTAGTTTCCTGCTTTCTCCTAAAATGTGAAGTTCTTTGGGATTAAAACTTAAAAATTTCTTAATTTTAATTTCTAAAAAGTGCAAAAATTGAAATGGTTTGGAGAAACAATGAAAAAATGGACAATTGAGGATTCAGCAGAGCTTTACAACATCAATGGTTGGGGTATAGATTACTTTGGCATTAATGAGAAAGGCAATGCTTATGTATCCCCAAAGCCAGGCGGAGTGAAGATTGATTTAAAGGAGCTTGTGGACGAACTTCAGCTAAGAGATGTATCTACGCCAATGTTACTTCGTTTCCCCGACATTTTGCATAATAGAATTGAGCAAATTTCTAGCTGCTTCAAAAAAGCAAGTGAAGAATATGGTTATAAAGGCAAAAACTATATAGTCTATCCAATCAAAGTGAACCAAATGAAGCCAGTTGTGGAAGAAATGGTTTCACAAGGTCGAAAATTCAATATTGGCTTGGAAGCTGGCTCCAAACCAGAACTGCATGTAGTATTGGCAATTGCCAACAACGAAGAAGCACCAATAATTTGCAATGGCTATAAAGATGAAGATTTTATTGAGTTAGCACTTCTTGCCCAAAAGATGGGCAAAGAGATATTCATTGTGGTTGAAAAACTCAATGAATTGAAGCTAATTATTTCGATGGCTAAAAAGTTAAAAGTACGCCCTAATATTGGAATTAGAATAAAATTGAATAGTTCTGGTTCTGGCAAATGGGAAGATTCTGGTGGCGATAAAAGTAAGTTTGGTCTGAATGCAAGCGAATTGATGGCTGCATTGCATATTGCCGAAAAAGAAGGAATGACAGACTGTTTGAAGTTGATTCATTTCCATTTGGGCAGCCAAATCACTATGATTAGAAAAATTAAAACAGCACTCAGAGAAGTATCACATTTCTATGTGGAGCTGACTAAACTGGGTTGCAATTTAGAATATGTGGATATTGGCGGTGGCTTAGGCGTTGATTATGACGGCTCTCGCTCAACTGGTGCAAGCAGTATCAATTATTCGATTCAGGAATACGTAAATGATGCAATATCTTCCATAGTAGATGTTTGCAATAAATATAATTTGAAACATCCAAACATTATCACTGAGTCTGGTAGAGCTCTCACAGCACACCACTCTATTTTAATATTCGATGTATTGGAAAAAACTTCACTTCCTATTTTGGAAGATGATTTCAAAATGGAAGATGTAACCAATGAATTGGCTCGTGAATTGTTCAATATTTCAACTCGGTTAAGCAACGCTCGAATGGTGGAAGATTGGCACGATGCACAGCAAATCAGACAAGAAGCACTTGATTTATTCAGCTTAGGTCACTTAGATTTATCTACTCGTGCATTGATTGAAAAACTATTTTGGACAGTTGCTCGAAAAGTTCAATTAATTTTCTTAGATCAAAAACATCAGCCCGATGAAGCAAGAGCTTTAGCAAAGATGCTTTCCGATAAATATTTCTGTAATTTCTCATTATTCCAATCATTGCCAGATTCATGGGCTATTGATCAAATATTCCCAATTATTCCAATCCATAAATTAAATAAAGAACCAAAAGTCCGTGCTACTTTGCAAGATATAACTTGCGATAGCGATGGTAAAATTGATTTATTTATTGGTGGTTTGGACGTTTCGCACCACATGCCAGTCCACGATTTCAAAACTGGAGATAAATATTACTTAGGTGCATTTTTAGTTGGTGCTTATCAAGAAATATTAGGCGATTTACATAATTTATTTGGTGACACAAATGCAGTACATGTTGTAGTGAACGGAGACAAATATGAAATCGAACAAATAATAGATGGAGAAACAGTTGCCGATGTACTTGATTATGTTCAGTTTAATGCAAAAAAACTTGTTCGCAAAATGGAAGCATGGGTTACAAGCTGTGTGAAAAATGGCACTATCACAGCCGCAGAAGGCAAGGAATATCTTTCGACTTATCGCTCAGGTTTGTATGGCTATACTTATTTAGAAAATTAATTGGCAATTAAGAAAAAATATATAGACACGGCATTAATCGCTATTCATCCTAAGAGTAGCGATTTTTACATGGAGCCAAGTGCGAAAGAAAGTGTTTATAATAATACTTTAATTGCACTCAGGAAGAAATTCCGTCAAGTTACAGATAGCAATAAACAATTGGCTTTTAAGTTATTACATTTGAATAAAATGGTGAAAGCTAAATACGAAGATGATATTGTGAATATAATAAAGATGTATTTGCGAGAAGATGATTTCGATTTAGCAACTCAAGTGCCAAGCCGTCCTGAAATTTCCGAAGAAGAAAAACAACGACTGCTGCGAGAAGGTCGAGTGATGATGGCAAAACATAGAGCAAGTAAATAATATTTATTTATTTATTTACTTTAAAGAAATAAACCAAAGTATCCGCACAAACTACTCTTTTTGATTTCATAACCAATGAATCTGTCAACTTCCAATTATCCTGAACTAATGTTTGAAATAAATTAGGATATATCATTACGAAATCAATTCCTTTTTCTTTACTTAATTTGCCAATTAACTCTTTTTTCATTTGGGTTGTAATTTTCACAGGCAGACCAGCTTTCTTTTCCCAAAGTACAAATTCGGAAAGCTCAGGAGTAGCCAATGCCCATACGTCTAATATTTTCACATCGCTATTGAAATAGGCAATCGCTCCAATATCATTTAGAACTATTGACTCAATTTCTTTATGTTTGGCAACATAATTTGACATCTGTATTTGTTGCTCATAAATATTTTGCGATGCTTGAGGAGTCTTTATAAACGACTGATAAATCCTTGCAGATACACCTAATAAAGTAAATAATATCAAACATTTTATTAAAATAGTTTTTCCAATTCTATTATAAATAACTAACACGGAAAAGAAAAACAAAGTAATAATATATGACTCATATCTGAAAAAATGACCTGGTCCTCCTATAAATGTATGAATTAATGTGATGACTGTTGTGATAGTAATAATTGCAAATATTTCAAAGTTTGTTTTGTGTAGTTTTTTATAAAATGAGAAAGCCATAAGTGCGATAGAGGAAAGCAAAACTGTACTTGCCCCTTTATTGATAATGAATTTCATCCACACAATTTTTAGGTATTCAATAATACTTTGTAGATTCATTTGTGGTGAATCACCTTTCACAAGCACTGAATATGGAAGAAGTCTACCTCCTTGAGAAATGAAATACGCTCCGAAACCAAAAATTGACACAGCTCCTGCTATACTTGTTAGAATCAATAATTTATAATCTTTTTTATATAGCAACACCATAGCAATTGGGAACAAAATAAATAGAGTTTCATATCTGGTTGAAAGAGATAAAAAAGAGTATAAGGGAAGTAAATATTGATTGGTTAATTTGCCATTCAAATACTTATAGAATTCAATAAATAACAACAAAACAAATAAACAATGCAGAGTGTGCTCCATTGCTAGGAAAACAATTGTATGCAATGGGAGAAAAAGAATAAATAAATTCAGTACTAAATAGTAATATATCTTGGGTATATTTGAGAAATGCTCCTTAATAAATTTACTTGCAATTGCAACAATTGCAAAGCCAATTCCTATATTTAAAAGCAAAGGAATATAAAGATTATTGCCAAACAACTTAATTAAAGTTGCTATAATAATTGTATAAAGTGGCGATGAAGATGCAGATGTAAATTCAAACTTAGTAACACCCCATACACCATACTGAGCCAAGTTCTTTGCAATTGCCAAATGAATATAACTGTCGTCAAGTGGATAAGTAAAATTAAAATTAGTCTTTAGCAAAGCCCAATATATCACTACCACTATTGACAGTAAAAATGTTAAGACCCCAGATAATAGTAGTTTGTTTTTCATATAAATCAGAATTATATCAAAAAAAAACTCTATATGAATTATATAGAGTTTTTAAATATACGAAAATAATCTTAATATTTTTCGTCCGCAGTCAGATTGCCACGTTTTTCTTGATCTCTTTCAATTGCTTCAAATAGAGCTTGGAAATTACCTTGTCCGAAACCAGAAGCACCTTTTCTTCTTTGTATAATCTCATAGAAGAAAGTAGGTCTGTCGCCAATTGGTTTTGTAAATAATTGCAGCAGATATCCCTTTCCTTCCACATCGCATAAAATACCGTGTTCTTTAAGTTGATTTATATCTTCTTCCAAACCGAAATCTCTATTTCCAATTGCTTCATAGTAGCTATCTGGTGGAGCGTCTAGGAATTCAACTCCATTTGCTCTCAAATGTTTAACTGATGTAATAATATCAGTCGTTGCTATTGCAATATGTTGAATGCCAGAACCTAAATATTGCTCAGTATATTCATCAATTTGTGATTTGCGAGCTGCTTCAAATGGTTCATTTATTGGATTTTTTATAATTTGATCTTTTGAGCGAACAACTTTAGAAAGCAATGCCGAATATTTGGTAGAAATATCGCCAGGGCCATAATGAATAAATGTTTCAAAATCCAATGACCGATTTATATATTCTGCCCAATAATCCATTTCATTTATATGTACATTGCCCACAATATGATCAATGTATTTCAATCCAGTTTCGTTTCTTTCGAACTTAATTTTTTGCACTGGCTCTTCAAAACCAGGCATAAAAAGCCCTTTATAGTGGTCGTAATTGATAAACTGAATTTCAGTGTCGTCATAAATTCTAATAGATGCACGCTCTACGTAACCATCTTTATCTTCAATTTTAAATGGCCTGCGAACTGGCACAGCACCATTCATAACTGCTTTTTTGAATGTCTCACGCACATCTACAACTTCCACAGTCCAACGTTTTACTCCGTCTCCGTGCTTAGTTTGGAATGAAGTAATATCATAAGTATCCGGTTGTAAAGCCGAAGTAATCATTATTTTCAAATTTGTAGGAGTAGCCAATAAGTAAGAAGTACGATCGCGAGAACCTGTTTCTGGCCCTGCATACGCAACAATATCCATACCCATAGCTTTGGCATGCCAATATGCAACCATCTTGGCAGAGCCAACATAAAATTCCACATAGTCGTATCCACGGATTCCCATTGTGTTATTGGGGACTCTGCTGGGGATACCACCATAGCATATACCTTGTTCCATTTCTTAGCTCATGTAAATATTCAAAAAAATAGTAACGGAATGTAGTCCGTAACATTGCAAATATAAGGAAAAACAAGCAATACTTCTATGATTTAAGTCAGGATTGAAACTGGTATTGGAGTTGGAGTGCTGAAGCTGGAGTTTAAGATAATTTAAACAAACTAAAAGTCTCTATTTCAAATTCTATTCTTTCCATAAATCAATTAATTAATTTTTTGCAATTTGTATTCTTTAATTAAACTTAACAAATCTTGTTTGTCAGTTACTTTGCTCAAATGTTCATGGTCTGATTCAAAATTGAGCTCTTGATTCTCTTTGAATTCCAGGCCATATTCTTCAAGAATTTGCTTATAATCCTCAACTGAATAAATGTAAATTAAGCCGTGTTCATCAAACGCAAAGTAGTCCCCTGTTTCCGAATTTCTCAGCATTAAGTCGTGAAAACCATAATACATAATCATATCATTATACTTATCCAACATCTCCACGAAATTCTCTTTCGATATTAACCCAGTATAAATGTCTGGCTTTTCTGCATCTAAAAGGTGGTGAAATCTAATTTGGTTTTCATTGCTAGATTTTTCATTAAAATCAAGCATAAACTTTTTTAGTTTTTCTATATTTTGGAACGATGCAACATACCTTTGGTCAATTCCATTGGTCTGAATTATAAAAAATGGTTCTACCTTGTAGTTAACTGATGCACATTTAATTACTCTATCACTCATATTTTGAAATGTTATTCTATAATTTGTCAGAAATATTATGGTAAGTTACCTAAATGAATAAGTTTACACAAATTTAATTTCAATTTTCTCTTTATTGCTCTCCTTATAAACCCCAACTCCAATTTCCAAATTCCACAATAATTCCTTAATTTCGAACTATGCTAAAGAACATAATAAAAGATTTGCTGCCAGAGAGTTTTCGCAAAAAGTTGATTAAGCTGAAAACAGACTTGGATAGACGCAATATTGCAAAACTCCCCTTGCTAAGCGAGATTGATTTTGCAAATATAATCACACAGAGATTGCAAGTGAAGAAAGGCGATTTGGTGATGATACATAGCTCGCTGGATAGATTGAATCTTAATTTTTCTTCTTTTGATTCGCTCGATATTCTGCTTGATATTGTTGGCGAAGAAGGAACTTTGGTTTTCCCTACATTCCCGAAATTGACTTCTTTTAAATTTTTAGAGGAAGGGCATACTTTCAATATCCGCAAAACTGCTTCCTACACTGGACTTTTGAGCGAACTTGCACGCAGGCATAAATCTGCAATTCGCTCTTTACATCCTACCAAATCAGTTGTGGCTATTGGCAAATTAGCTCAGGAAATTACAACAGGGCATAATTTATCGCCATATCCATACGATTCGAATAGTCCTTTTGCTAAATTGGGAAATCTCGATGGTAAAATTATTGGGCTTGGAGTTAGAACAACTTATCTTTCTGCTGTACATGTGGTTGATGATATTGAAAGAGAGATTTTTCCTATAAATCCATACCTAACTAAACTCTACCAAACCGAATGTATAGATTATAATGGTAATAGCGTGATAGTACCGACTTATGCCCACGATATGAAGAAAATGAATTTCAATTTACCCAAATATTTCGCAAATGAAATACCCAAAACAATTTGCGAAGACATTAATATATCTGGAATGAATTTCTTCAGAGCCAATGCCAAAGCAATGCTTGAAGCAATGACCCAAAAAGCAAAGAAAAGTGTAACTATCTATGGATATTGAGGATGACACACATTTTCGCAATTATGAAATTCTCTTAAATATGAGTTTGCTATCTAATATCAATAATTTTAGTCTTACCTTCATTTTATTTCCTTTATTTTTCATCTTATTACCTCTTTACAATTTTAAAATTTTTGAAAATTGAATTTGTAATTGAATTAATCACTTTAACAAAGTAAACTGAGGAAGCTAAGTTAATATCAGTTTCTTTACTTGTTATTGTACTTTTGATTAATGAAGTTAAAGTAAAACTTATTACCCATATTAATCAAAATTATTTGAATAAACCAAACATTAAGTAATTTTAGAAAAAAAGATACTTTATGAATATGAATCGCCTTATATAATTAACAATTAGAATAATCATTACTAATAAGAATTGATTCCCAAAAAGCAAAAAAAAAGCTCCACACAAAGTGCAGAGCTTTCTTTTAATTCTTTCTTTATACCCAAATAATTTAAGGATACAATCTTGTAATCGTTCTTGGTACTGGGATTACCTCACGAATATGTTTTGCACCAGTTATCCATTTCACAGTGCGCTCCAAACCTAAGCCGAATCCGCTATGTGGCACAGAACCATACTTACGCAAATCTAAATACCACTGAAATTCTTCCAATGGCAAGTTTTCGTGTTGGATGCGTTCCAAAAGCAAATCGTGATTGTCCTCTCTTTGGCTGCCACCAATTAGCTCGCCTGCTCTTTCAGGTCCAAGCATATCCATAGCAAGCACCACTTTCGGGTTAGTTTCGTCACGCTTCATATAGAATGCTTTCACTTCTGTTGGGTAGCGGTGGATTATACACGGTTTCTCGAATTGCTCCATTAGTGCTTCTTCTTGCACTGTGCCGAAATCTTCGCCCCAAGGGAAAGGATGAATCTCTACATCTTTGCCATCAATTTTTTTCATCAATGGAATTTTGTTAGCGTTCAACCATTCTACAGCTTCTGTATAACTCATTCTATGGAAAGGACGGCGAACTTTCTCAAGCATCGTAGTATCTCTTTCCAATATTTCAAGCTCTTTTTTACAGACTTTCAATGTAGTTTGCACGATGTATTCCACCAAATCTTCTGCCAAATCCATATCATCATTGATATCGAAGAAAGCAGCTTCTGGCTCAACCATCCAAAACTCTGTTAAGTGTTTACGAGTTTTAGATTGTTCCGCACGGAAAGTTGGCCCGAAAGTATAAACTTTGCCAAGTGCCATAGCCGATGCTTCCGCATAGAGCTGACCCGATTGCGATAAATAGGCTTTACCCAAATCGAAATACTTAGTTTCAAATAGAGTAGATGTGCCTTCGCAAGCATTTGGAGTCAATATAGGCGAATCCATCAAACGGAAACCATTACCATCGAAGAAATCACGAATACATTTCACAACAGTGGAGCGAACTCGCATAATAGCGTGTTGACGAGAAGAACGCAACCAAAGATGGCGGTTCTCCATAAGGAAAGCATCGCCATGCTCTTTAGGAGATATAGGATAGTCCTTAGCCAATTGATAACAATATACATCTTTCACATCAATCTCGAAGCCACCAGGAGCTTTGTCCGAAGCCACTACCACACCAGTAACGCGAATAGAAGACTCTTGAGTGAGAGATTTAGCCAATTCAAAAGCTTCTTCCGAAACATTCTCCTTGAAAACGACACATTGAGCCAAGCCAGAACCATCACGAAGAATGACAAAAAGCAACTTGCCTTTGCCACGAGAGTTATAAACCCAGCCATTTAGAGTAACAGTCTCGCCCACGTGCTTGTCGAGCTGTTCAATTGTTACATAACTTTTATAGTTAGACATTTTATTTTCAGAATTAATAGAAACAAATTCCACAAAATTAAGCAAAATTTATGAAACTAAACCAAAAGGGTTTGGAAAGGGGGTGGAGAGTGTCATAGTAGAGACAGCTCTTAGACCTGTCTCTACAAATAAAAAAATATAATCAACCTACCAAGCTAAATTGATTTTGTACTTTTTGCCTTTCATTTTTTGTTCTTTTACCAAATGCAATAGGTTTTCGGCTTTATCTTTTTTGACAGCCACGAAAGTCATAAAGTCCATTACTTCAATTAGCCCTATGTCTTCTTTGGTGAGCTGCCCCACTTTTGCAAAGAAGCCGACTATGTCCATTTTGCTGAGTTTGTCTTTTTTGCCACCACTCACGTAAACCGTAGTCCATAGCGAGGGATTGGGCATTGTGGTTTTCTTAGGTAGTTTAAATTCCTCTGGCGTATCGGTCAGGTAGTGAGGTGAGTTTTCGTCCGAATTTAATAGTATGAATGCTGTGCCACTAGCGTTCATTCTTGCGGTTCTGCCATTTCTATTAATAAACTCCTCGTGGTGGTGTGGCAATTCATAATGAATTACATTTTTCACCAAAGGAATGTCAAGTCCACGGGCTGCTAAGTCAGTGGCCACAAGGTATGTAGAGCTACCATTACGGAATTTAATAAGTGTTTTCTCACGCTCCAATTGGTCGAGTTTTCCATGGAAATAATCAACCTCCAATCCTTTATCTTTCAGAAACTGCGAAATCTGCTCAGCGGTTTCCCGCAAATTGCAGAATATAAGAGTAGATTCGGTTTCCAAAGCAGAAATTAGTTGCAATAAAGTATTTTTCCTATTGTGCAGCTCAGCTTCCACCGATTTAAGCTGAAAAGCATCATTGGTGTTGACTTCTTTATTAGAGAAGTCAAGCGTTTTATGCTTCTTGAATGCCACAAAAGCTGGCAAACTTGTTAAGTTAGTCGCCGATACAAGCACTCTTTTATCAAGATTCCGCATAGTATCGAGAATATAAGTCATATCCTCCTCAAAGCCCATAGATAGTGACTTATCGAACTCATCAAGAACCAAATACTGCACATTTCGCAAATCAATACTGCGGCGGTGGATATGATCGGCAATTCTACCAGGCGTACCAATTAATATAGCAGGAGATTGGGCGAAATTCTGAATTTCAACCTTAGTGGAATGTCCGCCATAGCAAGTATTTACTTTAAAACCAGTGGACATCTTTCGCCAAACATGCTCAATTTGTATGGCCAGCTCACGAGATGGAGTGATAACCAAACACTGCACACCAGCAACATCCTGCTTCATAAGATTAAAAATTGGGAGTAGAAAAGCCAAGGTTTTGCCAGAGCCTGTAGGAGCTATAAGCTGTGTATCGGCAGACTCTTGAATCGTATGGAAAGCATCAATCTGCATTTGGTTCAGTTCGCCAATCCCAAGATTTTCTAATATATTTTTCGGTATTTCATAATTATTCATCTGCAAAGATACGGAATTTATGGGCTAAGTTGGGTATGAGTTATAAGTTTTGAGTTTGGAGTTATATTCAATTCAATAACTTAACACTTATAATTCTAAACTCATTTTAAGTTATATTTTTATATTAATTGATAATTTCTTGAATTGCTTTTATTAGAAACGAGTGGAAGTTAAATGAAATATATTTTTCAATTTCTAATATTATGTTTTATTACCTTTAGCAATCTACATTTCGCCAGTTATTTATTCGTTTGAAGAAATTGACAACTTTATTGAACAAATAGCTAAGAACACTAGCTATGCTATTAATCCGGAAGAAGTCCTTGCAGAAAGCTTTGTTTTTGCAATGCTCAAATAAAAAGAAATATTCACAATGGTTAATTGAAAATATTCAAAATATATTAAAGAAAAAAATGAAGATAATGAAACTATTAATACTTATATTCTGCTTCCTTGCCTTCTCTGAATTGTGTTTTTCAGAACAAGCGGACACAGTAATTTTCAAAGATGGTGCCATTATTTCTATTGAATGGCAATTAGATTCTATCTCTGCTTCAACAGATAATTTTTTAATTGAAGAAATTAAATATTCATTTGATAATATATATATATGTTAACTGTTAGCTATTCAAAACATTTGTATAAATTTAACAATTCAACAAATTTATATGGATCAATTGGTTACTCAACTTTAAGTCAAAAAGACAACCCTACTGGTCAAGGTTTTGCACTTCCTATTAATATTAATTTACTAATAGGCGAAATAAATTGCTTAGAAATTAGTGCTGGATATACATACTTTTACCAAATTGGACATAAATATCTTCCTGATAAGCCAGATTATAAAATATCAAGTAATTTTCTAAATTTAGAATTGGCTTATAGACATCAGTATAAGTTTCCAAGAAGTAAAATACCACTAATAACTGGATTTATGACAAAATATGGTGTTTCTACTCTTTATAATTTAAGCGATAATACACTTTTTAATAATAAATTCATTCTTTTTTTCTTTGTAGGATTAGAGGTTTCACTTTGAATTTTAAAACTATTTGGAAATAATTTAGAATGTTCTGTCCTTGACACTTTAATCTAAGAAATATATTTTTTTAGATTAAAGTGTCAAATGAAATCTCTGGTATTTCAAGAAGATTATTGAAATCTAAATTTGCTAAGGTTAAACACCCAATCACTCTCCTTTTGCATCTCTTTTAATCACTACCATTGTTTTGTCGTCTGAATAGATAGCTTTGGCTGAGAATATTTGCACTGCTTCTATTAGTGCGTAGGCAATTAACTTTGGCGATTCGTGGCAATGCTCTTGTATTATTTTTTTAATGCGTTCTTCGCCGAAAAGCTCACCTTGCTCATCTTGTGCTTCATTAATTCCGTCTGTGAACATTACAAGAATATCACCTTGAAGCATTCGCACATTTTCCATAGCAAATTTCTGATTTTCGGCAATACCTAAAAGTCCACCAGTAGCATCTAAGAACTGAAATTTGTCTTGCGATGGGCGATAATGAATTGGAGCTGGGTGTCCAGCATTTGCATATAGTATAAGTCGGTTCGATGAGTTAGTAAGTTCGCAATGGAAAAGCGAAACAAATCTATCAGACTTGAATGTCTTGTGTAATAAATTATTTAATATAGAAAGCATGTGCGGAATACGGCTTGAAAAAGCCATTCCCATTCGAATAGCACCAGAAACAAAAAGCGATTCAATTGCAGCTGGCAAACCCTTGCTGGCAGCATCGCTTATTACAATTGATAGTTGTTCTTCGTCGTCGAAAGTATTTTTTATGTAATCGAAATAATCGCCCGATACTCCCCTATCTGGAATAGACAAACCGAATATTTTATAATCGTGATATTCCAAATAATGATGTGGTAATATATTTCTTTGAATTTCGTAAGCTTTTTTAATATCAGCTTGAATTTTACTTATTTCAAGCTTCTCGCTGAAATTTCGCAACGCAATAGTAGAAATACTACTAATGGCTGTAAGTGAATCATAGAAATGCTCAGAATAGCCCTCGGAATTGAAACCAATTCCATATTGGAAATATTTACCGTTGCGTAGTTTCAAAATTTCGCCAACGCCAGTTAGATAAAAATAACGAATTCCCTTATCTCGCAAATTAGGATCGGACTCAACATCGTGAATTGTCTTTTCCTTAATCAACTTCGATAGCTCGGAACTTACTGTTTCATTATCAATAGATTGGGAATATCCTTCGGGAATTTTCTTTGTGTTTCCGAATTGGTATTTCAGAACATAGCTATTATTTGCAGGGTCTAATTCCCAAATTCTGCCACCATTGGCTTCAAATTCTGGATTGCTCACAATCTCTTGAATAATAGATTGTAGTAACTTAAGTTCCGATTTGAACTTTTTTGAAGCAATTTGCTCCAATATTCTATAAGTATCTTTTTCTAGGTGGTTAGAATTAGGCATTTTATCTTAATTTCCTTTTTTAGCTTATACAAAAATAAGAATAAATTTTGGCACAGCTATTGTATTTGATATAATGGGTTATAATGCCTAATTAAAATAATTTGCATTAAGCAATTGATATACAAAAAGATAGAACGGATTTTAATTTAATGGCTAAGAAAGAAGAAATTTTAGATAGTATCGAAATGGCAGACAAAAAGAACGCAAGTATGCCAAAAAGTCTGACAATTTTGCCACTTAGGGATATTATCATTTTCCCGAATATGATTTTCCCAATTTTGATTGGTAGAACTTCCACTTTGAAATCCGTTGCCGATGCTGTGGATAGAGATAAATATATTTTCCTGACTGCACAAAAGTCTGCTGTCAATGAAGAACCAACATTCGACGACATATACACTTATGGCACTGTGGCTAAAATTATCCAAGTGCTTAGACTTCCAAACAATTTGCTCAAAGTATTGGTGGAAGGAGTAGTACAAGGAAAAATCAAAAAGAAATCTCGTAGAAAAGATTGCTTAGAAGCTGAAATTGAAATTGTTATTCCAGAATATGATGAAAAATCGAAAGAGCTAAAAGCATTGATTCGCCATACTGGTGAGTTATTCACAAACTATATTCGCAGTAAGGATAACTTGCCGCCAGATATAGTGGGGGCTTATAGCAATATAGACGACCCAGTTCGCAAACTTTATTATGCCGCTGCTAATGTGCAAGCTGCCGTAGACAAAAAACAAGCAATACTTGATGTAACTTCGCTGCAAGATCAGTATTTTCAGCTATCTTCATTGCTTAAATCTGAAATTGAAATGCTGAAATTGGAAAATGAAATTGACCATAAAGTTTCTGATTCAATCCAAAAAACGCAAAAGAAATACTACATTCAAGAGCAAATAAGGGCATTGCAAAAAGAACTTGGCGACGATGATGAATCATTGCCAGAATTGCAAGTATTGCGAGAGGCAATTGAAAAAGCTGATATGCCTGAAAACGCAAAAGCAAAAGCTAACGAAGAATTTGAGAAATTGAAAAAAACTCCAACTATTTCGCCAGAGTTTTCGCTGAATAGAACTTACATTGAAATGTTGACTCAAGTGCCTTGGAATAAATTCACTAAAGACAACTTGAGTATTGCCCATGCAAGCAATACTTTAAATGAAGACCACTATGCTCTTGAAAAACCCAAAGAACGAATATTAGAATTTATTTCCATATTAAATTTGGCAGGCGAACTGAAACGCCAAATTCTTTGCTTTGTAGGCCCTCCAGGTGTAGGTAAAACCTCTCTCGGACGCTCTATTGCCAAAGCATTGGGTAGAAAATTTATTCGAATATCTCTTGGTGGAGTGCGAGACGAAGCAGAAATACGTGGACATCGTAGAACTTATATTGGCGCGATGCCAGGCAAAATAATCCAAGCAATGAAAAAAGCTGAAACAGTTAACCCTGTTATTTTATTAGATGAAATTGATAAAATGTCTATGGATTTCCGTGGGGACCCTTCGGCAGCTTTGCTTGAGGTGCTTGACCCTGAGCAGAACATCAACTTCAACGATCATTATTTGGAAGTTGACTACGATTTATCGAATGTGCTATTTATTACTACTGCCAATGTGAAGTATGATATTCCTGCTCCGCTTTTGGATAGAATGGAAGTAATAGAACTATCAAGCTATCTCGATCCAGATAAATTAGAAATTGCAAAACGCCATATAGAACCGAAAATCAAAAAAGAGTATGGCTTCGATGGTATTAATGTTTCTTTCGATGACAAAGCATTGCTTAAAATCATAACTGAATATACTCGAGAAGCTGGTGTGCGAAGCTTGGAACGAACTATCGCCTCTGTATATCGCAAATTGGCAAAAGAGATAGTTTCGGAATTCGACACAAAAGATGAAATTGCCGATGGCGAAGACAACGTGATGGCATTGAATCAGAATCCGATATTTAAAAAAGCAATGAAAAGCAAAAAGTATAAAATAGACAATGCAAAAGTTGAACAATACTTAAAAGCACCAAAATTCCGAATCAAAAAAGAAGATTTAGCAGACAAAATAGGTGTGGCTACAGGACTGGCTTGGACTAGTGTTGGTGGAGATATTTTGCCAATAGAAGTATCTTTTTTAAATGGTGCAGAAAAACTTACACTAACTGGTAAGCTTGGCGACGTGATGAAAGAAAGTGCTATGGCTGCCCTTTCTTATATCCGAGCTAATTTGAAAGAATTTGGGGTGAATGAGAATTTCAATAAAAAGAAAGAAATTCATATCCACGTGCCAGAGGGAGCTATTCCTAAAGATGGACCATCGGCTGGTATAACTATGACACTTGCATTGCTATCGGCTGCTAAGTCATTACCATTGCGTGGCGATTTAGCTATGACAGGAGAGGTTACTCTACGTGGCAAAGTACTGCCAATTGGTGGGCTTAACGAAAAATTACTTGCAGCTAAAAAAGCAGGTATTAAAACAGTTCTAATACCAAAAGAAAACGAAAGAGATTTGGAAGAAATTAGCGACGTGATTAAAAATGACTTAGAAATAATTCCAGTTGCCACCATAAGCGAGGCACTCCCAATTGCCTTCCGCAAATGGGGCAAGTAATTATAATTTCATAGGGCTAACGCAAGTTAGTCCTTTTTTTTGGGTTATATTAAATTAACTAATTCAATTTCATTTATTGCTTTGATAATAACATTTGCGACTTTTATTATTACACTATAGAAATATTTAAAAGACAAATAAAATGAGCATTCAAATCAAAGATTTAACAACATCTTTTTATTAAAAAATATGCTATAAGTAGAAATCGAGAAAATTATTATTGTTCTTTGATAGATAAAATCTATTAATGACAAATTTATGCCTTTAACAAAAATATCTGACTTGAAAGGATTAATACCAAAACCACAAGTGGCAGCCAAATCAAATCACATAAAGTTTTGGTTTGGAGATAGTGTTTAAGTCGTTTCTATGAAGCAAAAAAAAAATCTCTGCACTATTTCAAATGCAGAGATTTTATATTTTTTGGCTAAACTAGGTTTAATTAGTTTATAGTGTCAGCATAGATTACGCTTAAACCATTTCTAGTTTCTTTTTTGCCAGAGATTGTCACTTTTTCTTTACCGTAGTAATTAGAAAGTTTCTTTCCGCCATAGCTACCATCGCTATTTACTACAAAGTGAACTTTAGCAGATTTACCTTTGCCAGTTACAAAAACAACTGGTTGACCAATTTCAACCATTTTTTTAAATTCTTCAGCTGAAGTAGTCTTACCTTGGATTGCATCCATTAAAAGCATTACTTTGCCATCTGTTTTTTTTGCTTTAGCTGGCGCTTTCGCACTTACGCTTACAGTTGCTATTGTGAAAATAGCCAATAAGATTAACATTAAGTTTTTCATTTTCATTTCCAATTAAGTTTTGTGATTAAATTATTTCTTAGCGTAAGGAATGTTTACTTTTTTCTGATAAGAAACTTGCACTTCGATATATCTATCAGGTGTAGTACCCTGCAAGAATTTTCCACCAACATTTTTAATAAATATTTTTGCATAGTTGTAGTTGATTTCACCTGGCTCGATTGTACGAGCTATGAAAATAATGCTTTTTCCTTTTGCTTCTGCTTCCAAATCTGTCAAAAGGTGTGAACCATCTTCAAATGAATTTGTGCTTAAAGCTTTTGAATCAGAAACATCGTTCAAACTTGTTGCTTCATAGTATGAAGTGCTTAATTGAGCAGATTGAGGAGCAACTGGAAAATTATAGCCAATTACTTTTGCAGACGAGAATTTAATATTGTTTGCATCTTTAGTGTCCAAACCTAAATTCCAAGAAGCACCAGCAGCTACATTTAATACTTCACTTGAATTAGTCATTTTATCATAGAAATCAAGACCGCTACCATTTTTAGAAGCTGATTCGTACAATTTAATTGTAACGCCATTGCTAGTTACAGTGAAACGAGAAGCAGGAGACCATTTAACCGAAAGTGCTTTAGACATTGCACCATTTTTGTACATAGCACTAATTTCAAAAGTGTAAACTTCACCTTCCATTAATTGAGCGATATCAACAGCACCATTAGTGCTAGTGATTGTTTTTTCATTAATGATAGTTGCACCAGCATTGTTACGTACTGTATATACATAATGCTCAAATGTAGTGTTTGCATTTGGGCTTTGTGGCGTAGAGAAGAATAATCTTACAGAAGTGCTATCTAAAGATGTTGCTCCTAATTCATAATTTCCTGTATAGAAATCAAATTTTTCAGACAATACATTTTTACCCATAACTTGTACATAAGACCAGCCTGAAGCAGCAATTGTAGGAACAACTACTTTAATTTCTGTATCAGACCATACAAGATAGTTCGCTGGTGGTGCTAAAACACTACCAAAAGCTACATATCCAGTGTCAGTAGAAGCACCAAATCCAGTACCTTTGATTGTCAAAGTGTCGCCAGTTTTTCCTGTGAAAGCACTCAAAGAGTTTACTTTTAAAGCTGTGCTAGTGGGCGATGTAGTCTCATCGCAAGAAACAAGGATAATTGCGAATAATGCAACAAGCATTAATGCAAATTTTGAGAATTTAATCATTTCTCTATTACTCCAAAATGGTTTTATAAAATGTTATTATTTAATTACAAAATTAGAAAATTTTAACAAATTAATTGTATCAAAATTATTAAAATTTTTAACTCAATTGTGATAATAATTTACACATAAAGAGTGTAAGACAATTCTTTCGATAATTGCTCTGTCAAATACTTGCGTTCAAATTTCTCAGAGTAATCAATCGGAATCTGTGGCAGCTTATTAGCTTTCCAAAGTTCAAATAGTTCAATTAATTTCGTTTCAATCTCTTTTATATTGTTTGCCGAAGTCGAGAATCCTGCTCCGCTCTGCATCACCATTTGTTTCATACTGCCTTCTGGCGATGAAATTAAAATTGGCTTACGAGTGCCGATATATTCATATAGTCTGCTTGGCGTCACAATATCATTAGGAATCATTATCCAAAGCAAATCCGAAGATAGGCAATGGGCAATTGCTACCTTATGAGGCAGATAGCCCAAGGTGCTAACGTAATTTTCTAGTTTATATCGTTTAATTAAATTCAAGTGGCTTTTTTTCATTAGCCCCACAAATCGGCATTCTATCTTCCCTTGCAAATCAGGATTTTTCTTTATTGCTTGAGCTAGTGCTTTCAAGAAATACTCAGGTGTCAAATCATCTTGAAACATACCGCTATGAGTAACGACAAATTTATTTCTATTTTTAAATTCACTAGCGTTTTGCTGCATATCATCAGCATCATAGCCATGAGGTATAACAGTAACATCGGAATGTTTCAAAATTTTATATCTACGCAATAAACTTTCTTTCATACTGCGAGAAATCACCACAACTCTTCGAGCTTTAATAAGAATTTCATTTTCTAACTTAGCACTATATCTTTTATGAAAAGGAGTTGCATAGAAATAATAAGCGTTGTCCACCCATAAATCTCTATAATCAATCATAAAAGGAATTTTGTGCTTTTCACTAATTTCCTTAGCTACAAGGAAATCTGTAAACGGAGGTGCTGTAGAATAAATAGCATCAATTTTGTGGTTTCTCAATATTTCTTCGGCAGTTTCTAAAGCTTGTTTTTTCCAAAATATTCGGCTGTCGGGCTGCAAAAATGTTTGAGAGATTATTCGTTGAATTTTTTGGCGTAGTTTACTTGGGTATTTGATTTCTCTGGTTTTACTTTTCGCCCCTGTTCCATCTGCTTTGGTACGATAAACAATAGCATTTCGCAAATCTTCATTTAGTGACTCATCGAAAGCATAGTATTGTTTTGGGTCGCAAGTCAGCACAATTGGATTCCAACCGAATTCTTGCAGGTATTTTACAAATTTCAATGTTCTTTGCACCCCACTCAAACCCATTGGAGGAAAATAATATGCGATTACAAGAACGTTGAAACTTTGCATAAGCAGAAAAAAAATAAAAGTAAGCACTCTAATTGTAATTGTTGTCAATTAAGCAAATAGAGTGCTTTTTTTAAAAGGTTTTTAAATAGATATTAAATCGTCTGGAGCATTAGTGAAATGTATAGCACCATTGCGAGTAACGTGTACGTTATCTTCTAATCTGATACCATATTTATCTTTCAAATAAACACCTGGCTCTATAGAAATAACTGCATCTTCGGGAACAATTTGATCGTCTTGACGTGAGTTAATAGTTGGTCTTTCGTGATTGGCAATACCAATACCGTGTCCTAGTGAATGTTTGAAATATTCACCATAGCCAGCAGCATCAAGCACAGCTCTTGCACTTTTGTCAAGCACTTGCCCATTCACACCAGGTCTAATATTTGCAATAGCAGCTTGCTTTGCATCGTAAACAATTTTATAAATTGCTTTTTGGTCTTTCGTTGGTTTGCCTAATGATACTACTCTTGTAATATCGGAACAGAAACCATTAACACGGCAACCAAAATCCATTAAAAGTAATTCGCCTTTTTTCACTTGCTTATCGCTTGGGTTAGCATGCACTAAAGCAGTTCTAGCTCCACTCAACACCATTGGCTCAAATGGTTCACCTTCCGAACCAGCCAAACGGCATTGGTGCAATAATTCAATTTGAATTTCTCTTTCAGTCATTCCTGGCTTAATGATAGTAAGCATTTTTTCATATACTTTTTCGCTCATAGCACAAGATTGCTTAATAAAGTCTAGCTCCATTGGGTCTTTCGGGCGAGTAAATGGCTCAATTTCGCAAGGAGTAGGTTTGAATTTAATTGGGCGAATAACGTTTCTAATATCTACAGCTTCAGTATAGCCAAGTCTATCACTTTCAAATCCAAGTGTTTGGATTCCTTTGAATAGCTTGCTTTTCACTCCATAAGTCCAAGGATCTCTTGCAATATGAATATACATATTTGGCAATTCATAAAGTTCATCTTCAAGTCCATATTCGTATCTATCATCAGTTACGAAATGGATAGAATCAGCGAAAATGAACATAAATGCACTTGAACCAGAGAAATTTGTTAGATATCGAATGTTTGGTAGATAAGTGATAGCCATTCCATCTACTTTGACTTCTTCCATCATAAAACGAATTTGGATAAGTCTTTTTTCATTTAATTTTGGTGGCATTTTGCCAGAAATGAAAGGAGTATTCTTAGTTGACATTAATTCCTTACCTTGAATTTTTTTTAGTTATTTAGTTACTTATTTATTACTATTTAGTCAAAGAATCAAACGAAATAATTTGGCGATTCTTTAGTTATATTAATGTTATGCGGATGAGATTCTTTAAGCGAAGCACCAGTAATTTTAATAAACTTACCATTTAATTGCATTTCGTTTAAATCTTTACACCCACAGTAACCCATTGCAGAACGCAACCCGCCAGTGAACTGATAGATTGTGTCGGCAGCTGGCCCTTTAATAGGCACACGACCTTCAATTCCTTCTGGCACATACTTAGAAAGACCATCTTCAACATCTTGGAAATATCTATCAGCAGAACCTTGAGACATAGCTCCCAATGAACCCATACCACGATAAACTTTATATGGTCTGCCTTCATAGATAATTCTTTCGCCTGGGCTTTCTTCGCTTCCAGCAAAAAGGTTACCCATCATAACTGAATCCGCACCTGCAACAATAGCTTTAGCTATATCGCCAGTTTGCTTGATTCCACCATCGGCAATAACAGGAATATTGTATTTCTTAGCAACAGCTGACACCATTATAATAGCAGAAAGCTGAGGCACGCCAACACCTGCCACTATACGAGTAGTGCAAATAGAGCCAGGGCCTATACCTACTTTCAAACCGTCTGCACCAGCATCAATCAATGCTTGAGCCGCTTCGCCAGTAGCTATATTGCCTCCAATTACTTGAAGATCTGGGTATTTGGTTTTAATTGTGCGAACCATTCCGATTACTCCAGCACTGTGTCCATGGGCAGTATCAACAAATACTGCATCAACACCAACTGCAACCAAGGCTGCAACTCTATCCATAGTATCGGGTGTAACACCAACAGCAGCTCCGACTCTTAGTCTTCCTAAATCGTCTTTACAAGCATTTGGGTGTTGTTTTTTCTTTTGAATATCTTTGAATGTAATTAAGCCACGAAGTTTATAATCATCGTCCACTACGGGCAATTTTTCTATTCTATTTTGTTGAAGTATTACTTCTGCTTCTTCGAGAGTAGTTCCCAATGGAGCAGTAATTAAATTTTTCTTAGTCATCACTTTATCGAAACTATCTTGCGGCTTCGGATCGAATCGCAAATCTCTATTGGTAATTATTCCAATAAGTTTTCTTTCAGAATCAATAACAGGAATACCAGAAATGTGGTATTTTGCCATAAGTGCCTGAGCATCAGCAATTTTTGCATCGGAAGTCAGAGTGATTGGGTCTAAAATCATACCGCTTTCAGATCTTTTCACTTTGTCAACTTCGTTTGCCTGAGCTTCAATACTCATATTTTTATGAATAACACCCATACCGCCCTGTCTTGCTATAGCTCTTGCCATTTCAGATTCCGTAACGGTATCCATAGCAGCAGAAAGAAAAGGCACATTAAGTTTGATTTTTTGCGTTAGAAAAGTTTCGAGCTTTGTTTCTCGAGGTAGCACTTCCGAGTATTGAGGAACTAGAAGTACATCGTCGTAGGTTATGCCTTCAAGAAGGACTTTATTTGAATCCATAGTTATTTTATTTGTTTGCCTTTTTTCAGACAAATTTGAAACAAAATAGAAAAAAGAGATTACAAACATAACTAATTTTTGCGAGAATTCACATTAATTTAGTAATATTCACACAACTCATTTATATGCCAAAGACAGCTAAGTCATTTATTTTATTGCCTTAGCAAGAAAACTACAGAATTAACTTAACCGAAAATTCATATAAAAAGTTCTTAATCTTGCGATTTTTAGAGTGATTGAGTTTTTTGGGGAAATTTGAAGAAATTTCATGTAACAAGTATTTTCTCAATAAAAAATCATAAATTGCTTTATCTATAAAACGATAATTTGTGAAATCTTTTCACAAAATGCAGCAAAGCAATCAAAATGAACGACAATTTAAACAATGATATGCCCAACGAGCAAAGTCTGAATCAAGATTCGCTTTTTGAGGGAAATGACACGCAATCTGTAAGGCAAAGCCAAACAGACGATTCGCCTATTGCGGCTGACTCAACTGAATTGGCTGTGATTAATTCGGAAGAAAAACCTAAGCGTAAACCTCGCACTCCGAGAGCATCTTCTGCTTCAAAGCCATCTACTTCTAGAGCTCGTGCTGCCAAGAAAAAAAATGCTTTTTTCAACTATGCCGATGAATTTAAAACTCATTTTTTAGTTTTGTTTTCTTTAATTGCCCTTTCAAGGATTTTAGCTGCTATATTCATTCCAAATGCTGTTTGGGACTCTTTCGAATATATTGAAAAGATTAACTTCCTTCGCACCGAACTGCAAAATGGCACTTTCAATTTGGGCGATATGTTCGGCTTGTGGGTTCCATTCTATCAGTTCTTTTGTGCATTTATTGAATTTGTTTTCAGTACCTCTGCCAGTGGGACAATCTTTGTTCCAAAACTTATAACCGCATTATTCGGAATCACAGCATCGCTCTTAATTGTAAAAATCACATTGGACATCACTAAGAATGAATGGAGTGGACTTATTGCAGGAACTGTGGTGCTAATCCACCCCACTCTGCTTGTTTATTCTGCTACTGCTTTAACAGATATTCCATATTCTGCAATTATACTTGCCACACTCATTGCTTTGATGAATAAGCGATGGTATTTGGCGTCTTTTTTCATAGCTATTGCCTCTCTCACTCGTACCGATGGCTGGGTGCTTATTCCACTCGTTACGATGTTGGTTTATTATTTGCAAACAGAAGCTCAGCTTAAAGTGGAAGCTGCTCTTGCGAAAAAGCCAGACCAAACCAAAGAAGTACCTCGTGGCTTTTATACAGCTATAATTTGTTTTGGAATTATGTTTTCGGGAATCATTCTTTGGTTCTTAATTTCTAAAGATTATGGTGGTAATATTCTTTATTTCTTCAAATATAGAAACGAATATATAGAAAAACGCTCTGCCTATTTTGCAGCTACTTTGGCAATCACTCCTAAGAATATAGTAAGAAACTTCAATAGTTTGTTTATTAGTATGTATCCATTCCTTATTGTGATAATCATAGCTGCTGTGTTTAATAGTTTTACAGCAAAGTGGAATATAAAAAGCATTTTGACTTATGTTAAAAATGAAAGAAAAAGTGTAATCTTTTTGCCTTCTCTTTTGTTTGGCTATATGGCAATGTACTATGTGATGGTATATTTTGCACGTCAGCAGAATGAGTTTTTTGTTCGTTATGGCATCACTATGCTTTCAATCGCAATTCCTATTGGCATCTATTTGATGAATAAATTCCTTGCTTTGACTAAATTGGCTTATGTACTGCTGGCAATAGTAACAGTGGTGGGTGTATGGTCTATGGTTTCTTTAGTGAATGAAGAGCTGAAATTCCGATGGTCTATGCCTTGGAATGATAGAGTGTCCAACTTTATTACGAAATACGCCAATGAACACCCAAACAACTTAATTTATTGCGACAATCCAATAGTAAGAGTTAATTCAAAATTGCCTGCGAACCGATTTGTGATGTCTTCGCAATTGAATTCTTATATTGATTTGCCAAATGTAAATATTGACTCTATAGTGGTAGCAAAGAAAATTGGATTGGCTATTCTGACTAACTACGAAAACTGCACTTTAATCAGAAAGAAACCAATTTTGAAAGAAGGCAAAACGTCTTCTATCTATAAATACGAAGATATTATGCCCAAGGGAGTTCAGGATTACTATGTTGTCTATGTTTATAGCATTCAGCCAGAACTATTGAAGCCATTCAAAGTCGAAAAAGTTATTAAGCAAAGTAAAATTAATTCTGCAAAATTGCAACCAAATTGATTGTGTTTGTGTTCTTGGTAATGTAACATAACAATAAGGATTGAGAAATGAGATATTTACTAATATCTGTGATTGGGCTTTTTCTATTTTCTTGCAAAAGTAATAATCCAGTTGAAAACAGCAGTAAGAAACTTACACAGGTTAAATTTCTTGGCTATGACACAAGGAAATGTGGGTGGTGTGGAGGATTGAAACTTAGCTTCGATTTGAATGCTAATCTTGAACAGGATTCATTTTATTTAGTCAATTACATAGTGCCAAATAATGTAATAACTGATTCCACAAAATTTCCTCTTCAAGTGGGAGTAGATTGGAAATACAACGACACTATTGCTTTTGGGAAAGTGGATATATTCAAAATTGAAAAATAAACAATAAGGGCAGTCAATTGACTGCCCTTATTAATTTATACTAACATTTTATATTATCTTTTTCCTGGCATTCCTTGAAACGGGAGAGGTCCAGGTGTTGGAATAGGTTTGCCTTGCTGCGGAGCACCTTGCACTTGTGGACGCTGAGGCATTTGCATCCTATTTGGATCAAACTTCCCAGCAAATTTGACTAATTCCACTTCAAAGATAACTATTACATCTGGTGGAATTGTTGGGAAAACCCCATCTTTACCAAAAGCTTGCTCTGGTGGGAAATAGAATCGGTAGATACCACCTTCTTTAGCATAAGTCATAGCTTCTTTCCAACCTGGCAAGACACCTTGAGCAGGCACTTTCGCAGTATTGCCTTGGTATTTATCTTTAGAATTTTCAAATACTGTACCGTCCACATAATATGCTTTCAGATTTACTTCATATAAGTCGTCTGGTTCAACTGCTTTTCCATTTCCAGCTTTAACTGTTTCTACTTGAATACCGCTTGGAGTTTCAATTATATTTTGTTTTTTCTTATTTCTTTCAAAGAAACCTTTTTGCAAAGGAGGAAGTTTTGCTTCGAGTTCTCTTGTTGTTTCAAGTTGTCTTTCAACTTTTGCTTTTTCATTGCTTTGCATTGAATCAGTATAAGCTTGAGTGAACTTCATTCTTTCTTCAGGAGTTAGCAATCCAGCTTTTTTATCGAGAGCATCGGCAATACCTTTTAAGAAGTATTCCCTATCTATTCTATAGCCAGTACCAATCATATTATTTACAATGTCGTAAGCAAGAGCATAGCTACCGTTAGACATAAGATCATTTCTTTTCTCTAAGTTGTTAGTTTCTGTTTTATTTGCAGAGTCGTTGGTTTCATCTTTATTGCAAGAAGCTAATGCTAAAACAGCAAAAGTTAGAGCCAGAAGAGAGATTGATTTTAGTTTCATTTTTTTAATTAATTAGTTTGTTTCTTTTCTAATAGGATTGTGTACAATAGTGAAAAGATTAACTTCTCTATATTGAGTGCAAATCATTTCAGCATATTTTTGAGAGTAAAACGAACCCATTGAATACGCCACCCCTCCAGAAATATCATACTGCTGAGCATCGGGAGCAAGAGATTTAATAAATTCGTGGTGATCCATTTTTTGTGGTACGATTAGAACATCGAAAAGTTGAGGCCCATCTCCATCGCCAGATATAAAGCTTGTAATTAGTCCAATTAATTCACTTGAAATAAGTTCTTCTTCAGGGGAAACTTGGTCGTCAGCATTGATTAAAGCGTTCATCATATCACGCAATTGAGCAGCTTGCTCTTTGGGAGGTTCACTTTGCAAATAATCTTCAACCGATTTTCTCAATCTCATAAAATTATGTTCATCACTAACGCTTCTTTCGGAATTTAGTTTATCTACCGAATAATCTATATTCCATTCTTTTGCAAAAGCTTCTATTAGTTCTTGTTCTTTTGGATCTAATACTCCATCAATCATTGCTAACTGATGCAGAATATTAATGATAGTGTCGGCATTATTGGGCTTGAAGAATTTCTTGATTAAGTAATCCGCTTCTTTTCTCTCCAAACGAAGTGATTTCTTAATTAAGTGCCACAATGATTCTTTGTTTTCGCCTTTTATGAATACACCAGTGGCTATCAAGCCAAAGACAAATGCTTGAAAAAGATAAAAACTAGTGTCAGCTATCGAAATCCAATCGGGTTTAGTGTCGTTTACGAAGTAGTAAATAATAGACTGGAGTGAATTCATAGCAAGTAAGAACATACCAGCTATGGATTGAGAGTTAGCAACTTCTCTTTCATGCTTTCTTTTCCAAATTTTGTTTATTTGCAAATAGACTTGAATTGCGGTGAATACAAGTGCTATCTGCGAAATCCAAATAATTATTTCTCTGAACTGAATAAATGTCATTTACTATTTCTATTTTTTCAAGTAATTAAAAATTAAATATACCTAAACGAATCCTATTTTGCAATATTTTGAGAAAATTATTTAATGCTTGCAAAACATTCTTTCACTTTAGCAACCACTATATCAATCTCAGATTGAGAGATAACTAATGGTGGTGCAAACCTTATAATCGTGTGGTGTGTATCTTTGCAAAGCACACCCTTTTCTTTAAGCATTTCGCAAATTGGGCGTGCATTTGTTGTAAGTTCAAGTCCTATCCAAAGTCCACGTCCTCGCACCTCTTTCACAAGATGGTGGTTAATTTCTTGTAATTTCGCTAAAAAGTATGCACCTAAGTCAAAAGATTTTTGAATTAAGTTTTCATTTTCAAGCACTTCAAGTGCAGCTATTGCCACAGAAGCTCCCAATGGATTTCCACCAAAAGTTGACCCGTGAGAACCTGCTTCAAAAAGCCCGAGTACATCTGCTCTGCCTAGCACAGCCGAGACTGGATAGAATCCACCTGCCAATGCTTTGCCTATGATTACTAAATCAGGAGTTACATCTTCATAGTTATGGGCGAATAGTTTTCCACTTCTGCCTAATCCAGATTGGATTTCATCGCAAATGAAAAGTATGTTGTGTTTTTTGCAAAGTTCGGCTACCGATTTTAAATATCCAGCAGGAGGAATAATTATTCCCGCTTCGCCTTGAATTGGCTCAAGTAAAATTGCAGCAGTATTTGGTGTGATTTTAGTTTCCAAATCTACAATATCGCCATACTTAGCAATAACGAAACCAGGAGTGAATGGCCCGAAGTCGCTTCTATAGTCTTCATCAGTTGAAAAACTTATTAGAGTAGTTGTTCTTCCATGGAAATTATCTGTCATACAAATAATTTCAGCTTTATCTTTTGCTATGCCTTTGCTTCTATATCCCCAACGGCGTGCAGCTTTCACTGCTGTTTCCACTGCTTCAGCACCAGAATTCATTGGCAATGACATTGGGTAGCCAGTCATTTTATTTAGCTTTTCATAAAGCAATGGTAATTTATCATTGCGGAAAGCACGGCTGGTAAGAGTTACTTTTTGTGCTTGTTCAATGAAAGTTTTTAGAATAGTTGGGTGGCAATGACCTTGATTGACAGCCGAATAAGCTGCAAGGCAATCAATATATTTGTTACCATCAACATCTTCCAGCCAAACTCCTTCGGCTTTAGTTACGACTATATCAAGGGGATGATAATTATGAGCACCGTACTTTTCTTCTAATTCTATATATTCTTGAGTTTTCATTTTTTCGATTTTTAAAAATTTCGGAAAACAAAATTAAGAAGAAAAGTTCAATTTATTTATTAAATGTAAAACTTACTATTACAATGTTTGTGGCTAAAAAGAAAATAAAATTAAAGTAATCCCATCTTTACACTCGTTAATTATTTACAAACAATAATTTAGAGCTTACTAAATGAAAAAAATTTTTATTTTGCTTTGCTTTGCTTTCGTAGTAATTTCCAATGCACACGAATCAAAAACACCTGAAGCAATTACTTCAACCAAGATTGATGAACATTTGACCTTTATATCAGGTAGCGGTGGAAACAGTGTGATTTTGGAAGGCGACAATGCCGTTCTGCTTATAGATACGAAAATGGCTGGTGGAGTGAATGCTCTTTATGATTACGTTATGCAAATTGCAAAAAACAAGAAATTGATAGTTGTAAATACTCACTACCATATTGACCATATAAGTGGCAATGCAAAATATCAAGGTGCTAGAATTATTGCAGGAGGCTATGAAAAAACTGATTGGACAGAAGCAAATGGCGAAGTAAATCTTCCTACTGAATTTTTGAAAGATTCAATGCTTTTAAAAATTGGTGATGAAGAAGTTCTTATCACAAATATTGGTAGAGCTCACACCCGTGGTGATATTTTTGTTTATATGAAAAAACGTAAACTATTAGTTTCTGGCGATGTTATTTTGAATAAAGTTTATCCAGTGCTAATAAAAGAAATGGGTGCAGACACTCGTATGTATATTTCAAAAATTAATGATTTTATCGAACATCATCAAATTAACAATGTAGTGCCAGGACACGGCAATTATGGCGATATCAAAGTGATTTATAATTTCACAGAATATCTTTATAGCTTACCTTTGGGTGCTAATAATAAATCTATCAAAGAAGAACTACGTTTGAAATATTCTGACTGGCACGAAGTGCCAGGTTATTCATCTTTCGATAAAAACATTGAATTTGTGAAAGGCGAATTAGATACTGAATAAGTTAAATTTGGATTTACAATATAACTAAACGCCATTTTTATGAAAATGGCGTTTTTTAATTAAAAATTAAAATCTGCAAAATCTGAAGCTGCACCATTTCTTCCACCTGCTCCTTTTGGCATTACTGAACTAATTTTTGGAATTAATTGAGTTATATATGCAAATGCGTCCACTTGGTCATCGTGCTTGCCATTTGGGAACAAAAGAAGTTCTTTCTCAAATTCCTCTAACCAAGCAGCATGCTTTCTGAAATAAACTTTGCCTTGCTGCAAAAGCAAAGTTATGTGCAAAGTACGAAAAATTTTATTCCCTTGTGGTTTTAGTTCAAAAGCATAAATATTTGATTCTTTTTGAACACTTTGAAAAACTGCGGACTGAGTTGCAACTACTTCTATACCAATTGTTTGTAGTTTATATTGCCTATACATTTCTGCAATGAAATCCACATGTTCGGAACCATTTATCCTTCTTCGAATCACATCTAATACCAAAATATTTCCTTTTTGTGTAACTCCAAAAACTAAGCATACGGTATAATCAGCACTAGATTTTTCACTAATCGCCAAATCCACTGTGGCTAAGCGGTTTACAAAATCTTTATTTGTTCTGTTTTCTTCGTTATTTGGCAAGTAATAGCTGGTTGAATCTTCAGTAAAATATTGAAAATGTTTGCGTTGGAATATATCTCCATCTGCTGGAGTTGGTTGTTGTTGATACATACTTGCAAACCACACATCATTTAGAGTTGTTTTCATTTCTTTCAACTTTTCTATTGGATATCTTTCTTTCCAAAGAGGTTCACCAATTTGTCTGCCCAATAAATCATTTTTACTTTCAGCAATTGCTGGCAAATTAATAAGAGTCCATTTGTCGCTCTCAATTTCAAGCAATCTGCCACAAAGGTCGCTTTCGTGCCAGCGAGTCATAAGTATCACTATCGCACCATTTGGTTCGAGTCGAGTGAAAGCAGTGGACTGATACCAATCGAAAAGACTTTCTCTTTTCTTGAAACTATAAGCATCTTGGTGGTTTTTAATTGGGTCGTCAATAATTAATAAGTCGCACCCTCTTCCAGTTAACGAGCCGCCCACACTAGTTAAAAATACTCCACCAGATTTTCTGAGCCGAAGCTCTTTTGCAGAGCGGCTATCTTTGGATAATTCTATATCGAAAATAGATTTTCCGAAATCCAAAAAAAGCTCTTTTAACTGCTTTCCTGTTGTGCGAGATAGGGATTCACCATAAGTGGCGTGGATTATTTGATGTTCAGGATTCTTTCCAATATACCAAAACGGAAAATATTTAGATATTAGTTCAGATTTACCGTGGCGTGGCGGCATATTTATCATCAGCCGAGTAATTTTTCTTTTACATAATTCGAGTAATTTACTCTGGATAAGTTCCAAATGTGGAGCAGAAGTATATTTTCCATTGCTTATTTTTATTGCTAAATCAATTATATTCATAAGTGTATCTAAAAATAAATGCAAATTCCTAATTATTAGCAATAGGATTAAATAAATAAATTCAGAATTTGATTTAGAAACAATAGGAGAAATTCATATTAAATCAACGATTTTAGTTATAACGAGTAAAATACTTAACAAAAAATTAGCTAAAAACAAATAATCTTAACGCAATCTTAACACAATCTTCATCAAATATTCAATCTAAAGTGATAACTTTGTGGAGTTTTAATTTTAATGTCTCGGAGGACAATAATTTGAAAAAGTATATACTCTATACTCTAATGCTATTTCTATGCTTATCAAGTCAGGTGGCATATTCCCAACAATCTACTGGTTCTGTTTCATCTTTCGATTTCAACAAACTTGGTCTTGTTTTCAATTCAACTGATAGCTCTATGTTAGCAATTATAAGATTTAGAGTACAAAATGGCTTAACTATAAATACAAATGACGAGGGAGATCTTAGCTCTGCTTCTACAGAAATGGCAGTTCGACGTTTAAGACTTAGAATGGGTGGTCACCTTTATGACAAAAGATTGACATATAACATCCAACTTTCTTTTACTCGTGGCGATATGGATTATACAGATACACAATTCCCAAATATTGTCAGAGATGCAATGGTTTTTTGGAATTTCACCCCTGATTTTCAAATTTCATTTGGTCAAACTAAATTACCAGGCAATAGACAAAGGGTAATTTCTTCTGCCGATTTGCAATTTATGGATAGATCTATTGTTAATAGTAAGTTTACTTTGGACAGGGATTTTGGTTTCCAAACTGGATACCGTGCTTTAGTTGAAGGAATGAGATTTAATCTTCGTGGAGCAATATCTACTGGCGATGGTAGAAACCAATCTGCAATACCAGGTGCAGGACTTGCATATACTGGAAGAGTAGAATGGCTTCCTTTAGGTGATTTTACAGCTGGTGGCGATTATATAGAGGGTGATTTATTGCGTGAGAAATCACCTAAACTTTCCATAGGTGGAAGCTTTAGTGTAAACGATCATGCAACAAGAACAGCAGGAGAACTTGGCCCTAGATTATTCTCTCAGAAATCTATGAACATAATTTATTTAGATGCTATGTTTAAATATAGTGGCATCGCTATTTATGGCGAGTTTGCTAACAGAAAGTCTGATGACGCAATTTCTAACGACCCAGCAGACCCTACCAACAGAGCTAAAAGTGTTTATATTTATACTGGTTCTGGATATTTAATGCAAGCATCTTATCTTTTCCCATTTAATTTGGAATTAGCGACTCGCTATGCTTTAGTAAAACCAGAAGGTGAGATTACAACGACTTCTGGATTGAAAGCGGTTGATAAAGAAGCAAACTTCTCAGGTAGTGTAGGTTATTATTTCAACAACCACAGAGCAAAAGGATTTTTTGAAGTCATGCACCGAACTGTAACCAATATTTCAGGGGTAGATAAGAAAAATTGGATGTTCAGATTCTCTACTGAATTAGGAATTTAAACAAGTCTAATAAAATAGTAAAAATTGATAGTCCGATACTCTTTAGCATCGGACTTTTTTTATTTCTAAAATCTAAGCACTTACTCTGGAATATCCATTTATTAGCCGATACTTTGTTTGGATACTTCTTTCCAAGAAATTGATTTTCTTTTGAATAATGTTCTTCCTTTCTTCTATCCAAGTGGTGTCGTTGAAAAGCAGTTCAAAGCTGAATGGTTCTTGTTTTTTAAGTTGTTGAATTTTACGTTGCTCTTTTGCTATGCATAGTTCCAAATAATTTACAGCTTTTCTCAATTCAAAATAATTAGCTTCAGCTTCTATTAATTCGCTTTTACAAATTAAGAAATGGAAACGAGAAATTTGCTCACTATCTTGATTTTTATAAGCAAATTGAATACCATTCCAAAATTGATTGAAGTATTCATTTTCTTCGGCCACATCGGGATGTATCTTTTTCACTAACTCTCTATATTCGAAAACAAATGTATCTTTTGAATTTGAAAATCTTTCAGAATTGCTAAAGTAACTCATAGATTTGGCTTCACTATTTATGTAGTTTGCTATATTGCTTTTTTCTTTCGCCACAGGTGTAAAATGTTTATCGAATCGGATAGACCTAATTTTGTAATCCAACTCTATTTTATTTAATTCAAGTTTATCCAATTCAAATTCCAAATCGCCAAATATTGAATCATAAGTGAAAACAAGGCGTGGTTGCAATATATTGTGCATAAAGTACCAGCTATCCAACAGTTCGAAAAGATTACTTTTTAAACCAAAATAATTTTCTCTTAAATTTTCCAATTCTTCATTCATTATCTATTTCTACTAAAAGTTAAAAATATCATTCAAGTGTATATCTATCTCCAAATCAAACAATTTTCTTTGTGGTTTGGCTAATATTCTCACTTTTAACAATAATTATCTAATTAATCATTGCTATTAACTAATAGTCAAATTGTGTGCAAATTATTTTTTCTTCTTAAATTAATAGGTATTAGTAACAATATCTTTAAATTCTCGTTATTTATCTATAAATTGCAATAAATTATTCTAATTAATAAGCTTAAACACTATGAAAAAAATATTCTTGCTCCTTACTCTGCTAACACCTTTGGCATTTATGTCTTGCTCTGAAGATGTTACTACTCCTTCAAAAGGTACATTCCTTCCAGCCACAAAAGGTACGTGGTGGATTATGGAAGATTATGCTACTGACTCTCTTGGAAATACTACTGGCACGCCTTCTACTTCAACTATGACTGTTGGTAGCACTATTGACTTGAATGGGAAAAAAGCTGTTCAATATCTGAATACAATTGATAATGTACAATTCGACACTACACTTTATGCCTCTGAAGGGCAAATTATATATACAGATGGTACACAATTCAACCAAATTGGAAGCATTTTTGGTGCTTTCTTAGGTGGTGGTACAAGCCCAGATTTAGACTTAAACTTAACTTGGGTAAAAATTGCTGACCCAAATACACCATCTTGGGAAGTAACTAAAGTTGACATACCCGAAATGGATATAAGCCAACTTTTCGGAGGAGCTGGAGGCGTTAAAGCAAATCTTAATGGATATATAAAAGTATCGGGAGCTCAAGGCGGAACAGAAGACATTACAATCAAAGGTAAAATATATTCTGCCAGTAAGTTTAATATTAATGTTGAGTTTATTGGAAAAGTTACTACCACTCTCTTTAATCAAAAAGTAGAATTAGCAACTATCAACTTTATATTGGGTCAGAGTTATTATTTCGTGGAAGGCATTGGGATGGTGAAACAATTAAACACTGGTCAAACATTTGAAATCAAAGCGAGAGTTCCAAATGTACCTAATCAAAATAGAAAAACAGGCGGAAACGTTTCTACTGTGATTGATTTCAATATCAAATAATGTACTTTCAAATAATGTTTTTTATAAAGGAGAATGATAATAATCATTCTCCTTTTTTTTAATTTTTAAAAATAACTAGAAAAACCAAATTGGAATACTCCACTCATAATTGGGAGATTGCCTAATAAATCTGTTTGCTCCAAATATCTATAATTAAATCGGAAAACAGCAGTACTAACTGGGCGGAATGCTATACTTGGGACAATACTCCATAAATGGTCAGAAATATTGCCACCAGTTTCTTTGAAGCTTCCTTGGTTATAATCCACATATTCTAATCGTATACCTAAATTTATTTTAGCAGACGTCCATTCGAGCAATTCGCCACTATACATATTTCCAATAATATCTAAATAGCCACCAAACTGCTCTTTGCCGTAGGATTGCAAATACGTATCTGGCACGTCAACTAATACTTTTGCAACTTCGCCAGTTATAGTAATTCTATCTTGAAAAATTGAAGTATTGAAATCCAATGCCAATGCACTAGCACTTCGCTTGTCGTCTATAGTTAAACCGTCATCACGCCATTTATTGAAAACACCAGTCAAATAGGATAGACCAAGTTCTCCAATTTTTCTATTGCGAATCGCCAATTTACCAGTAAACATAGGCAATCCACTATTGCTTCTCACGAATTTATCTGTATTGGATTTGCCAGCTGCCAATGAAGTTCTACTTTCTGGATTAGATATTATTTTATCGTCCAAGCCATTCGTCAGATAAGATTCATAGCCAATAATCCATCTGCCAATATAATATTTACCGTGAAGCCCAAAACCAACATTGGAAAATGTGGCAGGAAGCAAGGATGTTGCCGAAAGAGGTCTATCTATAATATCCCATCTTGGTCCATCGTGGTTCTGATTGAATGCTCCAATTGGAGCCATAATAATACCGCCACGCAAATTCACTAAATTATGGAAAGCTACATCTATTATAGCAGTTTCAATATTTATTAATTTTGTGCCATCTTCAAATTCTATTTCCGAAAAGAATTTAATTCTTTCAGCTACTGTCGAGGAAAAGAACAAAGTCATTCTTCTCATTTGAAACGAAAGCCCTTCTGTTACTCCATTGGTTGATGCATATTGCGAGTTGGCTTCCAAATAGCCACCAATAGATATTGGCAATTTATCTTGCAATAAAAATGGACGGTTATAAATCGCATCCATATTCAATTTGTTTTCACTAGAATCTTTTAATAGTAGTGTTTCCACTCTATTTACTGGCTGTGAGTTGGAAATATTATGAGCAAATAATATTACTAGTAAAGTAATTATTTGCTTAAAGCTGTATGAAGATGTTTTCATTGTTCGTTGTAGTTTTAAATGGTTTTATATTTTCGTTAGCAGGGGGATTCTGCACTATGCCTTCGTTTGAAAATTCACTTCCGTGGCAAGGACATAATAAATACTCGCCTTCTGCTTGCAATTCACAAGCTTTATGGGTGCATCGCATTAGCAAGCCAGTGAAATTATTATCATCTTTTCTGTGCAAATAAATAGGAAATGCAAAATAAATTGACTTAACTAAAACGTATTCTCGTTTTTGTGTTTTATTGCCTTCCAAGTCAAATTCTGATTTTTTTACAATGATTATATTATTTGCAATTGTAGATTTAGCATAGTAGTTATTACTATTACAAGAGCTAATCAAAGCACCGCTTACCAGAGTCCCAGCGGTGGCAATACAACAATTTATTATAAAATCTTTTCTATTCATATTAAAGTGATTTAAGGAATTTTATTAAGTTATTTTTTTCTTTTTCGCTCAAACTTTGATAACTATTTTTACTTCTTAATGCCTCGCCGCCATGCAGCAATATAGCTTCTTCTATACTTTTTGCTCTGCCATCGTGCATCAGGAAATAGCTACCACCTTGCGAATTCACAGAAAGTCCCAAACCCCAAAGTGCTGGAGTGCGCCATTCATAAGTTTTGGCACTTCCCTCGGTATAGCCATCGTCCAAACCGCTTCCCATATCGTGCAATAGCAAATCAGTGTATGGATGAAACTCTTTATTTGAGAGAGGTGTGATTGGAGAATAACCAGTTTTCAAAGTTTCTTTATGGCAGCCGCCACAAGCAATTTTATTGAAAACAGTTTTTCCATTTTGTACTTCTGCATTAGTCACATTTCGTTGTTGAGGTGCTTTTAGGGTTTGCAAATAAAATACTACTGCATTGACTGAAGCAGCTGATACTTCAGGACCAATGAACTGATTTGTATATACATCAATTGGCTCATAGTCTGAATTAACACCCATATCCTGATTATAAGCATTTGCAGTTTGTTGTAATAAGTTATAGGCCCCAGCTTTTTTGCCAAATCGACAAATCAGTTTGCCATTTTGCGAAATTGCGGTGCTTCTGGCTACAACATACGAAGGAACAGTATGCCAATTTGCAACACCAGAAATACCATCGCCATCGGCATCATCGGGGTCTTCCATTGCCAGTATATCATCATCGGGAACTAACTCAATAAATCCAAAACCTGACACTGCAGGTGGAGTGAAGTTCGAATATTTTGCACCACTTGGAATTACCTCAGGCATTATTCCAGGTAAAGCTCTATTCTGCAATTGTGGGCCACCTTGCTCAAGAAACTTATTGCCAGTGCTGTCAGTTTGCCCAAATCGAGTTAAAGTGGTGAATGGATGACCTTTGCCATCGCCAGCGTGGCAACTTCCACAGCTATTAGCCACAAAGATAGGCCCAAGTCCAGTTTCACCAGTAAAGATTTCATCGTTGAAAGCAGCATCGCCTTTCAAGTGCAATTGCTTCTGCTCGTATGTTAAGCCATCGAGCGGCCCATCTAACACAGTTTCTTGCTCGGGTAACTTTGGCAACAAACTATCGCAAGAGCTTACTAACACTAAGAGTGCGAGCAATAAAAGCAATTTGTTTAAGTTAAAATAAATTTTCATATTTTCATTTGTAATAATTACTAAATGCAAAATAATAAATTTAAGTCATTTGGGCAAATAAATATTTAGCCGTGGCTAATTATTTTGAAATAACGACCAGTTATGAATGAATAATTATTATTTCTGTCATAACAACATCTGACAGCTCTCTAAAGGGGACAATATTGTCGTTGAGATTGTCGAAATGTTACTCTTCATTTTTAATTCTCTTTTTTATGTTTCTTATGTGCTGCTCCGAAACTCCTAACTCTCTGGCTATTTGTTTTGTTGTTTGTGATTTTTTTTCAGCTATGTATTTTTCCATTAGTTTGGAAAAGCAAGTTACTTTAGGAATATAGAATGAAAATCCCGAGAAGTTTTTTATAATTGTTTTAGCTGTTTCCAGTCCGCAAATGTTTGCTAACATCTGGAAGTCGGGTGTCAAATCTTCCAATTCCAACATATCGTATATTGTGGCTTGTTTTGTCATCTTTTACCCCTCAAACATAAAGTCTTCGTCAATTTCAAATCTTTTGTTTTGAATGTTCTCCAAGTAATCATTAATTATAAATCGTATGTCGTCCAGCACTTCTTGGGCAACTAAATTGAAGTGGCTCAACACTTCAAAGAATCTGCGTATCATCAAATTTAAGAATCCTATTCTTAATTCATCGCTTAGCGACATATATTTTTCTATATATTCGCTGAATAAGTCGTTGAGTTTTTCGACTTTCTTTTGTGTTTTTAATGTGTTCATTTAAAAATACCTTTTATAAATTTTAAAGAATTATCTGCATTACTTACGCAATTTATGTAATTGACACATATATTGCAAGTATATTTTGCATTATATGAAAATTTTTTATAATTTTGTGAAAGTTTTTTTATCAATTCAATTGTGACTTCTATGATAAACTATAATGAAGAAGTTGGTATTCGGCTTCGCAGTGTGCGAGAAATAATGAATGAGGGTAAAAAGCTCACAGCCGATCAGTTCGCACATTTGCTAGAAGAAACAGGCGATAGAGTTCGCAACTATGAATTAGGTAGAACTCCTATTCCAATTCGGCTTTTGAAAGGGCTTTACGATAGGGGTATTAATCCTGTTTATTTGCTCTTTGGCGAAGGTAATGTTTTTGCAGACAATTCAGCTGGGGTTAAATTCCAAGAAATTGTCGAAAAAAGAGGATTGGCACAAGTATCACATTTGAAAGTTTATTCAGCAGCGGCGGGCAAAATTGAATAACTAAATTAGGAGCATTGTTAATATGCTTGACAATAACAATAAATTAATTGATTTCAATGTAAGGCTAATCACAAACGGAAAGCTAAGTGAAAATCAATATTCAGAATTTGAACAAATCAAACTCGAAAGCAATGTTTTCGATAATCTCGTCACAGAATATTACTTAATAGTTGATTTAGTGGGCGATTCTATGACGAATGCCAATCTTTTCGATAAGGACATATTGGTGTTTCAAAGAGAAAATACTATCTCTAATTGCCAGAATAAAATTTGCTTGCTAAGTGTCAATGGCAAACAGTTTGTAAAATGGCTAAGGTATTACAACTTCAATATTTACTTGCATTCGGACAACCCTAATTATACTCCTTATAAGCTTAAAAAGTCAGACAATTTTGAAGTTTTAGGGATATTAAGAGGTAAATTTCAAAATATTTTTCAATAGAAGAAATAATTTTTCTTTAATATATGGTTTGTATTCTGTAAATTACTTAATAATTGTAATTAGAAAATAAAAACTAAGGGTAATAGATGAGAAAAGCATATATCTTAGCTGTTGACGATAACAAGATAACAACAAAACTTTTAAGAAGATATTTAGAAGCAAACGGCTTTGAAGCAAATGAAGCTTACGATGGAATAGATTGTTTGGAAAAAGTGGCTGAAAGATTGCCAGATGCAATTGTACTAGATGTGATGATGCCAAGAATGGATGGTTATGAAACTGTGAAACGCTTAAAAGAGCAAGAAAATACAAGACATATACCAGTTGTGATAGTAACTGCGTTAAATGATGTGACTAACCAATTAAAGTCAATCGAAGCGGGTTCTGATGATTTCTTATCGAAACCAATTGAAGAAAAATTGCTTATAGCGAAAGTGAAATTCTTATCAAACTTCAATATTCACCAATTGAATAGCCATGCATTGGCAGGACTTCTGAAAGAAGTAACTACCGGTGCTAAATCTGGTTCTTTCGATTCGTTGCTTAGTGAAGCAAGAATAGAACTTTAATAAATTTTGTACCATAAATATACTGTGAAATTTTCCCATAGATGGAAATTGATATAATTTTTGCTGTAATTGCGTTTGCTTTAGGCATAGTAATTTCATTGTTTTCTGGCTCTGTTGCTGGTCTTTCCAAAGAAGAACTAGACGATTTGATTAACAATGAAAAACTATCCAAAGAAGATGCAAACAGATTGCACATACTTTCCTACGACCAAAACATAGTCGAGTTATTTCCTTATACACTAACAGTAATATCGATATTCAGCATAGTGCAGTTTTATCTACACTATTGGTGGCTAACTCTTAGCTTTACTGGTTTGCTTTTTGTTTCAATGTTTTTGGCTCGCTCTTTCTTTTTCTCTTTGGGTATTCGCCTTTCGGTGGATACTATGAAGAAATATATTGCTATGCCAGTGCTTATTGCTCGATTTAATATTCCTTTCAATGGATTAATTGAATTTTTCAATGAGAAAGTGGGCGGAATCCATCACGACGAAGCAAGCCGTGATGAAATTTCTGCTCTTATGGATAGTGCCCACGAAGATGGCTCAATAGAAACAGAAGAATATAAATTACTTACAAATATAATGAACTTCAAGGATATTTATGTTTCAGACATAATGACTCCCAGAATAGTGGTGTTTGCTTTGGAAGCTGATAAAACTGTGAATGAAGTTTTGGCTATGCCAGAGATTAGAAACTACTCCCGAATTCCTATTTGGGAAGGCGAATCAATGGACGATGGAATTGTGGGATATATTCTTACCAAAGAACTGCTATTTAAAGCCTTGAATAATAAGAAAGATGTTACTATGAGGCAATTGGCTCGTAGGGTTAATTTCATTCCTGAGAATGCTAAGATTGATTCTGCACTTGAGCAATTGCTTGAAAAAAGACAGCAGTTTATGATGGTGGTTGATGAGTATGGCGGAATAGATGGAATCATTACTATGGAAGATGTGATGGAGACACTTTTGGGCGAAGAAATAGTGGACGAAGCAGACAAAGTGGTGGACTTGAGGGTGCTGGCTATGCAGCGAAGAGATAAGCGAATTCAAGAAAAAAATACAATTTTATAGGCAAATGAAAGAATTTTCTTGCACAAAATAAAAAATTTCCTTATTTTTGTAATCCAATTTATTTCGGGGTTTGGCGCAGCCCGGCTAGCGCGCTTGGTTTGGGACCAAGAGGTCATAGGTTCGAATCCTGTAACCCCGACACAAAAAAAAGAGCTTAAGTGAAAACTTAAGCTCTTTTTTTTATCTTACATATTTCTTCAAAAGTCTTATTACTTGCTTAGTGTCAATTGGTGTAGTAATTAATTCGTTTACTCCAATGGCAATCAATTGCTCTTTATCTACAATTCTATTTTGCTCAGCTACTACAAATATAGGGAAGTGGGGTCTAATTGTTCTAATTTTCTTACTTGCTTCATACCCATCTAATATTGGCAAATTAATATTCAAAATAGCACAATTGATTCTATAATTAACCATTATCAAATGAAATGCTTCTATTCCACTTCTTGCTCGCAATGGTAAGAAATCTGTATTTTCCTGTATAATCATTTCAAAATTTTGATAATCTAAGTCAAACTCTTCTGCAATTAGTATCTGTTTTGTCATTTTTGGATATTGTTATATTTGTTTGAATGAATTTAAATTAAATACAAACAATAAACAATTTTATTTTTTCACTTTGTATTACAGAGAGCTTATTTTCTATTTATATAGAATTTTTAGCAATTTAACATTTGTTGATTTGTATTATGATAGAAATTAATTTTATTTAACTGTTATTAATTAATTATACTTAATAAATGTAAGAATTAGCCATAAGCCTACTTTTATCAGATAATTTAGTCGTTTTTGTTTGTTTTCTTGCAACTAATAATAATTCATGAGAAATTGTCACAAAAAAAAGCCACTCCCCTATTTGGGAAGTGGCTTTTTGACTTAGTATTGCTGAAATTATTTAGAGATGATTAGTTTAGTCATTTCTTCATAAAATCCAGATTTCATTTTAACGTAATAAACGCCATTGCCAAGGTTTTCAGTATTAACACTAACGGCATATTTACCATCAGCCATTAATTGATTAACTGGAATATTCACAACAGCACCAGTAGCATTCACAATTTCAATTTTTGTATGAGATTGCAAACCAACATCAAATTTCAAATCAAAAGTATTAGTTGAAATTGGATTTGGATTGATTGAATACAATTGATAATCTTGAGCAGTAAGATCAATCGCTCTGATTGGCTGAGCACATACTTCCGAACCAATTAGTCCTGGCGTGAGTAATTTATCAACGCAAATGCTGCGTTGGTCGTTATCGCCAAGAGTAATAGATGCTATTTCAGGAATATAGCTACCAGTTTCAGAAAGCATATTTAATGAGTTCAAGCTAATCAAGATACCTGGTTTTGAAATAAAGGCCCCAGCTTCATCGGCAGCACCAACTATGCTAATATAAGAGAAGTCGTTATCGCTAGGTAATTGAGTTGGTAAAAATTTCCATTTTCCTGCAAGAGCACTACCACCAGCTAATTGCCAATCCGTACCATTTTTCATTACGTAAAGAGCATTCTTTTTGTATTTGATAATCATTGTGAACGATGTAATTTTCGCATCGCCAAAAATGTTTGTACTTGTAGGACTTGGTCTTTCTCCAATATCAATGACTAAATCGAAAGGAACGCCAGGGTTTTGCTTAGGATACTTTCTTATTGCAACTTCAATATTCACTTTGTAGATATTTGCTTCAATAGTAAATGTAGCTGGAGCTAAATTTTCTACATCGAAAGTGTAAGTAGCTTTTTGCAAACCAATTTGAGTAGTAGCAACAAGTTGATATTTGATGTAATAAGTTCCGCCAGCAAGCAATTTAGCAGGAAGTGTGTTTATCAATTTGAATGCTGAGCCATCGCCTAAAGTAACTTTAAGGTTAGATAAATTCAAATCTTCAGTTAAACTTGTGTTAGTCAATCGGATTGAGTCAATCGGATTGTCACAAGAAATTATATTACCGTAATTTATATTAGTTGTTGTCAATCCACGAACGAATCCAGTACCAAATACTTTACCATCTTGATTTAGAATATCTTTTGGTGCAGAGTTATCAGGTTTTTGCTCACCAGCATCAGAATAAACATTAAACATCATATTTCTCAAGCCATCAGCAGAAGGTGTGAAAGTGAATTTAAGTTCAGCAGTGCCATCGGCAGGTATAATTAATGGATTAGTTGCATTGATTGTATTCCAAGGTTTTCCATTTACTACAACTTCTGTGAAGTCAGCAGGGTTACCAGAGTTATCTTTTTGAACTGTAAAAATATTAACTGGAACTTTAACAGTTTGAGTTGTATTAGTTATTCTAACAACGCCTTCTGTATTGGCACCAGCAGTTTGGTGAGTTGATGTTACTAAGCAAGCAGGAGTAAAAGTATAACTAGAAACTGATAATTGTGGTAAGAAACCAGTACCATCTAAATTTCCAGAAACGTAACCACTTGGATCAACAGTTGCATCAACTAAACCTCTAATTTCAACAGTATGCTTTCCAACAGTTTGTGGAGTATATTGGACTGGGATAGCTATCAATGTATCAGGATTGCTTGAGCCAGCAGGGTAAACAGTTATTGGCAAACCAGTAGAAAATCTGTTTGACAAGACTCTAAAGTTTACATCTGCTTTATCTGCTAATTCAACACCATTGAAAACAAATGGCGATGAACCTGTATTTGATAAATATATAAATCCTTTACCAATAGTACCATTGGTAGTATTAACAGATTTCAAACGAGATAAATCCCACAATTCAGATGTAATAGCCGGACCAGGTTTTCTAACGTCAACTCTCCAAATAGAAATATCGTCATCTTGTGCAGTTAATTCGTCAATATCTGTCAAGAATTTAACATCGAATCTGAATACGCCTTCCAAAGCAGATTGTACACAAAGGTTAGTCAATTGCAATGTTTGGTTTGGTGCTACTTTGAAAGGGAAATAATTAGCTTGAGCCAATTTGTCCCAATCGAAAGGCAATACATTTGCAGTAGTTTTGTCAACAGCCGTAACAGTTAAAGTATCAGTACCAGAGTTAATGATATAGAAACCTCCTTGTTTACAAGCTTGTTTGTCTACTGTAATTGTACCAGCGTTATAATCTTCAACTACAATTCTAGGAACAACCCCTTTACCTATAATAGGGAAAGCGTGAGTCAAACATTTTGTTTCTACAATTAATGAATCCAAGTCCATTAGCAAAGGCAAAGTAGTGAATTCAACAATTGGTCTATAAGTCATTTTAATAACTCTAGTTTCACGTGGCTGCAATACTATTTCACCATTACTATTTGCTTGCAATGGATCTGAAATAACGAATACATCGCCTTTCTTAACTTTAATAGATTTGATGTAAATCAAAGAATCAGAATTACTTTTGATTTCAACATCTAATTTATTTGAAGTACGTTTGATTCTTTGTTTTCCAAAATCAATTGGGTTTGGATTGACGATAATACTGTCTGCTTCATAGCGTAAAACAAATAATGTATCGTTACCAGCAGCATCAGTAATTCTAATGTTTGCTACACCATCTTGATTTTTATCTTTTACTTTGATTTTAAATTCAAAAAGCTCTCTTCTTGCAGGATTTAAAGAATATTTCGGATCCAAAGTAGGTTCTTCAAAGTTAAAACTACCAAGAGTTACTTGTGGCATTCCGTCCACTCCAGAGTCAATCTGTCTAGGATTGTCAGCGTCGGCTCCATCTCTTAATTCAGATGTAGGCACAGTGAATTCACCACATTCGCCAAAAGGTTTAGGAACAGGTGGTAAGGTATCGAACTCACCAAGTTTTCTATATGCAGAAGCTGCAGGCCAAGCATAACCATTAGCATAAGAGAAGCCATAGATATATCCACCGAATGGAGCATCTCCCAAGATTTTATGAGGTCCTGGCTCTATACTAATTCTAGCAAAATAGAATTCAGTTCCTGGGACTCTGTTTAGTAGAAACTTAGGATCCAATACACTTACTTTTACATCATCAATTTTAACTGTTTGCAGCAATTTACTGTTATTAGCTTGATCAGTTGTATCACCAATTGCAATTAAGTTTAAATAGTTCACACGGAATTCATTTTGAGTGAAATTCTGCGGGGTTTGAAATATTGTACTTGTAGTGTATTGCTCAGCAGCAGTAACATTCATCATATCGGGATCGAACAATGCTCCACCTGCATCCCATTGCTCTGAGCAAGAGTAGTGCATAAGGAAAATTGGTTTGTCTGATTCCCATATAGTGGAACCTCTAATACCGTAAGTAGAAGGGTCGGACCTTACTCCAGAAGCATAGATAGTTTTATACTCAACAAATTCATTTGCGCCAGGAATTACAATTTCATTTTGTTCTATTTTTTCTTTTGTTTCAATGTCATAAGAAGTATATTTCACAGTTGTGTTTTCTTCAGAAGTAATAACACGGAAATAATCTCCATAATTCTTTCTTCTTAATTCAACAGATACATATCTTTTACCCCATGCTTGAACAGGAGGCATCATTTCGCAAATGTGGTCACGTCCATTGTCAACATTGAAAACAGGAATCATACATCTTTCATGAAATCCGATTAAAGCTATTTTCTTATTTGCTATAATTTCAGAGCCAGAAAGATCGAAGGCACCGCGAGATGTTCCATCGCCACGCACCATATATGTTTGACCCTTGTTCAAAGTAACATTAATAGATTGACCAATAGATCTTCCATTGTCAGTTTTTTGACCACTTTGCCTTCCTTTCAATTGAATTTGAACTCTAGTGTTATTTTCAGAAGCCATAACAATAAATCCTGTTTTCCAATCCCTAGATTCCTTAAAATCCCAATATGACAAGTGAATATATCTTGTTCCCCAGCTAGAAACTGGTATTGCCATATATCCATCGGAACTTACTGGTTTAGCATTAATTACATAAACCGAAATTGGAGTAGGAGATTCTACTTTCATTGCAGTGTTCATAACCATACCCGATGTAAAATTTTCTACATCTGTCCCAAAATCACCATCTTTCGACGAAAATCTTGTAACTTTATAAGCTTTAATAGGCTTAGTCAAACTCAAGCCAGTATTTTCGTTGCTTAAAGTAACTGTTGTATTTTCCGAAGCAGATACGAATATTTCAAGTGCATCAGCAGCAATTTGTTGCGAGTCGTTTGGAGGTAAAGTAACATAAAATAATCTACCTAATGAGTTTTGACCCATAAGTGCGTTTTGGATTTTCTTGCTCGCTACTTCGTTTGCTTGGATATTCATTGCAAACAATGTCGAGACAAAGAGTAAAAGTATTAAGTACTTTCTTTTCATAAAATAACTCCGATTAAAATTGATTTGTTTTGTATTCTTAATTCTAATAAACTGAAAATTTCAAAAACGTTACAGGAAATTTCAATTTCTAACAAAAAAAGTAATATTAACGTGAATTAATATTACTTTTTTTAGATTTTTTCACAATACAATATAATGAAAGTGTTATCAATTATCCAAGAAAATTTATCTTTTATCTGGATATTTTGGCAAAATAGGTATTTTCCGTTTAGAATTTGTTTTCATTTCTTCAGTTACAACTTCTATTGCTTTGTCTAATTGCTCATCAATACCAGCTAAAACCTTAGCTGGATGATTATCTACTTCAATATCGGGAGTCATTCCTTCACCTTCCAGCACCCATTTGCTTTCGTGGCTGAAATTGACAAATTCTGGCTTATTCATATAGCCACCATCTAAAAATGGTAAACTTCCACGAATTCCAACCACACCACCCCAGCTGCGTTTTCCTATTACTTTCCCAAGTTTATTCACTTTGAATTGATAAGGGAATAAATCGCCATCGGAAGCTGAAAGCTCATTAATCAAGCAAACCATTGGGCCAGTCATTACAGCATCGGGAGTAGTAGTTACCATTTCTTGATTACGGAAATTTTTCACAACTCCAATTTCTCTTTTCAATCTTTCTATAATCATAGATGACACATTGCCACCACCATTGTAGCGGTCATCTATTATCAAACCTTCTTTGCGAATTTGAGGATAGAAATATTTGATAAATTCTATCAAACCATTTCCAACACCCATATCTGGAACGTGGATATAGCCAATTTTTCCACCTGATTTTTCTTCCACATAGCGGCGATTAGTTTCCACCCAATCGAAATATCTTAATCTTTCTTCGCCAGCAATTGTTTTTATGTTTGTTTCTATTGCACCCGTTTCACTTGCTTTTGAGTTAGTTTTTAATTTCACATATTTACTGACTTTGTCCACCAAAGCTACATAAGGAGTGATTTTTCTGTTTAACTTTATACCGTCAATCTCAAGTAAATAGTCTCCAGCTTTCACATTCACTCCAACTTCAGTCAAAGGAGAACGTGTTTTTTCTTCCCAGTTTCTACCTGGAAATATATTCTTGATTTTATAAAAACCAGACTTCTCATCGTATTCAAACTCAGCTCCTAATAAACCAATTCCAACCGCTGGTACTTTTGGAGAATCGCCGCCACCAGAGTAAGCGTGACCTATATTCAGCTCACCAATCATTTCACCCATAATGTAAGTCAAATCGAATCGGTGCTGAACAAATGGAACTAATTCTTGATAGCGGTCGTGGATTTTATTCCAGTCATAGCCGTGCATATTTGGGTCGTAGAAGAAATATTTCATTTGTCTCCATCCTTCATTATAAACTTGGTTCCACTCTGCTTTTTTGTCCAAAGTTACTTTCATTTCTTCCAAATCAAGTTTACCTTCTTTCAATTCAATTTTAGGTGCAAGTTTCGTAATGTAATAGTTGCCATCTTTTGAAATGATTATCTTTTCGCCATCGCCAGAAATATCATAAGCTGAGAAATCCCCTACTTCGCTTTCTTTTCGAGTCTTAATATCGTAAATATAAGTTTTTGGGCCTTGCGAACTACTTGAACGAACATAATAAAGCTTATGGTCTTTAGATGGAAATAGATTATTGTAATAACCACGTGGTATATCGAAATCCATTATTCTATCTTCCAATCCATCTAAATCAATTTTCACTTCAACAGCTTTCTTTTCATCTTTGCCTTTTTTGTCATCATTTGATTTATCTTCAGTTTCTGCTTTTGTTGGTTTGTCATCTCCATTATAAGCGAATAGATTCTCAGCATCTTTTGTTAAAGCCAAAGCATAAATTCTTGATTGATCTTTGATTGAGAAGTTCCATTCCACATCGCTAACACTTGGATCAAAATTTCTACCCGAAACAAATAATAGATACTGTCCACCTGGAGTGAAAACTGGATTTTGTGATTCAAACAATTCACTTGTGGCTTGAGTAATTTTCTTGCTATCGAGCGAGTACAAATTGATTATAGAAATTCCAGAGTGCATTTGGTCAGTAAATGCTATCCATTTGCTATCTGGCGACCAACTGAAATCACGCAATTCCCACATTTTAGATTTGGCAACTACAGTTGTTTTCTTTGTGTCAATGTCAATATAGAACAATCGTAATGATTTATCGGAAGCCAATATTTTCTTACTATCGGGCGACCACAACATTTCATATCTATATGATTGGGCATCTTTAGTTAGCTGATTTATTTCAGAGCCATCTGCATTCGACAAATAAATTTCATCTTCACCACTCGCATCAGAAACATAAGCAATATACTTACCATCGGGCGACCAAATTGGATTTCTTTCGTGGCTACCTGGTGATTTAGTTAAATTTCTTATATAACCTTTTTCTGCTGGAACAGTAAATATATCCCCTCTGGCAGAGAAAAGTCCACGTTTACCGTCATTTGAAACACCAAAAGAACCAATCTTATCTTTTACTCTTGTAATTTTAGTTCTATTTGCTGGGAAATCCTCTTGCACTTCAATAGATACCTTCGTATTCAAGTCTGTTTTTGTATCTAAGATATATACATAGCCACCATTTTCGAATGCAATATATTGTCCACCCATAGATGGGTATTTAACATCGTATTCTTTGAAATCAGTGAGCTTTTTAGTTTCATCTGTTTTAGTGTCGTAAACGAATAAATTCATAACCTTATCTCTATCCGAAAGGAAATAAACTTTATCGCCCACCCACATAGGAATAATATCCTGAGCAGGATTTTTAGTAATATTAGTTAGCTCTTTCGAGTTAAAATCATAAATCCAAATATCATCTGCTTGCCCGCCACGGTAGCGTTTCCAAGTGCGAAACTCACGAAAAACCCTATTATAAGCTATTTTACTACCATCATTATTGAAAGTAGCATGTCCTGCTACTGGCAAAGGCACTTGCTTTGGCAATCCACTTTCAATACTTGTCGTGAAAAGCTTTCCAGTCCAAGCCTGCCAAGATTCTGAACGAGAACGAAATAAGATTTCCTTATTGTTAGTCCATTGCATAATGATTTTATCTGGACCCATTCGCTCTGGCAAACCTGGTATATCCATAGAATAAGTTACACGAGCTGGCTCACCGCCAAAACTTGGAATAGTATAGATTTCTCTATTGCCATCGTATTCGCCAGTGAATGCAATATATTTGCCATCGGGAGAAAAACGAGGGTGCAGTTCAACACCTTCAGAAGAAGTTACCCTACGAGCAAGTCCACCAGACAAAGGCACAGTATAGATATCGCCACCATAAGAGAATGTGATATGAGTTTGGCTTGCATTTGGGAAGCGAAGCAAACGAGTTTCCTCTGCATTAGCTACAAAAGCTGTAACTAGCAAAGCAAATAAAATTCTTAGTTTCATAGACCAATTATTTGTGATTTAAAAAAAAACAAATTAGCAAATTTTTGGGAATTATTTTGAAGAAATGAGAAGCAAGCAAACAACATTTGCGAAAATATAGTTTTTGGTTAATGAGCCTGTCGAAATGAACCAAATAGTATCTAAATGAATTTGTGGTGACGGATAATTTTGTGTCTTTCTTTTGCGAATCTCTTTATTGAAACAACTGTAATATCTATCATTTTTCTTAAAGTTTATCCTTTGTTAAAGACGGATAATTATCCGTCTCAATATTTATTTTGGGGAGAAATATACTTGTAAAATACTTATTTTGCTTTTTTGACTTTTAGCTATTGTGCCAAATGACTATCTTTTCGGTTAATAATCTTTCTAAATCCTATGGTGAAGCCCCTCTATTTCAAAACATTTCTTTTGGCATGGAGCAAGGCGAAAAGATAGGTTTGATTGGGCGGAACGGTGCTGGTAAATCTACTCTATTGAAAATTATTGGTGGGCTTGAAACTCCAGATATTGGAGAAGCTGTGCTCAATAGCAATATCAAAGTGGAATACCTCACTCAAAGCACCGAATACGAAGATGACGACGAAGCTATAGATTATGTGGTCAAAAGTATTCCAGAGCTTTATCTTATTTTGAAGGAATACCACGAATTACTCAGCTCCAATAATGGCGATAACCAACGCATTATTGATTTGAGCCATAGGATAGATGAACTCAATGGCTGGGGAATTGAAGCAGAAGCTAAGAAAACATTGCAAAAAGTGGGTATCACCGATTTTAATCTTCGATTGAAATATGCCTCTGGTGGCGAAAAAAAACGTATCGCTATTGCCAGAGTACTAATCTCCAAACCCGACTTATTAATCTTGGACGAACCTACTAACCATTTGGATGCTGACACAGTGCAGTGGCTTCAAGATGAGCTTTCTCAATCTAATCTATCTATAATTTTTGTTACCCACGATAGATACTTTTTGGATTCTCTTTCCACTCGAATAATTGAGCTGGATATGGAGAGGTTGTTTAGCTATCAGGGGAATTACGAAAATTATTTGATGCAAAAAGCAATCTTTCTGCAAACAGAAAAATCTACAAATGACCATTTGCAGAATAAACTTCGCACCGAACTTGAGTGGCTTTCTCGTGGGGCTAAAGCTCGCCGCACAAAGCAAAAAAGCCGTATAGATTGGGCTGGGAAACTTAAAGACGATATTCGCTTTGTTGACCAAAAGAAAATTAAAATTGAAGTTGGTAATGTATTTTTAGGCAGCAAAATTATTGAAGCCCATAATATTTCCTATTCTGTCAAAAATAGATTACTTATCAATAATTTCAGCTATACTGCCAGACCCACCGATAAAATTGGAATAATTGGGCCAAATGGCTCTGGCAAATCTAGTTTACTGAAAATATTTACTGAAAAATTCACCCCACAAAAAGGTTCTTGCAAACTCGGTACTACAGTAAAAATTGGACACTATGAGCAAGAAATAGAAAGTTTGGATCAAAGTAAAACTGTAATTGCTTCGCTTAGGGAAATTGCAGAGTATATCAATGTGGGAGAAGGTAAAGAGAGAAAGCTTACTGCTGCCGAGCTACTGGATAAATTCCTTTTCCCAAGAAAAAGACAAAATTCTTATGTTTATACTCTATCGGGTGGAGAGAAAAAACGTTTAGCTCTTCTACGTTTGCTGATGGCTAATCCAAATGTTCTGCTTCTCGATGAGCCAACAAATGATTTCGATATTGAAACACTCAATGTTTTGGAAGATTATCTGGATAATTTCTATGGCGTACTGATTGTCGTTTCCCACGATAGAGCATTTTTGGATAGATGCGTAGAATTTATATGGGCATTTGAAGGCGATGGCAAAATCAAAGAATATCCTGGTAATTATTCGGATTATTTAGTAAAAAAAGAATCTAATAAAGTGCTGGAAAGAGAAAATAAGTTAAACGATAAAAAAGCTGAACCACAAGTAGTAAAAGAAATTAAATCGCAAAATACCGCCAAACTTTCTTTCAAAGAAAAAAAAGAGATTGAGCAATTGGATATAGATATACCTCATTATGAAAGTAGAATCAATGAAATCCAAACAGAGCTGGCTGCAAAGTTTAGCGATTATAAACTAGTGGAAAGTTTGAATTTGGAATTAGTGGATATTACTAATAAATTGAACGATGGCACAGAGCGTTGGCTCGAACTTTCCGAAAAGCAGGATTGAATGTAATGTTAGAAATTAAAATAGAAAATATTTCCAAAGCATACTCTTATAAAATTAATATTTTTAAAGATGTGAATTTGCATTTAAAGTCTGGCGTGTCGCTCTCTATCACAGGGCGTAATGGCTCTGGCAAATCCACTTTGCTGAAAACTATTGCTGGGCTAATTTCCAATAGTACTGGTAAAATTATATATTCTCTTGATAGTAAAATAATTACTCAAGATGAATTTAATACTCACTATGGAATTCTAACCCCTTATTTGAATATATACGAAGAATTCTCTCCTCTCGAACTTTTGCGATTGACTAACCAAATTCGAGGAATGGAAATAGATGAGAAATTAAATTTGGAACTGTTAGAAAAAGTGGGACTAAATGCCAGAAAAGACGATAAAATTAGTGAGTTTTCTTCTGGCATGAAACAACGAATGAAGCTTTGTTTAGCATTTTGCCATAAGCCAAAAGTACTATTTCTAGATGAACCATTTACTAATTTAGATACTATGGGTATTGAAGTAGTGAAAGAAATGGTAGCTGAATTTAAATCAGCAAATGGCTTATTAATAATAGCAACAAATGACGAAAACGAAAAAGAACTTTGCGAAAAGAATCTTGAACTGAATATTTAAAAATAAAAGGGTTTGCTTATGAAGAAACTAGTATTCATTTTTTTAGCTATTTGTGCTTGCAGCAACGATAAAATACCACAGAACAATATGGCAATGGCACAGAGTGAAAATTTTATTTCATTTGTTGCAAATGCCGAATTGCCTCATCATCTTTCCTTTTGTGGCGAAAAAGTTCCACTCAATGACCCAGAAGTGCGTGAAAGAGCCGAGCGAGAATTTTATTTATTATTGCAACAGCCAGGTCAGTTAGTTCTTTATATTAAGCGTTCCGCGAAGTACTTCCCTATTTTTGAGAAAATAATAAAAGCCAAAGGACTACCAGAGGATTTGAAATATCTATCCGTTGCTGAAAGTGCTTTGATGATGAGCCGCTCGCCAAAAGATGCTATTGGGCTTTGGCAATTTATGGAGGCAACGGGCAAAAAAATGGGACTGCGAATAGACGAATACGTGGACGAACGCAGAGATGTAGGAAAAAGCACATCTGCAGCTTTGGAATACCTCAAGCAAGGATATAATTCTACAAACTCTTGGACACTTTCTGCCGCTGGCTATAATATGGGACATACAGGATTGGCGAATGCATTAGAATTTCAGATCAAAAATAATTTCTATGATTTATACTTGAATGAAGAAACATCACGCTATATTTTGCGAATAGTTTTGATTAGAGAAATTATGGAAAATCCGCATAAATATGGCATCAAGTTAAACAAAAACGAAATGTACACAATTGGCAAAACAAAGACTATCAAAGTGCAAACAGCAATCCCAGATATAGCAAAATGGGCAGCAAGCAAAAGTTGCTCATATAAAGATGTGAAAATACTAAACCCTTGGATATTGAAGCAAAGCTTGAACGAACCGAAAGGTGGTAGTTACGAAATTCTAATCCCGAGTAATTAAGCATAAGAAATAATTCAGAAGAAAAAGCGTCAAAGAAGAAAAGAATTATTCAAATTATTTAGGAAATATAATGGCTTTCGAACTTAAAGACTTGCCTTACGCACACGCTGCTTTGGCACCGCATATTTCAGAAGAAACTATGCAATTCCACCACGACAAGCACCTTTTGGCTTACGTGACAAACACAAACAACTTAATAGCTGGTACTGAATTTGAAAATACACCACTTGTGGACATTATCAAAAAAGCATCGGGTCCGCTTTTCAATAACGCTGCTCAAATTTATAACCACGAACTTTTTTGGAACTGTATGACTCCAAATGGTGGTGCCACTCCAAGCGGTAAAGTATTGGAAGCAATCAATGCAAACTTCGGCTCGTTTGAAGATTTCAAAACTCAATTTGCTCAAAAAGCAACAACTCAATTCGGTTCTGGTTGGGCATGGCTATCTAAAGCTGCTGATGGCAAATTAGTGGTTTCATCTACTGCAAATGGCGACAATCCATTGACAGTTGGCAACACACCACTTTTGGGCTTAGATGTTTGGGAACACGCTTACTATATAGATTATAGAAATGCACGCCCTAAATATGTGGAAGCTTTTTGGGAAATAGTAAATTGGAACTTTGTAGCTGAAAACTTATAAGTTTTGATTTAGAATAAATTTAAATAAGGAGTAATGAAAATTGCTCCTTTTTTTTGGGGTGGGTGAATCCAAGCAATTAATTATGATTAAGCTTGCTAGTTGCTAAAGAGTAGCAATATGTTTGTAGTAAATTAACACTCTAGCTCCATAGGTGCGACCTATTACTTTATTCCCTTTTTTTTTAAGTATATATACTGCAATTTTTTAAGATAATTAATTTAAAGTCTTGAATATTAGTCGAATTTTTTCTGCTAATCCACTCGTTTTTCTTAATTTTGTTTATATAATTTAGACAAATGGACAATAATATGTTTTCTCTTCAATATTCAGACACACAATTAGAAATTCAAAACTTAGCTCGTACTTTCTCTCGCGAGGAAATCGCTCCCACTGCCATTGAGCGTGATAAACACAGCATTTTCCCAAAGGAAATACTTGCAAAACTTGGCGAAATTGGCTTCCTTGGTATGACAGCCACTCCAGATTTTAATGGCTCTGGTATGGACACTATGAGCTTCGTTCTAGCTTTGGAAGAAATTGCAAAAGTTGATGCTTCCGTGGCTACTATAACTTCGGTTCAAAATTCTTTGATAAATTGGATTTTGGAATCCTATGGCACCGATGCACAAAAGGAGAAATACTTAAAACCGTGTGCTGAAGGCAAATGGCTTGGGGCTTATTGCCTTTCAGAACCAGAAGCTGGTTCGGACGCAAGAGACCAACGCACAACTGCCACAAAAGATGGAGATTTTTGGGTTTTGAATGGAATGAAAAATTGGATTTCTACTGGTCGCCATGCAGATGTTTTTATAATATTTGCTCAAACAAACCCCGAGCTTAAGCACAAAGGTATAGCTTGCTTCATTGCTGATAGCACAATGTCTGGTATAGCACCAGGGCTTAACGAAGACAAAATGGGATTGCACAGCAGCGAAACTGTTTCATTGGCATTGACAAACGTAAGAGTTCCAGCGGAAAATATGCTAGGAAATGTGGGAGAAGGGTTTTATATAGCAATGAAAGGTTTGACAGGTGGGCGAATTGGTATAGCTGCTCAAGCTGTCGGTATAGCTCAAGGTGCTTTCGATTTGGCTTTGAAATATTCCAAAGAACGCCACACAATGGGAGTGCCAATTTGCGAACACCAAATGATTCAATGGAAAATTGCAGAAATGAGTATGAAAATTTCGGCTGCGAGAATGCTTGTGCATAAAGCGGCTTGGATGAAAGACAACAATTTGGATTGCAATAGAGAAAGCTCAGAAGCAAAACTTTTCGCCACTACAATTGCAAACGATGTGGCAAGAGAAGCCGTACAAATCCACGGCGGTTATGGCTACGTGAGAGAATATCAAGTAGAGCGAATGATGCGAGATGCTAAAGTAACAGAGATTTACGAAGGTACATCAGAAATCCAACACATTGTGATAGCAAGAGATTTAATTAAGAATAGTTGATTGTGTAATGTAATCAAATATAAATAAATATTACCATAATGGCGTTTTTAATTGAAAAAACGCCATTTTGTTCATAAAATATTTCTACTTCACTTTGATATTTGTGAGTGGTTTATCATTTGCTAAATACTCTTTCAATTGTTCAAAAGTCATATCTTTGATATCTTCAGAGATTTTAGTTTTTAAGTAATTTAATATTGTACGCCTCCTTCCCATCACTTCTTCAAAATTAATCCATCTGGCTTGAACAATAAACCTGTATTTGGGAAGTCTGAATTTGTTAGCTCTTGCAAATCTTTATATGCTTTTTGGTTGCTATCCAATAATAATGATTTGAATTTCTTTTGCTGGAATGAATGAGCTTTTGCTGAAACAAAGTTACCATTTTTTGTGAGATTTAAATTCAATAACAAAGCATTACCACAATGCCCACTTAAATTAAATGTACCGTAGGTGCAGAAATTCCCCAAACTATATGCTATGAATTTACCCTTGTAAAGTTCGGCAGCCCTTATCACATGCGGTCCATGACCAACGACTAAATCTGCACCATAATCTATTGCCTTATGAGCAAACTCATTCACATTCCCTCTATTTTCTTCCAAAAATATCTCAGTCTCAAAAGAAATATGTCTTTTGGAATTCCCCTCAGCACCGCCGTGGAAAGAAACAATCACAATTTGGCAAATTGATTTCAAATATTTCACTTGCTTTTCCAATTCACCGTAATCATTAATTTTGAGCGTATAATCGTTTGCAGAAAAAGCTGTAAAACCAATTTTAATCCCACGCACAGTCAATGTATCTATTGGCTTTGAAGGCAATCCTGCGAAACAGAAATTATTTTTAGCCAAAGTTTCTTTGGTAGATTCCAAACCAGCTTTGCCGAAATCATTTGTGTGATTATTTGCAATTGAAATGATGTCAAAACCAGTATTCTTTAAAATATTTGCAGTTTTTGTGGGTTGGCGAAATGCATAGCAGCTGCTAGAATCGTCACAATCTTTTCGCACTCCTCCACTATCGAGCAAACACCCCTCCAAATTGCAAAATGAAACATCGGCATTGCTTATAATTTGGCTAGCAATAAATAAAAGTTTCTCTGAGTGCTTTGGCAAATAGCCAGCTGAAGGATAATTTGAGCCGAGCATTACATCACCAACCACAACTAACGAAATTGTAGAATCGGCAGTAGTTTGCAAGTTTGTATTTTCAATTTTCTGTGTTTTTTCAGCATCGCATGAGCAAAATAGCAATGTTAAAACGAATAAATAAATAATTATTTTCATGCCTTGGTGAGAATATTAAAGTTCTATAGAGATGATTGTGTCAATTTTTCTCGTTAATTTTGTCAAAATTAAGCAAACAAAGAATGAAAAACAAGATTTACGATGCAATAATCATTGGCGGCGGAGCTGCTGGAATGATGGCTGCTATAGAAGCTGGTAAACGAGAGCGAAATGTATTAGTTTTGGAGCATAATCCAAGCATAGGCAATAAGATACTTATTTCAGGTGGTGGCAGGTGCAACTTCACTAACATCAATGCTAAACCAGAGAACTACATTTCGAGCAACACACACTTTATGAAGTCTGCTTTTTCGGCTTATACTTCCAATGATTTCGTTGAGTTGGTAGAAGAGTATGGTATTGAATATTATGAAAAAAAATTAGGCCAACTTTTTTGCCGTAAATCCTCTCGTGAGATTATTGAAATGTTGCTCAACGAAGCAGCTAAATATAATGTTAGTATTCATACAAATACAAAAGTTACTGGTGTGAAAATGAAAGATAATATATTTGAAGTAGCTAGCTCTATGGGAGTTTTCATTTCAAAGAAAGTTGTCGTTGCCTGTGGTGGACTTTCATTTCCCAAGAAAGGTGCTACTAGTTTAGGTTATAAAATTGCGGAAGCATTCGCCCATCCTATAATTAAAACCAGACCTGGCTTAGTGCCGCTAACTCTGAAAAAAGAATTATTAGAAGATATGACCGAATTAAGTGGTATCTCTTTCGATAGCCAAATTAGAATTGGTAAAACAATATTTCTTGAAAATACTCTCATCACTCATAGAGGCCTAAGTGGACCAGCTATTTTGCAAATTTCTAGTTATTGGGATGGACAAAGTGAAATTGCAATTCGCATTGAGCCAAGTGTTGATTTTAACGAATTAATTGCAACAAATAGAAACTCTACTAGAGAGGTAAGGTCTATAGTTGGAGAGCATATTTCGCAAAGATTTGCAGATATTATTTGCAAAAAATGTAATGTAGCTAAGCCAATTAACCAATGCACAAATAAGGATTTGAATAAATTAGTTGAAGAGCTAACAAATTGGCAGGTATTACCCAACGGCACAGAGGGCTATGAAAAGGCAGAAGTAACAATTGGGGGAGTTGACACCAATTATTTAAACCAAAAAACAATGGAGTCCAAACTAACCGAAGGACTTTATTTCATTGGTGAAATCGTGGACGTAACTGGTTGGCTCGGAGGCTATAACTTCCAGTGGGCTTGGTCTTCTGGTTTTGTGTGTGGCAAAGATATTTAGTCTTTTTTTAACCTATTCCTGAATAATTCTAGGTGCGTAAAGGTGTGCTGTATCTCTATAATTCACAAATAGAACATAATGTGCAACTATGAAATAAGTACTTGCAATCCCACTAATTAATTCAATCATAATATTAATATACTGCGAAGTGATATTTTGACCTATTATACTCAACACAGATGAAACAATTAATCCTAGCAAAAAGAAAAACAAAATAAATACAAAAGTCATCAGGAATCTACCTTTCACCAAATTATAACTATTCATTAGTGATTGAAATATTCCTTTGCTTTCAGTAGCACAAGAGATAATCGCAAAGTAATAATATACATAAACCAAGATACCTGGAATAATAATAAAGAAAAGTCCAACAATTGACATTAAGCCCAAAAGCAATGCGGTTAGTAAAACAATTGGGAAATGCTTTAATGTTGCCATAACTATACTCGAAGAGTTGAATTCTGTTTCATACAAAATTGAGTTTACTGCTTTAGAAATAATAGCCACAAGAGTAAGACTTAAAATACTAACCAAAGCAAACAACATAGATGTTTGCAGGTCATTCCAGTTCAATAAGAATTCAATCAAAGCTGGAGGGTTGCTTTTCAGTGCTTCAATTTGCAAACTTAGCGCTGTCATTTTTGGCTTAACTATCATTGTGTTTATAATTGCCATTGGAAAAGCAATTGCGAATATAAATCCAAATAATTTAAAGTAATTTTTCGAGAAAATATTCCAAGCAATTGAAAGCACTTCAATTAGATTGAATTCTCTTGGGTAATTTTCTTCAGCTAAGTTTTCCATTATTTCCTTTTTTTTATAAGATAGTACCAAATATTGCATCAAGTATTAAAATAGAAGCTGCCGCCAGAGTGAACGCACGCACTGTGGAACTACCAACACCTTCTGCCCCACCTTCTGTTTTAAAACCAACATATACACCAATAAGTGCAGTAACTCCACCAAATACAAATGATTTGAAAAGTCCAATCATTACATCGCCAGTAGAAAAGTAATTTTGAATTGAAGAGAAAAATGTTTCAAATGTGAATCCGAACTTCAGCAAGGTAAGAAAAAAACCACCCACTAAAGCAACAATATTAGAAAATACTGCAAGAATAGGCATCATTACAAGTGCAGCAAATATTCGAGGCATAGCCAAATATCTGTTCTTATCAATTGCCATCATTTCAAGTGCATCTATTTGCTCTGTAACGTTCATTGTGCCAAGCTGTGCCGCCATAGAGCCCCCAACTCGCCCTGCAATAACTAATGCAGTTAGAACGGGAGTAAGTTCTGTAAAAACCACTGTTGCAATTGAAGAGCCAATAAATGGAGTTGCAATACCGATAAGATTAAACTTCTCGAAGAGATTAGTCGCTTGCAAAGCAGCAATAGCCCCAGTGAAAGAGCCAATTAAAATTACAAGTGGCAAAGAGTTTGAGCCAACAATTGCCATTTGGGCTAACACTAATTTCCTATCTTTGAAGACCCTTGGGAAATACAATAATACGTGAAAAAGCAATAGAACAATTTCGCCGAAAATGCTTATGAAATTAATAACTGATTTGCCTATTTTAGAAATGAAATTCACTATTCCCTTTTTTTATTAGTTTAATTCTGCACAACAAATGATTTGACAATGAAATTACCATATTTATCTGATATTTTAGCATAATACACACCAGAAGCAATATTTACATCCATTGTGTTCAATCCCTTATTCAAATCATCAATTTTGTTTAATATAGAAATACCATTTAGACTAAATATCTCAATATTTAATTGATAATAATATTCTTTTACATTGATTTGAACTTGTTTAACCGAGTTATTATAGAATAAGTTGATACTATCAGGATTAATATTACTGAAGTTGTTATTGATAGGTAAATTTGTATCTATTGGTAAAAGCTCGATTAAGTCATTTTTGTAAGTAATTGGAATAGCTATGACATTAAATGAATGTGGTTTAAAATTATATTTACCTCTTATATTAACAAGTCCTTTATTATTTTCAATAACATTATTTGGTTTATCGAGTGTGTTCTGTGTTGTGTAATCGTCAGCCCATAACTCATAATGTACTCCATCGGTTTGCAATGGCACACCGTCAATGTTTAAATATAGCTTAACTTCGTCATTTGGGTATTTATTTATATAACTAATATAGATTGAGTCTTTAGATGAATTAACTACCACATCAGTCATTTTCATATTATCAATCCAATTTTTGACGTCGTGATTGTTAAACAATTCAGTTTCGAAATCAATTTTATGTACATTCTGCCCAAAATGATTTGATAGCATTGTAAAGGCATTAAATGTGGGAGAACCATAAATTGCTCTTTTCCCTTGATTATTTATTCCAAGTTTAATAAAACCCAAGCCAATAGTTCTGCAAGCAATTTTCATTATGTCAGGATTATTCAAATAAACTATCAGCATATTTGCATTCCAAAGAGCGGCATTCAATGAGTTATTAAGTTCAGTTCGGTCATATAGCCAATCTTTCCCATCAGAACCACCTGACCACCACTCAGTACTGCCTAAGAATAGTTTATCATTTAAGTTATATTGATTAATTTTCTTTTTGTAAAAATCTATAATATACTCTTCAAAGCTAGCATCAACACTTTGTAAATATCTTAAGTTATCGTTTTGAGATACTGAATCAAAACCTTTTGCTGGGTGATAGCCGAATATTTGGCATTTATCTTTGGCTTTACCAATTAACACATCGAATGAATCATCTTCCCAACAATTACCATTGTTTATAACAATTAACGAAGAATCTTTCGCCTTCATTTTATCATAATAATCTAAATACCTAATTGCATATTCGTGTTTATTATCCCATTGTTCATTACCAATTTCAAAATATTTTACCTTATAAGGAAGTGTATCTCCAATAGTCATTCTTTGTTTGCCATAAGCAGTGTTAGTGTCTCCATTGCAAAATTCAACTAATTCAGCAGCTTCTTGTGGAGTTCCATTTTGATAATTAACTGTTAGATATGGTTCTATATTTTGAGCTTTACAAAATTGCATATATTCTCTTAATCCAAATTCAAATCTTTGCGGCTTTTCATTAAAGCCCAAGAAAATTGGTGATCTTCTTTGGTCAATTGGTAATATTGTATTTTTCCAATCATTCAATTTGCTGTCTGCAAATGATCCACCCGGATATCTCAAATTACCAAATTTTGCTTTTTTATATAAATCATATTGTTCTTTTCTTATTCCATTGATATTGTTATCTGGCATTAATGAAATTTCATCAATATAAAATATACCTTCTTGCAAACTCTCTATTCTAATTTTCGACTTACTATTTATTAAATTACTTATGTTTTTATTAGTTATCAATTTGATACTCTGCTTTTCCCATTTTTTATTTGAAAACTCTATCGTATTATTTGATACTTCATGCCATACCCCATTTTTATCAAAAGTTAGAATTGAAATTTTTATTTTTTTTATTTCACTTCCTTCATTCTTAGTATAAATATAAAAATCATAATTAACTGAGTCTGAAAGTAAAAATTCTTGCTCTAAATATATATTATCTTTATTTTTTTGCTCATATCTCACACAGCTAAAACCGTTTAAATTATAATGTCCACTCCAAACAATAACCTTACTTTCTTTCAAAGAGTCTAACTGAATATCCCAGTTCGTTATTGTTGCAATACTATTATTTACACCGCTATAAACTATGTGGTCAAAACCTCTATTGGTTATTTCTTGAGCCCAAAGTCCATTTTCACCAACTATATAATTTGAGACAAATTCTATAAAGCCACCAAATATATCTCTAGTAGCTTTGTCTTTGTGAAACTCATTCTTTTTTATATTCAATGTTGCTGTTTTTTCAGCATAAACACTTGATATTGCAAAAATTGCTAATAGTAATATTACTAACTTTTTCATTGTTTATTAATCCTTTAATTAATCATTGGGTTCAACACTGCCCATTACTTTTATTGAAATAAAGTGCATTGAAGGCTCGTCTGTTTCTATTGTTATTGTTGCAAACAAACTGCCTTCTAACTTAGAATTAGTTTTTATAATTGCTTCTAAGGTAAAGTCTTTGCCTGCCTTGAAAATTTGTCCAACTTTTAAATTTGTTGTAAATTCGTTAGGCGAATTTTCTAAAGCTAAAATTTTGATATCCCTATCTACATTGTTGCTTAGCACCATCTTTGCAATATTGTCCTTTTTCAAGCTTATATTGCCAAAAGTTAAAATTTTGGGGAATTGGCTAATGGGAATCAATATGTTTGCTTTCAAGAGTATGTCTAACTTGTCGTTTTCAGGGTCGTTTGTTGTTAGGCTAATTCCTTTAATGATTCTGCCAGCATCTTTGCTGATTTGCAAGGTAATGTCTAAGCTGCCAAACTCACCAGGGTTTATCACTTCTTTATCCAAAGGTGCAGTGGTGCAACCGCAACCTGGCTTCACGCTATGAATTTTCAATGGTTCATTGCCCACATTTTTAATTTTGATAATTGTTTTCAGCGGGCCTTTGTTTTGTTCAACTTTCCCCCAATCAAAGGTAACGCCATTTTCAATTTCTATTTTTGGCTGTGCCAATAAAAGTGTTGGCAAAAGTAAAAACAAATTCATTAATTTTTTCATCTTTCATTTCCTTGATTTTTTATCACTCTACTTTAGTTTTACACTTATTTTGTAAAAATTGTTTCAGAATAATTGCTAATTTACTAATATAAAAACAGAATTCTATAAAAAAGTTACAATGAAACAATACGAAACTGGTAAAAGTGGTTCAATCATTACCTATAAAGGGATAACTCCAAAAATACACCCTAGTGTATTTATTTGCGAAGGAGTACGAATAGTTGGCGATGTGGAAATTGAAGAAAACTGCTCTATATGGTTCAATACCGTAATTAGAGGCGATGTGCATCACATAAGAATTGGTAAGAATAGTAATATTCAAGATTTATGTATGCTTCATGTTACTAATGGACGATATGCTTTGAATATAGGCAATAATGTATCGGTGGCTCATTCTGTGACCCTGCACGGCACTACAATCAAAGATAATGTACTTATAGGGATGAATGCTTGCGTACTGGATAATTCAGTAGTTAATAGCAATTCTATTGTGGCGGCAGGTTCAATTGTAAAAGAAAATTTCATTGTACCTGAAGGTGTTCTTGTAGCTGGAGTTCCTGCAAAAATCATTAAGGATTTGAAACCCGAAGAAATAGCACGAATTACAAATACAGCACCGAACTATATCAAGTATTCTCAGGATTATAGGGATTCTGTTGGTAGTTAGTGGTTTGGAAATTCTTTAACTCTGGCACTAACTCTTTCGGAAATAATTCCTTGCTCGGAAATAGGGAAATAACTTAAAAGCCTTGCTTGAATCATAGTAGGAGTGTCGCCTTTGCCAAGTGCTGTAATTGCATCGGCTATAAGCTGATAAATTCTCATTTCTTCATTGTGTAGCACTTTTAATTTGTCAGCTGTGGGTAGCCAAAGAATATTAGCCAAAAATATACCCCAAAATGTGGCAATAAAAGCTGTAGCAATATTGCGTATCAGTACTTTTGGGTCGCTCCCTGCCGCAGCCAAAGTGGAGATAAGCCCCAATACAGTACCAATAATACCCATTGTAGGTGAATATCCACCCATTCTTGTGAAGATGGATATATTAGCATAATGTCTTTCTTCTATTTGCGATACTTCTGATTCTATGACTTTTTGCAAAGTCTCTATTTCCGCACCATCTACTAATAGTCTGAACAACTTACGAACAAATTTGTTGTCAATTTCTTCTAATTTATTTTCTAGTATAAGCACACCATCTCTTCTGGCAATTCCAGCTGAGTGTATAATTTGCACCATTAAATTTTCTACTTGCAAGGCAGGATTTGAATTCATTGAAATTTTGATTAAAGAAAATATTTTCTTTAAAACTTGGATACCATTTGCTGAAATAGCAGTGGCTATTGTTCCACCTACCACTATTAGCAAGGCAGGCAATATGATGATAGAACTAAATGTGCCGCCTTCTACTAAGTAAGCACCAAAAATTGCTAAAAGACCTAATCCGAAACCAATCAGTAAACTATTTTTCATATTTCATTATTAAAAAATCAAATCTCATTTTAGATAATCAAAAAGTGTGTTTTGGCTAATTCTCGAACCCACTTGCAATGTGTAGTTCAGCAATGTTTCTTCTCTTTTCAAATCCATTGCCACTTCTGCCATATTCACATCTTCTTTAGATGATCGGAAGTCCATCATTCGAGTTTTTTCTTCTTGCATTTGGCTATTTATTGCGTCTAATCTATTGATTCGAGTACCAACTTTAGCAGAGATTCTATTGATTTCATCGAAGTTGTCAGCTAAATTTTTCTGCAAAACATCAATATCGCTAGAATCTTCTTTTGTGATGAAATTTTCTTTTTGACGAACTACACCATCTTTATACTGCAATTTATTATATAATTTGATTATATCTTCAAAAATTTTTGTTCCGCCCGCTCCAAAAACTTCGCTTGGCTTCACATTTACTATCTCAGTTGTTTTATCATCTTTATTAATAATGCGGTCTTCATTGTTGCCTTTGAATACAACTTTAAGACCTGATGGGTTATCTACAGTGGCTGTACCTTGCACAATTTCATAAGGGTCATTGTTTTGTGCTTCAGGAGTTTTATTTAAAGAATAATCTCTTGTTTTAGTGCCAGAAAAAAGCGTATGCCCATTGAAATCAGAATTTGCACTTTTCACAATATCTTGTAAATATCCTTTTATATAGCCAGCTAAAACTGGTATGTTTTGCTGCACGCCCAATTGAAGCGATTCAATTCCAATTTCTCTAACTTTTATCACGTTGTCTGAAATATTTTTTAGATTTTCATCTACTGCATACATTTCTCTCATAGTCTCATCGAGAATGCCTTGATAGTTTTCATTTTGTTCTATCTTAGCACCATATCTTTTTATATCAACTACGTCCGCTGGTTTGTCCTCGAGATTTACGATTTCTTTTCCAGTTGTTAGTTGCATATCAGCTTTCACTCTGCGGCCTTGAATTTCATCTAAACTGCGGGTGAATGTGTTATAAATTGATTTGTGGGTTACTCTCATTTCGACTTCTCCATCCTTGGAATATAATTGAGACCTATTTATCTACCTAGATTTACGATAGTAGTTAGCATCTCATTAGTGGTATTTATTACCCTACTTGCAGCATCGAATGCTTGTTGAAATTTTATTAGGTTCACAGCTTCTTCATCCAAATTGACACCAATTATTGTCTCTCTTTGGTTTATCAGCTGTTCTTTTACTAGTTGTGTTGTTTGATAGCCACTCGCAGCTTCTCTAGACATAATCCCAACTCTGCCAACCATTCCTGAATAATATTCAGTTGGGGTTTGATTGTCAATAAAAGTTGAGTTATCGCTAATGCGTGCAATTCTGCTAGCAATTTGCGAATTACCAGGTTCGTTTGCTTTGCTGGAAATTGAAATATCTCTTGGCTTTCCTTTAACATCATTCGATAATGCCAAAGTAGTTGCTGTTGCATTTCCTACTCCAGGCTCAAAAAAATTTCTACCTACTGGGTTTCCACTTTTGTCATCTAAACCAAAACCTTGTTGAGTCAAACCATTGATTTCTTTCACAAGATTTGAAACAAATTTATTCAAATCTGTCGCTACTGAAAAACCACCACTAGTATCGAAATCATCTAAAGTTACATTGTATGTTTTAAGTTGACTTTTCATTTCACCATTTTCTGGAGAAATATAATTTATTATATCTCCATTGGCATTCTTATTTGCAATTACAGCAGTTCGCTCGCCAGTATTGGAATTAACTTGTTCCATCACTTCTAGTTTGGAAGCAATTGGTCCAGTAACAACATTTATTCCATTTACGTAAACGTTTACCATTCCGTTTGAAGCTTGTGTAACTGTTACATTTGCAAGTTTAGTTAATTCTTCGAGTTTTTCTTCACGCTTATCAATCATTGATTGCGAATCACTTGCAGCTAATGGCTTGCTTGCACTTACACCATTATTCAAATCCACTATTTCTTCAATAAGTTTATTGGCAGAAAGTACATTTTGGCTCAATGAATTTAATGTTTCGCTACGAGTTTCGTTAATTTGTCTTGCAGTTATATTGAATCTATCAACAAGTGTTTGAGCCAATCCCAAGATATTTTCTCTCTGTGCTTCGTTTTCTGGTTTGATAGCCAATTCATCGAAAGCATTTAAAAATTTATTTGTTACTTCGTTCAGTCCATTTTCCGATGGTTCATTCAGAATTGCTTCCAAGCGAGTCATAGTGTTTCTGTCTGCTTCATAAGTAGCATTGCGTGAAACAGTGCTTCGAACTTCTTTATCAAAAAATTCTTCTCTATAAGTTCGTAATTTATCGGCAACTGCACCAGTACCCACAAAATTACCATTTTGGAAGTGTGGTGTTGCTTCAGAGAAAACAGCAGTCCTACGTGAATAGCCAGGGGTATTAGCATTGGCAATGTTATTGGAAGTAACGTCCAATCCAAAGCGTTGAGCCAATAAAGCTTTTTTCCCTATTTCTAATGAAGCTATTCCCATAATAAATTAAATCGCCGCCGATAAAGTATTATTTATCATCATTGAGAATTCATCAACTTTTCTTACAATATCGCTAGTTTTAGCGAATTTTAATTTTTCAGCCATTGAAAGATAGTTTTTACATTCTTCAAGGTTTGAATTTAATTTAATCATCCCACGAATGATGCTCATTTTCCCAGTCATTTTGGTAGCTTCTTCCACTACTTCTGGCAAATGCACAACAGAATGGCAAAGCATTCTGCGAAGAGCATATACTTCATCGTCTGGCAATTCTGTGCTGAAAGAGTTAATACTTTCAACTAAATCTTTTGTTAATTCTGTTAAATTTTCTTTTTTGATGTAATTTTCCATAAATTCCCCCAAGAATTTATTTAGATTTTAACATTGCAAACAGCTCTTCCACTGTTTACTAATAAATTAAGTATGTTTTGAACGCTAGTTTTTGCTCTCATAGCAAGCACACGATTCACGTTGTTTAGGTTATGCAAATTTGATACCAGTTTCTTCATGTTAATCCGCATTTTCTTAATTTCTGTCAAGCTTTCGCCAGAAAGTTTATTTTCAATAGCAGATAATCTTAAATTCATAGCATCAACTCTAGAAATACCAAGCCAAGTCATCAATAGTTTTATTCTTTGGTCTTCACTTTCTCGTATATCTTTTAGCTTTTGTTCTTGTACAGCCGCCAACTGTTCAACTTTCTGCATCTCAAATTTAATCAATGCGTCCTTTTGCGATTCGGCAAGCTTGTTCAAGTCCAGTAGTAGTCTCTCTTCGTGCTTTATTATTTGGTATAGTTTATTTAACATCCATGTCTCCTATACTATGTTTGGCAAAATCCTAGCCAAGTATTTGTTCGTATTTCTTTACTCGCTTTACGTAAGATTTAGTTTCGTTGAATGGTGGTATTCCGTTGTATTTATCTACATTGCCTGGGCCGGAGTTATATGCTGCAAGAGCCAATTCTTTATTTCCTCCGAACTTATCAAGCATTTGCCTTAGGTATTTTGTGCCGCCCATAATATTTTGAATTGGATTATAGGAATCACTAACACCCAAATCTTTAGCAGTGCCGTCCATAAGTTGCATAAGTCCTTTAGCTCCAACTCCTGAGCGAGCTGTATTGCGTCCAGCCGATTCTGCTCCAATTACTGCTTTAATCAATCCTTCTGGCACATCGTACTTTTTAGAAGCAAGCGTTATAGTGTCTTGATAGTTAGAAAGTCTTGATTGAAGTCTGTCAATAAATGTATCGCCTACTGCAATTTCATCGCTATTATTTGTTTGTTGCGGTTTGCTAATTGCTCTTTTTTGCAATAGCTCTTTCATTTGGTGTAAAGTTTTTGGCACAAACTCTGTGTGAGTCTTTAATTTTTCGCCATTTGTGAGTTGCTGATATATTTTATCTGCTATTCCAATTCCAGAGCCAATATTTGAAAGTTGGTCTGTAAAAGCCATATCGGTATAGCCCTCTAATGTGTCTGCACCGAAAGACATATCGCCACCTTCTTCTTCGCCAAAGTTTCCTTTGATGTTCTTTTTCATTTCTTTGAACATCATATTCATAAACATTGATTCGAAGCCACGAGCTGCTTTAGCGAATTCAGCTTTTTTCTCGCCACTAAGTGCTGATTGTTTCTGAATTTCGCCCAACACAACAAGTTTTGCTGTTTTAGCTTTTTCTAATCCTTGGAAATCGCCTATTAATTTTGCTTTTGGCTGTATCATTTCTTCACCTCTTCGATTTTTAGAAGATGTATTTTTAATTTACAAATACAATTTATGAATTATTTTTAATAAAACAAACGCTTAAAACACGAATTCGTTACAAATAATCAAATATTTATTAAAAATAATTAATTTTTCTTATTGGATAACTAATTCAGCTTGTAGTGAACCTGCTTCTCGAAGTGCTTGAAATATTGCAATTAAGTCTCTTGGTTTCACTTGCAAAAGGTTCAAAGCATCGGCTATACCTGCCACTGTGGCTGTTTTAACTTGAAATGCTGTTGACTGTTTTATTTCTTCTTTGGCATCGAGCGAAGCTACTTCGCCAATGCGAGGAGGTTTGATTGTGAATGGTGCTGGTTGTGACACAATTACTTGTCTTTGTATGTTTATTTCCAAACCACTATGTGCAATAACTGCAGGAAGTAATTCCACAGAACCACCAATCACAACTGTTCCAGTTCTTTCATTGATTACAACTTTAGCCACTGGGTCAACAATTACTTTCAATGATTCAATTGAAGAAATTAAAAGCATAGCTTGTGTTTGGTTTACAGTTCCAATATTCACATCTATAGTGGCAGCATCCACAGGAGTGGCAGCATTTGTTAAACCTGGAGTCAAGTTAATTTCTTGTGCAACACGTGCCGAAGTTGTGAAATCTGGCTGTTTAAGTATGATTCTTACAATTTGATTCTGAATGAAATTAGCATCCATATTCTGAGTTAACTGCAAGCCATTTGGTACTCTACCAGTTGTAACGAAGTTTTTTGAGGTAGATGAGCCAAGCGATTTGAAATCATATCCGCCAACTGTTAGTGGTCCTTGAGCATTTCCAATAATTACACCATCTGCTTTAGAAAGTGGAGTTAATAATAAATTACCCCCTTGCAAAGAAGTTGCATCGCCCATGGAAGAAACTACTACATCTACAGTAGAACCAGATTTCATAGAAGTTGGGATTGTAGCAGTTATCATTACCGCTGCAACGTTTCTCATTCTAGAATTTCTTTGCTCGCTCGTTAGTCCAAATCTTTTCAGCATGTTTATTACTGATTGATTAGTATAAGCATTCAGTTGGTTATCGCCAGTTTGGTTAAGCCCAACAACTAAGCCATAGCCAATCACTTGAGTAGCAGTAGCTCCTTGTATGTTGGCTATATCTTTTATTCTAGCAGCAAATAGTAAATTACTTGCACTTGCAAGCAATAATACTATGATAATATGTAGTATTATTTTTTTCATAATTAAAATAGTATGCGTAAGAATTTTGTGATTAGTCCAGGTTCGTTAGTTTCAGAAAGATTGCCTTTACCACCTATTATTAACGTTAAATCCAAAATATTATAAGAATAAATTGAATTATTTGGCTGAATATCCACTTGGCGGACAAGTCCTTTAATTACAATTGATTGTGTTTCGCCATCTACTTGAGTAGTGCGTTTCCCTTCAATTGCTAAATTACCATTTGCGTCAACATTAGTAACACGCACACTTAACTTTGAACGAATTCTTTCATTTCTATTATTGCTAGATTTACTTTTAAAGCTATTAGTTGTGCCAAGACCTAATTTGCCATTCACATCGGCAATACCGCTAAGCCCAAGACTTGCACCCAAATCGGTTCCTCGATCGGAGCTTGTGCCAGTGCCATTGCCTGCTTCAGTATCTTCCATAATTAGCACTGTCAAGGCATCGCCTGTTTTAAATGCTTTCACATCGGAAAAAAGTGATGCCGATGAGTTTTGAATAAATTGTGCATTAGCAGAAAAAGTCATTGCTAAAAAAGCAACAACTAATGCTAAACCAATTTTATTTATTTTATTTTCTACTAATTTCAACATTGCCATCTTCCTTTAAAAGACCTTGTAATATTTGTTTATCCTCTCTTTGCACTCTAAGTTGCTGCCCTGGTTTGGCATCGTGTAGTGCTATGCCACTCACTCTAATTGATAGTCCTTCGCCACCTGCCACAACTATAACTCTTTCACCACGATTGACTTTCAGCCCACTTTCCAGTGAAGCAGTTTTAATTAAAGCACCACGAGGAATATTTTCATCAGCTTTTTTACCAACTATTGCATCTGGATTTGCAGCAAAAGATTCTTCTTCAGCTGTTAGTTTCATTCTTCGCATTGTGTAATCTGCAGCAGTAATCAAATCTCCTTTGCGAATTGATTTCAGTGCCACAGGCATATCTTTTTCTATTGAATAACGATAGTAAACTTTGAGTTCTTTTATTAATCCATCTTTTTCGGATACAAAATTCAAAGCAACAAAGTTAATCCCTACTTGGTTCGATACTTCTTGGTTAATAACAGCTTTCACATTATCTTGTTTGAAAGTCAAATCATCAGGAGTCTGCAGAATATGTAATTCTGTTTCTTCGCCAAGTTTATCTTTCAAAAAATCTAGGCAAGCATCTTTCAAACGCTCGCCAGAAAAAGATGATGCCGCATTGAGGAGGATATGCGGAATCAATAATAAGAATAATATTTTGCTAATTTTTGTCATTATCTTTTTAAGTTCACAGCAGTGTTTAAAATATCATCTGCGGTACGTACTGATTTTGAATTCAATTCATAAGCTCTTTGAGCAGTAATCATATTCACCATTTCTTCAACAATATCCACGTTTGAACTTTCCAAATGTGATTGGAAAATCAAACCAGTATTGTTTTGCCCAGGTTGTTGAAATATTGGATCGCCCGAAGCGGGTGTTGGAGCAAATAAGTTATCGCCAGTGGCTTTAAGTCCAGCAGGATTAATAAATCTTGCTAAATCAATTTGTCCCAAAGTTTGATTAGTAGTAGAGCCTTCTGTTAGAATGCTAACAATACCATCTCTAGATACTTGCACATCTATAGCTTCTTGCGGGATTCTAAATCCTGGCTCTAAGATGAAACCTTGAGTATTTACTAATTGTCCGTTTCTATCAACTTTAAATGAACCATCTCTGGTGTATGCTAAAGTGCTATCTGGTCGGCGAACAGTGAAGAATCCTTCACCAGTTATAGCCATATCCAATGGATTATTAGTCTGTTGAATATCACCTTGCTTAAACATTTTGGTAGTGGCTACGAGTTCCGTACCCGACCCAATTTGTACTTCGTTGAGAGGTTCTACTCCCACACGTGCAGTATTGCCAGCCGGCTTTAAAGTCTCATAAAGCAAATCTTGAAACTCTGGTCTATTTTTCTTAAAACCAGTTGTATTCACATTGGCAATATTATTCGATATGATTTCCACATATCTTTGCTGTGCTGTTAGCCCTGTGGCTGCGGTTCGTAGAGTTTTATCCATAAATACTTCCTTGTATTGATTCTCAACATCCTTGTGTTGGATAAAAAAAGTAGTGTCTCAATTAAAATTTCGCTTCATCCTGAAAATGAAATTATAATTAATATCTACCTAATTTGATACTGTTATCGAGAGTCGAATCGTTTGTATGAATAACTTTACTTCCAGCTTCAAACATACGCTGTAGTTCAATCATTTGAACCATCTCTTTAACAATATCAACGTTGGAGTTTTCAAGCCATCCTTGCTTTAGACTCACATTTTCTTGCGATGAATATTCTATACCCGCATTGTTGCGAGTAACAAAACCTTCATTCGATACTTTTTCCATTTGGTTTAAATTAGTAACCTTAGCAACTATAATACTTCCAACTTGTTCGTTGTTTGCAAATACTTCACCATTGTCATTAACTTTAATTTCTACATTTCTATTCTCGTTGGTTGTGTTATTGTCCCCAAAAACTTGCTGTTGCACGTTTATAGGTCCATTTACACCCATGAGCATCTTGCCATCCGTGGCAGTTATCGTACCTTCCGTAGATATTATAAAATGCCCATTTCGAGTTAATGTTTGTTTATTTTCTTCATCTTGCAGTACAAAAAAACCATCTCCATTCAGAGCAATGTCCAAAGGATTATACGTTTGCTGCATACTACCGCTACTGAAATCAGTATATTTACCAATTGGTGGATCGTCGTCCTCGGCATCGCCAGGAGTATTCCATAAATTCGCTTTAGCATCAATTAGATTTCGTTCAAAAACGCTATCTCTTTTGAAACCAGTAGTATTCGCATTTGCCATGTTGTTTGCTATCACTTCCAGACGTGTCTGTTGTGGTATCATTCCCATAGCGGCGGTATAGAGTTCTTTTATCATAGCAAATATTAAATTGGTAATGAATATTATTCTGAAAACATTTTTTTCTGTGTTTTGTCTAACTTATATATATAAGTCATTATTTGCCCCACCAATCTATAATATTCCGATGGCACAGAACGTACGAAATCTAATTTCGCCAACATTTTCACTAACTCCGTATCCTCGTGGATAGGAATATCATTTTCAATTGCTTTCTCTAATATTTTCTTAGTTAGAGTGCTTTTGAACCCTAATTCATCTATGGAAGCTTGATAAGCTTTCACAGGGCTTTTCGCATTCATTAAAGAAGCGAGATTTTTTGAGTGATTTTCCATAATCAGCAGATTGTCCATAATTGCTTTCCTGATTTAATTTACAAGGCACGTGCCAAAGAACTTTTCCCTGACTTTTTGTGTATAACATAAGTATTCACACGGTTGCCTTTCCAACTATTACAAGTATAACTCTTTACAAAATATAATACTTTCGGTACAACTACTGAATTTTATGAATAAGTATTAATAATTATCCACAAAACGGAAGATTCGGCTAATAATCTACAATGGCTAATTTAAAACACAGTATGTGAGGATAATAAACAAATGGTCAATTTTGGCTAATAGCACTTGTTCTTGATTTTCAGCCAATATCTAACTATTTTTACATGGAATTGAAGCAGTTTCATTTTGAAAATATAAGAAACAAAATTGATTATAAATCGTTATTACTCCAAATCAAAGAGAAGTTATGCCACCAAAAGTTACATTTACCAAAGAAGAAGTATTAGAAGCTGCTTATTTGCTTGTTGTTGAAATAGGAATAAATGAGTTGTCAGCTCGCAACGTGGCTTCTGCGTTAAATTCATCTACAGCTCCAGTTTATAGCAGTTTTGAATCTATGGAAGAATTGCGACATGCTATAATAAGAAAAGCAAAGGGTGTTCTTATCAAATATACAAGAAATCCATATAGCGAACGCCCTATTCTTAATATAGGTATTGGTATATGCGTTTTTGCTAGAGATCACAAAAATCTTTACGATATGATTTTCTTGGGCAAAAAAGGATATAGCGAAATTTATTTCGAGTATATTACAATGATTGTGGAATATATGAAACTGGATTTCCGATTTGTGGAAATTGACCCAGAAGAAAGAGACCTTTTGCTTAATCAACTTTGGACATATACTTTTGGCTTAGCTACTATGATTTCTATTGGACTTCTTGAAGATATGACAGATGAGAAAATTAAAATCAATCTTTTCACAGCCGGCACAAGCTTAGTGAACGACACTTGGATGGCGAGTGTTTTCAAAATAGAAAATTTATAACATAATTAAATAAAATCAAACTAATGCAGAATCAAAAGCGAAAGTTAATTATCAAACACTTTTCATTTTTTTTATTATTTTTATCTCTTAATTTTAACCTATTCGCACAGACTACTGGCTCAATAAGTGGGATTGTTAAGGATACCGAATCGAAAGAGACTATTGTAAGGGCTACAATAAGTATAAAAGAAACTAAACAGGGTGGCTACACAAATAAAAGTGGCTATTATTCAGTAAAAAATATCACAGCTGGTGAATATACTGTTTCTATTTATTCTATTGGCTACGACAAGTTAATCACTAAAATTAAAATTGGCAATGGCGAAAATCTAAGAAAGGATTTTCAATTAAAGCCAACTTCATCTATGGGACAAACTGTAACAGTAAATGCAGATAAAGATGAAGATAAACGACAAATTAACATTAGCAAAGTAGATATTCCCATTCAGCAAATAAAAGAAATCCGAATTGGTGGCGAAGCCGATATATTTCGCTCTTTGCAGCTTTTGCCAGGAATTTTAACTTCTTCTCAAATATCATCGGGGCTATACATTAGAGGTGGCTCTCCCGACCAAAACCTAATTTTATTGGACGGAACAACTGTATATAATCCAACTCACTTATTTGGCTTTATTTCTACGTTCAATCCAGAAGCTATTAAAGATGTGGAACTGATAAAAGGTGGCTTCCCTGCTGAGTTTGGTGGTCGTCTTTCGGCTGTGTTATCTATCACTCAAAAAGATGGCAATCAAGAAAAAGTGGAAGGTACGGTTGCAATCGGTGCAATTTCTTCGAAAGCTTCTATAGAAATTCCACTTGGCGATGGTGCTTTATTCCTTGGAGGTAGACGCACTTATTTTGAATTGCTAAAAGCAGTAATTCCAGAAGACCCTGTTGCCCCTTTGCCAGATTTTAATTTCTATGATTTGAATGCGAAATTGACACAAAATTTTGGAGATAATGACAAAGTTTCAATTAGTGCATTTATGAGTAAAGACGCTTTATACTTGACTAATACTGGTGTAAGTTTGGATTTGGGAATTCAGAATCAGTTATTGGCTGCCCGATGGACACACATTTTCAATGAATCACTTTTCAGTTCAGTAAATTTAAGCAGTAGCCAATACGAAAATTCATTTTTTGCGAATAACTCAGGTTTCAGGATACTAACTTCCAATGCAATTAAAGATATAACTTTTAAAGCTGGATTTGAATGGTTAGCAAGTGAAGAATTTACAGCTAAATTTGGAACTGAAATTAATAAATATAATTTCGATTACTTAACTAATTTCACTGGTGATACAGACTCGACTTCTTCGGGAAGCAGTGCAGGAAAAACTAATCTGAATTTCGATGATTATGCATATTCTGTATATGGTCAATTCAATTATCAATTTACTGATTTGCTTAGCTTCCAAGGTGGTCTTAGAAGTAGCTATTGGCAATTAGTAGATAAAATTACATTCGACCCTCGAATTGCTATGCGTTATCAAGTGCAACCTGGTTATTACGTCAAAGCATCGTGGGGAATGTTTCATCAGAATTTGAAATTAGCCGCTCAACCAGATTTCTCTTTCTTCGATACTTGGACTGGAACTGATGCTTCGTTGAATATTGCAAAGTCTATGCACTATATACTTAGTTTTGAAACTTCGCCATTAGATGGTTACGATTTGAATGTTGATTTTTATTATAAATCTCTCGATTACATTAATGAATTAAATCGCAATGCCTTACAAATTGCAAAAGTTTCCGACGCACTTTATGAAGGATTTGGTGAAGCTTATGGAATGGAAATATTTATTCAGAAAAAAATTGGTAGTTTCACAGGTTGGGCTGGCTATGCCTACGGAAAAATAAATGCAACATTCGATTCAATTAATTTTGGACGTACTTACAATCCGAAATACGACAGAAGACACGACTTTAAATTCGTGCTTCAATATAAGTTAGACGAAACTTGGGAGTTCGGTGGCAACTTTGCATTGCAATCAGGGCAGCCATATACAGGAGCAACATCTCGTTATCAATCATTTTTGCCAGGGCAATCCAATGGATTTGGCAAAATATACAATTCCGATAGATTCGGACTTCGTTTGCCTCCATCGCACCAATTGAATTTGAATGCAAGTTATAAGTTCAAAATGTGGAGTTTGCCAGCTCGTGTGATACTTGACATATACAACGTTTATAATAGAAGAGATATCTGGTTTAGATTTTACAACGCCAACGATGAAAACATAGAAGTAACTGATGTTAGACTGCTTCCAATAATTCCGACATTCTCATTTGAATTTAAGTTTTAATATGAAAAAGAAAATAAACATAATGAATAAATCAATTTTGATATTAGTTGCATTGCTAACATTAGCATCGACTAGCTGTGAAGACCCAGTGCCTTTAGATGATTATACACCAAGAAAAATTATTGAATCCTATATAATTGTGGGCGAACCAATACACGATTTGGCTGTGTCGAAAACACAAGCATTGAATGTATCTTTTAGTGCCACTATGAGCAGAAAAGAAGGTTCGGACTTAGTGAGCTCTTTCATAATTGAAGAGCTGAATACTAGCGGTGCAGTAGTTAATTCTTTGCAACTGGAGCGAGATACGGCAAACCTTTGGGCGGCAATAGATAAATCATATTTGGTGAAGCCAAGTACTAAATATATGATTAGAATTTCATTTCAAGATGGGGATAGTGCTACGGGCGAAACAATAACACCTGGGCAAATCTCTTGGAATGAAAATCAAAGAGTTAGAAAATCAATTCAATTCCCAATTGATACATTGAAAGCACCTTCGACAGATACTCTTAGCTGGAATGCAGTGCAAGGTGGCTCATTCTATATGATTGGTATTCGATGCTTAGACACTACTGGCTATGGGCAATATCTCATACCTTCAACTGATGAGCAAAACAGAAGAATTGAAAGAAGCTATAGAAATAACAACTTTTTTAGAGAAATCTCTTTCAATGCACTAATTGCCAATACTAAATCAAGCGTGGTTTGGGGAGCTTTCAAATGGTTTGGCAGACAAGAAGTTGCTATGTACGCACCAGACTTCAATATGATTCGTTGGTTTTTAGCCAATAGAGGCAGCCGAGACTATAACCCACTGCTTGGCAGTTTGAAAACCAATAGTGAAAACACATTTGGCTTTTTTGCCTCCGCTTCCGTAGCCAGAGATACTGTGTTTTTAGTTAAAAATCAACCCTGAAAAAGAGAAGAACTTTTTTAATTTATCTATAATTTGATATAGTTTTGAAATATTTTTATTAATTTAAAAGTGAAAATATTTCAAATTATATTTTATCGGCTAGAAATTTATGAAAAAACTACTATTTCTCGCACTTGTAATTTTCAGTGCCAATTCACTCTTAGCTATTGATGAGTTCCCAAAAGATACACTTTGGAGAAAATATATTGAATTTGCTGATATTAATAGTTTAATGTTTTCGCGTGATGAAAGCAAAGTCTATGTCAACACTAATGAAGGTGTATCTGTTCTTGACGCGAAAACGGGTAAAACTATTGAAGAAATTAAATCAATTGGAAATATTGCATCTGAATCGCAAGATGGAAGCTTTTTCTATAATTATAAATTAGAAAAGTTTGATTCCAAAACAAGACAATTGATTTGGACTTGTCCAAAAAGAGATAGTAAAGATTTTAGGTATATGACTTTTGGAATTTCTGAAAATGGAAAGTATATTGCAGTATCGTACACAAAGCAGATGAATAGCAGTAATCAAGATTCCACAAATGTTGATATTTATAATTCGGAAACGCAAGAAATAATCAAAAGTATCAAAGCAGACGGTGCTTTTTACACTCTCACTATTAGTAACAACTTTAAGTATTTATTGTACTGTACTTATAGCAAACAAAATCACGATAACTTCGATGCAGCAGTATTATTTGATATTAATAATAGCAAGGTGTTAAAGACATTATATAATAATAAAAACGGTACGGGTTACTTTGGAGTAGAAACTTTTCAAATCAATCAAATATCTTCTCAAAACAACTATGCAATTGCAAAATGGAATGATTATATCACGGTATTAGACCTTCGCACAATGAATTCTTTCGTTTATACACCTTCTGGTGGAGGGAAGAATGACAGTGATGTAGGTTTTATTTCTCCTGATGAAAAATTACTTGTTAGTGGTGGTGTGAAAAATGGAAGTCTTGAACTTTATAATTTAGAAAAAAAGGTAATTACTTATACAGGGTCAAGAATAATGAAATGGGATGGCTCTGCATTTGGAGTAATTAATAAAACGAATGAATTATTATTAATGTTTTCTTATAACGGTCTTTTTATGATTGATTTAAACAAAACTTGGACTGATGTTCCAAAAGAGAATGATAATGGAATCTCAATAAGTCCTAATCCAGTTAATAATATTTTAAGAATAACAAATCCTGAAAACTTAATAATAAAATCAATTATTACTTTTGATATGAGTGGAAAAAATTATTCATTAACTAACCAAAATAATAGTTTAAACATAAGTTTTCTAAGTAAAGGAAATTATTTCCTTAAAATGATATTAGAGAATAATTCAATTCTTAATTTTACTTTCATTAAGGAGTAAGTAAATGAAAATTATAACAACTTTCATAGCTCTATCCCCAACCTACACATTATAACCTAAATTTGGAGATAACCATTTTTCGGCTTCTTCCAAAGTAGCTTTTTTCCTATTTGCGTAATCTTGCACTTGCTCTTTTGTAATTTTGCCAACTGGAAAATACTTAGCTTCTGGATTAGAAAAATACAAACCGCAAACCGATGCACCTGGTATCATCATCATTGATTCTGTAAGCTCCACTCCAATTTCTTCTGCTTTCAGTAATTCAAATAATTTAGTTTTTTCTGTGTGGTCTGGTAGCGATGGGTAGCCGTGTGCAGGTCTAATTCCCACATATTTTTCGTGAATCATATCGTCAAGCGAAAGCGATTCTTCTTTTTGATAGCCCCATAGCTCTTTGCGTACTATTTCGTGCATTTTTTCAGCAAACGCTTCAGCCAATCTATCAGCTAATATTTTTGCCATAATTGCATTGAAATCATCGTTATTTTTCTCGAATTCTTCTACTATTTTATCTAATCCAATACCCGCTGTTACAGCAAACATACCAATATAGTCATGTTTGTTAGTTTCTTTCGGGGCTATGTAATCAGCAAGTGATAAGTCTGAATCGTTCTCTTTCTTAGCTTGCTGGCGAAGTGTATAAAATTCTACTAATTTTTCACCTTCTTCATTATAAATAATAATATCATCGCCAATTGAATTTGCAGGCACTATAGAAACAACTCCATTGGCAGAAAGCTTTTTGTTAATTATAAAATCATCGAGTAAAGCATTTGCTTCATCGAATATCTTACGAGCTTCCACTCCTTTTTCTGGGTCGTCAAATATTTTCGGATACTTGCCCTTTAGTTCCCAAGCCAAAAAGAAATAAGTCCAATCAATATAGCTTCTTAATTCAGTCAAATCAAAATCTACATAAACTTTTCTTCCTATTAAGTTTGGCTTTGGAATTTCATAATTAGCCCAATCTATTTTTAATTTATTAGCTCTAGCTTCGGTTAATGAGATTAAATTCTTATCATTATTTCTAGCATTATGAGCTATTCTAATTTCATCGTATTCTGCTTTTATATTTTTGGCGAATTCAACTTTATTAACTTTCGACATTAGATTACTAGCAACACCAACGGATTTGCTTGCATCTAACACATGCACTACAGGTTGGCTGAAATAAGGTGCTATTTTCACAGCCGTATGAACTCTCGAAGTAGTAGCACCACCTATGATTAATGGCAAATCAATACCTTGTCGCTCCATTTCTTTAGCCACATGCACCATCTCGTCTAGCGAAGGAGTAATCAAACCGCTAAGCCCAATTATATCTGCATTCTGTTTTATAGCTTCTTCTATAATTCTCTGAGCTGGCACCATCACTCCCAAATCAATAATTTCGAAGTTATTGCAAGCCAACACAACACCTACTATATTTTTCCCAATATCGTGTACATCGCCTTTCACAGTGGCAAGTAAAATTTTTCCTGATTTGCTACTGCCAGTTTTTGCCATTTCTTTTTCAATATATGGAATCAGATGAGCAACTGCTTTTTTCATTACACGAGCCGATTTCACTACCTGCGGCAAGAACATTTTACCTTCGCCAAATAAATCGCCGACTATATCCATTCCAGCCATTAAAGGTCCTTCTATTACCTCAAGTGGGTTAGTATATTGCAATCGTGCTTCTTCTGCATCAGCTTCAACAAATTCTACAATTCCTTTAATAAGTGAATAAGTCAATCGCTCTTGCACCGATTTAGTTCGCCATTCATCTATTGCGACTTCTTTTTTATCTTGGCTTTTATATGATTCTGCTTTTTCAATTAACTTTTCAGTAGCTTCTGCATTTCGATTTAATAAAACATCTTCAACCAAAACAAGTAAATCTTTTGGGATTTCCTGATAAACTGCCAACTGCCCTGCGTTCACAATTCCCATATCCATACCAGCTTTTATAGCATGGTAAAGGAAAGCAGAGTGCATTGCTTCACGCACTGGGTTATTACCACGGAATGAAAATGATATGTTTGAAACTCCCCCACTGACTTTTGCAAAAGGAAGATTTTGCTTAATCCAGCGAGTTGCTTCTATGTAATTTACTGCATAGTTATTATGCTCGTCCATACCAGTGGCAACAGTTAAGATGTTTGGGTCAAAAATAATGTCACTAGGATTAAATCCAATTTCATCAACCAAAATATTATAAGCCCTTTGGCAAATTTCTATTTTTCTTTCGACAGTATCGGCTTGTCCAGTTTCATCGAATGCCATCACAATTACAGCAGCACCATATTGCAAGACTTTTCGAGCCTGGGTTTTAAATGAATCTTCTCCTTCTTTCAGCGAGATAGAATTGACAATTCCTTTACCTTGAATACATTTCAATCCTGACTCTATCACAGACCATTTTGAAGAGTCTATCATAATCGGAACACGAGATATATCTGGATCGGAAGCAATGCTATTCAAGAAATCTCGCATAGCAGTTTCGCCATCGAGCATTCCTTCGTCCATATTGATGTCTATTATTTGAGCACCATTTTCAACTTGTTGCTTAGCAATAGCCAGTGCTTTTTCATAATTGCCCGCAATAATCAAATCTTTAAAAACAGATGAGCCAGAAATATTAGTTCTTTCCCCAATGTTCACAAAGTTCATTTCTGGTCGAACTATCAATGGTTCAAGCCCAGAAAGCTTCATGTAGTTGTTTTCGTCTTTGGGAATCTCACGAGGTTTAATAGTTGAAACGGCTTTTGCAATTGCTGCTATATGTTCTGGTGTACTTCCGCAACAACCACCAACGATATTTAAAAAACCAGCATCACCAAATTCTTTTAAGAAATCGGACATTATCTCGGCTGTTTCGTCATAGCCACCAAATTCATTTGGCAAACCAGCATTTGGGTAAAGAGAAGTGAAGAATGGAGCTTTATCGGAAAGTTCTTCTATATATGGACGCATCTGCTCCGAGCCCAAAGCACAGTTAAGCCCAACTGCCAATAAATTAGGAGTATGTTCAATAGATATTAGGAATGATTCCAAAGTTTGACCAGAAAGAGTTCTCCCAGATTGGTCAACTATAGTTCCCGAAATAATGATTGGTAGGCTAACACCATTTTTATTGAAATATTCTTTAGCTGCATAAATACCAGCTTTCGCATTGAGAGTGTCGAAGATAGTTTCTATCATAAGAATATCAACACCACCATCTACTAATCCCTTTATTTGGGTATAGTAAGCTTCGGCAAGTGCATCGAAAGTTACTCTACGAAATTTTGGATCATTCACATCGGGCGAAAGAGTAGCGGTTTGATTTGTTGGTCCGATAGAGCCAGCCACAAATCTAGGTTTGTGTGGCTCATTTCTATTAAATTCGTCGGCAACCTTACGTAATAATTTTGCAGATTCAAAATTAAGCTCATAAGCCAAATCTTGCATGTGGTAATCAGCAAGAGAAATAGCATTTGCATTGAAAGTATTGGTTTCTACTATATCAGAACCAGCAGCATAATATTGTCTGTGTATTTCAGCAATTGCTTCTGGCTGGGTGAAAGTAAGCAAGTCATTATTGCCTTTCACATCGTGAGGATAATCAACAAACCTATTCCCACGGTAATCTTCTTCCTGGAAAATGTGCCTTTGAATCATAGTACCCATAGCACCATCTAGTACTAGAATACGTTTTTTTAAAATTTCGCTTAGTTGGTGGAATTTATTTTCAATCATTAATCAAATTTATCAACATTTTTAAAATAGTTAAATATTTCTCCGCTAACTTCGGTACTCAAAATAGTTTTTGAGTAATTGTCATAGTTAGAGTTTCCAAAATTCGGAAATTTTGAGAAAACATATTTAACTTTATTCTCTTTATTGAGAATAAGAACGTTGAAATCGCTATTTACGTCTTTATCAAGGATTGCAGTTAGCTCTTTATCGAAACAAAATAGAGTCCTCAGTTCAATTGAATCGAATGATTTTATTTTCTTTATTTTCTCAAAGATAGCTTTATTGCCAATAGAATTAATCATTGGGTATATGCTTATTTTCTGGTTATTAGATTGAGCTATTCGATTGATATAGTAGCTAGTTTCATCTATATAATCTTTAAATTGCTCGAAATTCCCAGCCGACTTTTTATAGAAAATGATTTTATATCCATTGTTGCTAAAGTTTTCAGAAGAATCTTTAATGTTTTTGATATTAGCATCTTTCATAAAATCAAAATCATTCACCAAGGTATATTCAAATCCTTCATCGGCAGCTTTAAGATTGATCAAGTAATTGTTGTTATTTTTTATTACTTCGCCAATACTAGAACTGATAGCATTATCGAAGTAATCTTCCATATTCAGATTATCTCTTTCAGCTAGATAAAATATTTTTTGAAGCAGTAATTTATAATTCTTATCTTCACCATATTTTTCGACATAAACAGTTCGGAGTTTCAAGAACAAGTCGAATGCGAGAGTGCCTATAATTTTTTTTCCAGAAAGCAATCTTTTCATTAATTCATCGGCTATCAAGTGCTGGCTTGTTGTGCTTTCAAAGTTAAGATTTTTTAAGACAAATATATTGTTATCCAAAACTTTTGCATCGTCGAATAGACTTATGTATTGTATATCTGCCAAGCTTACTTTACTATCTATTGCATACTTATCATAAAGTGTTATTATTTTTTTAGCAAGTTCTGCTGCTTTCAATTTGTTTTTCAGATTTTCTGCTTGGAAATAATCATCAATTTCAGTTGCTTTCAGCAATAAATTAAGTTTTGTTTCAAATTTTAGATTGTCATCGTAATAGTTGTCTATCAAGTTGGTGATGAAGTCTAAATCTGTTTTTGTGTTTGTAGGCAAATCAAAAACATATTTCAAAAATTCATCTTTGGTTTTAAAATCAAGTATAGACTTAGTTTGCAGAAGTGAATCGGTTATCTGCTTTGAATCATTCAGTAAACTCAAAATACTTTTAGTATAAGAGAAGTAGTTGAATTTATTTAACTCAAGAAATTTCTTAGGTGCGTGGTCTTTAGTAATTAACTGGATTTGTTCTATTTCGAATTTAGCGAATAAATCGAGTGAATCTGTATTTAAAATTTTTGAATAAAGTGTTTCATAATCGCACTCAAGTTCGTTTGCAATATTGATTTGAGTTTCAATTAAAACTTCATATAGTTCTGTCAATCTGTTTGGATAAGCTTTTTGCTCTTCATTCAAATATTTTTTTGCAAGCTTATAGTCTGCTTTAATTGCATTATTTCCTTTCAGTGCCTGCTTTGCAGCAAAATAATTTGCAAGTTTAAGTGGCGTATGTAAGTCATAAACTAAGAAATAGTATTCAGAACCACTATTGTTGTCTCGTTGCTCTTTAATAGGGAAAAGAATTATTGAATCTAAAGCGGGGAAATACTCAAAGGTACTAATTGTAAAGAAAACTGCTTCTTTGGGTAAAGTTAATTTCGCAGTTTGCTTTTTTATAGATTTGTCATAAACAAGCTTTATCACTTCTTGCTTGGGTTGATTGTCAATTTCACTGTAAAAGTTAATTGTGGCGTATAAGTTATCTAAACTTGAGAATCTATCATCAGATTTATAGAATAAATCTATCTTATCTCCAGATTGTGGTTTCTCATTACTCAAAGACAATTCACATTTGGAAAAACTTATATTCAAGAATACAATCAATAAAACTAATGTATAGATGATTTTCATTTCGTTACTCGTTTGAAGAGTTATTAATAAATAATAGTTCAGAAAGTTCAACTTTCAAAAATTCAAATGCTTCTTCTGGTGAGTCTGAAAAATGGAATAGCTCCAAATCCTCATAGCTAATCATACCAATATCAGCAAGAAATTCAAAGTTCATTGTTTTATTCCAAAAGTCGCTACCATAAAGAATGATAGGAACTTTCTTGCTTAATATTTTAGTTTGTTGCAAAGTTAGTATTTCAAAAAGCTCATCGAAAGTACCAAATCCACCAGGCATTGCAATCATTGCTTTTGCATAGTAAGCAAACCAAAATTTCCTCATAAAGAAATAATGGAACTCAAAATTTAATTCAGGGGTGATGTAAGGGTTTGGATGCTGCTCAAAAGGTAATTGAATATTGAAACCAATATTCTTACTTCCTGTTTTATATGCTCCATAATTAGCTGCTTCCATCATTCCACCGCCACCTCCAGTACATACGTAAAATTTCTTATTAAGTGGCAATGTCTTTGTCCAATTCGTCAGCATCTTGATTAACTCAACTGTTTCATCGTAGTATTTGCAAGTGAATTGAAGTCTTTGCATTCTACTAAATTCTTTTTCTAGTATTGCTAATTTCTTTTGGTCTTTTTGTTTAACTAAGTTTTTTTCAATTTCTTTGACTTTCTTTTGCCAAGTTTTAGTTGAAAAAGATCTTGCACTTCCGAAAAGTACAATAGTGTTATATATGTGGTTTTTCTTTAAATATTGATCTGGATAGAGGTATTCAGAAAGTATTCTGATTGTTCTTCCCTCTTTGCTATTTAAAAATTCTTGATTGTCGTAAGCTCTTAAAGGTTGTTGTGACTCAAAGTCTTCCATTAAATCATCCTCTATATTTAACTAATGAATATCCACCATCAACATTTACTATTTGACCAGTGATATATTTACTTGCAGTTGAAAAAAAATAAATTAAATCGAACATATCATCTATGTTCCCGTGTCTGCCCATAGGCACTTTGGATTCGGTATTCTGCACTGGCTCAATTGGTTTATCGCCCAAAATAATTGTGCCTGGGCAAATACAATTCACAGAAAATTTAGGAGCCATCTCTCTGGCTAAAACTTCTGTGAGTCGAATTGCAGCAGCTTTTGAAACGTTATAAGGTATTCTTTGATTCCAAATCTCTAAGCCGCCAAGCGAGGAAATATTTATTATTCTTCCCTGCTCTGCTATTTTTTGAAATCCTTGCGATGTGAGATAGTGAGCCTTGAGATTTATATCCATTGTATCGTCCCATATTGCTTCTTCTAAGTCTTGTAAACTTGATTTCTTTGGGAATACTCCTGAATTATTAAGCAGCACATCTGGAATGAGGTTTTCTTCATTCAATTGTGAGAATAAATTATTTATTTCACTTGATGAATTTAGATTACATTTGAATGCTTTTTTGAAGTAATTTTGCTTAAGTGGAATGGTGGTGTTATATGTAATAATAACTTCCCAACCTAAAGAATGGAATTTTTCAGCAATTTCTGCTCCCATTCTTTTGCTACCGCCAGTGATTAGTATTCGTTTCATTGTTTCAGATTAAGATTGTCTTTTATTGAACGATAAGAAGAAAATGATTAAAATTATTTTAATAATTACTTTCCTACTTAATGCTTCTTTATTTTCACAAAATAAAGAATTTCGCATTTACTTTACTGACAAAGGAATAAATATTTCATTGCAAGACTCTGCAATTAGGAATGAAATATTAAGTAAACTTAGTAAAGAGAGTATATCTAGAAGAATTAAAACACTTGGTGTTAATTATTTAGACACTTTAGATATACCAGTTAATTCAAGATACAAAGATTCGATTCTTAAAACTCCAGCCAAACTATTAATTGTAAGTAATTGGTTCAATTATATTGTGGTAAATTGCGACACCAACAAAATAAATCAGTTAAAGCAACTTAGCTTTGTAAGTAAAATTGAGTTTGCAGACAGCAAATTAACTGCTATGAACTGCAATGAAACAATGGAAGAAAAAGAGCTAAATCTTTATGACGATAGTGGCAATTTGATTTATGAAACTGGAGCTTATAATTATGGTAAGTCATTCAATCAGAATAAATTAATCAATTCAATTGACTTTCATAAAATTGGGGTTAATGCCGATAACATCATAATGGGCTTTATTGATACTGGTTTCAAATGGCGAGGTCACGAAGCTTTGTATAGGGCAAATGTTCTTGGCGAATACGATTTTATTAGTAATGATTCTAATACCTATAATCAAGTGCAAGACCATTTACAGCAAGAGAATCATGGAACTCAGGTGCTTTCAACTGTTGTTGGATTAAGGCAAGATACTTTGATTGGTATAGCTAATAAAGCAAAATGCTATTTAGCTAAAACTGAAAATCTAAATTACGAAAGACATATTGAGGAAGATAATTATATTGCTTCAATTGAGTGGCTAGAAAGCAAAGGAGTAGATATTTTGACTTCATCGCTTGGCTATTTGAAGTTCGATGAGCAATTAAGTAGCTATAATTTTTCGGATTTGACTGGAAGCAAAACTCTGATTGCTAAATCATTGAATATTGCTACAGCAAAAGGAGTAGTTTGCATTACTTCTGCTGGAAATAGCGGTGGGGATCCACAAACTATTTTGACTCCAGCCGATGCTGATTCTGTTTTTGCAATTGGCTCTGTGAAAAAAGATGGAGATACCCTTGCCAAAAAATCTTCGCGTGGTCCAGTTAATAGCAAAACGGTGAAACCAAACTTTGTCACTCAGGGCGAAGAAGTTATAACTGTGAATCCTGGGAAATGGGATTCATATTCATCTGTGGCAGGCACTTCATTCTCGGCACCAAGTTTCGCTGGTGGTATCGCACTTTTGCTTTCAGTGCACCCACACCTAAGACCTTGGGAAGTTAGAAAATATTTAGAAAAAGCAAGTGAATTGCCAGATAATCCTAATTTTATGAAAGGATTTGGAAGAGTAGATTTCTTTAAAGCAGCTAAGTTTGCAGGTTCATTTGCTTCGCAACTGAACTCATATCCAATTCAAAAGTTCCAAAGATTTATGACATTTGTGGAAAGTGAGGAATTAGTTGATTTGAAATTATTTGCTAAAATTAGTTCAAATGGTTTTTTCCAAGAATACTCATTCATACCAACAAATAAACAAAATCAGTACGTGGTAGATATTCTTCAAGCTGATATAACAATAGATTCAATAGAATGTTACTTTTTAATGAATACTCCTAGTTTGAATGAAAGATACCCTTTAATCGGTGGCACATACTATAAATTTCCAATTAAAATTGCAACAATAGCAAGCGGAGTAAATCAAGATTTACTTCAAAAATACGTTTACGAAAGAGAAAGTGGTTTTGTGAACGAGCAAAACTACTTGTTCAATCCTACAGAACTTTCTTTTATATTGCAGAATGAAGAAGCAGCAAAAATAGAATTCTTTGATTTAGCAGGAAATATGATAGCAGAACAAGAAATTGCCAAAAGAAAGGCTGGCGTTGTTACCTTGGATTTAAGCACTTTAAATTTCCCTCACGGAATCTATTTTGCAAAAATTTCTAAAACTTTTAGTGTAGAAATTATCAAGTTTATAAGTAGCGAATTGAAATGACGGAAGATGAAGAATTAAATGCCATTGGCAAATCAATGCAAAGCACCGACAAAGCAAAAGATGATTTAGAAAACCCATACAAAACTTCAAAGAGACCAGATCCATATATAAGAAATAGCTTTATTATGCTTGGGGTTGGAATTCAGCTTTTTGTAACAGTTATTGTATTCATATATATAGGTATGTACTTTGATACGAAAATGGAAACTACAAATTTCCTTTCTCTTATTGGTGGAATTATTGGAATTTTAGTTGGCCTATTTAACTTTTTTAAATTGGTCAAAAGATTCGGAGTCGGTGGCACAGAATACGATGATTAGATTATGAATGATTTAATAGCAGCTATTGCAATAACACTTGTAAATTTTTTAGCATCATTTGTTATTATAAAATCTACAATCAAACCAGAAAATAAAAATGGTTTTAAAGTATATTTGCTTTTAACAAGCATAAAGTTTTTCACATTATTATTGATTGCTTTATTACTTCCTAAAGTTATCTACTTTAATCTCAATGAGTTTAGGTTTGGAACTTACCTCTTTCTTTTTTACTTTGTTTTTATGTTTGTTGAAATTTTTTATCTGAATAAACTTAAAAAGTAGTTATATTTGTATCTGTAAATATTTATAAAAACGGAAAACAATGTCGAGTCAATTGAGTAGTGATTCTTTGCAGCACGGTGAATTAAATCATAACGGAGCTGTTCCACAAAATCATTCTATTACTGATTCTGCTTCTCACAATGCCGCAGCTCATACTGAGCATAAGCCAAGCGAGTTAGACGAAATTCTTTCAAGCACACAAGACCATAATGGTTTCACTTGGAGTAATTATCATCTTTTTGATTTGCCTTTTATTTTTGTAGATAATGGATTGCACGTTTTCGGTAGCGAAAATTCATTAGAACAAAGCGGTAAATTCAAATTCATAGAAGAACACGGACACAAAAAAGTAATCAATATTGAAACAGGCAATGCACCAGCATTAGATATGTCTATAACAAATCTTGTTGCTTTTGAATTTATTGCTGTAATTTTAGTTTCTTTCTTTTTCATAAAAGCAGCAAGTGCTGCTAAAAAGAACAAATTAAAAGCACCTACAGGGTTAGCTAATGCAGTTGAAACCGTATTGCTTTACCTTCGTGATGAAGTTGTTCGACCAAATTTACCTTCAAATAGAATCGCAGATAAATACTTACCATTCTTTGTGGTGCTATTTTTCTTTATTGCTACAATGAATTATATTGGTATGTTGCCTGGTGGACACACCGCAACTTCTGCTTTCTGGATAAACGGAGCTATTTCATTTATTTCTATTATAGTAATAAATGTCGTTGGTATCAAAGAAGGGGGGGTTAAACATTATGTAGCCCATTTAGCTACAGGTGGTGCTCCTTGGTATATGTTTCCGATAATGTTTCCATTAGAAGTATTGTCTAACTTTGTAATCAAACCATTTGTTTTGACAATGAGGTTATTTGCAAATATGACTGCTGGTCACTTAATATTGGCAGCACTTACTGGCGTAATAATAGTAAACAAAGCTGTTTTTGCCGCGCTTCCTATAGTTCCGTTCTCAGTTTTTATCTTGTTATTGGAAGTATTAGTTTGCTTTTTACAAGCGTTTGTATTTACAATGTTAACTTGTATCTTTACAGGTTTAGCTATTGGCGATCATTCAGAAGAAGAAGCAGCACATCATTAAATTTGAAATTGAAACAACTTTTTTAAACATAAAAATAATTTTTTATCCTAGGAGAATACAATGAATTTAGCTCATCTTGCAGCAGGTATTGGCGCTGGTATCGCACTTATTGGAGTTGGTATTGGTATTGGAAAATTAGCAGCTTCTGCATTGGAAGCAGCTGGAAGACAACCAGAAGCATTCGGTAAATTACAAACAATGATGATTATTGCAGCTGCCCTAATTGAAGGTGCTGCATTCTTCGCATTATTCATTTGCTTCACTTTAATTAGCAAGTAATTTTTTTAATAAGGGTGGATAGGAATATTCACCCTTTCATTAAGGTTAAAAAAAATGGATGTTTTAGCAGTAAAACCCGGTTTGTTTTTCTGGACATTAGTAAGCTTTTCTGTATTAGCTTTTATAATGATTAAATTTGCTTTGCCAGCTATTTTAGGTAGCTTGAAAGAACGTGAAGATCATATTCAATCTTCTATTGATGCTGCTAACAATGCAAACACGCAATCTCAGCATTTACTTTCACAAGCAAATGATAAATTAGCTCAAGCTCAAATGGAAGTTTCAGCTATGATTGCTAAAGGCAAAGAACAAGCAGAAGTAATCAAACAATCTATTATTGAAGAAGCAGAAAAAGCTAAAGTAGCTAAACTTGCTGATGCAAATAAAGAAATTGAACGTAGCAAAGATCTTGCTATTATTGAATTAAGAAAAGAAGTAGCTGGCTTAGTGCTAGATGCAACTGAAAAGATTTTGAATCAAAAATTAGATAAAGATGCTCATTTGAAAATGATCAATGACTCAATATCTCAAATTTCAAATAATTAATTATGAGCGAGAAACGCGTCTCCATAAGATATGCTAGAGCTTTATTCAATACTGCAAAAGATTTGAATATTGAAGATGTTGTATTAAATGATTGCAACCATGTCTCAAGCACTATTTCGCATTCAAAAGAATTACGTACTTTTTTCAAAAGTCCTGTCATCCGATACGACAAAAAACAAATCGTAATTTCTGAATTGTTTGCTAAAGAAATTAATGTTCTCACTTTAAATTTTTTAAACTTAATAACTAGCAAACATAGAGAATCTTTGATTGTAGATATTATTGTTGAATACAAAAATTTATATAATGAGAAAAAAGGCATCATAAATGTTGAAATAGCTACTGCTATCGATATTGATGCGACAATGAAATCAGAAATTGAAGCAAAGCTTCATAGCATCACAAATAAAAAAGTTATCGCAGCATATTCTGTGAAACCTGAAATTAAAGGTGGCGTTACAGTTCAAATTAATGACTGGGTTTATGATGGATCTGTGGCTAATCAATTGAAACAACTTTATAATGATCTAAAATCTGGAAATTAAACAAAATAAAAGGTAATTAAAAAATGGCTGACGTTAGACCAGAAGAAATATCGGCGATATTACGCCGCCAGCTTGCCGGCTTTGAGAACGAAGCTGACATTTACGAAGTTGGTACTGTTCTTCAAATTGGTGATGGTGTTGCACGTGTTTATGGCTTAACCAAAGTAATGGTTTCTGAATTGGTTGAGTTTCCAAACGGTGTTATCGGTATGGTGTTGAATCTTGAAGAAGACAACGTTGGGGTAATGCTTTTTGGTAGTGATACTTTAGTAAAAGAAGGCGACACAGTAAAACGTACTGGTAAAGTTGCTTCTGTGCCTGTTGGTAATGCATTGCTTGGTCGTGTTGTAAATCCTCTTGGAATTGCAATTGATGGAAAAGGCGATATCAAAGGTGATAAAATGTATCCTATCGAACGTGCTGCTCCTGGTGTTATTGATAGACAACCTGTAACTGAACCACTTCAAACTGGTATTAAAGCTGTAGACGCTTTGATTCCAATTGGTAGAGGACAAAGAGAGCTAATCATTGGCGATAGACAAACTGGTAAAACAGCTGTTGCAATTGATACTATCATTAATCAAAAATATACTCACTCTGAAGAAGCAAAAAGACTTGGTATCGATCCAGTTTTTTGTATTTATGTTGCGATTGGACAAAAAGGTGCAAACGTAGCTCAAGTTGTTAGTATTTTAGAAAAAAGCGGTGCAATGGAATATACAATTATCGTGGCTGCAAATGCTTCCGATCCAGCTCCTTTGCAATTTATTGCTCCATATAGTGGTGCATCAATGGGTGAATTCTTCCGTGATAACGGAAAACACGCTTTAATTATTTATGATGATTTAACTAAACAAGCTGCGGCTTATCGTCAAGTTTCATTATTATTACGTCGTCCACCAGGACGTGAAGCATATCCTGGGGATATCTTCTATCTTCACAGTAGATTGCTTGAAAGAGCTGCTAAGTTCTCCGATGCTAAAGGTGGAGGGTCTTTGACTGCACTTCCAATCATCGAAACTCAAGCTGGAGACGTTTCTGCATATATCCCAACTAACGTGATTTCTATCACTGACGGTCAGATTTACTTAGAAACAAACTTATTCAATCAAGGTGTTAGACCTGCATTGAACGTTGGTATCTCTGTATCTCGTGTTGGTGGTAATGCTCAAATTAAAGCTATGAGAAAAGTTGCTGGTCCATTGAAACTTGAATTAGCTATGTTCCGTGAATTGGAAGCATTTGCTAAATTTGGTTCTGATTTGGATAAAAGCACTCAACAACAACTTACTCGTGGTTCAAGATTGACAGAAATCTTGAAACAAGGACAATATAAACCAATGGAAGTATCTAAACAAGTTCTTCTTGTTTATTGTGCTACCAGTGGAAACTTAGATGCTCTTCCTGTTGAATCACTTCACAGATTCGAATCTGAATTTTTCGAATTAATTGATACTCAACATAAAGAAATCTTAGAAGATTTGAGAATTAAAAAAGAAATGACAAATGAAAATAAAGCTAAGTTAGACGAAGTTTTATCTAAATTTGTTGAAAATTTTAAACGTACTTTAGCTTAAAATGATTGTTATTACTGGCGGTGCTGGTTTCATAGGGTCTTGCTTATTGCATAGATTTAATGAGTTAGGAGTTGACGATATTGTTATTGTTGACAATTTGGGCAGTACCGCTAAGTGGAAGAATCTATTAGGAAAAAAATACGCTGAAATTTTCGGTAAAGAAGAGTTCCTTGAAAAAATAAAACAGAACTATTTTGCAAGAACCATTACAAGTATTTACCACTTGGGTGCTTGTACTGACACTACAGAAATCGACTCTAATTATTTGCTTAGTAATAACTATAACTATAGCAAAACATTAGCTAAATTTGCATTGGATAAAGACATTCCTTTTTTCTATGCTAGTAGTGCCGCCACTTATGGACTTGGTGAATATGGATACGTAGATAATATTTTTGAAGAACTTCGCCCAATCAATGCTTATGGCTTCTCAAAGCATATATTTGATTTGTGGGTACTTAAAAATAGCTACGACCAATATTTTACAGGACTAAAATTCTTTAATGTATTTGGTCCAAACGAATATCATAAAAACTCAATGGCTTCAATGGTTTATAAGTCTTTTCATCAAATTAAGAATGAAAAGAACATTAAGCTATTCAAATCCAATGATGCTGCAATTGCAGATGGTATGCAAAGTAGAGATTTTATATATGTGAAAGATGTAACTAATGTTATAATGAAACTATATAAAAACAAAGCGAAAGGGATTTTCAATGTTGGTACTGGTGTAGCACGCTCTTGGAATGACTTAGCAAATTCTGTTTTTACTTCGCTTGAGATTTCACCTGAAATTGAATATATAGATATGCCTACAAATTTGGCAAATCAATATCAAAATTTTACTCAAGCTGACTTGACAAAATTAACATCAACAATAGGTAACTTTGAATTTACTTCTTTGGAAGATTCAGTTTCCGATTATTTGTTGAACTATTTGAATACAAATTCGCAATACTTATAGCTTTAAATAATGGCTACATTAAGAGACATACGACTTAGAATAAAAGGTGTGAAAAACACCGTTAAAATTACACAAGCTATGAAAATGGTTTCTGCTTCTAAACTTAGAAGAGCTCAGGAAGCTATTGAATCGGCAAGACCATATTTCAATAAATTTGATGAATTAGTTTCAAATCTAATTGCTAATGTTGGCGATAGCTATACAAACCCGATTTTGGAAAACCACAAAGAGGTTAAAAACATTGGGATTATTGTTGTTGCTTCCGATAGAGGTTTGTGTGGTAGTTTTAATTCTAACTTATTGAAATTTGCAAATAATTTCATTAAAGATGAATTGAAAACTCAATTTCCTGGTGCAAATTTTCATTTTGTAGCTGTTGGGAAAAAATCAGTATCTTATTATAATAAAGATGCTTACAGTATGCCTAATTCTTTCCCAGGTGTTTTTGCTGCTTTGAAATTTGAAACTGCTGTTGAAATTGTAGATTCAATGAAATCAAAATTTAATTCTGGTGAAGTAGATTTAGTTTATGTTCTTGGCAATAAATTTGTAAATTTAGTTAGACAAATTCCGAATGCAAAACAACTATTTCCTTTAGTACCAAGCGTAAAGATAGATGAAGTTGCTTCTAAATTCAAATTAGATTATGTTTATGAGCCAGGTGTTGCAGCCATCTTAGATGATTTGCTTCCTAAACTTGTAAATTTGACTGTTTGGAGAGCATTACTTGATTCAAATGCTGCTGAACAAGCTGCTAGGATGATGTCTATGGACAACGCTTCTCGCAATGCAAATGAATTAATTGGCGTATTGAACTTACAATACAACTCAAAACGTCAAGCTGCTATTACAACTGAAATGCTTGAAATAGTTGGTGGGGCAGAAGCTCTTACCAAAGCATAAGAAATTAAAAAAAAATAGATAACTTTTATTTAGCCATCACTTTGTGATGGCTTTTTTTTGAAGTTAAATTAAACCCATCTCAGCAAAGCTAAAATGTCTGTTCCCTGCTATAATTATATGATCCAAGATTTCTATTCCCATAATTTTGCCTGCATCTTGCAATTGCTTAGTAATTTCTTTGTCTTGCACCGAGGGTTGTGGATTGCCACTTGGATGATTATGAATTAGTATAATTCGAGCTGCAGTGTTTAGTATTGCATCTTTAAACACTTCTCTGGGATGAACCAAACTGGCATTGAGTATTCCTTCGCTTACTTTAGTTTCTTTAATTATATGATTTGCTGAATTCAAATAAATAGCATAGAAATGCTCTACTTTTAAATCAATTAATTTTGGAACATACTTTTTCAAAATAATTAGTGTAGAATTTACTTGCACTTTGCTTTTGAAATCAGTGATAATTACTCTTTTTGAGAGTGAATATGCAGCTTTAATTGTTATTGCTTTGGCTACCCCTACTCCCTTTATAGTCATTAGTTCTTCAGGAGGAGCAGTTAGAAACTTCTCTAAATCATTGTCGAAGCGAGCAAGTAACTGTTTTGCCAAATCAAGTGCAGATAATCTTTTGTAACCTGTTGCCAATAATATTGCCAAGAGTTCAGCATCACTTAAATCTTCAGCTGAGCTATTAAGAAGTTTTTCTCTTGGTCTATCCCTTTTGTCCCATTCTTTGATTGAGAGATACTTTAATTCTTCTTTTACAAGTGGCATCTTGTTTGACATAATCTTAACTAATTAGTATTCATAATTTTCAATACTTATTTCACCTTTAAGCATTGAAATCATTAATTCAATAGACTCAATCAAATACCCACCAAAATAATCTCTTAGAGGGAATAAATCTCCATTATCGGCCTGTTGCAGGGCTTTAAAGTAGGCCTTTTTGTCTGTGGTGCGTATTATTATTGGCGGAAATCCAGCTCTCATTAGTATGAAGTTAAGTAGTATTCTACCACTGCGACCATTACCATCATCGAACGGATGAATAGCAATAAATCTGTAGTGCAGTTCAGTTGCTAATTCAATTGGATGTACACTTTCATCTTTTGCTGTTTCTTGAACCCATTTCACAAGTTCTGCCATTTTGGAAGTTGTTTCTTGTGGCGATGCAAAAGTAAATGATCTTCCATTCGATGCAATTACGTGATTTGGCATTGCTTTGTATTGCCCAATCCAAATTTGTCTATGAGTTATGTGTCCAGATTCTGTTCTTAGTTGGATGTCATAGGGCTCTTTGAGAATCATTCTATGGACTTCTTTAATGAAATCTTCAGTAATCGGGTAGTCCATTCTTACTAATAGTTCAATCCATTTGATAGCTTCATTATGTCCTTTAATTTCCAAATGATCTCTATGTGGTTTGCCAGGCACATTCATACCCAATGCTATCAATGCTTTCACTTCGTGGAAACTTAGAGAATTGCCTTCCATATGGTTGGAGTGATAGTTCCAATCAATTCTAAATCTATGTTTAATTTTGGTTTCTTTTTCCTTGTTAAAGGGCTTTAGTGAATCCAAAACAGATTTTAAGCTATCTATTTTCTCAAATATTTCCATCACGCCAAATTAGCTTATTTTATTAGGTAGTTATCAAATTTATTTTCTTTTCAATTTCATCTTTATGTCTTTTCATTTCAGACATAACAAGTAATTCAATTTCTTCGTCTTTTAGATTCTCTGTATAGTACTTTTCAAAAACAATGTCTTTATTGCCATTATAAACTTTATAGATGGTTGGCTGAAAAGAAAAGTAGATAGAACTAATGAAATAAAGCTCTATTTGAGCAGTTTTGAATTTTCTATATTCGCATTTCATTACGAAATATTCATTTTTAACATCTATCATTTTTCTGCCAGTTTCTATAGAATCTTCTAAAGATATGAATTTATTGATATTGTTACTTGTTGGTGAAATTTTAATATCTAAATAAAACTTATTATACTTTAAACTGCTATTTATAAACTTTGTTAATAGTGGAGCTACAGTAAAGTCATATACTTTAAGCATTATTTCTTTGTTTTTAGGTTTTGCTTTTGGTGGAAGTGCTACTAAAACAAGCTTTTGTTCTAGCCGAGCAATTTCCAAATCTAAGTCATTAAATTCTTCAATTTCACCACCCTTGGCGGCACGCAAATAAAACTCTAACGATTTAATAAGATTAGAGCAAACAAAATCCAGTAGGGCTTGAAAATGCCCTCCATCTGCTTGTTGGATAGCAAGGAGATAGTTAATTCTTTCTTCTCTTTTGAAGATAATTGGAGGATAGCCAGCTTTCATTAAAATAAAGTTCATTAAAAGTCGGGCTGTTCTACCATTGCCATCATCGAATGGGTGGATGCAAAGTAACTTATAATGAAATTCGGCTGCTAGTAGAATTACATTGTACTTTTTCTTTAATGCTTTTTCTTTATACCAAGCTACAAGTTCTTGCATTCTTTGTGGTGTTTCATCGGGAGAAGAAAAGTGAAAAGTTTCTCCAGTTCGAGTTTTCACTCTATTTGGAACTGCTTTATATTTACCAATTTGAACTTTTCTTTTAATTGGAAATCCTTCACTAGTTAATGCTTCAACTTCATAAGATTCTTTTAGTAAATATGTATGCAGTTTAGTTATCATTTCTTCGGAAATATCTTCATTTTCCAATACTAATTTTTCAATCCATTTGATTGCTTTGTTGTGTCCACGCACTTCATAGTGCAATCTTAATGGTTTGCCTGATGCTGTTAAGCTATGCAAAATAAGTGCTTTGACTTCGCTATAAGAAAGTGCATCTTCTCTTTTATTGTTTGAGTGGAAATTCCAATCTAATCGGAATTTTTGCATTATTCTCTTTTCTTGTTCCGAGCTTATTGGGCGGAGCGAATCAAGCTCTTTGCGTAGTCTTTCTATTTTGTATATGTTGTTCATTTGGACTTAAACAAATTTAGTATGTCTTTTTTGCAGCAATTTTTCTCTTTATTTCAATTTCGTGTCTATTCATTTCAGCTAGTACAAGTTTATTGATTTCAACATCTGTTAAGTTTTCACTTAGTTGTTTTTCAAAATGTACTTCTTTTGGACCAGTGAAAACTTGATATGACATTCCGCCGAAATGAAATGAAATAACGGCAGTGAAATGAACTTCTATTCCGCTAATTTTGATTTTCTTAAAATCAAATTTCAAGTTGAAATATTCTCTTTTCACATCAATTGAACGTCTAGCTATAATTATTGTGTCATTGATAGATACAAATCTTGAATGAGGGTCGCTTGTGTGCGAGATGTGTATTTCGTCATAATATTTGAAGAATTTTTGGCAACCATTGACAAATTTATTGATCAATGGAGAGATACAAAAATCGAATAAATAAAGCAATGAATCAGTAGATCTATATATAATTTTATTTGCCATCACTGGATGTAATGCGTGATTTATAACATCTTCAATAGGTAATATTTCACTTATATCTTGTTCGCTAATAGCCCCTTTAACTATACCTTTAAGGAAAAGCTCTAAAGATTTTACTAAATTATTGCCAAGAAATTCAATCAGTGGGTAAATCGAACCTCTATCGGATTGCTGAATAGCAAGCAAGTAGTTTATTTTTTCTTCTTTTCTTAGAATAACTGGTGGAAAACCATCTTTCATTAGAATATAATTCATTAAAAGTCGAGCTGTTCTTCCATTGCCATCATCGAATGGGTGGATACATAAAAACTTATAATGGAAATTCACAGCCAAAAAAAATTTACTGAACTTTTCTAATTTATCTACTTCGTTGTACCATTTGAGTAATTCTTCCATCCTGTGAGGAGTTTCCACTGGTAAAGCAAAATTAAAGGTGTCGCCTGTTCTAGTTTTAACTAAGTTTTTGATAGTTTTGTACTTGCCAGCATAGATTTTCAACTTCTTATCTTTATTGATTGGAAGAGACATTAAGTAGTCATTTGCTTCTTTTATAACAGCAACGTGCAATTTTTTAATTAATTCTTCTGTCAAAGGTGTATTATCTTTGACAGCATGTTCAATTATTTTTATTCCTTCGTTATGTCCACGCTGAGAATAGAATTTATGGAATTCTTTTGGGTTTGATACTTTGCCAGTGAGAGTGAAATCTCTTGATTCTTCAAAATTTAATGGACTTTCTTCTGGATTATTTGAGTTATAATTCCAGAATACTTTATAGCTTGTCATCAGTTTTTGCTCAAGCTCTGGTTTGAGCGGTCGCAAAGAATCTAATTGTGCTTTTAATTTTACTATATTAATGAGAAAGTCCACTTTCTATCAAATGTTAGTTTCAAAAACTTAATATACTTCAAAACTTATTAAATAAAAACCAAATAATGTTTCAATGCTTAGTTTATAGCAAATATCTTGCCTATTGAAGTTTAAATATTCACTTTTGTTAATCTATTATTGAAATATTCTACTTTAAAATGATTAATTTTGAGATTATTTTTATTACAATTTAAAAGTTAAAAATGTCTGTTAGAGTTAGATTTGCTCCATCGCCAACTGGATTTCTACACGTAGGTGGTCTGCGTACTGCACTTTACAATTATCTTTTCGCTAAACACCACAATGGGAAGTTCATTCTTCGTATTGAAGATACCGACAGAACAAGACTTGTAGAAGATGCACAAGAGAATTTGATTAAATCTTTAAATTGGGCTGGGCTTGAATTTGATGAAGGACCACACGTTGGTGGCGATTACGGACCATACATACAATCTGAGCGTTTCGATTTATATAAAAAATATGCTTATGAATTAATTGATAATGGCTCTGCATATTTTGCATTCGACACTTCTGAAGAAATTGAAGCTATGCGTGAAAGACAAAAAAACTCTGGTCTTTCACCAAAATATGACAGAACTACAATGAAGAACTTCTTCACTCTTGGAGCTGAGGAAACTAAAAAGCTTATTGAAGCAGGCACTGAATATGTAATTCGATTAAAAGTAGATTACAATGAAGAAGTGAAATTCGCAGATGTAATCCGTGGCGAAGTTAAAGTGCTTGGAAAAGATATTGACGACCAAATTTTATTAAAGTCCGATGGATTCCCTACCTACCATTTAGCAAACGTAGTTGACGACCACTTTATGGAAATTACCCACGTTATCAGAGGTGAAGAATGGCTTCCTTCTACTCCTAAACACGTTTTGCTTTATAAAGCATTTAATTGGACTGCACCTACATTTGCACATTTGCCTTTGCTTTTGAACGAAGATAAATCAAAATTATCAAAAAGAACAGGCTCAGTTTCAGTAGAAGAATTTAATTCAGCTGGCTTTTTGAAAGAAGCTTTTGTTAATTTCATAGCATTGCTTGGATGGAATCCAACAAATAATAGAGAAATATTTACAATTGATGAACTAATAGCTGAATTTAATCTGGAAAAAGTAAATAAAGCAGGTGCTGTATTCGATAGAGAAAAATTGCTTTGGGTGCAAGGACAATATTTCCGCTCAATGGATGTGAACTATTTAGCAAAGCTTTATATAGAAAGCACAGCAGTTGAATTCGAACAGGATTACATTGCTAAAGTAATAAAATTGCTTAGAGAAAGAATTCACTTTTTGCATGAATTACCAGTGTTTGGTGATTATATGTTTGGAAAACCAAACTACGACAAAGAATATTTTGCAAAATGTTGGAAAGAAACGACTAGTGAAACTGCTAAAGAATTGTTTTATGCTTTGTTTGCTTTGGAAGAATTCACACACGACCCAATTGAAAATGCTGTAAAAACTTTCATAAATGATAAGAAATTAAAATTCGGCGAAATTATGAACCCGTTAAGATTGGTGCTGACTGGAAAAGCAGTAGGAGCTAGTCTTTATGAAACTATGGCGTTGTTAGGCAAGGCAGAATGTGAAGCAAGAATGAATGAATTTTTTGTAAAACTTGATTCAGGTTATTTCAATTGAAAAAATCAATCTTTAATTTTTTGATTGTCCCCTTTGTATTGATAATAATTGCAGCTTCTTGCACCAACACTGCAACTAAAGAAGCTATAATAGTGAACTATCCAATCACAAAATGTGTTGATTCCATGAATACTAAGACAACTCTAAAGTGGGGTAGCTTAATCAGGAAAACAGAGAAAATTTTCAATAGTTATATTCTCAAAACAAATGGTGTTGTAGAATCAATCACTTCAATTACTGACACATCTGGTGTTTTTGTTACAAAAATACCAGATTCTCTCTATTGCTCTGTTTTGCCAGACTTTACAAAGTTAATTTTACGTAATGAAACTCTCAATGTCACAGCAGATACAATGACTTACATTATTTTTGAGAATCCGACTAATGATTTTGTGAAAAGATATATCTGGAATAACAAGTTCGATAGACCAGATTTACTGAATAGAGATTACAGAATTTTTTATATTCGTTTAGAATCTCTGAAAGATTTATATAAATAAAAATTTTATTTGTATATTCTAATTATTAAAATTAAATAATTAAAAACTTACAAATGAAAATACTAGTTGTTGATGACAATGTGGACTTTTGTACCACTATTGCAGAGATTGTAACTTCCCTTGGATTTGAAACACACACACTTCATTTGCCAACAGATGCCATTAATTATATTGATAGGCACGCATCTGAAATAAATCTAATATTGCTCGATATTGAGTTTGGGACTGGCGTAAAGCTTACTGGACTAGATGTGCTTGAGCATAGCCGCAGAAGATTCCCACAAATTCCTGTCGTAATGATTTCTGGGAAAGGCTCAATTGAAACAGCAGTACGTGCAACAAAATTAGGTGCAATCAATTTCATTGAAAAAAGTATTGTTTCTAAAGATAAAATCAAATCTGTTTTAGATTCTGCAATTGAAAAACTTGGAACTGATGGCGAAAGCAAAGAAATACTTAAGTTTTTAAATTCTAATGGAATTATTGGCAAAAGCAAAGTGTTAATTGAAATTGGTGATAGTATTATCCGATATGGAAGGACGGACTTAAATATATTAATTACTGGTGAAACTGGTACTGGAAAGCGTCTTGTAGCTAAAGCAATTCATAATGTAAGCCGCAGAGTGAAAGGTCAGTTTGTAACTGTAGATATTCCAAACATTCCCAAAGAACTTTTCCAAAGTGAGTTATTCGGGCACACAAAAGGTGCTTTCTCTGGTGCAACAGAAACCAAAACTGGGCTTTTCCAAAAAGCAAACAGAGGAACACTTTTCTTAGATGAAATTGGTGATATGTCTCTTGATTTGCAGTCGAATTTATTTATTCCTTTAGAGGAAAAGTATGTTAGAAAAATTGGTTCAATAGAAAATGAAGCTGTAGATATTAGATTTCTTTCTGCTACGGATAGGGATTTGATTGTGGCTATGAAGGAAAATAAATTCCGTGAGCCACTTTATCATAGATTGAGAGAATGTGAAATATTTCTTCCACCTTTGAGAGAGCGTGCAGAAGACATTGTGGAAATTGTTAACTATTACACCAAATATCACAATGAACAATATTCTGAGTTCAAAGTATTTTCTCCATCTGCTTTAGAATTTTTGAGCGAACAAAAATGGTATGGCAATGTTAGAGAGCTGTCTAGTGTTGTGAGAGTAATCTTGCAAACTGTGAAAGGTAATGAAATTGAAGTACGTGAACTTCATAAAATGATTAAACCTAACATTGGTAGTTTGGATTCTGATACTAAACCATACAATGTGCTTTCGGAAGATAGAACTTTGAAAGAGGATTTGGCACAGGTTGACAAAAAGAAAATTGAATCCACATTGGATAGAGTAAACGGAAACGTGAGTAAAGCAGCTGCATTACTAGCGATAAGTAGGGAGACATTACATAATAAGATTAGAAAATACGAAATTGAAGTAAGTAATTTCAGAGTTAAGAAATAACTATTTCAATTCCCAATAAATCTCATTTTTCAATTCAGCAATATACTTTTGAATTTCATTGTTACGTTTGTAATTTGTAGCATTAATTTCTAAAAGTTTATAGTCTAATTCTAAAGTTGGCTTATGTTCTTTAATTATTTCTTTTTTCCAAAACAACTGATAACCTTGCTTTGAAGGGTCATTACCGTAGATAAGTGGTTCGCTTATTTCACCTACGTTGATTTTTTCAATTGCAATTCTAACATCTTGCGGAAAATCTGCCAAACTAAGAGTACCAATAAATCCACCAAAACCTTTTGATTCTTTTTCATCGGAATATTCTTTAGCTAATTCCTCAAAATTTGCACCAGCTTTGAATTTTTCTGAAATTGTTTTAAGTTCTGCAATTGTTTTATCTTTATCATCGTTGGACTGACCTAATTTAAAAAGAATATGGCGTGTGCTTATTGCTTCAGGTTTTTTATCCAGTGTTTGAATAATATGAAAACCAAATGGTGTTTCAATTGGAAGAGATGTCTCCCCTTTTTGCAAAGCAAAAGCAGCTTTTTCAAATTCTTTTACTAACTTTCCTTTATCGAACCAACCAAGATTTCCGTTATCTTTTGCAGACATATAATCGCCACTATATCTTTTCGCAAATTCGCCGAAGTCCCCACCATTAATTATTGAGTCTCTAACTCTTTTAGCAAGGTTATATACTTCTTCTTTAGCATTTTTACTCGTACTGACAAATTTCACAATATGATGTAGAGTAACTCTATCAGGAATAAATTCCAAAGAATCTTTATAGATTTTATAGAACTCTTGCACTTCAGTCGGAGTAACGGCTAATGTTTGGAATTTAGTACCAATTAGCTTATCTGAAAGAAGTCTTTTCCTTATTTGATCAAGATATTCATATTTCAATCTGCTTAATGATTTGCCAACAACTTCTTCAACTCTTTTTTCTGAGCCAAATTGATTTATCATTCTCGATAGCACTTCATTCCATCGCTGGTTCACATCGTCATCTGTAACTTCAATCGAGTCTTCCAATGCTCTAGTAATAATTAGCTTTTCGCTGATTAACCTTTCTAAAATTTGCTCTCTAAGTTTTGCATCGTTGAAGTTTACTTTTGGATTTTGCTGCTGCATTTGTGCAATAGAGCCATCTACTTCTGATTTCAATATGATTTCTTTTCCAACAACTGCAACAATTTTATCCAAAGATTGGCCTGAACTCATTTGTGCAAATGAGCTAAGATTAGCTAATAAAAATATTGAGATAACAAATTTTATGATTGTCATTTAAATTACTTCTTTTGATCTAATAGTTTAACAATTAACTCTTTGTCAATTTGTACGTTGTGTTTTGTTTTCACTCGCTCTAACCAGTTTTTCAAAAGTAACTTTTGTTGCTGATCTTGGAAAGCAGGAGCAAAATCTGTGATTGCTTCTGGGAATGTTTTAATGCGAATTGGTAATACTTTGTTTATTTTCAAAATTGCAAAACCATTTTCTAATTTTTTTGGACCAACCAACATTCCTGCTTTAATTTCAGTCGGCAAGATATTAGAAAACTTGTTTCTTTTAGAATCCAATTCTCCATGGTTTCCTTTTTTCTCTCTCAATCCTGTGCGGACAGTATTATTCGCAGCTAAATCATCGAAATTTGCTCCGCCATCTAATTGCAATTTTAAGTTGTTTACAAGTGAATCAGATAGTACAAATATTTCACTAATGTCATACATTATGTTTGTTTTATAACGAGAGCTAGTTGAATCCCAATAAACTTTTGCTTTTGTGGAATCGAATTTAAGTTTTTCCCAAACTTCCACCGATTCTACTTTGAAAAGCAACATTCCGTCTTGGAATTCTTTAACTAATGAACCGAAATCTAGATTTTGTTTTTCAAGATTTCTAGTCGCATCATCAATCACCAAAGGTTCAATTAACGCTTTAATAGTTTTTCTAAATCCTTCGTCGGTATTGGCAGTGCCACGGAATTTAGGATTAGTTTTATTTATTTCGATAAAATCGCCAACTGTATTGCTCATTTTGCCATATTTGAAAAGGACTTTTCTTTTCAAATCGCTTTCAATATTTTTAGCCCACGCAGTATCTAAATTAGTTTTATTAACTTCAAATTTAGATTTAAATTCAGTAAATACGTTTTCCTCAATTGCAAAACCATACTTAGTTGAAATTTTTTCCATAAATTTCTTTTTATCATCTTCAAAGTATAATCTTCGATAGAACTTTTTAATGTCTTCTTGTTCTAATTCTTGATTGTAGTATTTGGAAGAATCTCTTCTAATTATGTGATATCCATAAGGAGTTTCAACTACACCAGTCATTTCGCCATTTTTCAATTTCATCAAAGGATTTACAAATTCATCAACTAATTGCGAACCGCTTTTTTCAAAGCCAGAAGTTCTACCATAATATTCTGTCATTCTTCCACCATTGATAGCAGAAGATGATTCATCGGATATTTTTTCTGCCAAAGTTACAAATTTATCGCCAGCTTTAAGTCTTGCATAAACTGAATCAATTGTTTTCTTAGTTTGCAATTTATCATCTTTTTCATTCGATAAAAGTATGTGGCTTGCTAAAACTAAAACTCTTGGTTCTTCTTCTATCATTTTCATTAAGAAATAGCCATAGCTTGTTTTGATTACTTCTGGAAAATATTCACCTGGCTTTAAAGTGAATAGTGCATTGTCAATTTCTCTTTGCAATTTACCAATTGTAACGAAGTTATTTACAATTCCACCCTTTTCAGCAGTTTCTTTGTCATTGGAATATTTCTTAGCTAATTCAGAAAAGTCTTCACCTTTTTTTAATTTTTTAAGGACATCGTTGGCAACAATCCAAGCAGAATCATTTGGCATTGCCATTTTGGAATTAAAGTGTTCCTGAGCCATCAACGGGTTATAAGTAAATAACATATAAGCAAATTTTACAGCTCTTTTTCTTTGTGCCAAATAATTATCTATGTTTGGCTGCATCACATTCATATCGAAAAAGTAATTTTCTGCCAAAGTTTTTCTATTATTTTTAATGTCAGCCATTACAACTGAATCTTTATCATATCCTCTATCTAAGGCATCTTGCACTTTCAATCTATAATTTGTGTAAAGCTCAACAAAATTTAAAACACTATCTTTGGAGACATTTTTCAATAAATCGTTTTTACGATTCATATTTTTTTGAAATGCTTTTTCCAATTGTTTATAAGTGATTTCTTCTTTGCCTACTTTAGCAATTACTGTTTCTGAATTATCTTCTTTGCTAATCAAATTGCTAGATAATACAGCAATAGCAAAGATTGCAGCAACTAGATTTCTTTTAAAATTCACTGAATTCCTCATTTTTTATTATTTTTTATTTACTAAGTCATTTGCAACTTTATAGATGCTACCAGCACCCAAAGTCAAGATTATATCATTTTCTTCTGCAATTTTTTCAACTATTGGAAGAATATCGTCGAAATTTTCTACATATATCACATTTTTGTGACCATATTTTTTAGCAGAATTTGCAATCAATTCTCCTGTTATTCCTTCAATTGGAGTTTCTCTTGCTGCATAAACATCAGTTATGATAATTATATCAGCATCATCGAAACATTGACCAAACTCTTTATATAAATCTCTTGTTCTAGTGTAGGTATGGGGTTGGAAAACACCAATTACTCTCCTGTTCCAGCCATTTCTTGCTGCTTGAAGAGTTACTGCTACTTCCGATGGATGATGTGCATAATCATCAACTACCATTGCACCTTTATAATTACCTTTAAATTCAAATCTACGCTGAACGCCATTGAATTCACCAAGTGCTAACTTAATTGTTTCAAAGTCAATACCCAAGCCCAAAGCGACTGTAATAGCACCCAAAGCATTTTTAACATTGTGAGTGCCTGGTATGTTTATTAACATTCTGCCAAGTAATATTCCATTTTGGTAAACATCGAAATCAGTTCTTTTTTCATCGTAAACTATTTTATCGGCTCTCACATCGCAATGGCGAGAAAGTCCATAAGTAACTACTTTTTTATTGATTACAGACATAATCTCTCTATTGCGCGCATCGTCCAAGCCCAAAGCAACAAAACCATAGAAAGGAACTTTATTTGCAAATTCAAGGAACGTATCTTTCAAATCTTCGATATCTTTATAAATATCCAAATGCTCTGCTTCTATATTATTTAATATGGCAACAGTTGGGAAAAGCTGAAGAAAAGACCTATCGAATTCATCTGCTTCCAATATTGTCCATTTCCCTTTTCCTAATCGAGCATTTGTGCCACCAAAATCTTTCAATCTGCCACCAACTATAACAGTTGGGTCGAAATTAGCTCTAATTAAAATCAATGAAACCATTGAAGTAGTTGTTGTTTTTCCGTGTGTACCAGAAACAGCCAAACAATAATTTAATCGAGCAACTTCCGAAAGCATTTCTGCTCTACGTATAAGGGGTATGTTATGTTGCAAAGCAAAAGCAGTCTCTGGATTTTCAAGTGGTTTAACGGCACTCGAATAAACAACCACTTCTGCACTTTGTACGTTGTCTTCATTGTGCCCAATGAATATTTTTGCACCATGTTTTTCTAAATAATCTGTATTTTCGGATTTTGCCATATCCGAACCTGTAATGATAAAGCCCTCTTTAAGGAGAATCTCAGCAATACCACTCATTCCGATACCACCAATTCCAACAAAATGAATATTTTTTACTGTTGCGAACATTTGCAAAGCCATTGTTGTATATTTTACAAAAGATTAATCCGCAAATTAAGGTTTTATAAGGTTTTAAACAATTATAAAACGCTTTTGTGGATAGAATTTTTGGTAATTATAAGTTTTTTGCACTTTTTTTTAAATTCTTAAAATAGAATTTTAGTTAATGCGTTAACTAATCCAGAAATGATAACAATATTTATTTTTTTTTAATCATTAAATAAGGTACAATTATGAAAAACCTATTATCTCTGATAGTTGTTTGTGCAATCTTGTTTGCAACTTCAATTAACTCTTTCGCTGGAAATACTTTTAACGCTAATTCTTCTACTTCTAAAGTGGAATGGGTAGCTAAAAAAGTTGTAGGCGAACATAATGGCATCGTAAACGTGAAAGATGGTAGCATCACTCTTGATGGCAACAATCTTACAGCTGCTTCTTTCAATGTTGATATGACATCTATTCAAGTTTTAGATTTAAAATCGGACAATGAAGGTCTTGGTAAATTGACTGGACATTTAAAGTCTGATGACTTTTTCTCTGTTGAAAAACACAATACAGCAAATTTCAAAATGAAATCTGCAAAATTGAAAAGCAACAAGATGGAAAGTGGTACAAAAGTATTAAGATATACTGTTAATGGCGATTTGACAATTAAAGGAATTACTAAACCAACTACTTTCGATGTACAAGTTAAAGATTTAGGCGATAAAGCTGAAGTTTATGCTTTTATAAAAGTTGACCGTACTAACTATGAAATTAAATATGGTTCAAAAAACTTCTTTGAAGGACTTGGAGATAAAGCTATTGACAATGAATTCACATTAAACGTTTCGTTACAATTAGCTAAATAATTTTAAATTATTTTTAATTTTAAAAAGCTCAACTAAATTTAAGATTAGTTGAGCTTTTTTTATAAGTACATATCTGGTCTTCTATCCAAAAATATATCATTTTCAGAATTAAAAGCTTTATTTCGTGTTTCAAATGGTTCAATTGCACAAGATATCATAGCCTTTTCATCTGCACTTGCAATTGCTAACGTATCACCTTTAGGGCTAAATATTACAGATTGCCCTTTAAATTTGAGAGTTTCAATTTCCCCATTTATCTCTCTAGTTTCAGTTCCTATTCTATTTGCTACTGCAATAAAAACATTATTCTCTATTGCTCTTGCTTTCATTACGTCAAACCATAAGTCGGTAACTAAGTTGCTTGGACATAATATTAAATCAACTCCTTGCAAAGCTAAGCTTCGGGCTGCTTCGGGGAATCGCCAGTCATAGCAAATCATTACACCTATTTTTACATCCAATGGCTTATATTCAAATACATTGAATCCAGTATCGCCCTGACTAAATACATATTTCTCTTTATAGAATAAATGAGTTTTTCTATAGTTATGGAAACTACCATTTGGGAAAATCAAAGCAGCAGAGTTAAATATATTATTTTCTGATTTCTCAGCATAGCCCAAACAAATAATTAATTGATTAGTAATTGCAATTTCTTTTAATTTATTGAAGAAATCATCGTTTTGTGAAATGGCATTATTTCCAATCTCCTTGACTGAAAGATAGAAATAACCTGAAGTAGTGAGTTCAGGAAAAACAATTATACTATTGCTTTCATTAGAGCAAACTCGTAATATATTATTTGTATTTTCGATTTTAGATTCGAAAATTGGATTGTTTTGTACTAATGTAATTTTCATTTGAAAATAAATAAATTATTCTTTTCTATTAATTAATAATTCCAATATTTGATCCATTCTAACTTTTGCTTTGTTTGCTATATCTGTAGCTTCTAAAGTAGTTTCTTGTTTGAATTTTTCATCTGTTACTAGTTCTAAATTTATTAATACGTTTTGATATGCACCCCAAATTCCTAATTCTATTGCTCTTGCTCCCACCATTACATCGGATTTGCTTGCTATATTTCCGTGTTTGGCTGCGGATTCAACTTCTTTCCAAGCTTGCGAAGCTATTTTCATTACTGATAGTGGTGTTAGTACAGCTTTTTTAAGCCCAGCTTGCAAAACAGTATCTCTATATGCTTGTTGCTCTGGAGTATCTTTTGGCAAACGCACTGCATCTATATAATCATTGAAAGCATTTGTATCTTCGTCTATTTTAGGAATTAGTGCATAAGTTGTTTCTTGCAAATTTGGAATGATAGCTCGCATTTCAGAATCCAAATGCTCGAATTTTCTTACTCCATAAGTTAGCCAAGCCACCATTGATGCAAGTCCCATACCCATACTCGCTATTGCTGCCGCTACCGAACCACCGCCAGGTGCTGCTGTGCGGGCTGCCACTTCTTCTATAAAACCACGTAGAGTCATATTTGCCAAAGGTTCATTTCTTTCTTCGGCTATCAAATATTCTATAATGCGTTTTTTAGGGTCGAAGTTGGAAATAGAGTTCAAACCTAATCTTTCCACTACTAATCGAATTTTTTGAGCTTCATCTATTATGAATAATTTCTCTTTTTCAATATAATAGTCAGCTGCTATTAAAAGTGCTTTCAATGGAATCAAACCTACTAATTCCGAACCAGCTACTCCAACATTTAATTTTCTTGCCTCATTTGCACAACTTTCAAATGCAATGTGGGGTGGAGTTATTACATAGTCTGTCAAATTCATAGAAACTTGTGCCATTTTGTATTCATCAACAAACCAGCCAATTGCTTTAGTTTCTTTTAGCATTCCAATATCGCCATCGCCTCTACCTGCTTCTCGCAAATTCAATGCTATGCGGTGGGCTTGGTTATTTGTGCCAAGTACATTCACATTATAAGCGATTAAATAATTTCTCGCGCCAGTAACTGTTGCTCCCCATTCAGGTATAAACTTTGCTTCGCCGAAATCTGGTTTCCATTCGGGTTTTGTGATTTTTTCAGCAAATGCCTCATATTCACCTTTGCGAATGTCCGACAAACTGCGTCTGTAATCCTGCTTTGCCGATTGCTCGTATAAATAAATTGGAATGCCTATTTCTTCCGCTGCTCTTCTACCGAATTCCAAAGAACAATCTATACAGTCCTGCTGAGTAGCACCAGAAACTGGAATGAAAGGACAAACATCTAATGCACCCATTCTTGGGTGTTCGCCAGTCTGTGTTCGCATATCAATTAGCTCACGAGCTACTTTTGCCCCATTCAATGCACCTTCCACGACTGCTTTTTTATCGCCCACAAAAGTGTAAACTGTGCGGTTTGTCGAATAGCCTGGGTCAACATCTAAAAGATTAACACCTTGAGTATTGCGAATAGCCGAAGCTATTGCTTCAATAGTTTCTTTATCTCTTCCTTCAGAAAAATTAGGTACGCATTCAATTAATTGTTTCATTTTTATATTTCATTACTAAATTAAATTTTTGGTTGATTTGCGAATTGCTCCCAAATACTTTCTTTTTTTATATTGCCAAATTGCATTTGCTTTTCTATATATTTGCCAATTAGGTCAAATTCAAGATTAACAATATCACCAGTTTTTAAATTACCAATTGTGGTTACATCCCAAGTGTGTGGTATAATAGCGACAGTAAATTTTGTTCCTTCCACTCTTGCGGCAGTTAAACTTACTCCATTTATACAAATCGAACCAACAGGAATAATATATTTCTGAAATTCATTTGGGAATTTAATAGAAACCAAGTAACTTGTTCCTTCTTTCACTACCGAATCAACAGTACCAATGCAGTCCACGTGTCCTTGCACCAAATGTCCACCAAGTCTAGTGTTTAAAGTCAATGCTCGTTCCAAATTTACTTTAGAATTGGCTTTCAGTTTCGCAAAATTAGTTTTCCGCATAGTTTCTTCTATTGCCACAACATCGAATGAATTGCTATTGCACGCAACAACTGTCTGGCAAACCCCTTCAATAGCGATTGAATCATCAATTTTTACATCGTTCATGATTAAATCAGCTATAACGGTTATTTTTAGTCCACCATTTAGCTTGGTGATTGCCTTGATTTTTCCTATTTCTTCAATTAATCCAGTAAACATATCAATCCATTAAATAATCGGCAAGTGGTGCCCAATAGTAATCTTCCCAACCTTTCCTGAATGTTTCAGCATATTCCAAAGGAATACCTTCGTGGGAAAATTTCACAACTGTTCCTTCCACAGGAGGCATAAATTCAAATGTAACCTTTGAATACAAATCCTTGGGCCAATTTGGTTCGTCGGCTCGCCAAAGTTGAACTATTTTTTTGTTTGGAACTAACTCTACATTCTGCCCGTTTATATACCCATCGTAAGCAGAGAAAAAACCGCCAACTTCTTGCGATATTATGCACTCCGATTTTGTGAAATAGGAATGTTTTTCACTATCCATTAGTGCTTCATAAATTTCTTCTGGTATCGAATTGAATACCACTTCCAAGTGTAAGTCTTTTGTTTTCATAATATTATCTATTAACTATAAACTTCAATGTTACTTTTTCATTGCCCACAAAATAGACGATAAAGTAAGTGCCATTATTTAGTTTTTGTGTGTTGTAACTAATTGTATTTTCAAAATTAAGAAAATCTAATTCTTTTCCATTAACATCAGTAACAATTGCATTTGTTTTTTGGTAAGTATTTAAAATCAATAAATCATTAACTGGGTTTGGATAAATTTCAAACTTAGGGGATTTATTAGATTCTTCTATGTTAGTCATAGGCGAGCCACATAAAGTAAATTCTGCATTCTGCTGAATTCTTCGTTTAATTGGAAATTCATTTTTATTGCCAACATTCGGATAGCCAAAGCTTGGAAATGTTGTAAATCCACTATTGAAGAAATATGGATTACTATTATAGAATAACGATTTGATTTCCATCACATTAGTATTTGCTGGGGTGATAGTCCCTTTGATGTTATTGGAATATTCAATATGATTTGAACCTGCAAGTACATAAAGTCCGAAAAATAGTTGCGTATTGGTAACTTCATTCCCAACAAAGATTTGTCCATTGGAAGCAGGGGAACTATTCATAAAAATTCCATAAAGCTCAGCTCTATTTCTCAAAAAAGTATTGTCAGGTCCGTTAAGCCCATGTGAATTATCAATCACAATATTTTGGCATAAATTCCCTTCGAATAAATTTGCAAATGGATAATTCCCATGTAAAACTAAATCGCCTGATGAATTACTTGGCAAACTAGTTTCTGTCCAAAATGGTTCTGTAGAATAATTATAAGCAAAAACATTTCCATTTGCACCTGATTGCAAAAGCATAGAATGTCGTAATTTTTTGAAAAAATTATTTTCTACTAAACACTCGCCAGATGTAAATTGAAGCACTACCCCATAGCCCTCTCCACCTCCGCCAAATCCCACAGGATCGTGGAAATAAGAGCCAGTAACAGACACATTGCTTGAATTAGAAATTGTTACATTGCCGAAATTTGCATTTATGCTTTCCACACATTCCACCCAGCAATTCACAGCATAGTTTATAGCTATATTCGATGTTTGAAATGATTTGGTGCTTGGTCGAGTAATTGTCATATTTTCAATTCCAACACATTGAACAGGTTTTAATATAGTAGCCACTAAAGTATCTTTTTCATCAAAATTCATTCTAAAGTTTTGATTTATATATATCAAAGAATCAGCTGCTATACTTTTAACTTTAATAATTTGACCAATAGAATTTTTTGCCCAATCGGAAGTAAGATTAGTAAATGATTTTTGATAAATTTTAATCCAAAAAGGAGGTGCTAAATTGAATTTATCTTTGATAGCAAATTTATCGAAATGTTTATTTACATTCCCTGCTATTGAATATTCTTTACTTTCAATTGAGCCATTAATACTAATGCAATCATTACCAAAATCTGGATTCATTCGAAAAAAAGTTCCCTGAATTCCATCTCCAACCAATACTGTTGAATCTGGCAAAACAATGGTTTTATCGAAATTATAAATTCCAGCGGGGAAATAAATTCTAGCTGCCTGAATACCTTTAGACTTTATAGCACTATTGAGTGCTTCATTGTTGGACTTTCCACCATTAGCATCGCCACCGAAATCCATTATGTTTAATGTTTTGGAAATGACGGGCTTCTGTCCCCTACCAAAACCAGCAGACTTGAAATCATAAGTACGATTAGCAGGAATAATTTGAGCAAAGCAATTAATAGAAATTAGTGCTAAAGTTAAAATAAGTGTTTTCATTGCATTTTATGTGTTTTATTGAACATTAAATTAATCTATTGCAAATATAAGAAAAGAAACAGAGTTATGAGTTATGAGTTATGAGTTGTGAATTATGAGTTGTGAATTATGAGTTGTGAATTATGATTGAAAAATATTTATGTGTTATTCTGAACAAAGTGAAGAATCCAAAGGACTGCCAAACAATACACTAATTGACTCAACAAGATTACAGGATTAAATGAATAACAGAATAAATGTTTTCTAATCCCAGAGATGTCTGGTTTCCAATTCTCCAAAACCGAAACATTACGAAGGTTTGTAAGCTTCGTAAGGATTAATAAATCAAAACCACACAAAACCAATAGCTCCGAATGTGCTCACTCTGACTAACTAATTTTATATGTGATTTAAATCAATCTTTTCTGAAAAATTAGATTATAAATATAAGAACAATTTTGCTAAATTGAGTTATCAAATTTCTATCATAAGGATATTTATCGTATGGCTCTTAATTCCCCCGCATACTCAATTGCAAATGCAAATCAATGTAATTTTGGTTTAGATAATCACGGATTGTACAATCTTGGTACAGTTTATTGGAACTTGCCTGTGCCAGCTCTCTATGAAGAAGCTGTTTTCCGTGGCGAGGCAAATATTGCTAAGGGTGGTGCTTTGCAAGTCACTACTGGTAAGCATACAGCTCGCTCAGCCGATGATAAATTTATTGTTAGAGAAAGCTCAAGCCAAGAACACATTTGGTGGGACAATAACAAAGCATTAACAGAGGATAATTTCGATACTTTGATGAAGCGTGCTCAAGCTTTCTGCCAAGGTAGGGATTTATTTGTTGTAGATGCATTTGTGGGAGCAGACATTCGTTATCAAATTCCAATTCGAATCATTACTGATTCTGCTTGGCAAAGTCTTTTTGTGTATAATATGTTTATCAATCCAAAAAATCAAGATGAATATAAGAAACACAAACCTGAATTCACATTAATTGCAATTCCAGGTTTCTCTGCAAATCCAGAGATTGATGGCACTCGCACTGAAACTGTAATCACTTTGAATTTTGCTAAGAAAATGGCATTAGTGGCTGGCACAAACTATGCTGGCGAAACTAAGAAAACTTTCTTCACTTTGATGAATTATTTCAAACCACTCGAAAAAGTAATGTCTATGCACTGCTCTGCAAATGTGGGCAAAGATGGCGATGCAGCACTTTTCTTTGGGCTTTCGGGTACAGGCAAAACTACTCTTTCTGCCGATCCAAATCGCTTTTTAATTGGTGACGATGAGCATGGCTGGAGCGATGACGGTATCTTTAACTATGAAGGAGGGTGCTATGCAAAGGTTATTAATTTATCGAAAGAAAGCGAACCAGAAATTTATGCTACAACCCAAATGTTTGGTACTGTGCTGGAAAATGTGGTATTGAATCCTATCACGAGAGAAACAGATTTATTCGATGGAAGTTTGACTGAGAACACAAGAGCTTCATACAAATTGGAAACTATTCCAAATTCCTTACCAGAGAAAATGGTGAATTCACATCCAAAAAATGTAATATTCTTAACTTGCGATGCCACAGGAGTTTTGCCACCAATTTCAAAACTAGACCAATATCAAGCTCAGTATCAATTCATCACTGGCTATACATCAAAGATAGCAGGCACAGAGAAAGGTTTGGGCAATGAACCTAAAATGGCATTTTCGGCATGCTTTGGAGCTCCTTTTATGGTGCATCACCCATTTGTTTATTCTAACTTACTGAAAGAAAAAATTGAAAAATTTGGCTCAAATGTTTGGCTTGTAAATACTGGCTGGATAGGTGGCAAATTTGGAGTTGGGAAAAGAATAAGCATTAAGCATACTCGTGCAGTTTTGAATGCTGCTCTTTCAGGTGCTTTAGATAATGTTGAATTCAAACGTGATGAAATCTTTGGATTTATGATTCCGCAAAGCTGTCCAGATGTGCCAAGTGAAGTTTTAAATCCAGCTACTGCTTGGGCAAACCAAGATGAATACTGGGCAACTTATAGAAACTTAGCAGAAAAGTTTGCTGCAAACTTCAAAAAATATGAAAGTGGAGTTTCGGTAGAAGTGATAGCCGCAGGGCCGAAGATATAAGAGTTATTTAAAAGAAAGTCCGGTGAATTATTTCATCGGACTTTTTTTGGGAAAGATTTAATTAATTTGTTTTTGAAAATTTAGAAGAATAAACTATCGACTGATTGTCAGTAATTTCTAAGAAATAAATTCCTGAAAGTAGAGATAAAATGTTAATTGTGATTGTGTTAGTAGTAATATCTAACT
>Ga0163149_10000067_pt1 | contig 126179 bp, 96 predicted proteins | sample OliLakLV19MP5G1_FD_148604 | JGI IMG/M metagenome (GOLD analysis project Ga0163149, IMG submission 148604) | Freshwater microbial mat bacterial communities from Lake Vanda, McMurdo Dry Valleys, Antarctica - Oligotrophic Lake LV.19.MP5.G1 | ecosystem: Environmental > Aquatic > Freshwater > Lake...
GAACTGCGGGCGCGTTTACGAAACTAGGAAATCGACGGCGTCGGACGCGATATCGCACCATACACGGGGAGTAGACCATGCCGAACAGCACCCTCGGGACGCTGAGACCTCCCACGCGAATGGCGCAATTCGCCAGATCCCCGACTGCAGCCGTCGGCTCGGGCTGCCTGCTCGCAACGGCCTGCTTTCTTTTCGTTCGCGCCGCTTCCGCAGCAACGCCGCTTTTAACCGACATCAAGGATGCCGTCGCCGCACAACACACGCTCTTGGAATCCTTGCTTGTCGAGACCATCTCAAAATAAATGGCAGGCCAACAAACGCGGTGGCGTTCTCGCGCGATAGGTTCGCAATAAGCGGCGGTGCCTTCGCGCTCTCTACCACGATCTGTCGCGATCCGGATGGCAGCGGGGGTTGCTTTCGTGAATTCACCTTGTGGGACGGCGGCGAGGCCGCGGCATATGACCAAGCAACGGGTCAAGCGCGCGTCCTAGAAGGGAAATCTGCCGTACTCGAGCGCGTAGAGCGCGGCATCAGTCGGAATGACTGGTCTGCGTCGCTAGCGTGGTATCCAATCACTCAATCCGGTGGGCTGCACCCGCAGGATTTGCTCGCAATTGTGTCGGAGGAGAGCACGACAATTCAGGAAACGGAGCCGACAATCGGCGGACTAGAGTGTGTCGTTGTCGACCGCAAGCGGACGGACGGCTCGATTGCGGCGACCTTCTGGCTCGCTAAGGATCGTGGCCTCGTCCCATTGCGCCAAGAGCACTTCGCACCAGATGGTCAGTTGCTGCTCGTTAGAACCATCACGGAACCTCTCGTCCTTCCAAACGGCGCATGTATTCCGATTGCCGGCGAGAGGGTCGTTTATCCGCTGCCATCCGATCCTGATCTGCAGGGCGGATTGTCATATCATTTTGAGGTTGCGCTCGACGGTACCGGGGTACCTATCGCAAGCTGCGTACCAAAGATCGATGAATTCGAACTCTTATTATCCCTGCCCGGAGGGCACAAGAGTGTTCGGTCCGTCAGGCGAACTCATCGCCACAGCAGTCCCGAGCGCGAGAATGAGCGAGGCTGCGGAGCGGGTTGCGGCCATCGCGCGCGAACTACGTCCGGAGGATCAGCTCGCCCCGTCCGACGCGCCAAGTCCTTCCGACGCCTTACGTAGAGCAGGCGCGCCGCCCAAGCTGCTTAATTGGCGGATGCGTGACAGCATTAGTCTGCGGCACCTCTCTTGCTCTAGCACGGGGACGCTTGCGTGTTCGCCGCCGTTCCACACATGAACAGACCACCCCCCGAGTCTCTTGACGGCCAGCGGCCCCCTCGCGCGGAATCTGGTAGCGGCAATGGTGCGAGCCCGTGCGGCCCAGCGGCGATAGCCGGAGTCCTTCGTTCGTTCGGGCTCCCGATCCGCGAGCATGAGTTGCTGGGGGCAGCAGGTGCGGATGGCGAGATGTCAGTAGCGCAGGTAATCGCCGAATTACAACATCGAGGCGTAGATGCGGCGAATGGCGTTGGCGCGTCTGTCACTGTGCGCCGCGTCAGTGGTGGCTGCTGTTGCTGGCTCGACCGATCGTGCAAACACTCGTCGCAGAGCTCGTAAGCCGCCTGATTGGGAAGGAAGTTTGTGCGAGCAAACTGAAGTGGCACTCACAACCTTCATCCGTCCTAACGCGACATCGCTCGACCTAGCTTACGTAGTCCTCGCATGTAACAGGGTCAACGTTGAGCTCGCTGCGGCAGCGTTAGCAAATACCGCAGATGCGAACCGCCCGGAACAGCAGTCTTGGCTGCTTGAGTCCAGTATTTCCGCCGTGAGTCCGGGTGGGCGCCACTGTTTAGTTCGAATCCTTCAACCAGCAGACCCCCGTTCGAACGGTGAGGTTCATCCGTGCGAAATCGCGTCGTATGTTCTTAGCGCACGGCAGCGACTCGGCGCGGTACCTCTGCACAGCCTATCGAGGATTCCTTGGAGAGAGATCGTCAGTGATCGCCTGAGCGCCCTTGGGCCGGAAGACGAACTTGGTCACGCCGTGATCGCAGGTATTTATGCGGGACTTCTGTCGGGGCAAGCGTTGGTTCAGTTGAGCGATAGATTGATGGCTCGAGTAGAAGGACCTGACTCATTTCGGGCCGCCTGTTGGGGGCTGTACGACCTCCACGCACTCGCCGTGATCGGTCGACTCAGGGTTACCGAAGATCGGGCCAGGGTCGAGAGACTGCTGGCAAGCGCCACAAATGCAGCGCGTAAGACGATTCGTTGGGCAGGCGGATCACCCCGAGCATGCGTCGCGCCAGAGGGATATGGTTCGACTACTGTTCGGACGGCTTCATTTGTCGGGCACATGCTGCAGAGCCTCGCGGTGTTGAGGGAGGTCGGTCGGCTGCCCCTTGAATCCAGTGTGGTAGACGAGTCCCTTAGAATTGCGTGGGCGGATCTGTCGCCGGTCGTAAACGAGATTCCCGTTGGTGCCCTCTCGCACTTTCGCATTGGGGCTTTGGCGTGGCTGCGGGGTAGGCCGTGGTCCTAGACTCGCGGAAGTCTTGGTGCACTGGTATTCCAACCGACGTGCCAGCATCGTGGACGGCGCGAGATGGGCATCGGGAGGTGAACGATTGCCTGCCCATCGCGATCCCCGCGCAGTGGCCGTGTCGTCGAAGCCGGTTAGAGTCCGAGCATGAGCCCGTCCCTCACCGAGCGCATCACGATTGAACCCGGCGAGTGTGGTGGGCGGCCCTGCATCCGCGGCAAGCGAATGCGAGTGAGCGACATCCTCGAACTGCTTGCCAACGATGCGTCGATTGAGGAGATCGTCGAGGACTATCCCTCGCTTGAGCGGGACGACATCCTCGCCGCGATCGCCTATGCCGCGCAGCAGACGAGTCATGCTGTGGTCCGGGCCGCATGAAGTTTCTCGTCGGTGGCCCAAGCGATTCAGCGGCACTTCGGCAATACCGCGATCCGTTAGGTTCGTTCTGCGACCCTAACCGCTTCAATGCACCGCTGGCAATGCGCGTCGAACTCAGCACCGATCGCAGCCGCGCCGTTCGTGATGTCTTCCCGATTCACCGCCGCAGCGAAGTTCAGGTTTTTCAGCTTCTTCTTGACGCTGGAAGCTTCGAGCGTCGCAAGTCCATCGGGCCGAACCTTGCCGCAGGCGACGATGAAACCCGCGAGTTCGTCGCACGCAAACAGGTGTTTCGACATCGCGCTCGTACGCGGAGCGCCGGTGTAGTCGGCGTGACCCATGATCGCGTCGAGGATTTCTTCGTCGACGCCGAGCGACTTCAAGTGCGCGACGCCAACTCGCGGATGTTCGTCCTTCGTCGGGTGCTTCTCCCAGTCGAGGTCGTGCAGCAGTCCGCAGATGGACCAGCGCTCGATGTCGTTTGGCGCGAGATCTCGCGCATACGACGCCATGCACGCAGCGACGGTCTCCATGTGATGACGAAGTCCGGGGTTCGAGGCCCAAGCGTGGAGAAGTTCGCGTGCGTCGGTGAGATTCATGATGCACCCTCATCTGTCGCTGCGCGACATCTTCTCCTTTTGCGAAGCGCAATGAGAGAAGAGACTACTACACGTATTCCTGCACGATCCCTTCGAGCCATTCCTGACGGCCGCTCTCAAGCTTCGGCTCAGGTGACGACAGCGCAACGCGCTCGAGTTCCTTGAATGAGCTTGAGCCGCTTGCGACTCGCAATCCGAGATCGGTTTCCCAAGTTCGATATCGCCGCTGTACGAACTCGGCGATCCGGCCGTCGGCGCGAATCGCTGCGGCAGCCTTGAGTCCGCGGGCGAACGCGTCCATTCCTGCCACGTGCGCGAAGAAGAGGTCCTTCGGCTCGAAGCTCTCGCGTCGGCGCTTGGCGTCGAAGTTCAGGCCACCGGTCGTGAAGCCGCCCATCGAGAGCACAACAAGCATGATGCGCGTTGCTAACGCCACGTCGGTCGGGAACTGATCCGTGTCCCAGCCGCAGTGCTCCGTGCCCATGTTCGCGTCGATTGAACCCAGCAGTCCGGCATCGCGGGCGACGACGAGTTCGTGCTCCATCGTGTGGCCAGCAAGCGTCGCGTGGTTCGTTTCGATGTTCAGCTTGAAGTGCTTATCGAGGTCGAAGTCACGCAGGAACGCGAGGCATGCGGCGGCGTCCGAGTCGTACTGATGCACGCTGGGCTCGCGCGGCTTCGGCTCGATATAGAACTGACCTTTGAAACCGATCGACTTCTTGTGGTCGACCGCCATGTGCAGGAAGCGAGCGAGGTGCTCGCATTCGCGCTTCATGTTGGTGTTGATGAGACTGGTGTAGCCCTCGCGCCCGCCCCAGAAGACGTAGCCCGCGCCGCCGAGCTCATGCGTCACCTCCATCGCTTTCTTCACCTGCGCCGCGGCGTAGGCGTACACGCCGAGCGACGGACTCGTCGCCGCACCGGAGGCATAGCGCGGATGCGCAAAGAGGCACGAGGTTCCCCACAAGAGCTTCTTCTTCGCTTTCGTCTGTTCGGCAGCTAACACCTTCACGATCGCGTCGAGCTTCTTGTTACTGTCGGCGAGCTTCTTGCCCTCCGGTGCCACGTCGCGGTCGTGGAAACACCAATAGTCGATGTGGCACTTTGTGAGGAATTCGAAGAAGACACCGACCCGTCGCTTCGCGTTGTCGATGGAGTCGGTGCCGTCGTCCCAAGGCATCAGCGCGGTCGGCGCGCCGAACGGGTCGGCGAGACCGTTGCGCATGGTGTGCCAGTAACAAGCAGCGAATCGCAAGTGATCGCGCATTGACTTGCCGTCGACGAGCTCGTCGGGGCGGTAATGCCGGAAACCGAGTTCGGCTCGCGAGTCGCGATCCAGCAACGGCACTCCGGTGACATCGGGGAACGCCATCTTTGCGCGCTGTGTCGCCATGGCTTCAGCGTAACGCCAGCGCGAGGCGCTGCTTGCCCTACTCGAGAAGGACGATCGTGCTCGCCGAGAGCGGGCATATCGCGATCATTAGTGCGCCAGCGCCGCACCCGGAATCGCCACCTCGCGAAAGCCCGGTCCCGACCACCGCAGCCGAAGTCGCTCCTCACCTTCCGCGTCGTAATAGTCGACGCGAATTGGATGGAAGCCCGCCTTGAGCGCGATGCACCCTTCACGCGTTTCCCAGTCGGCGAGCGCATCGTGGCCAACAACGAGCGTGTCGTGGATGAAGAGTCGGCATCCGTCATCGGAGTGCAAAGCGAAGGTGTAAACGGCATCGGCTGGAACATCGACATAGCCATCGAACGACAGCGCGAAGTGGTCCTTAGGTCGGTCGCGCGGCAAACTGATGTTGTCAACAATTCCCTCGCTGGTTGGCTTCAGTGCTTTCAGCTCATCAAGCCGCTTGATCGCAGCGTCGTAGCGCCGCATTCGGATCCCCGCGTCGGGTGCCCGCACAAAACGAATTGGCTCGCGAAACGTATCGTCGAGCTTCTGCACTTTCGCGACTGCCGGGTGAACGCTGGAGCGCCCGTCAATGTTCGCGGTCGCGCGGATTGTCGCTGAGTGAGCAATGGTGATGGGACCGTCGTATCGCGCGGTGCCTAGGCCGGGATCGTTCCCGTCGAGCGTGTAATGAATCGTGGCACCAGGTACATCCGTAAACATCGATACCGTCGCTATGTCGGCAAACGCGACGTCCGGCGCGATCACAGTCACTTCCGGTGGTGCGCAGAAGACCTTGATGGTCGTGAGTGTCGGACACGCCCGCGCCGCGCGAATGTTCACGCGCACAGCACTCGCGGCAACCGCCGGAAAACGCAGGATTCGCCGCGGCCCGATCGTCGTGCCCTCTGCGACCTTCGTCCATGTATCGCCCACCAGCGCTTCGACATCGAAGCGTTCGACGCGCTGGCCGAGCGCGATCGCTTCGCGAACCTCAATGCGGTTGACTGGCTCGGGGCGCTCAAGCGCAACTTCGACTGACGCAGCGCGCACGTCGTCTGACGCAGCCCAGTAGGTCGCGGCGTTGTCGTCGGTGGCGTTCGACGCCGCGAACGTAGCGTCGCCGCCGCGCACGTCGGTCGCGGTCGCTGGCCGTCGCGCCGCGAGATCGCGCGCGAACGTCACGTCTAACAAGTGCTTGAACTCAACGAGGCGCTCAACGTCGGGCTCTGGAATCAATCCACGTCGATCGGCTGGCACGTTGAGCAGCAGATTGCATCCACGCCCGATCGAGGCGTACCAGATTTCCTCGAGCTGCTTGAGCGACTTCACCGAGCCGTTCTCACTCTGTCGCCAGTACCAACCGGGACGAATCGAGACATCACATTCGGCGGGCACCCAATGCGTACCGTTCGCGTGCCCAGTGCCGAGTTCCGCTTCCTTGCCAGGAATACCGGGGTAGAGCTCGTCGCGGCGCAGAAAAGCCCAGTTGGTTTCGCTCCCGATGCCGCTCTCGTTACCGACCCAGCGAACGTCCGGGCCAGCATCCGAGAAGATTACTGCGTTCGGCTGATTTTCACGCACGACACCCACGAAGCTCGGCCAGTCGTAGACCTGTTTCTTACCGTTCGCGCCTTCACCACACGCGCCGTCGAACCACACTTCGAAGAGCGGGCCGTAGTTCGTGCACACTTCGCGCAGTTGTTCACGGAAGTATTCGTTGTAGCGCGGCGAATCGCCATAGAGCGGCGAGTTGCGATCCCACGGCGAGAGATACACCCCGAAGAGAAGTCCGTCGGCGCGGCAGGCGTCGCTCAACTCTCGGAGCACGTCGCCTTTTCCATCTCGCCACGGGCTCTTCTGCACCGAGTGTTCGGTGTGCCCCGATGGCCACAAGCAGTAGCCGTCGTGATGCTTCGCCGTAATGATCACGCCCTTCATTCCGGCCTCTGAAAAGACCTTCGTCCATTGGCGTGCATCGAGCTGCGTCGGATTGAAGCGCGTCGGATCTTCCGTGCCCTCGCCCCACTCGTGCGCCGTAAACGTGTTCATGTTGAAGTGCACGAACGCGTACATGCCGAGTTCGTGCCAGGCGATCTGCGCCGCCGAAGGTAGCGGTCCGATCGGCGGCGGCGGAGGTACGCTCGCTGCGGAAACTAACGTCGTCATGATGATGAGTTCAGTGAGCATGGGGTTGACCAACGAACGGGCATCACGGAGCGTAAGGATTTGCGGGCTCGGCTGGCGCGCCGACCACGAATGCGAGTCCCACGGCACCAAACGCTAGCGTCAGCGGAGCGGCCCAACGGACGACGCTTGCTAGCCGAGGTCGTCGGGCGAGCGCTGGCGCTTCAGCTACCCACGCAGCGAGCGGCGCGGCAACCGGGATCAACCAAATCCAAGCCGGAAAGAGCGGACGCGCATCGTCGGCGTACGCGCGTCCAAGCGCCGCGAACGACGCCAGCAGTGCGAGCGCGGTCGCATTCGCCGCGTGTCCGAGCCCCGTGCGCGTTCGCCACGACACGAGCGCGACGGCACCGAGCGCTGCACTGGCCGCGCCAGCAACAACGCCTGCTTTCGCGAAGCCTGAATGAAGGACCAGCGCCGCTGTGCTGGCGCATGCAAACGAGATCGCTGCGATCCATCCAAATCCGCGGTGTCGCGCCGCGAGCGTACGCGTTGCGACAACCAGCACGAAAGTTGCCCCCGCTGCGAGATACGCCACACCGACGCTATCAGCGCGGGGAAGGCGCAGGAGTGCCCCCACAATCGCGGCACTGACGACGGCGATGATCAACGGCCGTGCGCGACTTTCACGCCAGACGCGGGGTGCCAACACATCGACGATCGTCGCCAGCGCCAGCGCGCTTGCGACGAGCACAATCGATGCCCACATGGGCGTGAGCGCCAAGGTACCGCCCGCGGGCGCTCGCGTCGGCCAGCCCTCTTGTTGCACGAGGGCTGCGCATGTCGCTACAGCGAGCGCGACGGGCACGAGGAGCGTCGGCTCACGGCGAGCGACGAATCGTCCAATGACAGCCGCGACAGCGCCGAGCGCCATCGCGGCCGTCATCACAATGAGAATTGCGAGCGGGTCCATTGAGTGGCGTCGACTACTTCTTCGCGACGCCTTCAAGTCCCACGATAATGCGCACGTCGTCGCCGATCATGCCTTTGTCGACGCCGTACTTCACGTTCCAGTCGCTGCGCTTGATGTTGATAGTGGCTTCGTAGCCAGCGCGACGACCCATCGGTCCGTCGTTCGTGCCCGTCCACTCGAGCATCGCCGTCACTGGCTTCGTGACGCCGTTCATGCTGAGGTCACCAGCGACCTCAAGCCATCCATCCTTCGGACCCTTTTTGATGGACGTGCTCTTGAACGTCAGCGCCGGGTGTTCCTTCGCGTTGAAGAAATCGCCGCTCTTCAAGTGCGCGTCGAGCTTTTCGGTGCCAGTGTCGACGCTATCGGTCTTGATTGTCACGTCGAACATCACGCCTTCGGGCTTGCCATCCGCGCACGTCATCGTGCCCGAGACATCGTTGAATCTTCCCCAGAACGGACCGGCACCAAGATGCAGAATACGGAAGAGCGCCTTCGAGTGCGTGCTGTCGAGTTCAAAGACTTCCGCTGCGATGGGCGCCGCGACGGGCGCGGCAGCGGCGGGGCGAGTGGAGGGCTTCGTCGCAAGCGTCTGGGCGGGTGCCGCCGCAAAGAGCACTGCTCCCGTGAGGGTGGTCGCGAGCACGAGTGAGGTCACAGAAATGAAGCGCATGGTTTTATCTCTCGGATTTGGAAGAACGGTCAGACAGGGTGCAGCGATTCGGCGAACGGCGGCGAACCGATGCGGACGCATTATGGGGTGAGAAAGAAAACGTTGTGCGGGCGCGTTTCGTAGCATCACGAACTTCATGCGCTCCGCCTTGGCCACATTCGTCGTCGCCTCGCTCCCGTTCCTCGCCGCGTCGCTCGCGCTGCGACCTCCGCCAGCAACAACGGCGGACGATGCGGAGAAAGCCCCCCCGCGTCCTGGGTACGGGCGTCCGGCAAAGGTGCGTCCGGCGCCGGGCTTGAGCGCCGCGCTCTTTGCGAAGGAACCGCTGGTGCAGGATCCGGTCGCATTTTGCATCGATGAGCACGGGCGATTCTTCGTCGCCGAAAGCGAGCGGCAAGAGCGCGGCATCGAAGACAACCGAAGTTCTTCTTGGTGGTTGCTCGACGACATTCAATCGAAGACCACCGACGATCGGCTTCGCATGTACGAGAAGTGGGCATCGAAGCGCGAAGGCGGCATGGACTACTACCGCCGCTACGCAGACCGAGTCACGCGCATCGAAGATTCCGACGGCGACGATCGCGCCGATCGCCAGACGATTTTTGCCGGTCCGTTCAACGAACCGCTCGACGGCACCGGCGCTGGCCTCGTGGCTCGCGACGGCGACGTCTGGTACACGAACATTCCGAACCTCTGGCGACTGCGCGATTCGAACAACGATGGGGTCGCAGATGCGCGCGAGAAGATCTGGTCAGGCTTCGGCGTGCGCACAGCACTACGCGGTCACGACATGCACGGGCTCACGTGGGGGCCCGATGGCAAGCTCTATTGGTCGATCGGAGATCGTGGCTACCACGTGACGCTGCCCGACGGAAGCGTGCTCGCGGACCCTCGATCCGGCGCCGTGTTCCGATGCTATCCCGACGGCAGCGGTATCGAACTCTTCTGCACGGGGCTTCGGAACCCGCAGGAACTTGCGTTCGATGACTTCGGCAATCTCTTCACCGGAGATAACAACTCCGACGCTGGCGACAAAGCCCGCATCGTCTACTGCGTCGAAGGCGGTCAAACCGGTTGGAGTATGGACTATCAATCGCTTGAAGGATCGAACGTGCGCGGCCCGTGGAATCAGGAAGAAATCTGGGCACTCCGCGCCGATCTCGCCCCCGACAAAGTGACGACGAACTCTCGCGTGCAGCCAGCTTGGACGTTGCCACCACTCGCGCACGTCGGCAGCGGACCAGCGGGGCTCGCGTTCTATCCCGGGCTTGGTTTGCCCGACCGATACGCGGGTCACTTCTTCCTCTGCGACTTCTTGGGCGGCGATGCTTACAGCCGAGTGCTGAGCTTCGCGCTGGAACCCGTCGGCGCTGGTTTCAAAGTTGTCGATGTCCACCCGTTCATCGAGAACGTGTTGCCGACGGACATCGACTTTGGCTACGACGGGAAGATCTACGTGAGCGACTGGGCGGGTGGTTGGTACAGCAAGAGCGCTGGCGAGATTTACTCGATCTGGGATGCCGAGCGCATCAAAGATCCGCGCATCGCCGAAGTCACCGCGCTCTTTCGCGAGGGATTCTCTCAGCGCTCCACGGAAGCACTTGGACAACTGCTCCATCATGCGGACCGGCGGGTGCGCCAGCGGGCTCAGTGGGCGATTGCTGAACGTGGACCAACGATGGTGCCGTTTCTCTCGACGATTGCCGCGAGTAGTGTGCAGCGTCTCGCGCGCATTCATGCGATCTGGGCGCTCGGAATGATCGCGATGGATGGCGCATGGCCGAACGCCGTTGCAAGCCTCCATTCGCGTCTCGACGATCCCGACGACGAGATCCGCGCGCAGTGCGCCAAAGTCATAGGCGATGCCCGGTACGCGGCGGCGCAGCCAGAGCTCGTTCGCGGTCTGAGCGATTCATCTCTACGCGTGCGGTTCTTCTGCGCAATCGCGCTAGGAAAACTCGGCGCGAAAGATTCTCACGCGCCGATCGTGGCGATGCTGGCCGAGAACGACGGCAACGATGTCTTCGTGCGGCACGCTGGTGTGTGGGCGCTGACGCAACTCGGCGATCGCGCGACCACCTCCATGATGGCCGTCGAGCCGCAAACGGAATTGCGGCTTTGCGCAGCACTTGTCCTGCGTCGTTGGAAAGATCCTTCGATCGCTCGGCTGCTGCAAGACAACGACGATCGCGTCGTCGCGGAAGCCGCGCGTGCCATCAACGATCTCGGGATCGACGAGGCCACGCCCCAGCTCGTCGCGCTGTCGCGCCGGTATGTTGAAGCGGAATCCGTCCGCGCCGTGCCAACCACCGAGTTCACACGCGATGTCTGGCGAAACGTGCAGAACGGAGGCGAGCTTGATCTCGACAAGGCGGCGCAATTCTCGCTGCCGCCGACTGACTCCGATGTTGCGCCCGTGTTCGAAGGACGCGCGAAGCTCGGTGATCACTACCTCCAGCGCGTGCACGGTGTACTTCAACCACTAGAGTCGGGGCCGTACATTTTCTATATCGCCAGCGACGATCAGTCGGTGCTTTATCTCAGCTCCGACGACAGCGTAGCTAACAAAACGCGCATTGCTTGGGTGGATGGCTACTCCGCCCGCGGCGATTGGTCGGGGCAGCCGAACCAAGTGTCGCAACCGGTGATGCTTGAGACGGGCAAGCGTTACTACATCGAAGCGCGCCAAGGCGAGGGCGGTGGCGACGACTTCGTCGCGGTCGGTTGGCAGAAGCCCGACGGAACGTTGGAGCGCCCCATCGGTGGCGGCGCGGGGAAGCCCCATGACGCCGCAATTCTGCGCCGGATCATCAACGCCTGCGTTCGTACCGATGACGTTGCCGCGGCATCGGCGCTGGGCGATCTCGCGCGTTCCGCAGCGGTTCCCGAGGCAATGCGCATCGAGGCCCTCGCAGCGCTCGGCGAATGGATGAAGCCGGGCCCGCGCGATCGGGTCAACGGAAACTGGCGACCCGTCGACGGGGCAGCGAGTCGCAACGTCGAGGCGTACCAGACGGTGCTGAAGCAGAAGTTGCCGGGGATCGCGACGAACGGCACACCAGCGCTACGAGCTGCTGCGCGCGAGTTAGCGACGACAGCGCGCGTGACGCTCGACGGAACGGCGAATCTCGATGTCGTGCTCGATGCGAAGCAACCGGACGCTGAGCGAGTCGCATGTTTGCGTCAGCTCTGCGTCGATCGTGACGCGCGGACGGAGCGCGCGCTTGAAGCAGCAATCCACTCTGACGCACCACTGCTCCGCGCTGAAGCGCGTCGGCAGATTGCGAAACGCGATGCGCAGAAAGGCGTTCCGCTTCTGAAGGAAGCCCTCGGCGCTCTGGATCTTGGCGAGCGCCAGTCAGCGATCATCGCGCTTGGCGAGACCGGTGGAAGCGAATCGGAGTCGCTCATCGGCGAGGTTCTCTCGCGCCTCGAACAAGGCCAGCTTGAGCCAGCGCTACGAGTCGACCTGCTCAAAGCTGCTGCTGCCCACGAGCAGAGCACTCTCGCCACGCGCGCCGCCGCGTGGCTCGCTGCCCAAGATGGCGTGAGTCGCTTCAAACGTTTCGACGTGGCGATCGAAGGCGGTGATGCTCGCCGCGGCTACGACGTCGTTCACTTTCATACGTCGGCGACGTGCCTCAAGTGTCACACCGTCGCGGGCACTGGCGGTGACGCGGCTCCGAAACTCGACGGTGTCGCCACCCGCCTCGAGCGGGCAAAACTCCTTGAATCGTTGATCCAGCCCGGCGCGGTTGTTGCGGCCGGATTCGGCCAGACGTCGGCGATGCCGTCGATGAGCGACATCCTCACGCTGGAGGAGCTGCGCGATGTAGTCGAGTATCTCTCGACGCTGAAGTGACGACGACCCGACGAGACCGGCACGACGATCGTCAATCGCTCGTCGACAACGTCTTCACACTCGATGCCCACTCGGGATCCCACACTCGAAATCCGCCCGTGAACGCGTTCGCGTTATCGCCCAACCGACAACCGGGCGGGACGTCCTTGAGTTCCTTCGCATTGCCACCACCGAGCACGATGTAATCGGGAAGGAGCGTGCCCATGAAGATCGAGCACACCGTCGCCACGTCTTCGCGCCATTGCTTCTTACCGTACTTTTCCATGCCGCGGAGGCCGACGTAGTCTTCGAACGTTCGCTTGCGAAACGGAAGGTGTGCTGCCTCGAGCGGGACCACGTGATGCTCGTCGATGAGCGTTGTGCCCAGTCCGGTGCCGAGTCCAAGGAAGAGCATGCGGCCGCCGTCGTAGCTGCCGACCGCCTGCATCGCAGCATCGTTCAGCAGCTTGACCGGACAGCTGAACGCCGCGCGATAGTCGAAGTCGACCCAGCCGCCGCCGAGATTGACCGGCTCTTTCGCCGGACGCCCATGGCGAATCGCCGCGGGAAACCCGACGGTCACCGCGTCGACGTGATCTGTTCCGACGAGTCGGCGCACGTCGTCGACAAACTGTGCTGGGGTGTACTGAGGCCCCGAGGGAGTGACACGGCGCTCGGTGTCGCCCGAGAGCATGCACTTCATCTTCGTTCCGCCGATGTCGATTGCGAGAATGCGCATTGGGCGCATTATCGGTTCAACTGAGACGGCGTGTGAGCGGTTGCTGTTAGCAGTGTGGAGTGAACGCGGTCACCGAACTCTCCTCTTCGTTGCCACGTCCGAACCGGTGCCCGATCGGTCGTTCGCGCGAGAGAGACATCGGAGGCGTCGGGCGCGAAAGTGAAGTTCGCACGAATTTTTGAGCACGCCGGTTGAGGAGCCACAGAGGCCGGACACACATGCGAGTGCATCACCCATGCAGCCCACGCGAACGCATGTGTCGTGCATGACCCTCCCTGAAAGATCGATTTTTTTCTAGCGCGGGCGGTCCGAAGGGACCGTCCACTGTGCCGTTAGATCTCAGCGCACGGCGAGCATCTGAATCGCCTGCCGGGGATCTGCCACAAAGTCCTCGAGCAGCCGCCGCGCCCTGCGAGGGCTCTCGGCGACCGCCGCAGTCGAGTTGTTCCCGGGACGAATCCAGACGACCTTGGGAGGAGCACCGCGCACGAGACTGAGCGCGTTGAAGTCATCGTCCTTGGTGACGATCGTGAATCCGTGTTCTCGGGCAAACTCCCAGATGGCCAAATCTTGGCTCTGCGGTGGAAGGCTATCGACGACATGAGCGCTGTCAGGGAACGCGTCGTGGAGCAGAGCCTCGAGGCCCCCGCTGAGATTCTCATCGAAGAGCAGCTTCACGCCGCGTGCGGGTCAGCGAGGCGCTGCTCCCTCTCCGCTGCAAATGCAAGAACGGCCCCAGATGTGCTCGGGCCGAAGCTGCGGGAAATCCGCCAAGACCTCAGCTTCGGACATTCCGGAAGCCAAGTACTGAAGGACATCGACCGGCGTGATTCGAGTTCCCTTGATGCAGGGCTTGCCGCTCCTGACGCCCGCCGTAAACGTGATGTGATCTTCCCAACGCACCCGGGAAGTATACGGCGCGTGGCCGGACGCGATCGAGGGAGTTCACCATTGAGTTCGCGCGCGAGCATGTGCCCGCGCGGCTGCCGCCGCCAAACAAGATACTCGCGGTGCCGACCGGCTTGATCCGCATCTTCAACCGCGACCTCGTCTTCGCCGGAATCGCGACGATGGAGAAGCGGCACGACAAACTGGGCGGATCTTGGGCTTCTTTTAGCACCGACATCACCTCAACGGTGGAAGCGGTACCGTGTCAGGGAACTAGGTCTGGGGCTGCTTCAGCTCGGCGCCGCACCGGCACCTGCACCTCGGACCACTTGTTCCGGTCGCGGACGTACGGACCGTTGTAGTGGAAGACGCGGACGTGGCCAGCAAACTCCCACTCAGTCTGTCCGTCGACCCATGACTTGAGGTCTTTGAGGCCGCGAAGCGTGGTGTCCATGCCGTAGGGACCGCGGACGCCGATCGAAGCGACCGTGATTTCCGGGGTATCGATGACCTTGAGATCTTTGTCGGTTCCAGTTGGACCGAGCTTCGCCGCGCGGTACAGGAAGCTCATGGTCCAAGCGCCAGACTTGACCGGTTCCATCGACTTCGAAGGGTCGGGCAGAACGCCGACGTAGTCCATCTCGACCGGCGACGTCATTGGAATCTCGCGCGCCTTGATGTGGTTGAACAGCGGCCAAAACCCGCCGTTCATGTTCCGCTGGGCGACATTCGCGCTCGACTCCCATTCGACGCGGCGAACCGACGGATAGCGCTTGATGTCGATAGCTCCGGGCGGCGTTGGCTCGGGATAGCCGTCGGGAAGCGGACTCTCGATGCTGGAGGGGCCGGTTCCATACACCCCCTCCTTGATCTCAACGACGGCCTCGCGATCGCCTCCGACTCGGGTCATCAAGCTTGGCGTGTGCACGGCACCGAATCCGATCTCCTCGTTTAGCTTCGCAGTGGCGACTGGCTTCTCTACAGCCGCTGGCGCCGCCGGTGCCACAGGCGCCGCTGGGGTCACCGCAGGCGGATCAATGGCGACGAGGAGCGACGCGGCAATCCAGAGGAAGTTCAGCATCATGGCCCAACCTTCGGCGAAGTCGGTAAGGCCGATTCACGGTTTGCGATCGCTACCATGCGATGCGTGACCGTGACCGCCTCAACCGCGCCCGCCCGGTGGGAGTACGCACCCGCACCGGAATCGGTGAAAGCCCCCATTCGCGAGCAGTACGACCTATTCATCGGCGGGCGCTGGATACCGAGCAAGGGAGGCAAACGGTTTCCGACCATCAACCCGGCGACTGAGGAAACCCTGAGTCGCGTCGTCGATGCGTCGGCCACCGACGTGGATCGTGCGGTTGAAGCGGCACGCAAGGCGTTTCCCAAGTGGTCAAAGACGAAGCCAACCGAACGCGCGAAGTACCTGTTCCGTGTCGCGCGGCGGATTCAAGACAAAGCCCGCGAACTCGCGGTGCTTGAGACGATGGACGGCGGCAAGCCGATCAAGGAGAGCCGCGATGTCGACGTTCCGCTCGTAGCGCAGCACTTCTTTCATCACGCTGGTTGGTGCGACAAATTGCGATACGCCGTGCCGTTCCGCGGACGTGATCACGATCCACGCCCGATCGGCGTGTGCGGTCAGATCATCCCGTGGAACTTTCCATTGCTCATGGCTGCGTGGAAACTCGCACCGGCGCTGTGCTGCGGCAACACCTGCGTGCTCAAACCCGCCGAGACCACGCCGCTCACAGCGCTCGCTCTCGCTGAGATCTTCGAAGAGGTAGACCTGCCCCCAGGTGTGGTGAACGTCGTCACAGGTGGACCGAGTACTGGCAAGGCGCTCGTCGAGCATGCGGGCGTCGACAAGATCGCGTTCACGGGCTCAACCGAAGTTGGTAAGCGGATCGCGACGACGTGCGCAGGCACCGGCAAGCGACTCACGCTCGAACTCGGCGGCAAGAGCCCGAACATCATCTTTGCCGACGCAGCTATCGATCAGGCGATCGAAGGCATTGTCAACGGCATTTGGTTCAACCAAGGGCACGTGTGCTGCGCTGGGTCACGTCTTCTCGTTGAAGAAAGCGTTCTTGACGAAGTTATCGCGAAACTGCGGCACCGCCTGAAGTCGCTGCGCGTCGGCGATCCGCTCGACAAAAACACCGATGTAGGTGCGATCAACAGCGCGGAGCAGCTCGACACAATTCGGCGCTATCTCAAGATCGGTGACGAGGAAGGCGCGAAGCGCGAGGAAGTCATCAACGGTCCGCTGCCTTCGAAGGGCTATTGGTGCCGGCCGACGTTCTTCACCGACGTGCAACCCAGCCACCGAATTGCCCGCGAGGAAATCTTTGGGCCGGTGCTTGCCGTCCTCAGCTTTCGCACGCCCGAAGAGGCGATTGTGCGAGCTAACAACACGCCATACGGACTCTCGGCGGGTGTATGGACTGACAAAGGCTCTAAGGTGTTCGAGGTCGCGCGGCAACTCAAAGCGGGTGTCGTCTGGTGCAACACATTCAACAAGTTCGACGCGGCGAGTCCGTTCGGTGGCTACCGCGAATCAGGCTTCGGCCGAGAGGGCGGGCGCCATGGGCTGATGGCGTACCTAGCAAAGACATGAGTCTTCTTCACACCGACCCATGACCCGCATTCCCGTTACCAAGACCTGCAAGCTCCTGATCAACGGCGCGTTTCCCCGCTCAGAGTCGGGACGTGTTCTTCCGCTGCTCGATGCGAAGAAGCGACACGTCGCTGCGATCGCGCATGCAAGCCGTAAAGATCTGCGCGACGCGGTCGAGGCCGCATCGACGGCGCAAGCCAAGTGGGCGGCGGCAACCGCGTACAACCGGGGACAGGTGCTCTATCGCATCGCCGAAATGATGGAGGCGCGCAGCGGGGAGCTTGTCGATGCCATTCGCGTGATCGAAGGTTCAACAGCAGCGATCGCGCGGCGCGAAGTCGACGCGAGCATCGATCGTGTCGTCTCATTTGCCGGATGGACCGACAAGATCGGTCAGGTACTTGGTAACCAAAACACGGTCGCTGGCCCCTACTACAACTTCAGCGTTCCCGAGCCGACGGGTGTCGTTGTCGTCGTTGCGCCTGATCGCCCCTCGCTTCTCGCGCTGGTCTCCTTGGTCGCGCCGGTCGTGTGCGCCGGCAATGCCGCAATAGCGGTTGCAAGTGACTTTAACCCGCTCGTCGCGGTGTCCATGATGGAGATCATCGCGACGAGCGATGTGCCTGCCGGCGTCATCAACATTCTCACTGGCCGCCGGGCGGAGCTCTTGCCCCACATCGCATCGCACCGCGAAATCAACGCTGTTTCCGCTGCGCTGAGCGACGCCGCCGAACGACGCGTGCTCGAACTCGGTGTCGCAGAGAACCTCAAGCGCGTCCTCGTTCTCGCGAACGATGGTGGCAAGCTCAACTGGTATGACGACGAACGGTTCGCGAGTCCGTGGTCGATCGAACCCTTCGTCGAGATCAAGACGATCTGGCATCCGAGTGCGTGCTAAGCGCGAGCGACTTCGATGTCGCGCCGGTGCTATCGAACACAACGACAACGTTGTCACCAACTCGGAGCCACGTGCGCGGAACGAAGAGCGATGCGCTGCCGCGCGCTGTACTGGCGAATCGCCCCACGGCGTGCCCGTTGACGAACGCGAAGCCGTCGACGAATGGCGACACGTCGAGCCAGCGGTCAAGCGACGCGTCCTTGAGCGCGACGTCTCCGCGGGTCCATGCAGGCACGCGCTTCCGCGGCTTCGTGGCGGGTGACGACTCGAGCGGCCAGACGGTCGGCGGCGCCCAGCGAGCAAAGGCGAACGTGTCGGCGGCTGGCCGTGCCGATTCGTAGAGGCGCACTGAACGCGCGGCAGCGGCGATGAGTGCTTCATCGGGATCGCCGTCAAATACGATGCGCACCACCGCTGAGTCGACGGCGCCCGCCGCGGTGCTGGCGTCGACAACGATGCCGAGGTCTTCGGTTCCGTCGCCGCCGATTCGCGCAATCGCCTTATCGTCGACGAGCACCGTCGCGGGCAAGGTGACGGCGTGCGCGTCGATCAGAAGCGACGTCGACTTTTTCAGTGGGACCTTCCATGACAGCGCTTCGCCAGCGCCGAGTTCCCCGTGCGAGATGCCGTACACGAAGCCGCGCCCCGCGAACCGATTCGCCTTCACGCCGTGTTCACGCTTGGGCGTCGCGCGAAGAGAACGCACCTCGAACAGCGGGCCGAACAATCCACTTCGCCGAGCGAGATGATCGCCGGACACGGGGCGTCCCAGCCGCTCGACGAAGAGCACCACCTGGTGCGTGCCAGCGGAGAGCTTGAGTTCCACCGGAAATGGTTGCGCACCTGGACCGCGTCCGAACGAACCGACGAATGTGCCGTCGAGCCACATCGCCGCGCGGTCGCCCATGAGCGGTGCGAAGAACGTCGACGTCCCCGCGGACGCGCGGCGGGTCGTGACGCGATACCAGCCGCAGCCGTCCATCGCGCCGCAGGCCGCAAGCGTCGCTGGATTGTCGAGCGTTGCGAACCGTTGACTCGAACCGTCCGCGTACTCGTTCTCGAACGCGATCGTCGTTGTCGTTGCCGTCGCGGTTTCAGCTTTAGGTAGCGGAGCTGTTGCTAACACCGCTTTGATGGCGCCGTCGCGGGCGATTCGGACTGCCTTCGCTCCGATCTCGCACACGAGCTCATCACCATCGACTCGCAGCCCACGCCATTGCTCGTCGTTGCATACGACCACGACTAGGTTCTTCAGTGGCTCGATTGCCGGGCGCGCGCCCGAACTCGGTACCTTGACGTTCAGCGGTACGCCGTCGATCTCGATCTGCGCGTTCACGCCAGCGGGACCAGTGAACACGACGAATCGCCGCTCAAGCAGGGCGACTGGTGAGATTGACGCGTAGTTGAGAAAGCCCAAGCCGAGCAGATCAGCATCGAGCACGAACCACGCCACGGGCGCGGTGCCAAGCTGCACGTCCATTCGACGCCCATCGCTGAGGAGGAGTGGCACCGGCGATCTCGTGCGTTGCCCATCGCCCGCGAAAACGAAGATGACGGTTCCAGAAGGGCTACTGAGCGGCACGACCGAAAGACCCGGAGCATGGTCGGGATCGATGACGACAGGCCGATCCGTGACACTAGCCTGCGCGAGGACATGGCCAAAGCTTGAAGCGAAGCTCGCGATTCGGCGAATGTGGTCGTGCCCGGCGATCGCTCGCCCCGATTCGTCGAACATCGCACCGATTCGAGCCAGTGCGGCGAGCGCCTCGCCCTTGCGCTCGCCCGCTGACGCACCGTGATGCATCACGCTCAACGCGTCACCGACGACGAACTGCCCTCCCGCAGCAAGCACTCGCGCGAGTCGAACCAGATGCGCTCGCCCGACAGCTTCAGCGTCGCGCTCACTCGGTGCGCTGTTGAGGACGTTGAGAGAAGCCGGGTCGCGAACGGTGACGATGCGCGGGCACTCGGGTCGAAGGAACGCGAGCTGCCGCGTCGCAGCGGTCAGGTCGTCCCAGCCCACCCAAGTGTCGGTCGCTGCGTCGACGGAGGTCCATCCTTGATTCGCTGTGAGAAGCGGAACGTCGAATCCGACTTCTCGAGCGAATCGAGCTAACTCCGCGAAGTAGGCGTCCGCTCGCTCAGGAACGCCGCACGCCCAGTCGTCGTCGAGTTGCACCGCGAGCAGCGCACCAGCGTCGCGCGAGCGCTTACTGCGCACGCTTCCACGGGCGGGCTCGGCCGTCGCCCCCACGTCCGTCGCCCCGGTAGCGGTCGCAAGCTGATCGGAAAGTGCTCGCCACCATCGCGTCATTCGATCGAAGAACACCGGGTTTGGTTCGCGCATCCGAACGCCGGGTAGGTCCGAGAGCCACGCCGGAAGCCCGCCGCCGTCATAGGTCCCACCCACGCTTGGCCCGATCCGGGCGATCAGAAAGAGGTTGAACTCGACGCAGAGCGCGGCGAATGCCCCAACGTCGAGCGATCCGGAGAACCGAAAACGGCCGCGCTGCGGCTCGTGAAGCGACCATGGGCAAGGCGCAACAATCGCGTTGAACCCGGCGGCGGCGGCGGCAAGCAGACGCTCCCTCCACAACTCCGACGGGATGAGCGCGTAGTCGAATTCAACGGCAGAAAGCCATACTCGCCGGTTCCGGACGCTGAAACTCTGACCGTCGAAGGTGACAGTAGGCATGGCAGATGAAGGGTCGCCTCAGAGGCTGGGGCGGTTCGCAGTTCGAGGTCCTATCGAGTATCGAGAAGAGACGATTTCGCTCTCGACCTAGCTCGCCGCAGTGTGGCTGTCTCCGGCGTTGGCGATTCAAGTATGGCAGAAGACAATTGAGCGCGGGGTCAGCACGCCGTCATCGTGAGTTCCGGTACCAACACGTTGCGTCTGCATCCCTCCGAGCGACGAAGGCAACCCGCGGCCGACCGTCCGGTACTCCGAATCCCCTCCATGCGCGATTTCCGTCCACTGCTCCAGAGACCAATCATCGCACTCGCGTGCACTGCGCTTGTCGGGTGCGATTCGCTCACGGCGGTTGATCGCCGGACCAACGACGCACTGCGGATGAGCGCCGAACAGGTTGGCGATGTCGCAGCCCTGCCGAGGTACGACCCTTCGAAGTATGAGGAAGGCGACGCCTTCCCGCTCCGAGCGAACGACGCCCCAACCTCGCGGAATCCCGCCGTCGCAGATCTTCCGGCGGAACGGGACGAGAGCTCTAACGCCTCGGCGCAGTCGATCATCGACCGATTCAACAACATGGTGGGGACGGCCGCGAACGCCGAGTTGCTGACTTTTCCCGACTCGTTGCGATTCGCGGCCAAGCACTCCACGGAGTACCTCACGGCCGAAGAGGCGTACATCATTCAGGCACTTGAGCTACTCATCGAAGAACACCGCTGGGGACCGCGGTTCTTCAACGAAACCAGCGCGGCTTTCGCTGCCAACGCCGACAACGACGGGCGCTACGCGACGGCCGTCAGCGTGATGAATACATTCGGTCTGACGCAGAAGCTCCCCGGTGGCGGAGAAGTTTCAGCACGCTTTCTAGTTTCCGCTACGGAGGAACTCGACAACGCGATCGGTCAGAGTGGCCAGTCTGCGGACCTGCTCCTCGATGCTAACATTCCGCTACTGCGCGGTGCCGGTTCAACCGCACAAGAGTCGCTCGTGCAGTCGCGGCGCGACCTGATCTACGCCGCCCGTGAGTTTCAGTCGTTTACTCGCCAGTTCTACTTCGAGCTCGCGACCGACTATCTCCAGCTCATCTTTCAGAAGCAGCAGATCGTCATCTCCGAGGGCCAGGTCGAACGCAGCCGTGAGGTTGAGCAACGCACCGTCGCGCTCGTTGAGTCTGGGCGCACCGAGCCGTTTCAGGCCGATCTGGCGCGACAGAACACGTTGTTCGCTATCGATCGACTCGCACAACTCAAGGACAACTTCCGGCTCTCGATCGACCGCTTCAAGCTGCGCATTGGCATGGACACTTCGCTTGCGATCGACGTGAGTCCCGATGCGCTACGCCTCGAGGCACCAAAGGTCTCACTCGACGAAGCGGTGCGCTTCGCGCTCGATTTTCGTCTCGATCTCCAGACCGAGGTCGACCGGGTCCAAGATGCGCGACGCATTGTCGACGTTGCGAAGAATCGGATGCAGGGTGACCTGAATCTCGTTTTGGCCTCGAACGTCCCGACCGACGGAGATCGCGTGCGCGGCGGACTCGGCTTCCAGCCCGGACAGATCGACTACACCGCGGGCATCGTGTATTCGTTGCCACTCGATCGGACCGAGGAAGACGCGCGCTATCGTCAGTCACAGATTCGCCTTGAACAACAGAAGCGCAACCTCGGGCAACTTAACGATCGTGCTGCGGTCGAGGCGCGCCGTGCAGTCCGCGCGATCGAGAAGGCACGTTTCACGCTGCTGATTTCGGAGCGGAACGTCGAGACGTCAGAGAATCGCGTCGCAGCGATCAACGCCGCACCCGACCGCGCCACCGCCCGCGACAACACTGAGGCCGTGAACAACTTGCAGCGTGCCCAAGACAACCTCGAACAATCGAAGCGCGACCTGCAAGTCGCGATCCTCGGATATCTCGTTACGACCGGTCAGCTGCGCGTCGACGGCGACGGGCAACTTGTTTTGCCTCCGGGGATGCGAAACGAGCCCGCACCCTGACTCGCGTCCACCACTCCCAGCACACAGCCCTAGCAAGTACCGAAACACATGCGCTCACCAACCTTCATCTTTTCTAGCATCTCGCTCGCGGTCGCGCTTGCTGCCGCCACGTTTCAGGCCGGCTGTAACCAGAGTGAAGACGCTCGGGTGGCCGTCGCCGATACGTTCGTCGTCGAACGTTCTAACTTCGACATGGTGATTCCAGTTTCAGGCGAACTCGCGGCGATGAAGCAGATCGAAGTCCGCAATCGTCTCGAGAGCCGTGCCGTCATCACCGAGGTGGTCGCCGAGGGCAAGATGGTCCGCAAGGGTGAGGTGGTGCTGCGCCTCGCCGAGGAAGAACTACGCGACAAGATCAAGGACGCGAAGGACAAGGTGAACACTGCAACGAGTGAGAAGATCGCCGCCGAGCAGGGTCTGTCGATTAAGAAGAACACGCGCGACAGCGAACTGGAGAAGGCCGACCTCGCCATTGAGCTCGCGAATCTCGCGCTGCTCGCGTGGAAAGAAGGCGAAGTTGTAAGCAAGCGCCAGTCGCTGGAGCTCGCCGTGAAGACCGCAGGCATCAATCTCGACCGTCTCGACGCGCGATACAAGGAGAGTTCAAAGCTCTCCGAACAGAAGTTCATCTCGAAAGACGAATGTGAGAAAGATCGCATCGCGTGGATCGAAGCCGAGGTCAAAGCGAAGCAAGCGAAGCTCGACGAGGTGGTCTACAACGCCTATCAGTACAAGCAGGACGAGGCGAAGAAGAACTCGGATGTCGAACAAGCGGTTGCCGAGCGCAAGCGCGTCGAACAGCGCAACGACGCCGAGCTCGTGAAGGCGCAAGCGGACGTCGAAAGCCAGAGGTTCAAGGTGGAAAGCGCGAGTGATCGGCTTAAGCAACTTGAGATGCAACTCGGCTATTGCAGCGTCGAAGCGCCAAGCGACGGACTCGTTGTCTACGCGACGAGCATTGACTCTGGCGGCGGCGGTCGCGGTGGTGGCGACGCGCAGCCGCCACAAGTTGGTACGGAACTGAAGCCGAATGAGCTCGTCATCATTCTCCCTGACACGTCGCAGATGGTGGCAAACCTCAAGGTGAGCGAAGCGCTCTCGGGCCGCATCCGACCGAATCAGCCGGTCACGGTGTACTCAGATGCTCTTCCGAATGCCGCTGTCACCGGGACCGTGCAGAGCGTGAGTGTTCTCGCCGCAGGCGGCGGCTGGCGCGATCCGAACCGGCGCGATTACACGGTCCGCGTCGCGCTCGACGCCGACCCGGCACTCGGGCTGAAGCCGTCGATGCGCTGCAAAGCTGAGATTCTGCTCGACCGCGTCGACAACGTCGTTAGCGTGCCAGTCCAAGCGATCTTCCGCCAAGGTCCCGTCGCGTACGTGTACGTGCAGCAAGGCGGCGGATTTGCACAGAAGCTCGTGAAGTTAGGTCGATCGAGCGAACTTCGGGTCGAGATTTTGGAAGGTGCCGAAGAGGGGGCTCGTGTACTTCTGCGTGACCCCGCTCCGGAGGAAGTCGTCGCAAAGCTCGACTTTGAGAAACTGCAACAGGAGATGCCGAAGGACGATCGCGGGCAGCCAAAGGCGGCGGCGATCGCTCCACCTAGTGGTGCTGCTGGCGGCCCCGCGAGCGCAGGCGCTGGCCCGAACGGGACCGGCGAACGGCGGCGCGGGGGCTCGCGTGGCGCGGCACCCACCGACCGTGCCGAGGCGCAGGGTGGCGCGTCACCGTTGCCATCACCAGCACCAACCTCGGCACCCGCTCCCGCGCCCACACCAGCATCAAAGTGACTTGTGTTCGCCGTACTTACCCATCGGTCCGCGTCAACTCATCGGATTCCAGCCGTCGCGGAACAGACTCAATCAACGCTGGCGTCGTGAGTTCTGCCGCAGTCGTCACCTTCAACTCGCGCAGCACCCGCGTGCTTGGCACGACGCGCGACTCGTACGAACCGATCGCGCTGTTGTAGTGCTTGTTGAGGTTCCCCAGTGCGTCGCCCACTTTGTTGAGATGGCCAGCGAACACCGAGATCCGTTCATAGAGCGTCGCGCCCGCTTCCGAGATTTGGCGGGCATTCAGTGCCAGTTGCTCCTGTCGCCAGAATAGCGACACCGTCTGAAGCAGCGCGAGGAAGATGCCGCTCGACGCGAGAATCACGCGCGAGCGTAGCGCGTACTCCTGAAGATCCGGTCGCGCGACAAACGCGGCCGCGAGCGCCGATTCAACGGGCATGAACATCACTACATACGACGGCGTGCGCTCGAATTGGTTCCAGTACGCCTTCGCTGAAAGCGCATCGACATGCCGTCGCACTGCGGTAGCGTGGTCGATCATGCGAGCTGACACGTCAGCGTCGGCTTCTTGCGCAGCGAGATAGTGTTCCAGCGGCACTTTCGCATCGACAACGACGCTACCGCCGCCAGGAAGTCTGACCACGAGGTCGGGCCGTTGCGCGCCGTCGCTGCCCGTGACGTGCACTTGTGTCTCGAAGTCGACGTGCTCGGTCATGCCAGCCATCTCGACGAGGTTTTTGAGCGCAACTTCGCCCCAGCGGCCGCGCGCGTCACTTCGCTTCATCGCGGTTGAGAGCTTGCCCGCCTCAAGTCGAATCGCGTCCGTCGCGGACAGCATGCCTTTGATCTGCGTCTCGATCGAGGCGTAGGCGGCGACGCGGCGCTGCTCCAGTTCGCCGATTGCCGTGCGCTGCTGAACGAGGAGTTGTTCGATCGGTTTCAACGACGCATCGATCAACTGCCGACGCTGCTCGAGTTCCACGGCCGCGAGCTTCTGCTGTTCGGCGTGCTGTGACGAACTTCGCTCGACCAGTTCTTTCTGAACCCGCGAGAGCTCCTCGCTGCCCACGGCCCGGAAGACGTTGGTGAGCTGGGCGCGGGCGTCGTCCAAAAGCCGACGCTGTTCCTCGAGGTTTCGTCGTTCCGCCGCCGCCTCGGCTTGATGCCGAGCGACGGCCTGTTCGGCTGTCGAACGCGCCGCTCGCTCGATGGCAAGCGCCTCGTCGACCCCCGTGCGGGCAGTGATCTGCTCGTCGAGCCGAGCCTCAACGGCGTGGCGGAGGGCATCGATTGATGCGATTTGGCTCGCTGCCTTGGCCTTCGCGACGAGCCATGCCACGACACCGGCCACAATCGCGCCAGCAAAAAGCCCCAGAACCAGCGACATCACGTCGATCATGACTCGATTGTACGGATCGCGTTCGGTCAACTCCGAGCACGCTCGCGCGCGACTTTGAGTTTCGCCGAGAATCTTCAGGGCTCAGGTAACAAAAGGTTGGACACGCACGCATGACCGAAGTCATAGGTGGGCACATGAACGACGACCGCTCCGACGACGCCTCGGATGTGGCGGCCCATCGACAGGGTGATACCCGCGCCTTTGGTCGGCTCTACGACCGACACGGTGCGGTGACCTTGGCGCTGTGTCGCACCCTCATCCCAGGACATTCGATCGTCGACGCGGAAGACGCCGCGCAAGAGACCTTCCTTCGTGCCCACCGCATGCTCGATCGGCTGACAGAACCCCGCGGCTTTCGGCCGTGGCTCTATCAGATCGCGCGGCTGGTGTGCTCGGAACGAAGACGTTCCGTGGCACGGCGACACAAGCACGAGGATCGCGCTATGACGATTGCCCACGACCTTCAACGAGCCGCGCCTCCGGCGCACGGAGCCGACATCGCGTCGAAGCAGGAGGCGCTCAGACGCCTCACTGTCGCGCTTCAGTCGCTCTCCGACGCCGAGCGGCTCGCTATTCACCTGTACTACCTCGATCCAGATCCGGTCCGCGCCGCCGAGGCAAGGTTCGGACTCTCCCGCTCCGGCTTTTACAAGTTGCTTTCCCGCGCCCGTGAACACCTGGCGCTCGCCCTCGGAGCGGAGGCACGCCCATGAACAATTATCAGTTCCAATTCCACACCCGATTCGCACCGATCTATCGCATCCTCGACGCCGACGAGCAGGCACCTCCGCCGCACGACGAACTCGACAGCTTGCTGCGCGACTGGCACCGCGAACACGCAGACATCGCAGCGGCGAGCCGCGCTCGGATTCTCGCGACGGCTGAATCGGAAAAGCGCTTCGCGCGGCCAGACCGAGGCCCGGTGCTGGCACGCATCGGCCACGCGCTCACGGGGCGCATCGCCCGAGTCGCTGCGTGCATCGGAATCGTCGGGATACTCGCGACAGTCTTGCTCACACCAGCGCGGAACGCCGCATCGGCATCGAGCACGATCAACGTCGCTGAAGGCGGCGAGCTCACCGCATTCGGCAAGGACGGCGACCGACTCGGGCCGTGCCCGCTCCAGCACACCGATGTCGACGCCGAGGTAACCGGACCATTCACGCGCGTCACGCTCAAGCAGCGCTACTCGAATCCATTTCCGCAAAAGATCGAGGCGATCTACACGTTTCCGATGTCGCATCGCGCTGCCGTTGATCAGATGCGCATCATCGTCAAAGGACCGACCGGAGAGCGCGTCGTTGAAGGTGAAGTGAAGGAGCGCGAAGCGGCGCGACAGATCTACGAGAACGCGAAGGCATCGGGCTACGTCGCGAGCTTGCTTGAGCAAGAGCGGACTAACATCTTTACACAGCGTCTGGCGAATATCGAACCTGGCTCAACGATCACGGTCGAGATCGGATACATCGAGACGCTCGAACGCAAGAACGGTGTTTATAGCTTCGCGTTCCCAATGACGGTCGGTCCTCGCTACGTGCCCGGCGCGGTGCGCACCGGCGGCTCGAAGCTCCCGGACGGCCTCGTTTCGCGAGCGGGTTTGGTGCTGCTTGGGCCGGCGCAGGTTGAAGTCACTTCGTCGGGCGCCACGATGTCACCCCAAGCTGCGCAGCAACTTCTTGCCATCGGCATGCCGATTCGTATGCCGACGCAGGATCAGTTCGAGCAGAACGCGAGTGCTTCGGGGGCGACAACCCAGTTCGTTGTTACCTACGCGAACGGGGCGAAGGAGACTGGAGAGATCTATGCCGGCGGCAGCGGACACGTGAACGGTCGCTGGTTCTGGTACGGCCGCGTTGAGAACGCTGGCACTGGCTTCGCGGACAACACCGATCAGGTGCCGGACGCGAGTCGTGTCACGCCCATGCCTGTGAAGCCCAGCGAACGCGCTGGCCACGATGTTTCCGTCCGTCTCACGATCGACTCCGGCGGCGCGGCGATCCGCGACGTCACAAGCGAGTTGCACGAGATCACGAGTGAACCGGGCGCGCGGACCGTTGTCACGCTCAAGGACAAGACCACGATCCCAAATCGTGACTTCATCGTGAGCTGGAAGTCTGATACCGACCTCCTCGCTCCGGGCGTGTACGCGAACATGCGCGGTGGCGACGACGCGACAAAGGGTGGCTATTTCGCGGTGATTCTCGACCCTCCGGCGCGCGTCGAAGAGAAGGACGTGCCAGCGCGAGAGCTTGTTTTCGTTCTCGACACGTCCGGCTCGATGAATGGATTCCCCATCGAGAAGGCAAAGGAAGTGATGACGAAGGCGATCGCAGCGATGCGGCCGCAGGACACGTTCAACGTTATCACCTTCGCTGGCAGCACGAACATCTTGTGGACGGAAGCTCGCAGCGCGAATGACGACAACAAGCGCACCGCGCAGCTCTTCGTCAACGAACGCCATGGTGGCGGCGGCACCGAGATGATGTCGGCGATCAACGCCGCGCTCAAGCCGCTCGATCGCGCCGGATGGTTGCGACCGAAGGAACTCGCTGACTTGCCCGCCGACGGTCGCGCGGTGCGCGTGAGTGCTCCGATGACCGCGCTGAACGAGGGCTCCACCTCGCTCGACATCGGCGACGGAAAGTCTGTGCGTGTCGCGATGAATCTCTCGCTGCCCACAGTCATTGATCGCGCGTCGAAGACGCTCTCGCTTGAGGGACAGTGGCTCACGAAGAACGGCGATCGCGTCTTTGCGGTCGACCGGGCCAGCTTCGAACGCGCATCCATCGCGCCCACTCGCATCGTCATGTTCTTGACCGACGGTCTCGTGGCGAACGAGGGCGCGATCATGCAGGCTGTGCGCGACAACGCGAAAACGACGCGCGTCTTCTCGTTCGGGATTGGCCAGAGCGTGAACCGCTCATTGTTAGACGGCATCGCGCTCGAAGGTCGCGGTGCCAGCGAGATCATCACCCTTGCCGCAGCAGCAGATCCGGCCGTCGCGCGGTTCGTGCGACGAATTCAGTCGCCGGTGCTCGTCGACATCGAAGCGAAGTTCGCTGGAGTCGAAGTCACCGACGTGCTTCCGAACCCGGAGAAGATTCCGGACCTCTTTGACGAGACGCCGCTCATCCTCGTCGGCCGCTACGCGAAGTCTGGCCACGGAATGATCACGCTGCGCGGCGTCACCGGCGCCGGAGCGTGGGAGCGAACCATTGAACTCGCGCTTCCCGAGCGCGGCGATGAGCGCACTGCGGTACCGACACTGTGGGCTCGCGCAAAGGTTGAAAGTGTGATCGCTCCGAATCGCACGGCGATCGAGCAGCAGCGCGCCGATGCAGCAACCCGTGACGCCATTGTCCGGTTGGGCGAGGCGTATCAAATCATGACTCCGTTCACGTCGTTCGTCGCCGTCGAGCGCAGCCGCGTAACGATTGGCGGAGCGCCGATGCTCGTGCAGATACCGATCGAACTTCCAGAAGGCACGTCGTGGCGCGGGTTCTTCGGAGAAGGCGTGGCGCCCGCGAAGTGGTTTGCGGCACAGGCGGCTGTAAATGGTGGAGCGACGTACGACGGCGTTGAGCCGCGCGGCGTCGACAAGGACATTCTCGAACTGAACCGGACCGCAATGCAGGTCCTCGGGCGCGGAGCAGGTCGTGAGAGCCGCAGCTTGTATTTCCTCGCCGCCACCGCGAGTGATGACTCGCTGGCGGACATGAACAGCCCGTCGAGCGACCTCGCCACAACCGCGGTACTTCGAGTCGACCCGGCTCCCACCGGGAGCACTTCGAACCTCAGTGTTCTGCCCGTGCTCGGGGAGATTCCCGCGATCGATGCACTCCTCAGGAAAGACGTACGCAAGCTTCAATCCGGCGGCGGACAGTCGGGCTTGGACCCCGCCAGCGCCGTCGCTCCGTCGGGTGCCCCGCTCGCTCCCGCTGGTGGCGGTGGTGCCGGCGGCGGTCTGGGTGGCGGACAGCTTTCCGGCAAACGACACGCAGAACCTAAACCCTCAGCAGTGCCACCACCCGTCATGGCACCGGCAGCTGCGCCAGCGCCATCGGCAGCTGAGTCTGCGTTCCGGCATCTCGATGCCCAATCGCCAGCGGCCCCCGGTAGCGCGAGCGCGCCAGCCGCAGAGAAGCCAGCACCAAGCCCAGCGCCAAGTGGCACGACTGCCGCGCCGACCAAGCGCCCGGCGAGTGCCCCCATCGCACCGCCGGGAACGGGAAGTGGAAATGCGGCAGGCGACTCGGAAGCGGCGACGACCGGTGGCTCCGGTGGCGCTACCGATGGAACGAAGAAGGATAAAGAGCCGTCGAAGTCAGAGAGCGAGGCGGCCGAGCGAGGTTCGACCATCGGGGGAGAATCAAGGGGCGAACGCGGGCCGGGTAATCCAAAGCGTGAATCGCAGGCACCTGGCGAAAAATTCCGCGGCTTTGGGCGTGCCGGTGAACTCGCAGACACAGCTCGGAGCGAGCGCAAGGAAGCGGAGAAAGACAGCGCCTTGGCGCGGGACGACGACCGAGCCATCCGCGAACAGCTCACGAAATCGCTTGAAGATCGTGCGGGCGACGCGCCTGCGGTGAAGGACGCCATCGATGGACGCGCTGACCGTGCGCTCAGCGAGGCCGATCGCAACCTGCTCGCGCGACGCATCGAGCGCACCTTGCTTGCCCTCGCACTGGCCGCCGACATCGACGCCAGTGCGGCTCTCGATCTCGCGAAGACCGCGCGGCCCGCACTCTCCTTCGGCGACGATGGCACCGTGCGCGTGACGATTCTCGTTGCGGCCGGAGAAGCTGACGCGACGCAGCGGATGGCGACGGCGCTACGAAGCGCTGGGGTCGCGATTGAGGCCATCGACCCGGCGACGCGGATCATCGTGGCGAACGTGCGCCTGAACGCGCTGATTGACCTTGCTTTGCGAGATGCGATCAGGCGCATCGAACCGCTCCGAGCGAAGCCGGCGGTCGCAACGGCGAAGTAAGAAGACGAAAGGCACCCTCCCTGTCCGCGTGCGCGGACATTCCTCCCGTCGGCCGCACAGGCGGCCGTCGGGAGGGAGTGAGGCACGGCTCCCCCGCTGCTCAACCGCACGACCGAGATTCCGCTTCCGCTATTGACTCCACCCGCAGGTATCCGATGTTGAAGGAGTCATGAGCGTCTTTGGCTCTACTCCGATCGATCCACGCAGCCCTCAAGCGAGCTTGGCCGCCCAGAACGCGGCGCTCAAACCAAATGAGCGCGGCCGCCCCGCGGTGGAAGCGGGCCAACGAATGAAGGACGCTCAAGAGCAGCGCGTTGCTGGCACTGAGAGCGACTCGGCCATCCGCAAGGTCGCCGATGAGCACGCTGAGTCGGACGCAGAAGGTCACCGTCGTGAACGCGATCGACAGAACGGGCAACAGCGAGGCCGGCGCGACGGCCGACGCGATGCGTACGTGGCTTCGAAGTCGGTCGCAAACAACGCGAAGTCCATCAATCCCAACGTCGCGCCGCAACGAATCGATCGCGAGGCCGATGGCACGCCGCGGCGGTTTGATTTAAAGGCGTAAGTCCGTATCCGTGCGGTACGCTCCGGAAGGGACTCGCCACCTGCGAGTTGCGCTACACCCATGAGAGGGTCGTTGAATGGGACTGATTGAAGCACATCCAAAGATCATGCTCGGCAAGCCGGTCATCGCGGGAACGCGCATTGCGGTCGAACTCGTCCTAGAACGACTTGCTTCGGGTGAAACGGAGCAAGACCTTCTTGATGAGTATCCCCGGCTGACACGGGACGGGATCCGCGCTGCGCTCGCATTCGGTGCTTCGGCGCTGCACTCCGACGTTATCTATCCTCCAGTAGACGAAGCCGCATGAACTTCGTCGCCGACGAGAGCGTCGAGGGTTCGATCGTGGCAGCGCTTCGCACCGACGGACACAACGTGACGTATGTGGCCGAGTTCGCGCCGTCGATCACTGACGACTAAGTGCTCTGTCTTGCCCGTGACTCACGGGCGATCTTGGTTACGTGTGACAAGGACTTTGGAGAGCTGGTGTTTCGTCAACAACGGGCATGCCCCGGTGTCATCTTGCTCCGTCTCGCTGGCTTAGAACGTGGAAAGCGCAGCACTCGCGTCGTCGGCGAGCTACGCGCACACGGCGGCGAACTCGGCTCAGCCTTCTGTGTGGTCAGCGTGCGCAGCGTGCGTATTCGCCCGATCGCCAGACCTTCGGCTGGCGACTAGCGCTGGCTAAGACAGTATGGGCAACATTGAGGCCGCCGCGACGGCCGACGCGATGCGTACGTGGCCTTGAAGCCGGTCGCAAACAACGCGAAGTCCGTCAATCCCAACGTCGCGCCGCAACGAATCGATCGCGACGCCGATGGCACGCCGCGGCGGCTTGATCTGACCGCGCCTTCCACATACGCAGCGAAAGGGGTTTTCGTCGCTAGCAGTATCTCATCGGTATTCGGACTCTGACGCATCCGCAGAACCGGGAGCACGCGAACAGTCCCGACCCGGACGGCGCGCCAACCGTCACATCGATCCGTGGGGCTGGCGTTACCACTGCATCGAAGTTCAGCCGTGATTTGTGCACACCTGTCTGGAGGTTTCAATGACTCAGCGCTCGATCCTGCGGAACGTATTTGGTGTTAGGGGGGGGGTTAGGGTCCTTGCTCGCGGCGCTCATCGCGACGACTGCGAGCGGGCAGTTGTACGTTGACGCGGCCAGCACAGCACCAGCTCCGAATGGGTCGACCTGGTCGCTGGCGTATCCCACGCTCGAGCAAGCACTCATTGCGGCGAGCCCAACCACAAGTACCGACATCTTCGTGGCGGGCAGCGCGAGCCCCTACCTTCCCACAGCCGAGATGGTCACTGGTTCGCCGCGCACCAAGTCGTTTCTGCTGACCAAAAAGGTACGAATCTACGGTGGCTTCTTAGCCGGGACGGGCGGTCAGAGTTTCGAACGAAACCCGATGACGCACGTCACGACGCTGAGCGGTGATCTCACTGGTAATGCGAGTCAGCGCGCTGCCCACGTCGTATTCATGCGCCGCGTCGGTACCGACACGAGGTTGGACGGTATGACGGTGACTGCGGGGCGCGCAGACTTGGTGGATGGAGCGCCAGCATCGTTCATCAACGGCGAGGGCGGCGGCATCGTCTGTTCGTCGCTTGGTTCAGACGGGACGGTCGGTCTGACCGAGCCCGTGATTCAGAACTGCGTCGTGAGCGGCGACTTTGCGCAAATCGCCGGTGGCGGCATCTCGTCGCATGGCAAGGACCACGCCGACCCCGATGGAAAGTCCACACCAAGCATTCGTGACTGTGCCATGTCCAACAACCAAGTGGATGGCCTCGGCCGATACACGGGTGACGGCGGCGGAATCTATGCACAAGGCGGCACTGTGCAACTGGTCAACCGCGTCATTGACGGCAACTCGGCAACCGGACAAGGCGGCGGCGCATTGGCGATTGGATCTGGCGCGTTCGTCGCACATAATTGCACGATAGTGAAGAATTCGGTTTCCCCGAGTTCCATGATGCTGAAGGTCGCTGGCGTCTTTACGCAGGACGACAGCGGACTGCCCGACGCGCTCCAGTCGTGGTTCGTGAACTGCATCTTCTGGGCGAACGACGACAGTAATAGCATCGACGATCCCACGCTCCTTGAGCAGGCGAGCGGCGCGGGTGGCAATCCCCAGCTTGACCTCAAGATCTACTATTCATTCCTGCAAGGCGTTAGCGGCGCGAGTCCTATTCACAACAATTTTGAATTGTCGACTGGCCCCGGCTTCGCGGTGAACGATCCGTTCTATCGGCTGGCCGTAGGCTCTCCCTGCCGAGACAGCGGCAGCAGCAATCCAGCCAGTGGAACGCTGGTCGACGACTTCCCGCCCGACACGTTCGACGCCGACAATGACGCGCTGCTCACAGAACCAACACCAGATCGCATTCGCCGAATTCGCATCGTCGCGCCTGCGGGCGGCGCCGCCGTCATCGATAGCGGTGCCATCGAGTTTCGCTGCATCGGCGACATCAACGGTGACGGCGTCATCGATGGTTTTGACCTTGGCAGCCTCGGTGGCGAATGGGGCGACCCGAAGTGGAACTCGCCTGCTGACTTCAACTTCGACGACCGCGTGAACGGGTTCGACCTCACGTTCCTGCTCACACACTGGGGATGGTGTGAGGAAGAGGCTGGCTACGACGGTACGGGATCGGTCGCTGCAATGATGAGCTCGCCGGGCGCGGGCGAAGAAGACGTGAGCATCGAGTCGACGATTGAGATGCTCGGCTTTGCGTCGGTGCCGGAGTTTGCCGAGTGGTTTGTAAGTCTCGACTCCGAGAAGCAGAACAGCATCGTCGCGTTCTTGACGGGCGGCTGATCACCCACGACTACTCAACCACGTGGGAGAATCGCCATGGGAACGTCCTTGAGACCCTTCCTCATTGTGGGGAGTTTGGTCGTCGCACTCGTCAATAGTATTGGCTGGGCGCAGTGTGATTATGAGATCTTCACGTTCGTGCCGCCGCCGCCTTGCCAAGCGTCGCCGGTAAATTCAACGGCAATCAATAATCTCGGTCACGTCTCTGGTTTTTACTCACCGTGCCTTGGATACGACCGCGCCTTCTTCTGGTCGCCTGAAAGTGGCTTCATCGTATTAGGACTCGGTCCTCAAATACTGTCACGAGCAATGGACCTCAACGACGACGATCAAGTCGCTGGCTTTGTCGTGATCGCTAATGTCGGACAGCGATGGTTCCGCTGGGACGCGGGAGAGGTAGCTATTCTCAATCCGCTTCCGCCATTCCCTCCCCCATATGTTTCGCCGCCCCAGACCGCAACAGCGAATGGCATTGGGTCGGATGGCACCGTGGTAGGCGGCTGGGGCAACTTTCAGGTCGGGCCAAACCCCCTGCCGCTGACCTGGAAACCCGGATCCGAACCAGTAAGCCTGTTCGAGACACTTGGATATCCCAATGGCACCGCCGAAGCAATGAACGGATTGGGTCAGATCGCAGGGAGGGTCACGGATCCAACCGTTCTTTTCACCGAGCGAGCGTTCCTTCTCACCGGGAGGTCCGTCATGATGTTTCCCCCAGCACCGAACGCGCTCACCAGTCGCGCGAACGCGTTGAGTAGTAACGGGAGAGTCGCAGGTCGAGGCGACGCGCTGGCTAGAAACGGCAGCGTGCTCATGCGCGCCTTCTACTGGGATGGCAGCTCATTATTCGACATCGGGCTCGGCCCGATTCCGTCGGCGGAACCGCCGGGGCTAGACCCCGGCGGCGTCAACGCACTCGGTCAAGTGGTTGGTGCTGGCTCGTCTGGCCGCGCGTTTTTGTGGCAGAACGGGCAGCTCTACAACCTCGAGGATCTTGTCGTCGATACTGGGTCAGCGTGCTACCTCGGTAGCTCCGGCATCAACGATCGCGGGCAGATCATCGTTGAACGTTTTGCCACGGGCGGAACCAAGGGGGCAATATTGACGCCGATTCGGACTCGTTCGGGCGACGCGACGATCGACTGCAAAGTCGACGCAAGCGACATCGCGGCGCTGTTCGAATTTTGGGGCAAGCAGTACAGCTTCCCGAACGGCCCAGCCGACCTCGACAACAACGGCGTTGTCGACGGCTACGACCTCGGCATGATCTTGGGCGACTGGGGCGATTAGGCGAACCCTGCCGGCGATGCTGAATCGCCCAAGCGGCGCACGACTCGCCGTCTCGCCTAACCCCTCGCCCGTCCTACTCCCAGCGTCTCGTAGATTTTCCGCGTCGCGTCGCTCTTGTTCAGCGTGTAAAAGTGAATGCCACGCACGCCGCGATCGATGAGGTCGCGGCACTGCTCCGTCGCCCAGTGAATGCCAACCCGCGCGACTGCTTCGGGGTTGTCTTGGCACCGATAGATCGCTCGCTGAAGCGGCGCTGGGAAGTTCGTCCCGCCAGCGAGATCGGCCATGCGCTTCATACCTTCGACTGACGTGATCGGCATGATGCCTGCGATCATCGGCACATCAATGTTTCGAAGTCGCGCTTGCTCTTGGAAGTCGTAGAACGCGCGGTTGTCGAAGAAGAGCTGAGTCACGACGTAATCGGCACCAGCGTCGACCTTCGCCTTCAGGTGGTCGAGTTGCTGCAATCGGTTCGGCGTCTCGGGGTGGCCCTCGGGAAAACCCGCGACACCGATACCGAACCCGCGGCGATCGGGGTGGTGACCCGAATCGTTGAAGCGCCTGACGAGCCGCACCAAGTCGGCGGCGAACGCGAAGTCGCCCTTGGGCAGCGGCACGCCGCTCGGTGCGTCGCCGCGCAGCGCGAGCACGTTCGTAACGCCCAGTTCCGCGTACCGCCGCAAGATTTCGTCCACCTCGGCGACGCGGTGGCCGACGCAGGTGAGGTGCGGAATCGGATCGAGCGTCGTCTTCGTGCTCAGTCGCTCAACGAGTTCGTGCGTGCGGGCGCGCGTCGATCCGCCAGCGCCATACGTGACCGAGACGAAGCTCGGTTCGAGGCGCTCGAAGTCCGCGATCGTGCCGTAGAGAGCCTCCCACCCGGCGTCAGATTTCGGCGGAAAGAACTCAAACGAGAAGGTCGTACTGTCTCGCGCAAGAATGTCTGCGACGTGCATCGAAGCCCATGCTACCGCAGCGGGAAGAGATGCACGGGCCAAGTACGATGCCCCGCGCCATGCCGTTGCCCGACAAGATTCCCGAGCCGGCGGTACGCCGACTCAGCCTCTACCTCCGTGAGCTTCGCGCTGCGCACGAATCGGGCAAGGCGACGATTCTCTCGACCGAACTGGGGAGCGCGCTCGGACTCGCTGGCGCACAAGTCCGCAAGGACTTGGGGGTTTTCGGGCAATTTGGCCAAGCGGGCGTCGGGTATCCCACGCAGGCACTGATCGCTCGATTGCGAAACATTCTGGGCAAGGAACAGCAGTGGAACGCGTGTATCGTGGGCGCCGGAAACATTGGACGGGCACTCCTCTCGTACAACCGGTTCCGCGGCGACGACTTCGACATCGTCGCGATCTTTGACCAGAACCCGGCCGTCATCGGAACGCGCGTGGCCGACCACCGCGTGCGGCCGTTGGAAGACCTCCCTGCACTCGTCCGCGAGCGCACGATTCGCATCGGTATCGTCGCCGTGCCCGCGGAAGCGGCACAAGAAACGGCGGTGCGACTCATCGACGCGGGTGTCGCAGGTATCCTCAACTTCGCGCCGCGGCGCCTCGACGTCGCGGATCGCGTGAGCGTCGTCAACGTGGACTTCACCGTGGCGCTTGAACAGCTTGCGTTTCAAGTGTCACTCGGACTCACCGGAACGATTGGCGATGCGAAAAAGTAAACTCGAACGCTGGTGCGGAGACACAGCCGGCCCGTACCGCGCGATCGCAATCGCGTTCGTCGCGCTCGGGTCGATCGGCTGTCAGGCGCGGGTTCTGGTTCCCTCGGACGGCGACGCGGCACGCGAACAGATTCGCACGCTCAAGACGCGCGTCGCTCAACTCGAGGCAGCGAACGCCGAGCTCACTGTGAATCTTGCCGCCGCGCGATCGGCCGCGATGACCGCCGAAGGATCGCCGCCAGCGCCCGACGCGGCACAAGCTGCGGTCTTGGCCGAAACGCCGCGCGCGGTTCGAATGTCGATCGTCTCGGGATCGTCGTTCGAGCGTGATGCTGCTGATCCATCGCGCGGATCGCTGACTCTCTATCTCGAAACCGTCGATTCGCGCGGCCGATTCGTGCAGGTCGCTGGCACACTCGAGGTCGCCGTGGTGTCGCTCCCCACGGCGAATCAAGGCGAGCCGGTTCGCCTCGGAGATCTCGCGCTTGGACCGAAAGAGTTACGCGATTCGTGGCGGTCCGGATTTTTTGGGACGCATTACACCGTGACTGTTCCAGTGGATTTTTCGCGGGTCAACGGCGCGACCGCAGTTGCCATCAGTGTGAATCTGCGCGACGGACCCGAGGGCCGCCGGCTGGTCGCGAGTACGACGATGAACGTCGCTGACTCGACGACGCGCGAATTTGCCTCGCCCTGAGACCAATCTGGCTGCTATTCTCCTCGCCGTTCTATGCAAGAGCCTTCAAGGACATCAACTGCCCCTTCCCGACTCGCGGTCGTGGTCGTGTTAGTCGCCGCGATGCTCGGCGTCGGAGGCTGCATCAAACCGCTCTTCCCCGAGGACAAGCCGCGCACGCAATTCGATAGCTATAACAAGATGCGTTCGCGATACATTCCCACCGAGGAGCTCGACGCATTCGGAACGCCGCGGCCAGCTCTCCGGGCTCGACTCGGTCGGCAGGAGTGACCGAAGCAGACGATCGCGGCGCTCACCCGGCCCCGGTGATCCGGTCTTTAGGTGATCTGGTCAGCAGATGAGGGACGTTTTTTTCTCGCTCTTCAAGATTTCTTATGGTTTGTGGACAGATTGCGCCGCGTACGGCCGATGATCCCTAATAGCCCGTGAGCAAGCCAACGTCCTCCAAGCGTCCCCCGAATCCGCACCGCACCCGATTGGTGTGGGGCGTGTTCGGTGCCGCCATGACGGCTGCGGCAGGGTTCCTTGTGGTGACCGGGGGCGGATTCCGTCCCGTCACGGTTGCGGCGACGATCGTCAGCGGCACTGGCGCCTTGGTGAGCAGTGCATCAACGCTCGGTCCGCAAGTTCCCGTCGATCACGCGCGCTGGAAGTCGATCGTCATTCATCATTCCGGCACGCCCGCAGGAAGTCCCGATTCGATCGAACGAATTCACCGGTCGTGGGGCTATGCGAGTCTCGGCTACCACTTCGTGATCGGCAACGGTTTCGATTTTGGCGACGGCGCAGTAGCGCGCGGTCCACGCTGGGTTCGACAGGAACCAGGCGCACACGTCCGGGACCGCGACAACGGCGCGCAGCCCGATGCGCGTTGGTTCAACGAGCACGCCATAGGCATCTGCCTCGTTGGAAACGGCGAGCGGAGATCGTTCACCGAAGCTCAGCTTCGGAGTTTGGTTGACCTCGTCACCGAACTTCAGCGCGAGTTCGCGATCCCCGACACACAGGTGTTCTTGCACTCGGACCTAGCATCGGTAGCCAGCCCCGGCCGGTTCTTCCCCGTCGCGGCGTTCGACTCCTCGTTGGCCCAGTAAAGCTGCTGCCCGCTGGCAGAGGCTGGTTTCACTCTGCCCTTCGGCAGAGCGGGGCTTCGTTGCCGCATTGGGCAGCTTCCGTTACCGTGCGGTTTCATCGTGCGCTGGCAGTTTCTCGTCGATTACGCGTGGTCTCATGATCCCGGAGCTCTTTGGTTACAAACTGCTCGCCCGCATCGGCCAAGGCGCGGCGAGCGAGATCCATCTGGTCCAAGACCAGAAGACCAAGCAGATCTGGGCTCTCAAGCACGTCGTCCGGAAGACCGAGCGGGACGATCGCTTCGTCCAACAGGTCGAGGATGAGTACTCAATCGGTCGGCGACTCGACCACCCGAACCTCCGCGCGACGGTTGAGATCTTCCGCAAGAAGAAGCTTTTCAAGACGGTCGAGATAGGTCTGCTACTCGAATACGTCGACGCGGGAAGTATCGACCAGCGGATGCCGAAGAACCAGCTCGAGGCGGTTCGGATCTTCGCCCAAGTGGCGCGCGGCCTCGCGCACATGCACGCGAAGGGCTTTGTCCACGCGGACATGAAGCCGACCAACGTGATGGTGACCGACGATGGCACCGTCAAGGTCATCGATCTGGGGCAAGCGTGTGCGATCGGAACAGTCAAAAAGCGAATTCAGGGCACGCCAGGTTACATGGCACCCGAACAGGCGCACCGCGAAGCCATCGTTCCCGCAACCGACCTCTACAACTTCGGCGCGACGTTTTACTGGGTACTCATCGGCGAGGTGATTCCGACCGCGATGCCCCCAAAAGAAGATCAATCAGGCCTCTACAAGGGAGCGATTGATCGCGAGCGGATCCCGCTCCCGATACCGCCACACGAGCAGAATCCCGCGATTCACCATCTGTTGTCGAAGCAAGTGATGGAGTGCATTCAACTGGACCCGATGGCTCGGCCCGCTTCTATGGAGCGGGTCGCGACCCGCTTGGAGCTGATCGCCGACCTCATCGCGAACCCTGTGAAGGATCACATCATTCAGGGCGACGACGAAACTCGCTCGGACACCTGACCGCACTCCGGGTTGCCGACCGGCGTTTCTGCAATGGGCTTGTGGGGGCAGGCTTTCTTCTGCAACCATGACCCACCCCGAGGACCCAACCCTGATCGACGCCTGCCTCCGCGGCGATCGCGGTGCATGGGACTCGCTCGTCGAGCGATACGCGAGGCTGGTGTGGTCTATCCCGCGGAAGTACGGGCTGGCCGAAGCCGACGCTGAAGACGTTCACCAAGCGGTGTTCGCGACCCTCGTCCACCACCTTGGCGGTCTGCGCGATCGCGACCGACTGTCGTCATGGCTCATCACGACCGCCACTCGCGAGTGTTGGCGACTTCGCAAGCGCCAGACGCGTGGCCCGGCTGCTTTTGGCGAGGGCGACGATCCCGCGACGCCGACCGACATTAGGCCTCACGAAGACGAACAGCTTGTCCGCGAAGCGATGGCTCGGATCTCCGAGCGCTGTCGAGATCTGCTCACTGCCCTCTTCCGCGCCGTCGGCGAGCCTCACTACCCAGAGATCGCTCAGCAGCTGGGAATGCCCGTCGGTAGCATCGGGCCCACCCGCGCCCGGTGTCTCTCGCGATTAGAGTCGTTGCTGCGGGAGCGCGGACTTGGATCTTCGTAGCAGCCCGCAGCGACCTCGATCCGACGGGTTCTCGGACTTTCGAATCAAATCCGTTTCTTCGCTGTATCCGGAGACGATCGTCGCGCTCCCTTCGTGAGCTCTTCACGCCTTCGGAGCCTCCATCATGCCACTCACCCCGGACACTCTGCTTCGCTACCTCGCCGGCGACCTCACGGCCGCCGATCGCGCGGCGACGGAGTTGGCGCTCTCCGAGTCGGCTGGCCTCCGCGGAACGCTCGCCCGCATTGAACGTGCTGTAGCGACGGTGCGCGACGACAGCCACTGGGAAGTCCCAAGCGCCGCCATCGCGAACGCCAAGGCGCTCGGGCGCCGCCTCGAATCGCTTCGTGCGAAGCCGCTGACCGAGCGCGTGAGCGACGCGATCCTCGACCTCGTCGCTCGACTCACCTTCGACAGCCGTACGCAAGGTGCTCTCGCTGGCCTGCGCGGCGGGAGCGGCGTTGCGCTCGCGTTTACGTCGAGCGAAGCTGAGATCGAAATCGAGTGTGACCTCGACGACAGCGACCGTGTTCGAGTACTCGGCCAGATCCGGGTAATCGCGGGTGGCGCGTTTTCCACAGTTCAGGTGTATGAAGCAGATGCCGACGCACCCGCGGTCACGACCTCGCCCGTGTCGCAAGACGGCATGTTCCGCCTCTCGCTCAGGTCCGGTGCATTCCGCCTTCGATTCCTGCGGGCAGCGGGCGAACCGCCACTGGACCTTCCCGTCATCAAACTCCCATGAGCGACGCGCGCACGCTCGAAGCTTGGATCTCTCTCGACGCCTCTGAGCGCGTTGAGTGGCTTGCGCGGCAACCCGACTCCGATGCCGCGCTCCTCGCGTTCGGTGATGACTGCGAACGTCTCGCATCAAGCCACGTTCGCATCGCGATCGATACGGGTCGAGCCTTGCTTGCATTCTCGGCTCACGACGGACGTGCTCGACCTCGTCTCCTCCGCGCGCTCGCAACGTCGCTCGCATACGGCGGCGATATGGATGAATCACTCGCGACAGCCGAAGAGGCGGTGCGTGTTGCCTCGAACGCCGGTCTCGGCGTCGAAGCCGCGCGAGCGACCTTGGGAACACTGCACCCGCTGACGCACTTAGGACGGACCGAGGAAGCGCTCGCGCGCGGCGAGCGCGCGCGCGACGAGCTCACGTCGCTCGGCGAGCCCAAGCTCGCAGCCCGCGCCGACATCAACCTCGCGAACATTCGCAAAGCTGTGGGCGACGCTCACGCGGCGCTAGTACATCTCGCTCGTGCCCGCTCGGCGCTGGGCGACGAACCAGCGATGCTCGCACACGTCGAGAACGCATTGGGTGAAGCGCACTGGCTTCGCGATGACTTCGTTGGTGCTCGCCGCGCGTTCGAGGCATCGGCGACGCATTTTCGCGCGACCGGACAAGCCTTCGCCGGTGCCATCGTCGAAGGCAACCTTGCCGATCTTGCATCGCGCGAGGGACGATTGCAAGACGCGCTCGGTCACTTCGAAGCCGCTCGCGGCGTGCTCGAACAAGACGCAGCTCGTAGCCATCTCGCGCGGATCACCGCGGAAGAAGCCGAAGTACTCGAGGCGTTCGGCGCGCCGCAGGAAGCACTGCGGGCGCTCGACTCGGCGTTGTCGTGGCTCACGCCCGTTGGATTTCCCGCGGAATCGCTTCGTGCGCGGCTCGCGCGCGCTCGCGTGCTCGCGTCGCTTGGACGCTTTACGGAAGCCGATGAAGACGCCCGCGCGGCGGCCGCAGGCGCAGCTACTCGCGGCGATGCAACACTCGCGCGGCGTGCGACGCTACTTGCCGCGGAGCTCGCACTGCTGCGCGGCGACGCGCCGAGCAGCATCGCACTCGCGAGCGGCGTCGCGGCAATTGAATCGAGTCCCCCACTCGATCGAATCATTGCGAAGCATCATCTTGGCCGCGCGACTGCGGTTCTTGGTGATTTACTCGCAGCTCACGCCACACTCGACGGTGCCATCTCCGAATGCCGCGAGCTGGGTGTCGACGCATTGCTCGCCGACCTCCTACTCGCGCGAGCAGCTACCACGGACGATCGAACGGAGCGCGTGGGCCTCTTAGTCGAAGCTGTCGCACTCGTTGAGCGCCTTCGATCGACGATCCGAGCCGAGCGACTGCGCGCGAACTGGACTGGAAGCCGTAGCCGTGCGTACGAAGCACTCGCGCTCGCACAACTCGCGCTGGTTAGCCCCGCGTCGCTTGATGCAGCGTTTGATGCCGTTGAGCGGAGCAAGTCCCGCACTCTGCTCGATCTCGTTCAGCGGGCGGCCGATCGCGTCAGCCTGCAACGGAGTTCGAGCCCTGATGACGGCGGGCTCAGCGGAGAGTTCGACCGACTTCGTGCGCGATTGAGCGCGCTCTACAGCCGCTGGGAAAGCGAAGGGACACCCGGCGAGCGACGCAGCGTTATTCCGGCGGCCTTGGTGCGGGAAGAGATCCGCGCCGACGAGCGACAGCTTGACGAAATCGCACGCCGCATCGCGGCGCGACGTGGTCCGTCGTCACTGATGGCACGTCCGTCGCCCGTCGCAGACATTCGCTCGCAGCTCGGCGCCCAAGACCGCATCATCGAGTACTTCGTCGCCGACGGCGAAGTCATGGCGTTCGTCGTCGGACGCGATCAGATCATGGTGCGGCGGCAGCTCGGTACTGCTGCCGAGGTTGCCTTACTCACGGTGCAGATCTTGTTTCAGATGCGCTGCGCGACAATGCACGCTGAACAATCGACTGCGCTTGCTCAAGAACGAATGCTTGCAGCCGTCGCGATACCAGCGCGGCGACTCTACGACATCTTGCTGCGCCCGCTCACCGACTTGTTAGACGATGCTTCGACGCTCGCCATCATTCCGCACGGCGTGATGCATGGAATTCCGTTTCACGCCCTCATCGACGCAGACACCGGACTTTACGCGGTGGAACTGTGGAACATTCGCACCGCGCCGAGCGCGACCCTCGCAGTCGCGCGCTCGTCGAACCAGCGCCGTGGATTCAATCGCGTTCTCGTAGTCGGCGCCGCCGACGCAAGCGCGCCGTCGATCACCACCGAAGCGCATGCGATCGAAGCGCAGTGGCCTACCGCGACCGGGTTGATTGGCGCCCGTGCCACCGCCGATGCGGTGCTCGGCGCGATGCCACAACACAACCTGATTCACCTTGCCTGTCACGGACGCTTTGCTGAGACCCTGCCACATGCGTCCGGACTTCGCTTCAGCGACCGATGGGCATCGGTTCGTGAAGTGATCGAATTGCCACTGTCAGCCGACCTCGTCATTCTCGCGGGATGCGAAACCGGTCGAGCGGTGCTCGAACCCGGCGAAGAGGCGGTTGGCCTACCCCGAGCGTTCCTAGCAGCAGGCGCGGCGTCAGTGATCGTCAGCCTCTGGCCGGTGCGCGACGTGGATGCCACCGAGTTCATGATCGCGCTGCATCGTCGAATCGCCAGCCGCCCGCGAGGCGCGCTCACCTCGCTCGTCCGAGAAACGATGCTCGAACGAGTAAACTCAAATTCACATCCAGCATTCTGGGGTGCTTTCGGATTAGTCGGCGCCGACCCGTGGGCGACGATAGATGATGAAACCCCGCTCGAAGGAGCCCTCCAATGACACTGCTACGTTTTCAACTCGGCGCACTTGCGTTCACGATCTCCGCGCTCGCAACCTCAGGCGCTCAGGGTCAGTTCGTTGATCCGATCGTCAGCGGCGAGGCGATGGTGCGCGTTCAGAGCGCCAATCAACTCGCTCAATGTCTCGCCGCACTTCACGCGAACTTTCCATCTGCTGTCGTCCTCGACGCAATCGAATCTCGCCAGACGTATCTCATTGGGTACGAGCTGGCTGCTGGTCAAATGCCCGCAGACGTCGACGCCGCGCTGCTTCAACTCCAGGCGGGCGGAACGATCGTGTGGGGAGAACTCAATTACGAAGGTCAAGCTTCAGAAGGCAAAACCGGAAGCCTGTGGGTGACGCAAGTGAGCGTTGGAGCGAGCGAGTTTGAGAACCAGTACGCGGTTCCGCTCCTGGGACTCGCTCAGGCGCACACACGCTCGACTGGCTTCGGCGTCGTCGTGGCCGTGCTCGACACCGGCGTCGACGCGACTCACCCGCTTTTGTCCTCCAGCGTGCTCGCGTCCGGGGCGAACTTCGTCACGGCTGACATTCCGGGCAGCGATATCGGCGACGGCATCGACAGCGACAACGATGGGCTCACCGATGAGATGGTCGGTCACGGCACGTTCGTGGCCGCGCTAATTCACTTGGTCGCGCCCGACGCGAAAATCATGCCGGTAACAGTGCTCAACAGCGACGGCATTGGTACCTCGTTCAGCGTTGCGAAAGGTGTCTACTGGGCCATCGACCACGGGGCCGACGTCATCAACATGAGCCTCGGCTCGACCTATCACGCGATCGCGGTTGAGGAAGGGGTCGACGAAGCGCAACTTGCGGGCATCGTCGTCTTCGGCGCGGCCGGAAATCTCAATGTCGAACTCCCGCGCGAGTTTCCAGCGTGCGACAGCGGCGCGCTCGGCGTTGCTGCACTGGATCGTTTCGACATCAAAGCACCCTTCTCGAACTTCAACGACAAACTCGATCTCGCCGCGCCAGGGCACTCCGAGTTGCTCCGCAGCGCGCCCACGCAGTTTGACGCCACGAAGTCAATCATCTCGGCGCTGCCGGGCGTCGGTTACGGCGTTTGGAGCGGAACCAGTTTCGCGACGGCTTTCGTCGCGGCCACCGCGGCGCTGGTGCGGGCGCAGCACCCAACCTGGCCAGATGCCACGACGCCAGCCGTCGCGATCGTCGCAGCAATCGAGAACACACTGGCTGGAACCTCGGCGCCGATCGATGCGATCAATGCTCCCTACAAAGGCATGCTCGGTGCTGGCCGCATCGATGCGTTCGCGGCGACTCTCGCTGGACCGATTCAACCGAAACCTGGAGACCTGAACGGCGACGGCGTGGTTGGCTCGGCGGACCTCGGTGTGCTGCTTGGTCAATGGGGATTGTGCAGCGGCGCGTGCTCGGCAGACATCGACCTTGACGGCAACGTGGATGCTGCAGATCTCGCAGCGCTGCTTGGAAGCTGGGGCTAACACCTTCGAACAGATTGAGTATTCGCGCGGGCGCATCGTGACGATGCGCCCGCGTCTTTTTTTCATCCGTCATCAACTGTTCGTATCTCGCGAGCTGCTCGCGTCTCTCCAGCATGCCGTCGACCCATCGTCGTCGACTTCCACGTTGACTCGTGGAGATACCAACGTCACACACCGATACGGGAGCTTTGATCATGTTTGCAGCCCTCAAGAACCCTCACTCGATTCTTCCAACCGTGTCACGAGCACTCGCTGTGAGCAGCGTGATTCTCACCGTCGCTGCGGCCGCACAGGCACAAGTTGCGGTTGACTCGTCGTCCTTCACTCCAACCGGCGCTAATCCGAGTGGTGCCGCGCTCGGCGACTTTACTGGCGATGGATTCACTGACATCGCGACAACGATTGATGGCCCCGATCGGATTCAGTTTCTCGTCGGTGACGGGCTCGGCTCGTTCACGCAAGGCGCGACCATCGCGCTTGGCACCAACGCGGGCGCTGGCGACATTCTCGCGGTCGACATCGACGGCGACGGCGATCTCGATTTGGCGGCGTGCTTGAAGAACCAAAACACCGTTGGCATCTTTCGCAATCTCGGCGGCGGTTCATTCGCTTTGGTCGGCAGTGTTGCGACTGGCAGCGACAGCATGGGACCTGATGCGGCCGACTTCGACCTCGACGGCGACATGGACATCGTTGTTGCAAATCGAGCGAGCGACACCGCTACCGTCCTCAAGAATGACGGCGCTGGGTCGTTCACTCCTATGACGTTCGCAACCGGCGCTGATCCTCGCGCCGCCGCGTTCGGCGACTTTGACTCCGACGGCGATCTCGACGTCGCCGTCACGTCGCACGACGATCGCACTGTTCAGCTTCACCGCAACAACGCTGGTACTTCATTCTCCGCACTGATGACCCTCGCTGTATCACCGACCGTGCGTCCAGAAGGGATCGATACCGGTGATCTCAACGGCGATGGCCTAACGGACATCGCTGTTGCCACGAGTGGCAATGCTGCATCGTTCGCAACAGTGTTTCTCCGTACTCGCGGCACATTCAGCGCCGGCGTGAACTATCCATCGGGCGGACTCGACGCGTCGTCGATCGTGATCGCTGAACTCGATTGTGATGGCGACGCTGATGTTGCTGTCGTCAACCAATCGAGCAACAACGTGGCCCTGTTGGCCAACAACGGTAGCGGTGTGTTCGGCGCGGCGGTGATCGTCCCAACTGGGTCATCGCCCGACGCCATCGCCGCTGGCGATCTCGACGGTGATTTGGACAATGATCTCGCAATTGCGAATCAGTCATCGAACACCATGTCCGTGCTGCTGGTTGCATGCCCGCAGGCAGTTCTGGGCGACCTCAACAACGATGGCGTGGTGAACAGCCAAGACCTGGGAATACTGCTCGGCGGCTGGGACACCGCCAATCCGCTCACGGATCTCGATGGCGACGGCATCACCGGTGGTGGTGACCTCGCAATTCTCCTCGGTGCGTGGGCCTAACAGACCAACGCTCAACTCGCGCATCTTTCGCATCAGGGGCCCGTCGCGGAAAGCGACGGGTCCCTTTCTCTTCGCCGACGGGCGATGGATCTCGTCGATCAATTCCTTGGCGCGGGCAAAAGCGTCGTTCTCACCGGGAAGCGGCTTCGCCTAGCGCCACGCGCATCAACTCCGTCACGCCAATCTTCGCTTCGGCAAATACCGCGCGACTCTTTGCGATGCTCTCTACCCAGCGCTCGTCGCCCACCGTGACCTCGTAGGTGATGACTTCCGCAAGTCCGGCCTGAATGATTGCAAGCGCGCATTGAATGCACGGGAAGAACGACGAATAGAGCAGGCAACCAAGTGGCGGCACGCCGTTCCGCGCGCATTGAACGATTGCGTTCATTTCGGCGTGACAGACGAGGTCGTACTTGGTCGGGCGCTCAAGCCGATCCGGTCGGTCTTCGATACCGCGCGGTATGCCATTGAAGCCGGTCGAGACGATCTGTTTCGACGGTGACACGATGACGCAGCCGACGCCGCGCGACGGGTCCTTGCTCCACGTCGCGATGCGGTCCGTGAGGTCGAGAAATCGGTAGTGCCACTTCTGATCCATCGCGTCCTCGTTCAGATCAATGCCCAGTCGGCACGGCGTCGAGTTCCTTCGCGGTCCACGGTTTCACGCGCAACGCGGTCGCCGCACGAACACGAGCAACAAGCTCTGCACTCACTGCTTCAGCTGAGTTTCCAAACGCCTGGCGCACAAACGTCATCACCGCAGCAACGTCGTCATCGGAGTTGAGCGGAGGCGGCGGCATCGTGCCAGCGTACGTGCGCCCCGCGACTTCAACGGGACCCTCGAGTCCGTGCAGGATAATCTTGGCGAAACGCTCAGCGTCGCCTAACACGTAAGGGCTGCCCACGAGCGGCGGATAGACGCCTAGTTGTCCACCGCCAGCGGCACCGTGACAGGTGAGGCAGTTTGAATAGACGCGCCGACCCCGCTCGACCACCTCTGCGATCGACGCCGGTGGCTCCGGGTCCATCGCAGGATCGGCGCGGCCGGGCCATTGAAGTCGGCGGATCACTCTCTGAAGTTCCGGATCGAGCTGTTGCACGTGCTCGACGTTGAAGCCGCGCGGCGCGCCGTCGAGCGTGAGACGCAACGGGCGCCGATCGTTCAACTTCAGTGCAGCGACGGCGCCATCGAGGGTGCCCTGCGCACCGGGCTCTGCAAGCAATTGTTCAACCACGTCGCGGGTCTCGACTCCATCGCGGGACGAGAGTCGCGCCGCGGTCAGGGCGGTCGTCACCGAGGGCGACGAATCTCCATCCGCGTCCGCGCCAGCAGCCACCATTGCCCCAGCGACGGCAGCAGCAATACTCGGCTCACGCGTCAATCGGTCTGTGCTTCGCGCCAGCAGCTCGGCGGTGCGCGGGTTCGGTGGATGCCGCGCGATGATTTCGAGTGCTTGTCGTCGCACGACGTCAGACGGATCAACGAGCGCGTCCTCAATGACCGCTTCCGCGATGACTTCATCTTCTGCACCCAGCCGAAGCGCCGCAGCCCGCGTCGCGGCAGACCTCGAAGTCATCGCATGAGCGATATCGCTCGCGTCAAGCATGTCGCAGCGGGCCGCGATAAATAACCGCTCGCCGGTCCAGACCGTCGGCGCAAGCCCTGGTGCGGCGGTGCCAACGCGGGCCCGAATGATGTCAGGGGCGATCTTGCCTCCATGGACATCATCAATGAGCGCTTCGCGATCGCGTGGCGACAACGCAGGAACCTCGCGATCGGTTCTTGCCACTGCGACACTCACAGGCGGCACGACGTGAACGATTCTGCCCCCCCTGCCATCAGCCGTGGCAGCGATGGCGACGTACAGCGAACCGTCCGCAGCAACATCGAACGATGCAAGAGACCTGTCGCTCTCGGGGACAGTGAACAGTCGTTCCACCGCGCCCGCTTTGCTCGCGCCCCAACGTTCACCCACCGGGCGAACTTTCACGATGCCGCGACCGGCACCGTCGATCGCCAAGATCCCGAACGTCGGTGAATTCACGATTTCCTTCGGTGCCCGTGAATCGCCGGTGAATCCGAGTGGTTCACACGACCACAGCTCCGCCTGATCGTTCCGCCGATGCGCTGTCGTCGTCCGAACTACTTCGCGGCACACGAGCGGACCGATTGCGTAGAGCAACTGGCCGTCGCCTCCGTCGTTGATCGCTGTAGCGCTCGCCGTCACGTCGCTCAGCTCGCCGCGAGCGCGCGAGCCATCCCAGCGGTAGCGAAGACGCGTGCCAGCAACGTGAATCGCGCCGTCGGCGGTGAGCGCCAAGCCCCGCCCCTTCTCAAGTCCGCGCGCAATGACATCGAGGCGCTCAGCCTTCCCGTCGCCATCGCGATCTTCGGCGACGTAGAGCTGCGGCGGCTCGAGGATGAGCGCTCGCCGCGCGCCGAGCGGCACGATGCCGGTGACGCCAATGAGATGCTCGAGAAATGCGTCCGCTGTATCGGCGCGCCCATCGCCATCGGTGTCATGAAGTACGACGACCGTGTCATCGCCATCACGACGACTCACGACCCACGTCGTTCCAGCAACACCGACGCGGACGATTCGAGGATCGTCGACGAGTGGAACGCTCGCAAAATCTCGTGACTCAACGGCTGGGCTCATCGCCTGACCAAGGGATTGCGGCGCAGCGGAGCCGATGAGTGCGCCTACAAAAACGCCTCGCGCCAGAACAAAACTACACGACAAATTCCCCGGCCTACTCATGGCTGCCGAGTGTACTTCGCGGCGCGATCTTCCCGCTCTACGCCTCGCGGTGGTTCTGCTGCTGCAACCCCAGCGCGCTCGACAACGCCCGATTCGACTGTAGCGCGGATGACGTACGGCCGAATACCGCCAATGGTGTTCACCGCGTCTGAGAGGAGCTCAAGGATGAACCCAGTAGAAAAAACGAAGAGCGCCGACAAGAAGAACATGATCGCAATGAGAAACGGCGGCCGAGTACCGAGGTCGATACCGAGCCAGAACTTCTCGTAGAGAAGCCACGGCATGACGATGCAGTCAAACGCGAGGAGCAGCACGCCGATCCGACCGAAGAGGTAGAGCGGCCGACTCTTGAAGCTCGACTGGAACCACAGCATGATGACGTCGAAAAACACGTCGAAGCTCCGCGAGATCCCGTAATGGCTTTTGCCAGCGAACCGTGGCGGACAACTTACTAGCACCTCGCTGGTGCGACCACCACGCATGTGTACGAGCGCTGGCAGAAGTCGGTGCTGGCCAGCCCGGAGCCGCAGCGACCTCGCAATGTCACCGCGAAGGCACTTGAAACCACCCATGTCTCGGATTGGGCTGCCGGTGACACGCCGAAGCAACCAGTTGGCAACCCTGCTCGGCAGACGCCGCAGAAGCAACGACTCGCTCCGCTCTAGTCGTGATCCGGATACGAGTGCGAATCCCTTGTCCATCTCGTGAATCAACAGGGGAATCTCTTCGGGAACGTTCTGGAGGTCGGCGTCCATCACGATGACGTAGTCGCCCAGCGCGTGCTGAATGCCCGCGTACATCGCATTGCACTGACCCGCGTTACGTGAGAGGAACACGCAGCGGAGCCGCGGATAGTCGCTCGATAGTGCGACGAGGATCTCCTCGGTCCGATCGGTCGAGCCGTCCGATACAACGATGATCTCAGCGGTTCGGCCGAGTACATCGAGCACCATGTCGACGCGCCGAACGAATTCGTGCGCGCACAACTCCTCGTTGTGCATGGGCGTGACCACGCTGATTTGGATCGGCTCGTTCGGCTCTGCCATTAGGTCGCTGGTCCCGCGGTCGAAGAGGCGAGGTCGTCGAAACTGGCTAGCGCGCCACCACACGCCAAGAGGGCCTCGTCCCACCCAGGATCGGCGAGCGCCCGCAGCTCTGGAGTCCAAAGCGAGCGAACGCGCATCCTACCGAAGTCAGGTGGCACATCGCCATCACTTGCGAACTCGTCACCGGGGTGACAAACGATCTCAACCGAACGCGACGTTATCGCGCCAATCGGCCTAAACGCAGCGGCAAATCGCGCGGCCGTGAGCGTCGTCGCATGGTTCGCGATTCCCCATACGTCGTCGGTCGCTCGTACCGCGCCGCCAGCAAACGGTGCCCGAGCCGACCGCAACCACCACCGTAACGCCACGACACGCGCATATCCGCGCCACGATGCGCCGAGTCGTAATCGCTCGCGAGGAATGCGTAGGAATGGAAGCCGGTAGCGCGCCGCGATGGTCACCGCGATCGGCAACAGCGTTGGCCAGCACTGCGTGTGCTTTTCACCGTCCGCGTGCGACAGACGAGCGCCGAGTTCAAGCAATCTCTCGACTTGGCGCGACCACTCAAGCTCCACTTCAGCCGGCTTGACGGCGCCCGCGAGATACCTGCGATAGAGTTGGCCGTAGCTCCCGAGAAAGAGGCCATCGGCGCGGACGAGTGACGGAATCTCGCGCGGCGGACTCAGTGGCCGCCCGCGGAGGATGTTGAGGTGCGCGCCGAGCGACACGCCGCGCACTCGCGCCGACGCTACGACATCCGGGCCATTCGCGAGCACGCTGGCGCTCGTGAGTCGACCACGGTCGCGTAGCCGCTCGACAGCCCGACGCACCGCGACATGGAGTCCAAGGTCGTCCGCGTTCACGACGACGCGCAGCGCCATAGCAGCACTCTAACACGACAGCGAAGAAGCGCTTGAAGCGCTTGGAGCAGCGACGCCCGGAATGTCGCATCATGTGAGGCATCGTGGAGTCAACACCACTGGCACCCCGCTCTCTCCGGTTCTTCGGCCTTGCCGTGATTTGCCTCGCACTCGCTGCGCTGGCCGCGCGAATTAATGCTCCCTCAGATCTCTGGGACCAGACGCAGCCGCGAACGATTGCGTACACGGCAGATATGGTGACGCGCGGTGGAACGGCGTGGATCCTCGCGAAAGACGCGCTCGGGTTCCCGGCAACAAAGCCGCCTCTTTACAACTGGCTCGCCACGCCAGCCGTCGCGGTCTTCGGGCGCGCTAGCGAGATTGCGCACAAGTCACCGAGCCTGATCGCGATGGCCGCCATTGTCGCCATCCTCGTAGCGCTCGGTCGCCGCATTGCGCCTGCCGCAGGGTGGCTTGCGGCGCTCGCGTGGCTTGCGTGCTATCCGACGTTCAAGCTTGGGTATCTCGCGCGCCCCGACATGATGCTGTGCCTCGTTCTGCTCGTGGGTTGGTGGAGCGTGGCGCGGTTGTTAGTACCAAATACGCTTGAAGCCGAAAACTCCCAAGTAGCTCGCTCTAATACCCTCATTGTTGCGGCGTTTTGGGGGTGTGTAGTTCTCGCCGGCTGGCTCAAAGGGCCCGTCGCGATCGTGCTACCGCTCTTTGCCATCGTTGCATCGCTGATCGTGCATCGTTCTATTGCACCACTCAAACGGTTCCGAGCAGCCTGGGGCGTTCCACTGGTCTTGGTGCTCACGCCGCTGTGGTATGGCGCCGTCGCGTTCATCGACAGCCACCACCTCATCCAATCGCTGTGGCACGACGAGATTTTTGGTCGCGTCACAGGCGTTGGTCCAGAAGGCGGGCGGCGTGGAATTGGCGGCACACTGCGCGGCCTTCTTGATATGCCGTTCTATTTCATGGTTCGTTTCGGACCGTGGTCTGTCGCCGCGCTGTTAGGGGGGCTGGCGCTCCTTGACCGGCGACACAACGGTGGCGTCGCGCGGTGGCGCACGACGCCCTCCGGGGACATGCTTCTGCTTGCGACGGTCTGGGTTGTGATGTTGATCGGAGTGTTCTCGTGGTCGAGCGGAAAGCGCGCTGACTACATCGCGCCCGCCTATGCCCCCGCGGCACTGGTTGCGGCATGGTGGCTGCTGAAAGACCGGTTCTCGCCGCTACGGGGAGCGCCGTGGCTTGCGGTTCCGATCGCGGCGCTTCTCTTAGCTGCTATGGGAGTCGCTGCGTGGCGGTTGAACGTCTACACAGCCAAGACAATGGAGCGATTCCAGTCGGTCGTGACAGCACTAGAGGCTTTGCCGCGCGACATGCCCCTCGTCGTGATTGCGCCGCAAATGCCGCACTGGGCGATCCTCGCGGCCACGCCAACGCCGAGCGAGAACACGATTGATCGCGTCCACGAGTACCTCGATCGCGGACAATCCGTACGCGTTCTCATGGCGGACCTCGCCGCGATGCACGCTGTGTATCCACTCGTCGAGGATGGCCGCGGATCTCTCGTCTGGTCAATCAGTCACACCGAGGAAGCGCTTCAGGACGGCTATCCCTCACCTGCGATGCTCGTAGAGTTGCACCCGCCCTCGAACGCTTTGCGGTGATTCCCGCAACTTCCGGCTCGGGAATGCAGCCGCCAACGATCTGTTAGCTCTCAAAGCGGAGCCCAGCCTCGTACGCGACTCCGCTGCCATCCTCCGTGGTGACTTTCTTGCACCAGAGGATCTTGAATGGGCGATTGGCGGTCACACCGTGCGGAAGCGTCGACAGAACCGTCCCCCGCAATCCCTCGCGAATCGGCAACATCGAACGAATGCGCATGCCCCCCGCGCTGACGTCGAGCGCCCGGTAACGCACGGGTGTCTTCGCGACATGGGACCATGCGACGAGCACCTCGTACGCGACGACCTCACGCGTTGACTCACGCGCGAGACCGCCGCGCGGACCTGTCCCCGGATCCGCGCTCTCCGCGCGCGGCGCTGAATCCCCAGCACCTAACTTTTGATCTGGAAGCATGGCCCGTGATCCTCCAACTGAGCGATCGGGTCAAATCGGACTGATTCGTACGGGACTTGTACCGTCCCTCTGACTTTGTCCCCGCCAGTTCTCTTTCCGGACGAACTGTGCAGGCAATCACCGGGTTTGAGCGAATGGTGCGGGTCGGATCAAGCCGCCTTCGCAGTGCGACGATGCTTGACCGTGGCTCCGTATCTTCGGTTCCTTCCACTCGTATTCAGTCTGGTTTCCCATGGACGATCGGCCGCCTCAGACCGCAGCAGACCACTCGTCGACGCCCGTGGCTTCTACGGCGATGGCGACGGCGGAGGCACCTGAACTCCCCACGGCAGATCACAGCAAGCTTGTCGCACCGCTCGAACAGTCACTGCTCGACCAAGTCGCCGAGATGTTAGGCACCGCTTCCGCCGACGCGAGCGCCTCCGCAGCAGAAGCTGGCGTTGCTGCAGGTGCTGCTCCCGACGCGTCAATTGACGATGTGCTTTCGGACCTCTTTGGTTCAACGCCAGAACCAACCGTTGTCGCGCCGCTTCCGGCACCAGCTCCAGTGCTCGAGGCTGCGATCACGCCGTCGGTACCGGAGCCTCTCAAGCCTACTGGTCAAGCAACGCTTGAGCCCACAGCTCTACCTCGGGCGGTTTCACCAGACGCCGTACCGGATGTTGTTGTCGCCAGCGCCGATCCCGTCACTGCACCGATCGCGCCTGACCTTCGGCGTTTCTACACCCGCATTCTCGACGCGACGGTACTTCGACCGTTGCAGCGTATCTCCGCACCAGTCGCGGGACTGTCTCCAGTCATGCGCACAGTCGTAGGCGTTCTTGGACTAACACTTCTTGTTTGGCTTCCGGCAATATGGTGGTTGGCCGGCCACGTCGCTACGGCAGATCGCATACGTCCGCTCAACGCCGAGGAGATGTCTGCGCTCGCCGCGGCGGCCCACCCCCGTGAGCACGCTGCGAAGGACAGCGGCAAAGGCGATCACAAGGCGGCAAAGAAGGACGAGAAGAAACCCGAGGCGCACGCCGAGAAGAAGCCCAACGCGCACGCCGAGAAGAAGCCCGCGAAGAAAGACGAGAAGCCAGAGAAGAAGGCCGACAAGAAACCCGCGAAGGCAGGCGGCGAGCACGGCGGTCACTAGCAGAGAGTTTCAGTGCGGGGTGCGCTACAACCGCTCAGCTTGCTCTTCTGCGTGATACGAACTTCGCACGAGTGGACCGCTCTCAACGACGCGGAATCCTTTCGCCAGACCAGTTGCGCGCCACATCGAGAACTGATCTGGATGCACCCAACGATCGATAGGCAGGTGATTGCGCGTCGGCTGAAGGTACTGGCCAATCGTGAGAATGTCGGCGCTACTCCACGCCCGCACGTCATCCATCAGTTGTTCAACTTCTTCGTCGCGTTCACCGATGCCTGCCATCAGCCCAGTCTTCGTGACAAGTCCGTTCGCTTTGATCTGTTGCAAGACGCGAAGTGAACGCTCGTACTTGGCCTGCGGGCGCACGGTGCCGTGCATGCGCCGGACTGTCTCAAGGTTGTGCGCGAGAATTTCTGGCCGCGCGTCGATCACGGTTTGCAGCGCGCTTTCGTCGCCGCAAAAGTCACCAACCAGAACTTCAACGGACAGCGACGGGCACGCTTCGTGAACGCGCTCAATGGTTTCAGCCCAAACCGCCGCGCCACCGTCGGCGAGCTCGTCGCGATTCACGCTGGTGATGACAACGTGCTTGAGCCCCATCAGCCGCAAGCTCTCTGCGACACGTCGGGGCTCATCGAGGTCTAGGGTCGGTGGCCGCCCGGTTTTCACGTTGCAGAATCCACACGAGCGGGTGCAGACGTCGCCGAGAATCATGATCGTGGCGGTACCGCGGCTCCAGCACTCACCCATGTTCGGGCACGACGCCTCTTGGCACACCGTGTGAAGCTTGTGCTCGTCGATGATCGCCTTGAGGCGCTCGTAGCCGTCGCCACCTGGCACCTTGGCGCGGAGCCAGCTTGGCTTCTTGCCGATTCGGAGCTGTTGCACCGAGTCGTCGCGATTGTTGAGGATGTAACTCGACAGACTCACAACCGACGGGCCAACAGTCCGTGTAGTGTCGCCGCCCAAAGCTCGCGGGTGCCGCGCGAGAGTGCGGGCAATCGCTTGGGCCGAGCTGGCGGAAGGAAGTTGGGATTCAGTCGGAGTCGGATGCATGGCCGTGTTCGAGAGACGTGCAGTGTAGAAGGCTCCCCCGCCTCAACCGGCCGCTCCATCTCGATAGGGTTGAGGTTCTGGTGCGGTTGACTGAGGGCAGGGCTAGTGGCGTGAATAATTCGCTCCAAAGCAATTTTGTGCTGCCGAGGCACTACGATCGAGCCTCGATGGCCGACGAAGTCACGAGCGAGTCCGCAGCCGAGCTCGAGCCGACCTTGGAGGTGGCACCAGAACTCGAACCGACGCCGGTCTCGGAGCGAACGCCAATCCCAGTTCGTTCGCGGCGCGGCGCGGCGGCACATCCGCACCCCGGCTGGAGCGGTTTGCCTCTCGCGGCCTCGCTCGCTCTTGTTGCGTTCGCGGTGATTTTCGGCGTTTATGGACCACGGGTGGTCGATCGGGCGACCCCGCCACTGGGAATACCCGCTTGGGACCTCGGCGAAGCTGCGTCGGCTCGCCATTTCGAGCAACGGATGAGTGCCCTTCACGGGCCGGGTGCCGATCCAGTCACCGCACACGAGGCCGAGGAGGAACTTCGGTCGATCTTGGGTGAGCGTGTCACAGTCCCGGATCTCTCTGGGCTCGGGTTCACGCTCTATCGACCGCGTTTGGTCTCGTTGCCAGGCGCGGCGCGCGCCGCGCTCCTCTACTACGCGCGGAGTCGGCCGGGCGGTCCGGAATCGATTTCGTTGGTCGTCGTGCCGGACCGCGAGCAGTACGTTGTTTTCTCGCCATTCGGGCGACCGCTCTTTCTGCCCCGCGGCGAAGTCCATGCGGTCGACTTACCGAACGAGGGTTCGGAACCGGGGCACGGATTCCTCTGGTCCGACGGCTCATTCGTGCGGGTCGCGATCTCACTCACCGGGTCGACGATCGACGACGTCGCCGACCTCCTGCTCGCATCAAGTTCGGCGGACGACGGCAACGCGGGGGCAGACGGCAGCCCCATCGTGCCTCCGTCGAAGAAAACTGAGACGAACCCACCCACCCAGCCGTAGTACCGTTGGCGCCGTCCGCCTCTTGCTGAGCCGCTCGGGCGACGACTGGAACCGTGAGGCGTCTGACGCCGATAGAAGCCGATAATGGATTCTCACGGTCTCTTCATCTCGCGTCAGCCGCCTTCGGCCATACGCCCTTTCTCGTCTCACTCGTCTCGTCGCACCCAGCTATCGCACCCAGCTATCAGGGATCCCGCGCATGCATGCGTTCCGCCGACCGTTTCTCGTCTTCACCAGCCTCACGCTCGCGGCTGCTCTCGCCAGTGCGGGCTTCGCTCAGAACGCACTTGACCCGAGGCCGCGCACCGATCCTAACGGCCGTCCTCGCACAAACCGCTCGCAGGGCAACGCGCTCGACGCGAACTTGCAGGTGGGCAGCCGAGGACTGAACGCCGCGACGCCGCAGATCGACTTCAACGCGCGCAACCTGATCGTGACGAACAACGTCGCTGGCGGTCGTGGTTTCCGCGGCTCAGTCGGATACCGCGCTGCGTCAGACTTTCGCGGGGCGGCAAGCGGCGATAGCACGTTCGGGTTTCGCGCCGGTAGCGCGTTCTCGAGCCCTGACTTCATTCGCAGCGGGCGCTTCGACGATCGGTTCGCCGTTGCGCAAGGCATCGGAGTGTTTGAGTACCGTCGTGAGTCGACTCCCGCGATGAATGATCCTCGCGCAGAGGCTCTGCGGGGTCGCATTCGCCTCGACCAAGCTGGCTCAAACCTTGCCTATGCGCGACAGATCGAGAACGCGGTCGAAGCCTCAACGTTCGCAACCGGCGTCGACAACGAGAGACGACCTGTCGAGTTCACTGTCTCTGCCGTACAAGGCATGCGAACCCGGCGAGTCGACGATGCCATTGAGCATTCAGGACTCTCCGCGTTCGAGAAAGCGCGGGCGCGCCGCGACGTTTCAGAGGGACGACTCAAGGCAGACGATGCATCGACTCGGTTCCGGAGCGCTCTCATGGAGCCCAGCGGTCGGCGCGTCGACGGGCAGATCGAACCAGTCGTCCACGACTCGAAGATCAGCGCGGAGAAGTTGAACACCGGATCAGAGATCGGCACAAAGTCTGCCTACGACGACATCGTGCGGAACATCGTCGAGCGCTACGGCGACCGAACTGATGTGCGAATCGATGCTGACCCGCGAGCAATCGAGAAGGCTCGCAAGGAACTGAAGAAGGTGCGTTCAGCGCTCGGTGGTCGCAGCCTCGAACCCGACGCCTCCTCAAGCGATCCGCTTACAAAGCCAACGGTGGGTGAGAAGCCCGTCGCGGCACCAAGCGACACGCCGGAACCCGCCACGATCGACAACACACCCGAGGCTCGTCTCCAGCGTGAGCGCGAGCAGCGACAGCAGATCGTATCTGAGGCCGCACGAGCGCTCAAGCATGGCACACAAGTCACCGATCTCGCGCCGGGCGACCGGGCACGAGTCGACGAACTCACCCGCGAAGGGCAGAAGTGTCTGGTTGGTGGAGAGTTCTTCAAGGCCGAACGCTTCTTCAATCAGGCTCTGATGATCAGCGCCGAGAACCCACTTTTGTTAGCTGGCCTCGCGCATGCGCAGCTGGGCGCTGGACTCTATCTCTCGAGCGCACTCTCGCTTCGCACGCTGTTCTCTGATCATCCCGAGATGATCGATGTACGCTATGACCCGAAACTGCTTCCGAACGAGACCCGCTTGCGACTCGCGGTGGAGACCGTGCGCAGTCGCATCGGCGGCAAGGACTCGGATGGCTACGCGCTAACGCTCGCGTACATCGGTCATCAGCTCGCTGACCGCGCAATCGTTGAGGAAGGCCTCAAGTCGCTCGTGGGTTCGATGGAAGATGACCTGCTTCGCGACCTCTTGGCCCAGCTCTGGCTTGGCCAGCCGAGCGTCGACGTTACACCGCAGACACCAGCGGATTCACCGACTGAGGCGCCGCCCGCAAAGTGAGCGATAGGCGTAAGCGACAAGCAGCTCAGGTGGTTGACGATCTCGGCAACAAGCCGCCGAGTGGTGTCGCGCTGCTTCGTGCGGCGAATGTGATCGCCCCTACTCCAACCGCGACCATCGCTCCAGACAGGATCATGGGAAGCGTCACTGGACCGACGGTGAAAATGTCTGGATCTGGCACCCGGAACTGCTCGGAAAAGACACGCAGGATGCCGTAAGTCAGGAAGAACGTTCCGAAGATCGTTCCGGGTTTTCTCGGGCGAAGCCACACAATTGCGACGGCAGCGAGCAGGACAACGCCGTCAGTAAAGGCTTGAATGAAGTTCGACGGATACCGCGCCGTGAGAAACGGCGCGACGACGTCGATGATCTGCTGGTTGCCTGCGTAACAAGCGTCGTGAAGAATTTGTGGCAGGTCTTTGGCGGCATCACCCGTTCGCACCGCGATCGCGCTTGCGGCCTTTTTGAGTCCATCTAACTCCTCTGGCTTCAGCCGCTGCCAAAATCCCGGCTCGAACATCTCGGCGGGGTACTTCACGCTCCACCAAGGCGGCGCCTGCTGTGACGCGACGTCGAGCGGCTTCCCCCACAGTTCACCATTCACCCAGTTGGCGAGCCGTCCCAGGCCTACGCCGATCGGAGCGACCAGACACGCGAGGTCGCCAAGATGAAGGATCGAGACGTTGTTCCGGCGCCCGAACCAGATGCACGCGATCGCAATCCCGATGATCCCGCCGTGGCTCGACATGCCACCGCGATGAATCTCCAACAGTCCCCAGAATGGGAACGACGAGGAGAAGTGCGTGAAGAGATGGGGCTCGTAGAACGCGACGTGCCCGACTCGCCCACCGACGAGAAGTCCCAAGATGATCGCGGTCGCAAAGTTGTCGATCTGAATCTTGTTGAGCGGCGAGCGCCCTGTGGACGACATCCATCGCAACACCGACCAGCCGAGCAACATGCCGATGGCGTAGGAGAGTCCGTACCAGCGCACACCGAATGTGTCAGTGAACTTCAACGCGAACGGATCGCAGGTGTGGACGATGGATGCCAAGGAGGTCAAGGCTGAAGTGTACTGATGCGACGTCGCATCCGACCGTCAGCGGAGCTGCGCCTCTCCGTATCATCGCGTTCATGTCCTCTCTTTCTGGGCCGTCTGAATTTGCGCGTTCGTCGCGTCCCGGCGACCTCACCTCGCATCTTCGCCAATTGCTTCAGGGGAAGACACTTTCCGAGTCCGAGTCGCGCTCGGCCTTCGAGGCCATGATGTCTGGCGACGCGCACCACGCAGAGATGGGAGCGCTGCTGGCACTTTTGGCGACGCGGCTACCAACTGTCGATGAGCTCGTCGGCGCGGCACGCGTGATGCGCGAACGGGTCACTCCAGTTCCAACCACACTCGATCCCGCATCCATTCTTGATACTGCGGGAACTGGTGGCGCGCCGAAGACGTTCAACGTGTCGACTACAGCGGCAATCGTCGCTGCAGCCGGCGGCGCGAGAGTCGCGAAGCACGGAAATCGTTCTCGCACTGGTCGAGGCTCTGCTGAGACCCTCGAACGTCTCGGCGTGTGCATCGACGCGCCACCGACGGTACTTGCCAAGACGCTTGACGAAGTTGGGATCTGCTTCTGCTTCGCGGTACACCATCATCCAGCAGCGAAGTTCGCGATGCCTGTGCGCAAGGCTCTCGGATTCCCCACGATCTTCAACGTGCTTGGTCCACTCACCAATCCAGCGCGAGCACAGCGTCAAATCATGGGTGTCTATGACCGGCGATTCGTGCGTCCTGCGGCTGAAGCGCTCCAACGACTCGGCGCTGTGCGCGCACTCGTGATGCACAGCGGCGACGGACTCGATGAGTTCTCGATCGGTGCGCCGACGCACGTCGCCGACATCACCACCACGAGCATTCGCGAGTACGAGGTTGACGCGACGACACTGGGATTACGCAGCGCGGCACCCACAGAACTCGCTCCACAGAGCCTCGAAGCCGCCGCCCAACTCATGGAAGCGTTGCTGCGAGGCGACGAACGGGGTCCGGCTCGCGACATGACGTTGCTGAGTACGGCGGCGGCGCTGATCGCGGGAGGGATTGTTCTGGACTTCGCCGAAGGTGTGCGGGTCGCTGCACACACCATCGACTTTGGCGACGCATGGAACACGTTCGAGCGCATGCGCGAGATGTCCCGCGCGACTGCATAGCCTCGTATCTCTGGTGCGCAAGAAATAAGTCACCACTTCCGAGGGGTGACCGAAAGCTGAGTTAGTATCGGTGACGTCGATTCGCAGGCGCGATCCAACACTGCCCGAGCGTCTGCGGATACGGCATCGCAGCGCGCCTCACGCCACTGCGATCGAGTCGTGGCGAATGTGGGCGCAGAAGCGGGCGCAGAAGTGGGCGGAAAGGGGGACTCAATGGAAAGAGGCAGCGAGAGCGCGTTCGACCGAAGTCGCACGGACCCGATCGGCGGTGAGCCCTCTGCGAAGCCCAGCACGAAGCCCAGCACGAAAACCAGCACGGGGCGACAGTTCCCCTTGATTGTTCCCGCAGCGACAGCGTTCGTCGTCGGAAGCGCGTCCGCGAGTCTCTTCGCTGGTGCTTCCAGAACAGCCGTGTTCTCAACTTCTGTTCTCGTCATGGTCTTCGCACTTGGTGCGCTGGTCGCGGCGGCTCGAAGACGAGCTCGGGCATCCTGCGCGATGCTTGCCATCGCAAGCGCGTGCGTCGGCGTCGCGTGGGTGTCTTCGACCGCAGCACCGACCAAGATCGCAGTCGACTCGCCATCGCCACCGATCGGGATGCTCTCGCTACCGATGCGCGACGGCTCGCGTCTCGTCATGCGTTCCGAGGGAGCACTCGTTGAGTTGCGAGGTGTCATCGACGAGCCGCCTGAACCGCGACCTCCACCAGACGAACCGGTGGCCCGCCATCGCTTACGCGAGTCTGACCACGAGTTTGTGCTCGCGGCGGCGGAACTGCGCGGGACGACTGAAACTGACTCCGCGGCAGCGGGCACGAGCCGCGGTGCGGTGCAGCAGATCGCTGGGCGAGTGCGCGTGTATGTCACCGGTTCGGCGAAGGGCGACAGTGCCAAGGGGGTCGACGGGGTCGACGGGGTCGATCATGAGGTTGGTCATCGGGTGAGCGTCACTGGGTGGCTTCGGCCCACTCGACCGTCGCCAAACCCGCGGCCACAACGGGTGTCGGTGCCCAATCCGCTTGACGCGATCTCGCCCGCCACGGTCGTCGCCTCGTTGTCCGTGCCGGATTGGTCGCTTGTTCAGAGGGATCAATCATCACCCTCTACTTCCGTGATGTTCTGGAGTGCGTCCTGGCTTGGGTCTTGGGTTCCATCCTGCGTTGGGTCTTGGACGGCGTTTCGAACGAGCGCGCAAGCGTTGAGCGGAAGTGCCGTCGATTCGGCGCTTCCATCGTGGGCTTCGCCTGACGCGCGAATCCTCGTTCGCATGATGCTGCTCGGGCGCGATGGTCGGGCAGGCGATGCGTTGGAAGTTGATTTCGCCAACGCTGGACTCGCGCACCTGGTCGCGATTTCAGGCTTCAATCTCGCAGTACTCGCCATCGCGACGAGTACAGCGACGAGCCGGGTCATCGGTTCACACCGTGCTCGCGCCAGCGTTGTCATTGCCGTGACGGTCGCCTATGCACTCATCGTCGAGCCACAAGCACCGGTGGCACGCGCCGCGATCGTCGCAATACTCGCGGGTCTCGCGGACACCACCCAGCGACGTTGGCGGGCGGATGCGGTGCTCGCACTCGCGGCGGCGACGATTGTGGTTGTGCAGCCGAGCGTCGCAAGCGCTCCGGGGTTTCAACTGACGTTTCTCTCGGTCATCGCGCTGCGGCATCTCGCACCACAACTTCACGCGCGCTGGTACGGCAGCAGCGCGGAGGTGCCCGCAACGCTTCCGCAAGCTGGCGCGTTCATGCTCCGCTCGTTGATCTCAAGCAGTATCAGCGTTTGGATCGCGACGGCTCCGGTTGGCATGTGGCACTTCGGACGCGTTGCGCTTCTTGGCGTCCCGCTCTCGATTCTTGCGATCCCCATCGGGACCGTCATGCTTGTCTCCGCGTTCGCTACGGCGGTCTTCGCGACGTTGGCCGCGCTCCTTCCCAGCGAGCTCTTCCGCACACTTGGAGCGTGGATCGCTGTCGCGCCCGGCGCGGCGACCGCGCTTGGTGCTGACGCGCTCATCTTGATAGCGCGGGTGGCGGGTCAGCTTTCGTTCGCATCCCTCGTCACGCCGCGTCCAGCGCTTGGGTGGTGCTGCCTCGCTACCCTCGCAGCCGCCGTGTGGTGCCGAGGCCGAACGCGGCGCAGTAGCCGTTATGCGCTTGCTGCGCTCGCGCTGGTTTGGATTCCGGTGGTGCTCACCCAACTGCTAGCGCTCCGGCTCATGCCGAGCACCACAGCAGGCGACGGCGGAAGGCGCGATCGAGAATCGCTCCTTGATATCCGCATGCTCGCAGTCGGTGATGGGTCGTGCTACGTCGTACGTAGTGAACACTCGGCGGTGCTGTTCGATGCGGGCTCGAGCTCATCGGCACGAGTCGCGGATGGAATCCTCGGACCGGCCCTCGATGAGGCTGCGATCCGTCGACTCGATGCGATCGTGGTCACGCATCCTGATCTCGATCATTACTCGGCGATCGCACGACTACTCACCCGCTACGAAGCAAACGTCCTGATTGTGACAGATCGTTTTCTCGAAGTGGCGGCGATCGAGCAAGAACGAATCTTGCGTCACGGCGACGGTGCAACGGCATCGACTGGCACTCTGAGTGCGTTGCTGGAAGCGGCTCGCTCTCGCGGGATTCCTGTTGAGGTCGCGCATCGGGGTGATGTGCGAACCTTTGGACGTGCGACGTGGCGCTGGCTTCATCCGCTGAAAGGCGAGCACTACCGATCGGACAATGACTCATCACAGGTTATCCGGGTGGAATGTGCGACTGCGGGTGGCACCAGATCGGTGCTCTTCACGGGCGATTTGGAAACCGAAGGCATGGCATCGCTCCTCGCGGGAGGCGACGCAGTTATACGTTCACTCGACACCGATCTACTCGAGTTGCCCCACCACGGCTCTTGGCGACCAGCGGCCGGATCACTCCTCCAGCGGGTCACTCCACTTCTCGCTCTGCAATCAACCGGCCCGGAGCGCCTCTCTAACGATCGATTTGGCCCATATCTACGCGGCGTTGCACGATGCGTCACCTGCCGCGACGGCGCGACCCGCGCAGAACTCCAGCCTGACGGTGCTTGGTACATCTCGACGTGGACGAACGACGCTTGGCGACCGCACGGATCCGTCCAGCCTGACCACCAAGCGATTTCTGACTCAACGACGCCACCTAGCGCACTTCCGGCAAAACCAAGAGCGCGTGGCTCAGACGCACGGCGTCGCGCACGGGGCCGCGATCCCCCTCGGTCACTTCGATTTCGAGCGATCGCGTCGACAGCCGGATGTGCAACCACTCGCTCGGTGTTTGCGCTCCGACGGTGCGTCGGAATACTTCATGGTCTCCGTCACGAAGGACGACTTCGAACGAGGTCCATCGTGGGTCGGCGTCCGCAGGCGCAATCTCAGCAACAAGCATGCAACCCTCGATGGGCAACTCGTAGTGCGCAACGATCGGTCCACGGAGCGTTAGAGGTGCTGCGTCAAGAGGCCACATGCCAGCGGCTCGCGCTGGTGGTTGCAACTCATAACGCGGCGTCTCGCCCGATACGCGGACCGAGCTCGGCGTTTGTGACGCGAGTGGAATCAACTGGCTCGGCGTCGGGGCGAATCCGCGGATTCCTGCAATGTCAACGGCTGGAGCCGCAGTCGAAAACATGGGAGCGTGCTGAATGAGTACGCGCCTCTCATCGCCGTCTTCCGCTGGCATGTGGGGTGGCGCTCTGGTCGGCAATGCCTGAATCACCGTTCCATCGTCGAACCAGATCCGGGGTCCACTGGGTACCACACTCGGCGTGACGAAGGTGATCGCTGCCACCCGCGCGATCGGCACCCGCGCGAAGTCAGCGGTAGCACCGGCAATCGCGGAGGCTGGAGCGGAGGCTGGAGCGGAGGCTGGTGTGTCACTTGGTGCCGTTGATGATTTCGGCGGAGTGGGTGGTACGTTAGGCGACGAGGTTGGCGATGCCACGGCCGCGCCACTCGTGAACGCCGACTTCGACGATCGCTCAATCACGACCTCTGAGCCCAGCGTTGTCACGATTCCCGAGATGAAATCGCCGTTCCCGAGGAGAACTAAATCTTCCGCGCCCTGCTCTGGCGCCTGCACGCCACGTTGCAGCACAATGGATCGCGTCACGTTGAGGTCGACGCTCCACGAGCCAAGCCACGTGTGTTGCCATCCAAATCCTGCATCGCCAGCTCGCGCCTCTCCGGGAAATCGCTGCCCGTCAGCGAGTTCCAGGGCCATGGTGGCGCTTGGGCCTCGACCAGGCAATCGCGCGATGCTGGACGTTCCGCTCCGCATCGACGCGTCGGTCAGGATGGCAAGACAAGAGCTGAGGAGTCGTTTGGTTGGCCCGTGTGCTGCTGCGCTTGCTGCCGCGTCCGGCCTCGTGCTGGGCTTCGGGTTGGTGTCCACGTCTCGCGCGGCAGGAGCAGCGGGTGCCGTCGTTGGTCGGTTGGAGAGCTCCTCACGAGCCACCGGCCACGTCAAAAGTGTGTCGCCATCGATCGCAAAGCAGCCGATCCGTTGCCGCTCTCCAGTCCGCTCAATGAGCCAGAACTTTGGCTCCTCGCGTTCAGCCGCCGCGCCGACCGGACGCTGATTTGAACTCCCGCTTCCCTGTTCGTCCTGGACCGGCGGCGGCATCAGACGCGCCGGAGCTCGTCGTTGGGGACCAATTTGCTGCGGAGCTGCACTCACTCCGAGCGCGACGAGCGTGGCGACAAGCCCCGTCGCAGCGCACGCAGTTCTCATCCATGATCCAGATCGCCGCGGTGCTCGGCGATCCGCAGTCACTTCTGGAAGATCGGAAGATAGCGCTTGGGCATTTGGAGAATGATGAGCGCCATCGCGGTGCCGTACGACTCGCCTGCCTGATGCTCTGTCCATGAGCCGTTGGCCTCCTGCCGTGCGATGAGTTCGCTACGAATGGCTGGCCACCACTTCTGCCAGCGCTCGCCGCCAGCGAGGTACATCGCCTGTACCGCGTAGTAGTGACCGTAGAAGTAGTGCGCCTGTCCGAGCGGACCACCGTTACCCGATGGCAGCGCGCTTTGAATGAGATAGTCGAGCCCGCGATCGATGGCGTCGTCTTTGTAGACGCCCGCGTAAAAGAGACTCGCTACACCAGCAGCGGTGCGCGGCCACGCGCTGCCGCCCGTGTCTTTCATGTAGCGGAAGCCACCGTCGGCATTCTGGCAATCACGAACGTAGCGAATCGAACTGTCGATGGTCTCTTTGGGCACCTTGATCCCGGCGTTCCGCGCGCTGCGGAGTGCCATGATCTGGCAGATCGTGACGCTCACGTCCGCGTCGTACGGCACGGGGTTGTAGCGCCAGCCGCCTTCGTCATTTTGACTGTTGATGATGAGTTGCACCGCGCGGGTCACCGCGTCGCGAACCCGATCGTCGTCGGGGTTCATGCCATAGATCTCGCCCAAGAACAGCGCGGCGAAGCCGTGTCCGTACATGGGCCCATGAGTCGACTCAGCCGCGAGAAGACCAGTCTCGGTTGCGTGCTCGAGGACGAAGTCGAGCGCCTTCTTCACTACGTCGCCGTACTTGCCTCGACCCGGTAAGTGCCCGTCCGCCATGAACGCGAGTGCGCACAGTCCTGTGATACCGACGTGTCGCCCATACTTTCCGCGACCAAACGAGCCATCAGTGTTCTGAATGCTCTTGAGGTACTCAAGCCCCTTCGCGACGCACACCTCCAGTTCCGGCGTCATCTCGTCTACGGTGGGGTTGTTCTGCGCGCTCGTCGCGATGCGATCGGTATCGGCGTCCTTCTTCGGCGCGGGGCTAGCTGCGGGCGGCGCTGCAACTGCAGGCGGATTCGGAGGAGGAACTGGCGCTGGGGGCACCGGCGCTTGAGCGGGCATTGGTGCCACCGATGCAGTCACTGATAGCGTGGTGACTGTAATCCCGAGTGCTGCACCCATCGCCACCGCCACGACCGCTCGAGGCAGCACTCCAGAGACTCGTCCTGAACTCACTTCGATGCGTCCTCCGCCATGCGGCGGTAGTACTCTTCGGTGAGGCGTTGATAGAGCGATGCGATTCGATCGCGTGAGCCCTGTCGGATGACGTCACGCACCCGCTCCGGCAGGTTGCCCCACTCGGACTGTGATTCGTCAAGCATCTTGCCGCCGTCGACGGGATCCTGCGGTGCCGGTTCCGCACCGCCCCCCGAAGCGCTGCTGCCCGCAGCTTCGCCGGGCTTCTTTGGGTTCTGCTTCGTCTTGGATTCGCCCGGCTTCTGCGCGCCTTCTTTGTCGCCGGGCTTCGATCCAGGCTTCTGTCCTGACTTCTGACCTTGGCTCGGATTGTTGCATTGGCCGCCACCACTCGACTGTCCGCCCTTGCAACGCTTCTTTGCTTCATCGATCAACGTGTCGAGCTTCGCGATCACATCCTGTTGAACCCGCTGCGTGCCAAGGCCAACGTCGGTTTCCTTCGCCAGTCGTTCGGCACTCACCCGCATGCCGCCGAGCGCCTGCCGCATGAGATCTTCGAGAGCTTTTTCGTCGAGGGCTTTTTCGACCCGATCGCGCGCCTTGTCGAGCGCCGGTTGCGCGTCACCCGAGCCGGTCGGCGGAACGGTTGATGGTTTCGTCGCCGCGCCGGGCGCGCTCGGAATTCCAAGGATGTCGTCTAACGACTTCGACGGTTCCGCGTCACCGCTGCGCGCCGGTGATTCTGGCTTGACCGTCGCCGGGTCAGCCGGCTTCACAGGCGCAGCTTGCCCAAGCGCACCACCACAGACGCCACCCACACCCACGATGAGGGCGATGGTGGTGATCCCCCTGATACTCATGATCTTGATGATCCCGGGAATCGAATTCGTCACGCGCTTCATGGCAAGACCTCCCGCAGTTTGACCACGCTGTGGATGCTACCGACGGCGAGTGCCCAAGACGCCATCTAGTTCGACTGATTGCTCATTCATGTCCGTTCGGCTCGCGCGTCGCACTTCTGTTGCTACTCATCGGGGCTTGTCGTCAGGCGGGGCGACTGGTTTCTCGCTCGACTCGTCGTTTGCCTTGTCGTCGGGTGTTTGGGGGTTTGGTTCCACTGGCTCGCCAAGGTTCTCGGCCCCGGGCTGAACGCCGGTCGGGCTCGGAAGCTGCTGGCTCAGGATGAGCTTTTCGAGCAGCCCCATGAGCCGCTCCTGAAGTCGCGCCAACGATGCCAGCTCTGCCGCTGCACCCGCCGACGCTCCGTCAGCATCCAGCCGCTTCGTCCGCTCAAAGAGCTGTACCTGAAGACCACGGAGAAGCTTGAGCTCTGCCACCGGTGGAAGCTTCGACTGCTGGTTTCCGCCGCCACCCCCACCTTGATTCCCGCCGGGAGGCGGATTCTCTTGGAACGGATTGTCGTCGGGCGGACTTGGCGAGAGACTGTCGACGAGGCTTGCGACCGCGTCGGCGATCTGGGTTTCAATGGCAACCGTTCTATCGGTCAGGTCGCCGTCGCCAAGTCGTTGACTTGCTTGCGACGACCAGTCGGCCACGAGCGCGTGCGCTTCCACGAAGATCGTCGATCCTTTGATCTCGGCGTGCTCGTCCACCATCGTTTGCATCGATCGACCGACTTCACCCTGTGCGATCGCGAGGCGCCGGCTTTCAATGAGTGCCCGCCGATCGAGTTTCGCTGCCGGGTCCTTGGGGCGCGTGATGAGCGTTCCGTCGCGAACCCCAAGCTGTTTCTCCAGAATCTGGCGGTATGCGGCGATGATCTCTTGCAGCTTCTTCGCCTGCTCGCGCTGTTCGCTCTGTTCCCGCACCTGCTTCGCCGCTTCGAGCGCTTCTTGAAGTAACGCAAGGCCGCGCTCTTCGGCAGTTTGCGCATCGGGAAGTCGCGCTGGCTTCGCGCGCAAGAAACCTACAGCACTGCCATGGCTATCGGCTGCGCGGTCGAGCGTTCGGGCAATACGACCTGCCTCGCTGCCTGCGGCGCGGGCCTCACCAGCGACGGCCTGTGTGTTCTGAGCGAGCTTCGCCATCGCACGACTTCGTTCGCTGAGTCCGTCTTCGTCGTCCGGACCCGTCACTCGTGCGAGCGCGATGAGTTCGTCCTCATTTGTCTTCACAAGCCGTTCGATGCTCTTCTCCAGACTTTCAAGCGCACGGCGAAGCTCCTCTGCTTTCGCCTTGCGCACGTCATCGAGACCACGTCGCATATGGTCAAGCGCGTCGAGCGCTGCCTGCTGCGATGACTGTGCCTGCTGCATCCGGTTGCCGCGAGCCTCGTCTCCCGCCTGTTCGAGATTGCGCTGAAGGCGACGTTCTTCGCCAGCCTTCGCCGCGTCACGCATCGCCTCGGCGCGGCCTTTGTCGACGCGATCGACCGCATCGGCCCGCTTGCGCAGTTCATCAAGGAGGTCCTGCGCCGCTCGCGCCGCGTCGCGCTGCGCGTCAGCGATGGCGTTGAGTTCATCACGGTCCGCGGGTTTCAGATCTTCGACTTTCTGTCCTATGGTCCGTTCGCCCGCTTTCGCTGTGCGCTTGGTTAGACCCTCGACCTTCTCCCGAAGTCGATCAATCTCGCGCGCCATCGCCCATGAATCCTCGTCGCGATCAAGCAAGCGGATGAGATCGGCTAGATCAGCGCGGACGTCGTCCTGCGCCGCAACCGTATCGGTCGCTGCTTGCTTCTCGTTTTCGGTCGCCTGACGCTGCGCCTCTTCGCGCTTCCGCTGCATGGCCTCACTCGCTCGCGCCGACGCACGACCCGAGCTATCGAGAAGGTCTTTCGACTGATCGAGCGTCGCTCCAAGTTCCTCGTCATTCAGCCGATTCCGCGCAATGCGGTTGCTCAGTTCTTGCACCGCTTCACTTGCTGCACGAACTCGCTCGGAGATCTGTGCTTGGCTTCGTTCCATCGCGGGATCGAATCGACCGTTTTGTGCGGCAGCCGTGAGCTCAGACTGTTGTGTATCGAGTCGCATCGCGGTGCGACGAATGCCTGCGAGCTGCATTCGAATCTGCTTGCCGAGCTCAATCTCACTGATGATTTTGAGTGTTCGCGGCGCGCTTGTCACACGATCGTGGGGTTGACCGTCGAGTTCGTAACTGTCTTCGGCGACCGCTGTGAGCGTGAGAACATCGCCAGGTGCTGCACCGAGCTGTGCAAGATCGAGTGTCTCGTTCATCCGCTCGAGCAACGCCGACGAAGCTTCGGTCACGTCTCTCACTGTGTTCTTCGCTTCGATCCGCGCCCCTTTTCCGCCTTCCTGCCGGACCACGATCAAGCCAGCCCGCGCGAGCCCTACGTCGTCTCGTGCCTCGATTGCTGCGGGCAATTGCGCCGATGCGAGAACGCTTTCGTCTGCCGCCGGCTCAGTGACGGCACACGCTGGCGGTCGATCCTCAACTGCTTCCACTCGAAATCGGATGTCGTCAACGGCGCGAATCCCCATTTCATCTTCGGGGGTCACCTGAATCTCCCGCGGCCCGTGCACCGTCCATCGCAGCGTCCAACGAGAAGCGTTTGATCTCTCGACATCGAGTGTCATGCCATCAAGCGCTGCGCCAGCGAGCATCGACGATGTCCATACATCGATTGGCTCGCGCGGAGGAAGCGGCTTGTTCAAATCAAGTGTGAGTGTTGCCGACGAACCAACGAGCGCGGGCTCGCGGAGCGTCGCGCGCTGATCGGTGCCATCACCAAGCTCTGCGGTTCGCGGTTCGGCGTGCGCAGCCGCATAGGTTGGTGGATCGAGCGTGAGCGTTGCACTCGTGACCGCTGGCGGTTGGACCATCACGATCGACTCTTTGGACGATTCGTGATCGGAGCTGGCAAATCGAACGTCCACAGCGGCCACGCCTGGATCGCCTTCAAGCACGCGCTCGTAGCGGCCGTCCGACTGGCGGGTCATCAAAAGTCGCTCATCGCCCTCACTACCGTCGTCGCGATGAATCCGAACGAGAGCCGAGACTCGCTCGTCCGCACTGTCGCCCTCGTGAAGACGCGCGGCAAGAAGAAGCGGTTGCCCTTTCGGATGGTGCTTGAGTCCGGCCATCAGCGACTCAACGTTCGTTCGTGCTGGCCATTCTGCGCCCATGAAGGGAACGAACAACCGAGTCGCGCCGATGCGCGCGTGCGCCGGAAATACCAGCGCGACGAGTGTGACAACCGCAATGGTTGCGAACGCTGTTGACAGCTCAGCGAACGATCGCCGCGGTGCAAGCCACGAACGAATCGACTCGCCCGACAAGCGTGATGCGAGATCTGAAACGCTGCGCGCCGCGAGAGCGCTTTCGCGATCAGCCCCGGACAGCGCGAACTCGATTCCAGAAGCGAGTCGACCACGAAGGGCAGTTGAAGATCGCTCGATGCGCAGCGCTAGTTGCGTGGGCGTTGGCCGGAATCGAAGCGCGGGGACAATCAATCGCATGACGCCGACAGCGAGTGCTGTGAGTCCAAGCGCGAGCACAATAGAACGAAACACGGTCGGAAAGCGGAAGAGCCAGTCAAGTCCGATGGCGAGCGCTGCACAGCCGCATGCGACGGCTGTGATTCCAATCGCGCGCCGCGACACGATGAGCATGCGGGCGCGATTGCCCAGTCGCTCAAGGTCGCGGATCGCGCCCTGCAAGATTCCGCTCGATGCTCCAACACTCATTCGCAACTCCTTCACTCGGACAATCGGCTGTGTTCGTCATGCCAACCGTAGCCAACGCCGTCCGAGCCACTCGGTCGTCGCAAGACAAATTAGGAGAATCAACGCAAGCGGTGAGTCCCACAACGGATCGAGCGTCGCTTGTTCGGTAACGACACTTCGTTTCGGAAGCAACTCGGGCAACGTGGAGAGCTGCTCGGGCGTCAACACGCTTCCGCCGGTGTCTTCAGCGAGTTGTCGTAGGAGGAGATGGTCCGCCGCCGCACGTCGAAGCTCCTCATCCGGACGATCACACTCAAACGTGACCTCGGAGCCGCTTGCCACGCCGGAGACGATGCGGACCTGGTGACGCCCGACATCCTCAGGAGCGACCGACACAGCGAACTCTCCAGCGCGCCCAGTCCGCGTCAGCTCAACTTCGGTCGTGCGTGTGCCATCGGGCGACGTGATTCGCGCCGAGACTGCTCCCTCGATGCGTCCCGCAGCACCTTCTGTGAGGCGCGCGTCGTTCAGCACGAGTTCGAGCCGAACCGACTGCCCAAGCTGCACGCGAGCTGGCATTGCGCGAACTGTCGCGGCGTCACCGCCTCCAGCGAGCGCTTCACGGCCAAGCATCCGGACAAGCGGAAGCCAAACCTGCTCGGTGTAGCGTTCGCCTCGACCGTACCTCCAGCGCCAAATTTCATCCGTTGCGACGTACACCACTTCACCTGCGCCGTACTTCATTGCGATGACGAGCGGCACTGACGCGGCACTCGCGCCTTCACCTGGCACCGGGACGCCGAAAGCTAACGTCTCTGCCGTAGGTTTGAGTTGTTCAGGTGGAATGTTCTGCGCCCACTCGAGCCGCGACCACCCGACCTTCGGGTCCGCGAGTTCGGCTGGCCATGCGTCACCACCACCTCCGCCTGCCCCGAGCTTGAGAAGGCCGAGCTTCGCGGCCGTAGGTGTTGCGATCATGTTGACCGGCGCTCCCACCGCGGGAAACGCGAGTGGCCCGCGCATCGGAAGGAGGTCGGCGAGTGGCGTTCCTTCCCACGACTTGGGCGTCGCGCGCTCTCCGCCAAGCCAGAGGAGTCCAGTGCCACGCTGTGCCACTTGGTCGCGGATCGCCTCGATCTGCTCAGGCGTGAAGTACCCGGAAGGGACATCGCCCAAGATAATGAGATCAAAGAGCGCGAACTCTTCCTGCGTGCGTGGCAATCGCGCGATCGGCATATTGCCTTCTTGCGCGAAATCGCGATCGGCTGAAAGCATGAGAATCGAGCTGTCGATCGTCGACTCACGAATGAGCAGGTTTTTTAGATACCGGTGTTCCCAGCGTGGATATCCATCGACGTAGAGAACCCGAAGCGGACGATCGACGATTTCGATTCGAGCGTCGCGCTGATTGTTTTCTGCAACAAGATCCGCTGGACCCGCATCGAGCTCGATGCGCCAATCGCGCTGGCCAGCAGCATCGGTCTTCGCGAGGAGTGTGACTGACTTCACTGTCTCGCCTGCAGCGAACGCGGGTACTTCTGTGGTTGCGATGATCGCGCCACTGGTCACGTCGACAAGTTTCACAGTCGCTGGTGCTGAATCGACTTCAGGATTTGGGCGTTCGATCTCAACTTCAATCGGGACTTCATCGCGAACAAACGCTCGCTTTGGAGCGTCGACCTTCGAGATAGCCAGGTCGCCGCGAGGTTCCGAAGAACCAAGCGGCACCACGAACACACGCGCTGCTGCCGCTTGCAGCCGGCGAATAGTGGCGCGGCTCGGCGGGGCGCTGGTGCGTCCATCGGTGAAAACCACAATCCCTGCAATCGGCCGCGCTGCCGCTCGCTGCAACGTTTGTGTCAACACGTCATCGAGTCGTGTGCGATCGCCCGCTGGTTCTCCGAGGCTGACGCCTCCGTCGACTCCGAGCGCTGCGCTGAGATCAAACGCTCCACCTGCAAACCCGAGCCATACGAGCTGTCTGTCTTTCGCGAGCTTCTTCCATGTTTCTTGTGCGCCGTCCACCGCAGAGTGAAGCGTCGCTTCACGCTCGACGGGTGCCGTTGGCGAACCGGCATCACGAATCGTCATGCTTCGACTACGGTCCGCGAGCATGACCACCCAGTCAGCTTCAATTGTTTCGCGCGCGATCCTGAGTGCGGGTGCGGCAAGCAACACTGCAACGAGTACCAGCAGCATCGCTCGCAGTGCACCGAGCGTGATCCGACCTCCTCGTGAACCTCGCAAGCGGGCATAGCTCCACCACGCGACAGCGAAGCAGGCGCACAACACGAGGAACCAAGCCCACCCTGGAAGCGCGGACTCAAAAACCACCCGCGCAGAGGTGGTGTCGGCAGGAATGCCTTCGATACCCAAAAGCCAGCGGACCGTGGGGTGATTCAAACGGCAGCCCCCTGACGCGCGGTGCTACCAGCGAGGAGCGCGCTCGAACCGACGCCGGGATCGCTGGAACTTCCACGCACGATCGCGGCATGCGAGAACATCCGCGCCATCAAAGACTCCAAGATTGCGACGATCGCGACCGCGGCGAGAACCCAAAATGCAATGCCTGTGCCTCGCTCACCGCTATTGAGCTGGCTCACGAACTTCCCGGTTTCAATGAACGTTGGTGTCGCAGCGCCACCTAACCACGTCGCGATGACTTCGCGCGACTGCGGTGAGGGACGAGCCGCGAGTGGATCGATGTTCGCCGCAACTCCACTCACGGCGCGTCCTGTTGCATCAACTACCGTCCAAACACCAGGAACGGTGAGTGGCGACGCAGTGGTATTGGTGGCGGCATCGATGCCGATATGCGTGCCTGTAGGCGAAACGAGTTCAACCGCATCACGAGGTGCGGTGAGTCGATCTCCAACGACTACGCGGTCGGCGCGGCCGATGCGGACAAGCCCGCGTCGAACAATCTCTTGAGCGAATGGCACCATGAACGGCTTCACCGACAGATTCGTCCAGGACAGTTCTGGTGCCGAAGCCACAAGAACGACCAAACCTAAACCAGTACCGCGACCTGCACCATGAGTACCAAGTGGAGAGCCGACCAGTAAGAACGGTGAGCCATCGGAGAGTGCGAGCGCGATGTCGGCGGCCGATGCACCTCTAATCTCAACTCGCCTTGAGACAATGATCGGTCGAAGGAGATCAGGAAGCTCCGCTTCGACGGCGTTGAAAATGCCACTCTGAGGTTGTTCGGCGGCAAAGGTGAGTGGTTCTGTGAGTACTGGCGCATCTACTGCGATTTGCCAGGGCAGAGCGAATTCAGTCGTGAATCGTTCGGTCCAGCGCTGCGCTTCAATCTCCGCGGACGGCATGAATACGGCGAGTCCACCGCGATTGATAAAGTCGCTGAGTGTTGTCCACGCATCGAGCCCGAGCGTCTCTGGCCGCGGAATGAAGAGCGCATCGATGTCGCGGAGTGAGCGAGCATCGACCGATGCTGGTTCGATCTCCGTCACCTCAAGGCCTGGTTGCGCAACAGGCTCGATCGCCCGCGCCAGCCACCGTGATGCGGGGACCTGATCGAGCTCGGCACCGGCACCGAAGCTGCGCCGCGCAACAATTCCCACACGGGTCGCGCCGCGAGCGTCGAAGCTCGCGAATCGAGCATCGTCCAGCGGCATTCGATCTTCGTCGAGATGGGCACTCAATCGCCCTGTCACATTCCGCGCTCCGTCGACCAACGCGCGTACGACAAAGTCGACGCGCGCTGTTGCTTGCCCAGCCTCCATACGCACCTGCTTGGCCGCAACCGCGCCGATTGCGTCGCCATCGAGCGATACACGGACCGTTTGCGGCGGATTCGCGCCGCCAGAGCGATTGAGTTGAACGACGACTGTTACTGAGTCGTCATCAACCGAGCGCTGTGGCTCAATGCTGGTGATCGCGATGTTCGACACATCGTCGTTGGCCGGGGCACGAGCGAGAAGTTTGGCTGCTGCTTGACTCGTTGATTGGCCATCGGAGAGTGCTGTCGGTTTCGGTGAACTTGGATCGACTGAGCCAAGCCGAAATTCACTCAGCACCGCAATCGTTCGTTGTGCATCACGCGTATCACTTCCAGTCTGACCACTGACGGTATTCGCAAGCGACATCGCAGCAGCGAGGTCAGTTGCAGCGGCGGATGGTTCGATCGACTCGATCGCTCGAGCTACCGCTTCACGATCCGTTGTTGCTGGCGCGACAAGTGTGCGAGCGGGGTGTGACGCGAGAACGACACCCACCGCGTCGCCCGGTTGAAGCCCTCGCACGAGCGCGGTCGCTTCGGCGCGTAGTCGTTCAAATCCGCTTGTGTTGGGATCGTTGGCATCGGCGCGAGTCCACGACGACGCACCGTCGTCGAGAACAATCGTGACCAAGCGACGTCCGCTCGTCGCAAACCCGAGTTGCTCTAGCGTGGGTCGCGCGAGTGCCAGGCCCGCGAGACCGAAGAGCAGGCAACGTGCTGCGAGAAGCAGGATCTGTTCAAGTCTGAGGCGACGTTCTTGGCGGCGCAGTGCGGCGATCAAGATTTCCATTGCAGCCCACGAGATCGGCGGCCGGCGGCGACGGAAGAGTAAGTGGATGAGGATCGGAATCAGCGCGGCGCTAAGTCCACCTATCAGAAGGCCCGCGTGAAGGAGTGTCATCCGGCTCGCCTCCCGCGGGCGAGTGCATCCCGGCGGGCTAAGAGGCCCGCAAGCATCGGGCCTGTTGACTCATGCGAGTCCATGCGCTGATAGTCGAACCCGAAACCGCGCGCCGTTTTCTCGATCGCGTCGAGGCGTTCGCGAAGCGCAGCGAGATAGGCGGCGCGCAACGCTGGTGGATCTACTTGAACACGCCCTTCGCCTTCCAACCCGTCGAACGGCGCTGGGTCGGTCAGGTCGAATCGCATCTCTTGTCGATCGAGGACTTGGAGCAGAATGACATCGTGGTGTCGATGGCGAAAGCGCGCGAGCGCGGTCCGCAATTGCGCGACAGGCATGAGAAAATCACTCAACAGAACGATGAGTGCACGATTCGTCACTTTCGAAAGCACCTGCTCTGCAACCTTCGGCAGATTAGCGACACCGTCAACTGGTTCCACTGCGAGCGATTGCACGATCACGCGCCATTGATGGCGAGCGTTCGATCGCTTGATTGAGGTTCTGAGCTCTTCTCCGAACGTGGCCACGCCAACGCGATCACGCTGCTGGAGGCAGAGGTATGCAATTGCCGCAGCGGTCGCCGTGGCATGATCAAACTTGGTCCACGCAACTGACTTGCGACTCGCGTCCGTTCCGCCCCAGCCCGACTTCACATTCAGTGTGCCGAACCGCATGGATGCGCTGGAATCAACCAGCACAACGACATCGAGGTTTGTCTCTTGTACGTATCGCTTGAGGTACAGCTTGTCGGAGCGCCCAAAGACTTTCCAGTCGATGTAACGAACTGGGTCTCCTTTGACGTAGGGGCGATGCTCTGCGAATTCAACCGCGAGACCCTGGTAGGGCGAGCGATGCATACCGCTCATCACGCCCTCGACAATCATCTTCGCGCGAAGCTCGAACGAGCCGAGTTGTGCCAACGTTTCTGGAGCGAGGTACTCCTCGGCTCTCATGCGCTGCGCTTCACTCGATGCTTTCGAACGTACCGCATCCGCCACGGGCGCACTCCTGAGAGAGAAGTCGTTTGGTGATCAAACCGGTCGAGAACCCATTGGGTCAGCGAATGACAGTGTTCATCTCGCGCTCCATCGCTGCATCAGCGCGGTCGATCGGCAACTGATCGAGGAGTGACTGCACGATGGTGTCGGTTGTGACGCCATCAGCTTCAGCGTTGAAGTTCGTGATGATGCGATGGCGCATGACCGGGAGCGCGATCGCACGAATGTGCTCCGGCATGACGTGGGTTGCGCCCGACAGGATTGCCTTCGCTTTCGCGGCCAAAACGAGAAACTGGCTCGCGCGAGGACCGGCGCCCCACGACAGATAGTCACGCACGATCTTCGGTCGTTCACCTTCATCGCGCACGCGTGTCGCGCGCACGAGTCTGAGCGCGTAGCGAATGACGTGGTCCGCAGCGGGAATCTGTCGAACAAGATCTTGTATGCGAAGGCAGTCGTCGCCTGTGAGCACCCGCGCCGGTTCAATCGTGCGCAGTGATGTCGTTTGGCGCACGATCTCGAGTTCCTCGGCCTCGCTCGGGTACTTCACTCGAATGTTGAACATGAAGCGATCGAGCTGAGCTTCTGGCAGTGGATACGTGCCCTCCTGCTCAATCGGATTCTGGGTTGCGAGCACGAAGAATGGCTTCGGAAGTTTGTGCATCACGCCACCGATGGTGACTTGGCGTTCCTGCATCGATTCGAGAAGCGCTGCTTGTGTCTTCGGTGGCGTGCGGTTGATCTCGTCGGCCAAGATGACGTTCGAGAAAATCGGCCCCTTCACGAAACGGAGCTCGCGAGCGCCAGTTGCCTTGTCCTCTTCGATGACTTCCGTACCCGTCATGTCTGAAGGCATGAGGTCCGGCGTGAACTGAATGCGAGAGAATCCCAAGGAGAGCGTCTTGGCCAGCGTTGAGACGAGAAGCGTCTTCGCGAGGCCGGGCACGCCTTCAATGAGTGCGTGTCCACCGCAGAAAAGTGTGATGAGCGCTTGTTCGAGGACGTCGTCCTGTCCCACGATCACCTTGTGCGCCTCGGCCTTGATTCGCGCGAAGGCCTGCTGAACCTCAGCGACTGCGTCCGGGCCGCTCGCGAGGATCGCGGGTTGGTTTGTTGATCCCCCCCCTGTACCGCCAGCACCTGACGAGTCGAACAGTCGATGGTCGGTCATGCATTCTCCCAAAGAGCAAAGTTGACAGCGAAGTGGAGAGCGACGTGCTGGACGAAAGAGCGAGATGCTGGACGTTGGCGTGCGGTCTCACGCGCAATTCACGACGCCGAGCAAGTATAAGGATCGGCAACTGAGGACCCCATCCGTGCCCGAACTGCCGGAAGTCGAGCATCTTCGCCGGTCACTCGTCCCCTTCGTCGAAGGCGCAAGGGTGATTCGAGCCCAACTCCATCGATCAGACATTCTTGATCGAAGCGCGGTGAGTTCGAGACTCTCGGCGCGCGACGCCCTGCTCTTCAACCGGCACATCACCTCGATTCAGCGCCATGGAAAACAACTCGCGCTCATGGCCAACGACGGTGCCGTGCTTTGCGTACACCTCGGAATGTCCGGTCAACTGACGCTGACCGAGGCGGATTGTTTGGTGACTCAACAAAACCACCAGCACGCCGAGTGGCTGCTGCAATTGTCCGATGGATCGCGAGCCAAACTCATATTTCGCGATCCGCGCCGGTTTGGTGGATTGTGGCACCTTCCATCTCGCGCCGCGTTGGACGAGCGATGGGCCAAGCTTGGACCAGACGCGCTTGCGATAACGGCGGCCGCACTTGCGGGAGCAGTCGAACGCGCGCGACGCCCGATCAAGAGTGTTCTCCTCGATCAGTCGCTCGTCGCGGGTGTCGGCAACATCTACGCCGACGAGGCGCTTTTTCGCTCGAGAATTGCGCCAACGCGACTCGCCACACTGCTGAACCAATCCGAGGTCCATTCCTTAGCAAAGGCTGTTCGGCAGATTCTGACCGAGGCGGTCAACTGCGGCGGATCAACCGTCAACGACTACGTCGACGCCAGAGGGAAGCCGGGCAGCTTTCAGCGCTCGCACAAGGTCTACGGCCGCGCGGGGCTCGAGTGCGATCGCTGCCCCGCCATGCTCGTCTCTAGCCGGCTGGCGGGACGGACCACCGTGTGGTGTCCAGACTGCCAACCGACGGGACTTATGCACAGCCGGACAAAGCTCTAGATTCCGTTCCTTGGGGCTCTTATTCACACGTCATGCACTGAGCGAAATAACTGATCCGTTGGCGGACGCACGCTCGCTTTGTGGTTGACATGTGTTGGTTCCCTTTCCCCTGTGATGAGAATGAGTTCATCATCTTCATAGAGAAGAGCCCTGTCTGAATGTGGACAACTACGCAACCACAGGCACAAACCACTGCAAAAACAAGACTTAAGACACAGTATGCAAGTGCATCACCTGCCAGTTAGCTGACAACAAGCGCCGCTCACGTCCTGCTCAAGTTTTGGTTCGGCGACATCGGCAGTTTCTGCCTACCAAAAGGTACCTCGAGAATTGATCCACATCACGCCCACGCCTGCGCGACCGGCAACGACCGACAGTTTGTCCACCGGAAGCCGAGCGCACGCACTCTGTTCCTGAAGCTGTCCCCGGTTGCCTGAAACTTTGAGCTTCCTTCGAGCTCGCTTCGAGCTCTGGGACGTCACCGAACGCGCTGGATCAACTGTTCTTCGAGCCGAGAGACATCGGCGAGCAGCTTGGAATCTCCACCACGTTTCGAGTTGATCGTCTTGATGGCGTGCATGACCGTGGTGTGGTCGCGGCCACCGAAGTACCCGCCAATCTCCTCAAGGCTGTAGCGAGTGTGCTTCCGTGCCAACCACATGCAGACCTGCCGGGGTAGGGCAATCGACTTGTGACGCCGCTTGGAGAGCAGATCGGTCAGCTTGACGTCAAAGAAGCGGCTGACCTCCTCGATGATCATCTGGATGGTCGGCTGCCCGGCACCCGCACCGTTCGTGCCGTCGGACAGCGCCTGCTTGGCGAGTTCCAGGGTGATCGGCGAGTTCGTCGCCATTGCGACGCCGCGAATCTTGGTCAAAGCGCCTTCAAGTTCACGGATGTTCGAGTCTATTTTCGCGGCGATATAGGCCGGAACGTCGTCTGGAAGGTCCAGATCGTGAATTCGGGCCTTGGACTTCACGATCGAGACGCGCGTCTCGTAGCACGGCCGGTCGATCCGCGCGACGAGCCCGCAGGAGAATCGGCTGGTCAGACGCTCCTCAAGGTCGGGAATCTCCGACGGAGCCGCGTCGGAAGACAGGACGATCTGCCGTCCCGCCTGGTAGAGGGCGTTGAACGTGTGGAAAAACTCTTCCTGAGTCTGCTCGCGCTTCGAGAGGAAGTGGATGTCGTCGATGACGAGCAGATCAGCCGTGCGAAAACGCGACCGGAAGTCACCCATCGAGCCAGCCCGAACCGCGTCATGGAAAAGGTCCATGAACGTGTTGCAGCTGATGTAGCAAATGCGGGCACGCGGGTTTCGACGCAGCACGGTCTGACAGACTGCCTGGAGCAGGTGCGTCTTTCCCAAACCGACGCCGCCATGCACGAAAAATGGGTTGTACGCGCGGCCAAGCTTCTCTGCGACCGCGATAGCCGCAGCGTGAGCGAGTCGGTTGCCCGGACCGACAACGAAGTTGTCGAAGGTGTAGTCTGGACTGAGCAGCGTCTGATCGTCGAGCGTGGGAAGGGAGAGCCCCAAGTCGCGTCCCAAGTCGCGCCCCTCACCAGTGACGCTCCTCGCGTAGCTGTTGCCCCCATACCCATCAGCAGATCTGGGCGCCGATTCGTCAGTTGAATTGTCGAACGCCTCTTGCTTGACCGGTTGGGTAGTCAGCAACCTAGGCTCCGGAGCGCGCGGGGTCGTAGAAGCGGGATGCGGCATCGGGAACGTTGCAAGCGTTGTGCTTACGCCCCCGCCAGCGCGATCGTCACCCGGCTGATCAGAGCGATGATGAGGCCGACGATCAGAAGTCACACTTCCTGGCCGCGCGGCCGGCACACTACTAGTCGCGTTGCGCGCACCGCCGACCGCCATCAGTGGTATCTCGCCACGACCGAGGCGGCGCTCACCAAGCGCCTCCGGAGGACTGACACTCTCTGGAAGTTCATCAGGTCCAACGAACCGGACTGCGAGCAACCGACCAGTGACCGCCTGAGTCGCTTCAGTGAACTGTGGCATGCACTGACGCTGGAGGTAGCGCAATTGCACAGGCTCACGCACCAAGAGCATGAGCACCCCGGACTGCACGTCGAGTGGCTCGACATCGTCGAACCAGTGGCGGCAAAGATCCGGGAAGTGCTTGCGCAGGTAGGCGTTGATCGACACCCGGATCTCAGGATCAAGACGCGGCATCAAATCGTCCCATCACTTTGCCCATCGCGGGATTGTCCGACGCTGGGCCGATTTTGAAATTGACTCAGAAGAACGCGGCGCGGCACACATGCGATGCCGCAACAGCAACGTTCGGAATGTAGAGCGCTCTTCACGAAGCGTCAACCATTCGTCTCGTGAATCTCAACGTCTCGCTCAACAACGCTTTTTTGCGGTAATTCCGCGCGATCTTCAGCTTCTGCGACTTGACGTTCGTAGCGCTGTTTGTTCGTGCGGAAGTCCATGAGCAAGTGCACACGATGCGCGTGCGCGCCTCCATCCATCGTCGTCACACACTCGCGAGCGAAGGGAATCGCCGTGCGTCGCGAGATGTGTGTGAGAACAACATACTCAGCCTTCCACACTTGCAACAACGACGAGAGATCGTTCACGTGGAGATGCTTTCCGATCTTCGCGCGCGAGCGATGTTCGCTCTCGAAGAACGTGCACTCCGAGATGATCACCTTTGCGTTAGCAAACTCATCTCGAAAGAGGAACGGTCCAGGCTCGGTGTCGCCGGTGTACGCGACCAATGGAATCTCGATCGTGCGCGTGATCTCAACCCCCTGCTGCTTCAGATCGCGCAGGCGATCCTGAGGAAGATCGTGGAACTCATCCTTCAACTTGCTGCGTCGCTCAATCACAACAAAGCCTAGGCTCGGCGCGGTGTGACTCGTTTCAATTGCTCGGAGGAACAGGTTGTTCTTGAGTTCGAAATCCGAATCGGGCTCGAGCGCGATGATCTCGTGAGGCGTCCGCTGAAGTTCGAGATCAATCCACGCGCGCATCATGGCGCGGAGTGGCTCAGCGGCACGCGGATGACAAACACAGCGCCCGGTACCGATCTTCTGGAATTGTCGTTGACTAAACCAGTACGGCAGCCCGCCAAGATGATCCATGTGGCAGTGCGACAGTGCGATGGTCGGAGCGGAGAGGCTCGCCCTTGTGCACTGGCCCATGTCGAAACACAGATCCAGTTCCGGGACCTGAATCACAGTTTGTTCACCCGCCACACTGATCCCCTGGATGCGGAACGGCGGGAGGTAAAGAAACCCCAATTGCCCCTCGCGGGGCGGCATGCTTGGAATCACGCGAATGCTCCTTCGACGGCCTGCTCGGCCATCGGGACCGAAAACGGCGACGATAAAGCACGCAGGTACTCGCCGTCAATCGCTTGGAATCCGTGATGCAGCGACGGAAGTCGGACCGTGCAAGCGCCGATGACGAGGAGCATGCACGGGAACACTCCTTCTGGTGGACAACCGCGTCTCCAAAGCGAATACGCGGACGACCCCGACATGCGGGATATCGTCACGTTCTTCGTGAACGACTTGAACGATCGTGTCTCCGCGATCGGGGCGGCGGTTGATTCCGACGATCGGGCGCGGCTTCGAACGCTTGCACATCAGTTGAAGGGTGCAGCGGGCGGATACGGCTTCCCGACCATTGGAGTCGCTGCCGCGACACTCGAGCGCGAGCTGCTCAGTGACGAGGCCAGCATGGCCGCACTTCACGACAAGGTTGAAGACCTCCTTCAGCTTTGCCGCGCGGCGATGGGCAGCAAGTACGACTCAAAAAAATCCCGTTAACGAAACAAATAGCGTCAGAACACCGGCCCCTGATCGGCACAGGAGAACGGCGTGGCAGAGTCAATTGCGGACCAAACCAATCAACTCCAAGAAGAGCGACGTCCGCGACTTCTCGCGATCGACGATTCCGATCTCATTCACAAGCTGTTGCGCATTCGCTTGCAGCACGAGCGACTAGAGCTCCATGCGGCGTTGACCGCGAAGGAAGGCCTGCGCCTTGCGAAAGAACTACAGCCGGAAGTCATTCTGCTCGACATCGAGTTGGGCGATTCAGATGGCTTTCAGGTTCTCACGGAACTGAAAGCCGATCCCGATACGCGCAGCATCTCGGTGATCTTCATCAGCGCCTTCAGCGAGCCCGTTGATCGTGTGCGTGGGCTGGATCTCGGCGCGGTGGACTTCATTACGAAGCCGTTCGAGGTCAATGAACTCACAGCACGAGTTCGGTCGACGCTACGGCTTCAAGCTGCGATGCGCATGTTGTCCGTGAAGGCGCAGATCGACGGACTTACCGGTCTCTGGAACCGAAAGTACTTTGATACGCGACTCGATGCAGAGTTCGCGGAAGCGCGGCGGCACAACAAGTCGCTGTCGCTGATCATGACCGACATCGACAAGTTCAAGTCGCTGAACGACGGCTACGGACATCCGTTCGGCGATGTTGTGCTTGAGGAGTTCTCTCACATTCTGAGCTGCGGCCGCGGGAGCGATGTCGCCTGTCGGTATGGCGGAGAAGAGTTCGCCATCATCCTGCCGAGCACGAGCATTGAGTCTGCGCACGACGTCGCCGAGCGACTCCGTGAACGTCTTGCCGCCTGTAAGTGGCCAAGGCACGACGAACTCAAGGTGACTGCGAGTTTCGGTGTTGCGGACCTGAGTTGCGTCGGTGCCAGTGCACAACCGAAGGCGCTCGTCGAAGCCGCTGACAAGGCGATGTACGCGGCGAAGCACGGGGGACGAAACCGGGTCGAGATCGGCGAATGCGTCGAGCCTCGGCTGCGGAAGTCGGCATAATTCGTTCGTGCCTCACCTGCGCGACGAAGCGATCTGTGTCCGTCATTGGGATTTCTCCGAGACGAGCCAAACCGTCAGCTTGTTTTGCCGCGATCACGGACTCTTGCGCGGTCTCGCCAAGGGAGCGAAGCGGGTTGGCGGAAGATTCTCCGGCGGCTTCGACCTGTTCTCGTGTGGGCAGGTCGTTGCAATTGTGAAGCGCGAGAATGAGCTCTCGACCCTCACCGAGTGGGCTCTGCTCCGCTCGTGGCGATCGCTTCGAAGCGACCTTGCCGCCAATCAGGCCGCCTACTACATGGTCGATCTCGTCCAGCGCCTCCTCGGCCAAGGCGATCCGCATCCAAGGCTCTACCTCGCGATGACGAACGCGCTCGACGCGCTCGAGCTGGGTGACGTCGCACGAGCGACACTGCAGTTTCAGTGGACGATTCTTGACGAAACGGGATACCGGCCGCGCCTCGAAATGCCCAACGACACCGCGCAGACGCTGGCATTCGATCCTGAGGCGGGTGGTGTTGTAGACGTAGCGACACCGGGATCATGGAGAGTTCGCCGACAAACGCTCGAGTGCCTCGCCCAGTTGGCCGATGGCGCGCCCGATCAGAACGGGATTCAAACAGAGCTGTCACCTGACAGCGTCGCGCGGGCAAATCGACTTTTGGCGGCCTATCTACGGCATGCGCTGGGCACCCAGCCACAGACGATGCGGCAGCTCTTTCCAGGCATCTAACAAATTGCGGACGAGGTCCTCCGGAGGAGGTGAATCACTCGATTCATCGAACCGATCACCTTCGAAGGTTGTGGCGTTGCGCCGCAGCCCGCCGCTCACCGATTGCGCCTTTGAGGAGTTCGATGAATTACGCCACTCTTGAAAAAGTGCTCGCATCACCTGACCTTCCGTCCCTGCCAGCGGTCGCGTTGAAGGTGTTGGAACTCACAAGCAAACCTGACGTGTCGTTGAAGCAGGTGGCGCAGGTCATCGAGAACGATCAAGCAATCGCCGCGAAGGTGCTTCGCACTATCAACAGCTCGTTCTATGGGCTCTCAAAGCGATGCGGATCGATCCAGCAGGCGCTCGCGCTGCTCGGCCTTCAGACGGTCAAGGGGCTTGTGCTTGGCTTTAGCCTCGCGAAGTCAGTTGATGGTGGAGGCGAGAGTGAGATCTCATTCGACTTCATTTCGTACTGGCGTCGCTGTATGTACTCCGCTGCTGCTTCAAAACACATTGCGGCGTCGACGCGCCGCTGCGACCCCGATGAGGCCTTCGTTGCGGCGCTGATGCAAGACATCGGCATGGTCGCGTTGTGGCGGGCGCTCGGTGATCAGTATCTCCAAACACTCGACGTCGCTGGCAAGCAGCACTCGAAGCTCTGTGCGATCGAACGGAAGGCGTTTGAGATCGATCACGCCGCCGTCAGCGGCGAGATGGCAAAGCGTTGGCGCTTCCCTGAATCCATGGTCGAAGCGCTGCGATGTCACCACGACAGCCAAAAGGCTCCGGTGGAGGCCGCTGGGATCGCCCAAGTCGTGGAGATCGGCGGGCTTGCGGCAGCTCTCGTCGCAGGCGGCATCCGCTCTGAGGACGGCGTGAACAGATTCTGCGCCGCCGCGAATGATTGGTTCAACATCAAGAGCACGCCAGCACTTGGCATGCTTCAAACGATTGCCGATCTCGCGCAGCAGATGTCACGAGTGTTCGGCCTCAATGTTGGCGAGAAAGCAGATATCGACGGCATCATCCATCGCGCGCAAGCGATCCGAGATGATCAGTCGCTCCCGTCGATCAATCTTGAGCAGGTTGTTGAAGACGAAGCTCGCGGTGCGCTCGACTCGGTGACAGGCTTGCCTGAGCGCGCGGTGTTCGTGCGTGATCTCGACCTCGGGTTCAGTGTCAACGCACAGGGCGGCGACGGCACTGGCATTGGTGTCTGTCTCATCTCACTGGATGGCGTCCGCGCGATCAACAACCGACTCGGACCAAGCGCTGGTGACCGCGCACTCGCAGCCGTTGCGCCAGCGATTGTCGAGGGCCTTGGGCGATTCGGGCGAGCCTATCGATTCGTTGGTACGGCGTTCGTCGGGTTACTTCCAAAGACTGACGGCGAACAGCTTGCCCGCGTTGCTGAGTCCATTCGAAAGAAGATTGCCGAGACGGTGTTTCGTATCGAGACGGGATCTGGTCCAGAGAGCGTCCAATTTTCGGTGTCCTGCGGCATCGCCCTCAGTGACGGCCAGAACTCTGGAATCGCGAATCGCGAGCACCTCGTTCGTGCTGCGCTCAGTGCATTGGCGGCGGCGCAGAAACAAGGCGAGAACTCCATTGCACGCTACACGCCGGGCATCGCGAAAGCCGCGTAGCAGCCTATGGCGAGAGTGCTTTTGAAAGCGAAGAAGTTCATTCCGCCGGAACGAGGCGCGTGACCAATCGCGGCTTCAGCGGCCACTCACTGACGTAGCGAGTGAGGTCCGCGATGGAAACTCGTTCGATCCGGTTCAGCTCTTCTTCGAGTGGGCAGTATTCACCGCGATAGGTCAAGATTGTCCCGAGTCGGTTCATGCGCCCAGCGGGGCGCTCGCCGCCCAGAGTGACACCAGTCGCGATTTTGCTGCGGGCGCGAAGTAGGTCATCGTCCGTCACGCCGTCAATTGCGTTCGCGAGCTCCCGCCGGCAGATCATCTCCACTTCAGCCGCGTCCTTTTGATCACACACTGCGGTGACGAGCAGCTCACCAGTTCCATCACGTCCGTCGTACTGCGCGCTCGCATCTTCAGCTAAGCCGGTTTCGACGAGCGACCAATAGAGTCGCGACCCATCACTGTCACCAAGCACTTGCGCCAACATCGCGGCGACGTATCGATCGCGGTGGTTGATGTCAGGGGCTGGGAGCCCCATCAAGAGGTAATGACGGGACGCGTTCTTCATTGGAATCGTTTCGTCCTTGTCCGTCACATCCCAGTGCGGAAACGAACGATCCGGCTTCGTCGGCGTCCAGCCAGCGCAGAGGCCGCGCACGTGTTCCACGAGCGCGTCGAAGTCCACGCGTCCAGCCGTTGCGACGATCGCGTTGTCTGCTGAGTAACGATTCTCAAAGTACCCAGCCATTTCGTCGCGCCGGAGCGAGCTGATGGTGTCCTTCGTTCCCAGAACTCGATGCGCCAGTGGATGCGCACCATAAAAGAGTTCCATCGCACGCTCGTAGAGCACCCAAAATGGTTGATCCGCGTACATCGCGATCTCTTCAAGAATGACTCCGCGCTCTTCGTCGAAGTCTTCGACGCGGAGCGCCGGACGCAGAATGTCAGCGAGAATCTCAGTCGCAGCCGCCAGGTGCTCGGGAAGCACGTGCGCGAAGTACGCGGTCATTTCAGACGTCGTATACGCGTTGTGGCTAGCACCAATAGCGTCGAAGTCATTGTTGACCTGCTCGGCAGTCCGCTTCGCGGTCCCCTTGAACATCATGTGTTCAAGGAAATGACTGACGCCCATCAAACGCGATGACTCATCCCGCGCTCCAGTGCGAAAGAAGAACCCGACAGATGCCGTGTGCGCGGCAGGGTCGGTCTCGCCGACAATCTGAAGGCCGTTCTCAAGTGTGACGCGACGGAAGGTGACTGGCATGATTCGTGATCCTACTAGTCCGCAAGCACCACGACGTCGTCGGGATCGATGGCGAGTGTGACGGGGGCACCGGGGTGGTGTAAGCCGCGTGGATTAAGTTCGAGTGTCTTGAGCTCGATGCCTACCGCCGTGCGAACGCGGTGCTGCGTGAACTTCCCGAGGTAGATAGATTCGACTTGCTCGGCTCGGAACGCGTTCGGAGTTTCAGCGGTAGCGACATGCAACGCCTCAGGCCTGAGTGAGACAGTGACGTTGCCCTCGCGCGGCGACTTCCGGGTGAGACCGCGCGCGGAGAGCCGCGCGAATGGCGTTTCGATATCGAGCGTGTCGTCTCGTCCTGAGACAACGCGACCGGCGACAAAATTCGTCTCACCGAGGAAGTCGGCGACGAATCGCGACTCAGGCCGCCGGTAGAGTTCGCGCGGTTTTCCTTCCTGCGTAAACCGGCCGTCCTTGAGTACGACCATGCTGTCAGCAACCGAAAGCGCTTCCTCTTGATCGTGCGTGACGTATACGGCCGTGATCCCAGTTCCAGTCACGATGCGACGGATCTCCGTCCGCATCTCAAGCCGAAGTTTTGCATCAAGATTCGATAGCGGCTCATCGAGTAGCAGGACATCAGGTTTGAAAACTAACGCTCGCGCGAGCGCGACTCGCTGCTGCTGACCGCCAGAGAGTTCGGTGGGTTTTCGCGCGCCGAGGTGTGCCATCTTGACCATCTCAAGTGCGGCGGCGACCTTCGCCGCAGACTCAGCTTTCGGCGTCTTCCGCACATCGAGCCCGAACGCGACGTTTTCAGCGACGCTCATGTGAGGCCAGAGCGCGTAGCTTTGGAAGACCATGCCTGTATTACGGCGATTCGCTGGCAAGCTGCTGACGTTGCGATCGTCGAAGTAAATTTCCCCAGCGGTTGGCTCAACGAATCCAGCGATCATGCGAAGAAGCGTGGTCTTGCCGCAACCCGACGGTCCGAGCAGGAAGGTAAGTTCGCCCGTCTTCAGCACAAGCGACACGTCATCGACCGCGGCGACCTGGCTTGGGCCGGAACCGTAGATCTTTCGGACGCGCTCGAGACGAATCGCGGTCATGGGGGGGTGGAGCATACCGAACGCGCGTTTACGATCAGCGTCTATGGATCCGCGACTTGAGCGATACCGACGTATGCAGGCATGGCGCGCCAAGCCAGCGTCCGAGCCCTCGATCGCTCCGTACCTCGCCGGATTCGTCAAAGAGCAGTCGAAGCTCGCGAAGGCGCTCGGGGGCGTTGCGGAGGCGTTCGAGGCGCTGATCCCGCCAGACGTCGTCGCCGAATGCACACTCGTAGGCTTGAAGGCCGGTGTCTTAACGGTCGAAACGCGCTCAGCCGGAGCGCGGTACGCGCTCGATCGTATTCTGCGCGCTGGCGGCGAAGCGTTGCTGCGGGAGCGAGCGCTCGCGGGTGGGACGAAACTCACACGCGTTCGGCTCGTGAGTTCGCACAACGACTAACAAACAGCGTCATGCACGAAGCTGGTCCAGCATAGTCCATCGCGCGAACGCCGTTTCGATCTCTTGTCCTACCGCAATGAGGCGAGTCGCGGCCTTGGTAATGTCTCCCGCGGCCGATTGATAGAAACCTGGGGCCGCCATGCGAGCCTCAATCGCGCGCTGTTCTACTTCGAGTCGCTCGATCTTTGCTGGCAGGGTGGCGAGTTCCGTCGCTTCCTTGTTCGTGAGCTTCCGCGCTTTGACGTTGGGGACGAGTGCGGCTTTCACTGCAACCTTTGGCACCGGCACTGGCTTTTCTTCTTCCCGATCGAGCGGAGGTGGTGCCGTTCGACCACTCACACGAACGTAGTCGTCGTAGCCGCCAGCATACTCCTTCACGATGCCATTGCCTTCGAAGACGAGCATGCTCGTCACGACGCGGTTCAAGAATTCACGATCGTGGCTGACAACGAGAACTGTGCCCGCAAACTCAGCGACAAGCTCCTCAAGTAGTTCCAACGTTTCAGCATCAAGGTCGTTTGTCGGTTCGTCGAGAACTAACAAGTTTGCTGGTCGCGAGAAGAGCTTCGCAAGAAGCAAGCGATTGCGCTCTCCGCCGGAGAGAATTGACACCGGTGAGCGCGCGCGGTCGGGCGTAAAGAGAAAGTCCTCGAGGTAACCGATGACATGACGGGTTCGGCCGCCGACATCGATCGTGTCGGTTCCGGTGAGGTTCTCTTGAACTGAGCGCTTCTCTTCGAGGCCTGCGTGAAGTTGGTCGAAGTAACCGATTTCGAGCTTGGTTCCGCGCTTCGTCGTTCCGGCAGTCGGGGTGAGCTCGCCAAGAAGCAGCCTGATGAGCGTGGTCTTGCCCGCGCCATTCGATCCAACGATGCCGATTCGATCTCCGCGCAGGACGGTCGTCGAGAGGTCGCGCACGATCGGCGCTTGGCCTGGATATGCGAACGCAAGATCGTTCGTCTCGACGACAAGTTGACCACTGCGGTCGGCTTCTTGCGACACCATTCGAACGCTTCCCAGTCGTTCGCGACGACCACCGCGTTCCTCACGGAGGCTCTCGAGAGCACGAACGCGACCTTCGTTGCGCGTGCGACGCGCTTTGATGCCCGTGCGAATCCATACTTCTTCGGCTGCGAGTCGCTTGTCGAAGAGTGCGTTCTGTTTTTCTTCCGCCTCTAGTTCTGCCTCTCGGCGTTCAAGGAACGTCGCGTAGACGCACGCCCAACCACGCAGATTTCCGCGATCAACTTCGACGATTCGCGTCGCGACACGATCAAGGAACCGGCGATCGTGGGTCACGAACAAGACAGCACCGGACCAGCGTGCGACGAAGTCTTCGAGCCACGCGATGCTGGCGATGTCGAGATGATTCGTTGGCTCGTCGAGCAGCAGCAGATCTGGTTCGACGACGAGGGCTCGCCCAAGCATGGAGCGTCGCTTGAGACCAGCGGAGAGCGAACCAACCTCTGCATCTGGGTCGAGATCAAGTCGATGAATTGTGGCTTCGACGATGGGCAACTTTGCCCAGCCGTCGGTGTGATCGAGAACCTCTTGCGCTTCGTGAAGCGCGTCTTCATCGCCAATGATTTGTGCGCGATGAAAACGAGCGAGCGCGTCACCTGCGGCGCCGAGTCCGCTTGCGACCACTTCGAATACGGTGCCGTCGAGACCGATGGGAACTTGCTGGAGGAGCGTCGCGACGTGCAGATTTGGCTCACGCCACACTTCGCCAGCGTCAGGCGGATGTTCACCCGCCAGAACGCGAAGCAGCGTGCTCTTGCCAGCGCCGTTGCGACCGACGAGTGCGATGCGATCGCCGCGCTCGATGCTGAGGTCGACATGATTCAGTAGCGGTGGGCCGCCATGACCGGCGACGAGATCGGTGATACGGAGGAGTGCCATATCAGACTAACCCGCCGACCGAAGTGGATCGGAGACTTTCGGGAAGCGCGCTGGCGCGACCCTCGCGGTCGAGACACGCCAACGTCGTCTCCGCGGTCGCGAGGAGATCGTCGCCGCGCCGCAATTCGTACGAGTGTTCTATTTTCACATGACCCATGTCGTCGAGCGTCGTGACGAGTGTGAGCACGTCGTCGTACCGAGCTGGGCGCTTGTACTTCACCATCAGTGAGACCACCGCGAGAAAGATGCCCTCGGCTTCAAACGTTCGGTAGTCGCGCCCAGTCGTCCGTAACAGCTCGGTGCGTCCCATTTCAAACCAGATGGGGTAGACGCTGTGATGCGCGACTCCCATGGGGTCGCATTCGCAGTAGCGCACCCGGAACTGCATCAAGTGTTCACTCGTGGTTGGAATCATGGGCGTCGCACTATACGGACGTTGGCGTGGCGTCGTGACCACACTCAGGACAGCGCGATCCTGGCGGACGCGGATAGCCGCAGTGCGGGCATTGTTGTACTAGCGCGAGCGACTTCACGATCGAGCGGTCGAGCGCCCAAATGACCCAGCTGGCCATGAACGGTGGAATGGAGAAGGCCGTCGCGGCGAGGGCTGCTGTCCAAGTTGCGCAGTGACGCGGCGTCACAGCAGACAACCAGAGTGGCAAGAAGGGCACGAAGATTCCAACAACGAGCGCGGCATACGTCGCGCCGCGGAGCAAGACTCCGAATCGGCGCGATATTGCTTCGTCGAGCACAAACGAGCGTAGGAGCCGATTGAAGCCACCGCGGCTCGCGAGCAAGCCGCCAACGATGAGCACGATTGCTAACAATCCGATGAGCGAGTGTGTCGTGCGAAGGTCCCTCGCGGCATCGATGAGTTCTGCGGCGCCAACGAACAAGACGAGCGCAACGCCGAGGGCGAGTACGAAAAGCGATGCCACGAGTTGACGTTGTCCGCCACTACGGAGGAGCGTTACGACGGCGATAGGGAATGCAACGATCGCGACTAGCGCGGCAATACCCCCGGCGATAGCAAACACAGTCGGTGCCGACGCGGGCAGAGTGTCTGGCGCGATTGCAGCGCCAGCGATAGCGAGCACCACGATGCCAATCGTCAGCGCGGTGAGGCCGAGCGCGTGCAGCCCCATCCAGCGCAAGTCGTGCCAAGCGTTGGGCAGTGATCCTTCGCTTCCAGCGTGCTCACTCACTCCAACTCCCTCGAGGGTTGTCGAATCGGCCATACCGTTGGTACCTGGAACGGCCGGGCGGCCAGCATGTTGAGCACCGAAGTGAGATCAACGGGCCGATACGACCAGCAGTCGACACCGATGTCCGTGGATCGACCCTCTTCGGCAAGTGTGCCGTGTACGTGGCCATACAGGTGCAATGCGCCACTCGGCCAACCTTGCCACTGCCGCAACGGATAGTGCGAAGCGACCACGCGCAGTGGCTTCGCAGTGCTCGCGCCGGGCCAACCCTTCCATGTCAGGACGTCGTGAGTCTCCTCGAACATTCGGTCGAACCAGCGAGCGCCGACTGGATCAACGTTGCCGCGCACGAGCACGATGGAGGCGCACGCAATTCCATCACGCACGGCACGCAAGCGAGCACGCTCCAACGTTGTCCACGTGTGGTCGCCGCCAAAGTCGCCGATATGGAGGAGCACATCGCGCTTCCCCACACACTCATTGATAGCTGCAACGAGCGCGCCATCCATCGCATCGACACTAGCAAACGGCCGGGCAAACTTCTGGAACGCGACAGCGTCGCCGAAGTGGGTGTCGGCGGTAACGAAGACGTTTCGGCGGGGTTTCCAGAGATCCACGCCGTCATTGTCGCAGGAAGAATTTCTCAGCGCGCTGCCGCGCGGCGAAACAACGCACGAACGCGGCGCTGCGGTGGCGTTTCGTCGTCCGTCACAAGTTCGAAACCGCTCTGAGAATCGAGACCGTGTTCTGCCGTAAGGCCGCGAAGCTCCTCGATCGTCAGTGCCCAGGGCGGGCCATCATCAAGTTGTTGCGGCCGTTCCGCGCCGCGGCAAATCAAGAGCAGCGCGCCATGCGGATGAAGCAGTGATTCGATTGCCGCCACACTCGCGCTTCGCGTCACGGGAGGCATTGACTGAATGGTGTATGCCTCTACAACCAAATCGAAACGACGTTTCCAACGCGATGGAAGTTCGAAGAGATCAGCGACGCAAAAGATATCCGCCCAGTCAGCGTCGATGGATCGAGCCCATTCGATCGCGGTTGGACTCACGTCGAATGCGGTGACGTCGTAGCCGCGCCGCGCGAGCTCGCGAGCGTCGTTGCCGAGTCCGCACCCTACGACGGCGACCCGCGCACCGGTACGGAGCGCGTCACCCGCATCGCGATCAAGCCACGACACGAGGAGAGGATTCGGGCGGCCGTCCTCCCAGCGCACTCGAGAGGGATCGCCTTGAGCGTCGCGATAGATCGCCTCAAAGTCGTGCGGGGTCCCCAACCGTGTCTGCCCGACAGCATTTCTCGTCATAGTGCCTCCAGGCGCGTTCGCCAGCGGGCTCCCCTCATGAAATAGCAAGTCCAATCTATCGACGCGATCGCAATATGCGAAGCGCGAACTGGGCTGATTTGTGCTGACGGGGTCACTTCACGACGCGCGACCAAGTGGTGCCCTGTGGGCCATCCTTGATTGCGACACCCATAGCGAGCAAGGCATCGCGAATTCGGTCGCTTTCGGCCCAGTTCTTGCTCTGGCGCGCCTCAAGTCTCGCGGCAAGGAGCGACAGCACCTTGGTTTCGAGACCCTGATCGCCGCTTCCTGCGACCGGCGCGTTGCGATTGAGCACGTCGAGTACGGAATCCATTCGTTCGAGGGCTAATCGCTCTCGGATCGGGCAAGCGGGTTCTGACGCGCCAGCCGCTTCGTTCAGGGAAGCGATGGCGCGGGCCACGTTGAGGTCGTCGCAAAGCGCGTCGGTGAAGTCAGCGAGTCCGCGTTCGAACGGTCCGGCTGCGCACGAGGAATCTGCGCTTGATCTTCCGCGCGACGCATCGTTCATCGCAGCGTGCGCTCGCGACCAACGGTCGATCTGGCGCTGGCTGTCTTGCAAGCCTTGCAGCGTGAAGTTCGAGTTGGTCCGGTAGTGCGTGCGAATGAGTTCCAGTCGAAGCGCTGCCGGAGTGACACCCTTTTCAAACAGATCGCGCGCGGTGTAGAAGTTGCCCTTCGACTTCGACATCTTCTCGCCTTCCACCATGAGATGTCGTGTGTGGAACCATGTCCGCGCGAAACGCGAATGTCCGCTTGCGCAACAGCTCTGCGCAATCTCGCACTCATGGTGCGGGAAGATGTTGTCCTCACCACCCGAATGGAAATCGATCTCGACGCCTAAGAGCGCTGCCGCCATCGCCGAGCATTCGAGATGCCAGCCCGGGTAACCGGCTCCCCATGGGCTGTCCCACTTCATGATGTGCGCCGCGTCAGGCTTCCACAGCATGAAGTCAGCCGGATGACGCTTGCTCGCTTGATTGTCGGCGCTGATGCGCTCACCCGCTCCTTCACGGAGTTGATCGAGCGTGTTCCCGGAGAGCTTGCCGTACGCAGGGAACGATCGAACGTCGAAATAGACCACGCCATCGTTCGCGACGTAGGCATGGTTCTTTGCGATCAGGGTCGACACCAGCGCGATCATCTGGGGCACGAAACGGGTCGGACGAGGCATGATCGCTGGGTTAGTCACCTCTTCGAGTGCGACCTTGAGCCCGAGTGTCCGGGCGTCTTCGAGGAACGCATGCGCGTAGAAATCGGCGATCGCGTACGGATCGTTCGGATCGATGCTCGCACCAACAGGCACCTTTCCGGACTTCTTCGCCTCAGCAAGTCTTCGGCCCGCAACTGCCATGCGGTCCTCGCCGCCACCGCTGGCGTCGTCGTCGTCGGTCATGTGCCCGACGTCGGTGATGTTCATCACATGTCGGACCTCGAAGCCCAGCAATTCGAGCGTTCGGCGGAGAATGTCGGCATTCAGGAACGAACGAAAGTTCCCGATGTGTGCGTAGTCGTACACCGTCGGTCCGCACGAGTAGAACGTGACCTTCTTCCCCGCGGGGTCGATGGGGCGGAACTCCTCGGCGGAGCGGGTCAGCGTGTTCGATAGGCGTAGGGCTGGCATGGCTGAAAGGGCGCGAATCGTAACCGCACTCGATCGAGGCCCGAACCACAAGCGGCCGATGAAGCCCCCTGTTGCACACGATGACGTCCCCAACTACTCCATGACAGCCCGTACCAACATTGATGTTTTGATCCTCGCGAAGAACGAGGAGCGGAACGTACCGTGGGCGCTCGCGAGCGTGAGTGGTTGGGCTGATCGCGTCTTCGTCGTCGACTCCGGCTCTACCGACCGGACGAAGGAGATCGTGGAGTCGTGGGGCGCGACGTTCGTACCGAAGGAATGGCTCGGTTATGCAAAACAGAAGAACTGGGCCCTTGAGACACTCCCGTTTTCGAGCGACTGGATCCTGATCCTTGACGCCGACGAGGCGGTGCTTCCCGAGCTCCGCGACGAGCTGGTCGCACTCGCGGCGAAGCCCCGAGGCACGACTCCAGAAGTCGGTTTCTACGTCAACCGCTACTTCATTTTTCTCAGCAAGCGCATCCGGCACTGCGGCTACTACCCATCGTGGAACTTGCGATTTTTCCAGCGCGGCAAGGCGCGGTACGAAGAGCGCGAGGTCCACGAGCACATGCTCGCGGACGGCCCGACGGGGCGCCTTAGCGGTCATCTTGAGCACAACGACCGAAACGGCCTCGAGCGGTACATGGAGAAGCACAATCGGTACTCGACACTCGAAGCCCGCGAGATCGTGCGGCGGCGAAACCTGTCGAGTGTTGAGAAGTCCGCCGAGCCTGCCATCAACGGGCCAACGGTGTTCCGCCGTTTCGTCAAGAACAACATTTATTCGTGGTTGCCAGCAAAGTGGCTGTTCCGCTTCCTCTTCATGTATGTCGTGCGGCTCGGAGTGCTCGACGGCGTCACCGGGTTTCGTTTTTGCCTGTTCGTCTCGGCATACGAGATGCTCATTGGGCTGGAGGTCTTGGAGCTCGATCACGAGGCACGTGAGTTACCGCCTTCACCCCATACGCGAACTGGCCCGCGATCTGGCCGCGCTCCGGATCAGTAAATCCCAGCGGTCAGATTCACCGATAGACGCTGACTCTGCTAGGTTGTATTGCGATGCGAATATTGGTTACCGGAGCGACAGGTTTCATTGGCTCGGTCCTCGTCCGCCGGCTGGCGCGCGATGGCCACGATGTCGTTGGGCTCGACCTGTGGGAGCCAACGCCCGGGCTTCCGTTGAAGCGGTTCGTCCGCGGCGACGTGCGCGACCCGGAAGCAGTGCGCGACGCGATTGCTGGTTGTGAGGCAGTCTTCAATCTCGCAGCAGCGCACCACGATTTCGGGATCGACGAAGCGACCTACTACGCAGTGAACGAGAAGGGTTCGCAAAGAGTGTGCGACGCGATGGACGCAGCTGGCATCACGCGTTGCTGCTTCTATTCGAGCTGCGCGATCTACGGCGACGCGAAACCGCCGCTTCTAGAAGATGCAACGCCAGCACCGACGCATCCATACGGCGCTAGTAAGCTTGCGGGCGAGAAGGTGTTCCGTGCGTGGTGTGCGAGGGGCGGTGGACGTACCGCGCTCGTCATTCGTCCGACGATCACGTTTGGACCGAATAATTTCGCCAACATGTACTCGCTGATCCGCCAAGTGCGCGGCGGCAAGTTTGTCATCGCGGGTGCGGCGTCCAACATCAAAGGACTGTCGTACGTCGAGAACACCGTCGAGGCAACGCTCTGGTTGTGGGAGCGTCATCGGAACGGCTACGAGGCGTACAACTTCATTGAAAAGCCCGATATGACGAGCCGTCAGATCGCCGAAACGATCGCGCGTTCGTTAGGAAAGTCGAAGCCGGGTCCCACGGTTCCGATGTGGCTCGCGCTGCTCGGAGCGAAGCCGTTCGATCTCGTCATCGCGCTGACGGGGAAGAACCTACCGATCTCGAGCATGCGTGTTCGAAAGCTGTTTCGCGATCAGACCAAGTTCGAGGCGGACAAGCTGCTCGCGACGGGTTTCCGCAGTCCGGTGCCGCTTGCCGAAGGCATCGACCGGATGGTCAAGTGGTACTTGGCTGAGGGGAAAGACCAAGCTGCGGTGTGGCGCCAACCACCTGCCGAGGTGCAGAAGTTCCCGCGTTAGCACGAGCCCCAGCTTCCGAGCAGCACGCTGAGATCGCTGCCGTCGACGCCTCCACTGCAATCGACATCGCCGAAGCTCGCACTGCCCCAAGCGCCCAGGAGAATCGACAGATCGGCGCCGTCGACGGTTCCGTCGCCATTCAGGTCGGCTGGGCAATCCGGCAAAGAGAACAGATCCGCGCGACCCGAGTCTGTCGCGCCGGTGTCGGCCCGGTACGCGCCGATCACGATTGTTACTCCGTCCGTCGCGACGACGTTGGCAAAGTTCTCGCTCGCAGTCGGTGTAGCGGCGTCGATTGTCCAAGATGTCGTCCAAGCACCGCCACTCCCGCGCTGCCAGCCCCACGCCCGCCCAGCGTCAACAAAACCGCCCGATTTGTGCTTGAGGCCGCCCACAATTGCGAGACTTCCGCTGAGCGCCGTCGCGACCCCCACTTCGTCACCGGCAGCGCTGTCCGCCGCAACGAGCTTCGCGCTTTGACTCCACACGCCGCCTGCGCGCTCGAAGACGTACGCGCTGCCCTGCATCGCCCCGGCGCCCGCGTCGTCCCACAGCGAGCCGATCAACACGCGGTCGACATCGAGCGCGACGCTCGTTCCAAAGAAGTCACTCGCTGCCCCATCGGCGGCGAGGAGTTGCGTCACGAATGTCCACGTTGCTCCCACCTTTTTCCAAATGATCGTAGACCCTTGATCAAGCTTGCCTGCTACGTCGTCGAAGCTCATGCCAGCGGCGAGGTCGTTGCCTTTGATGGCGACATCGAAGCCGAGCGCATCGTTCGCGGCCGCGCCGGGAGCAACCAACGTCTGCTCAAGCGTCCACAGGCCTGAAGGTTGTCGGCGAAACACTGTGACCGAACCTTGGTTGGTTGTTGGGGCGTCATCGTTGATCGCTCCGACGGCGACTGCATCGCCGTCAGCCGACACGGAATACCCGAAGGCATCATTGTTCGCTCCAGTTGCGAGCGTGAGCTTCGCGACGTTTGTCCATGTGCCCGCCGACAGCTCAAAGACGTACGCGCATCCTTGGTCCACGTGCTGCGACCCGGGTCCCTTTGGGGCAGTGACGATGATGCGAGAGCCAGCGATCGCTACGCCGAAGCCGAACTGGTCGAGCTGCGCGCCGTCGGGTGCGACTAACTTTTGCGTGAACGACCACGAACCGCCGAGTTGTCGCTCATACACCGACGCGGAGCCCCGGAACAACGATCCACCCACGTTGTCGCCATAGGCGCCGACAACCATCAAGTCGCCGAGCACATCTGTGGAAAAGCCGAAGCGCTCATCTTGATTGGGAGCGTCTGGCGCGACGCTCGAATTGAACACGGGCGGGCAGGTTGCAGCGGAGATGAAGAGAAGCGCGCAGCAGGTGCTAGTCATGCGCGGAGTCTAGCACTCCAGCGCTATTCCTAACCACTGCGTAACTTGCTCACCTTCCGATGGCTCGCGTATGACGCTGCGTTCCGGCACTGGTGATATGCGCCGCGACGCGACTGTTCAGCCCACGAGCGCCAGTTGTTGTTCCATATCTTTATCGCAAACGTGCTCGTCACCTCCGCCACCTGCTCGAACGTAATGCCCGGATTTTTTCCCCGGAACCGGGCGGTCTGCTCGGACAGGAACTGCATCGCGATCCGCACACACAGCCAGTGCCGCACCAAGCTCCTGTAGGTGCGCACCTCGAACGCGCCGAGGCCCGCCTCCTGCTTCGCCCGCTCGAACCACTTCCCGACGTGCCAGCGCGCGAAGAGCGCACGCAGGATCTCCTGAGGCTTCGCCTGTTCTGAGGCGTTGCTCGCGACGTACTTCACCTCGCATCGCTTCCATTCCTGCCCCGTGAACGACGGACTGAGCCTGCGGAGATTGTCGACGCGCATGCCGGGCGCCTCACCCAGCAACGGAAGTCTTTCGACACCTCGCCCACGCCGCGCTGGCCGAGCGCGTCGAGGTCGAACCAGAACTTCGGGATGCGTTCGTAATCCTCGTCGAAGACGATCCACGAGAAGCGCACGCCCGCGCCGATCGCGGCCTTCACCTGTTCGATCGCCATCGCCCACTTCGTCTTGTGGTGCAGCGAGTCGGGGATTCCCGCCTCGCGGCACCGCTCGCGATTCGAGTCCCAGCTCTGGAGGAGAAAGAGGTCGCGTCGATGACGGCGATGCCGCCGTCGCGAGGTCCAGCGCGATCCGCGACGCGCTGGGTCAGCATGCGGTCGAGGCGCTCGTGGTCCCACTCGAAGAAGGAGAGGAACTCCTGCATCATCCGCACCGGCACCTTCGCGGCATGTCGACCACATGTCAATCGTCCAACGACGAGGTCTTAAAACAGAACCTAGTATCCGCGCCGCGACGTTTACTCCGAACCTTCTTTCCCGGCGAGGTCGAGGACACTCGCGTACGCACGCGCCGACGTTTGCAGTGTGTAGCGACGCTCCATGAGCGCCCGGGCATTTCTACCCAGTTCGTCGCACAGCGCGGGGTCGTTCATCATCGTGCGGATCGCCCTGACGAGTGCATCGACATCACCGGGACGAGACCAGAGTCCGGTTCGCTCCGCTTCGACGACCTCGCGGAGTTCGCTTCCCTCTTCGCTGATCGCGAGAATCGGCTTGCCGACCGCGAGCGACGAGTAGAGCTTCGAAGGAAACGAGATTCCTTCGATGCCTTTCGCAATAGTGACGAGGGATGCGTCGCAGGCGTTCAAGGAGTCGTTCAGCGTTTCGAACGGCTGGTACGGAAACATCAGGACGTTCTTCAGCCCGCGCTTTGCAACGATGTCGACGATGTGTTGCTTCCGACCGCCCGCGCCGATGAACACGAGGCGAAAGTTGTCGCCTTGTAATTTCGCGGCGGCGTCGAGGAGCGTGTCAAACTCGTAGTAAAGACCGAGGTTCCCCGAGTAGAGGATCGTGAACGGTTCAAGAAGGCCGTGCTGTTTGGCAAACGCAGCGTCCCGCTTTGCGATCGGCTTCAGCGCCGATGGATCAGCCCAGTTCGGTATCACGTGTACTCGCGCTGGGTCCAGACCGTAGTCTTTGCAGACGAGATCCTTCGCTTTTTGACATAAGACAATAGTGTGCAGCGCGCGACGGTACATCACGCGATTGAGCCAGTGCCACACGCGATCGATCACCCCGTTTGGAGTGATCTTGCCGACCCACTCCGCCATGTGCGGATACGAGTCATGCAGAAGCACGACGTACGGGTGCCGTCGCAGCAGTGAAACCAACCCACCGATGACGCCGAGGTACGGCGGGTTGCTGGTGTACAGGTAAATATGCCCTTTGCGGCGTGCAAAGAGCTGTCGGGCGGCCAACGGAACGAGGAAGGTGAGCGAGTTCAGGAGCCGACCAGCGAGACGGTCCTTGCTGTAGCGCGTGGTGCGCATGCGCTGCACCTCAACGCCGTTCGTGAGTTCGCGCGCTGGACACGGCAACCACGAATCGGGCGGGCCGTAGCTCGGGAAGCACGTTGTCACGCGCACGGGTTTTCCCAGCCGGGCGAATTCCTCTGCGAGCTCGTGCAACAAGTGACCCGTTGAAGCGACATCCGGAACGTAGTACTGGTTCAAGATGACGATGCGCACAGCGTCACTCGGCACCAACGCCGCTGGCGCAAGTGGAGTAGGTGCAGGAGCTGTCGTCTTGACGGAACTCATCGTGGGCTACTTCACCAAAGCTCGCGGTCGCTTACAACGCCTTCGGTGCCGGGGGGTGCGCCCGGAACCAGTCGATCGTTCGGCGCAGCCCCTCTTCAAAGCCGACTTTTGCTTTCCATCCGAGCACCTTCTCAGCTCGCGAGGTGTTAAGACAACGGCGCGGCTGACCGTCGGGCTTCGTCGCATCCCAGCGGATCTCGCCAGAAAATCCCGTGAGTCGCGCAATGAGCTCGACCAGATCCTTGATCGTGATCTCCATGTTAGTACCGAGATTGATCGGTATCGGGTCTTCCATGACCTCGGCGGCACGGACGACACCTTCCCCGGCATCTTCGACGAAAAGGAATTCGCGGCTCGCCGCGCCAGTTCCCCAGCAGGTGATGTGATCGCGGTGCGAGTCGATTGCTTCGACACACTTTCGGATGAGTGCCGGGATGACGTGCGACGTGTGGAGATCGAAGTTGTCCCACGGTCCGTAGAGGTTGACCGGCAAGAGGAACGCGCTCGCGAGGCCATACTGGCGCTTGTACCCGTCGAGCATGACCATCGCGCTCTTCTTCGCGATGCCGTAGGGCGCATTCGTCTCCTCGGGGTACCCGTTCCAGAGGTCCTCCTCGCGGAACGGCACCGGCGTGAATTTTGGGTACGCGCAGATCGTCCCAACCTGTACGAACTTGCGCAGTCGGTTGATTCGCGCGTGCTCGATGAGGTGGAGCGACATCGCCATGTTTGCGAAAAAGTAGCGCCCCGGGTTGTCCATATTGGCGCCGATGCCACCGACCTCGGCGGCGAGGTGGAGGACGACGTCTGGCTTGGTGTCCGCGTAGAGGCGCGCGACGTCGGTCTCAGTTGTGAGATCGAAGTCGCGGCGTCGCGGAATCACCACGTCGGTCGCACTGCGGCGCCGCAGTGATTCGCACACGGCACGGCCGAGGAAACCGGCGCCCCCGGTGACGACGATGCGTTGGTCCTTCAGGTTCATCGGGCTCAAGATAATCGTCGCGACCGTTTGAGATGATTTCGCGCGCCCCCGCGGCGTCTCGCTTCCGGTTCAGACGCAGTCGGAGGAGTATTTAGCAGCCCGAATGACTTTCGCCACGGGCTGCTAGCCAGCATCATCGGACGAACCAGCGGCGGGCCTGAGCACAGGCTGATAGGGCAGAGCGACTTTCATCAAGCTCCCGGGCGATGCTGCCGAAGTGAGCGTGGCCTCGACTCCTTTACGGTCCCGGCAGGCTCGGCTACCGTGCCCGGCTCGACACGGGCTGGCGCGCACCAGATCTCAAAGCGAGAGTTCGCCGACGACAAGGGCGGACGGCGCCGGAAAGAGGCGATCGCGGGCCGGTCTGCCACGCGAAAGGCGATTGGTCGAACTAGGTCGGGAGGGGCCGCGTTCTGAACTCCCCGACGTCGGCAACCAGAGATTTTGCGGAGAAACCATGCAGCGGGCACTTATCACCGGCATTACTGGGCAAGACGGTTCCTACCTCGCCGAGTTCCTTCTTGCGAAGGGCTACGAGGTGCATGGCATCATCCGCCGCTCGTCGAGCTTCAACACCAGCCGGATCGACCACATCTATCAGGACCCCCACGAACGGGGTGCTCGCCTGAAGCTCCACTACGGGGACCTGTCGGACGGCAACGGGCTCTCTCGGCTCATGCATGAACTCAAGCCGAGTGAGGTGTACAACCTCGGGGCGCAGAGCCACGTCCGCGTGTCGTTCGACCAGCCGATTTTCACGTGCGACGCCGACGCTCTCGGAACGCTCAAACTCCTCGAGGCGATTCGTTCGTATCAGGACGCGACGGGCTCAAAGGTGCGCTTCTACCAAGCGAGCTCAAGCGAGATGTTCGGCAAGGTGCAGGAAGTGCCGCAGAAGGAGACGACACCGTTCTATCCGCGGTCGCCCTACGGGTGCGCCAAGGTGTTTGCACACTGGATCACAGTGAACTACCGCGAGTCGTACGGGATGCACGCGAGTTGCGGCATCCTCTTCAACCACGAGAGCCCGCGTCGAGGAGAAACCTTCGTCACACGCAAGATCACCCGAGGCGTCGGGCGCATCAAGCTCGGACTCCAAAAGAAGCTGTACCTAGGCAACCTCGACGCGCTGCGCGATTGGGGCTTCGCGGGCGATTACGTCGAGGCGATGTGGAAGATGGTGCAGCAGCCCGAGGGCGACGACTACGTCATCGCGACGGGCAAGATGATCTCAGTCCGCGAATTCTGCGAACTCGCGTTCGGCCAAGTCGGACTCAACTACAAGGATTTCGTTGAGATCGATCCGCGCTATTTCCGACCCGCGGAAGTCGAACAACTTTTGGGCGACGCCTCAAAGGCTCGTCGGACGCTTGATTGGAATCCGACCACGACGGTCCAAGATCTCGCTCGCATGATGGTTGAGCACGATCTCGAACTCGCTCAGCGTGAACAGACGTTGCGGAATGCGGGCCACCAAATGCCTAGCTCGCTCGGGCACGACCAGTAACGACGAGCAATCGGACCCGGTGCGCCGCGTCGCACAGACTCAGGTGGGGTCGCGGCGCGGGATGTTCCTAGGTCGGGACCCCCGTCGCAGGTCGCAAGGATTCGCGAGACCCTACATCCCGGCCTCCAATCCGCGCTGTTTCTGCGTCTTCCCACCGAAACAGTCGCATCGCTTCAGCATGAATTCTAATCTTGACCTCGTTGCGTTCGGACAGTTCCGGACAGGAGGAGTAACCAATGCGCATTTCCAGTTCATCGCGACGAGTTGGTCTTCGAGTTGGCCTTGCCGCCCTCGTCCTGGCGGGCGTGACGGCGGGGCTCACTGCTAGCGCGTTGGGCGCGCCGCCGAACACCAAGTTCAAGAAGAAGGTGACGATCAAACCAGCGCCAGTCGCGCAAACTGCGGTGCCCAAAGCAGCTCAATCCGCTGCTCCGGCAGCTGCGTCGAGCGCGCCCGCGGCGACGAGCGGGATGTTTGAGGTCCTCGCGGACTCCTACCCGTCTATGGAGGGCGCGAACCAGTTCACGGCGCTCGGAGTCAAGAAGTACATGGTGGTCTACCCGTACTTTGACCCCGATGCGGGCACCACTGGGCTGGTCGACGCCGACAAGCTCATTGCGCATGTGAAGTCCCAGTTTGGCAACAACCCCCAGGGTTGGGGCATGCTCGACTACGAGGGAGCCTTCTTTGTCAACATCCTCAAGGGCCCAGGCAACTCGGACTACGAGAAGACAGTGAGTTCGATGGTCGCCGCCATCAAGAAGGTGAAGGCAGCGTTCCCCAACGTCAAGTGGACCTACTACGGCATGCCGTACGCGGACTACTGGATCAAGAACTGGTGGGATTGGCAGAACGCTCCGGACGTCGAACGAGCTGGCGAGATCGACCGGCAGGCGAAAAACTTTGGTCCGATCATCAAGGAAGTCGACTGGGTTGCCCCATGTTTTTATGACAACTCTGTGTATTCGAAGCGTACGCCAGACCAGCGCCCAGCCGAGATCATCCGCGAAAAGCAATCGCGTATCGCTCGCATCACGGTCACTCGTGAGATCTTCAAGCGCTTGAATATTCCGGCGAAGCCGATCATCCCCGTCGTGTGTCTGCACTACTCACCGGGTGGGAACGGCGTTGAGCATGAGATGATCCCGGTTGATGAGTTGCTCATGGATCAGATCACGCCAACGCTCGCGGGGGGCGCCGACGGCATAGCCCTCTGGGGTGCTCACGACTCCTACCTAGGCTTGGCAACGAGCCCGAACGGGAACGGTTGGGCCGAGGGCGCTCAGGTCGCGCTGCGCGCCGCTTGGACAAAGTCTTTGCTCAACGGACAGGTGCCCTCTAACTGGACCGCAGCGCCAGTGAAGAAGCAGCTCTCCGACAAGCTTCAAGCCCACGTCCTGAGCGCGGTGACGAAGATCCGCGAGGCTGCGGTGACGAACGGCCGAACCGTTGGCGGACCACCCCCGCAGGCGACGGCCGGGGTGACCAAGCAGTGATCGCTTAGCAACCCGAACGAAGGAGTTTTCGACTGGGCCGCATTGACTTGCGGCCCAGTCTCGTTTTTGGCCCTCGCGCGTCCGCGGAGGAAACACGAACGGAGCGGTAGATCTCCCGATAACTCGCTCAGAATCGGGGACAATTCTGCCGACAACAGAAACTGAGGTGCGCGATCCGGGAAGTGCCCTGCTCCGTACCATGGCCCCGATTTCCTTCCCTCATCGCTTCGCGATCCGGCTCGCACGCTTAGCGTCCAGATCGCAGGTTTCGCACCGAATGCTTCCAGTCGTCTCTCTCAGCGCCATCGGAATCCTAATGCTGATCGGGTGCTTGCGCCCGCTCTGGGCGTTGGCGATCGTGATGGCGATGTTTCCGATTGAGCAGTGTCTCCAAGCGAACGCAGCAATTTTTATCCAACAGAGCACCCTCACGAATCTGTTGGTCACCTGCATCGTGACCGTCGGGATCATTCGACTATCCATCGCGAAGAAGCTCGTGCTGCGGCACTGGATTCACCCGGTGCTCATCTGCATAACTCTACTTCTCGGATACGCCGCGGTCTCGTACTTCTGGACGTTCTCACCTGAGTGGCTCGCCGACTACATTCGGAAGACGCTCCCGTACCTGTTTCTCGTTGTCATTATCTCGCCGCTTCTCATATCGAGCGTCGACGACCTGCGCGAGTTGCGCACCGCAGTCATGGTGGTTGGATCAGTAGTTTCGATCCTGCTTATCGCGAACCCCAATTTCAAGCTCAGCGCCGGGCGCTACGTCCTGTCGCTTGATGCGGCGACAGTCAGCAATCCACTTGTCATCGGATCGCTGGGCGGGATGTTAGTCTTGGCGGCAGTGCTGGTGCCGCCGCCCGATGGGGTTCGGCGCTTCCCGCTCGTTCGTGTCGCCGCGTTCATCGCGGGTCTCGGACTGGGGTTCCTCTCTGGATCGCGCGGTCAAGTGTTATTCGCCCTCGTTTGCGCGGTGGTTTTCTATCCAATGGCACGCCGTCTGAGGAGTTGGGGTAGCTTCGCAGGTCTCGTGGCCGCCGTCGTCGTTGTCGGATTCGGCGTGATGGGAGTGGCGTCGTTCTTCGTCAGCTCTGAGAACGAGTCGCGCTGGACCTCGGAGGCCTTGGTGTACGGCGGCGAGGGGCGCTGGGAAAACACAGTTGACCTCGCCAACGCCTATTTCGCGCGACCCGCGTATTGGCCTGTTGGACTCGGATGTCTCGCCTTCCACGATCTTCCAACCAGATCCGGAGACCCGTACACCCACGTACTCGTTGCCGACCTCATCTTCGAGCTCGGCATTCCCGGAGCGACCCTCGGCCTCATCATTGTCGTGATGGGCACCGTGTTTGGGACTCGTCTCTTCCGAATGGTGGCAGGCGATCCAAAGCGGCGGGCTGACGTCGCGTTTCTGTTGGCGTACGCGACGTACCAGTTCCTGCTCGCGAACAAGGCCGGTCAGCTCTGGGGGTTGACGGACCTCTTCATGATCGCGTGTCTCGTGTCGCGGGTATCGCTTCTTGAGCGCGATCGACAAGTATTGGCCGCCGCGTCGGATCCGCTACTCGACGATTCAACAGATGTCGCCGACGAGGACACCGCCGACGATTACCCTCGTGGACGGCTCGTGACAGCGTGACGCCCGCTGCCATGGCACTTGAATCATTGAAGCGCGTCGGCGTTCAGCACGATGGGCGACCTCAATCCGTATGGATCGTGCAGCGATGTCTTGCGCACTATCGGATACCGGTCTTCGACCGTCTCGACACACGACTCCGCGAGCGCGGCTGTCAGCTCAAGGTTGTTTTCGATCCAGACCGACTCGAGGGAAACCCCGATACCAGTCGCCCGTACCTTTCGGGAACGCAGCCGTGCATCGAATCGCGATTGCTCGGTGTGATTCGTTGGTCGCAGCCCGGGCTTCTTGAGTGCATTCGGACAGAACGGCCAGTCGCGGTCTTTGTCGAGGGAACGCCGCGAATGACGGCGAGCCTCCGCGTCCCCGGCACATGCCGCGCGATCGGTGCTGCCAGCTTCCTCTGGACGAAGGGGCATCGTGAGTTGGGCCGCACTGGCGGACCCGCGATAGATCTCTTTCGAGCAGCGTTCGCCAAGAGGTTCTCAGGAATCGTTTGTTATGCCAAGAGCTCTCGTGACGATCTGATTCGAATCGGAGTGCCCGCCGGGCGCATCAGCGTTGCACCGAACGCAGTCGATACCACTCGGGTCTTCGAACGATGGGCCGAATTCGCGGCTGCCGCCCATGACTTAGTGCGTCGCGAGGGTCTCGAAGGAAAACGGATCATCCTCTACTGCAGCACGATGTACGACAAGAAGCGACAAGGTGACCTGCTTGATGCGTGGCCGGCGCTCCGCGACGAATTCCACGATGCGGTGCTCGTCTTTGTGGGGGGGGGCGAGAAACTCGACGAAGTGCGTGCGCGGGCCAAGATGATCGACGAGAAGGGTATTCGTGTGGTCGGAAGGGTTGCAGAAGGCGTCGACTATCACTGGATCGGTGCGTGTGCGGTCTCCGTCATGTGTGGTGGCCTCGGACTCGCGATCCAGCAATCGTTGGCTTTCGCCAAACCAATGGTGGTCGCCGACGAGGCGGGCGCCGACGGCGAAATCGTTGAAGATGGTGTGACCGGTTGGCGGTATCCGCGTGGCGATGTCGCCGCTCTTGCGTCAACCATCGGCGGAGTGTTGCGCGATCCTCTAGGTGCAACCCGTATCGCGAGGCAAGGGCAAGATCGAGTGAAGAACGAAGTCAATCTCGACCGCATGGTTGATGGCTTCATGTCTGCACTCGAAAACGCGGGTGTCATAGCAGCTCGTGCTGAAGCAAAGTAAGGAAATCTGACATGCGCATCAGCGTATTTGGGCTCGGATATGTCGGTGCTGTCTCGTGCGGCTGCCTTGCAGCGCTCGGACATCACGTCATCGGCGTCGATGTCGTCGCGGACAAAGTCGCCCGCATTGGTCGAGGTGAGAGCCCGATTATCGAGGACGGCATCGGACCCATTCTCAAGAAGGCGGTCAACGACAAGCGGCTGACCGCGACGACCGACGTCGCAATGGCGGTGGGCGGTTCAGATGCCGCACTCGTGTGCGTCGGTACGCCGAGTGCCGTCTCGGGCGGTGTCGACGCCACGTTCCTTGAGCGCGTCTGCCGACAGATTGGCGAGGCTGCCAAGGCGCAGAAGCGCGAGTTCTACTGCGTACTCAGCCGTTCAACATCGCTTCCAGCGGTGCATACATCGCTGATGAGAATCCTCGAGGATGCCAGCGGCTCAAAGCTCGGCGATCGGATCGGGTACGTATGCCATCCGGAGTTCCTCCGCGAGGGCGTTGCTGTTCACGACTTCTACCACCCACCAAAGATTGTTTTCGGTCCGACCGATCCGAAAAGCAGTGCGCTGTGTCGTCAGCTCTATCCGGGTGTCGAGGCCGAGTCGTACTTCGTCGCGCCCGAGATTGCGGCGATGGTGAAGTACGCGGACAACTGCTTCCACGCGCTCAAGGTCACGTTTGCAAACGAGATCGGGCTCATCTGCAAGTCTCTCGGCATCGACTCGCATGGTGTCATGGACATCTTCTGCAAAGATCGCAAACTCAACATCAGCGACAAGTACTTGAAGCCCGGTAATCCGTTCGGCGGCTCATGTCTGGCCAAAGACCTGCGCGGCATTCTTGACGCATCGCGCGCGACGGCGACGCCACTTCCGATGCTCGCTGGCGCGCTTGACTCCAATCGCGTTCAAGTCGAACGTCTTGTGAGACGCATCGTGAGCGCGTCGGGCCGCTCCCCGGTTGGACTCGTCGGGCTTGCGTTCAAGGAAGGCACCGACGATGTGCGTGAGTCACCAATGGTGTATCTCGTCGAACAGCTCTTGGGTAAAGGCGTACCCGTAAAGATCTATGACGAGCATCTCGCGGTGCAAGGCTTGGTTGGAAGCAACAAGAGCTTTGCGCTCGAGAGCATCCCCCACCTCGCAGATCTTCTCTCCAATGACCTTGCAGGCGTTGTTACAAGCGCGATGACAATTGTTGTCAACCATCGTCTCGATGCGAGGCGATGGAGCGCTGCGGGTATTACGCCGAAACATCGCGTTCTTGATCTGATCAATATTCCTGAGCTGCGTGGGTACACGGGCTATGACGGGTTGTACTGGTAAATGTGCGGCATCTTTGGAATCATCAGACGCGACGGCCTCGGCCCCGAGGATGACGGACTACTGCGCCGGCTCGCCGACGCACTCGTTCACCGCGGCCCTGATGGCGAGGGCTTCCATCGCGACACACATGTGGCGATCGGTATGCGCCGCCTCGCGATCATTGATCTGAACGGCGGATGGCAGCCGCTCTTGAACGAGACGGGCGATATCGCGCTCGTCGCGAATGGTGAGATCTACAACTACATCGAGCTACGAAAAGAGCTGGAATCGCGGGGCCATGAGTTTCGGACGGGCAGCGACTGCGAGACGATCGCGCACCTGTACGAAGAGCACGGTGCCGAGTGCATCCACAAGCTGCGAGGCATGTTTGCATTTGCGCTTTGGGACAAACGAAAGCAAACCCTGCTCATCGCGCGCGACCGCATGGGCGAGAAGCCGATGTACGTCGCAACACCCAATTCGGGGCGAATCGTGTTTGCGTCGGAGCTGGGAGCGCTCGTCGGTGCCGGCGCGGTGCCGTTCGAACTCAACGAAGACGCGATCAAGCTCTACTACTACTACGGCTATGTGCCCGAGCCGATGGTGCCCGTTCGCAACGTTCGCAAGCTGCCAGCTGGGCACTTGCTTATCGTTCGCTTTGATCCGTATTCCATCGAGGAGCGACGGTACTGGAACATGGAGGACGCGCCACCGATCGAGAGCGATCCGGTAGAGACGGTCCGAGCACGGCTCGACGAGATTGGCGAGCTCATCATTCGCTCCGACGTGCCAGTTGGTGTCGCACTCTCTGGCGGTGTGGACTCGAGCGCCATCGCCGCGCTCGCCGCGCGGAAGTATGCGAAGGGTCAAATCCAGGCGTTCACGATCGGCTATCCGGGGCGGCCGTGGCAGGATGAGCGTTCTCTTGCGAAGGAGCTCACTGACCATCTGAAGATCCCGCTGCACACGATGGAGCTGTCCGTCGAAGAAGTCTTGCGCAGCTATCCCGAAGTGTGCTTTCGACGCGACGATCCGATCGCCGACATCTCCGGACCGAGTTACCTCGCGGTCATGCGACTTGCGCGGAGCAAGGGTGTGCCCGTCATGCTGATGGGACAGGGCGGCGACGAGTTGTTCTGGGGTTATCCCTGGGTGACGCGCTCGGTGTTTGAGAGTGAGCGCAAAAGAAAGCAGCGGGCTGGCGCGGCGGGACTTGGCTCGTACCTCTCCTTCCGCAAGCCGCCGATCTCGTACGTCCACGGCGTGAAATGGCTGCGGGACGGCGGCGGGATGCTCGATGGGCTGCGTCGATGGAAAGAGGATCGGGCAAGCGATCCGGATCGTCTCGTCTTCTACGATCGCGCGACGAACTATCAAATCGCCGAGGCGCTCTTACCCAGCGCTGCGACCCCGGGCTTCATGGAGCGTACGAATCGCGTCGACCCTGCCGCGCTCTTTACGGGTCGCGCGCTATGGGATCGGGTCGACATCTCGGTCACGCGACTCATTTGCGACACCTATCTTCTCTGTAATGGCATCAATCAAGGCGACCGCCTCAGCATGGCGGCGTCTGTCGAGGCGCGTCTCCCGCTTGTGGACTACCGACTTGTCGAGACCGTGATCGGCTTGCGGAAGGCGCATCCGGATCATGCGCTACCCCCAAAGGCATGGCTCATTGGTGCTGTGCGCGACCTCGTACCGCCTTTTGTTTTTGAGCGTCGCAAGCGCGGCTTCTCGCCGCCCTGGCGTGAGTGGGCCAAGTCACTGTTCGCTGAGTACGGCAAAGATCTCGCCGACGGCGTCCTCGCGTCGCGCGGCGTGCTGCGCCGCGAGTCGCTCGACGCAATGTCGCGCGGTGTCTCGTCGATCGGTACTCCGCAGCCACTCGCGACCGAGACGCTCATGCTCGAACAGTGGTGCCGCGGCATGGTTGCTGCGGCGAAGCGTGGGGCCACCCGCGAGCCGTTAGCGAGATGACGAGCAGCACCATCGAACCACAAGCGCACGAGACTCCCCACACTGAGGCCAGCTTGCACCGCTCGGCCCGCCGCGGCTCGGCGCTCGCCCTCGTTCAAACAATCGCGGGGAAGGCTACGTCGATCGCGGCGCAGTTAGCGCTCGCTTGGTTTCTTATGCCCGCCGACTCTGGTCTGGCGAGTATTGCGACGAGCATCAACGGGCTTCTCATTTTCTTCAACCCACTCGCGATGAGCGACGTCCTCCTTGCGCGGCGCGCGGAGTTCGAGCGTGACGCAGCAGCCGGATTCTGGGTGTCGATGCTGCTGGCGGCGGTAACCACGCTATTCCTTCTTGGCGTGGCAGTGCCATTCGAAGACTGGACCGGGAAAACTGGACTCGGCGCCGTACTCGCTGTCTTGGCGTTCCGCCCGATCCTCTCCGCGCTGCAGATCGTTCCCTACACGGTTCTTCGCACCGGACTGCGCTTCGGATCGTTAGCTCGCACGAGTGTCAACGTCGCAGTTGGATCAATGCTGCTCGCGGTCGGGCTCGGGGCGAGTGGCGCTGGCCCGTACGCGATTGTTGTCCCACCAATCGCCGCGATCGCTGTCTCGGCGGCGCTCTATGCGCGGGCCGCTCGTCCGTTCCCTTCTCTTGCATTCCGACTCGACGGAGCGAGACCGCTTCTTCGGCAATACACCGACGCGTCGCTCGGCCAGTACGCCCATACGATCTCCCTTTTTGTCGACTATTTGACACTCGGATTTTTCGCGACGACTGCAGAAGCTGGCTATTACTTTCTTGCGTTCAATCTGTCGATTCAGATCAACGCGGCGCTGGCATACAACATCAGCCTCGCGCTCCAGCCGGTTTTCACCCACCTCGCCCACGATCCTCCAGCGCAACTGCGCTCGTTCCTCCGGAACACGACTGGGATTGGGGTGTTCACGACGCCCATCTGCGCACTGCAGGGCGTGCTTGCGATTCCAATCATGCACCTGCTCTTCCCAGAACGCTGGTGGCCCGCAGCTCCGCTCGTGGCGGTCTTGTCAGCGGGACAACTGTTCTGGTTTTCGATGGGGTGCTCGGCATCGCTTCTGAAAGCGCAAGGACGATTCAGCACATACTCACGTTGGCAGGCCGTGCAATCAGGACTACTGGTACCAGCGGTTGTTCTTGCTGCGTGGGCCGGCGGACCATGGCTTGAGTCGCGATTCGACATCGAGAACGGCCGCGCGATGGCTGTCGCGATCGTCATCTCGTTGCAAGTAATGATCTCCGGGCCAATCGGTTCGTGGCTTGCGGTGCGCGGTTGCGGCGGGCGCAAACGTGACGTGCTCATTCTCTACGCGCAGCCGATCGGTGCGGCGCTCGTGGCGTCAGCCGCTTCCTGGCCACTCACACTGCTGTTTGGTTCCGGTCGGGGAGCATCGTTTGTCGCATGCGCGGTTGTCACCACTGTGTTTGCGATCATCTATCTCTTAACACTTCGATTCATCTCGCGGCAGCTCTACGACGCGATCATGAACAATGGTCGTAACACGATCGCTCGCGCACTCGGTCGCTCGGTCGCAGTACCCGGAGGACCGGCAGTATGAAGATTGTCCACGTCCTCGACACGCTTGATCCCAGGGACGGTGGACCGCCGCAGGTGGCGATGCGCCAAGCGTCGGCGCTCGCCGCACTCGGTCATGACGTCGCCATCTTGCACTGCAAGCCAACGCCCGATCGCGTCGAGCACGTTCGATCGACGATCGACGGGGTACCGGGCTACGAGCGCGTCACTATTCTTGAGTTGCCGCCGGAGCACATTCATCGCTTCCTCGGACGCGCTCATCCGGCAAGTCTCGAATGCCTGCGCGGCGCCGAATGGCTTCAACTTCATCAGATTTGGCACCCAATGCTCCGCGCTGTCGCGCGGTGGGCTCGCGAGAACGAGGTGCCCTACTCCATGCGTCCGGCCGGATCTCTCTCGCGCTGGATGTTGGAGCAGAAGCGCTGGAAGAAGAAGGTCGGACTTGCATTGGGTTATCGCCGGATGATCGACGGCGCGCAATTTCTGCAAGCGCTGAACAAGGATGAGGCGCATGCGATCTCGATCTTCAAGCCGCGCCCGCCGATTGAGACGGTCTCGAATGGCATCTTTCCCGAAGAAATTGCTCCGCTGCCGCCGGGCGGTGTCTTTCGCGCGCAGCATGAGCGCCTTGCATCGCGCCGTTACGTGGTCTCGGTCGGGCGCCTGCACTACAGCAAAGGCTATGACGTGCTCGTCCCCGCATTTGCTCGCGTGGCGCGCGAGGTTTCGGACGTCGATCTCGTCCTCATCGGCCCGGACGGCGGGAAGAAGCCCGATCTCGAAGCGATAGCGAAAACCTTGGGCATCGCCGAGCGGGTGCATCTTGTCGGCCCGGTGTATGGCCGGAACAAGTTTGCCGCGCTCGTCGATGCGGCGTGCTTCTGTCTGCCGAGTCGTCACGAAGCGTTCTCGAACGCAATCACCGAAGCGTTAGCGTGCGGATTGCCATGCGTGATCAGTCCTGGTGCGCACTTTCCCGAAGTCGCCGAGGTCGGTGCTGGCATGATCGTAGAAATCGAGGAGGTTGCGATCGCTGCAGCTCTGTTGTCGATCCTGCGCGATCAAGGTCGCGCACAAACGATGGGCGAGCGCGGACGTCTATTGGCGCATTCGTACTTGTGGCCGGAGATCGCCGAGCGGCTCGCCTCTTTGTTCCGTCGCTATCGCGCCGAACGTCGCTCATCGTGACGATGCCCGTCAGGAGCGCCGCGGGTGCGCTTGGTAGCACTCCGCGAGGCGGCGAGCGCTCTTCTCCCAAGAGAGTTCACGCAACACCCGATCTTGCAGGCGCGAGTCTTTTGGGCGCTCCCATGCGCGGCGCGTGGCTTCGCGAATGTCATTCACGTCGAGCGGGTTGACATACTCGGCGAGGTCGAGGTAGTAATCGGGTGGTCCGCCGTTTCGCGTCACAACAATCTTCGCACCTTGAGACGCTGCCTCAAGCCCCACGAGCCCGGTGCCTTCGTTCAACGACGGCAGACAAAAGACATCGCACGCTGAATAGGTTGAGCGAAGCGTTTCGTCATCAAGGTGCCCCAGCAGGCGCACTTGGGGATAGGCCCGAGCAAGCGAGCGCAGCCGCTCAAGTTCCGCGCCTTCTGCTGCCGCGCCTGCGATGACAATGGGGTAGCCAAGTGGTCCGATTGCTTCGACCATTCGTACGACGTTCTTGCGCTCTTGCGTATACGAGGACACGTGAAAGACGAATCGCTCAGGAAGCCCGAGCGACGCGCGTGCGAGATCCGGCCGAGTAGGCGGCGGAGGCTCCATGCCGTTGAGCACGATCTCGACCCGGCCGGGATCGATCCCGAGGCCGCGCACGATTCGGTCGCGCTCATGCGTTGAACGCACGACGACGAGTTCGCTGCCCAGAGCATTCGCGCGCATAACGCCTGGAACCGTCAGAAATCGAGAATGGCGCGAACCGAGCCAACTCGCAATGCGATATCGCCAGTTCGACTCCATCGAATCAATCATGGGCGCGTAGACCAACGCCGCTTTGAAGAACGCCCGATACGTCTCGACACCGTGGGTGAGTGGACCGCCGAGAAAGAACTGGATCACGTCGAGGCGATCGAGCGGCGCGGGCTCCCAAGGATTGAGTTCGAGTACATCGTGTCCGAGTTCGCGGAGTGCCGCAGCTTGCTTCCACGCCTGCACCCGAACACCCTGCGTCGCGCGCGAGAGTGCGTAGGTTCCTGGCAGTAAGAATCCGATCCGCATCTCGCCATTGTGCTGTGCGTCACTCGAATATGCGACCTCATGTCCATCATGGCTCGGTGCGCATCTGACCGTCCGAATCACTCGCTTGTGCGTTGAGAGCACGGACTGTTAGAGTTCCATCACCTCCGGGGCATCTTCCGATCACACCTGACGAAGCCAGCGTCGACGCGCGAACCGATTCGAAAGTGCCGGCTCTTGGCCGCGCCGCGAAAATCGGATCGGCTTGGGCCCTGCTCCAGTCGTTTTCGAGCAAGCTCGCTTCGCTGGCTGCCCAAGTGCTGCTCGCGCGGCTTCTGCTGCCAGCTGAGATGGGCCTCGCTGGCAAAGCTCTGAGCGTTCACGGACTGTTTCTCTTCTTCAACCCCGCGATCATGGGTGACGTGCTCATTCAGCGGAAGGCGACGCTCGACCGCGATGCACGTCCTGCCTTCTGGATCGTTCTCGCCCTCTCGCTCGTGACGGGCGCAGCGATCCTCGCGAGCGGCCCGATCTTCGCCACTTGGTATGGCGATTCGGTGATGATCGGGCTCCTCGCGGTGCTCGCGCTGCGCCCACTCGGACTCGCGCTTCAGGCGGTGCCGACGGCGCGGCTACGTCTCGGTTTCCGCTTCGGCGCGATCTCCAGTTGGTCGATTTGGATGGCAGTCGGCACCGCAGCGCTGACCGTCCTCCTCGCTTGGTTCGGTTGGGGTCCATATGCGATCACCGTGCCAGCCGTCGCGCTGCTCTTCGTGATGGCGGCTGCGTACCAACGGCTCGCTCCGACCGGTGTCGGACTAACACCGTCGTTCATCGGCGGCAAACCGATATTACGCGAGTGGACAACGTTGTGTAGCGGTCAGTATGCCCACACGGTCTCGTTGTACGTCGACTATCTCATCCTTGGTTTCTTCGCGACTGACGCCGAAGTCGGTTTCTACTTCTTCGCGTTCAACCTCTCGGGCCAGCTCAACGGGATCATCGTCTACAACATCAGCCTCGTCTTGCAGCCAGTATTTGCGATGTTGCGCGACGATCCGGTGCGGCAGGTGCGAGCGTTCCTTCGTGCGGTTTCGACAATCTCGGCGGTGAGCATGCCGCTTTGTCTTGTCCAGGCGGCGCTCGCAGAACCAGGTCTGCGACTCATCTTTGGCGAACGCTGGATGCCAGCTGCGACAATGCTCACGTTGCTGAGCGTGGCTCAAGCATTCGCGTTTCCAATTGGCCCGACGACCGCCCTCCTCAAGAGCCAACAGCGATTCCGGGCTTACTTCGTGTGGCAAGCGATTCAGACGGCGCTCATGATTCCAACCATCGCAATTGCGGCGTGGTGGGGCACGCGCGATGGGAGTGCGACGAACACCGCGGGAAACCTCGTGGCCTGTGTGATCTTGGTGCAGTTCATGCTGAGCGCGCCGCTCGGGCTTTGGTATGCGATCCGTGTCGGCGAAGGTACGTTTCGAGACGCGATGCGCCCATTCACGCGGCCCTTCCTCGCGAGCGTCGTCGTCATCGCGCCGCTTTGGTGGGCCAGTTGGGCGCTGCCGACGACCATCGCGTGGGATGTGGCGCGCCTTGGGGTGATCCCACTCGTCACGCTCTTGGTCTACCCATTCGCGCTGCGCTTCGTCGACCGTGATGTGTACGACACACTTCGTGAGAACCTCGGATCGGCGTTTCGGCGACTTGGGCGCAGCAAGCGTCGCACATCGCTCTAACCGCTCGTATGAAGCGGTTTCGCTCAGCGCACGCCGGTGACAGCGGCGACGATCGCGGCGACCATTCCGTCCATGTTCCAGCCACCTTCGCGCTCGACCGTAGCGAGAGCGGCCGCGCCGACGCCAGCGCGCAGAGATACATCAGTGAGCAATGGAACAATCTTCGATGCAAGATCACTTAGATCACCATCGCGGTAGAGGAAACCATTCACGCGGTCGTCGAGCGCTTCGATCTCGGGTCCGTGCGGTAGTCGCTTGTCGCTCGTTACCACCGGAAGCCCGAAGCCGAACGCGTGCAAGAGGCTCAGTCCGATCGCGCCTGGCTGGACCAAGCACGCGGCGCCAAGCATCCACGGCGCGAGCGAGTCTTCGTCATAGAGCGGGCCTTCGAAGCGCACTGGAAGGTCTCGGCGGCGCGCCCGCGCTTCAAGCGAGTCGCGTTCTGGCCCGGCGCCAACAATGACGAGCCGCACGTCGGGCACTGAGCGGCGCACGAGTGCGACTGCGTCGATGAGCCGGTCCGCGCGCTTCTCGGGCTCGAGTCGCGAGACGAAGAGGACGATGCGTCCGCGCACGCATTCGCGCTCGGTAAGAAACGCATCGATTCGAGCGGTGTTCCACTTCGATCTTGCGAGAACAATCGGCGCCTGATCGAGCGAATTCCGAGCAACGAAAACCCGTTCGCGCGGCATGCCTTCGCTGACGAGTTGCTTGGCGAGTTCCGGCGAATAGAGCAAGCACGCGTCGGCGCGGCGCGCGAGTGCGTTGCGAACGCGGCGGCGCCACGGCGACTCACGCTTGCCGATGCCGTGCCCCCAAAGGACTGTCCGAACGCCAAGACGTCGAGCCTTGGTCAGGGCTGGGCCGAGCTGTAAGCATCGCGAGTTCCAAGGCATGACCACCGTATCGACGCCGCGTTCGATTGCGCGAAGCAGCGCTGGCTGCCACGCGAACGGGCCGAAGTGTCGAAACGGCGCGTGCACACATCGAAAGAGGTCGCTTCCGCCTGCGCCGGTCAGGCTGCTGTGTTCCCATTGCAGATCCGCCCACACTTCAAGCTCAAGTTCCGGCTTGCGTGCGAGCGCAGCGAACACGGGTTCGCGGTAGCTCGGAATAAGTGGTTGGACGATGCGCACGCGCGTTGGCATTGATCACTCGGCCTCGACCGCGCCAGCGGCCTCAAGAGTCGACTGCGCGATCAACGTCCAGTCGAAGCGGCGTCGCACGCACGCTAACGCTTGTATGGACAAAGTGCTGCGCAGCGATACATCTCGATCGAAGCGATGAAGTGCTGCGGCAAACTCTCCGGCCTCGTCGGCCACGACAACGACGCCATCATCTTCACCTTGGACGGGTAACAGGCAACGATGACTGATCACTGCGGGCGTGCCGACAGCCATCGACTCGACGACTGCTAACCCGAAGCCCTCATAGCGCGGACGGTGAACGAACGCGAGCGCCTCGCGGAGTGCCGCGAACTTGCGATTGTCATAGAGAGCACCGGCGAGATGCACGTGGCCGAGCAGTGGGCTGCACGCCGCCGCTACTTCGATCGATGCTCGCTCACCCCAGTCGGGACCGACGAGGACGAGATCGGCGCCACCGCCGAGTGTGCGGTACGCGGCGTAGGCATCAAGGAGAAGGTCAAGTCCCTTCACGTGATCGAGGCGCCCAACGAAAACAAAATACGGACGATCGCCGAGCGCTGGCATCGATTCGCGGAACGCGTTCGGTGCCGATGCGGGAAGCGATGCAACATCGACGCCGTTAGGCAGCACCATCGCGACGCGAGCGCTCACGATCCGATCAGTTTCGCGAGCCTCTTCATCATTGAGGCACAAAACGCGCCGCGCGTCGCGCAGCATGCCTCGCCAACCGAGCGCGAGTGCGAGTTGTTTTCTTGCACGCTTCTCCGTCATGCAATCGGGATGCAGCGCGCCGTGCGAGCTGACGAGATAGGGCGATCGTGCTCGCCGCGCCGCGCGACTTGCGGCGAGCACAATCGGATTCCAGATCCCGTGCAAATGCAGGAGATCGAAAGTGGCGCGAAGCGCGGACGAGCGCTCACCGAGATCGGAGAACAGCGCCTTCAGAAGTGTTTGCTGTGCGACGCGTTCGACGTGGACGAGATCGCCGCCGCGCATCGACCGCACGAGCGCATCCGATGCGTCGGCTTGTGAACCCTCTCCCTCGCAGACGATCGTGACATCGTGACCAAGGCGCGCCTGCGCAGCGGCCAGCGCGGCGCACACCACCGGTGGTCCGCCGCGGTCGGGGTGCATTCCTTCGATCACGTGAACGAGCCGCATGCGGGCGGCTGCCCGCTAGGCGAGCACGATCCGCCCCTCCATCTCGCGATGGAACGGGCGCAGCGCATCGCGACTGTCGACGACGAGCCGTGAGTGTTTCGCGATCATGCTCCAATCGAATGCCGCGTGATTCGTCGAGACAAGGACACAGTCGTAGCTCTTCAACGACTCCGGCGTCACCGGCACACTCTTCATCTGGAGATCGTGCTTGCGGCCAGCCCAAGTCATCGGGCAGTGTGGATCGCTGTAGTCGACCGTCGCGCCTCGATGCTTCAAGATCTCAATGAGCTCGAAGGATGGGCTTTCGCGGACGTCGTCGATGTCAGGCTTGTACGCGAGTCCGAGCACAAGAATCTTCGATCCCTTGATCGACTTGGATCGGTCATTAAGCGCCTCGGCAACGCGATCGACGACGTAGTACGGCATCGACGTGTTGATCTCGCCCGCGAGCTCGATGAAGCGCGTGCTCTTGCCGACTTCCTTCGCCTTCCACGTCAGATAGAAGGGATCGATCGGAATGCAGTGGCCACCGAGACCGGGCCCCGGATAGAAGGGCATGAACCCGAACGGCTTGGTGCTGGCGGCGCGGACGACTTCCCAGACATCGATTCCCATCGGTGTGAGAACGGTCTTCAGCTCGTTCACCATGGCGATGTTGACGCAGCGGAAAATGTTCTCAAGGAGCTTCGCACTCTCTGCCACTTCCGCGCTCGAGACCGGCACCACTTCTTTGACACCCTTGCGATAGACGCTGGCTGCGAGCTCGGTTGAGACCTCGTCGAGTCCGCCTACGAGTTTCGGGATGGTTGAAGTGCTGTGCGACTTGCGACCCGGATCTTCGCGCTCAGGACTGAACGCGCCGAAGATGTCGCGTCCGAGTTGAAGCGATTTCCCCTTCTCGCCCGCGGCCGCGAAGACTGCTGGCATCATGTCGTCGCGAGTTGTTCCGGGGTAGGTTGTCGACTCGAGCACGATGAGTTGGCCAGCCCGAAGCGTCTTGCCGATCGCCTCTGCGGTCTGAAGGATGTACGAGATGTCGGGTTCTTGATGGCGGCCGAGCGGCGTCGGCACGGCAACGATGATGACGTCGGCTTCACCGAGACGCGAGAAATCGGTCGTCGCTTCGAAGCGGTCGCTGTCTGCCAGCGAGATGACCATCTCGTCACCCAAGTGCTTGAGATAGTTCTCTTTGCGGGCGATGCAGTCGATCTTCTTCTTGTCGATGTCGAACCCGAGCACCGGCAGACCACCCTTGTGCAGCGCGTGCGCGAGCGGTAGCCCAACGTAGCCGAGTCCGATGACACCGACCGTGGCGCGATTGGTCTTGATCAGGTCGCGAAGTCGTTCGACCGCTGGTGCGGCGGGGCGTGTGGCGGCGGGGGTCGTCATTGGGGTTCGCTCGTTTTGGCGCACGTTTGAAGGCACCGCCGCGGTGGTCGCGGGGCATCAAGAGAGGGGCGAGGAGAATATCGGCAAGTGAAAAAGTCTGTTGCACTCTGAGCGGCGTGGCTGGACCACTAGCCCTGAACACTGAGCCGCGCGGGACCGGCCGCAACGGCTACTCCGTCAGATGGCTTTGAGTGAAATTGACCTTGTTCTGCCGTCCCCTTGGCAAGCTCCTCCAGTACGAGCGACCAGGTCTCGCGCTCGTATCGAAGCAGCTTCAGCACCTCTTCGACGATCTCAGGGCTCTTGTTCGAGCTGGCGTCAACCATTCGACGGTACATGAAGGTGTAGAGCGCCGCGAGGCGACTGCAGAGGTCAGGGTCACGCTCGGGGCGCAGCGAGCAGAGCAACTCGGTCAGTATTGCCTGGCACTTCGTGGTTCCCTCGTATGAGCGCTCGTAGTCGCGAGATTGGTAGCCGTTCCGCGTCTGTTCGGCGAAACGGACGGCGCCGTCCAAGAGCATCAGCCGGAGCTCGCCGGCTGTTGCAGTTAGGACTTTGGTCTTCAGATAGGCCTGGGAGGGGGCAGCTGACATGCCTTGTCTATCGGCGAGTCATCGGTCCTACTTCGGTCGAGGCATCACCGGAACGAACTGAAGATCGAGTTCAGCGACGACTGCTGCGTCTGGAGTTTCGAGATAGCCGCCTCCATCGCGTTGAACTGGCGTTCCAGCACCGCTCGGCGGGCCGCGAGTCGCTTGTCAAAGTCGGAGATACGCGTGTTCGTTCGCTCGATCAGTGACTGGAAGTTCTCATCGGCCTTGCTGAATGCACCATCAATGGTGCTGGTCAGACTCTTCATGGCCTGATCCAGCAGGTCGCCAAACCCGAGCGCGGTGCTGACGATCGAGGTCGAGCCGATGGTAACGCCCGGCACGACCGCTGCGGCACTGACCGTTTCCTGCTCGAAGGTCACGAAGAGCTTCTCGACGGCGTTGGGGTCTGACGCATACGCGGTGTCGAACTTCGCGTCGTCGAGTTGGAGCTCCCCCTTCTTGCCAACGCGAATGCCGACTTGGGCCAAAAACTGGAACTGCCCGCTGACGTTCTTCGCGCGGCCTTGAATCGTGGTGTAGAGCAGTTGACGACCGCGGGCGAGCGTCGGATTGCCTAAGAGCGGTCCCTTCTTCTTCGTGTCGACGTCGTAACTGTCGTAGTTGCCGATTCGCCCAATCGCGTCATTGAAGGCCGTTACCAAGTCCTTGATTGACTGTTTGATGCCTTCGGTGTCGCGCACCACGTCGATGGTGATGGCCGAGGTGGAGGTCTTGACCGCGGTCACGTCGAGGCCGCCAACGACGTCGGCGAACACATTGCTTGAGCTGCGCAAGACCAGCGCGGATGCGGGGTCAGAGTTGCCGAACAGCAACTCGGCGTCGCGGCCCTGCGAGATTGTGGTGAGACCAATGTCAACGCCGCCAGTGTCGATGAGCAGCCGCCCCGCTTTTCCGCCAATAGAGCTCGCAATCGAGAGATAGAACGGCGTGCCGCCAGCGCCGGTGTTCACGAGCGACGCGCTGAGTGGAATGCCGGCTGCGTTCAACTTCGAAACGACCGACGTGAGCGAGTCGCTCGCGTCGAGATCAACAACTTTCTCGAAGGAGCCCTCAATCGAGCCCCCAAGGGCCGAGGCGCTCTTCTTGATGCCGAGTACGGAGGCGATGCCTCCGGTGGTGTCCTGGACCTTCATCAGCACGGTCGGCGTGCCGGTGTTCGTGTCAACGAGCGAAATGCCATCTCCGTTGTCGTTGATGCGAGCTTCGATCTTTAGTCCGCGCGAGTTGATCTCTTGGATGACGTCGTAGAGGGTCGACGACGACGCATCGATGTCGACACTCGCGGTGGCGCCGGTGGAGTCGGTGAGTTTGAAAACGCCGTTGCCGAGTCCCTTGCCAAAGTTGAGCGACGACAGCGAACTCGCGAAGCCAATGTGCTTCGCTTGAAGGTTCTTTCCCTTGAGGACGCCGGTCGCGCCGCCAGTTCCCTCAATTCCAAGCTTGGACGCGGCGCCGCCAGAGATTGTGAGTGAAAAGGGTCCAGTGCTGGTGTCGGTGACGGTGAGGCTCGCGTTGTTAGCTGAGAGCGAGATCGACGCGAGGACACCAGCTGTCGATGCTGCGGTGTTGATCGCTGTCGCGAGATCCTCGAGTGTCAGATAGGCGTCCAAGTTTCCGACGGTCACGGTGTTGCCAGCACGATCCGCGATCGTGATCTCGCTTTGGTGATCGAGTCCCTTGCCGCCATTGATTGTGCTCGTGAGCAGCGTGTTTGCTCCAGCGAGCACACGCGTGCCGATGACAGTGCTGCCGCTCAGCCCGAAAATCCCGAGATCACGAGCTGTCCGTTCACCGATAGCTGCGCCGAAGCTTGAGCCATCAATGGTTCCGTTCAGCACCGTGACCGTGTCGGTACCGGCGCTGAACTGGAGCCCCGTGCCCGCGCTGTTGATGGACGCGGTCACCTTGCCTTCGGTCTGCTCAAAGATCTGGTCGATGACGTCTTGAATCGTCGCCGCGCGGGGGATATCGACTTTGTTAGGTACCGGAAGTCCGGTGATAAGCGGCCCAGAGCCACCGGTGGGACCGGTGAAAATGCCGAGGTTCTTCGCGGTCTTGTCGCTGGCCGGTCCGGCCGCAAGCACTCGGAGAGGGTCGCTGCCGAGGATCTTGTCCTCCAGCAAGAATCCCTTGCCATCAGACGAAAGTTTCAAGACGACCTTGTCCGCGCCGAGTGCCGTAGTCAGCGTCGAGTTCACACGATTGATGAGTTCGCCAACCGTTGTTACCGCGGTGTCAGTGACAGCACCGTTGCCGTCGAGAATCGCACCTAGGTTGATATCAACGGTCTGACCATCCGATGTGCGCACCTTGAAGTCGGGGGCATCAGTCGTATTAATCGCGATACCCGAGCCGTTGTTCAGATCGACAAGCTTCGTTGAGTTCGTGATCGGTGCGTCTTTGCGACCGAGCGAAATGTTGTAGGTTTTGCTCGCATTTGTTAGTTGGAGCTGGAAGTCTGTGATGCCATCGCGGATCAGCACGCCGTTACCATCATTGAGCGACGCCAAGTTCGTCTGGGTTCCCAAGCGGTGGATTTGGAGTGAGGTGATAGTCGAGCCGCTCGTCGTGCCCGCGATACCGAGATCAGTCGCCGTGAAGCCGCCGGTGGCGTCGGCGACTTTCAATTGTCCGCCTCCGACAGATGTGTCGGTGACGACGAGCCGTTCGCCCTTGACACTGACCGAGACACCAGTCGCGTCATTCGCATTGATTCGTTCGACGACCTCTTCCAGTGTCGTGGCGTCTGACAAGTCGATCGTCGCGTTCGCTCCGGCTTTGTCGGTCAAAACGATCTTGCCACGACGAACGCCGTCGCCACCGTTGAGCGACGAGAGATCAACGGAACGCTGGACGCCGATGTCACCAAACTCGAATCGCAGCGAGTCGAGGCCGAGGGGCGAAGCATTCGAGGTTGCGAAAGCCGTCGAGCGCAGTTGATTCGTCGACGCGAGTCGCTTCACAAAAAACTGATACGACCCCGGCGCCGTCGATGTGTCGGCTGAGCCAGTCAGGGTGGTTTCGTCGCCGGACTTCGCGAGCGTCGATTTAAACGTTTTGTCGAGTCTGAATTTCGCCGCGGCCGACTTCAGATTCAAGAGTCGCGAGTTCACATCGAGCAGTGCCGTGCGCTGCGCGCTCAGGCTCGCAACTCGTTGCTGAAGGGTGATCTTTCCGCGCCCCTCGATAGCGAGGAGCTGGCCGATGAGCTGCGCGGTATTGATGCCGCTGACGAGGCCGACGCCGGATGTGATGGACCCCATAGTCTTTGAACTCCCGAGAGAGGCGAGGGCGGCATATGGCGAGTGCGCGCGATTCTGCGGAAGCAGCGCTGTACAAGCGGCGCGCCAGGCGAATCTTGCGCGGTCGCTATGGGTCGCAACCACATGTCCTATAGAGGCCTTCGACTCACGCGTGTGTCGCGTCTGGTCGAACTCGCTCGCTCAGGCTGCGCGCCGACGCGACTCAGGTAACGCCGTTACCTTGACCGGAGCGGCGAAGGAAGTCGACCCCGAGACCCAGCGCGGTGAGCGCTCCCCACGGGCCTGCATCGAGAGCAGATCGCAAGCCCACTGGCCAAGCACCCGGTGAAACCGCTCGCGAGCAACCTTGAGTGAGTCGGCGGACGTGAGGCGATCGGGAAATTGCATACTGGTTCGAACTCCGCAGGGGGTTCCGAAGGGCACGGCGACGGCTGGAAGGCGGAGATGCGGGAGCCCTAGCGGCGCACCGGACGAGCGGTCTGATCGACTTGTTGTCGACGCCGATCCAGAGCTCTTGGAGAGATCGAAGGACGTCGATCAGAAGTCTGACGACGTTGCGGATTCGGTGATGAGGAGCGGATTCGATTCTCGTGAGCGCTCGGCCGCGATACGCAGAGGGCCGGGCCGCAGGTTCGACCGCGCAGCGGACGCCGGGGTCGGGGATGGGATTGCGTCAGATGCGTGGCCTCCCTTGCCGTCGGTCGCAGCGTTCTCAAAGAATCTGCTTTCGCAGTCGAGCTCGGCTAAATCGCCCAGGCACAGCCGCGGGTCACTCGTCCGGACGAAGCTGGGGCGAGAGGTCTGCGCCAGCCCGGGACCGCCGACGGACACGAGGAGTTCGCCGCGACTGGTGTTCGTTAGATGCCTAGGTGTTTCGTGGGAATAGCACAGTACATCGAGACAGATCACGGTTGTTGTTGACATGGCGCTGGTCCGAGGCCACGGGCGAGCACCCAGTTGCGCGTTGAATGAGTAGAGAACGTCGGCGGCTCGGCGTCTTACGATGCTGACAACTCAAGAGTGTGCTGGCAACGACCGCATCGGAGGAGTGCGCGGTTTAGATGCTGATGGCTACAGCAGAAGCGTTGTCGTCTGCGCCGAAGGTGCTGATGACTGCGTTGCAGTTGGCACCGATCATGATGAGCTGATTCGCAGCGGACGCACCTAACACTACAGCGCCCGTTATTCTCTCTGGCATCGCCGCATGCCGGTGAGTCGGAAGCCTAGATCATGCAGTTTTCTGATGGTCGCGCGACGATGCGCCGCGGATGCGACGAGACCCCGGATTCTGTACCGCTCGAGCCTGCGCGTGACGCGCTCTAGGAACTCCACCTGCTTGCTCCGTGTCATCGACCGCGCGCGCATCGACGCGTCGGCCGCAGTGCGGACTTGGCAGATCGTCACCGTCGGCACTTTTTGAGCAGTGGCGCTTTGTCACGCGCGTCAGCAACAGCAGCCCCACGGATGTGATCAGCAAGTGACGCATCAAGGACGTCCAGTTACGCACCTCGAAATGGCTCAGCCCGAGCTCCGTCTTCGCGTCCTCGAAGCAGCGCTCGACCGTCCAGCGCGTGAACGCGACCGACATGATTTCCTCGATGCGCACCGACGCCGTCGCGTTCGTGACGAAGTACTTGATGTCCGAGGTGAGCGCGTTGCGCGCGACGACCAATCGATGCTCCGCCGTCGGCACGCCCTCGCGCCGCAGCCAGAAGGGTGACTCCTTGATCTCCCACACGACCGGACCTTTCGTCGTGTCCTTCACATAGAGCGCGATCCACGCCTGGCGCGTGAACGCGGGCGAATGGCG